>MDTE01112327.1_pt1 | contig 492576 bp, 467 predicted proteins | sample 811231 | NCBI WGS metagenome assembly MDTE01 (sample SAMN05326651, study PRJNA326480) | marine metagenome | isolation source: seawater | place: Indian Ocean: Red Sea | collected 2010
ACCTGCACCTGGCGTTAGAATATCAGCACCTGCTCCACCGTAGATCTTATCATTACCAGCATTACCTGTTAATGAGTCAGCACCATCACCACCTGTGAGGCTATCAACGCCGCTGCCGCCTGTGAGCGTATCTGCACCCGTACCACCGGTTAGTGTTGAGCCACCAGTCCAATTACTACCCGTAACACTGATTGTACCAGTTGCATCACTACCATCCACGCTTAGATCACCAGATGATGCCACCACTGCCGAGATTGTTAATGCTGAATTACCCGTTGCTGTGATCGTTGCAGCTCCTGTTGAAGTCGCTCCTGTATCTATTGAGGAAATCGTGTAAGCCGCAGTATTCGCAATCGTAGCAACAACGTCATCTGTTGCCGTTATGGCCGCCTGCGTACCACCACCAGCTGAGACTGTTAAGGTGACATCATCAGCAGTTAGAGCTGTCGAGTCATTCGTTCCCGCACCACTCTGGGTCACCGTGAGTGCACCGTATGTATGCGTTATCGTTCCCAAATCAGTGTTTGAGCTCGTTGCCGCATCAGCCGTAACGGTTAGCGCTTGGTCTGTCGTACTATCAGTCGTGTCACCCGATACTGTACCAGTTAGCTGGACATCCGCACCACTGGAAGCTGTTAAAGCGATTGTGGAGAGAGTTTCAGCACTACCTGATGTACCAGTATTACCCAAGGTGATGTCACCACCAACACCAGTCATTGTTAGGCTCGTTAGCGCATCCGCATCTACTATAGTAGCAACTGCGACTACTGCGCCTGACAATGCGGAAGTAATAGTAACGGTTTCTAGTACATTGGTATTTGTTACCGCTCCCGTGTCAACATCAGCGTCCGCATCCGAAGAACCAGTAACCGTCAGTGATGTCGTATCAGTATTATCGAGAGCCAGACTGGTAATATCACCAGAGTCAGTAGATCCCGTATGACTGGATTTCACCGTTACAGATGCAGCGTCCGTTACCGTTACGCCCGCAGTATTATCAATATGTGAGTCTATGGTAATCGAACCGCCAGCAGTCGTATCTGCAGTTAACGTTGTATTGGCATCAAGAATACGTACCGAACCCCCGGATGCCATGTCTTTGACTGTTAGAGTACTTCCAGAACCATTTTCTACATCAACCCTGGTCGTGGCTGAAGAACTAGAAAGATTAAGAATAGTTCCGCCAGTAGTCGTAAGATCAATGTTTTCAACTGAGGTTAATACCGGAGTTAAGTTAGCGGATATGGTCAGTGTAAGACTATCTGTACCGTCACCACCGTCAACCGTATCAGCAGCAGTCAAATCGCCTGCCGTGTTAAAGGTTAGCGTATCGTTACCAGCACCAGCATCAATGCTATCGTTACCAGTTGTGGTATCAATCGTGTCGTTACCGTCTCCACCAGAGACCGTTTCTGCTCCCGTTCCACCGACGAACGTATCAGCACCGCCACCAAGTGTTGCGGTGTGAGTATAGCCCGTAGCAGTCGCACCATCCATGTCAATATCATCAGCACCGCTACCAGTCGTTATGGTAACATTACCAGTGTGATCGGCATTTATGGTATGAGCACCCGTTGCCCCTGACGCATCAATCGTAACAGTCTTCGTTGCACCAGCGGCCTGTAGATCGGTTATCGTAACCGCTCCAGTAGTTGTACTCGTTATGCTTACGTTACCTGATGGATCAATCTCATCAATAGTTTTGGCTCCAGAGCCTGAGAGTGTCAGGGTAACCGCTTCACCAGCTATCGTACTCGTGCCGGTCGTAAAGTCGATCACGCCAGCTCCAGCAAGCGTGCCGGTTACCGTACCGTACTGGTTGTTGAAATCAGCTATATTTACGTCTGAAGAAGAATCGGAATCAATTGTAAATGTTAATGCATTCTCGGCGACGCCAACAGCACTATCCGTCGTATCCATCGTGATAGTTGCTATTGTCAAAGTTGCGCCGTCAGCCGCATCGATATCAATAGTAGCCAGTTTTTCACCAGTACCTGTTGCACCGATGGCTTCTGAGGTAATGTCACCACCACTGGCGTTATAGGTAAGGCTTGTAAGGTTATCAATATCAGCGATTGTACCAACTACAACATTACCATCAGCTGCTGATGCACCAGTGGTAGACAATGTAATACTCGTGAGGGCATCAGTATTGCTAAGAACGTTGGTATCAATATCAAATGTTGCAGATGCAGACGTGACCGTAAGGGACGTCGTGTCTGTGTTATCCAGTGCTAATGAACCAAATGCACCAGAGTTTACACCAGCTTTTGCTGTAACAGTCGCCGCATCAGTAACAGATACTGACTCATCGTTCGCTGCGTCGGCTTCAACTGTAATAGAACCACCCGCCACTGTATCCAGGATCGGATCAATGTTGGCATCACCAATGTTTACAGTTGCACCACTAGCTAGATCTGTAAATGTAACGATATCGTTATCAGCAGCACCAGTTAGATTTAATGTCGTCACTGCTGTCGAAGACATCGTTATCGCACTAGCAGCACCACCATTACCAGCCACGATTGTCGCCGTTTCAACGTTTGTCCATACAGGGGTCAGCGCTGTGTCTGTTATCGTAGCAGTTACGGTATCCGTACCGTCACCACCATCAATGGCATCCAATACTGTATAATTTGTAGAGAGAGTCATTGTGTCGTTACCGGCGCCACCTGTTAGACTGTCATTACCCGCACCAGAAACCAAAGTGTCAGCACCGGCTCCACCATCGAGCGTGTCGTTACCGGCTCCACCGTCAAGGTCATCAGCACCACCAGCACCTGTTGCCGAGTCAGCACCACCGTTACCGTCAAATGCATCAGCACCTGCGCCACCGACAAACGTATCAGCCTGCGTCGTACCCTCTGAGGTAAGACCACCGCTACCAGCCGTAAACGTCGTGGCTGTTGTGGATGCATTACTTGTACCGGTACTTACCGTCCCGGTTGAGGCAGATGCATCAACAGTAGCAAGGTTTAAGTTCCCAGCCAAAGTTGTAATTGTCAGGTCTTCGTCCCCCGTAATTGTTAACGAGGTCACATCAGCTGCGTTCAACGTCGAAATTGTTGCCGCTGCCGTAGAAGAATCAATCGTTAGGGTCTCTTCATTGTTTAACGTAAGAGTAGTCGTCGTATTACCCCTATGGGTAACTGACAGTGAGTCAGAACTCGTATCCGTTTTACGAGCCAATGAAACCGTTGTAGAAGCAACGTTATCCGTTACAAATGTTGTTACATCGCTGGAAGCATCCGTAACACCGGCAGTGGTGGCCCCATTATCCATCTGTACTGTGGTTATGGTATTACCTGACAAGGCATCCATATCCTGAGTTACACCAGCCGTTAAAGTTAATTTTTCAATTCCGGTTACGTTACCTGTAGTAATTACAGTCGACGTTTCCAACGTATCAGTACCGTCACCACCAGCGATCGTATCTGTACTTGCAAGAGCCGTCTTAATCGTATCGTTACCGGCTCCACCATCAATAGACACATCACTATTTGTGTGAGAAGTAACATCAATTGTGTCGTTACCGCTACCACCCGTCACAGAAAGGTCCGTTGTAGAACCAGTATCCTGCTGACCCGTAGTAATCGTGAGGTTACCAGAGTTTGAGGAAGCATCAATGCTTGTCAAGCTATCAGTAGTTGCGGTATCTAAATTATTAATCGTAGCAGAACCAGTTCCAGCAATCGTCATGGTCGTCGCTGAAGTTGCCACAACATCAAAATCGTTCGTTGTACCTGAAAGCGTTAAAGCAACTGTTTCGATACCCGCTAGGGTTAACTCTGTTGCATCTCCACCCGTCAAACCAGCAACCGTAACAGTAGCCGTATCAGCCGTGCCTGAGACATCATTATAAGTGATCGTGTGATCTGAGGCAGAATCAGAAACCGCAAACGCAATTGCAGAACTGACACCGCTGACCGTAGCGGCTGCAGATGAGCCAGCCACATTTATGGTCTCAACACCCGATGCGTTCGTTAGGTTCAACGTGGAAGCATTTGTAACGACCGTAACGTTAACAGTCTCAACGCCAGCAATACTTAGCGGAGCTACTGAACCATCAATAGTCGCATTCAATGTATCAGCACCGGCTCCGCCTGTAATCTGATCTAGCGAGCCAAGTGTCTGAGACCCAGCGCTACTAAGAGAAGCATCAAATGTATCTGCTCCATCTCCACCTGTAATATTGTTAACGCCCGTTGTGAGGGTGTACGATCCAGCCTCAGCTGCTGCTGCCGCACCGCTGCTGCTAAGGGAAGTACCGCTTGTATCCTGCGCCGCACGTCCTTCAAACTGTCCGAATTTTACCCAGTGCTCATAAGCATTCTTAAATGTGCCAGCTGTTACTGCCGCATCCACATCAGCGTTAGCCGCCAGATATGTGGTTGAGTCAAATGTTGCCGCGACACCAGCTAGATCAGCCGTCGGGGCTCTCCCCTCTCCCGCTCCAAACTCCATAAAGTGGGTCAGCGCATTTACACCTGCTGCAACTATATCAGGGTTGCTTTGCAAGTAATACGATGTATCAAAATTTGCGTTCGGGTCACGCAACTCCTTATATCCAAATAGGGTCCAGTGAGACTCGGCACTAGTAAAGGTACCAGCAACGACTGCAGCCAGGACGTCCTGGTTCTGCGTTAAGTAATAGCTCGAATCAAATACCATTGATGTGATGGCCATGAACTTTATCCTTCAGTTTGTTACATCCTATTACGTATACGTTCTGCTTTAGCCTAAAGCGCTATTTCCTAGCACTCCAAAACTAAAGCGATTAATTCTTATATTCTTCCACACGTGTGGAGTCATTTCAACTCTACGTGTATAGCGATTACTATACCTGATTCTCAACAGCAAGCAACAAGGTTCGAAAATTAATTAAAAACCTATTTGTGTTGCTTTTTTGCAACATCTGTAAATTATAGGTTTTTGCTACTATTCTTTGTTTCCTGCGCCAAATCGGCCTATATGGTCTGCATAACTATGAAGGAGGGCAGAAGCCGCTTTTCTATCAATCATTTCGAGCAAAACCGCGCCATATGCATTAACCATGGCACTAAGAACCTCGTTAGTAGGCGCCTCTTCCTGAGCTTTTTGAACGGCTTTATGTAGACCCGGCGCAATAATCTCACGGGCCAAACGGTTAACGCGTTCTCTATCTTCTGGCTCAATGACGGGATCATCTGCAGAAACATTCATAATAATCTCCTGATATTATTCACAGCTTTCACAGCCTTACTTTTCATTCATGCCGCGTGCCAACGAATCAGTTAAGGGTTTAAGTAGGTAAGCTAGTGCTGTGCGCTCACCAGTTTTAATTAAAACATCTGCAGGCATGCCGGCTGTCAATGTTACGTCACCAAGTTTTTCCGTCTCTGTTTCAGAAATTTCGGCCCGTATTAAAAAATATCCGACACCTGTTACTGCATCAACCAAGCGATCACCAGAAACTGATATGACCTTGGCCATAACACTCGGTGTTAACAGCATGTTAAGCGCAACGAGGCGCACTTCAGCTTCCTGCCCCACCTGGATATTATCTATATCATTCGGCGAAACCTGGGCCTCCACTATCAATTCCTTATCTTGTGGGGCGATCTCCATCAAGAGCTGGCCGGCTCGCACCACCCCACCAGACGTGTGGACTTTCAAATTTTGCACAATACCCGATTGTGGCGCCTTGACTTCAATTCTTGCTAACACGTCTTCAGCAACTGCTAGCCTTTGACGCAAGTCAGACGCAGCGGCTTGTATGTCTTGATATCGTGCCACAACATCTTCGCGGAATCGCTGACGTAAACTTATTATCTGGCTTTTTGCTTCACCAACACCATTTTGTGCTCTAGCAATTTGCGCGTCATCACTTCCGGCCTCGCCTTTAAGGCGCGCCATAGCGCGCTCTCTGGCTAGTATTTCATTTCGAGGATAATGACCCTTTCTATATAACTCTCTTAACCCTACGAGCTCTAGATCGAATATTTTCAGTTGGTCAAACCTAGACTTACGTTGAATGCGATGCCCCTCTATTTGATCTTCAAGCTGACTGATGCGTTGCTTAAGAATATTGATCTGGCCATTTAATGATTCCCGCCTGGCTGCAAATTGTTGGCGCTCGGATTCCACAATCTCCTTAACAGAAGCTTCATTTACACGAGAAGCTAGCTCTTCAGGAAAAACTATTGAGCTTAAAGAATCTCTTTCTGCAATAAGACGGGCCTTTTGGGCCACATGGAGATCAATCTGATTGCGCAGCCTGGATGCAGTTGCTGACACTTGTATATCATTTAGCAATACCAGCAACTGGCCTTCCCTAACGGTTTCCCCCTCCTCCACCAAAACCTTGTCAACTATTCCACCTTCATAATGCTGCACCTGTTTTCGCTCTCCTTTTACTGCGAGAATCGCAGCAGCAGGAACTGCACTCGCCATCGGGGCGGTCGCAGCCCATCCACCAATCCCAGCAAAAGCGAGCAAAACAACAATTAGGCCAAAAAGAAAAACCGAAGATATTTTGGACGAAGGCCTATTAATTGGCACATGACCGTCACTTACAACTGCAATTGATGTGGATTCATCAGCCATTAATTAATATTCCTTAGAAATAAAGACATTGCTAAGACTTAATATATAGAGCATTCGCACAGTCAATATGATCATCAGTTATTCCCCTGGTTCAGTAGAGATTGCTAGTGGTTTTTTAGCTTTGTTTAAATCAGCTAAAACAGCATCTCTCTCGCCATACCGCGCCAAAACACCCTCCTTCAGCACAGCAACTTTATCAACTATAGACAATAGTGCCGCACGATGACTGATCACCACAATGGCCTGTCCGCTATCCTTTGCATTCTGAAGCGCCTCAGCCAACGCTTGTTCGCCGTCTGTATCAAGATTTGCATTGGGCTCATCCAGTATCAAAACCTTGGGATTGCCATACAATGCTCTGGCAAGGGCAATACGCTGACGCTGCCCACCAGAAAGCGCTAAACCATTCTCACCGAGCTGTGTATTATAACCATCCGGAAATTCCAATATTAGCTCATGTACTCCTGCCTTTAATGCCGCTTCAACAACCGAAGTCGAATCACCCTGCTGAAAACGTGATATATTGTCCGCCACTGTGCCAGAAAAAAGCTCTACATCCTGGGGCATATATCCCAGGTAAGGCCCGAGCTGTTCCGGATCCCATTGTGATAGTTCTGCGCCGTCATAGCGTATTGAGCCAGAATGGGGAGCCCAAACTCCAACCATTGCACGAGCCAAAGAGGATTTTCCAGATCCACTAGGACCAATTACAGCCAAAGCTTCGCCAGGAGAGATAGACAACGATACATTCATCAATACAGGGCTCTCTGCTCCTGGAGGCACTACAATTACCCTATTTACGGTGACCTCGCCTACGGGCTCGGGTAAAGACATTGGTCTTTCGGGTAGGGGGGTTTGACTTAATAAATAATTTAAGCGCCGGTATGCATTCCTAGCAAAAACAAACGTTCGCCACTGGCCAACCCCCATCTCAACAGGGGCCAGGGCTCTACCCATTATTATAGAGCCAGCAATCATCGTTCCCGGGGTGATATCACCTCGAACAGCCAAATAGGCCCCCACTCCAAGAATTCCAACTTGTAATGCCAGACGTACAAACCGCGATATAGAAAGGATTGTGCCACCTCTATCACTTGCGCGCGACTGACGCTTAAGCCCTTCGCTATGGCGATGCCCCCAAATATTCATAACAGATGAAATCATGCCTAACGCATGAACCACCTCAGCATTTCGCAAACTGGTCTGCGCATAATGTGTCGCAGATAATGATTCCTCTGAGGCCTCCTGCATAAGCCTGCGCGTTGAGATTTCATTTATCAGTGCCAGAATAAAGATAACTATCGCGCCCCCCAATGACACCATGCCTAGCCAGGGGTGCAATAAAAACCCAGCCACGATGAATAACGGCACCCAAGGAGCATCACAGAAGGCAATTATCGCTCCACCGGATAAAAACTCTCTTATTGTATCAGTATCTCGAAGCGCTTGGGCCGATGCACTCGATGAATTTCCTATAGAAGCTTTAAATATAACTCTGAAAACTCTTTCATTAAGGTATTCGTCTAGTTTTAGTCCCGTACGAATAAGTATACGAGAGCGAACAAACTCGAGCAGCCCATAAACCACCAAGCAGCCCATCGCTATAATCGTCAGAGCAGTTAATGTCTCATAGCTTTTACTCATGAGAACACGATCGTAGACTTGCAGCATGTAAAGCGGTGCAACTAGCATCAATAAATTGATAAAGGCACTAAAAAAAATAACTGACAACACATTAGGCCTGCAGGCTCTAATCGCCTTTGTAAGAAAAATAGATTTTCCCTGTAAAACCTGAAAATCATTCATTTTAATCAACCAATATATTCAAAACCTGAAAACTGAAGAGCGGACTATGATTTGGTATCCAAAACTAAATTTACAATAGAAAAACGTTGATTCGCTCAAAGTAAAAATTTATTTAACAGAAAAAATGTTCACAACCAGCCCTCTAAACAGCAACAGGAGTAAAACTTTAATATTTTACATATTTATTTTTTATTGCTTTAAATTTTAGATACATCTGAAAAATTTTAGATACATCTGAACTAGATCATAATAAAGTTATCGCTAGAAAACCCAAAAAAAGAACAAATCCTATTTTTACGAAAAAAGAAACAAGTTTTAGCGGCTGACGAAATAAGAACCAGATGCCTATAACTGCGATTACGACTACAGCAATTGTTTCCATAGGATCTTATGTCTCATATATTCACCGACTCTGGCTAGTACTTAATTCGTTGCTCTATCTAAACCATAAAAAGGCTTTGCAGAATCACTATGCAGCCTTCTCTCTAACTAACGATTAGTAAGAACATTAATCAAACAAGGCAACGGCCCTAGTCCAACCAGCCGTTCCTCCGCGTATTTTGCAAGGAAAGCAACTTACGATAAATCCTTTTGACGGCAAGGCTTCCAAATTATGCAGTTTTTCCATGTGGCAGTAGGGTTGCTCAATTCCCGCATAATGACCCTCCCAAATGATTGATGGGTCCTTTGTTTGAGCCCATTTTTTTGAAGTATGAATAAAGGGCGCATCCCAGCCCCAAGCGTCTGTTCCGGTCACACGCACCCCTCTCTTTGTCAAATAAAGAGTAGCTTCGCGGCCCATTCCACAACCCGAACTTGTATACAGGTCTGTTCCATATGCTTCAGAGGCACTTGTATTGACAAGCACAATATCAAATGGCTGCAAAACATGTTCTATCCTAACGAGTTCAGCTTCTACGTCACTGGCACTAACAACATAACCATTATCAAAATGCCTAAAGTCTAATTTCACTGCGGGCCGCATAAACCATTCTAAGGGCATTTGGTCTATAGAAGGCATCTCATCGCCATTTTTATCCTTAGGGTGATAGTGCAGAGGAGCATCTACGTGTGTACCATTATGCGTTGATAGAGTAATAGTTTCATACGACGCACCTAGCCCTCCAGGCAAATCGTCCGTATCAAGACCTGGGTATAATTTTGTATAACGATCAAGATTATCGCCATGCTCTAACATCTCAATCTTTGGCCTCATATGCGGAGGATCTACAACAACAACATCGTCAAGGGCCATGGATATATCAATGATCTTCCTTGGTAACTTCATATAAATTCTCCCCGTCTTTCAGGTCATTATGATTTTAGACGTCCTAATTCTATGCTATCCCAACGGACGAAACTCGTTTTGTTAAGAGAACTTGTTTATATAATTAATAGCATAGTTCTTTAAATTTCATCCCAAGGGCGAAAATAATGAGTCTACCTAGCAACGTCATAGTCTTCATGACTGATCAACATAGCCCCAAAATGTTATCTTGCTATGGCCATCCACAGGTAAAGACCCCAAATATTGATTCCCTTGCTGACTCAGGGATACGTTTTTCCAGCGCCTATACCCCATCTCCATTGTGCGTTCCAGCGAGGGCATCTTTTGCCACTGGACGTTACGTTCATGAAATAGGCTGCTGGGACAATGCTATTGCATGGGCCGGCCAACCGGAAGGATGGCCTCAAAAACTCCCAAAAGCAGGACACGAAACGGTCTCAATAGGAAAATTACATTTTCGAAGTGAAGAGGATCCCATTGGATTCAGTCAACGAATACTGCCAATGCACATTGCTGACGGTGTTGGTGAGCTCTCTGGTTCAATTCGTCCAGACTTGCCAAGACGCACACAGGGCCGAAAACTAGCAGAAGATATTGGGCCTGGGGAAACAAGTTATACAGCTTATGATAGAAATATAACAAATGAAGCCATCGCATGGATCACTAAAACTTCAAATAGTCCACTTAGAGATGAAGAAGGTAATGCCATTAGTTGGGTTCTTTATGTATCCTATATATGCCCTCATTTCCCTCTTAGTGCCCCAAAAGAATTCTACGATATGTATGATCCAAGCTCTATTGTTATCCCTAAACCCTACAATGCAGACTATATAAAAAAACATCCATGGTGGAAGGCTTTCCATGATTCGATCCTTTTCGATGAATACTTCAAAGATGACTCGCATAGACGCAAGGCTATAGCTAATTATTATGGGCTAGTCAGTTTTGCTGATGATAATATCGGAAAGGTAATAAACGCTCTGAAAAGAACAAATTCATATAAGAATACACATATTTTCTACACTTCTGATCATGGGGACAATTTAGGAGCAAGAAAAATATGGGGAAAAGGGACTATGCATGAAGAATCAGCAGGAGTTCCATTGATTCTATCCGGGCCTAAAATAAAAGAAAAAGTCACCATTAGCACACCCGTAAGCCTTCTAGATATATACCCCTCAATTCTCGATTGTTTAAATTTAGTCACAAATGGAGAAGAAAACGAGCTTCGAGGAGCATCTCTTTTCAAAATAATAGAAAACAAAAATCAAGAATTTTCACAGAGGTCAATCCTCAGTGAATACCATGCTGCAGGGGCAACTTCAGGAGTATTTATGGTAAGAAAAGGTATCTGGAAATATATTCACTACACTGGATATCACTCGGAGTTATTTAATCTAGAGGATGACCCAGAGGAATTGAAGAACCTATCCTACAAAAAAGAGTATGCTAATATTCTTAAAGACTTAACGGAGGAATTATATAGTAAGCTAAAACCTCATACTCCGGAAAGTATAGATACTAGAGCGAAGATTGATCAGGCAAACTATATTGAAAAACACGGTGGCAGAGATTTTGTTTTAACACAGGCGCAAATCCATGGGTCACCTGTGCCGGGGGGAGAAAGTACCCGTGTCTAATTAAATTAGTGGTTTAACTAATTTAAATTATAAAAAATCATATGGAGAAAATTTTATGGCTAGAATACCTAGAATAAATCCCGAAAGCGCACCACCTGAAATAAAGGAATTCTATGATGCAGTGGCAGGTCTTGTCGGACGTGTGCCAAATGCGTATCGAACTCTCGCTCACGCGCCCTATCTGGCCATGCTGTTCTTACCCTTTCAAGCCGCAAACCAACGCGACTGGCCCGGCTCACGCCTGTCAGGAAAAATGAAAGAAATGATCGTTATCAAAACAAGTCACGTGAACGGATGCGACTATTGTTTTGCTCATAATACTGCTTTAGGAGCTGCTGCGGGAATAACTCATGAACAGGTTATCGCTATGTCGTCCGACGACTATCTTTCCTCCGACTTGTTTGATGAACGAGAAAAAGCGGCCATTCAATGGGCTGAACACATGACCAAGAATACTGCACGAAAACGAGAGGACGTGTATGCTCAGTTAAAGGAATTATTTAGTAATGCAGAAATCATAGAACTCTCTCTTATTTGCGCGATGTTCAACATGATCAATCGTCTTAATGATTCTCTAGATTTAACTATTGAAGACCAGCCAGAAATAGATAAAATCAAAGGATCGCTCCACATTGATCCAACGAACATAAAAACATATCTTCATTGGCTAGCCGAACAATGGCCAGAAGAATTTGATGACCTTAATAGACGTGTGGGTGAGTCTGCTGAAGCAGCTTGAGCTTGCTCTTTGAGTGAAAAAAATTTAGTTAGGTGTTTAAGTAAACTCCTTCGCAGTTTAGATATAACAATTTTTTTGGCTAATTCTAATTAGACAAGAAATTATATACTTTTATTTAACATATTATTATCAGACATTCAGTTGTTCGATTAGTGGTTTAAGTACAGATGCATCTCAGAAAGTGGCAAGAAAAAATAATCGACAGTTTTCCGGTTATTATAAAACAACATCGTCGATTCATTTTGAAAGCACCAACCGGCGCAGGTAAAACTGTGCTCGCAAGCGAAATTATTGAGAATTTCTTTAAAAATAAAAAAATCATGGTTCTTTGCCATAGATTAGTTCTATTAGAGCAGCTGGAAAAAGCTTTAAGCGTAAAACATAAAGTTCAAAAATTATCCGTTTCTGATACCGGCGTCGCTTTTAAAGATTATGACATATTACTATCAACCAGTATGCGGGCTAAGAATGTTTTAGCAGATGCCATTCCTAAGGCGGATCTAATAATAGTTGATGAAGCTCATCGCGTATCGCCAAATGGTCGGGGATATAAACGCATAATTGAAGCCTTTGACAAGCATGGGAAAAACACAGCAAGATTTATGGGGCTGACTGCATCACCTGAACGACGTACTGGTGATCAACGTGACCAGCTCAGCCTCGCGTTTGATGCAATTATAGATTGTGCAAATATTGAGGAGTTGATCAATGAGGGCGTCTTAGTTAAGCCCATATATAGATCGCATTTCGTTCACGATCTTGAGCTTAAGGACATAGACATAACATCAGGTGATTTTCCTGTTTCAAAGCTTGCACCAGCAATAATTAAATCATCTATGATTGACTATGCTTTGTGGTCGTATAGAGAAGAAAGAGAGCGGCTTCAAGCTAAGCCAATATCAGCATGGTTTTGTGCAGATGTCTCAGTGGCAGAAGCAACTTTAGAAACTATTGAAAGTTATGGCATCAAAGCCGCTATTGTGACAGCGCAGACTCCCATCAATGAGAGAATGAAGTTACTGGCTCGTCACGAGGAAGGAGAAATCGAAGCTATGGTTTCTGTGGGGGTATTAGCTGAAGGCTGGGATAACCCTTATTGTAACATTATAGTTCATTTAAGACCCACTCTTTCAAAAGTTCTCTGGGGTCAATCAGTAGGAAGAGGGCTGCGTTCTGCACCCGGGAAAAAGAAATGTGTAATTATAGATGTAAGCTCTAATTGGAGCACATTTGGTCCAGTAGAAAAACTTGAATGGAGTCTATGGAGTCATAGACGCTCATACATGCAATTTATGAATCGTTTCAATTGGATTGGTCAACAGCAAAAAGACGAAGAAGAAGCTGATATTTATTTGCTTTGTAAAAATGAGCTGCCAAATAGATTACGCTGCTCACACATCTATAAGAAAAACGCTTTCAAAGATGATACCTGTCCTGTGTGTGGTTCTTACGCGGCAGTAGACATCTACAAAGATCAGAAGCTTGACCACGGATTAAATGAACACGGCCTACACCAGCTATTTTTTGATCGAGTTCCCAAGGTTTATGAAGAAATGGATTTATCGGTCTGGAGAAGCCTCGGTAATACTGCCTGGAAAAACTCAAACGGGAGAGAGCAGGTGTTTCTTGCTTTCTGTATGGCCTTTCAGGAGGTCTCAGGAGAACCAACCCAGACTGAGTCCGAATATTGGGATGTAGCGCTTGAGGCAGAGGCAAGCATCCGAAAGTATTTAGTGAAAAAAGGCATCCAGATTGTTAAGCAGGTAGACTTCAATCTTGCCTATCTCGCTGATGGAATGCTAGTTGGCAAAGAAATTCGTACGCTACAAGCACACTACGGAATTTCATTATGTGGCGAAGTTTTTACCTCTCATTCACAAGATGAAAATGAAAGAAAGTACCAAAAAGCCCTAAGAATTGCAGAAAGACTTGCCGTTATAGGCTGCTCGTCTAAAGATAACTTGCCATACTTCAAAGCTGCAGATCATTTAAAAGTCTGACAAAAAAAATTTAACTATAGTCAGATTCTAGTTATCAGCTTTCCCTAATCACGTGAGGATATTTAATTTGTACTATATAATTTATGTATAAGCTTCTTTACTTCAACCATCTAGCTTGTTTCACTTAGACAGCAACAATAATGAGAGCTGGTTAGCACTTTATTACCAGGAAAGACTATGACGCACGACAGTTACACCAAACAAAAAACAAAACCACCAGATCTGATGTTCAGCCATTTTGGAATTAATTGCCACGACCCAGATAAACTTGAAGACTTTTATACTCGTGTAATGGGTTTCTGCATTAGTGACGAAGGTTTAATAGGAGGAGACACTCAAAGAATTATATTCATGACGCGAAGACCCCGTGAGCACCACCAATTTGTAATCGCAGGAGGACGCGACAGATCTTTCGAAACAACAATTGGGGAAACTGGTTTCAAAGCACCCAACCTAGATGCACTCCGTCATGCACATCTAGTAGTCTCCAATGAAGTAAATGTTGCGGACATCAACACTATTGATCATGGAATCTCGTGGACGCTTTATTTCCGTGACCCCGAAGGCAATCGTATCTCAATTTCAGTTGAGACTAACCACTATGTACCCCAACCGACAATTTGGCCTTTGGACCTCTCTATGTCTGATGAAAAAATCATTAAAATGAACAACGAACGTTGTAAAAATAATAAGAGTTATATGACTAAAGAGAATTGGAAAATAAAAAAATTTAATGAGTTTAATGAGGAAAACCGACTATCTGAGGAAGGACCTGTAACTGGAAATCCAAATCCAGACTTTGGAGTGGAAAAAAATTTGAATAACACTTTGCTTAAGTTTAAAGAAAACTTGTTACCCCCTCCAAAGGTGGCACAGTCACACTGTGCATTCAAAGTCTCTAACATGAATAATATGGTTGATTTCTACGACAATGTACTCGGCTATGCTGTAACCGGTAAAGGTAAAATGATGAAAATCGGTACAGAACCAGCGCGTAATTACACCTATTTAAGCCGTGACCCTGAAGAACATCACCAACTTATTCTTATGTCGGGAAGAGATATGACTGCCCCAACAAGTGTTAACCAACTTAGTTTAAGAATATCAAATCTAAACGAACTTCGAAGAATGGAATATATATTGGATAACAATCCCTACATCGGACAAACACGAAAAACATGTCATGGCAATTCCTTTTCAATCTATTTTCCTGATCCTGAAGGCAACATAGTGGAGTTGGCCGTTGAGTCGGCCTGGTACGTGCCAGCTCCACATGGAACAAAAATGGATCTTTCCTGGAGCGATGAACAACTAATATCTTGGGCTGAAAATCGTTGCAGAAACACTCCGGGGTTTATGATGCGATCAGATTGGAAAACAAAAGCCCGTCAAGAACTAGAAGCCAATGGACATATAGAAATTGAAGGGCTCGTTAAATAACAACTATAATTAAGGCTTCCAAGCGGCCGGAGTAATACTCTCTATATCTGTTTTGACATCTATCAATGATGGCTTCCCGCTCTCAAGTGCTTGATCTAATGCACTCGCAAAATCGCCTGGCTTATCAACTGTAAGTCCCAAGCCCCCCATAGACTGAGCCATAGCAGCAAAATCAGCTTCAGGAAAAATCCATAGGCTATCAGACCCTTCTGAACGTCCTCCGTAAATTCCTTCATTAATCCCTTGTTCTTGATTTAATGAGTGATTGTTGTTGACCACAGTAACCGTATTTATCCCGCACCTTACAGCTGTTTCCATCTCAGTTAAATGATACCACATTGCACCATCTCCGCCGAAACATATCACAGGACGATTAGGCTCAGCACATTTTGCCCCCATGGCTGCAGGAAAAGCCCACCCTAATGAACCAGCACAACGAATATAGCTTTGTTGTGGATGTTTTAAATCTATCATTGTGCCCGTCCAAACACCGGAATGGCCAGTATCAGAAACTAAAATTGAATCACTCGGAAGAAGGTCTGTTAACTCACGGCAAAGCCGCTCTGTTTTTACTGGTGTGCTGTCATCAGCCATTAAAGGCTCGACTTCTAATCTCCATTCCTTTGAAAGGCTTTGGATCTGCTCAGTCCATGCAGTTCTAGATTTGGCTTCAGAAGCATCCAGTAATCGCAAAATAGAGGCCTTAGCATCACCTTGCATAGCAGCAAGCACAGAGTAGTTCCGACCTAGTTCACGAGGATCAATATCTATCTGCACAACTTTTGAACCAGGTCGAGGCACAGTCCATTCATTTGTGACCATACCTCCAGCACTACTACCTATATAGATAACTAAGTCAGCCTCACACACAGCTTTATTTGCGGACCACCTTGAATAGCTCCCAACCACGCCCACACAAAGTGGATGATCATCCGGAATGGTTCCCTTACCATTAAGAGATGTAACAACAGGTATGGATAGCTTCTCGGCCAGAGCAACTAACTCTTTACCTGCAGAACTATGGGCAACGCCTCCACCGGCAACAATAATGGGTTTTTCTGCTTCAGAAATAAATTTAGTGGCCATCTGCACACTTTGATTATCAGGCTCCGGCCTGAACGGAGGAATTTTTGTAAATTGTTCCTCTATAATTACCTCTAAATCTGCCTCAGCATCAATTATATCTTGTGCGGCTATGCCATCAAAATCCAAATGCACTGGTGCCGGACTGCCGCTCACTGCTTCTCTAAAGGCCTGTCGTAGTGCATGAGGAAGTTGTTCAAGTTTGGTAATAGCATTACTATATTTAGTAACGGCCTCAAAAGGACCTCGATGATCCACCTCTTGATAAGAATGTCTTTGCAGGTGTTCCTGAGGACGCCTTCCAGTCATAGCAATAACTGGCGATTTGGCTAGAAAAGGATCTTGTAAGCCAGCTGCAAGGTTAGCTGCGCCAACAGATTGAGCCATGCAAACTCCCGGACGTCCAGAAATTCTTGCATAACCATCTGCCATATAAGCTGCAGGTTTTTCCCCATGTACCATTATTCTGCGCATACCCAATTCTTCTATTTCTTTTAATGCGCGAATCCCAAAAACCGGCATGAAAAAAACATGGGTAGTACCATACCCTTTCAATGTCTCAGCCACGAAGCGGCCGCCCGTCATTTTTGTCATATCGATTTTTCTCCGGTTATTAAATCAAAAAAGTTATTAGTCAAAAACATTGTACTTTAAAATAGTAAATTAGATAAAGAAACATACTTAATAAATGAGACCCTATAAGTCATTCAGGAATCACCAAATAGAGATTGATAACGCTTTTCGAAGAGCTTCCAAGCACCAGGATTTACTAATCTACTAGGCTTTTCTCCATTTAAAACGTCAATTACCTGTTCTGCTGCCCAACTACCAAGTCTCTGTCTTGCCGAATGGGTCAAGCCTGCAGTATGAGGGGTAGCAATTACATTATCCAGAGTGAGTAATTTATGATCTATTTCTGGGGGCTCCTCCAACCAAACATCAAGTCCAGCGGCTTTTATTTTTCCCTCAGACAATGCATCAAAAAGCGCTTCTTCATCATGGATACCCCCTCTTGCCGTCGAAACAAAATAAGCTTCTCGTTTCATTTTTTTGAAGGCCTCGGCATTAAACAAGTTTTTAGTTTCTTTATTGAGAGGGCAATTAACCGATACGTAGTCCGCCAGAGTAAGCAACTCCTCAAAATTCACTTTTTCGGCTCCGTAAGTTTTTGCCGTATCTCTATCGACATATGGGTCACAAGCTATTACCCGCATTCTCAAAGCTAACGAACACATTTTGGCAAGTGTGCGTCCAGTATTTCCAATTCCAACAATTCCGAGTATTTTTTCAGCGACCTCATCGCCAATAAACTTTTCACGATCAATAGACTTTTCTTTTCTGATAATACGGTCTGTTTCGGTTATTCGCTTAGATAAAGCTAATATAAGTCCCAGAGCATGTTCAGCAACGGCCTCACGGTTAGCACCAGTCTGATTCACTACTAACACCCCTGCTCGAGAACATGCCTCAACATCTACTGTATCAAACCCTGCACCGCTCGTCGAAACGAGTAGCAGGTTTGGGTTTTTTAAAAGGAGCTCTTCTGTTGCCCAATATTTTTGTGGAATAGCAGACCTAGTTGAGTCTATTTGATAAGCGTGAGCTTTCATCATAACTGACTCTACTTCTTCACGAGAGCTATCATTTGTGAGCTTGCATAAATTAATGTCTGCCTGTTCGGAGATAATTTTTAGATAACTCTGATGCGAGACCCTATTGAAATAGTAGACAGTTTTCGCAAAGTTTAATGGCGTATCACTCATATAATCATCCCAGGCTTATCCATCTTTGCCCAGAGGGACATTATCTATTCCTGGACGTTCCTCCAGTCCAGCCATGCCTCTTAATACTTCATAAAAGGCAACTGTGTCTTTCTCTCCATATCCCTTTTCATAGGAAGCCTGGATTATCTGTGACCATATATTAGTCATCAACATAGGCGCTCCCAAACGTTGACCCTGCTCTAACATTAACCGTGAATCTTTGAGTGAAACCTTGATCTGACCCTGCTTGGAGTAATCAGCTTTGATCATTTTAGGTCCCTTATCCATCATAGTTTTGGAAGCACAAGCTCCGTCCTGAAGAACATCAAGTAAATTATTAGCCTCTAGACCCGCCTTTTCACCTAGCACCATTCCTTCGGCTAAAGCCAACCTATTACCTGCGAGAATTAAGTTAATTATTAGTTTAGTCCTCGCTCCAGAACCGGCTGGACCCATGTAATAAGCGCTTCGACTAAACCCATCAAAATATTTTTTACATGCGTTAAAGTTTTCTTCTTCTCCACCAGCGATAATAACTAAGTCCCCATCCTGGGCCATTGTACTTGTGCCACTTACACAGGTATCCATGTAATTAAGACCTAATTTTTCAAGTTCCGTATAGAGACTTTCTGAATCCTCTGGCCTAGCAGTAGTGGTGTCACAAATATACAAACCTTCTTTGGCGCCTTCTAATATTCCACCAGATCCCATAATCGAGGCACGAGAGATTTCACTTGTAGGTAAAGATATGATTACGCAGTCAACACCTTTAGACGCCTGTGCGGGGGTGTCCATAGGGTAGCCCCCCTGATCTTTGAGTTGATCCATTCGAGCAGGATCAATATCAAATCCCTGTATTATAAATTGAGACTTATGCAAATTATGAATAAAGGCCTGCCCCATTAAACCCATACCAATTAATCCCACTCGTAGTGCCATAATTTGAATAACTCCCTAATATTTAATTTTTTTTCTTACGCATCGAGACTTCATCAGCCCGACATTAAACTACTTTATTTTCTATCGTTCCTATAGGATCAATTGTTATTTTTATAATATCACCAGACTTCAAGAATGAAGGTGGCTCAAAACCAATTCCTACCCCAACGGGTGTACCCGTAAGAATTATATCTCCGGGTAATAGTGTTATGCCCTGAGAGATGGTCTCTATTAAAACTGGTATGTCAAAGATTAACTCCGAAACTTTTGCATCTTGTCTCAGTTCTCCATTAACCCAGGTTTGTAAATGTAATTTAGAAGGATCCTTGATTTCGTCCGACGTCAGTATCGATGGCCCCATCGGGCAGTAACCATCAAGTCCTTTACCAATAGTCCACTGTTTATGTTGATGTTGCAGCTTACGCGCAGTTACATCATTTGAAACTGTGTAACCAAAAACATGATCATAGGCATCTTCTTTTTTAATACCGCGTCCACCACGGCCAATAATAACAGCTAACTCTCCTTCATAATCAGTGCTGCTAGTCGGATCCAAGTTTGCAGGAATTGAATCAAATGGTCCTGACACAGAGGTTGTCGCCTTGGTAAAAATTATAGGGTAATCTGGTACTGCATTTTTTCCTGATGTAGCATCAAAGCCTGAATCATGAAATTCTTGAGCATGTTCATGATAATTGCGTCCAACTGCAAATGGATCACGGACCAGAGGTAAAACGGGGGCACACAAATTAACAGAACTAAGTTTTATTTTGCTGTTTTGTTCTGCAGCTTTAAGGTGTTTTTTTGCTAAGGCCATTCCGTCAGAACCGAGAGAAATAAAATCTGTCATATTATTAGGTAAATTTGGAGATAACCTGTTAAAATCTATTATCGTTTTAGATTGTTGTTCAATAGCCCCAAAGCTTAATTGGCCATTATAAGTATATGTAGCTAGACGCATGATAATTAATTTCCATCTCGTGGGGCAAACGAATGTTGCCACAATGCTTTTACGAAACCCGACATAATAAATCGGCTTTAAATTAGACAAGGGTATGTATAAATTTGAAAAAAAACTCTTAAACTATTTTAGTTTAAATAATAATCATTTCTTGTCTATAAACAAAAAATATACTTTTTAAAATTGGGATTTAAATCATGACGGAAAAAAAAGAGTTAGGACTCGCGGTTGTTGGCTGTGGGGTAGTGGGACGAATAAGAGCAACCTTGGCTAAAGACTATCCAGGAATTGGCTGGATCGGACTTTCCGACATGAATGAAGATGTCGGACAAAAACTTAAGAACGATATTAATGCAGACTATTATACGAATGATTTTCGTGAACTGATTAGACGCCCTGAAGTAGATGCAGTAATTGTAGCAACTTCTACATGGGCCCACGTAGAGCCAACTTTAACTGCTGTTGAACAGGGGCATAAGCTTTTTATAGAGAAACCTCTGGCAACCGATGCACGTCAATCACTAGAAATTTTATCCGCCATCGAATCTAATAACATTGACGCCGTAATTGGTTATACTCAGAGGTTTCGTCGTCGCTTCTTAGTGGTAAAAGAAAAAATTCAAAGTGGACAAATCGGTGAATTTAACTGCGCAGTAGTCCGAGCATTTATGAACCGGATGGCGCCTACCGGTGAAACTAGATTAACACAAGACCGAAGATACCTTACGCCAATGGTTGTTTCAGGCACACATAGCCTCGACATGGCTTTTTGGCTTATGGGAGACGCGGGGAAACCAGTCTCTATTTATGCTAGATCAAGGGACGTAATAATGAAAGAGCTTGGAACAAAAGACGCTACCTTTGGTCTTTTCACTATGGAAAACGGTTCGATGTTTTCTATGAATATTTGTTGGGCTCTACCTAAAGAGTGGCCTGGAGCCGTCTACGGCTTAGAAATTGGCATAGTCGGCACAGAAGGCGTAATTGATATAGAGGATACTCATCGAGATGTAATACTTGCTACTGAGAATCCACAAGGACCCGCTTACGTTCCGGATGGCAACACTAAGGGGCTAACAGAAGTTCAAAGAAATGTGGATTTTCTCACAAGTTTTCCTCCAGGAGACATACATGATGGAGAATTATGGGGGCCGATGCGCGAAGAAACAAATTCATGGTTCCAAAGAATTTATTCTGGAAAACAGACACCACACGCTACTGCAGTAGAAGGGCATCGGAATCTTATGTTAACAATGGCAATGGATTTATCCGCTAAGCGAGGAACAGAAATTAAGTTGCCCATAGACCCAGATGAGCTAATGACAGGCTTAGATGAATAAGCCAACAAAGCTAGATCGATAAAATGGTGGCTACTTCTGATAAAGACCAAATTACTGAGCTACAAAGGTTTTCAGCAGCACAAGCGCGCATTGAACTTGACCAGAAAAATATATCTTCTGAAGAACTCGTAAAAGCATGCTTGGACAGAATTGAGTTACGTGAAAAAGACCTAAACGCATGGACTTTTATTGACCCAGATTTGGCCATCTCACAAGCACGAAAGCTTGATAATGAATTAAAGCGAAGTGAAATCCATGGCATCCCAATTGGCATTAAGGACATCTATGATACCTGTGACATGCCAACGGCCTATGGAACTAGCTTTATGAAAAATCATAAGCCAAGTAGAGACTCTAATTGGGTGTCTATTTTACGCTCAGCAGGCGCAGTATTAATTGGCAAAACAAAAACAACTGAATTTGCTAATGCTTTTCCTACCACCACACGAAACCCTCATAACTTAAGTCGTTCTCCTGGAGCCTCTTCAAGTGGATCTGCTGCTGCAGTAGCTGATTTTATGGTACCCCTTGCCATAGGATCTCAAACTGGAGGATCTATCATACGCCCCGCAGCGTATTGCGGCGTTTATGGGTATAAACCAAGTATCGAGGGTCTACCCAAAGGAAACGTCAGGCATGCAAAACCTAGTATAGATACCCCAGGCATATTTTCACGTTCAATCAAAGATATTTCAGTTTTGCGCTCTGTATCAATGAATGATTCTAGTCGGGTTTCCACAATATCGAAAATAAATAGCTTAAGGCTAGGATTATGTCGCACAGAGCACTGGGACCACGCCATGCCAGAAACAAAAGAAATAATAAAGGAAACCACTGAAATACTAAGCAAACACGGCATATCATTACAGAACATTCAGCTTCCTGATGAACTGTCTGAAGCAATGGAAGAATTCTCTGTAATAGTTACTTTAGAAGACGCTCGTGCAATTTCTAAGGACTGTGCTGAACAATTTGAAAGGCTCAACCCCTGGTCGCAAAGAGTTTTAAAAGAGGCGAACGAATTTTCCTCAAACCGCTACCAGAACGCAAAAAAACTCGCTGAAAGAGCCCGAGATAAAATTAACCATATATTTGAAAATATTGATTTTATAATTACCCCAGCAACTCGTGGAGAAGCTCCTCTAGACATTGAGTCTGTCGAACCATCATATTTTAACAGCGTTTGGACATTGATGCATTTACCCTGCATTTCACTTCCGGCCTTTACTGGGCCCAACGGTATGCCTTTGGGACTACAAATCGTTGGGCCTGTAAATGATGACTCTCGACTCTTGACAGCGGCCAAAGCAATAGAAAACGTAATTAATAACCATAATTACCCAACATAATAAATTTGTCTTCTGACCTAACTACTCCGTAATTGACGCCATCCAAAACCAATTAATATGAGCGGAATTAAACCTTCTAGCGCCACTATACGAATAGCGGTTGAAGCCCCAAATAATTCTCCCATCAACCCTATATTAGCAAAGCCTATTAAGCCTGTACCTATACAAATTACCACAACACCAAATAGACGCCCCCTCATTTCGGGTGGTGATGCAGAATATATAAGCGTACTCTGCATAGTGGTAAAACCAGCACACATTAGACCAACAATAAATAAAGTTATTCCCATTGGGATTGATGAAACCATCCAACCTGTAATAAAGGCAAAAACCAGGTAACCCATTAATCCAAAATAATAAAGCTGTCGATAACTTAGACGAAGCACGCCCAAGGCAATTATTAAAGAACCAATTAAAGCCCCGGCCCCTTCAAGACCTGCCAGCACTCCGATCCAACTTGCGTTAATCTCCAAAAGGCTTCGACCAAGAACAGGAATCATAGAAATAAACGGAAAACCCCAAACATTAAAAATTACTGTTATAAGAAGTATTCTCAATATATCACGATCAGCCGCAATAAAACTAAAAACCTCTTTAAAATCCTTGAACAAGGACCGTTCGTTAACGGCTTTTTTTGTAAACCCAGAAGTAACTGGCAATCCCAACAAAAGTAAAACACAAGCAGCATACATTAGGGCACTTAAAGAAAATGCTCCGCTCGGGCCTAACCATTGCAGTAAAATACCACCAAAGAGAGGTCCAATCATGCGCGTTCCATTATTTGTTGCACTGTCGAGGCTCATGGCGGGGGCGATTCTGTCTAACCCAGCTATGTCCCCTAGCAACCGTCGACGTAAAGGCATATCAGTGGCCCAAACAATACCAGCTATAAGACTTGAGACTGCCACCAACCAATAATTATCAAAGCCGAAGGCAAAAATTAAAAACACGAATAAAGCTGCGAGCATGGCTGATATCATTACCAAGATTAGAAGTAATCTCGTGGATAAACGATCTGCTAATGTTCCAATAATAGAACCAAGAAGAGCCAGGGGTAACATCCTCAGAATAACCAGCAAAGCTACTAAAAATGGGGATCCCGTTGTGTCATACGCATAAACACCGACTACTAGTAGTTCGAGCCAGCGAGCAACTCCACTGCAAACCCCAACCAACCAAACCCTAAGATACCCTGTGTCACTTAATAGCCCTATGATTTTGTTATTCGTAATCATTTAGAGATCATTTTTTGAATCAACCATTTTGACAGGTGACATTTTTTCACCAACTAAAATGTATAACCCACTTACGACGATCAAGGGCGCACCTAAAAAAGTCCAAGAAGAGGGAATTTCCTGCCAGATCGCAAAGCCAAGGATAGCAGCCCAAACAATGTTGAGATAACGATATGGAGCCACAATACTTGCTTCTGCATAGCTAAAACCCTCAATAATAAAATAGTGACCAATCCCAAACATTACTCCAGCTAAAAGTGCCACTAATATTTCCTCACCATCCAATAAAGCCCAGCCAAATGGTAAAGTAGCTAAGCCAAATACAGTCAACGCCAGGGTAGAGTAAAAGAGAATTGCTGCAGAAGACTCTTTTGCACTGATTTCCCTTGTGACTATATCTCGGAATGAAGCTACCAGCGCTGCAGCTACTGGAATTAAAGCAGCTAGTTGGAATGCCGCAGAACCGGGTCTAACAATAATCAGCATACCACCAAACCCGATAAGTATAGCCACCCAACGCCTTACACCAACTCTTTCACCCAATAACGGCCCAGCCAAAATCGCAATAAATAATGGGCCAACAAAAAGTATAGCTATTACCTCATTCAGTGGCAGCAAAGATAGAGACGTAACAATAAGTATTGTTGAACACACAGCTAGAAACGATCGGAGGCCTTGGCCACCAATTGTACGAATCCTTAAATCTTCAAGCCTACCCCGCATCCAGGTAATTAACCAAATAATAATTAAGACTAGCAGAGCTCGGATAAATAATATTTCTCCAATTGGTAGTGAAGAAGTTAAATACTTTGTGGCGGCGTCACTTATTGTCAGCGCAGCCCCACCTAAAATCATACTTAAAATCCCCCTCATTTTGCTGTTTTTTATGGGAAACAAATTTGAAGCCGCCTCCTTATTTATGAGCTAACTTATTACTTTCATTGATATCAGAGACGCTGCAACTCGAGCATCTAACACGTGATTATGAATCAATTGTCATCAGCATATTTTCCACTTATTTGTGGAGTAAAACGACCTTCAAGTCCTTTTTCCGTGTGTTCGGACCGCGTGTCTCTCGACCAGGTGCGTTTAAGATCATCTCTAATGTCAATTTTCAATTGCCCTAGTCCATCTATTTCCATCTCAACTATATCTCCATCTTGAAAGGCATTTAAGCCCCGATGGTTTGTTCCAGTGGCAATAATATCTCCAGGTTCGAGAGTATGAATTGAACTAATCCATTCGATTAAGCGGGGAATTTTATGTGCCATGTCATCGGTATTAAAGTTTTGTTTAATATTTCCATTCACGGAAAGCTTTACTTGTAAATTCTGAGGATTTTCAATTTCATCAGCTGTAACAAGATAGGGACCAATCGGAGCAAAAGTATCTCTGGATTTTGCTTGAAAAAAAACGTTTGTATCGGGGGGCAATCCTCTTGCAGATCCATCTATAAAGTTAAAATAACCAAATATATAATCCATGGCCTTTTCTAAAGGAACATTAGAAGCTCTTTTTCCAATAACGAGACCAAGCTCTGCTTCTCCTTCGAATATTGCTGCAGGAATATCAGTTAATATCATTGTATCCCCATGGCCTATTACACAATTAGAGGCTTTGTGAAACGCATTAATAGGCGCAGGCTCTTTTAAAGTTCCATCCTCCATATAGTTAACTGCCATACAATCTATGTTGCCAGGCTTCGGTAGGGGAGGCCTGATACGAACTTCGCCAACGGGGATGGTTGGAGCACTTTCTGAAAATAATTCGAGTTGCTCTCTGTAATTAGAGAATTGTTCAATTAGTCCAATGATTAGGTTATGTGGGCCAGTGTGCGGTATGTCCTGAACTTGGTCAGTTAAATCGACCACACCATCTCCCTTTAAAAGCCCTAGTCTAAAGTCATTAAAAAAAAGCAATTTCACTTTTATGACCCTCCTTAATTCCTGTCAGGTTGCCTCAAAAAAAAGCAACTCTTGGTTGTTTAATGTAAAAGGTAAATACTTACGTGTATTGAGCAACATTTCCAATAACTGAATTGAAAAATTTTTATTCTTTTAACAGTAATGTGCTTTCTTTATTATTCTTTAAAAACAAATATAAAATATAACGCCTTGCACTAATATGTATGTCCATCTGTTGATTAAATATCAAATTAGGATTTATACAATTGATCTACGAACTTTTTTATTGGCCGACAATCCAGGGTAGAGGTGAATTTATTCGCTTAGCCTTAGCAGAAGCAGACGCAAAATATATAGATGTAGCACGCTTGTCGGAGAACAAAAAGACTGGTGTAACAGCCATGATAAAGCTTTTAGAGAACGATTCCTTAGAAAATTCTCCATTTGCCCCGCCCATCTTAAAATTTGGAAACCAGCTAATATCCCAGACAGCAAATATATTAATGTTTTTAGGTGAGAGACATAGATTAGCGCCCACCAGAGAGAAGGGCCGCATGTGGACCCACACAATACAACTTACAATCAACGACTTTTTAGTTGAGGTCCACGATGTACATCATCCTTTGGCAAAAAGCCTTTATTATGAGGAACAAAAAGAAGAGGCTATTCGGAGAGCATCAAATTTCAGATCAGAGCGTTTACCAAAGTTTTTAGGATATATGGAAAACATTCTATCTAGAGAATTATCCTGTAAACCATATTTGGTAGGCAAAAGAACTACATATGCTGACCTATCATTATTTCAAATCATCGAAGGCCTACGTTATGCATTTCCCAAATTGATGTCAGAAAAAGAGAAAAACTATCCACGCGTTATTTATCTGCATAACAGAATATCAAAGAGGCCTCGTATAGACAAATATTTGAAATCGGACCAGCGAATTGCTTTTAACCAGCATGGGATTTTCCGTCATTATGAAGAACTCGACCTTTAGGTCAGAGCAAACCCCTCATAACCAGCAGAAGCTACGTCTTTACATTTTTTTGCGTATACAGGCACTCCTCCAATATAAGGCATATATATTCGAGGTTTACCCGGTATATTTGCTCCAACATACCAAGAATTACAAGTGGAACGTAGCGACATATCTGCGACATCTCTAACATGAGAGATCCATTCTTCCTCTGCTTCATTTTGTGCATCAATTACTGCAAAACCTTTGTTGCGCATATACGATATGCATTCAGTAATCCAATCAACATGCTGTTCAATTGCCGGTAGCATGTTAGAAATTACTGAAGGGCTTCCTGGGCCTGTGATCATAAATAGATTTGGAAAGCCTGCTAATGCTACTCCCAAATAACTTCTCGGACCTTCACTCCATTTCTCTTTTAAAGGTAAATCCTTTTTTCCACGGATATCGATGTTAAGGAGTGCTCCAGTCATTGCATCAAAGCCAGTAGCAAAAATTATTACGTCAAGTTCATATACCTTTTTCCCAATACGAATTCCGGGCCCACATATTTCATCTATTCCCGATTTACTGATGTCTATCAATTTTACATTATCTTTATTAAAGGCCTCATAATAACCGGTATCAACACACAGCCGTTTACAACCGATAATGTTTTTAGGGGATAGTAAGTCAGCAACAACTCTATCGTTAACTATTTCACGTATTTTATTACGAACAAAGTCTGCTGCCACTCTATTCGATTCAGCGTTAAACATTACGTCGGCATAAGCGGATAGAAAGGGCAATCCTCCAGCTTGCCAGCGCTCTTCGTAGCTTTTCTCCCGCTCTTCGTCAGAATCAAGCGTTACCGAAGCTTTGCCAATCTCAAACAAGTTGCCCGTTGGCGTCAATTTTGCTTTGGCTCTAAATTCAGCATAATTATCTTTTATTTTCCGAACTTGATCAGGGTTAAGCGATTTATTATGGGCAGGCACAGCGTAGTTTGCCGTTCTTTGAAATACGGTTAGCTCATCTACTGTTTTCGCTATCACAGGTATCGATTGAATTGCTGAAGAACCTGTCCCGATTATCCCAACTCGTTTATTACCAAGATCAACCCCCTTATGCGGCCACTCTCCTGTATAATAAATTGAACCAGAGAATGATTCTTTCCCTTTTATATCCGGTTTATTTACTGAAGAAAGACACCCCGTGGCCATTATACAATATTGGGCTATTAGTTTTTCACCATCATCGGTTTCAAATCGCCAATGGTTAAATTTTTCGTCAAAAAAAGCCTTTGTAACTTTTGTATTAAATCTAATATCTGAGCGTAAGTTAAATTTTTTTGCCACGTGGTCTATATATTTTAATATCTCTGGCTGGGTAGCGTATCTCTCACTCCATTCCCATTCTTGTTGTAACTCCTCATCAAACTGGTATGAATACTGCATACTCTCAACGTCACATCTTGCTCCAGGATAGCGATTCCAGTACCACGTTCCTCCCAAGTCTGCCCCAGCCTCAAAAACTAAAACAGAAAGCCCCATTTTACGAAGCTTGAAAAGCATATACATACCGGCAAAACCCGCACCGACAATCACTGCATCATATTTTGTTTTGTTATTCACTATAACCTTTTCTTTCAAAGATTTATCAATCTATAGATAAAACAATAGAAGAATTCTAGGATTCTATTTGTGGCGTAAACAAAATTTTACCTCTTTTACTTCCATTAGTTGAGTGAGCTACCGCCTCCTTTACTTTTGAGAGTGGATAGGTGGCCTCTACCTCAGCAAAAAGTATTCCTTTGACTACTAAATCTCGTAAGAGAGCATAAACCTGTTCTCTCTCGGCGCTAGAACTTTTTTCTCTAAGCCATTTATTAAGCCAAAAACCAGTAAGCGTGATTTCTCTAAAAACTAAATCATTTGCTTTTACTTGGCATGGCTCTCCTGAAAGCAAACCATAGTTAACAATGGTTGCTTTTGGTGATAGGCAGGAAGATATTCTTTCTGTTGCCGATCCTGCCACAGCATCAAATCCGAGTTTTATATCTGCCCCTCCAGTAGCCTCTTTAACTCGTTCGGCTAGATCGTCACCATCGACTAAAACTACATCTCCACCAATTTTCTCAGGAATATCTCTTGCTTCTTCTCGCCTCACCACAGACACTGTTTTCCAACCAAAATAACGAGCCAGTTGAACTACATATTGACCAGTTGAAGAGTTGGAGGCATTTTGAATAATCCAGTCCCTTGGCTGCAATCTGTAATATTGTGTAAGCATCAAATAGGCCGTCGGCGGGTTAGCTAAAAGCATTGACAACTGGAGAGGGTCACCACCGGGAGGAAAGGTAACAATAACGTCTTTGGCTTTAACTGTTGCGTACTGTCTCCATGCACCAGGACCTCGAGGAAGCAAAAACTGATCACCTATCTGAAAACCTGAAACACCAGCACCTAATTCAATCACTTTAGCGAGAGCATCATTTCCAGGGACAGCTGGTAAATCGGGTAAGTCACCATAAATACCGGACAGAGTCAAAATATGAGATGGTGCAATAGGGGCTGCCATAATTTGGCATAGTATTTCCCCCTCACTCGGATTTGGAGTGCTGATCTCTCCGACCTCAACAACATCAACTGGATTCCCAGTTCTACTAAACTGAACAGCAGAACCAATTATAGGCATGGCGATCTCTTGTTTAATAGTTTCAGTTAGTGATTACTCATAAACTCTGTGAAGACAGCTGTTATCTCAGGCTCATGCGGCGCCCATTCCTCAAAAGGGACTAGATCCAAGTCCTGATCTTCTATAGGCAGCTGATGCAGTTTACTTCCTGGTATCATTTCATGAACAATTCTACCGGCCTTAGAATCATGTATCTTATCATTTCCTGGTATAATAATGACAGGCATTTTCATTGAATTAAGCTGGGCTTCTGTCACCCCAAACACGGGTAAATCTTTGCCCGCAACAAACAAATCCCTCCACCTCGTAAGTGCATCAATAAAATCACTTGGATCCATGCTTCTCAATATTTCACCTGTGGCTGGATTAGCTGCAATTCTTTCAGCATATTGAGGGTCCGCACAAATTGCTTCCATTCCTCCCGCCTCAGCCATTCGTATAAATTGGTTGTAATAACTTTCTGGTAAACGCTCTGCAGCAAATGCGCCTCCGGTAACCCGAAACAATAATAGACCTCTTGCTGCCTCAGGGTGTCGTAAACCAAACATTATTGCCGTCCTGGCACCAGATGAAGATCCACCTATAAATGCCGGTAGACCCCCCAACTGATTAAGCAGTTCATATAAATCATCTGCCCAAACCGACTCCTCAACTTCAGTGCCATCAAATGATGTGTCGGAAGCGCCTGTATTACGCCTGTCATGCATTAATACTTGAAACCCACAAGCAGCAATTTTTTTGGCCAAGGGGACAAATTCTGTGTAAGCACGTCGTCCACCAGTTATCAATGTCACCCAGGGGCCCTCATTGCCTATAACTTCATAATTAATATTTAGCCCATTCACTCTTGTTAATGGCATTTTTTATTCCCCCTTAAAAACGTATTAGTCCAATAACTTTCTTGCAAAACTATCAGGCTACAGCCTCTTTATGATTGAAAGACGTTGTAGCTTTATCTGAAAAAACTAAATCTCTACCGGACAACAAACCTTCCATAGCAAGAGGAACTGTTGTCTCTAAATCTAGGATTGGAAGACCATGTGTGGGTGCTATGGCTTTAACACCTAATTCATTAAGAAGAGCATACATGCGTTCAACATAAATGTTCATATCAACAAACATGGTCCAGTATAAAGCCCGTTCGGCGAAAACTGCTGAAACATCTTTAAGGTCAAGGGATTCAGCTTCCTCTGCAATTTGTCCACAATGACCGTCCCAATGATAATGGCTGTAAGCAAAGCCATCGCCTGGAAAGAGGACTTTTTCTCCAGAATCAAATCCCCACAAACTTGTTCGCATATCACGAACAACCGGTTCTGCAGCAACAAAAAGCCTGTCTCCCAAATCGATAGAATCACCTACCTCCATTGGACGAAGTATGTCTGCATATTCAGGAAATGCTAGATGATAATCACTTATATCACCATGTATAGTTAACTCAGGAAAACGGCGTAGCATTCTTCCAAGGCCACCCGAATGCGGCGTTTCCTGGTGAGTCAAAAATAAATGCCGTAATGGGGCATTTTTGTTTGAGAGAACATCCGACATTTGTTTCTCAATTAAAGGAAAATCTTTTGGGTGACCTGTCTCAACCAACAGAGAAGACTTCGACCCAATAACCAAAAATGCAGCATTATATGCGTGATAAATCTTACCCTTAAAGGGTTGCTCCAAACAATCACCCAACCAAAAAACCCCGGGAGCTAATTCTCTGGGTAATGAATTTTTATCTGTCATACCTATCTTTCCATGCCTCTATATACATACTCTGTATTAGCTCGTGATTTGTCTAAACTTCTTAAAGCCTCATCCAAGATCATAAACTGTTTTTCGACTATTTCTTTACCCTGTAGAATACAACCATAACCAGGGGCTATGGTCTCAATATCATATCGGTTAAAAACATCATAAACCTTTTGTCTTAACCCATCTATCTCTGCTCCCTCCAACCACCAATAACGCGTATTTAGTAGGAATGAACGCACCCAACTAACATCTGTAGTATCGTTTTCAGATGATACCAGCCAAGGTCCTTCAGATTTATCACTCCAAATATGAGTGAACATATCAGAAGTGAATAAAACACGGCTGGCTTCATCATAGACCCAGCTAGTATTAATTAGTCGAATAGGTGCACTAAATGCAGAGACCGTTCTATCGTCACTTGTGCCCACAGAAATTTTCCCATTCGGGTCCAATAAAGCGGTGTCTAGTTTAAGCGGCTCGTTTCCTTTCTCGTCTCGTCCGTCAAAATTAAAGTCCAACCATTCATCTATTCGGGGGATGGGTGCATAGCAAGCTATCACATTAAATTTCTGAGCTATAGGCATAGCGTTGCATACACTCATAAATTCATTCAAACGCATGGGGAATAGATGCAAGGGGAGATTAGCATCAATTACGCTACCTATCTGACTCAGTATTTTTTGTTCGTGAATTGAGTACCCCGTATCTAGCAATAAAGCTCCGTCTTCCTGACACAGTAGATAGCAATTGGAGGGAGTAAACCCTCTAGCACTTATCGGGTATGAACTTATACGTCCATTTAGCTCAAAGACATTTTGTAAGGCATACAACTTGCCCTCAAGCAGACTTGTTATATTTTCTGTTGTCATATTTATAATGAACCCGTCTGACACACCTTTGTCAATTTAACTGAAAAAAGAAATACAGAGGAATGATCCCATGATTGAAGAAATAGCACACATTGAAACAAATGATGGAAAAATGGAGACCTTTATATTCCGTCCTGAAAGAAATGGTCCCCACCCGGCGATATTTTTTCTCATGGACGCTCCTGGAATTAGAGAGGAGTTAAAGGACATGGCTCGCAGGCTATCAACTGTAGGATATTATGTCCTCTTACCTAATCTTTATTATCGTGCAGGGCAAAACACAACCTTTGGACCGGATGTCCTTACCGAAGGTAGTGAGGATTATAAAGCAATGCGAGCAATAAGGACTAAAATGACCATACCTCCAGTGATGGAAGATATTAAATCAATGCTGTCATATATTGATGACCTTAATGAGGTAAAAACTGGGCCTGTGGGCTGTCACGGCTATTGTATGAGCGGCCCATACGCTCTAGCCTCTTGTGCTAGGTTTCCTGATCGAATTGTTGCCGCTGCTTCTTTCTACGGCACTTGGTTAATAAATGATGCAGAAGAAAGCCCTCATCTCAATTTAGATAAAATAAAAGGCGAAATTTATATTGCCTGTGCTGAATACGACGAATTAGCTCCTCTAGATATGGTAGAAGAACTAAAAGCACTATTTGACCAGTCGGGTGCAAAAGGCGAACTCGAAATTTACCCGGAAGTGCATCACGGTTTCGCTTTTCCGCTCAGGTGGTGTTACAACAAACCTGCTGCAGAACGCCACTGGGAAAGACTTATAACCCTTTACAAGAGAATACAATAATAGAAAAAAGAGTCTTTAACTTGATAAGACAAGATAACTTCCTCAACCTTTAAATCATCAGTTAGGAAACTAAAATGGGTTACATACCGTTACATTTCACAGAAGAAGAACGTATATTTCGTGACCAAATATATCGTTTTGCTGATCAAGAAATTGCTCCCATTGCTGATGAAATTGATCAAAATGATCGTTTCCCGGAAGAGATTATACCTAAATTTTCCGAATTAGAATTACTACAGTGGAGTGTTCCGGCCAGCCACGGCGGGCCAGAAGGGTCCCTAACTATGCTTTGTATCGCTCGTGAAGCAATAGCCAGGCACTCCTTATCTCTATCTGTTTTGGTTGGAGAAAACGGAAATGGACTTGCTCTCCCATTACTATTTTCTGGCAGTGAAAAACAAAAAAATAAGTACTTTCCGATACTAGCAAAAGGCAAAACACTAGTTGCTTTTGCTCTATCAGAGCCAGAAGCAGGATCAGACGCGGCTTCTTTGAAGACTCGTGCTATTCGAGACGGCGATGACTGGCTAATAAGTGGAAATAAAATTTACGTGACTTGTGGGCCTGTTGCAGAATTTATTCTTGTTTTTGCACGAAGCAATGAGAGACCGCGAGCCAAAGGTATATCAGCGTTTATTGTAGACACTAGTCTGCCTGGAGTAGTTCAAGGCCCTACTCATAAAAAAATGGGTTACAATGGAGCTACACCAAACTGTGATTATTTTTTCGACAATGTACGTGTTCCATCTGAGGCAATGATCGGCGAAGATGGCGAAGGGTTTTCTATCGCTATGAAATGCATGCAATTTAATCGACCAGCGATGGCCGCTTCAGCGCTTGGAATTGCACAGGGAGCATTGGAAAAATCTGTCGCATACGCTAAAGAACGGCAACAATTTGGTCGTCCAATATCTGATTTTCAAGGATTACAATTTATGATGGCTGATATGGAAATACAGATAAACTCCTGCCGCGCTCTGCTATATGAAGTCGCCAATAGATACGATCATAATTTAATGGACAATTACGATTCTTTGACAGCTTCTGTAAAATGCATGGCAAGCGACACTGCCATGAAAGTGACAACCGACGCAGTACAAGTTTTCGGAGGTGCAGGCTACATGAGACAACATTCTGTAGAACGCATGATGCGCGATGCAAAGGTCACACAAATATTTGAGGGAACAAATCAAATTCAAAGAATGTTGGTAGCCAGGGATCTATTTAAATGAGTTTTGTTAATAAAGGCTCTAGACCGTTATCTGGAATAAGAGTTCTAGATTTTACAACTATGATGGCCGGACCATATTGCACCCGCCAATTGGCTGACATGGGAGCCGAAGTTATAAAAGTAGAAAACCCTGATGGCGGAGAACAGAACCGTCATGCAGTTCCAGTTAGGGACGGCCATAGTGCAGTATATGCCCACTTAAATTCTGGAAAAAATTCAATTGCAATTGACCTAAAATCACCGGACGGAGCTGCGATTGCATTAGACCTCGCCACGCACTGCGATATAGTAGTCGAAAACTCAAGACCCGGGGTAATGACAAGGTTAGGACTAGATTGTGAAGTAATTCGAAAAGTCCGTCCGGATATAATCTACTGCTCGATTTCGGGTTTTGGTCAAACAGGCCCTTTAGCTATGAATGCAGCGTTTGCACCGGTCGTACAAGCGATCTCTGGTTATGAATTAGAAAATATGAAACAACAACCAGAATTAACTAAACCCGGCCATGTCGGCATATTTTTTGCAGACGTCATGGCAGGAGTGCAAGCCTTCGGCGCTATTAGCACTGCTTTGTTTTCTCGAACGCAAACGGGTCAAGGTCAATATATAGATGTGTCTCTATTGGAAAGCATGATCTGGTTGATGGTTTACGAACTTCAGATTTCTCAAAACCCCTCTGATACACCACGTGGACTATATCAACCAGTAAAGACATCTGATGGTTTTTTAATGGTAGCGCCAGGGAACCAACCAACCTTTGAAGCCATGGCAAAAGCCATGGGACATCCAGAGTGGATTAAAGATCCAAGATTTCAGGATCACGAAAGCAGAAGTCATAATTACTCAGCAATGATGAGTCTGATAGAATCATGGACCATAACTAAAAGCGCATTTGTCTGTGAAGAAATTTTACTAGAAGGCAAAGTTCCATGTGCTCGCTATCGCGAAGTATCAGATTTATTTGATCACCCACAATTGATACACCGAGACGCATTTACCAAAGCAAAAGATCCATCAGGAGAAATAAAAGTACCTAACCAGCCTTTCAAATTTGACAATAGTAACACTGACGCTAGGAATTGGGTCGAACCTTTGGGAAAATCAACACCAGATATTTTGAAAAAGTTACTGGACTTTGAAGACGACAAAATTAAGGACCTGAGAGATAGCAAAATCATTTTATAAACTTTTTACGTTTCTTCGATGTATGATTTGGCTAAAGCTGCTTACCATAGAAAACAGCTTTTCATTAACGACCAGCAGCTGCCTCGGCAGCCCTTTTACTATACACAGGATCTGATGGGTCAGGTCTCATAAGATAGTTACCTGCCTTTAATGCTAACACATCATTGGTGCCGTCTGAATGTAAAAAACTTTGGGCATCTCGAATCAATTTTTCCAGTGGGTTTTTTTTCATATAACCAGCAGCCGCCCAGAGCTCAAGAGCCTGCTGGCAAACGTGAACTGCCACTTCTGAAGCAAACACCTTGCAAAGGCTAGCATGCATCGGGTCCTGGTCTTCTCTTCCCGCTTCCCAAGCCGATTTCATTATGTAAGATCTCGCAGCAGTGATTTGCATGGCCATTCTGGCTAAACGCGTGCGCTGTATTTGATGATTAATTATCGCTCCACCCGCTTGCTCCCTCTCAAAAGCATATTGAACAGAAAGGTCATATGCGCGTTGTGCTACTCCCAGCACTGTAGCGCCAGCTTGAATATTAGAGCCATAGCCAAGAAGAAACTCTGTGCCAATTTGAGCAGCATTACCTACTTCACCAACTCTATCTGAATCTGGCACTTCAACGTTCGTAAATTGTAGAGTCCCATTTTGGACACATCGCTGCCCAAGTTTATCCCAAACCTCTATTACCTCAAAGCCAGGAGAATCAGCGGGAACCAGAAAAGATGTTAAACTTGTACGCAATGGGCCATCAGGATCATTCCGAGTTCTAACCATATAATATTTAGCAAGCCCACCATTTGATATATATCGCTTGGTCCCATTAAGAATCCAAACATCACCTTTTTTTTCTGCGCGCATCTGCAAGCCTTTTCCCGGCTCTTGATAAGGAAGTATATTTTCACTTCCAGCAGTGGGTTCAGTCGAGCAGATTCCCATAAGACACGTGTCATCTTCTACAATGAGAGGCAACCAGCGCTTGCGTTGAGCTTCATTTGCAACTCTGCATACAGCTGTCAGAATTTTCCATGTTTGGTCAAACGCTACCGCCATACCCAGGTCACCATATGCAAGCTGTTCTCCAATCATGGCAGCAGTTTCAACGTTTGCGCCTTCTCCTCCAAATTCTTTTGGAATTGTAAGTGTCCTCAACCCGAGACGGGAGCCCTCACGTACTACATCCCAATCAAAGGACTTTGATGGATCAGGCTCACGATCCGCTTTTTCTGCTGAAGGGATCATTACTTCAATAGCAAACTTTTTTGCTATAGCACGAAGTTCTTCTTGTCGTGGCGTTAAGTTAAAATCGACCATTTTAAAACTCCCCTCAGTCCGAATTATTCGCCAACCAGTTTTTAATAACTTCTAATGCTCGAGAAGCTTCCTCCATTAGAAAGAAATGACTTGAATTTTCAAAAACTTCCAGTCGCGCATTAGGCAGGACGTCCATCATCCAATTCTGAGAAGTCATTGAGCAGATAGGGTCATACCTACCTGCCATAACTAGTGCTGGTGTTTTTATTCCGCTTAACTGATCAAGAATATCATGCTCTAAAACGGCCGTGGCCAAATAATCATAGGATTTCATATCACGGTCTTCATCACTTATCAGGTTGGTAATGTTCTTAATTATCGCAGGATTCTCGTTATAAAATGTTGGTGTTACAAACAATAGTAAAGCGTGGGGCGCCCATTCAGCCCAGCTCTTCCTCCATCCTAATAGCTCCTGCATGTTTTTTATTGTTTGAATCCCAATAGGGTCTAGTTTACCAAACGACGCTGCCATAGCGATTGATTGAAGACGGCTCGGCTGTTTAAGCGCCATATGCTGAGCGATCGCCCCTCCCATAGACCTGCCAATTATATGAGCTCGTTCAACGTCAAGTTGATCCATTAATTCAATAGCCGCATCTGCTAAATAAGAGGTACTTGTCGGTTCCTCTACCAAGGAGCTATCGCCTGAACCCGGATTATCAAATGCAATAACTCTATAGTCGTTTTTTAATGCCTCTATCTGAGGTCTCCAGGCGGAATGATCGCCCGCAAGACCATGAATTAGGATAACCGGAAACCCTTCCCCCTCTTCCACATAGTTAATTTCAAACCGACTAGTTTTTAAAACGGGCATTATTTTCTACTCCTCTAGAAAACAAGTAAAAGCTTTGTTCTGTAAAAAAAATAAGTTATTTTCTATGTGTTGTGATGGCGATGCTCAAAATCAAGAACTTTCTCCTTAACTTCATCATTGGTTAACACCCATCCGAGGCATCGGGCAACATTCTCCATAGCAAATTGATGCAAATCCAAGCCATACATTGATGACACGCAATCAGACATCATTATCACCTTATAGCCAAAGTTGAAGCCATCAAAAGCAGCATTCTGACAGCATGTATTAGTATTAATGCCCATAATTAGCAGAGTATCTATCCCATTTCGTTTTAATGACCACTCAAGCTCTGTACCAATAAAACAAGAAAGTGTCTTTTTATTTGTCACCATAAAATCTGTCGGCTGTACATCTAGTTCAGGCATAACTTGAGTTTGCACAGAACCCTCAACATTATGTAGAATTCCTTCTTTCTGCGCCTCAGTTTCAATTGCATTTTCACTGAAAGTTACTCCTCCTACGGCGTGTCGCGGATTCATAGAATCAGCAATTTCTTTTTCTCTCATTGTCAGCACCGCATGGTACACCTTTATGCCATGATCCCTGGCAAACTTAAGAAAATCGCTAGCCCCATCCAAAACCCGAGTTGCCTCTTCAGGTAAGGCGGGCATAGTTGCGTTAGTCATATCGAGATGGCCCCTGTGCATATCGACGGTTAAAACAGCGGTTTTAGCTGGATCAAACTCAAGCGCATCTTTCATTGTTTCTAAGCCCTCTGAGTGATCTTCTACATGAACGTCACGTTCTGTACCTAATTGACTCATTTTTCTCTCCGGTTTTGTATTCAATTTTTCCTTTTTAAAGACACTTATTTAATTATAAACAAAAGACTCCATAGAAATTAATAAAAATGCAAGAAATAAACTGAAAGAAGCGTTGATTCAGAAATAATTAATTTAGTTATTTTCGACCGCTTCTTCTATTACAATTTTTAACACTCTAAGGTAGTTTATACTCAAAATGGTAGTTGAAGAATATAGGTTATGCTGCTTGTAACAAAAGACATGCTTTCTAAAGCATTAAAGTTTCAGGAAGACGGACACTTTGAGGAGGCTGAAAAGCTTTTTAGGTCTATTTTAATCGAAGAACCTCATCATTCAGAAGCAAACTACAACTTAGGGGTTATTTCTCTCGCCAAAGGAGAGCTAGAAAACGCTCTGATCTATTTTGCTTTGGCCGTAAAATCAAACCCAAAAAAAGAAATTTACTGGCTAAATTTGATTAGTGCCTTAATTGATTCTGGAAAAACAGAGAAGGCACGTATAGCTCTGGAAAGAGCCTTAAAATTTAACTTTAAAATAAATAATTTTGATAAAGTTATAAAAAAACTAGCAAAATCAGAAAATTCAGGCTTAACAGAAAAGTCATCGGGACTAAACGAAAAGCTAGACTTAACTGAACCAATAGAGCTTTACAAAAGGGGTGAACTCGAAAAGGCTCTCAATTCAGGAAAACTGATCAGGGAGCAAAACCCTCATGAACCAATACTACATAATTTACTAGGAGTCATAAATGCTGGTCTTGGAAATTGGAACGAGGCGATCGAAAATTACACTTTAGCAACAGAACTTAAGCCCGATTACTTCGAAGCGTATAGCAATATGGGAGCGACTTATTTTGATTTAAAAAAGATGGACGAGGCAATCTCTTGCTATACTAAAGCTATAAACATCAACCCTAACTTTGAAGTCGCCCTTAACAACTTAGGAACTGCTCTAAGGGAAACCGGAGACCTCAGTAGAGCCATAGAGTTTTTTGCAAAAGCAGTAAAAACCAACCCAAGTTTTAGTGAAGCATTTGCTAATCTTGGAAAGGCCTATAGAGATCTCCATCTTCACGACAAGGCTTTGTCAAATTTCAAAAAGGCCATAGAAATTAATCCTAAAAATTTTGAGGCACATAATAATCTAGGAATCACTCTTAATGCCCTAGGAAAATTCGATGAAGCTATAGAATCATATTACCTCGCCATCCGGCTCAAACCGGACCTAGCGCAGGCCTATAATAACCTAGGCAATACATATTCGGAACTTCTTGAAATCGACAAAGCCACTGAGAATTATAGGAAAGCTCTTGAAATTGATCCAAACCTCATAGAAGCAAACAACAATTTAGGTAATATTTTTGTCAGCACGGGGCTACACAGTCTGGCAATAAAGCATTTTGTAAAAGCTATCAAATTAAATCCCAACTTACCTGAGTCTCACAATAACATTGGAAACGCTTATAAAGGTCTGGGTAGGTTTGAAGAAGCTATCTCAAGTTACAATAAAGCCCTTGAAATAAATCCGGAACTGTATTCAGTCCAAAGCAATCTTATCTTTTCCCAAAATTTTTTGTCTCATTCTCCAAATGAAATGCTTAAAATCACAAAAAAATATGGAGAACGCCTACCAAATAAAATTCAAAATTTTCCTACACTGAATAACATCGTGGATCAAAAGAAAAAGCTACATCTTGGGTTCATTTCGGGTGATTTAATGAATCATCCGGTGGGACATTTTTTTGAGGGGTTTATTAAGGCTTTAAGTGAAAATTCAAATAGGAAATTAGAAACCTATGTTTATCACAACAACAAATTCAAAGACGACTTAACAGAAAGAATTAAAAAATCTTGTGATCACTGGAATTTAGTAAGTTCTCTAACAGATGAACAACTTGCAAGACAAATAGTAAAAGAGCAAATCGATATATTAATAGATCTCTCAGGGCATTCAGCCAAAAACAGACTACCAGTATTTTCACTAAAGCCTGCGCCGATACAAATAAGCTGGCTAGGATACTTTGCCACAACTGGACTTAAGGAAATTGACTACTTTTTGGCAGACAAGTGGACCGTTCCAGAAGGAGAAGAAACACACTTTATTGAAAAAATATGGCGTCTGCCAGAGACTTATTGGTGTTTTACTGAACCGGCTCATAATGTCGAGGTTAAAGAGCTACCAGCCCTCAAAAACAACAAACTAACTTTTGGGTGTTTCAATAACTTTTCAAAATTAAATAAAGGAGTAATACAGCTCTGGATTAATATACTTAAGACAATTCCCGAAAGTGGACTTTTTATAAAAAACCAACAACTAGAAGATGAACAAATTCGTACTGAGTTCGGATTAGAATTTACCAAAGAAGGAATAGCAAAAAATAGGTTAATTTTTGAAGGACCCTCATCAAGGCGGGAGTATCTTGAATCATATAACAAAATCGACATTGCTCTTGACCCCTTTCCATACCCAGGTGGAACAACAACGATTGAGGGTTTGTGGATGGGCGTCCCTATGATCACAAAAAGGGGGGATCGATTTCTATCTCGTGCTGGAGAAACTATAGCCCACAATGCCGGCCTTAAAGACTGGATAGCTGAAGACGAGGATGACTACCTTGAAAAGGCAGTCTCCTATTCTTCGGATTTAATGAAGCTGGCTAAAATTAGATCCGGGATGAGAAAAAAACTATTAAGCTCTGCTCTATTTGACACAAAACGTTTTGCAAGCGAATTTGAAAAAAATATTTGGAAAATGTGGAATGATCGTAACTAAAATTTTCTCTCTTTACTGCATATTAAAACATAGGCAAATCTAAAAATGGAACGGAAAATTCAAAAAACATGGAAGACTGGACTAACTAGCATTGGTAATGACTGCTATGCTTACATCCAGACAGGAGGATTAAATGTATCCAATGCTGGTCTGATTGTAGGTCCTGACTCTTACCTCGTGATAGACACACTATTTGTTAAACCGATGACAGAGGCCTTTAAAAGCTCCATCCTCGAAGTCACTGACAAGCCTTTGAATAGCATCATCTGTACTCACCATCACGCCGACCATACACTGGGGCTAGCTTGGTTTCCCCGAGATATTCCTGTAATTGCCCATGAACATATGAGAGAACGAATGATAGAATCAGGGCTAGATCTAGCTCATTTTCGCGAGGTAAATCCCGAATATGCAGAACATTTAATTGAAGTAACTCAGTCTTTCCCCACCCACACTTATAAAGGATCGATGACATTATACCTTGGTGATAGGCGAGTAGAACTGCACAATATGGGCCATACCCATTCCAAAGGCGACACCATGGTATACCTGCCCGAAGAAAAGATTCTCTTTTCCGGGGATTTTTGTTTTAACTTCGTTACACCTGCCACTTTTGATGCCCATATAGGAAACTGGATTAATAAAGCAAGAAAAATCCTAAAGACTTTCCAAATAGACATAATTGTACCAGGACACGGTCCCGTTGGAGGCCGAGCAATACTGGAAGACATGGTTGACTATCTAAGCTTGGTAAAAAGACAGTCTAAGAAAATGTATAAAGATGGTTTCACTGCCCAAGATGCGGCAAAAAATATAAGGCTAGGTATCTACGGCGACTGGATAAAACCAGATCGTGTCGAACAAGCGGTTATGAAACTTTACAACGAATTTCAAGGCAAAGGAGAACAGGGCATATCCCTAGAATTAGCAAAGGGAGGATAACCGTAGTTTTAACTCAAATTCTCGTTAACCCAATTTGCCATGGCAAAAAGAGTTTCATCTTGTCCATAAAAGCCAACTAGCTGCAAACCTAAGGGCATTTTATGAGCTGTCATCAAAGGAAGAGTTAGTGATGGAACGCCAGAGCAAGTAGCAGGCGAACAGTTAACAGGATGTCCAAGATTTTCCAGCCCCACCGGAGCCACCTCCGGAGCGGTCAGCCCTATAACACCATCCACAATGTCACTCGCACTGTTGAAAAGATCACGGAGACGTTTTTTGAAATTTAATGCATTATGATAGTCATCAAGAGTTATCTCATGAGCTCTCTTAAGTAGATTATCTATGCGTTCATGATGTGTGTGGCCAGATTTTTCATATTCAAAAAATGGCCAGCGCATTTCAAAGGCAGCAATCTCAGCTATACACCATTCTACCCTCTCAAATTCATGTTCCAGAGCTTGCAAGCTAGGATCAGTCGACGGCTCCACAATATCAACGTCTAAGTCAGATAGAGAATCCAATAGAATCTCAAAATTGTTTTTTACTTCTTGGTCTGTGATTTTCCAGCCTGGTGTATACATTCTCATTAAACGCAACGGTTTCTTGGCTGGTGGCAATAATTGTGGACCCACAATGCCATACGAACCAGGAACCGGGCCAGCATGATTAGATAGATATTTCAAGACTGTCCATGAATCCCCGAGGGTAGTGGTATGAGCTCCTACGTGTTCTCCAGATGGGGAGAAAGGATGTATACCCGCTTGGCGGATGGCACCATAAGTTGGCTTTACACCAACCTGACCACAATAACTAGCAGGTCGCATTACGGAAGACATGAGTTGAGTACCGATTGCAACTGGCAACATCCCGGCCCCGACAGCAGCCGCTGAGCCACTAGAAGAGCTCCCTGGTGTTCGATCTAGGTCATAAGGGTTACGCGTTCCGGCAATATTTCCGTAAGCAAACTCTGTTGTAGCTGTTTTTCCAACTATCACGGCTCCTCCACGGCGAAGTGCTGCCGTAACAGGAGCATCACGACCTGTTGTAGTCCCCTCATATATTGGACTACCGCATTGAGTAGGCATATCGGACGTTTCAATAATGTCCTTAAGACCTATGGGCAAACCATCAATAGGAGACAGAGGATTACCATCTATATAACGTTTTGAAGACAAATTAGCTGCCTCTCTGGCACCTTCTAGATTAAGGGCAACAAAAGCCTGAACTTCAGGTTCAAACTGTTCAATCATTGAAATGCATTGTTCTAGATACTGACTGGGGGTGACTTCACCTGACAGAAACAAAGGCACCCGACTTTCAAAGCTGGGGATTTTTATAATTTTAGGATCATAATTCATCTAAAAACCATCATATTTGTTTAATGTTTGCATATAGTAGACCAATAAAAATAGTATAGCGGGACTTTATCGAACGATTAAAAACACGCTAGGCTCATAGTAATGATATCCATTTTTGAAGTACACGGCTACAAGGATTAATAGAATGAATACATCTCAAACAGTTTCACCAGAGTTTCCAATTGACGAAAATGCCATAAGAATTCCTTACGATAAACTTAAAGAGTTTATGGGGCAGGTTTTTAAAGCGACTGGCCTGCCTGATGATGATGCAGAGAAACTGGCACAAGCCATGGCGGATGGTGATCTACTTGGAAAGGACAGCCATGGGTGCATTCGGGTTCCAATGTATATCAATCGAATAAAAGGTGGAGCGATAAATAAAACACCTGACATACGAATAACAAAAAAAACTTCTGCGATGGCACTAGTAGATGGAGATAATGGTATGGGTCATCTTGTGGCTCGTTTTTCGATGGAACTCGCAATGGACATGGCTTCAGAAAATGGAATTTCTTGGGTGGGTCTGCAGCACTCTAACCATGCCGGTGCTGCAGCTGTTTACGCTTCTATGGCAACAGAACGAGACCAGATCGGAATAATTGCCTGCGTTGGAAGTGCTAACCATGCGGCACCATATGGTGGGAGCGATATACTTGTTGGAACAAACCCTATTGCTGTGGCAATTCCAACGCTTGATGAGCCCCCCGTGGTGATAGACATGGCTACCACTAATTCATCTCTGGGTAAAATCATGGTTAAGGCAATGCATAATGAATCCATGCCAGAGGGATGGGTTATTGATGATAATGGTAAGCCCATTACAGATTCAAAACTTGCTGACGATGGCATTCTAACCCACATCGGTGGAGCTAAAGGTTTTGGGTTGTCTATGGTGATAGGGTTTTTAGCCGGCACCTTAAATGGCGCAGCTTTTGGTTCGGATGTTGTACACATTGGTGAAGACCCACATACAGAAACTAATACTGGACAATTTATAATGGCTCTAGATGTGGCACACTTTATGGATCCAAAGGAATTTAAAGCCAACGTTGATAGAATTTCTAGAGAAATGGTTAACTCTGCAAGACTTCCGGGAGTTGATGAGATTCGTATGCCTGGCACAAATAGCTTCCGCATATATAATGATAGAAAAGCAAACGGTATTCCAATAACAGCTCCCTTACTTAAACGCCTCAATGATGCTGCCGATGAAGTAAACGTTCCAAAATTAGTTTGATGTTTCTCTATGCTTACAACTGATCTTCTCAAACTATCCGCCACTGAAATTGCATCTAAAATTTCAGGTGGAGAATTAACTTCTGTTAGATTGATTGAAGCTCTTTTGTCTCGAATTAAAGAGCGTGAGAAGACTGTTAAGGCTTGGGCCTATATCGATCCCGATATTATTCTCGATCAAGCACGAAAATCTGATCAATCGGGAAGCTTAGGCTTACTTCATGGAGTTCCACTCGGAATCAAAGATATTATCGACACCTGTGATATGCCAACTCAAATGGGTTCTCCTATTTATATCGATCATCAACCATTAAGAGATGCTTCTTGCGTTGCTTTGACCCGATCAGCAGGAGCGCTGATTATGGGAAAAACAGTCTCTACAGAGTTTGCTGGGAGCTTCCCAGGCCCCACCTCTAATCCCCACAATCCGGAAAGAACTCCTGGGGGTTCCTCGAGTGGCTCAGCAGCGGCTGTTGCTGATTATATGATACCAGTAGCGTTTGGAACTCAAACAGGAAGTTCTATTTTACGCCCTTCATCATACTGCGGGATAATTGGGTATAAACCTACTTTCGGTAGATTCAATATTTCTGGCATAAAACCGGCTGCTCAAAGCCTCGACACATTAGGTCTTCATGTCCGAAACTTAGAAGATATCCAGCTATTTACCTCTGTTCTTATAAATAGAAGCTTTAAGCCTTTAGAATCTCCATCTTACTTTCCAAAAATAGGGATTTGTCGAACTGAACTTTGGGATTATGCACTTCCAGAAACTAAATTGGCATTAGAAAGCGCAGCAACTAACTTGGAGAAATCCGGAGCCAAAGTGAGTGATATCAAAACACCAAATTCATTTAAAGGTTTGGAAGAGGCCCGCATATTAATCAACTGCTATGAGCGCAGTCGTCATATGGTTTACGAGTGGAATGAACATCGCGCATCTCTGAGCGAACCATTTCAGGATGTGATAAGCGCTGGATTAAACATGTCGTACGACGACTATTCGACTGCTATGAAACAAACAGAAAAGTGTCTAAACGAATCTAACAACATGTTTCAAAATCTAGATTTAATTATTGCTCCATGTGTCGACGGGGAAGCCCAACTTGGACTCGACTTTTCTGGTAACCCCAGGTTTTCTGGCTTATGGACCGCTATTAGGTTACCTACCTTAAACCTTCCAACACACACAGGCCCGAATGGTTTGCCTGTCAGCATCCAGCTGGTTGGCAAATACCGAGGTGATGACAAACTCCTTGGCATTGCTAAATGGGTCTTGCAAACCCTCGGATCACCGAGCCTTAAAAGCAGTTAAAAATTTTTTACTCAAACCTATCCATCAGAGAGATATATTCGCCAATCCCCTAACTCTGTAATATCTTTGGCGCGCTCAGTGACATAAGACTCACACAAGAAGCCCTTCACGCTAGTGCCATCTTCAAGCTCAATGGTACCAATTGAGAGAGGTTCGGGAATCTTAGAAATAAAATCACCAAAGTTAGTCTTTGGTAAAGCCCATATTTCAAGCTCTATATTATTAACATGTTTATCGACAGAACGCACCATACCAGGACGAGGTGGAGCAAAATTTTCTAAAGCATAAAATTGGTACTGCCTAGCAGATCGACATTTACGGACAAACTCTGCACCTCTATCGGTTAACTCACTGTTTAAGGGTAAACCTGACATATGAGCCCCACAAACTGCTATCAGTATTCTGTCATCACTTACATGCTCAGTAATAAATTTTCTTTTAGGTAATTTTGTGCGCGTCATTCCCATGCCTGCTTTAGAATAATAATGGATTTTATCCGCCAGCGGTAATAATGATCTGTCATGTAATGCGGGACCGAACAAAGTGACACCAAACGGCATTCCATCAGACCCAAAGCCTGCTGGCACAGATACCCCGCACAAATCTAAAAGATTCATGAAATTTGTATAAGTTCCTAAGTTAGAGTTAAGTTTAATAGGGTCAGCCTCCACCTCATCAATGGTATAAATCGTACCCGCAGTTGGAGAAAGAACCATATCAATCTGCGACCAAACAGTTTCAATTTTCCGACCAAGCTCTCTTAGACGGTACTCCGCCGCAAAAGCATCTGCTGCTATGGGCTTTTTCCCCTCCTCTATTATAGCTCTGGTTATAGGATGAATTGATTCAGGATTATTATCAAAAAACATTCTGATAGCCTGATATCTCTCTGCGACCCAGGGCCCTTCGTATAATAGTTTTGCCACCTCAAGAAACGGCTCAAAGTCAATCTCCACAATTTTCACGTTCAGTTTTTTAATTATCTCTATCGTTTGTATGAATAAGTTTTTTGTTTCGATGTTTCCGAAAAAATCGATATCATCTGTATGAGGGACCCCTAGCTTAATGTTTGTGATCTCGATATCAACTTTCTTGGACAAATTTAATTGAGCACGTGAATATGGATCATTTGAATCAAAACCTTTTGCAATTTCCATAACTTCTGATGCATCAGAAGTGTTTAGCGCAAAGATAGAGAGACAATCCAAAGAGCGACAGGCGGGAACAACCCCACGATTACTAATCATCCCCCGTGTGGGCTTTAAACCTACAATGTTATTAAACGCCGCAGGCACCCGACCTGATCCTGCCGTATCGGTGCCTAGTGAGAAGCTCACTAATCCTTTAGATACGGCAACTGCTGAACCTGAACTCGAACCTCCAGAAATATATTTTGGATTAATAGCATTTTTACAAATGCCGTATGGAGATCGTGTCCCTACAAGGCCAGTTGCAAACTGATCCATATTTGTTTTTCCTAGCAAAATAGCACCAGCTTTTATTAGCTTCTCTACAACCGGAGAGCTAAAAGAAGGCTCAAATGAATAATCCGGACAACCAGCTGTAGTAGGCAGCCCAGAAAAATCAATATTATCCTTAATCGCAAAGGGTAATCCATATAGTGCCATAGAATCTGGGTCTTGGTCCGCCAAGCAGTTTGTAGCATGTAAAACATCTGATTCTGGCACTTTTGATATCCAAATCCCGGAGTCATCTACCTCACTTATTCGCTCCAAAATTCTTTTTATTACTTCAGTTGGATTACTTTTTCTGCTCTTATAAAGGTCACGTAGACTATAAAAATCAAGACTTTGGTAGTTTTGTGTCACATTAATTACCCCTCATGTTTTATATTGAAACTACCTTCAGAAGAATTTAACGAACTATATTTAAACAAATGCTTATAAATTGGCCATATTGCTACAATTTAAGGCAAGACTGTAACTAAAAAAATGGGATATAGTACTGGGTGATCGACAGCACTTTTTGTTGCATAAATATAAGAAGTTAAGATCAGTTCCGATAGATCTTTTCTACAAAAAAGATATTTAAGTTCAAATCTTTGTAAGTATTTGCTTGCCGTAGTAACGTATTAGCTTATAAAAGTGATTAGCGTTTAGTTGGGGGACTCATTCTGGATCAAGCGAAAAACACATTCACTGCGGAGCCTTATGATCTTGAGTTTAGTTACAGGTGTACAGCGCTGATTGTAATAGACATGCAAAGAGATTTTTTGGAGCCTGGCGGCTTCGGAGAGCTTCTTGGTAATGACGTCTCGTTACTCAGAAACACCATTGAGCCTTGTCAAAAAGTTCTGTTAAGTGCACGAAAAGCGGGACTTATAATTATACACACCAGAGAAGGTCATCGTGAGGACTTATCAGATGCCCCACATAGCAAACTAACTAGGGGTAACTTGAAAACAGGCATTGGCGATTTAGGTCCGATGGGACGTGTTTTAATACGAGGAGAACCAGGACATGAGATTATATCTGAGCTCTCACCGACCAAAGGAGAAATAATTATTGATAAGCCTGGTAAGGGAGCGTTCTATCAAACTGATCTGGATTTCATACTAAAAAACAAAAATATTAAAACTTTGATCGTCTGCGGCGTCACTACAGAGGTGTGTGTGCATACCACAATACGACAAGCGAATGATCGAGGATATGAATGCATAGTTCCTGCCGACTGTGTTGGTTCTTACTTTCCTGAGTTTCAGAAAATTGGGTTAGAAATGATTAAAGCTCAAGGTGGTATTTTTGGATGGGTTAGCGATTCTAAACGAGTTACAGACGCTTTATCCAAAAGAGTATTCAATTAGGGTTTATGTTCATTAGGTGGTTTAATTTTATTAACGTATAACGGGGGAAAAAATGGCTACAAAACAGGCTTCATGGTGGGTTCCAGGAGACTGGAACGGCTTTTTCGGCCTTGGAACTAATGTACTCGTTAACCTGCTAGTTCTAACCGGCCTACTTAAATTTGTTATTGGTATCCCTGACGCAACTTTATTCGGCATAATTCTTCCAGCCGTTGGTTTAATGTTGTTTTTGGGAAATATTTACTACGCTTGGATGGCTCTACGATTATCTGAAAGTGAAAACAGAGACGATGTAACCGCATTGCCCTCTGGACCAAGTGTCCCGCATATGTTTTTCGTAGTATTCGCTATCATGTTGCCTATTAAGCTAGGTACTAATAGTTGGGAAGTTGCATGGTCAGCCGGAATGATCTGGGTATTTGTTGAGGGAATTGTTTTATTTTTGAGTGCTTTTGCGGCACCCACAATTCGTAAATTGACACCAAGAGCTGCACTACTTGGAACTCTGGCAGGTATCTCAATCACTTTTATTTCGATGAGACCGGCTTTTGAGATAGCAGAAACACCGATTATTGGGCTGATTGCTTTGGCTATTATCTTAGCTTCTTGGTATGGCGGAATTAGATTTCCTGGAAATGCACCAGGGGGACTAGTAGCCATTGCGATAGGAACAATACTGGCTTGGTTAGCCTATATATTTGGGTGGGGCTTTGGGGGCATGAACGCCTCAGCCGTTTCCGACAGCCTTTCCAGCATTGACTTCAATTTTGCTTGGTTCCAGCTAGACACACTTTGGGCTGGTAAAGAATACCTTGCTCTCGTTCTGGTTACAGCAGTGCCCTTTGGAATATATGACTTTATCGAAGCAATGGACAATGTTGAAAGCGCTTCAGCCGCTGGTGATGAGTATTCTGTGAAAGAGGCAGTCGGAGCAGAAGGAATAATTAGTTTGCTCGGAACGTTACTAGGTAGTCCTTTCGCTAACGCGGTATATATAGGACATCCTGGCTGGAAAAGTATTGGCGGTAGAGTAGGCTATTCAATTGCGACGGGCGTTATGGTCTTGATACTCACCTGGCTGGCAATTGTACCGTTACTTCTCACAATTATTCCAGTTGTGGCGATAATACCGATTTTATTGTACATTGGAGCACTTATAGGAGCGCAAGCCTTTCAGGCAACACCACGTGCTCACGCTCCAGCCATAATATTTGCATTGGTACCAAACCTAGCTGCCTGGGCAAAAGTACAAATTGATGGTGCACTTGGTGCAGCTGGCACAAATGCAGCTGCAGTAGGCTTAGACAAGATGGCACAAAATGGTGTACTCTATAACGGCCTAGAGGTGCTTGCGGGCGGAGCTGTTGTTACAGGTCTTCTGTGGGGCGCTATGGTTGTATTCTTAATTGATCGAAAACCAAGCTCTGCGGGTATTGTTTCTATAATTGCTGCTGTGCTCACATTCTTTGGGTTTATCCATGGATCAGCAGTAGGCATTGCAGTTTCACCTATGGTTGCTCTTAGCTATCTGCTTATTGCATTGTTATTCTTTAGCTTCACTAAGCTAGAAATTGCCCCAGCAGAAACAGATGAGTAGTCAAACGGTCAATTGGTAGAAGTTAATATTCATAGATCCGGGCTGACTTAAAGCCATATTTCAGTCCGGATCTTCTACTGATCGATGTGTTATAAAGCATATAAATATTAATATGCGTTTCTTAGCATCAAAAAAATCTCAATTATTGGATCCATATTTCGATGGACACGTACACAGCATATTCCACAGTGTGATAAATTTGCGTCTAAATAATCAAGATTTATTAAGTGTAATCGCCAATAAAAGTGATTTGATATCTCCTTATTATATAACTATAGGTTCGCTAAGTGATGTCGATTTTACTAAACTGATCTCAAATAGAGAACCTTTGTCGTGCCGCGGAGAAGTTATAAGATTTTCTAAATCAAATATTTCTATTGACCTAAGGTTTGCAGCCAAGGGAAAAAATTCTTTTGTCAAATCAAAAAGTAGTTGCTTCGAAAAAAATATAAATACCAATTGGAAGTTAGCTTGGAGTTTTTTAACTGACAGAAAAAAAAAGGAGGGTTTAGCGCTAGTACTAGATGGTAGTCAATCGGTTGACTTATTTCATAGATTTTTGATTACACGAACCCAAAAAATTATTCCACAGCTTCTTATTTCCACCCAAACAAGGAATATAGGTTTAGCAAAAAAAGTTGGGCAACAGTTATTAGGGCTAGGGCCAGGTTTAACACCCTCAGGGGACGATTTTCTCCTAGGGTTCATAGTTGGGTCTCGTGCCGCAGCTAGGAAAAAAGAACATCGGGTTTTTCTTAATGATTTTGGACACTACCTAAAAAATCAAAATAACAATAGTGTTGATATCTCGCTTGACCAACTAAATTCGGTGATATCAGGACCCTGCTCATATCCAATCACTGATCTTTGTAAATCAATATTAAACTGCGACAGTAAAGACAAAGTAAACCATGAATTTAATAGATGTTTAAAAATAGGACATAGTTCTGGTATGGACAGTGCTTTTGGTCTTTTGTGTGGTATGGTGGCTTGGAAAAAAGAATTGGCTGATTTAATAACGGATGAGATTACATCGCTAATTAGGGCACCATGAACATGATTACTGGCACACGAATCATAGCGGATCTGTATCGAGATTCAGTTTCTCTTATGAAAATCTCTTCAAGGCTAGATTCACTTCCTAATGTTATTCAAGCCTCTTGTATCATGGCTACCCCAGCTAATATTAACTTGTTACTTGAAGCAGGATTGCTCTCATCAGAGATAGCTGCAGAACCAAATGAAGTTTTAATAGCAATAGAAGCTGAAGATAAAACTTCATTGAATGAAGCACTTGATCTTGCCGAAAACGAGCTACGCCAGCGCGCTTCCACAAACAGCAATAGAGAACAAAAATCTGAGAGTTCTGAGCCCTTTAGTCAAGAAATGGCTCTAGATATAAACACAGAAGCTAATTTAGTCCTTATCTCGACCCCAGGCCCTTACGCTGCAGCCGAAGCTTTAAAGGCCTTAAAGCTGGGGCTAAATACCATGATATTCAGTGATAATGTTACTATCGAGGACGAAATATTACTAAAAGAGTATGCCAACAAAAAAAACCTTATGGTGTTAGGCCCCGACTGCGGCACTTCAGTAATTAACGGAGTGCCCCTAGGGTTTGCAAATGTAGTTAAAAAAGGAAATATCGGGATAGTGGCAGCATCTGGTACAGGTCTACAACAGGTTATCTGTCTAATCGATGAGGGCGGAGGAGGTGTTTCACAGGCCATAGGCACGGGTGGAAGAGATTTAGACTCTAGAATAGGTGGCTTATCAACCATTCAGGGGATCAAAGCTCTCGATAAAGATCAAGAAACATCCGTAGTGGTAATTATTTCTAAACCACCCTCATTAAAGGTTGTGGACTCATTGATCAAAAAAGTTAAAAAAATGAGTAAACCTGCTGTTTTCTGTCTTTTCGGATCTAATATAGAAGATCCTAAAGTTAAAAACATTTACATTACAGAAACACTAGAGGACGCTGCCAGAACAGCTCTATCACTCTCTAGCAATAGTATTGAAAAAAATATAGCCCACAAAAATGAAACTAGAATCTTGGAACTCTTAAATCATGTTCCTAAAGTTTCTAATAATGGTAGATATTTGAGGGCTCTCTATAGCGGAGGCACCTTCTGCTATGAAGCGCTGAGTCTACTTAATGGAAAGTTAGAAGAACTCCACTCGAATATTGCCTTTCCTAAATCGACATTAATGAGCAATCCCTGGGAAAGTCGCGGCCATACACTTCTGGATTTAGGTGACGATCTATTCACCCGGGGTAAAGCTCACCCCATGATTGATTTTAGTATCCGAAATGAACGACTGATGGAAGAAGCCTCTGACCCCGAAACAGCAGTCATTCTTTTTGATATAGTATTAGGTCACTGCGCACACACTGACCCCAGTAGTGCTATTGTTCCAATAATTGATCAGATTAAAAGTAATAAAGAGAACCCTCCTCCACTGATGATTGGGTTTATTTGTGGCACCGAAGGAGACCCTCAAAATCTCTTCTCTCAAAAAAGCAACCTTAAAAAAGCAGGGGTTTTATTAGCAAACAACAATGCTGAAGCAGTTCGCTTGGCTGCCAAAGTAATTGAGAATTTATAATGACTAACCTATTCAATTCAAAATTATCAGTAATTAACGTAGGGGTTTCCGACTTTGCAGAACCTATCATAAGCTACAACGCGAAAGTTATAAATGTAGACTGGAAACCCCCTGGGAATGACGAGAAAGTAGCTCGAGCCCTCAGTCTACTCGTTAACAGCCCAGAAGTTGAAGAAGCAAACCATAAATCATTTCAAAGATATCTTGACAGCCAGCCCACCCTAGTTGGGGTTAAACCAGCTTCTAAGGTAATAGAATGCATGAATGAAAAAACCATTATGCATTCAGGACCCCCTATAACATGGGAAAAAATGTGTAGTCCTATGAAAGGGGCAATAATCGGCGCCTGTATTTTCGAAGAGTGGGAAAAAGATCATAAATCTGCTGAGAAAGCTTTAGAATCAGGAGCTATTAACCTAGTCCCCTGCCATCATAATGGGGCCGTGGGTCCGATGGCTGGTATAATCAGCCCTTCTATGCCGGTCTGGATTGTTGATGACCCTATCCATAATTCGACATACTTCTGTAATCTTAATGAGGGACTCGGCAAGGTGCTGAGATTTGGTGCTAACGATTCGGAGGTCATAAATAGATTACATTGGATGAAAGAGATCCTTGGACCTGCCTTAGGCAAATCTCTTGAAAAGCTAGAACCGCTCAAGTTAAAGCCATTAATGGCACAAGCACTGCACATGGGAGATGAAGTTCACAACCGCAACGTGGCTGCTTCGGGGCTTCTATTAAAGCGATTTACCGCTGCCGCTTTAGACGCAGACATTAAATCAACGATAGTATCAGAGTTAGTAGATTTTATCAGCAACAATGACCACTTCTTTTTAAACTTATCCATGTCTGCTTGCAAAGCTATGATGGACGCTGCGCATGGCGTACCTGGATCAAGCATAGTAACAGCCATGGCAAGAAATGGGACTGATTTTGGTATCCGAGTAAGCGGTTTGGGTGATAATTGGTATAAATCACCAGCCCCTGTAATTAATGGGCTTTTCTTTCCAGGTTATGACTCAACTGATGCCAACCCCGATCTCGGGGATAGTAGTATAACTGAAACAGCGGGTGTTGGTGCTTTCGCTATGGCTGCCTCTCCTGCAATTGTCCAGTTTGTGGGCGGATCAGCAGCCGACTCAATAAAAAACACCAAACTAATGTCCCATATCACTCATGGGCATAACGACGCCTTTACAATACCCCAGATGGACTTCTCAGCAACACCAGCTTGTATCGACGTTCGCAAGGTAGTTGATACGAGTATCATGCCAATTATTAATACTGGAATAGCACACCGAAAAGCCGGTATCGGTCAGATTGGTGCAGGGATCACTAAAGCCCCGGCTGATTGTTTTTCGCAAGCAGTTATTGCGTTAGCAAAAACGTTTTCCGAGTAAGAAAATACAGTTGAGGACAACAAAGCATGGCAAGACGTCCAAAAACCGCAATTATAGCAGCAGGTGGAAACTCATTAATTATTGATGAAAAACATAAATCCATTCCTGATCAATATGTATCTGCCTCTATAACCTCGCGTTACATAGTAGACATGATAGAACAAGGATGGAACGTGGTAGTCACCCATGGAAATGGTCCTCAAGTTGGTTTTATAATGAGACGATCAGAAATTGCGATTGATGAAGTTCCGCCGATACCGATGGATTATGCAGGTGCAGATACACAAGGAGCTATCGGCTATATGTTCCAAAAAGCACTTAGAAACGAAATGCATAAACGTAAGATAGACAGGAATCCTATTGCAGTAGTAACACAAATATTGGTTGATAAAGATGATCCCGCATTCACATATCCTTCCAAACCAATTGGATCTTTTATGGATGAATCTACAGCAAAAAGACTTGTTAATGAGCAAGGGTGGACTATTCGTGAAGAAGGAGATCGAGGTTGGCGTCGAGTGGTGCCCTCCCCAACCCCAAAATCAATAGTCGATATTTCAGCTATCGAAACTTTGATTGACGAACGTTTTGTAGTAATTGCCTGTGGAGGAGGAGGTATTCCTGTTTATAAGGATGAAAAAGGAATGATACAGGGCATCGAAGCGGTTATAGACAAAGACTTTGCATCTGGACTTTTGTCAAGAGAGCTATCAGCTGAACTTTTTATAATAGCCACTGAAGTTGAACGAGTAGCAATAGACTTCGGAACAAAAAATCAAAGATGGTTAAATAAACTTACCCGTTCTGAAGCCATCAAACATCTTGATGAAGGCCAATTCCCTGAAGGTAATATGGGCCCAAAAGTTTCCGCTATTATAGAGTTCCTCGAAGCAGGTGGATCGGCCGGGATTATAACAAACCCGCCTAATCTAGGCCGTGCCTTAGCCCAAAAAAATGGCACCTGGATTGTTCCGGATTAAATTAAATCCAAAAACAACCTATAAAAATATCATTAATTGTTTTGTAGTAATTTGAAGGGAGCATCTCCAAAAACCTTTTGTCCTTCCATGTACAAGGGCTCTACTCTACTCAGAAATGATTTTTGATTTTCAAGAGAAAATTCAATTACTTCACAACCCTCCGACTCTATTTCTTTAAGAGCTAAAACTTCTTCCTCCTCCGCAAGTTTCCTTTGATAACTGATAGCCTCAGGAATGATAGATTCCATTGTAGATTTTAATTTTTTAGGCCAATTATTTACAGAATCTCGATGAGCCCATATACCCCGGGTCAAATAAAAATGGCTGCTTAGGGTATGGTATTGATGATATTTGTGTACACCATAGGTCACAGTGTTTGCCAAAGGATTCTCTTGTGCATCTAATTCACCTTTTTTAATTAAATTAATAGCTTCAGTTAAATCCATCTTAATAGGTTTGGCTCCTAACAGCTCGAAACTTCTAAAATGAATTTCGCTAGGTAACATTCGTATTTTTAAACCTAAAATGTCTTCAGGAGACTGGATTGATCGGACTTTATTCGATATGTGACGAAAACCGTTTTCGAGAAAACCAAACACATGAAAATTATATTTCTCCTCAATTTTATTAATCATATATTTTCCTAGTCTGCCATCAAAAGCAGTTCTAGCTGAGCTTAAATCTGAAAATAAAAAGGGTAAATCAACAAACCCCAGCTCAGGAACCTTCCCAGTTAAATAACTGGTAGATTGGTAGGATATTGTAAGAACTCCAGATTCTGTTAAAGACATAATTTCATCTGCACGGTAGCCAAAGTCCATTATGTTCCATATATAATTTATCTCAATTTCATCACCAAAAAGTGCTTCGAGTCGATCGCCAATAAATTTTAATGCTCGACTGTGAGTTGTTGAAGGGGGACCATAGCCCCCCATTCGAATCTGTATTATTTTAGACATTATCTAACCTCAAAGGTCTTTCACTATCATCTTATCGTTTGCAAGGCTTTCTGTGCTATAAGTATAGCATTAATTTTTGTGCAGTAACGGAGAAACATAATGAGTAGAAAAAGTTTAGGAGTTGCTGTAATCGGATGTGGACGTATAGGAACCCTAAGAGCAAACCTCGCTTCCCGATACCCCGCAGTGAATTTTATCGCCTTGTCTGATGCTGAACAACATCGCGCTGATATATTGGCTCAACGTATAGGTGCAAATTTCAGCACAAATAATAATCTAGAAGCAATCAACCACCCTTCAGTTAATACTGTGATCGTATCTACCCCCGAACACGACCATAAAGAAGCTATAATCCAAGCCCTTGAAGCTGGAAAACCAGTTTTGATAGAAAAACCAATTGCTCTTACTCTGGAAGACGCCGATGCAATTATCAATGCATCATCTTTGACCGGCACAGAATTTCGAGTTGGATACTCTCGTAGGCATGAAAGACGGTGGATGCTTGCAAAAGAGCAATTACTGCAGAACCGACTGGGAGAAGTGATCGGTATACAGTCTCGTGTCTATAATACTCGAGCCCAAATGCTTCAAATACTGGAACGATCCCCCAAAGCAACACCAGTGTTGGATGTGCTAACGTACTACGTAGATATGGCCTGCTGGTATTTGGAAGGCATACAACCAATTGAAGTCGTTGCACGTTCTCATGGAAAAGTTTTTAGAAACTTGGGTTTCGAGACAGACGATGTAACTTGGGCTATAATAACATTCGAAAATGGCGCTGTAGTAAATCTGGGTATATGCTATGCGCTGCCATCAAAATATCCTTCTGTGGGTCAGAGCTCAAGATTTGAGATACTTGGCGACGAAGGTGTCATACTTTTGGATGCGGATAACAAGGATAGTTTATTATATACTGATAATGGAGCTCCTCATACATACGTTCCTGACCATAATATAAATCTAATGTTCATGCAGACAACGTCAGCAGCAGACTTTGCTGTAGGAGATTTTTGGGGGGCGTTAGCAAATGAATCCAGGTCGTGGTTTGATCACTTGCTAACTGGTGAACAAATTCCACATGCCACACCAGAAGAGGCTCGCCTCACCCTTAAAGTTACACTGGCTATAGAAGAGGCCTCAAGAACCTCACAATCTGTCGTTTTAACATAATTGCCTTTAAATTTAGGAAATATTTTATATATGAATGAGCAACTCATTTATGATTTTATTATAGTTGGCGCAGGAAGTGCCGGGTGCGTCTTAGCTAATAGGCTAACAGAATCGGGAAATTATAAAGTACTTCTACTTGAAGCCGGTAACACTGACCGAAGCCCCTGGATACACATCCCACTGGGTTATGGAAAGCACTTCACAAACCCAAAAGTTAATTGGCTATATACGAATGAGCCAGACCCAGAGACCGGCAATCGCCGCATTCCACAGCCACGAGGAAAAGTGTTGGGAGGATCAAGCTCAATTAATGGCCTTGTTTACATTCGAGGACAAAAACAAGACTACGACCATTGGCAACAATTAGGAAACCCTGGATGGGGTTTTGATGACGTGCTTCATTATTTTAAAAAATCAGAAGACCAGCAACGCGGTAGTAATAAATTTCATGGAATCGGTGGGCCAATTGCTGTTTCTGACCCAGCTGGCGGGCACCCTATCTGTGATGCTTTCATCAATGCGGCAGAACAGTTAGGGCACAAACGTAACAATGATTTTAATGGACCTCAAAATGATGGTTTTGGGTATCTACAGTTTACTATTCGTAATGGCCGACGTTCAAGTGCGTCTACTGGATATATTAAACCTGCACGAAAGCGTAAAAATCTCAAAATTTCTACTCTCTCGCATGTTACTAAAATAATATTTGAAGGCACTAAAGCTGTCGGAATAGAATATCTACGGAATAATAAAAGACACACGGCCCTTACAAATAGAGAGATATTACTTTCAGGGGGAGCAATAAATACTCCGCAAATAATGATGTTATCTGGGCTGGGCCCAGAAAAAAAGCTTCGCGAATTAGGGATAGAAGTTATCCTAGATATGCCTGATGTGGGAAACAATTTACAAGACCACTACAATGGAAGGATTATGTGTGAGGCCACCCAAAAAATAACACTCAATGACGCAGTGTCGAGTAATTTCCGCGCGATAGTAGAAGGGACACGCTACATCCACAAACGCCAGGGTTTTTTGGCTATGGGAGCCTCATATGCAGCGGGGTTTTTAAAAACAGATCCTTCATTGACCTCTTCTGATATTCAAGCTGGTCTCGCTTTGTTCAGTACAGATAACTTGGGAAAAGGACTTCACCCATTCTCAGGATTTTCTGTCATAGTTAGACTACTGCGCCCCAAAAGTAGGGGCTCCGTGTATATTCAAAGCACAGATCCTTTTATACACCCTAAAATCTGTCCTAATTTTCTTCATAACCCAGACGATTGTGATAAACTCGTATTAGGTTTTAAAAAGATAAGAGAAATTTTGAAGGCTCCAGAAATCGCTAAGTTTATTAAACGAGAATATGCTCCTGGGCCAGGGTGTATCACTAACGATCAAATTCTTGAATTTTTAAGACATAAAGGAGGAACGAGTTTTCACCCTGTTGGCACCTGTAGGATGGGGCAGGACAATAAGGCTGTAGTAGACCACGAACTCAAAGTTCATAATATTCAGCGCCTAAGGGTTGTCGACGCTTCAATCATGCCAACAATTGTTTCTGGAAACACAAATGCGCCAACCATTATGATAGCAGAAAAAGCTGCAGATTTAATATTAAACGAGGCTAAAAATCTCTAATAAATGAAAAATAAGGAGATTACTTTGTCCTTCAGACAAATTAATGTTGGAGTTATAGGAGCTGGCTGGGTAGGAGGAATTCGCGCTAATGCATGCGCAAATAGCCCTTTAGTTAGTGAACTTCACATAGCTGAAACCAACACTCAAAGAGCCACTGTAGTGGGAGAAGAAACCAGTGCCTCAAATGTTACAAATAATTGGCATGATATAATCAATAACGACTCTATTGACGCTATAATAATTGCATCAACACCAGAATCAAAACGATTCCCAATAGTTCTTAGCGCCTTAAAAGCAAATAAGAGTGTTTTGGTCGAAAAGCCAATAGCGCCAAGCCTTTCCGAGACTGATGAAGCTATTACTATCGCCAATAAAAAAAACCTTAAACTTACCGTCGGGTACACACGCCGCTTTGATCCGAGATACGCTTATGTTAATCAATCCATAAAATCAGGAAGAATTGGTGATCCAGTTACATGTTTATTGAGTCGAAACATCACCCGTGAAATAGGGACCAAAATAAAAGGACGTTCTAAACTATCACCTGCATCTATGGGAGGCACACATTCAATTGATTTTTTATTATGGTGCTTGCAGCCTCGCCTTCCAGAAAGAGTTTACTCCCAACAATCAGGAAAACTTTTTTCACGTGAAAGCAAAACTCCCGACCATCAATGGGTAATGGTGACCATGGATGATGGCTCAACTATAACAGCAGGCTCAGGCTGGGTGCTTCCGCTGGGATATCCTCAGTACTCGCAAAGCTGGATAGAGATAATAGGTACTGAAGGATCCCTCACTGTTGACGATACACACAAAGAAATCAGATTAAATTCGGTAAAAAATGGTATCGAATATCCACTCTCATCAATGCCTGGCGAACAAGTAGATCATGTCTTTGCTGGAGCCATGGAAGACGAAACGAAACACTTTCTTCACGCAGTATGCAATAACCAACCTCTACTAGTCACTGCAGAAGAAGCAAGGCTTGTTATGGAGGTTACGATAGCCGCAGATATATCCGCAGAGTCTGGAGATGTGGTAAGCCTAATATAGAGAAATAACACTCCTATCCGTGCTGATAATCAGCGATAGTTGTGTTTTCTTCCACATAAATTGTTCTTTCATAGTCATCAGCTCTGCCCTCTGTTAGAGATGTCATTAACCAGTCTGCTATAGCAGGATATATTTCTCCTGCAACCTCACCCATCGGATGAAACACTCCCTCATAGAGCCAAAGCTCACTCGGACCTCCCAAATTCTCTCTAAATTTTTTAATATCATTCGGCGCACACAACTCATCCATATCTCCGGCAACCAGCAAATGAGGTACTTTAAGGCTTTTGGCCACATCAGGCAGATAGTCCATGCGCTCTATAAATTTATCAAACTCAGTCTCATCTGAATATCCAGCCATATACATAAAAATCCTTTTGAAGTTCGGTTGGGCTTGTTCAAAGATCATGTCAAACGTTCCAACATTTGCCATCTGTCCACAGACGGCTTTAATCCGTTTATCCTTAGCAGCAACCTGTACCCCCCATCGGGATCCCATGCTAAAGCCGAGCAAACCAATTCTGTCTTTATCAACCTCGGGTAAGGTCAACAACCAGTCAATTACCGCAGAAGCAGCAGAAGGATAATTATCTTTTGTTTGCCACACAGCATTTGCATTACATTCACCCTGCCCTGGCCCATCCATAGAGCATATATTCATTCCACGAATTGTATAATCATTATTATAAGGATTGGGCACATCTTCTTTAACTTGATCCATTCCGGGTAAGAAAAGAACCGTTGGTTTCGGGCCCTCACCTGGAGCTTTGTGAAATATACAGTGAGTCTCTTGCCCGGGGGCAAACTCCAATGATTTTTTAATCATTGTCCCATCAGAATAATCTATAACTTTTGAAAAGCAGCGATATAAACCTGAAAACCAGGCTTCTTTACTTGGATCAGAATGTACCGGTATCATGTGCTGAGCACGACCAAAACATATAGCCGCTCGATGAAAAAGCTGACGTGCGGTTATGTTACGACCTCCTTTTTCCGCTTCAGTTGCCATATGTTCAAGCACTTCTGCTCGCTTAGCCCAGGCCTTAGGGAAAGAACGGCGACCAGTAACTTTTCCATAAACCGATTGCAAATCCTGCATTTTATAACCACGCTCAAGGCGTGCGCCCATGATACCCGGATGTAAAACATCTTCGTTATCAGATAACATCAAAAAGTTATCAAAAATCCATCCTTGGTCTGATCGCAATTGTTGTTTAGTCATCATAATCTCCCTGCAACTATTAAAAATTTTTTCGCGACAATTATGGGACTAGTAGAGAAGTCCGACCACAGTTATATAACTTCCAACTTTACACCCTGTTAAATTGCTTATTTAGGCTATAATAAAGCTTAGCTTGAAAGTAAATCTCAGGATCGTTAATTATAACATTAAATTTGAAAAACAGGGGGAGGGTAAAACGTACAATAACATAAAATCAACTAACACTCTTGGGATTCGTTACCCAACCATTCAGGATTTAAGAGAACATGCCAGGTATAGGATACCTCGCTTTGCTTTCGATTATGTAGATGGTGCAGCTGGGGCAAACGAAGTCGGTATGGCACGTAATGCCCAAGCGTTAGATCTTGTGGAACTAGTGCCTCGTTACGGTCTAGAGAACTACAAACCAGATATTGAAATTAATCTATTTGGACGACTTTATTCTGCTCCAATTGCTATTGCTCCCATGGGAATGCCAGGGATGGTATGGCCGGGGGGAGAGGAGATATTCGCTAAGGCATCCCACAAAGCACGCATTCCTTTTACGCTTTCCACCGCAGCGGGTGCAACTATTGAACGTATAACAGAGCTAGCCCCTGAAACTACTTGGTTTCAACTATACAGAATGCCTCATAATAATCTTGAGATGAATTTTGATTTAGTTAAAAGGGCAAAAACTGCAGGAGTGCACGTCTTGATTTTAACCTTAGATGTGCCTGCCAGAACTAAACGCCCGAGAGAACTCCGTAATCAGCTAACCATTCCCTATAAACCTGGCCTACATACATTAATTGATGTACTGCCTCATCCTGGATGGATTCTAGCGCTGGCAAAACACGGGCATAATTCATTCGCAAATTATAAAAAGTATACTGACAATAAATTAAGCGGATATGAATTAGCAAAATTTGCCCGTCAAAGATCAGGAGGAACTTTTAGTTGGAAAGAAGTTTCCCAACTTCGAGATGTTTGGCCGGGGCCACTTGTTGTGAAGGGTATTTTACACCCTAATGATGCCGAAAAAGCTATTAGTGTGGGAGTTGATGGAGTAGTTGTATCCAATCACGGTGGACGTCAATTGGAGGGAGCTCCCGCAACTGTTGATGTGTTGCCTGCCATTGTAAATGCTATAGGGAAAGAGGCCACTATCTTATTTGATAGTGGTATAAGAAGCGGTCTTGATGTGGTTCGTGTAATGGCGCTTGGGGCAAAAGCAGCTCTTTCGGGAAGAGCATTTATGTATGGTCTTGGTGCATTGGGCGCTAAAGGAGCTGACCATGTTGTAAATTACTACACTGAAGAAATTTCTGCAGCCATGCGTCAAATCGGGGTTCATGACATTCAGGAGTGTAGTGATATTATGATTCGTCATGAAAACGCTTTAAAGTTTTAATGATAGCTTCTTCAAGTCAAAAGCTGATATTATTTGAAAATACTCTAATGCTCTCCATAAATTTTCTAATGCGTAAAATTGGGTCAGTTATTGAATACTTTGTTAACTAATTCTAATAAAATCCTTTACTCTGATACGCAAATCTTATGGCGTATTATCCTGCTTGCGATGAAATATCGGAGTTACGCAGTAATCGCAATTGGCACAACTTTAATTGCCTCGCTATTACAACTGGCAGTACCACAATTACTGGGGGCAGCGGTTGATGATGCTTTGGGTTTGTTAGGAACTAGCAATGAATCGGCTTCCTCAATACGCGAATCATTAGTTCAGACTGCCCTTCTTTTGCTTGTTGTATCAATCCTTAGAGGGTTTTTTACCTTAATTCATAACTACACCGGTGAAGCTGTAGGACACATGATAGCATACGACTTAAGACTAGCCTTCTATGACAAACTACAGAAATTAAGTTTTTCGTTTCATGATAAAGTACATACAGGAGAGTTAATAACTAGAGGGATGCTGGATATAGAAGGCGTACGAATGTTTTTTAGCACAGGTGTAGTGCGCCTATTTTTACTCACAATTCTAATTGGTGTTGGGGCATATCTGCTGCTTTCCAAGGATTTATTTCTAGGTGCTCTGAGCCTCAGCTTCGTTCCTTTTGTGGCCTGGAGATCAGCAATAGCTAGACTAAAACTGCGTAGACTATGGCTAGCTTTGCAAGAACGAATGGGGGTCATAGGCAGAATAATGGACGAAAACCTTACTGGTATTCGGGTAGTCAGAGCATTTGGTGCAGAGAATTATGAACTTAAAAAATATAAAATAGCAGCAGATCAGGCACTAGAGTTGGCGGGTCAAAGAATAAAAACCAGAGTTGATTCTACTACAATAATGACTTACGCGTATTTTCTGGCCATGAGAATGGTATTATGGATAGGAGGTCTGCGTGTTCAAGAAGGTAGCCTAACTATTGGATCTCTTACCGAGTTTTTGGCTTTCATGACAATTCTTCAACTACCAGTTCGACAGCTTGGATTGCTAGTAAACTCTTTTGCGAGGGCTTCAACCACAGGAAGAAGATTGTTTGAAGTTCTTGATTTGGATGCAACTATATCGGACCTACCCCATGCAAAAAATCTAGACATTGATAAAGGTAGTGTTTGTTTCGAAAATGTATCTTTTAAGTATGGTGGAAATGACTCTCCTCTAACGTTAAATAAAATTAATTTTGAGATTAGACGTGGTCAATCTCTTGGTATAGTAGGCCCGCCCGGAAGTGGTAAATCAACAATCACGCACCTATTATCTCGTTTCTATGACGTTTCTGATGGAAAAATCACTATTGATGGACAGGATATACGGGAGGTTTCTCTCGAATCATTAAGAACGCACGTATTGACAGTTCCTCAGGACCCTTTTCTATTCACCTCATCTTTAGAAAGTAATATTGCATATGGAAATCCTTGGGCCAGTAATGACTCCATATCTGAAGCAGCGCGGATGGCCAAGATCGATACTTTCATAGAAACTTTACCAGATAGATATGGCACACTTGTTGGTGAACGGGGTGTGTCTCTATCTGGTGGGCAGAAACAGCGTATTGCAATAGCGCGAACCACTATCCTTAAGCCTTCAATTTTAATCTTTGATGATTCTACTTCAGCAATTGACGCAGAAACAGAACGCCAAATACGCGAGTTTCTCAAAACGCCAATGCAGTCTTCTACGACAATAATCATATCTCATCGACTTAGAAGCCTAATTGGAGTCGATGAAATAATATTTTTAGAAAACGGTGCCATCGTCGAACGAGGATCTCATAAACAACTCCTTTCTATGAATGGTAAGTATGCTGAATTATATAAATCCCAGACTAATTTATTCGAGGAAGAAAATTTTGAAAAGTAATTCCATTACTTCCCAAATTAATAAAAAGACCGACCGGGCACCGCTTGCTTATGTGGGATCACAGACAAGCCATGAAGAGGATGTGTTCGGAGCTCTCTTTGATGGCAAGGTAATAAAACGCTTTGTTGAATATCTGCGTCCCTACAAAACTAATATTTGTTTGGCTATTGGAGCAGTACTGGTCGTCACTTTTGCACAGTTGTCTATACCACTCATTGTACAACATGCAATAGATGAAGTCATATTAGTGGATAAAACAGATTCTATTCCTCTATTTCTTGTTATCATTTTCTTTTCTGCATTAATTACAATTAATTATGGTGCCAATTGGCTACAAGATCGACTTATCGGCATGACAGGCGAACAAGTGATTTTTGATCTTAGAAAAGCCATGTATTCTCACATACAAAATATATCTTTGTCTTTTATGGATAAGACAGAGACTGGAAGAATGATGTCCCGGCTAACTGGTGATGTGAATTCTCTACAAGAATTTTTAGAAAATTCCGTTACGGCTTTTGGGGATCTTGTCTTACTCTTTGGCATAGTGATAATTATGCTTTCACTAGATTTCACTCTTGGGGCTCTTACCCTCTCTGTAGTGCCTATTTTATTTTTCGTAAGAATCTTTTGGTTGCCTCGTGCCCGAATAGCTTTCAGGTATGCGAGAGAGACCAACTCCATAGCCAATGGTGCATTAGCCGAAGGTATACGTTCCGTAAGAACTGTGCAGAGTATGAGACGAGAGTGCGTTAACTATCATCTATATAATAAAAAGGTAGAGGAAAACCTTTCTGCCCATCTAAAATCAGCCCGAATGGCGCAAGTAATGGTTCCAGTGGTTGATACCCTTACCGGAGCTGCAATGGGCATAGTAATATTAGTTGGAGGGGCCCTAGTATTAGATAACTCTCTGGATATCGGAGTTATTGTTGCGTTTATCTTTTACGTTCAACGATTTTTTGACCCTATAAGATCCTTGACTATTCAATATAGTGTAATGCAAAGAGCTATGGCTTCAGGAAAAAGAATCTTTGAAGTGCTTGATGTCCCTATATCTATTGCTGACGATCCGAAAGCGATAAGAGCAGAGGAAATTCGAGGGTTGGTTGAGTTCCGAAATGTTACCTTTAGCTATGACGGGGTAAACCCAGTTCTAGAAAATCTTAATTTTACTATATCCCCGGGAGAGACTGTTGCTTTGGTCGGCCCAACTGGTTCTGGAAAAACAAGTATTACATCTTTACTACATCGTTTCTATGAGGTCAGCGAGGGAAGTATTCTTATCGATAATATAGACATAAAAAAATATGAAAAATCATCATTAGGAGAACATATTTCGATGGTTTTACAAGATCCATTTTTATTTACAGGCACTATCCTCGAAAACATTCGATATAAAACAGATAAAGCTACATTGGAGCAGGTTGTAAACGCAGCTAAAACAGTAGGTGCGCACGGTTTCATCACTGAAATGGAACATAGCTACGAGACCGAAGTCGAAGAACAGGGTCGCAACTTATCTTTAGGACAACGTCAACTAATTAGTTTTGCAAGAGCTTTAGTTGCTAATGCTAAGATTCTAGTACTTGATGAAGCCACGGCTAGCATAGACAGTCATACAGAGAAAAAAATCCAAATTGCTCTTAAAAAACTTCTTAAAGGACGCACTGGTATAGTCATTGCTCATAGACTTGCTACAATCAGAGGGGCTGACCGGATAATAGTAATAAAAAATGGTAAATTAGTTGAAATGGGACCGCATAAATCACTGGTCAAAAAGCAAGGCCTATACTCTCAACTTCATAAACTTAATTACGCATCTTTTGATGACGTGCGGGTAGATTAGATAAGAACTTAGCTTGCAAACTGCAAACTAGTAAAAAGAGCAATTAATCAGTCGTATACTCTAATTTTTTTCCTCCCCAATTACGACCAGGTATGTGCATTAACTTACTTTCAGATAGTCCACCATCAACTCTTATCGAAGCCGCATTCACATAACTTGAACGATCAGAAAGCAAAAACACACAAACTTCAGCAATCTCTTCAGGCAAGCCCACCCGTTTCATCGGAACGACAGACGCTCTGCCAGCTGAGATTTCTGGATCTGAGAACATTTCTTCAGTCATTGGTGTTCTAACTTGTCCAGGAATAACTGTGTTAGCTCTTACTCCTCGATTACTCCATTCAACACCAAAGAGATTACCCAGCATTATAGTTCCAGCTTTAGCCACGGAGTATGCTCCAGCCCCATTATAAGGTTGTACTCCCCCTACAGATGATAAAAAAACTATTGACCCCTTGCCATTTTTTAACATTACCCTACCCGCTGCCTGTGCACATAGGTAATAACCCTTTAGGCCAACGTCCATAACCATGTCCCATTCGTCTTCGGTTAGATCCTCCAAAGCAGAGGGTCTTAGTCTTATTGCTCCACAGACTATTCCGTCGACTGTGTTAAACTTAGTTAATGTTTCTTCGATCATACGACTGACATGGTCTCCCTTAGAGGTGTCCATTTCAATGACTAATGGTATACGCCCTTCGGCCCGAACCAATTCGGCTGTAACCTCAGCTTCAGCACGATCTATATCAGCTATAGATATATCAGCACCCTCTCGAGCTGCAACAATGGCTGTAGCTCTGCCTATTCCACTCGATCCGCCTGTAATAATGATCTTTTTGTTCTCAAGTATCATCTCGAATTTTCCTTAGATATCAATACTCTGGCCTCACCTAATACTTTCAATCAACAACTCCCAGCCTCCTAGTATTTCCTATGCATTAAAAGGACTAGAAATAACTGATCTAAAAATGGTAGCCGTAAACCCATTAAAGCTATGTAGACAATCTCACTTTATTGAAATAATCAATATCGACAGATTTCTTACTAAGAAATATCTTAATCGGACAAGTTCCAGCCAACCCAGTTACATAGAGCACGTCCCATTACTAGATCGAGATCATCTCCCCTGAGCCATGACAATTCTTCCGTAAACATGGTTACACACTCACGATAGGAGCAGGGCATTCTACTCAAATCTGTACCCCAGAAAGATCTATCAGGACCGAAAGCATCAAATAAACGCTCTATATTGTCATGTATATTTTTATAAGGATATTCTTCTGTAGAATTACTTGGCGCACCCGATAATTTCACTGCTACATTAGGATACTTTGCTAACGCAACCAAATCTGGAAGGGTATCGAACGCCTCTTGATCTTTCAAAAAAGGCGACACACCTAAATGGTCAATCAATATCCTTAGTCCAGGATGTTTTGTGGCAATTTCGCCCACAGTTGGCAGAAAGTCATGCGCTAAGAGTCCAACTGGTATTCCTTTTTCCTCGGCAACTTCATAGACCCAATTCATTGTGCCATCATGCGGCCAAGCCTGCCTCTCAGGTTGCATAAATATATATCTTAAGCCTAACATGCCGGGTAGCTTTAGTCTCTCTTCGAGTAGCTCTCTACTTTCATCAGGAGAATCTGGTGGAACCCAGCCAAGAACGGCAAATTTGTCGGGATGTGCCGCCGCGGCTTCCAGGGCCAACTCATTTCCTCCGGGAATAGCTCCTGGGGGATGTAATAAAACGGCATCTACTCCTGCCGTTTTCATCTCTTGTAATAAATCATCCTTTGAATAGGTTTCTACCTGCCTATGAATCGGCGGCAGCATTACATTTTCCCATATATGCACCTGTGAATCGACGACCAACATAAGCTTCCTCCTATAATATTTTGGCAATTATTATTTTTTTATCACCGTTAGTAGCTGTAATATTTGTTATTAGTGTTTATAAAAAGTCTATTGTATCAGACCAATAGCTAATCCAACAGAAGATTAAAATATTCTAAAAGAAAATAAGACGATATATGAGCAAAGATAAACCTCAACCTCTGCAAGGCCTAAAAGTAATTGAATGCGCAACAGTTATAGCTGCTCCTCTTTGTGGTAGAATGTTAGCTGATTTCGGCGCAGAAGTAATACATATTGAGCACCCAGAAAAGGGAGATGACTTAAGACATTTTGGCTTTACCGATGAGGGTGTTAATCCTTGGTGGAAATACTATTCAAGAAATAAGAAGTTAATAACACTTAATATATCTAAACCTCAGGGGCGCTCAATTTTAATGCGCCTCATTGAAGATGCTGACGTCCTTATAGAAAATTTTAGACCCGGTCGACTTGAAGAATGGAATATCCACTATGATGAGCTAACTAAAATAAATCCCCGACTCATTATGGTAAGAGTAAGCGGTTTTGGCCAGACGGGACCTTATAGCAACCAACCCGGATTTGGGACACTTATAGAAGCAATGAGTGGATTTGCCCATTTAACTGGAGACCCTGAAGGCCCTCCAATGCTTCCTCAATTTGCATTAGCTGATAGTTTCGCTGGCTGTTACGCAACTATGGCAACCATGTTTGCAATATATCACCGGGATATATTTGGAGCTGGAAAAGGGCAAATTATAGACGTAAGTCTTTGGGAAAGTCTTTTCTCAATGTTAGGCCCAAACGCTATGGTAAGCCAATTAACGGGTCAGCCTCCTATGCGAACAGGCAATAGAACAATTACCTCAGCACCGAGAAACTTATACCGCACTAAAGATAATCGCTGGGTCGCTCTCGCTGGTTCAACGCCAGCTACAGCAATTCGGCTTTTTAATGCTATCGGGCAGCCAAACCTCGCTACAGACCCTAGGTTCAAGTCAAATAAAGACCGGCTCGAAAATGTAGTTGAATTGGATAAAGTCATTAATGAATGGACTAAATCACACAGCTTGGACGAAGTCACAACAATTTTTCGTCAACACTTAGTTCCAGTTGGACCTGTGTTTGATGTAAATGATATAATGAACAACCTCCACGCAATTTTCCGAGAAATGGTGGTTGAGATTCCTGATAAAGAAGGATTAAAGCTTAAAATGGAAGGTGTTTTCCCTAAAATGGTCGATACTCCAGGTAAAATCCAACATGCAGGCAAGAGTATTGGTGATGACAACGATGAAATATTTAAGAAACGCCTTAATATTCCCGATTCCGAACTCCTAGAATTAAAAAATAAAAAAATAATATGAATTATCCTCTTATAACCCTCTACGTACCAGGAACCAGACCGGAACTTATTGATAAAGCTGTCCGGGCTGCTGCTGACGCAATTATCATCGACTTAGAAGATACCGTTCCGGTAAACCTTAAAGATCAAGTTCGTGATAATATTCATGAGATTCTCAGCAGCACCGACCAAAAGTTTCTTATTAGGATAAATAATGAACCGGAACATTTAGAAAAAGATTTGGAAAAGATGGTATCCAAAAATGTTTATGCCATACTTTTACCCAAGGCTGAAAACCTTAATCAAATTCATCAGATCGATGCAATTATAACTGAGGCTGAACGTAATCATAATTTGTCAGTAAACTCTGTAAAAATAATCCCTATGATTGAAACTGCTTTAGGGGTAATCCGTTGTTTCGAACTAGCAACTGCTTCTCAGAGAGTCGAAACCATAACATTTGGTAGTGCAGAAGACGGAGACCTACAGGGGGATCTTAAATGTGCCTGGTCACTTGATGGGACAGAACTCCTTTATGCGCGATCAAAAGTTTTACTAGACGGCAGAGCAGCCAGGCTACCCTATGTTTTAGACGGAGCGTTTAGTGATATAAAAAATGATCGAGCATTAATGGCTGATTGCGAACTTTCCAAACGACTGGGCTATGATGGGCGAACCCTGGTACACCCTCAACAGATTCCAATTGCTCGAAAAACCTACAGCCCCAGTGATGATGAATTGGATTATTATAGAAAGCTAATTGCCGCTTTCGAAGTCGCTGAAAACTCTGGATCAGCTTCCATATCTCTCGATGGAAAGCTGGTAGATTATGCCATGTATAAAAAAGCAAAATCTTTCATCGACCTCTGAGACTGAAAAAAAACAAGTCTTTTTCTTCATGTCATCATAAATTTTACCCTAAATAAAAATCTATCTATTGACTCTTTTGTTCTTCTTTTGTTCTATTTGAGCCTCTACAACTAAACGGATATCTTTGTGCGCAAACCAGAAACCATAGAACGGCTTTATTTAGACTTTGACGGATTTTTTGCATCTGTAGAACAACAAGCCCGTCCTGAACTAAGAGGTAAGCCGGTTGGTGTTGTTCCTTTTTCTTCAACCTCCCACACTTGCGTGATTGCCTGTTCTAAAGAAGCTAAGAAACATGGTGTTAAAAACGTCATGCCAGTTTCGGAAGCAAAACAAAAATGTCCGAATATAGTATTAGTTCCCCAAAGTCCTGACCTCTACCGTAGAGCACATTGTGCGTTTTTAAGCGAAATTTCTGCAGTCATACCAGTCGATGCTATTAAGTCTATTGATGAATTAACATGCAAACTAGAACCCATCGACCAAAGAGCACCACACGAGCTTGCACAGCGAATTAAAAGTCGGATTCGGGAAAATATTGGACCCTACATCACCTGTTCAATTGGATTCGCCGCTAACCGACTCCTTGCAAAAATGGCGTGCAAAATTAATAAACCTGATGGTGTTACTATCTGGTGCCCAGAAGATATGCCTACACCCCTAATTAAAATACCCCTATCAGACATTTCTGGAATTGGACGACGTATGGAGTACCGACTCCAGAGAGCTGGCATTTTTACAATGTCTGATCTTTGGAACTCAGAACCAAAACATCTCCGAAAAATCTGGAAAAACGTGACAGGAGAGCGTCTTTGGTATGCACTTCACGGTTATGATATTCAGGCCTCCCCTTCCCACCGAGGTATGTTTGGTCATGGTCGTGTCCTACCCCCAAACTGGAGAGGAATGGAACATGCTCGTGAGTGTTCCCGGTTACTATTAATCAAATCTGCTCGACGTATGAGACGTAGTGGATTTTATGCAAGCCGCTTATGGCTTTGGCTAAGCGCACGTAATACTGGATGGTCAGAAAGCGTTAGATTACCAATAGTTCATGATGATCAAGCCTGTCTATCTGGGCTAGAATCCTTGTGGAAAAGAGCCCGTCAAGAACTCTTACCAGAAACAAAAATTATACGACTCGGAGTTACGCTACTTGATCTCTCCCCTGCAACAGAGCGTCAACTTGATATGCTTGTGAACGATGACTCTACACGAAAAAGGTGGGAAAACATTACGACAGCAATAGATGCTTTAAACGCAAAATACGGTAAGACCGTAGTTAGCCTCGGCCCCTGGACTCCTCCTGAAGGAGGGTATGCTGGAGGTAAAATTTCATACACACGCATACCAAAAGCGGAGGATTTCTGGTGACCTGGAAACACGAGATACAATTGAGAGATCTAGAAAACAACCAATCAATCGAAATCATCTGTCGTAGCTGCAGTCGAACCTACTATGAACAAACCTCAACACTGCTAAAACAAGATAAAACAACACGTTACACCTATCTAAATGAAGTTGAAAAACTACTTTATTGTAAATACCGAGGCTGCCGTGGCTCTGTAAAAATAGTTTTAACAAATAATATCGAAACTGAGGGATTTGTAGGTGGCCTCCCTTAGGCGACAAATAGATACATTAGATAGACACAGAAAACCAGAAAAGACAATTTAATCACTAGCGCGTCGACTGGCCCCCGCTTGTATTACAAGTTGTACCAATGCTTCGTAAGGCTGAGCACCTACCACGCCATAACCATTAGAAACAAAGGTAGGAACACCAGTAACGCCGTACTCTCGTGACTTTTCCCAATCCTGATCAACAGACTCTTTAAAACTACGCTTATAGAGAACTTCTTTGGTTTCCTCTGAATTGAGACCAATCTTTTCAGCAAGCCCAACCAACACCTCTACGTCACCGATGTTCTTACCGTCAACAAAGTACGCTCTATAAAGCTTATCATGTATTACATGGCCCTCAGGCTGAGTTTCTGCCCAGGAACCCAATTCCTGCGCAAGTCTACTATTGTAGGTGTGCGTTCGTTCTCCATAAGGAAGACCTTCAACCTCCATCAAACCCTTCATTCGCTGATGAGCCTCCTCTGGATCATAGTCGCGACCAGAAAATAGATCTGACATGGACATACCTTTGGCAGGTGTATCAGGATGCAACGGAAAATGAATTAGCTTAATGGATATATCAAACTCCTGCCTTAAATTTTCAATACGCACGGTACTGAGATAACACCAGGGTCAAACATAATCACTAAATATCTCTACGGTAACTGGTTCGTTCATCAAAAGTCTCCTTTAGAAAAATCATTGACTAAAGTATATATAATACAAAGAGTTTATAGGAGAAAAAAATGGCAAGAATTCCGTATAGCAATATGACAGGACTTGAACCTGATCTTAAAGAAGAGCTATCAAAACGTCCTGATGCAAACATATATCGAATGCTGGCTAATGGAGGCAATGCGGCTCTTGGCTACCTCAAAATGGGTAGTGAAATAAGATTTAATGCTGTTTTAAGTCCAACATCGCGTGAACTAATAATCCTTCGCACGGGATCTTTATGTAAATCAATATATGAACTCGACCATCACACAATAATTGCTCGTAATATTGGATTGGAAGAAACAAAAATTAATGCCGTAATTCATACCGGATCCAAATCGGAAGTCTTGGATGATTTCGAGAAGTGCTTAATGATATTTACTGAAGAAACTGTAAAAGATGGAAAAGCAAGTGAAAAAAGTTTTTTCAATCTAGCTGAATATTACAGCCACGAGGAATTGATAGAAACCACCTTACTTATAGGATTTTATATGCTCACCTCTCGTTTTTTACAAACTTTTAACGTAGACCTCGATGAACATTGAACCAAAAATTGAATGAATTTATAATAACTCATATAGCTAGCCTATAGCATCTTCAAGCACCATATCAGATCCTTTTTCCCCTATCATAATAGCAGGTGCATTAGTATTACCAGATATTAGCGTAGGCATAATGGAGGCATCAATAACTCTAAGGCCCTCTATACCATGAACTCGTAGTCTTTCATCGACAACAGCATTCTCATCATCTCCCATTTTACATGTACCCACAGGATGAAAACTAGTTCTACAGTTCTCTAAAATATATTCCAAAACTTCATCATAACTAAGGCAGTCCTTTCCAGGTTTATGTTCTCCTACGATGAATTGCCTCATAGCATTTTGGCTCATTATTTTTCTTACAGCCTGAACGCCTGCAACTAGGACATCACGATCCTTTCTTTCTGCCAAATAGTTTGGTTGTATCTCTGGAGCAGAAAATGGATCAGGTGACACAATTCTCAAATATCCACGACTCTCTGGCCTAAGCAAGGCAGTAACAATCGTGCACCCAGAAAAGTCACTAGCGATGAACCCACCAGCGCCCCCCGCACTTTCAGTACTATAAGGCATTATTTGAGCTTGAATATCAGGAGAGGCAGAATCAACATCCGCCTTAATAAAGCCTCCTGCATAGGAAGCGCCCCAAGCAAGTTCTCCTTTTCGTGACAATATATATTTTACGCCCGCAGCAATTCGACGAGAAAAGCTGTTTGCAACATCATTCGCCGTAAAAGGTTTATTGACCTTGTAAACAACAGGGCCATTCACATGATCTTGTAAATTTTCACCAACTCCTGGCAGGTTTTTTACGACCTCAACACCAAATCTTTGAAGTAGTTGAGATGGGCCTATCCCAGACAACTGAAGCAATTGGGGCGAATTATAGGCTCCTCCAGAAATTATTACCTCTCCTTCAGCTTTTGCCTGAAGCAACTTATTTCCTTTCTTATACTCCACTCCATTAGCCCGCAAACCATCAAATAATAAACGTGTGGCATGTGCATCAGTTATGACAACTAAATTGCCTCGTTTTCTTGCTGGCTTGAGGTAACCCACAGCAGTACTGCGACGTCTACCGTTATCTGTAGTCCACTGTGTATAACCAAAGCCTTCCTGTTGAGCTCCATTAAAGTCTGGATTTAATTGGTAACCAGCCTGAACGGCCGCCTCTAGATAAGCATCAGCGAGCGGGTGGGGCTCTGCGGGATCAGAAACCGTTAAAGGACCCCCTACGCCGTGAAAGTCATCCGAACCACGTTGTTGATCCTCAGATTTTATAAAGTAAGGCAATACATCTTCATAACTCCAGCCCTCATTTCCAAGTTGTCGCCAATGATTGTAATCCTCAGCCTGGCCCCTGATATAAACCATGCCGTTAATAGAGCTTGTTCCGCCCAAGACTTTCCCTCTGGGTTGGCCTATGGACCTTTTTACCCACTCACTTCCGGGCGCTGTTTCATAGAGCCAATTAATTTTGGCGTTGGTAAAATGTTTTGCGTATCCTATTGGTATATGTATCCAAGGATTTTTATCCTCACCACCTGCCTCCATTAATAAAACTTTGTATCGACCAGTTTCAGTGAGCCTATTTGCTAGGACGCAACCGGCACTTCCGGCACCAATTATGATGTAATCAAACTTGCTGGATACTTCCATTTTCTAGCCTTCATTTTTTAGTTTTTTTTATATAGCCTGTAACTATTTCAAAATAAACGTTAGTCTAAAGTTCGTTGAACGTACAGCATGGTGATAACTTTTATGAGTAGACCAAAAGTAGCCCTAATTGTTGGCGCTGGAGATGCAACTGGCGGCGCAATTGCCAAACGATTTTCACAAGAGGGTTTCACTGTTTGTGTGACCCGCAGAAATGCAGACAAACTCAAGGACCTAGTCTCAGAAATTAAGGATCAGGGAGGAATAGTGCACGCCTTTGGTTCAGATGCGCGTCGGGAAGAACAGGTAATATCTTTGATAAGTGAAATCGAGAATGAAATAGGTCCAATACAAATAGCGGTATATAATGTCGGAGGTAATGTAAAATTTCCTATAACAGAGACAACCTCCAGGGTCTACTTTAAGGTTTGGGAGATGTGCTCTCTCGGCGGCTTCCTAATGGGGCGTGAAGTGGCAAAAAAAATGCTAAATCGTGGTGAAGGAACGATTCTCTTTACTGGGGCTACCGCATCAATTCGAGGATCAAGCGGTTTTTCAGCATTTTCGGGCGGCAAACACGCATTAAGAGCTCTAGCCCAATCCATGGCTCGCGAATTATCACCCAAGGGAATTCATGTCGCACATATCGTTATAGACGGAGCCATTGATACAGAGTTTATCAAAGAAATGTTCCCCAAGGCATACGCTTTAAAAGAACAAGACGGAATTCTTAACCCAGAGCATATAGCCGAAAATTATTTGATGATCCACAATCAACCACGAAGTTCATGGACTTTTGAACTGGATTTGCGCCCGTGGATTGAAGATTGGTAATTTGTCGTCTGAACAATACCTCACTTAGGAAACTCTAATGGAAAAAACGGTTGAATTTATATTTGATGTAGTTAGCCCAACAGTTTATATCGCGTATCGCCGATTGCCTGAAATTATAGAGCGAACTGGGGCGACCATTATTTGGAGTCCAGTATTTCTTGGGGGAGTAATGAATGCCAGCGGCAACAAGCCTCCGGGAACCGTAGCAGCAAAAGGACGATATATGAACAGAGATATGGAGCGTTGCGCTGAACGTTACAAAATAGAGTTTTCTCTCAATAAACATTTTCCAGTAAACACACTATCACTGCAAAGAATAGCTGTAGGTCTGAACAACAATGATGAACATGAAGAATTTCTGAAATTTATTGATGTTTGCTTTAAAGCCATATGGGTCGATGGCAAAAACATGGGAGACACTGATATCAGTTCTGACGTGTTAGCTGATGCCGGGTTTGAAACGGGGACTCTAATGAATTTAGCAAATGATTCTACTATCAAGGAAAAACTTAAATCTTTAACTAATAACGCGGTTCAGAGAGGTGTTTTTGGCGCCCCAACATTTTTTGTAGACCGAGAGATGTATTTTGGACAAGATCGCCTTGATTACGTTGAAATCGCCTTATCAAGACAGCAATAATAGAACTCAGCCAAAACTAAACCCTATTGTACGCAAATGATAATAAAGCCCTCCATCTTGAACGACTAGGCTTAGCATCATTTCATCACCCTCGTTGTGATGCTCATGTAAATGAGAAGGCGGAGTTATCATGATAGCGTATTGATGCCAATCAACTTTTTCCCCTTCGATGACCGAGTATACGTTTTCGCTTTGAATGGGTAGTGTTAAAGCTACAGAATTATGACGATGTGGTCGTTGCACTTCATTAGGGTCAAGCGAATTCATTGCAAGGGCTATAGATGGATGGATATCCATCATTTTTTCTCTTTTCTCACTGCTAAAATGTAATGCAAGCCCCGAAACATTTGGATCAGCTTTTTGCTGGTCATGTACTATGGCCATCTGGTGTTTAATCTCAGAACTTTTGTACAATGCAGCTTGAGTTGGTGCCTTTTCTGGGAGAGGAGCATCTAATTTATGAAAATCTAATTCAGGCTCATTTGTTACCTGAAATAATACAGCTACTTCCTGGTTTCCTATTAGTTCGGTCTCTCCTCCACCTGGAAGAGCAAACACATCCCCCTTTGACCAACTGATCATTTCTCCTGATTTTGAAGCACTACCCGATCCAGTAATAACATAATAAATCTCTCCCGACGCGTTAAATTGACCAGAGAGAGACTCTCCAGGGAGAATTCTGGCATAACGACCTAAAAGGAGAGGCGTGGTTGCGGGATAGTCAAAACCCATTTTCTTGCCAATATCCAGACTAACCCAACTTGTGGGGGTGTCTCCTCCCATTGCTTGCTCAATTTCATCTACGAAAACATGCTTAGGAACTTCAGGTCGTTTAACAGTAAAAATATTAGCTGGACTGTCGTATCGCGCACGGCTTTCAAAAACCGATTTAACGTCTTTTGATGTCATGTTTTCTTTTGAACCGTCCATAACTTTTCTATCCTATCATCTGGATCTTTTAATTTGTCATCTTTGAAACATACTATTTCGATATTGAAGATCATACAATTCTTTAACGTTGAATGAGTTAAGGCTTTAGGACTAATTTTCCCATCCCCTCCCTGGAGTCGATTATTTCGTGCGCTAGCCGTGCTTCAGAAAGAGGCAAACGCTTGAATATAGGAGGCTTTAAATTCCGGACTGAAAATTGATCAACTACGTTTTGAACAATCTTTCGCCTTTTTTCTATATCGTTATCATAACAATGCCACGAAAAACAACGAACAGCTAGGCTTTTTCCAGCCCTGGCTCGTAATTCAGAAAATAATTCTTTTTCAGGTAACCCTGCCAAAGCATTATAAGAAATAATCATTCCCAAAGGTGCAAGCATATCCAGAGTATTTACAAAGTTCGGCCCCACAAGCTGATCAAAAACAACGTCAACTCCCCTTCCCTCTGTGAGCTCAATAACCCGAGAAATTACCTCGTCTTTTGAATAATTTATTGCTGAAGAAGCGCCATATTCTGTTACAAACTTACATTTCTTTTCAGAGCTAACACCCGCAAAAATAGAAATATCTTCTGATCTGCATAAATCAATAATAGCTGTACCAAGCCCTCCAGCGGCGCCATTAACGTAAGCATACTCTGGCTTCTTTCCTCCAAACGCCTCAAATAATAATGACCACGCAATTACGTAATTGGGAATACTAACTGCATCTTCTAGATCAATATTATTTGGCAAAGGAGTGACTAGTGATGTCGAAACCGAATTAAATTCAGCATAGCGTCCTCCACCTGTGCCAAAAACTAATACAGGCTGGCCTACTTCTAGGTTTTTGATCCCTCGACCAATTTTTTCTATGTGGCCACTCATCTCGTTACCTAATATAGCTGGCAAAGGCGGAGACCATCTATAAACACCCTTACGCATAAGTACATCAGGTTTACCCACGCCAATTGAGTGAGCACGAACCAGCACCTCCCCAAAACCAGGCTCTGGAATTGGTAATTCTATCACTTCAAGAACTTCAGGCCCTCCAGGAGCAGAAAACTGTATAGCTCTCATCCAATAAACTCCCTAAATAACAAACATAGACCTTGGCATTACTCCGCTGCCATGGACTGCAATGATAAAGGTGCTGCCCCATAAAGTCGTTCTGATTCTTCCTGACCAACCAAACGACCATCTGGCGAATACATAGGGTAGAACTTTAATGTTCCAAAGAAAGTATGGTAACCCGCATTGTAGGACAAGAATATTCCCAGCTCAGCAATTTCATCTTCACTGAGGTGTTGGCGTAACCCCTCATAAGACTCAGAATCTAAAGAATTAGTATTCTTCATTACTAAATCTACGTGATTCAGTATTGCTTTCTCCTTATCATCAAGATGTTCACTATCTGCATAATTATTTATGCCATCGTCAATAAGTTCTTCTGTAAGTCCGTCCCGCTTCGCCGAAGCAGATCGTACATTACCTCAATAGCTACAGTGCGCCCGACGGGACAGAGAAACACGCATAATTTCCTTAATTTTATGACTAAGATTTCCTGAGTTAAATGATACTGCCCAAGCTTCATAGTTAGCTATAGCAAGATCAATGTTATGCCCTAACATCGCCAAAGCACCCGGATCAGGCGCTTTGTGTTCTAGGCTTCGTTCGATATAGGGCTTAAGTTTAGTCTTTTTAAGCTCTTCTATATCAAGCATAGTAATATTTGGTGCCATCATTTCCTCCTTCGATCCGTTTAAATAGTACTTCAGGGATCCATCTTATCATACTAGCATGATGTACAACTCAAAAAGCCGGCGGGAACAGCCGACGGCTTTTGCAGAGAGTTTAACAATATTTTTGAACTTGAAAGACTTATTGAGAACTGCCAAACGACCTCATGGCCATATGTGCCCCATGGTAAAGAGCAATGAATGCTCCAAGTTCCATAACCTGAGCCTCGGTATAATGCTTCTTCAACTCGTCATAGAGTTCCTTGTCTACTTTGCTCGAGTCTAGGAACATTTGATCAGCGTAACGAAGAGCTACTTTCTCTGCTTCGGTAAAAAAATCTGAATCCTCATAATCTCCTGAGCCAGCGTCAATTACCTCTTCAGTAAGCCCCATGTCCCTTGCCTTGGTTGAACGTAAACCAGAAGAATATGAGTCTTCCGAAAAACGGGCTAACTGAATACGAATAATCTCTTTCAATCTGTGGTCAACATTACCTTCAGTAAAGTTCAAAAGCATTACTTTCAATAAAGCTTTAGCCTGTTCAGGCATCCTTGCTACTATACGAGGAAATTCATCACCCGGAACTCCAAGTTCTTCACACTTTTCAACGAGTTCCCTTAGTTCTGGATCAGTGATCTCATTTATGTCTAAAGGCTTTATTACTGTCATTACTCAGCTGCCATGGACTGCAGTGATGAAGGTGCTGCACCATAAAGTCGTTCTGATTCTTCCTGACCAACCAAACGACCATCTGGCGAATACATAGGGTAGAACTTTAATGTTCCAAAGAATGTGTGATACCCCGCATTAAAACATAAAAAGATACCTATCTGAGTAATTTCATCTTCACTGAGATGTTTGCGTAAATTCTCATAATATTCGGCATCTAAAGAATCAGGATCCTTCATTACCAAATCTACATGATTCAGTATTGCTTTCTCCTTATCATCAAGATGTTCACTATCTGCATAATTATTTATGCCATCGTCAATAAGTTCTTCTGTGAGTCCGTCCCGCTTCGCCGAAGCAGATCGTACATTGCCTCAATAACTGCAGTGTGCCTGTCGGGACATAGAAACTCGAATAATTTCCTTTAATTTATGATCTAAACTTCCGGTTCCGAAGGCCGTTGTCCAGGCTATATACATCGACTCGGCCAGGTCAATATTGTGGCCCATCATAGCATGAAAACCCGGATCCGGTGCTTTGTGCTCTAGGCTTTGTTCTATATAGGGCTTAAGTTTTGTCTTTTTAAGCTCTTCTATATCTAGCATAGTAATATTTGGTGCCATATTGCTTCTCCTATTTTTATCTGCAGATAATTCTTCCACTATGCGTAAGATTCAACTAGTTTTTTTAATACCTGCCTTCTATCTACCCCTGTCCTTGTTTCAATAACTTCCCCGTTTTTAACAAATAACAAGGTTGGAGTAGAACGAATACCAAAACGATCTAGTAGACTAGTATTTTCTTCTGCCTTAACAGTGCCTATCCTAACCCCTTCAGGCAAATCGGGAGCCAGTTGCTTAAGGACCTTTGTCAACTGTATGCACGGTACGCAAGAATCAGACCAAAAATCAATCACCGTCAGTCCTCTGTGACTCATAACCCTACTATCAAAATTTTGCTCACTAAACTCTGCAAAATTATGGCGATTCATTATTTTCCCCAAGCTAGAAAAGTATTTGCTAGTATTCTAAACATCAAAGTTTAAATTAACCTAAGCTGAGCGCATTGTGCAATCCCTAATCACTTAATAACAGTCAAGTAGGATGCGAGGAATCTAATCATGTCTAATAAGGATAAACCTAAACTTCGATCACAAATTTGGTTTGACAACCCTAACAACAGAAAAATGACGGCATCTTACATAGAGCGTTACCTTAATTTTGGAATTACTCGAAAAGAATTGCAGTCGGGTAAACCGATAATTGGAATTGCTCAAACCGGGTCAGATCTTTCTCCATGTAACCGTCATCACATAGAATTAGCTAAAAGAGTTCGGGATGGAATTGTTTCAAATGGGGGGATATGTTTTGAATTTCCAGTTCATCCTATTCAGGAAACTGGAAGGCGCCCAACACCAGCCCTAGATAGAAACTTGGCCTACCTCGGACTTGTTGAGATTTTGCACGGATACCCAATAGATGGCGTAGTTTTAACTATCGGCTGTGATAAGACTACTCCCGCCTGTCTGATGGCTGCCGCTACGCTTGATATTCCTGCGATAGCGTTGTCAGTTGGCCCAATGCTTAATGGATGGTTTCGGGGTGAAAGAACTGGATCTGGAACAATTCAATGGAAAGCAAGAGAACTTTGGGCCACTGGAGAAATCAATGACGAAGAATTTACAGATTTAATAGCCTCGGCTGCACCATCAGTGGGTTATTGTAATGTCATGGGTACAGCTACAACCATGAACTCCCTGGCTGAAGCTCTGGGAATGCAACTCCCAGGTTCAGCATCTATTCCAGCCCCTTACAGAGAAAGGGGACAAATTGCATATGAAACCGGTCAGAGAGCGGTTGAGATTGTGAATAAAGACCTTAAACCATCAGATATTATGACCCGTAAAGCATTTGAAAATGCCGTAGTTGTTAATACCGCAATTGGAGGATCAACAAACGCACCAATTCATCTAAACGCAATAGCTCGACACATAGGGGTAAACTTAAACAATGATGATTGGCAAAAAATCGGTTTTGACACCCCCCTACTAGTGAATCTGCAGCCCGCTGGGCAATACTTAGGCGAAGATTACCATCGGGCAGGAGGTGTTCCCGCAGTAATTGGCGAACTTATCAATGCCAAAAAATTGCCACACCCCGACGCCATGACTGTAAATGGATGCACTATAGGAGAAAATTGTTCCAACTCACGTATAAATGATCACCTTGTAATAAAGTCTGTTTCAGATCCTCTATCTAAAGATGCTGGGTTTATAAACCTAAAGGGAAATTTATTTGATTCAGCCATTATGAAAACAAGTGTAATTTCTGATGAGTTTCGTTCTCGTTACTTGTCTAACCCAGACGACCCAAATGCATTTGAAGGACGGGCGATTGTATTTGATGGACCCGAGGATTATCATGATCGTATCGAGGACCCTTCACTAAATATTGACGAGAATTGTCTGTTGTTTATGCGTGGAACTGGCCCAATCGGTTATCCTGGTGGAGCTGAAGTCGTAAACATGCAACCCCCTGCAGAACTGCTAAAAAAGGGAGTTCATTCTCTTCCATGTATAGGTGATGGACGTCAATCTGGAACGTCAGGATCACCTTCCATTTTAAACGCTTCGCCTGAAGCAGCCGCTGGAGGAGGATTAGCCCTGATAAAAACTGGAGACCGTGTTAGAATAGATCTCAACAAAGCTGAGGCTAACGTACTGATTTCTGAAGAAGAAATTGAAACTAGACGTAAAAAGCTTTTTGACAAAAAAGGTTATAACTATCCAGACGATCAAACCCCTTGGCAATCTATTCAACGGTCCATAGTAGACCAATTTGATCAGGGCATGGTTCTGAAGCCGGCAATAAAGTTTCAAAAAGTAGCTAGGGGAGGAGATCCTGACTCTCCAGTAACCAAAAATGTTCCAAGGGACAACCACTAATGTAAGTATAATTAAAGCAGGTAGTAGACCGATCTAACTTTCAACTGGGACAGGAATATTAGCCACGCTGAACCAAATCTTGCCCTTCGACCCGGATATAATCTTCCTCAAACCCGAATGTTTCTCCGGGTTTTAGAAGGCCAATTCCAGGAATGTGGTTCACTTCAATTCTGATGCCATCAGGGTCTTCAAAAAGCACGTAATAGTAACCTGGCGCCCATTCTCTTTGTTCAGGGCCTCTCACGATTGGTGCCCCTAGATCGATTACAAGTTTCGCTGTCTTCTCAACATCTTCTCGATTTCTTGCTCTTAAGCAAAGATGGTGCAAACCAACACGGTATTGTTGAAATCTTTCATTATCAAACTCTGGATCACATTTTCTAATCCCAATAGCGGTTCTTGCACCCACATGATAAAATAGATCCGGGCCATCATGCACCAGTTTCATGCCAAATTCAGGCAAAAGTCTAGAGTAAAATTCTCGAGCTAGACTAAATTGACTTACTGTCAAAATCACATGTGCCATTCCATTAATGGCAATTGTAGACTCTTTTCCACTCATTTTGTTGTCATCGCACTTCCTAGTGACTTCACAGCACTGGCACGTCCTGGTGAAGGGGGAATATTTAGCCCGCGTTCACAGGCCGGACGATCACGCATTTGTTCCATCCACCTCTCCAAGTGAAATAATCCCTGCGTGGGAACCCTAGCCCATCTATGGCTCCGTATCCAAGACCAATTTGATATGTCGGCAATAGAAAAGTTGCCTGCCAACCACTCATTATTTGAAAGCCTACTATCTAAAACAGTATATAGTCTTCTGGTTTCATTATGGTAACGTGCTCTAGCCGCAGGCTCATCTGAGTCAAAATAGCGCTCGAAAACTACTGCCTGTCCCTGCATAGGTCCAATACCACTCGCCTGAAACATTAACCATTGTATAACTTCATGTCGAACTGGTCCATCGGCAGGCAAAAGTTTCCCTGTCTTCTCAGCTAAGTAAAATAAAATTGCATTCGAATCAAAAACTGTTAGGCGGTTTTCATTATGATCAACAATTACAGGAATACGACCGTTAGGATTCATAGCTAGAAAATCAGCTGAGCTTTGCTCACCGGCAGCAAGATTTATAAGGTTAACAGTATACTCCAACCCTAATTCTTCAAGCATCATTGCTACCTTCCAGCCATTAGGTGTTGGAGAAGTGTATAGATCAATCATGGTTGACTCCAATTTCTTACTAAATATAAAGTTCACCCAGGTGATTGATTTGTCAACTCGCGTACCAACGAAGGAAAAGATGAGCTCAATAATCACATCTAAATGGTATTTTGACTTTATTTCTCCATTTGCCTACCTTCAGCTAGCTCAATTTTCAAAATTACCCAATAATCTAAAAATCACACCCGTTCCTGTTGTCTTTGCGGGGTTACTTAAACATTGGGGACAGCTTGGGCCGGCGGAAATTCCTTCAAAACGCCGCTTCGTTTATAGGTTCTTTAAATGGCAAGCAGCCCAAAATGGTTTACCTTTTACAATGCCACCTAAACATCCCTACAATCCACTACCTTCTCTTAGGCTTTGTGTTGCGGCAGGAGCAGGAATTGATCAGGTTACTGCCATTTTTAACCTTATTTACGGAGAAGGTCTGCAACCTGACTCTGCTGAAGGCATTGAAGCTATGGCTAGGGCTGTCTCAATAAATGACCATGCATCAATTCTATCAAATGAAAAGGTCAAGAAATCACTTCATGCCAATACCGAAATGGCCATAGCCGAGGGGGTTTTTGGTGTTCCTACCTTCACTGTAAGAAGTGAACTTTTTTGGGGTAGTGATGCGACAGAGATGATGCAGGATTATATTAAAGATTCTGAGTTGTTCGAAACAACAGAAATGAAACGCATATCAAACATGCCTATGGGTTTGATCCGGCCTTGACCTGTTATGTGCACGTTTAAGTAAGAAACGGACGTATTCCTTATTATGATGCCTACTTGTGCTATAAATTACCCAGTGAGAGAACCGTCTAAATATGCCCTCAAATGCTTACTTAGAAAGCGAGCATCGTCACCAGCACCGTCAATTAGAGACGATTTACGCTTACGTAAAAACTGCATCCCTAAAAGATACATACCAGGATGTTCCACTATGCCACCGTTATGTCTTATTTCACCTTTGTGGTTTAGAACCGGAACGTCTAACCAAGACAGATCTGGACGAAAGCCTGTTGCCCAAATTATACTCTTAACTTCTCCGCTTCTTATATCTATAGCCAAAGGTGGTGACTCATCCACCTGGGTGGGTTTAAATCGCTCAGGATTATCAATTTCCCCGTTAAGGCAGTTTTTTTCCGTCCACTCATCAATGCTGTCTAAAAGACGATCCATTTTTAGATCAGCAAGTTTTGTAACATTTTTCAGGGAGCCAGAGATCTGAAGTGAACTCTCGTTAATGCCTGCAACTCTACCTACTAATTTAATCCCAATAGAAGACAAATGATTTAAGTCCAGAATAATAGGGTTCTTGCATCCTGTAAGTTGCAGAGATGGAACGCGACGAGCCCGGCGCAAGTCATCAATTTCATCATAACTTTCATCAAGAAGTCCCGAAGCATCCATCCACCATTTTATATCTCTACCACGATAAAAGCGCGGCACACGCACATGTTCTCCTACCGACAAGGTAACAGGCCTCCCTGAAAGATGAATTTCATTTGCAAGCTGAACCCCTGTCGCTGAAGCCCCCACGACCACTACCCCGCCCTGAGGTAATTGATCAGGATTTCGATATTGAAACGGAGTAAAGGTCTCCAGTTTAGGTTCTAAATTCTCTGCTATTTTTGGAACATTAGGAATATTACAGGCACCACTCGCGATTACTAAAGTTTTGCATTCCCATTCTCCTTGAGACGTCAGTAATTGGAAACCATACTCAGTTGGCCTTACTTTGAGCACATTCGTATTAGGCTGCACAGGAGCAGAGATAAAACTCGCATAGTCGTTAATAAACTGGATAACTTCAGACATACTTCGATATCCATTAGGGTCACCCCCTTTATAAGAATAGCCGGGTAAACGACTCTGCCAATTAGGTGTTAGAAGACGCAGCGAATCCCAGCGTTCTGTGCACCAGGAATTCGCTACTTGACCTCGTTCAAGCACAATATGATCAACGCCTAAATCACTTAGGCATTTACTCATAGCTAGACCAGCGTGACCCGCCCCAATTATGACCGTGGTCGTTTTACGCAAAGAGCCCATGATGAAATAACTAAACTAATTTCTGAACTCTTTAGTTAACATCCACGGTAACATTTGTAGGGTTAGTTACTATATCGTATACAGCTGATCTCTTTTGCGATTGAGCAACTAACGCGCTAATTTCATCTGCTGTTGCGTCGGCATCAATATCATAATGTACCCTAATGCCATTGAAACCATTCCGAACTTCAGCATCTATACCTAATATTCCCTGAATATCCATGCCCCCCTCAATCGTCGCCGTACAAGAATGAAGTTGGATGTCTCGATGCTGGGCAACAGCAGCAATGCCGGCGGTCAAACAACTTGCCAGGCTAACAAGAACAATCTCCACTGGTGTAGCCCCATTGTCTTCAGCTGCAAAAGTTTCTGGGTGATCAGCATCAAAACTAAATGATGTTTTATGTGAGTGTTCTTCCCCAAGACCATAATACCCTTCAACAACTGTTTTACTATGTGTCCCTTTTTTCCACTCACAGCTTGCCCTCCATGAAAACTGGGCAGCTTCCGGCGCATCACTAAGCACTTCTCTGGCTCCCAACAAAGCCTCAACATTCACTCCATTATTTACGGTTGATTCAGAATTTGTCATAACTTTTCTCCGTTATATTAATAAGACTAAAATTTCCTATTCGTTGATCGAATCAATTTTCTCTTGGGTTCGGAAATCAATAGAAATGACAGCTTTAAACTAATACCCGAATAAAGCGGTTCGTGTCAGACATTATAAAAAAAGCCATATTTAGCCTTAAATGTCATTCCTATATTTATTTTTTCATGAGAGTTCGATTCCCAAGCCTAGTTTTGGGCCCGTAGAATCTATTTCCTACGGCGCTTTAGCAATTGGTAACGCGGTTGCAAGCTGCCCCATCAAATTTCCGCGTATTTCTATGCAATTTTATCGCTAGAAATATATACAATTACATAAGTAAAAAAATGACCTACTTATAAATACTACACTAATAAAAATGTAGATATATATTATTTACATTTTATTGTTCTGTCAATCTATGAAAGCCCAATAAATACTGTACTTGATAATTAAATAGCAACTAATTTATGGATCAATACCTTAAGAAAGATCAAACCCACGAGAACTTAAAAAACTCCTAAGGTGATCCAGTTCGCTAGGCTCAGCTAAACGACGAGAGGTATTGTCTGACCAGCCGTAAAAAGACTTTGTGCCATATTTTTCAGTCTTTATTTGTCTTGCTATTGGACGATCCTCATGCCGACGCCGATCGTACTCATTAATTTCAGCCACTAAATTTTTGTCGCAGTACTCATTTTTATGAACAACCACTGCGGGTGGTAGCCTTTGCGAAACATCGCGCTTTTCGTCTGGCCAACCAATGGCCAAGCCAACCAAAGGAAAAACACCTTGGGGTAAATTAAATAGATCCGCTGTTTCAGAAAGTCTTTTACGCACCTGACTAATACAGCAACAACCAAGCCCTACTGCCTCGGCAGCCATAATTATTGATTGCATAGCCAAAGAAGAGTCAGTTATTGAATTTGCTAAGCTATCTAAGGTGTTTTGTGAATACTTATATCCTTTCATTTCGCATAGGCGAGCTGCTCTCCTCAAATCACCACAAAAAACCAACAACATTGGAGCAGAAGCCATCCATGGAGTATCACATAGCTTAGCAAGAGACTCTTTCTTAGCTTTTTCAGACAAATCAATTATCGAATATTGCTGTAAATCCGATTTGGCAGAAGCCGATTGTGCACACGCGAGTAAAAGCGTACGAATTTCTTCATTAATTTTCCGCTTGGAATACTTCCTAATGCTTTTCCGAGATAGAATACGATCCAGTCTAATCAAGTTTTCTACTGAGACTCCATGACTTTTTTGTAGATTATCGATTTCTAAATCAGTCTTTAAACCAAATCTACGAGTAAGACTTAAACGGACCTGTTCTTTGATTTCTGACAAAGTTATTCCCTCTTAGGTAAAAATTGTATTTAAACTTCTTTGACGTTTCCATTTTCATCAAGTTTAAAGCCAGCATTCCTTGCTTTTTCTATTACTTTTTCATGCCATTCAACGCGACTAGGTTCAGTGCCCCCCAAAATAGTCAAGTGCCAAGCTTCTTTATCACTTATATTCCTAATCGCCCTCATTTCTCCTATAGGGACCGAAATTACATCGAATGGCTCAAGAATGACCTCATGTTCCCCGTTATCCCCCCAGGTGACAGACCATTTGCCCGTCATAGGGATAAAGACCTCAACATGATCATGGGAATGTAAAGAGGGACCTTTCCCCGGAGCGGCTTTCATATAAGTGAGATTGAAATCAATAGCATAATCTATTGCCGGTTTAGCATCAGGGTTTTCCGAGACACCTGTCCCTATAACGTTGAAATTTAATCTTTCATGACCTGGTAACATTGAATCCAAAAAAAAGCGTGGATCAGTTTTTAGCTTGCTAAATCTAGCAATGCGTTCACGCTCCATTTTTTCTTTTCCCCATACATCTGACATGCTTTACCTCCCTGAAATAAAATTGCCTATCAAATAAATTCACCCATTAAGAAAATTGGTTTTACGCATCTTCAACAATTAAATTCCCATCAACATCCAACCTCAAGCCCGTCTCGCCCGCTCGTTCAAGAACTGACTGCGCCCATTCAACTTTGCCATTATCATCTCCTCCAACAATGGCCACCATGTGTGCGTAATTTTCACTATTATTTCTAAATCCTCTCATGACCCCTGGAGGCACAGAAATACAATCTAATGGACCAATAGAGATTTCATTTTCTCCATCATCACCCCAGTATATTGTCCAGTTTCCTGAAAAAGGAATGAAGACTTCAACAGTCACATGATTATGTAGGGCAGCTCCACAACCTGATTCGGCGCCAACATATGCAACATTAAATCCGTGACTGCCAGTTATGGAAGGTCTAGTTTTAGGATCTTCTGATACCCCTGGTCCAATTATGCTGAAAAGCTCTCTGGCATGTTCGGGTAATCTTGTGTCAACAAACATCATCGGATTTGGTTCTGTATCAGAAAACCTCGCAACTCTTTCTGACTCCATTAAATCAGTAGATATTTCAATATTGGGCATAATCTTCTCCTAGTTAAGCACCTTATTAAAGTTTAAGAGCAATTAAGGTATTCTCATTAGTGGTCTTTTCTGTTTGACTAAAGCGTTACTTTCAAAAAGTAATCTAATAAATCTTAAACTGAAAATATAGTATGCTTTAGTTACGAACCACGTTCTAGTTTACCAGCTCTTATTATAATTTTATATTATTAGTACGTTCCCTCAATAAAATAAGCTTGAGAGAAAGAATGAGTTTAAAAACTGAAACCACCCCAGCACCATACACGCCTGTAAAACCTCAATCTTCTTGTACAGAAATACCCATTCTTGACCTGGAACCATATTTTTCTCGCAAAAAAGGCGCGGAACAAAAATTATCGAATGATTTGAGACACGCTCAAGAAAATATAGGTTTCTATTACATAATTAATCATGGCATTTCCAAAAGTCTTATTAAGCGCTGTTTCAGTGAACTTAAAACTTTCTTTGCGCTCCCTTTCGAAGAAAAAATAAAACTTAAATTTGATCATAATATGATAGGGTATGTCCCGCCAAAATCCACAATTTACGAAACTTCAACAATCAATAAAAACACTAAAAAAGACCAAAATGAAACCTTACTCGTGGGAGTGGAAAGAGATCTCAATGATCCGCTAATATTACAAAATAAACGTTTTACAATTCCAAACAGATGGCCGGAGGGTCTTCCAGTATTTCGTCAAACTATGATTGAATATCAAAAGGTAATGATGGACCTAGGATGGAATTTATTACCATTATATGCCTTAGCACTTGATAAGCCTGCCGATTACTTTAATAAATATTTTAATCTAAACCCTAACTGCCGAGGCCGTTATTCACACTATCCGGTCGTGGACGTAGAAGATAATCAATTTGGTCATGCCCCCCATAGTGATCACGGGTTTTTAACTTTCTTACCTCTTTCAAAAGTTCCGGGTCTAGAGATTCTTACTCAGTCAGGAAAATGGATACCTGCTCCATATATAGATGGTGCAATATTAGTAAATACTGGCGAGTTTTTGAACCGTTGGACCAACGGAAAGTTTATTGCAACACCACATAGAGTCTTATCTCCAAAAGCCGACAGATATTCATTAACATATTTCTATAACCCCTCTGACGAAACAGTCGCAGAACCATTAGACACTTGCATTACCACAAAAAAACCTGCTCAATACCAACCTATAACTTTCTTCGATTATTTAGCTTACTATTCAGATGGTAATTTTCACCATTCTAAATACGTAAAAAGTGTTACAGGTTAGAACTATTATTTTTTAATTGTATAAGAGGTTTTTGTTGTTTGAATAAATAGAAAAAAAACAGGAGAGGTAACAATAAATGTTGTTTAAAAAAACAATCATTAGTTCGATAATTGCCGCTGCTTTGGCAATTGTTGCTTTCACAGGAACATCCGGAGTTGCACAGGCAGATAGTTTTAATGTCAAACTAGCTACTGGACACCCTCCCGGGTTCCACTATGTTAAGTTCTTTAAGGAATATTTTGCTCCAGAGCTTAAGCGAAGAGTTGCTGCAAGAACAAATCACACAATGTCAGTAACGGAGCTCTATAGTGCCTCAGCCGTCAAAGTTACCGAAACATTAGAAGGTGTTCAAAGAGGTGTCGTTGACATTGGGGGAGGATGTTATTGTTTTGAGGCAGCTAAGCTTCCTCTTCACGCCTTCCAAGTATGGACTCCTTTCGGACCTTTTAGCCCCATAAAAAGTCTTTCGGTAGCTAGAGATGTGTACAGCACAACTCCTGAACTTATTGATATTTTTGAAAAAAAGTTCAATCAAAAACTTATTGGTCTAATCGTACTAGATCCATATGAAATTATATCTCGTAAGCCTCTACTTAAACTTACCGACCTAAAGGGCTACAAGATCGGGGCCGCTGGCGCCAACCTTGCTTGGCTTGAAGGCACTGGTGCGGTTCCAGTACAAACAAATGGTGCAATTGCTTATACCTCACTGCAAACAGGAGTGTTTGACGCAGTTATTGGTTTCGCCAGTTTTTTTGAAGCAGCAAAGTTTTATGAGTTAGCTCCTCATTATATGAAAATTGGAGTTGGATCTGTGACTTGGTTGTTCGTTCACATTAACTTAGACACCTATAACAAGTTTCCTCCCGAAATCCGAAAAATCATTGATGAGCTCGGACGAGACTATGAGCAAGTCATAGCAATGGACAAAGAAGAAGCGTATCTCCCAACCCTACAGAGAATTGCAGATAAAGGGGGCACCATTCACGATTTGTCTGATGAAACGAAAGCTAAGTGGGCCGAATCCTTAAAGGGCCTCCCAGCTAAAAAGGCCAAAGAGTTTAACGCAAAAGGTTATCCTGCAAGTGCTGTTTTAAAACGCTCGATTGCCTCTGCAGAAAAACATGGTCATGTATGGCCTATAAAATATAAAGTTGATTAATTAATTTGTGAAAAGGCGGGGTTACCAAAACCCGCCTTTTCATTTTTTTATTGTAATAAGTTTTTTTAAAATAAGAACTGCCGGACGGAGCTGTTTATGATCTGGATAGAAAGAGCAAACTTGGCTGTAGCAAAGTGGTTAATGGTTTTTTCAGCTTTTTTAGCTTTTGGGCTTAGCTTCTATATTACTGTTTCTGTGATAGGTCGAAATATTAACCAGCCGATCCAAGGCACCTCTGAAGTATGTACAGAGTTAATTGTATCAATTGTATTTCTTCAGATTTCGTACTGTGTTGCTACCGGTGGAATGCTGCGCGCAGATTTTTTAATCAAATATTTTAGTACGATTGCACAAAATGTACTTAATATAGTCGGCTATTCTCTAGGTATTTTGCTGTTCATAACAATTTTTATTGGGAATATTGAACCCGCCTATCAATCTTGGATTACTGGGGAATTTGAAGGTGAAGGCGCACTTCGCATGCCAACCTGGCCAGCACGCTTCAGTCTAGTAATAGGATGTTCGTTGACGGGTCTCAGCTACACGCTTTTACTAATAAGAGAGTTGATGAAAATAAGTGGTCATGACAAGTCTTCAGCCTTCGAGCTTGAGACATAGATAAATCAGGGTCTAGATAAATGTTTGATGCCAACATTACGATTGTAGTTATAGGCCTGCTTTTAGTCATGGTTTTTGCGGGCATACATGTTGCTGTTGCTTTAGGGGTTACGGCAATGGCCGGATTGTTTTTAGTATTTAAGGGAGACATACCACTCCTAACTTTTATGGTCGGAAGCACAGGGTATGAGGCTATTAGGGCGTATGTCTTCGCTGTAGTGCCCTTATTTATGCTTATGGGCGAATTCATCTCACGTTCAGGCGCCGCCGCAGATCTTTACAACGCCATAAACAAAAACTTGTCTCGAATTCCTGGCCGCCTAGCGCATGCTACTGTTCTAGGAAATGCACTTTTTGCTTTTGTTACTGGAACAAGTTTAGCCTCGGCAACGGCTTTCACCTCAATTGCTTTCCCAGAAATGAAGAAACACGGTTACCATCCGGGTTTTGCTCTAGGCTCTATTGCTGGCTCAGCTTGTCTGGGAATGCTGATACCTCCCAGTCTTTTTATGGTTGTTTGGGGCATACTGACGGAACAATCTATTGGAATACTCTTCATTGCAGGTGTTATTCCTGGCTTTTTACTAACCGGATTAATGATTATATATATTTTTGGTGTTTCTGTTTTTTCTCCATCACTAGTTGGTGGAGGATCAGACCGAGCTCCAATTACTGACGAAATAGAGAGTGAAGACCAAGACCAAAAAAGCGGTTCCAATTTTATCAGTTTTATAGGTCTTTTTGGTGTAATATTTGGAGTCCTAGGTGGTATCTGGGTGGGTTGGTTTACACCCACTGAAGGGGCGGCAATCGGAGCAATTCTGGGCCTAATATTAGGAATTGTTAAAGGAATGCGTTGGCCAGAAATTATTGACGCCGTTCTTGCAGTGGCTAAAACCTCAGTGCCAATTATGGTCCTCCTTTTTGCGGCACAACTTTATGCCAGGGTTCTTGCTCTGGCTGGAGTTGGTACTGCAGTTCAAAACTTTTTTATAGGAACCGGTCTCGACCCATGGCAAATACTTGCCGTTATGGTGATTATCTGGTTTGTTATGGGCATGTTGATTGATTCTGTTTCAATCATGCTACTTACAGTTCCGATTTTTGCACCCTTGGCGGTAACCCTAGGTTACGATCAGGTGGCTTTTGCCCTCATAGGAATACTGGCCATAGAGGCAGGTATTCTTACTCCTCCTTTTGGCCTTTTGGTTTATGCAGTCAAAGCGGTATCACCAGACAAGAACGTCACACTTATGCAAATATTTATTGGTTCTACGCCATACTGGATTATGTTGATGATAGTAATGATAGCAATAGCAAACGTGCCCGAGATCGCAACATGGCTGCCAAAAATAGTTATGTAGTTAGAAGGGTATTTCCATAATGAGCTATGAATTTATAAATTTTGAGATAACAAACCGGGTGGCGCTAATAACTTTAAACCGACCGGATGAAGCGAATTCAATTCACGAACCATTGGTTAGAGAGTTAGATGATATTTCCCTGAGATGCTATAGAGATTCTGCAGTACGTGCTGCTATTTTGACAGGCGCTGGTAAAATGTTTTGTGGTGGAGGGGATTTGAAGGCTTTCATAGATCAAGGCGATGAAGTCTCTGACTACGTAGATCAGACAGCAACAATCTTGCATCATGCCATATCGCGTTTTTCAAAAATGAGTGCGCCCTTAATTATGGCTATAAATGGAGTTGCAGCAGGCGGAGGATTTAGTCTAGCCCTGGCTGGGGATTACGTCATTTCTTCAGATACAGCTAAATTCATAGCCGCATACACTGCGTCAGGATTGTCACCGGATGGAAGCTCAACATACCATTTGGCCAAACATATAGGACTTCTGAGGGCTAAAGAGTTACTTCTAACAAACCGCCTACTAAATGCAGAAGAGGCCTGCCAGTGGGGCTTAGTGAACAAGGTAGTTCCTGCTAGTCAGTTAATGAAGGAGGCTATGACATTAGCAGAAAGGTTTGCTGATGGGCCAACAAAAGCATTTGGCGTTACCAAGAATCTGCTTAATACTGCTTTCTCTGAAAGCCTCGAGACTCAATTGGATTCTGAGAGTTTGGGTATTGCAGAAACGATGGGAAGTCGAGACGGCCGTCATGGTATTGTTAGCTTTTCAAAGAAAAAAACACCCAAGTTTCAAGGAGAATGACCGAGAGTCGTAATCCAACACAGTTAATATTATTAACTTTTAAACTGAGTTTTCAACTATAACATCGAGCAAAATGGGATCACTGCTTTCAACGGCAGAGACCAATGATTCGTGCATTTGTTCTGGATTAATGATACGTTCAGATTTAATACCAAGTGAGGTTGCTAGACTAACAAAGTCAATCTCTGGCTCATCAAAATCCATGCCTATAAAATTATTGTTTCCATGAAATGAAAGAAGCCGCTGTTTTATAATTCTGTAGCCACGATTATTAGCTATTACAAAGGTAATAGGTAATTTCATCTTTGCAGCCGTCCAAAGTGCCTGAATTGATTACATGGCACTTCCATCACCAATCAACGCAACAACAGGACGCTCTGGCTGAGCGAGTTGAACCCCAACGGCTGCCGGTAGACCCCAACCAATACCGCCACTTGCAAAAGAGTGAAAATTATACCGGTCGCGAAACGGTAAGAAGTTAAGGAGGTTCCATGTCGTTGTTAGTCCTTCATTAACGACAATTGCTTCATCGGGAATCGTATTACTAATTTCTAACATTAACCAGTCACAATCGATGGGAACATTGTTTTTATTTCTTAAAGCTGCTTGAGTTCTTTGATGACGTTTCGAACTCCAATTTTTTTTACTTATTGCTTCAAGTCTTAATTGAGCTACCGAAGATGCATCGGCCCCCCCCTTCATTTCTACGATAGGAATTAGAGCGTTAAGTGTTTCTTTTACGTCCGCTCTAATTGCAGCCTCCGCCGGATAATTCTTTCCAATTTCCCAATCATCCAAACCTATCTGAACTATGGGCATACTAACAGGCAAAGGATCAATCTCACTAAAAACAGACATTCGTAAAACGTCAGCTCCAATGACAATTAATAAATCGAAATCACTGAGTATTGACCGAACCTCTTTTTGATTCCGGGATAAAGCCCCCATAAAGCAGACGTGCTCGGAAGGATAATGAGAACCATAAGCCGTTGTTTGCTGAAATACTGCGGCGCCAAGAACCTCGGCTAATTTACTGATTTCTGTAAATGCGTCAGAAGTCACTACTTCATTTCCAACAAGCATACATGGTGATTTTGAGTTAATAACTCGAGAGGCAAGGTTATCAAGTCGTTCATCTGAGGGTCTTACCTTAGAGTCGACTCTAGTGCTTAGACCTAGTTCAATACCTTTTTGATCATTTAATACATCTCCAGGCAAAGATAAAAACACTGGCCCAGTTGGTGGTGTTGTAGCAATCTTAGCTGCGCGACGAACTATACGAGGCATGTCTTCAAGCCTATTAATCTCAGTTGCCCATTTTACTAAAGGGGTAGCAATCGGCACTAAAGGATCATAAAGAAGAGGCTCCATCAAACCATGACCTTGTTCTTGTTGCCCAGCTGTGATGATCATGGGCGTTCCAGTGAATTTAGCATTATATATTGCCCCCATCGCGTTCCCTAGACCTGGAGCTACGTGAACATTACACGCTGTTAGTCTTCCTGAGGCTCGAGAAAAACCGTCAGCCATGGCAACGACAAGCGATTCCTGCATTCCCAAAACATATGTTAACTCTGTATGACTAGTGATAGCATCCATTACTGGTAACTCAGTGGTCCCAGGATTACCGAACAAATGAGTTACTCCCTCGCTTTCAAGTAAAGTTAAAAACGCGGAACTTCCTTTAACTAAATTCATATTTTAAGATCCTCAAATAAAATCGTAAAAAATATTAATTAATTTATATTGGATTAATCAATTTTTCTGGAGTCAAATAAATATTATTTATCTGAAATATTTACCGAACTAAGTGGAAAGTATATTTCAAAACATCAAAACTTATTAAAAAAAGATTTTTCTAGTTATTAGCATTTTTGACTTTAAAATAAGGAATGTAAAACAACAATGAAACACTCCACCCTTTTGAGTCAAATGTTTGATGCGGTAGTTGACAGAGCCCATCCTAATGTCTGCTTACCAAATCATCTTCCCCTACCTCCAACGGGACGCACTCTTGTGGTTGGAGCGGGTAAAGCTTCCGCCGCTATGGCCAAAGCCTTCGAGCAAAGCTGGAATGGCTGTATAGAAGGACTTGTTATCACCCGTTATGGTCATAGTGTAAAAACCAACCAAATAGAGATTGTAGAAGCTTCACACCCAATCCCTGATTCTAGAGGTTTTATGGCAACTAAGCGCATTCTTGAAATGGTCTCCAGCCTAAACAGTGATGATCTAGTCATAGCACTTATATCAGGAGGTGGTTCCTCTCTGCTCACCTTGCCTGCCGAAGGTTTATCATTAAAAGATAAACAAGAAATTAATGTAGAATTATTAAAATCCGGGGCGCCGATAAAAGCAATCAACTGTATCCGTTCCCATATCTCTTTGATTAAAGGAGGACGCCTCGCACAAGCTGCATACCCTGCCAGGGTAGTATCATTAATCATATCAGATGTTCCAGGTGACGATCCCACAATTATCGCCTCTGGTCCAACAGTTCCCGACCCCACAACATTCAGTAATGCTTTGGAGCTTTTGAACAGATATAGAATTCCGGTTTCTGAAAAAATCATGGACCACCTTAAGGCAGGACTTAATGAGAGCCCAAAACCTGGCGACCCCTATCTCTTAAAAAGCCAAATAAACGTCCTAGCCTCTCCAGGATTAGCCCTGAAAGAAGCCGCAAAAATAGCACATGAATCTGGATACAAAACCATCCTCTTAGGAGACGCTATAGAAGGAGAAGCACGCATTATAGCTGATGAGCATGCCCAGATAGCATTAAACTCTGAACCAGGAACAGTAATATTGTCAGGAGGAGAACTCACAGTGGCCTTAAAAGGAGATGGCAAGGGAGGACCAAATACTGAGTATGCTCTCGCGCTGGCTTTATCTCTGAATGGTGCTAGAAATATTTATGCACTAGCCTGTGACACCGATGGAATAGACGGTAGCGAGAATAATGCTGGAGCATTTATCGGGCCCGACACCATTGAAAGAGCTAAAACCGCAGGTAAGGATCCGATTTTCGCTTTAAAAAATAACGATTCGTATACTTTTTTTTCTGGTATAGGAGATTTGATGGTTACCGGGCCAACACATACAAATGTTAATGATTTCCGGGCAATTCTGGTCGAACATTAGTATTAACTATTGAGTAATGTTTTATAACGCTATTATTAAAGAAACAAATCTTCAAAAACCGTAATAATAGCTCCAAAAGGTACTTCACTGTTTCTTCAGATTAGGATAAATCAATGGATAATAGTTTTCCTAAAAATAACTTAACTAATGAGGTTTTCGCTTACTGGATTCCAAGGTTAGTCGCTGATGGAGTAGATATTAACGATATTTTATCAGTGCACAGCGTAGCAACTAATTGGCCTGAATGGTCAAAGGCTTGGTCTGAGATTGGTAATAGATACTATTTACTAGCAAAAGAGCTGCAGAGTGAAGGACACGATATCAGTGCAGGGGAAACATTAATACGTGCAAGCCTAGCCTATCACTGTTCCCAAATTGTTGCATTTCACTCCCAAGAAGATAAAAAAGCAATGCAAGCCCTGAAAGCAAAGACTTATCAGAAAGCTGCACCTTTGTTGGCTCCCCCATTAGAGAGAATAGAAGTGTCTTTTAAGAATCATAAAATTCCTGGATATCTTAGGCTACCAAGATCACTTGAAAATCTTGCTGCCTGTGTACTACTAGTCCCTGGGTTAGATTCCACAAAAGAAGATTTTCATACTATTGGTGACATTTGTGTTAAACGCGGTTTAGCATGTTTTTCCTTTGATGGGCCGGGTCAAGGCGAGTTTCGTCAGCACCTGCCATTAGCCGAAGGGTACGAAGAGTGCATCCAAGCAATTTTTGATGCCATTTCTTCTCACCCAAAAATTGACCCTCTAAGAATTGGAACTCTTGGTAGAAGTCTTGGTGGCTACTTCGTTATGCGTGCTGCGGCCAAAAACCCACAGATTGCAGCAACTGTGGTGTTTGGAGGAGCCTTTGATTTAGAGGATTTTTCGACCATGCCAAAAATGATACGCGATGGATTCTGTTATGCCACAGGAGGAAAAACTGACAGTGAAGCACGAACCCTGATGGGAGCTAGTAGTTTAATCGACTGCATCGATAAAGTTAAAAAACCCGTTCTAATAGTACACGGAAAACTTGATGCTATTTTCAACTGGAAACAAGCGATTAAGCTATCTAACTCTTTACCTGGTGTTTCTACTTTAGTCATGGATGATAATGGAGTTCATTGCTGTCACAACAACGCATTTCAATACAGAACTAAAATGATCGATTGGCTAGCAAATGTTTTAAAGAAAGATCAAGGTCTTTAAACTAATGTAACTAAGCCATTGCCTACACATAAGTCCAGCAATAATATGTAAAGTGGCTTTTTTGTGTAAACATATATCATCAATTATGGGGTAGGGTTTATGGATAAAGTAGCTGAAACAAGTAGTCTGGATGTTTTTCGCCATATAGATAGGCGTCAATTGCCGGTTCTGGATGTTGGGCCTGCTTTATCAGGAAACAAACAGGCAATCCATAAACTTGCGGACAAATGGCGAGAGGTCTGGGAATCGATAGGTTTCATGTGCATCGTGAATCACGGCATATCTAAGCGACTTATAAAAGGAATGGAGAAAGAGGCTAAACGCTTTCATGATTTGTCCACAGATGAAAAAATGAGTGTCTACATTACAACAGACCAAAAAGGCTATTCTCCAGGTTATTCATCTCTTACCACGCATTCTGAATTTCATGAACGTAAAAAGCTAGACAACGTAGAGGCCTACGTTATTGCGACTGATTACTCCGATGATAATCCCAATGTAATAGCAGGTGAACCATTTTACGGCAAAATGCCTTGGTTGCCAGAGGAGGTGCTCCCAGGATTCCGTAGCGCTTCCGAAAAATATATGAAAACAGTCACAACTTTAGGTAAAAAGCTGTTGCCCGTTTGGGCCCTTTCTCTTGATTTAGAAGAAGACTACTTTAAGCCGATGTTTGAGGATAATTACACATATTTTCGCCTGGCTAAGTATCCTCAGCAAACAGACAAAAACATGGATGATATGGGTGTTAGCGCCCACGCAGATACCGGATTCATGACATTTCTTCCACCCGCCAATGAAGAAGGTCTGCAAGTTCTAGATACTGATAACAATTGGTTCTGGCCTGAATTACCCGAAGATGCCTTAATCGTAAACGCTGGACAGTTTCTAGGCCGCTGGACCAATGATAGATTTCGAGCAACCCCACACCGTGTAGTCCCCCCTCTAAAAGCTGATAGATACTCACTTGCCTGCTTCGTAAACCCGAACTTTGAAGCTGTCGGAGAATGCCTTCCAACGTGCACCAGCAAAGTAAATCCTCCTAAGTATCCAACACAGACATATAGGGAGTTTTTCAATTGGTATATGACTAATACCTTCACTCACTACGGCGCACTTAAGAAAGTGGAAGGTAAGGCTGTCGAAGTCTAACCAAGCTTTAATAGCTTAGTGGCATTACCGCTAAGTATTTTTATTTTATCATCATTGCTAAGTTGAAGAGACTCCATCCAATCAACTCCTGGATTATTTGGAACGAATGGCCAATCGACCGAGAATAAAATACGGTCGGCTCCTATCTCTTGTAAGCAACATAATAAAGCTGGATCAGAAAAATTGCCGCTAGTAGTAACGAAAAAGTGTTCACTAAACATATCACGAAACGATAATGATTTATTGCCTGGCCTAGACAAGGCTTGATCAATCCTCCATAGCAAAAATGGAAGACCTTCTCCTAGATGTCCCAAAATAATTTTAAGTCCGGGATACTTCTCCAATACCCCACTAAGAATCAGTCTGATTCCTGCAGTCGCCGTTTCTACGGTATACCCCCAGGCAGCTGTTAAGAGCCCTGGATAATCATCTAAATAATCCTGATAATACGCCTTGACAACTTCAGGATGTGGAGGGCCAGGGTGTAAATATATTGGTACATCTAGCGATGCCGCACGTTCAAAAATCGGCCAGAATCTCTTGTCATCAAGAAAGACATTGTTCGTTAAACCATGTATCATCGCTCCCTTGAAACCAAGATCATTAACCGTGCGCTCAAGTTCTTGAGCTGCCGCTGTAGGGTCGGCTGTAGGCAGAGCAGCAAAGCCCGCAAAACGATCAGGGTGAGTCTGAACAATTTCTGCTAGTCGATCGTTTGTGTGCTTTGCAATCGTCGCTGCAGAATCAGCTCCCAAACACTGGGTGGCAGGCGGTGCATGAGACAACACTTGAACATCAACCCCAGCATCATCCATTTCCTTTAATCGCAATTCATCTACATCTTCTAACTGTTTCTGCAACTCGATTGGAAGGGCATCTTCTTTTGAAAAATGCTTTGTCAAATCAGGGTCAAAATAATGCTCTTCTATGGCAATTATCTTATTTTTTTTGTTCATGGTTATAAGTTTCTCCTTCTTTAGGAACTACGCTAAAGATTAAAGTTAAAAAACAAGATTTTTGTAAACAAACTGATCACTTAACTTTAGCCTACATAAACTGGTTCCGGTTGAGTAAAAAAATCATACAATATTCTATATACCATCAAATAATTTTTTTGCTGAAAACTTCCATGCGAGATTCCTGGCATAGATTTAAACTGTTTGTCAGGATTAGGAAGTAGTCGGAAAAAATTCAATAAATCATCAATGGACGCTATGCCATCCCATTGGCCACGCATAACTAGGACAGGCATAGTTAAATTCAGAGGGTTAACTATTGGGAGGTTTTCACACATATCAACATAAGTGCCATTAGGAATTGAATCATCTAATGAACAAACATAAGTTGAAAAAGCCTCTATTACTTTCTCCTCGGTAGTACCTGGGTGATCCCTTGTAAAAATAGAACGAACAAATTCATAATTAATGGGTCTCCGATTACTTGATTTAAACTCATCTATTTTTTTTCTTCGTTCGATAAGAGTAGGACTCCCTTGACCCGTCCATACCATTGCATCCAAAGCGAGTCTCGAAACCCTCTCCGGTTGACGTTCAGCGAAAAGACCAGCTCTCAATGCTCCGGAAGAAATTCCATAAACATGAACTTTTTCAATTTTTTTTAAATCACAAATATAGTTAGTAGCGGCTGCCAAATCATCGGCGCCTGAAGAAATATCAAAATTCGAGTCTTTAGTCTTATCAGATCGGCCGTATCCTTCAACATCCAAACACCAAGTATCAAATCCATTCAACGCAAACCAATTCATCGCCGAAGAATAGGGGCGCCCTTGAACATCTAAATCAAAGGTTGGTTGAGAAGCCATTGAAGAACCATGAACAAATAAGATCGATCCGAAATCTTTTTCTCCAAGATCTAGTGTTTTTTCCCATAAAAATAGACGAGAACCCTCATTCATCACATAATGCTCTTTTCCGATAACTTCTTCTTCTCTTATCTCAGTATGTTGAAACATAAAGCACTCTCCTGATTAAGGTTTTATAGAGACTTGCCAGAATAGATCTCATATAAAACTAAAAACATAATAGCTATTGCAAAAATGACTCTAAATCACGAAGCTATAATTATTAGGTATAGATCTTTCTGGATTTTTGAAATACCGTAAAAGTAGCTTAGAGATTGATTTAACAAATACTAACTTATTTTTAAAACTTAACAGTTATCAAAGTATAGCTCCAGGAGCATTAATTTGGGGAGGAAGTAATGCCAACTAAGACCTTAGTCGACAACATAATTATTGAACGTGATTTACCTGTTAGAATGGATGATGGTGAAGTTTTACGCGTAGATGTATACAGACCCAATACAACAAAGAAAGTGCCCATTGTTATGGCAGGCGGCCCCTATGGCAAGGGTGTCAAATACCAAGAACATTATAAGCCTTTATGGGATTCATTATTAAAAATGCACCCTAATGTTTTACCGGGATCTAAGCATCGATGGCTTACCTGGGAAACAGTTGATCCTGAAATATGGGTGCCTTGGGGATATGCGTGTGTAAGATTGGACTCCCGTGGGGCAGGTCGTTCACCAGGTTACCTGGATATATTCTCACCAAGAGAAACTAAAGATTTTGCCGAAGCTATAGAATGGGCAGGAAAACAAAAATGGTCAAATGGCAAAGTCGGACTTAATGGCGTGTCTTATTACGCTATCAACCAATGGCATGTTGCAGCACTACAGCCCAAAGCATTAAAAGCTATGATTCCATGGGAAGGAGCCGCTGACCAGTATCGTGACTGGGCTCGACATGGAGGAATACTATCGAATAAGTTCATGGAAATTTGGTATCCTCGGCAGGTAGAGAATGTTCAACACGGTTATACTAAAGGTCCCCGGGATCATTGGATGAAGTCACGTGCTACTGGACCAGCCAGTCTTAGTTCAGATGAACTAGCTGAGAATCGTAGTGATTCTCTAGAAAATTTTCGTGTACGGGAAATGGATGATGATTGGTACCAATCTCGTTCTCCAGACTGGTCACGCGTAAAGGTCCCATTCCTCAGTGCAGCTTCCTGGGCCGGGTTCGGTCTACACCCCAGAGGAAACTTCGAAGCCTATACACAAGCAGCTTCAAAAGAAAAATGGCTGGAAGCCCACCCAGGTCGTCATGAGGAGTGGTTTTACCTGGCTTATGGTATGGAGCTACAAAAACGATTTTTTGACTATTACTTGAAAGGTGAAAAAAATGGATGGAATCGTGAGCCCAGAGTTTGGGTAAATTTACGACGTCCATTCACTAAAGAATTTGAGCTTCGTAAGGAAAATTCTTGGCCATTACGAAGCACTAAGTGGACAAAGCTTTACTTTAATACTGGTGGTAAAGGAAAACTCGAGTGGAAGCCTACTAAACGCAAATCAAAAAAGAACTTCCGAGCGTTAACTCGGGGTGTAACTTGGATGTCCCCTCCATTAAAAGAGGAAACCGAGATTACAGGCCCCATGGCGGCCAAGATTTTTGTGTCTTCATCCACCACAGACTGTGATTTGTTTGTAACGATGCAAGCTTTCGCGCCCAATGGACGTGAGGTACATTTCCAAGGCACTGTTGATCCTAAAACTCCTTTAGCTCAAGGATGGTTAAGAGCCTCACATCGTAAGCTAGACACAAAAATGTCTAAACCGTGGAGGCCATACCATACGCATGATGACAAACAAATGCTCACCCCAGGAAAAGTCTATGAGCTAGATATAGAAATTTGGCCTCAATGCATCGTATTACCGAAAGGATATCGAATAGCACTAAATATTTCAGGCCAAGACTTCGATAGACCTGGGCCCGCAGTTGATGCATATGTCCCATCTAGAGGGTCAGGACCATTTCTTCATGACGACCCAACTGATAGACCTAAAGAGATCTTTGGTGGAACAACCAGCATACATAGTGGGGCAGGCCAAGAGTCATACCTGCTGTTGCCCGTAATACCTTCCCGTAAAAGTAAAACTGTTTTACACGATGGGAATGATGCTAGCGTTGCTGACTAAAATTTTATAGATATTCATCGGGTCTGGGTTTTTATAACTCAGATCCGATAGGATATTTTATAAAATGATCAACCCTGATTACGCAATCAGACACAATCAATAATTTAGACTTGATTGAAAGTATAAACATCTTGGGAGAAACTAATGAGTCTCGAGGGTAAAACAGTAATTGTTACTGGAGCTGGTCGTGGTCTAGGCAAAGCTTACAGTGAAGCTTTAGCAGCAAAGGGAGCTAATATTGTTGCCGCCGATATCCGTGATACTTCTAGTACGGTAACAAACATAAATGACAAAGGCGGAAAGGCAATTGGTCTCTCATTAGACGTTGCAAATATGAATAGCTGTCAAAACATGGCTGATAAAGCGATTTCCGAATTTGGCAACATTAACGTGCTTATTAATAACGCTGCCCTGTATGGTGATATTTCTGGTGGACGTTTTGATGAATTATCAGAAGAACAATGGGATAATGTTATGACCGTAAATATTAAGGGGATATGGCAATGCTGCAAGGCCTGTGTCCCATCATTGAGAGAGGCAGGCGGCGGCTCCATAATAAATATATCATCCTTAGCAGCCAAGTATGGGATGGCTTATGGAGTCGATTATGCCACTTCAAAAGCAGCCGTTATTGGTTTGACACGCAGTTTAGCGCGGGAATTAGGACGCGATCTTATACGGGTAAATGCTGTCGCCCCTAGCGCAGTTCTAACTGAAGGCACTGATGAGTTTTTTAGTGAAAAACGTGATAAAGCTCTACAAATGATTGCAGCAGGGCAAAGTATTAACCGAAATCTTGAAACCGATGACTTAACTGGTACAATTATTTATTTAGCGTCCGATTCTAGTAAATTCGTAACAGGTCAAACTATTATGGTCGATGGTGGAACAGTGATGCTGTAAGAGAATAAGCTTTAGAATAAGGCCTCAATCTTGGAGAGTTTATGTCAGAGTTAGTTATTGGGGCAGTGCTTATAGGAGCTCTTTTACACGCATCTTGGAACGCTTTAGTTAAAGTTGGTGGAGACAGATGGTTGAGCCCCGCATTAATTGCTGGGTTCTCAGCAGTTTTTGGTATGACCCTAATTGCTCTTATGCCGATGCCACATCCCGAACATTGGCCATGGCTAATAGTTTCAGGGTCACTTCATCTGACCTATTTTACTCTATTGGTCATCTCATATGGCATTGGAGACTTTGGAAGAGTTTACCCTATAGCAAGAGGCACGGCTCCTTTATTTGTCTGTATAGCCGCCGGACCCTTTCTAGATGAGTCTTTATCAACTATGGAGGTAATATCAGTGAGTATAATTGCTATTGGTGTCATGAGCCTATCGTTGGAACAAGACCTAATTAAAAAGCAACATAGAAAGGTTGTTATTTATGCTCTCCTAACGGGAATCTCACTAGCAGCTGTAACATTAGTCGACGCGTCGGGTATCAGGATCATGTCATCCTCTATAAAAGAAGCCCCTCTAGTCTACCTAGCATGGATTATGACTATCTCTTGCGTTCCGTTTGTCTCTGTTGTGACTTATTTTCGACGTAAACAAATTCTTCGTTACTTGCGATCATATGGAGGAAGAGGAGCTATAGGCGCAACTTTTGCTCTAGCAAGTTACGCTCTTATACTTTGGGCCTTTTCTGAAGCGCCAGCATCAAGTGTGGCTGCTATTAGAGAAACTGGTGTTATTTTCGCAGCATTAATATCCGCTTTTTTTTTAGGCGAAAGCTATTGGAGACGGCGGATTCCTGCTGCAATATTAGTGGCAATTGGGGTCGCGGGCCTTCATCTCGCGAATTAAACCTTTATCTTTAAAAAAATAAAGATCGCAATAGATAAACTGAAACTATAGATTCTAATAATCAAATGCCTTATAAAAACTCAAATTTTTGACCTTATAATAAAATAAAGTATATGCTTTTTAAGTATGAACTTAAAACTAGGATGATGCAGTGGGTGCTTGAATGCCTATAAAAATATTCGATTATAAAAAAGTAAATAAATCTGATGAATTTGATGATATTCCCATTTTAGATATAGGACCTTATCTATCCGGTGTACCGGGCGCCGGAGAATCTTTAGCAGAGAATATTAGATTTATACAAGAAACTATTGGCTTCTACGTCGTTATTAATCATGGGATTCCCCGTGAAGTAATGGATAATGCTTATTCAGCTCTAAAACGTTTTTTTGCTCGTCCCAAAGAGGAGAAACTAAAGCTAAAATTTGGTGAAAAATCAGTTGGCTATATTGCACCCAAATCGACCGTATATGTTACCTCTAAGGTTAATAAAAACACAAAACAGGACTTAAACGAAACGCTGGCCCTAGCCTTAGATAGGGAACCAAACCATCCTTACATTGAAAGGGGCTTGCGCTTTGTAGGCCCCAATCCCTGGCCAGAGAACTTACCAGGTTTTCGTGATGCAATTGTTGGTTTTCAAAAATCCATAGTTGATCTCGGACAAAAAATAGTTCCCTTGTATGCATTAGCTCTCGAAAAACCAGCCCATTACTTTGATCAACACTTTGAGGAACCTATAGTTTGGGTCCGTAATGCTCATTATCCAGCGGTTGAGCCCGAAAAAAATCAATTTGGAATTTCACCCCATAGTGATCATAGCTTCATTACTTTACTGCCCCTATCCTCTGTACCAGGACTCCAAGTTCTTACTCAGAGTGGAAAATGGTTGCCAGCAAATCCTGTAGCTGACGGAATTATAATAAACACTGGTGAATTTCTGAATCGCTGGACAAATGGGCGTTTTATTGCCTCACCGCACCGGGTAGTACCTCCTGACCACGATCGTTACTCTATGGCGGTATTTTTCAACCCGGCACCTGACACAATAGCAGAACCATTGGATACGTGTTGTAGCAAAGAAAACCCGCCTAAGTACGATCCCGTAAGTATGATTGATTACGTTTGCTGGTATATTGACAAAAACTACTCTACCGATTTTGGCGGGCAACAAGAAGGAATAAACAGTTAGTATTCTACAAATCCTAGTTTATCATGAATAATTCGTGATATAGAAATTAAGACTGTGCATCCCTAGCTTGTCTAAAAACAATCAGCCAGTGTCAGCTATCAGACCTACGGCCTCAATTCCAGCAACAGCACATGCCTCATCACGATCAGAAACATCCCCAGTAACTCCTACCGCACCAAGTATTTTGCCCTCTTGATCGCGTATTATAACTCCCCCTGGGGCATTCAATGTTTTACCCCCAGATACTGAATTTAAAGTCATCATAAAGCGATCTGGTCTATTTTCTAGGGCACGTGACCCCATGCCCATACCCAAAGCTCCCCAAGCTTTAGCTTGGGCAATAGCCGGCCTTAAAAAACTAGTCCCATCTTCACGAGCAAATGAAATCAAGTGACCTCCTGGATCTAAGACTGCGATACCCAAAGGAAGACAATTAGTTTTCCTACCATGAGAGAAGCCAACCTCCACAATTTTCATAGCTTGATCAAGCGTGAGTTCAGACATGTTAAATTTCTCTTACTGTTAATAGTTTTTAGTTTGAACCTAATAAAGGTCGTTTTTTATAGAATTCGAATAATTTTTATCTATCTGCTTTCCGTCTACACCATACCAATCCTGATTAAGCTGACCCATAGTCGGAAAATCTTTTCGGTCGATCTGTTTATCAGGATTCCAAAGGTCAGCTCTGATTATTGCCTTTCCACAGTGCATATAAACATCTTTAATTTGAACGATTAAAGCAGCTTTAGGAAGTTTTCCCTTAACTTGCATGCTAGCTAGAATTTCTGTATCTGTAGTCAGTTTAGCACGTCCGTTTATACGGAGAATTTCATTCATTCCTGGAACCATAAATAGTAATCCCACCTCTGGGTTTTCTATAATATTGTGAAATGAATCGGCTCGCCTATTACCAGGACGATCTGGTATAGCAATAGTTTTATCATCTAAAATCTGTACAAATCCTGGTGCGTCACCCCTTGGACTAGCATCCGCCGGGCCATCATTAGCTGCTGATGTGGAAAGGACAAGAAATGGCGAAATGGTAATAAAATGCTTACTATGTTTATTCAGTTTTGGTAGCTCTTTTTCGTTTAAATGGCCTTTAGGTTGGCCATAATGAACTTCAAGATGCTCGCGAGTAGTGATTTCATGAACCTTAGTAGACATATTTACCAACTTCCTAAATGACATGATTAAACTTTGTAGACTTGTATGTGCTCTACAAAAGCAGCATACCAAAAAATACTAACGAAAATATTTTTATAAACTTAAAACTGGAAAATCAAGTTATGAAAAATACTCTTAAAATAGGTATAGAAGCTAATCAGCGTATTATCATTGATACAAACCGCACCATTTCATTTATGGGCGAAGAACTCCGCGTTTACTCTACTCCTTCTATGGTACTAGACATAGAGCGTGTTTGCAAAAACATACTAGATAAACATCTGAGCAAGGATCAAAGCTCAGTAGGGGCAAGGGTTGAAATTGACCATTTGGGAGCAACGCTGATCGACATGTGGGTTGATATAAACGCGAAGATTTCTGAGATTGATCGTCGCCGAGTTTTGTTTACCGTTGAAATACATGACCAAACTGGAGATAAAGTGGGCGATTGCAAACATACACGGTTTGTGGTGGATCTGGACAAACAGAAACAACGTCTAGACGAAAAAAGATCTCGAGTTAATTGAATCGAGCAATAAAAAATATTGTTTCCCAGGCCAATATTTATTCTGCAGCTTCAACGTTTATTCTTTTATCAGAAATAACACCCTCACTAACTAGGCTATCAATTTCATCAGAAGTAAAATTAAATCGAGTCAAAATTTCTCTAGAATCTTGTCCTATTAAGGGTGCACTTTGCGTAATAGCTGTTGAGGCAGATGAGTACTTAACTGGATGACCCATAACCGAAAAGTTCTTTCCAGTGGCTGAAGATATATTAGTTACCATATTCCGAGCTTTGGTATGAGGATCATTAACCATTTCCTCAATATCATATACAGGTCCCGCCGGAACACCGTGACTATCTAAGAGCTCCATCCACTCGCTAGTGGTCCTTTTTGAAAGCAAAGTATTCAGTATTTCTACCAAAGTATCTAAGTTCTCCATTCGGCTAGCTGGCTCACTAAATCGGTCATCATTTGCTAGTTCATTGGAGCCAATTGCCTCTACAAACTTTAGCCAAGTACTTTGGTTTGCAGCCCCGACAACTAACCAACTATCACTTGTCTTAAATGCCTGATATGGAGCTGCCAGAGGGTGAGCAGAACCCATAGCCTGGGAGACTTCACCTGTATCCCCAAAAATAGCTGTCTGCCAGAAGGTGTGAAATATACCTGCTTCATAAAGAGACGTATCAACGTATTGACCTTTACCGGTTCGATGTCTTTGAATTATGGCTCCACAAATTCCCAAGGCTGCCAAAATACCTGCTGTAATATCCGTTATTGGCGCCCCCACTTTTACAGGGGGACGCCCTGGACCCTCACCAGTTATACTCATAATACCGGACATAGCCTGAGTAATAAGATCAAAACCTCCTCGATCCGAATAAGGCCCTGTCCGTCCAAATCCAGAAATTGAGCAATAGATTAATCTAGGATTTGATTCTCTTACATTTTCCCATCCAACTCCATAATGCTCCATAGCACCCATACGGTAGTTTTCGATAAACACGTCAGACTTATCTATCAAAGTACGCAAAGTGGATTTGCCTTTTTCTGTCTTAAGGTTAAGGCCTAAACCACTTTTATTTCTATTCATCATGGCAAAAGCGGCAGAATCACCATCTTCAGATCTGCCAAAACGACGAGTATCATCTCCTTTTGGGAGTCGTTCAACTTTCACCACTTCTGCGCCCATGTCAGCGAGGAGCTGACCACATGTAGGTGCAGCCATAATATGGCTAAGTTCAATTATTTTAATCCCATCAAGAAGCTTTTGATTTTCGGTCATGGCTAGCGGCCTTCAAATTTCGGTTTTTGTTTGTTTAAAAAAGCTTGATAACCCATCTTAAAATCATGAGTATCAAAGCAAGCAAAACCCTCAGATAGTTCACTTTGGTTTAAAGGCTTTGCTACTTTAACACCGTCAATTATACGGTCTACAAACTTTTTATGCCATCGATTAACTAACGGCGCACCCTCAGAAATTCTTAGGGCCGTTTCATAAACCTCTAACTCAACCTCGTTATCCGGGACAACTTTATTTACTAATCCTTTTATTTTTGCTTCTTCTGAATCAAATATTCTCGCTTCAAATAAAATTTCAAGCGCAACCGATCTACCCACTAACCCCACTAAAGCCTCTATTTCAGGGTGTGACATGACAAGTCCAAGACGGTTTATCGGGATCCCAAATTTGGAGCTCTTTCCACATATACGCAAATCACACATAAGTGCCAGTTCAAGCGCTCCTCCAACACACAATCCTTTTATAAGCGCAACGACTGGATGTTGGCACTCACGAATACTCGCCATAGATCGATGCATAAAGGCTCCATATTCAGCCGCCTTGGTAGAGTCACACCTTTCCGACTCAAACTCAGATATATCAGCTCCTGGTCCCATCGCCTTATCACCTGCCCCTCTTAATATGACGCATCGTATAGAATGATCGTCATTAAGCTCGTTCATGACAACCGCAAGCCGTTGCCACATAGCTTTATTTAGGGCATTTAACTTATTTGGCCTATTTAAGATGACAGTGACTATATCGCCAGTCCGCTCAACCAAGATTATATTTTCGCTAGATAACACCGACATTAGAATCTCCATGTTATGTTGTAGCTTTTAAGCACATGTGCAAATGATTTAGTATAATAGAAATAAAAGAACAAACACACAGTCAGAATATAAGATTAATTATCTAGCAGAAAACATATGAAAAAACATACAAAAGATCATAAAAACAAGATCGCTATACCCCTTGATGATGTCGGTTGTTTAGTCCCACATAATATTGCGGAGCCAATCTTGGGTTCAGAGAATGGGCCTCTAGTTGGAAAAACAATAATAATCAAAGACCTATATGACATTTCAGGACGTAAAACTGGAAACGGTAGCCCTGATTTCTTTGCCAAAGCTAAACCTGCCAAAAAAACGGCTAACGCTGTAAAAAGACTTTTAGAAGCTGGTGCGGATATAGTAGGAATTTCGATTTGCGATGAGTTTTTCTATAGTCTAACTGGTGCTAACGCACATTATGGGACCCCAAAAAACTTACGTGCCAAAGGACGACTACCAGGAGGGTCCTCTTCTGGATCTGCCGCGGCATTAGCAGCAGAATTATGCGATATATCTCTTGGAAGCGACACAGGCGGATCAGTGAGAATACCTGCTTCTTTTTGTGGGCTTTATGGAATTCGACCAACTCACGGCAGGGTTGATTTAGCTGGTGGACGCCCGATGGCCCCTAGCCTCGACACAGCAGGATGGTTTGCTAACGATGCACATTTATTTCAGACAGTAGGCTCTGTTCTCCTGGATAAAAGAATATCTAATGGAGATGTTATGAAAGTTTTAGTTGCGGAAGATTGCTTTAATACGGCGGACCCTGAAGTCTCTAAAACTTTAAAGAGTTTTTTAAGCAACGCCGCAGATTTTTTACCTAATAGATTAGAAATAAACATTGCATCAGGAGAACTTGATAAGTGGTCGGATGCTTTCAAGATAATACAAGCGTATGAAGTGAAAAGCACCAACTTACCATGGGTAGAAAAAAATAAACCTAATTTAGGACCTGGTATTAAAGAACGATTTAAAATGGCTGCAAGTATTAGCACAGAAGAGTTCTCTACAGCCATAAAGGTTCGGGAACAAGTTCAAAAAAATCTGAGAGAGCTGATCTCTCCTGGAACAATAGTATGCCTGCCAACAGCACCCGTAATAGCTCCGAAAGTGAACAGCACATTAGATCAGTTAGAATTCTTTCGTGCCAACACTCTTTTACTAACATGCATTTCAGGGCTAAGTGGTCTTCCTCAAATTACCGTGCCTGCAGAAAAACTGAAAAATTGTCCTATCGGTTTATCGTTTATTGGTTGGGAAGGGGGAGACGAAGCCCTACTTGATCTCTCTATCGTACTCTCTTCTTTATGTCAGAGGTAAAGTGACAAAAAAAAGTTATATTTTAGCGCTGGACCAGGGCACTACTAGCACTAGAGCCATAGTATTTGATGACACCGGTTCACAAATAATCACTTATCAAAAAGAACTTAAGCAAATATTTCCTCAGTCAGATTGGGTGGAGCACGATCCTGAAGAAATATGGGAGGCAACAGTAGAGGTGTTAAGAAGAACACTTTCAGATTGTGTAGATTTAGGAAAAAAGGTTGACACGATTGGGATTACCAATCAGCGCGAAACAACCGTTTTATGGGACAAAAAAACAGGGGAACCAGTATATAATGCAATAGTTTGGCAAGATCAGAGAACCTCAATAGCATGCGAGAACCTCTCAAATTCGGATAATGAGAAATTTATCTCTAAAAAAACAGGATTAACTATCAGCCCTTATTTCTCTGCGAGTAAAATATCATGGATATTAGATAATGTTGATGGGGTCAGAAAAAATGCTGAAGATGGTCGACTCGCATTCGGTACAATTGATAGCTTTCTTCTGTGGCGCCTTACGGGCGGTAAAGCCCATTTAACCGATGCCACTAACGCTAGCCGCACCCTTTTATTCAATATACATAATCAAAAATGGGATGAAGATTTATTATCTTTCTGGCGTATTCCAAAAGTGATATTACCGGAAGTACGCGATAGCTCGAGTTTTTTTGGTATTACTAAATCTGGTTTATTTGATAGCCAGATAAAAATAAATTCTATGGTCGGTGACCAACAGGCTGCAGCGATAGGACAAGCTTGTGTTAGAAATGGCACAATAAAAGCAACATATGGAACAGGTTGCTTTTTATTAATGAATACCGGTGATAAACCCATAATTTCTAATAAGGGCCTTTTAACCACGCTAGCTTATAGAATTAATGGAAAACCAACTTACTCAGTTGAAGGTAGTATTTTTAGTGCCGGATCAACCATTCAGTGGCTTAGAGACGGATTAAAATTAATTAGTTCGGCTAGTGAGACTGAAGAGCTTGCAAAAAGCCTTTCATCAAATAAAGGAATATATTTAGTGCCCGCATTTACTGGGTTAGGGGCTCCTTATTGGAACTCTACGGTCCGTGGGACCATTTTCGGACTTACCCTAGAAACAGGCCCCGCTGAAATTGCTAGAGCTTCGCTTGAGGCAGTTACTTATCAGAGTTACGATATCATAAAAGCAATGGAAAGTGATCTCGGACAACCTATACAATCACTGCAGATAGATGGAGGCATGACAGATAATGATTGGTTTGTTCAATATTTATCTAATATTCTTAACATTAAAGTTGCAAGACCTCGAGTGTTAGAAACCACCGCCTTAGGAACTGCTTTTCTTGCTGGCCTAGGCTCAGGCCTCTATTCAAAATTAGAGGATATAGAAAATTTGTGGAAAATAGATCGTCCTTTTTGTCCAAATATTGATCACACAAAAAGGCTAAAATATTTGGCTGGCTGGAAACAAGCAGTCCAGAAACTAACCATGTACAAACCAGATAATATGTAAACCCTTGCAAAACCAGAATTCAAATAAGGAGTAAAAGATGACCCCAAAAAAAGAATATGTTGAAGTGCAAGGAAAATGTCACCCCGACTTTAATGCGGTCAGGGTAGAGCTAGAAAATAACTTTTCTTCTCATAACGAGATAGGCAGTGCAGTTTGTATATACCATAAAGGAGAGAAAGTTGTTGACCTATGGGGCGGACATCAAGACGCTAAAAGACTTACTCCTTGGAAGGAAGACACCTTGTGTGCCGTCTACTCAATAACAAAAAGTATATCTATATTATCTGTACATATATTGGCAGATAGAGGATTAGTTGATTTAGAAGCTCCTGTAGCAAAATATTGGCCTGGTTTTGCACAAAATGGTAAGGAGTCAATCAAGGTTCGTCACGTCCTTTCTCACTTTTGTGGGATCTGCTTCAACGACACAGCGGAAGCCGGCGATATCTTCGATTATGACCAAATGATAAAAGTGATTGAATCTCAAGAACCAGCGTGGCCTCCAGAAACAAAAGGAGCCTACAATACTGTTAACATTGGCTATATGGCTGGTGAAATAGTACGCCGCGTTTCTGGGCTCTCAATTCGGGACTTCGTGCAAAAGAATATCTGTACTCCACTTAATGCCGAGTTCAAAATAGGTGTTGATAAAGAGGATCTAGACCGCGTAGCAGATATTTGTCCAAACTCAGCAGGATTTTCTATGAAAAGCGCTGCTACCCCAGGGACCCCATTAGCTCGCGCCTGGAAAGCAATGCCCAGCACTATGAATGCTGCTACTCACAATACAACTGATTTTCGTTTAGGAGCTTTACCTTCCTTCGGAGGATTTGGAACAGCTAGAGGAATAGCACGTATTTATGCTGCTCTGGCGAATGGTGGTGAAATTGATGGAGTTCAATTAGCCACTAGCAAAACTATTAAAAAAGCCACCGAAGACCAATGGCACGACGAATCTGATGGCACAACGGGTCAAGAAATAAGAATGGGTATTGGGTTTTTTAAGAACACAAATCACCTATTTGGCCCCAATGCCGACTCATTTGGTCATCATGGATCTGGAGGCACTCGTGCTCTCGCTGATCCTAGCGAGAATCTTTCTCTGGGTTTTGTATCAAACCTAATGAGCGAAAAGTTAGGCACCGGCATCCGTACTGAGGCAATTGTTAAAGCAGCATACAGTAATTTATAGAGTATTATATCGGCTCAAAATCAAGACCAACGTCCCAGTTGTCAACACTATGGGTTAACCAACCAAGTGAAATAAGATCTACTCCAGATGCCGCAACATCAGTTATGTTAGTTGGTGTAATTCCGCCAGATGCCTCAGTTATTATTCGACCATCCACCATAGCGACAGCTTCATTTAATAACTCAATACTCATGTTGTCTAACAAGACAGCATCTACACCGAGCGTTAACGCTTCTTCTAATTCAGATAAAGTATCAACCTCTAACTCGACCTTAACCATATGACCGAGATTTTGCCTGACTAATTCAATTGCTGGCAAAACTCCTCCTGCCATTATACGGTGATTATCCTTGATTAAAACACCATCATTCAGTCCAAAGCGATGGTTAACCCCCCCTCCCACTTTTACTGAGTATTTATCAAGAACGCGCAACCCTGGGGCAGTTTTACGGGTACAAATTATTCGTGCAGAATAATCACGAATGGCAGCCACAAGATCCCTTGTCGCAGTTGCAATGCCAGACATCCTTCCCAAAACATTCAAAGCAGTTCTTTCTGCTGTCAATATTGACCTAGCTGATCCAGATATAACTGCTAAAGCACTACCTGGAGAAACATCATCGCCATCACTATATCTAGCCTGCACAGAAATACTTTCATCTATCATTGAAAATACATTGATTGCTACTTCTAGCCCAGAAACTTTACCCTCGTTACGGGCTACAATACTAGCAGTAGCAAGTGATTTTGGATTAACTATAGCATCGGTAGTAATGTCTCCTGCCACTCCTAGGTCTTCTTCCAGAGCTCGTTCAATAATTGTTTTATAAATAACTGGATATAGCATTTTTCGACTCTCTTTTTGTCCCATCAAAGCTAGTTCCCTCAGAATCTGAATTTGTGTTTATGTCTTCATATGTAAAGTACTTTCGGGTCGCAAGCCTGGGTTCAAGATTAGGAAAATCAGTTCGATAATGTGCACCACGACTCTCACATCTTTTCAAAGAAGCAATTGTGACTAAGTGACCTACAAGGGCCAGATTACGGAGCTCACCCCATTTGCGAACTTGAACAAAAGTTGGAGATTTTTGTGATTTTCTAGCCTCAAGGTCATCAATCTCATTTGCCAACTTCTCGTGTGATGCAATAGCTAACTCTAAACCCGAAGCGCTACGTCTTAATCCTACTTTTTCATACATCAATTTTCTTAACCCCTGAGTGAGCTTTTCTAAGGCTATTTTCTTACTAAGTTCTGGAATTATAGGAACATAAACTTCTGCATTATTTATTGAATAAGTTTGTTTTTGTGGGATATCCTCTGCCACCCGATGTCCAAAAACTACTCCTTCTAATAATGAGTTGCTAGCCAGGCGGTTGGCACCATGAGCTCCTGTGGAGGCCACCTCACCGCAGACCCAAAGGCCCTGAAGCGAGGTTCTGCCAGACTCATCTGCCGCTATACCTCCCATATGGTAGTGCGCAGCAGGCGCGACAGGAATCATTTCAGTTTTTGGATCAATTCCAGCTTCAACGCAGATAGACTGGACCGTTGGAAACCTGTTATTCAAGTTTTGTGACAACACCTCTCTAACATCCAAATAAACTTTTTCTCCTTCGATGAGACGCTCCCAGATAGATCTGGCAACTATATCACGTGGTGCCAACTCCGCTTCTGGATGAACATCTTTCATAAATCTTTGACCTTTGCTGTTATGTAAAGTAGCTCCTTCCCCACGAAGAGCTTCTGTAATAAGCGGCATTGGCAAACCTTTTGACGTTCTCGACGATGAAAGAGCTGTTGGATGAAATTGTACAAACTCGAGATCAGCAACCTTAAGTCCTGCCCTTATAGCCATAGCCAAACCATCTGCTGTTGCTTCACTGGGATTAGTGGTAGCTGAAAAAAGTTGCCCCGATCCGCCGGTGGCTAGCACAACAAATGGTGCCTTGTGAAAAACCCAACCTTCTTTGTATTGATATACAAGCACACCACAAATATGGTTATTGCTGACAACCAGCTCCCAAGCAAATGCGGATTCTTTAACCTCAATTGAGGGGGTTTTACTGACTATATTTGATAACCACTTATGAATGTGATGGCCTGTCGAATCACCCCCAGCATGAACGATCCTTCTCTGTCCATGAGCTGCCTCGCGTCCAAGAATAATTTGACCTTTTTCATCTCGATCAAATGGAGCACCCATTGAGATAAGCTCATTCAGTCTATCAGCACCTTCAGTAGTTAGCACTTCAACTGCTGAAGATACATTCAACCCTGCTCCTGCTAGTATCGTGTCAGAAGCGTGTTCTTGGGGTGAGTCAGTCAGACCAACTGCCCCAGCAATCCCTCCCTGAGCCCAGGCCGTAGAGCCTCCAGTCAAACTTGGAGTCTTTGTTAATAAAGTGACTTTTCGAGGCGCTAGGCGAAGGGCTGCAAACATGCCCGCTATACCGGAACCAATTACAATGATTTCAGAATATTTTATAACCCCTACTTTGGGCCGATTAGACCGTACAACATTCATTATAAATTATTTAGGTAGTCACTTAATAGCCAACATTTTTTCTACGGTAATGGCTGCCCTCTCCGCAACACTTGGACTTACCTCAACAGTCGGTGACATATCTACCAAAGCCTCATAAATTTTGGGAAGGGTAATAAGTTTCATATGAGGACATAGGTTACAGGGCCTAATAAAGTTAACATTCGGGTGTTCCACTGCTACGTTATCACTCATTGAGCACTCGGTAACCAATAAAACCCTTTCAGGCTGGGCATCATCTACATAGTTTATCATATTTGCCGTTGAGCCAACGAAATCTGCCTCTTCTAAAACGTCCTGAGGACATTCCGGATGCGCTACAATAACTATATTTTCAAACTGCTGACGATATTCTCTTAATTCCTCTCCTGTGAAACGTTCGTGAACTTCACAACTCCCTTCCCAGTAAATAACTTCCACATCAGTTTGCCCTGCAATATACCTGGCAAGGTACTGGTCAGGTAAACAAATAACGCGATCCACGCCCAATGATTCGACTATTTTGACAGCATTACCAGACGTACAACAAATATCAGATTCAGCCTTAACCTCTGCAGAGGTATTTACATATGTGACCACAGGTACACCAGGGTATTTTTCACGCAAAAGACGAACATCCTTCCCAGTTATTGATGAGGCTAATGAACACCCAGCTTTCATGTCAGGCATTATTACAGTTTTTTCAGGGCTTAATAATTTAGCTGTCTCGGCCATAAAATGAACACCAGCTAAAACTATTACCTCTGCATCTGTTTCCGATGCTTTCCGGGCTAATGCTAAAGAGTCACCAACAATGTCAGCTACTCCATGAAATATCTCCGGCGTCATATAGTTATGCGCCAGAATAACTGCATTCCTCTCTTTCTTAAGACGGTTAATTCCCTCCACATAAGGCGCATGCGCTGGCCACTCAAAATCAGGAATAACGTCTCTAACGCGTTCATAAATATGTTTGGTCGCTAAAGCGACTTCTGGGGTGTATTCTAGTCCCGTAATATGGCTCATAGTTAGGCTCTCAAGTACTTCATTTTTAAATAAATATACTCATAATGAGCATATATATATAATGCTCTCATAGTGACCTTAAAGGTGTCAAGGTAAATAGACGCTAGTAATAGCTAGTAATCAAATTAATTTTCTAAATTCTGGCTGCCGGTAATCCTACCCCAGAAGCGGTACGTTCACTTATAGCCTCTCTTCGAAACCTGAATAGCTCAGCTGGCCTTCCTCGGCTTAGACTGTCTCTCTGTCCCGTGGCTTCAACCAAACCTCCTGTAACAACTAAGCGTCGGAAATTTTGTTTGTGTAATCTAACGCCACCTAAGGCTTCAACTACGAGCTGTAACTGTAGAAGAGTGAATGTTGCAGGCAAGAGATCAAAAACTACAGGACGGTATTTCAGTTTGCCCCGAATACGGCCTAATGCTGTTGCCAAAATTCGACGATTATCTAGAGCCATAACTGTACCTAGGCTCTGAGCTATCTCAATACTCTTATCTTCAACAAATGGATTTGACCGCCCAGAAATAAAAGCTCTTATTTGTGAATCGCGAAGCGCTTCTCCGATCATTCCAGCTTCGTATAAAAGTTCATACCTTTCTAGCACTCTCTCAAAGTCCCATCCAGCTGACTCTATACCAAAGGCAATTGAATACCTTTCTCGATTGATTTCGCGTTCCTGACTATCGACTATCTGTTCAACCCAGCGCTTCAAATGAGGCTTGATAGTGCTATCTATTATAAGTGGACGACCCTCTCTCCAATCTTCCCAAGGAAAAAAGTCATACCAGTTCTGCCACTCAGCTTCCCCAGCACCAGACAAGGGAACCTGACGAACCAGAGCAATGTAACCAACGGAGACTAATCGAGGTCCTCCCGCTCTTTCAAACGGATCCCGATGTCGGTCGCCAAAAGTATAGAGTTGTTCAACATAATCAAGGTCTAAACCAGTTTGTTTTTCAACCCAGTTGTGTAAACCAAGTTCCAATGTACGGTGATTTTTTGGATCAAATGGACCAAAGGGAAGCGCAACTGTATCATCGATAATTGGTTTCATTTGATCTGAGGATAGAGGGCTCACGGGCAATTGACCCGTGTCGTAAACGGTAAGAATGCGGGGGACCTCATCGGTCACAGCTATGATTATCGCGTTCAACCCAATGACTGAAGATGTTTCTAACTCTCTGATGTTATCACTCATAAATTGACTAAATAAAATGAATCAAAAAATCTATTTCGTAAGTATCTATATAGAAGCCCATTAAACTTTCTTCTTTCATTGCGGTGAGTAGCAATCCGCAAGTCGAGCTTTTAGTTTGATCAGTGATAAAACACTATCTATCGTAGGGGTGGAAACTCCCACCAAGCGGGCTAACTCCTGTACAGATACTATCAAAGCATCAATCTCCATTTGTCTACCAAGCTCCAAATCTTGTAGCATTGAAGTTTTGTGATCTCCAACTTCACGTGCCCCATCTATTCGTTTGTCTACGTCTACAGCAAACTTTACCCCGAGAGACTCGCCAACCAATTGCGCTTCTGTCATAACTTTTCTGATTAATTCTCTCACTTCTTTATCATCTATCATTTGAGCCAACGTACCACCAGTTAGAACACTTATGGGGTTTAGGCTGACATTACCCCATAACTTTATCCACATCTCGTCACGTATTTTAGAGCGAATAGGTGCCCGCAATTCTGCTCCAGTTAACATCGATGATAGACTATTTATTCTTTCTGTTTTTTCTCCACTGGGTTCCCCCAAACTAAATCGATTTCCATACTCATGCACGATAACGCCCGGCTTGGCTATATAAGAGGCTGGGTAAACGACACACCCTATAACACGTTCAGGACCAATATAGTCCCACTGCTTATTTCCAGGATCTACGGAAGTTAGTCTTTGGCCTTCGTGAGGACCTTCCAGCTTGTAAAAGTACCACCAGGGCACACCATTTTGGGCTGTAACAACAGAGGTATTAGGCCCTAATAAAGGAGTAATTTGCTCAGCCATCAAGGCTGTAGAATGGGCCTTCAATGTTATAACCACATAATCCTGTTTACCAATTTCAGCAGGATTATCGGTACAATTGACCTTAGCTGTCAGCTCTTTATCACCAATCTGTAGCTTTAATCCCTGAGAACGCATTGCTTCAAGATGTGGTCCCCTTGCAATACAAGTAACTTCTGCACACTTATTTAATTCTAATTGGGCGGCCATATAGCCGCCTATGGCTCCTGCACCGTATATGCAAACTTTCACGTCATCACCTCAGTAACCTCATAAACCAAGCTTCTTGTGAAGGCCAATTCTCTGCATTTTACCAGTCGCTCCTTTTGGAATTTCATCTATAAAAACAACCTTTCGCGGAACCTTAAAATCCGACAGGCGCTCAGATACAAAATTCCTTATTTCATTTTCATTTATTTCGGCACCCTCATCAAGAACAATTGCAACACCAACTTCTTCTCCTAATTTTTTATGAGGAAACCCGAAAGTTACCACTTGATCGACTAGAGGGTGATCAAGAAGGACCTCATCAACTTCTCGTGGAGAGATTTTTTCTCCTCCTCGATTTATAATCTCCTTGAGTCTGCCAGTAATGCTTAAATAACCGTCCCCATCAAGAACTCCCTGATCTCCAGTCCTAAACCAACCGTTAACGAATGCCTCACTATTTGCAGTAGGGTTGTTTTCATACCCGCTTGTAACGTTAGAGCCCCGAATGACAATTTCTCCTTCCGTTCCAAACGTCAAGAAGTCACCCTTATGATCCATTATTCTAATTTCAGGTCCCGCTGCGAGCCCAACTGAACCTGGTTTTCTTATAGATGGTGGTAAGGGATTCGAAGCCATCTGATGAGCCGCCTCTGTCATACCATATGCCTCTATTACCGGGCAATGAAATGTCTCCTCAAGCTGAGCCATAACTTGTGGGGCCAAAGAAGAGGATGATGATCTGATTAGACGCAATTTCATCTTTTCGAGAATATCCAAATTTCGATTAGCTCGTGATAAAATTGCCTGATGCATAGTAGGCACAGCGGTAAACCATGTGGGTTCTACGCTGGAAAACCACTTAAAAATCTGAAGAGCATTAAATCCTGAAGAACAATATATGCTGGCACCCGCAGCTACAGTAGATAATACTGCAGCAATCAAGCCATGGATATGAAATAACGGCATTATATTTAGACACCTATCCTCAACTGAAAGGTCTAAGGAACTACTGATATTTTGTGCAGAGTTGCAAATATTCTGTTGCGTTAAAGGAACTATTTTGGGCCTAGAAGTAGTGCCTGAAGTATGTAAAACCAAAGCAACATCTGACGACGCCGCATAATCTTTACCCTTTAGAAGTTGATTCTCAGTTTCGTCTTCAAACCCACTGATACTAAACATACCAGCAGGTGCTTCTTCATCAACCCAAATTTCATGAACCGGAACATCAAGGCTCTTAGCAACGTGTATAGCTTCGCTATCACTACCTTTCTCAACCAGAAGGACTCTTGCATTAAGGTCTTGCAGATAAAAGCTAAATTCTTCACTACGGTAATTAGGGTTTAAAGGGGCGGCCGTGGCACCTGCTGCCACAGATATAAAGGTGGTGGCCATTTCAGGTCCATTGGGTAATACTATGGCTACACGATCATTTCTGTTTATACCCATTTTCCGGAGAGAAGATACAGTTCTATGAACTAGCCTTCTCAGGTCTCCATAGTTTAATGGCGTTTGTCCAGACCCGGTTATCGCTGTATCGTCATCTCTTCCCTTTTTTATAAGGTCATCTATTGTCTGAGCATTCATTACTCGAACTCCCACTTGTAACTTTAATTGTGGCATCACGCGATTGGATATAGCCGAAAAGCATAAAATTCAACAGGTTTTTTTCTAAAGCTTTGCCACAAAAAAACAAAGTAAACCCAGAAGAGTTAGTAAATATAATTTTAGTGGTAATTTACTCTAGTTTTTATGTTAAACTGATTAATCTTGCGTTTGCATTAAGAAATGGTTATCGATCAATTTAATTGCCGATATAGTATATTAATCTGAGGACTAGATAACACAAGTCTGTTGACAGCCAGAACCACATAGTAATCATTATATACGGTGGAAAATAAAATTGATGCAGGTCGATAGACTTATTATTCCATAAGAAACTTTAACAATTATTTAAGGAGAGAGTCATGAGTGAAGTAGTTATTGCAGGAGCAGCCCGAACACCCGTCGGCTCTTTCAACGGAAGCTTAGCTAGTGTAAGTGCGGCTGAACTAGGAACTGCAGCAATTACAGAATCTCTACGCCGAGCAAATACTTCCCCTGAGGAGGTAGACGAAGTTGTCATGGGACAAGTTCTTACCGCTGCAACTGGGATGAATCCTGCCCGTCAAGCCTTATTAGCATCAGGCATACCACATGATCGTACAGCTTATTTAGTCAACCAAGTATGTGGTTCGGGCTTACGCTCAATTGCTCAGGGCTATCAAGCGATTAAAGTGGGAGAGGCAAATATACTAGTTACTGGCGGTCAAGAGAGCATGAGTCAAGCTCCACACTCTGCTCACATGCGAAACGGCACAAAAATGGGTGATACCAAACTAGTGGATACCATGATAAAAGACGGACTGTGGTGCTCTTTAATGGGATACCATATGGGTAATACGGCTGAAAATGTTGCTGAAAAATGGCAAATAACTAGAGAAGAGCAAGACGCATTTGCAGCAAATTCGCAAAACAAAGCCGAAGAAGCCCAGAAAAATGGAAAATTTGTTGATGAAATTGTATCAGTTCCTGTCATAAACCGAAAAGGTGAGACAGTTGTAGATATAGATGAATACCCGAGATCAGGCACAACCGTTGAAAGCCTCTCTAAGTTAAGACCTGCTTTCGATAAAAACGGCACAGTGACAGCGGGCAATGCCTCAGGAATTAATGATGGAGCAGCTGCTGTCGTACTAATGAACTCCGACAAAGCAAAGAAAAAAAACATAGATCCTCTGGCTCGTATTGTTTCATGGGCGACAGCTGGAGTAGAGCCAGCCGTGATGGGCAGTGGCCCCATACCCGCTTGTCGTAAAGCCTTAGAAAAAGCCGGTTGGGGTATTGAAGAAGTTGAACTCGTTGAAGCCAATGAAGCGTTCGCGGCACAAGCCATAGCAGTTAACCGTGATCTCGGATGGAACCCCGAAATTGTTAACGTGAATGGGGGAGCGATAGCTATCGGGCACCCAATCGGTGCATCCGGAACTCGAGTGCTGGTAACCCTACTTCATGAAATGCAACGCCGTAATATAAAAAAGGGAATGGCAACACTCTGTATTGGTGGAGGTATGGGTATAGCAATGTGTGTAGAAAGAGACTAAGGCTGATGGGAGCTGGCTCACATCGAAAGGTACTGAAGGAGTATAAATTGGTTCTAAAGATGGACTAATAACTAGCAGTTTCTTCAATATTACTAGCTCTCTAATTAGCTAAGTTTATTAATAATCAACAACATATGTGAGGAAAAAGGATTTTTAGCCCATATGTTTGAATTGCTAACGGATCCATCAGTTTGGGCAAGTTTTTTAACACTTTCCCTTCTAGAGATAGTGCTCGGAGTGGATAACGTTATATTTTTGTCAATCATTACGTCACGATTACCTGCTCATCAACAGCCAAAGGCTCGCCGGATTGGTTTAATTCTGGCCCTAATAGGGAGAGTTGTTCTTTTGTTCGCGTTGAGCTGGATTATTAGCCTAAATGAACCATTATTTGAAATTATAGAAATAAAAATTTCGTGCCGTGATCTAATTCTAGCTTCAGGCGGGTTGTTTCTAATTTATAAATCAATATCTGAAATCCATAAAATGATAGATGGAAACAAAGACGATCATGGAAAACCAGGTGCTGCTATTTTTTTATCTGTTTTACTTCAAATATTTGTACTAGATTTTGTGTTTTCCCTGGATTCTGTTCTAACCGCTATTGGCATGGCAGAGCACCTGTTAGTTATGATTGCTGCCATCATGGTGGCTGTATGTGTAATGTTAATAGCTGCTGAAACAATTAGTTCATTTGTTCTTAAGAGGCCTACAATAAAAATGCTAGCTCTATCTTTTTTACTTCTAATAGGAATAACATTGATAGCGGATTCTGTAGATCTACATATACCCAGGGGGCTTATTTACTTTGGTATTGCTTTCGCCACATTTGTAGAATTATTAAATTTACTTGCTCGCAATAAAAAAACCAAGAAATATTTGGACTTATAATAGTGACTAAATACCCAGAACAACCAGTGCCAGGAGTAGGAGTAGTAGTCTTTAAAGAAAATAACGTGCTGGTAATAAAGCGCAGAAACCCCCCAAGAAAGGGCCAATGGAGTATACCTGGAGGCAAACAAAAACTTGGAGAAACTTGGCAAGATACAGCTAAAAGGGAAGTACGAGAAGAAACGGGAATTGAAATAAGGCTTATAGGACTAGTGGACGTGGTAGACGCAATTATAGAGGATGACAAGAAAAATAAGAATGGAAAGATAAATAGAGGCCCCCTTAGAAAAAAAACAAACGTCGCTTATCACTACACTTTAATAGACTGTGCAGCATACTGGGAAAGTGGCTCGCTTATGGCTGGCAGCGATGCCACTGAAGCGGAATGGTGGCCTATAGATCGTTTGAAAGAACTACAACTCTGGTCAGAAACGGAAAGGATTATTCAAAAGGCGAAAAGTTTGAGGAACAAAGAAATGAATGTAGAACGCTAAATTAAAATTAACATAATAAGTAAATCAGGCCTTGAATAACCCATCAATCAAAGTTACTAATTAGCACACAGATTATTAAGGTGTTTACGATCCAACAGCTCAGCAATTTGCACTGTGTTTAAAGCTGCCCCCTTACGTAAATTATCGGACACCACCCATAAATTAAGTCCATTAGCTATTGTGGAATCATCTCTTACTCGACTTACAAAAACTAGGTCGTCTCCGGCGGCTTCAACAGGAGTAACATAACCTTCGTCCGCACGATGATCTATAAGAGACACTCCCTCTGATTCCCTTAACAACTTGCGCGCAGAATCAGTAGTAATTTCTTTTTTGCATTCAATATTTATTGATTCGGCATGACCGATAAACACTGGCACACGAACGCATGTGGCTGTTATATCTATCTTTGCGTCAAGAATTTTTTTGGTTTCAACAACCATTTTCCATTCTTCTTTTGTAGAGCCATCTTCCATAAAGATATCTATCTGGGGGATAACATTAAATGCGATCTGCTTTGTAAACTCTTTTTTATCAAGTCGATCATTTACAAAGATTGCCCGCGTTTGATTAAACAATTCATCCATAGCCTCTTTTCCAGCTCCAGAAGTTGACTGGTAGGTAGAAACAACAACACGCTTTATGTCAAAAGCATCATGCAAAGGCTTTAAAGCAACAACCATTTGGATTGTAGAACAATTTGGATTTGAAATAATATTCCTATTAGAATAACCGCTAATAGCTTCCGGGTTAACCTCTGGGACAACAAGAGGAACATCTGATTCCATCCGAAATTGAGATGTATTGTCAATAACAACACACCCCTTGGACGCTGCTCGAGTGGCATGAATAGCAGAAACCTTAGCGCCTGGCGAAAACAATGCTATATCTGTGCCTTCAAAATCAAAATCTGATAGAGATCGGACCTCAATAGGCTCATTCTCTCCAAAGGATACCTTACGACCGATTGATCGTTCACTAGCTAAAGCCACCACCTCATCAGCAGGGAATTTTCTCTCATACAAGGTTTGTAAAATTTCACGGCCTACATTTCCTGTAGCCCCGACTACGGCAACTTTATAACCCATAATATTTCAATCCGATCTAGCTAGCTTAACGTTACTATAATCTATCTATTGTTTAGGTTTAGACATCTTTAACTGTGATTTTTATTAATTTTAGTCCTTATCGCAAGCTAGACCCATCAATAAAAGAGTTATTAATCTAAGAAGTGATTAATCATAGTACGCCAAATTACTCAAAAGTAATTTTGTACGCATGTCGATTTTAGGCTCTGATAGAGGTGATTTTAGAGCTTCCTCAATTATGATTAATAATGCTGGTTTTACACTATCTATGTTTCTAACTCCCGTTAATTGAGCTGCCTTCGATAGAGGCTCATGTTTTGTACATTCAATATAAACGTTTTTTGAGATAGGCTTTTGAGCAAAGCCCCAAGCAAATGAAGGCAAGCTGACTTCTAAAACTATAACTACAGAGACGAAAACCGCGATTAACCTTATCAATTTCTGCCTTTATTATTTTATCTAAACTGTGGCCTTATCTATATATAAAATAAGTTGATACAATTCATTGAATAGACCGATCTAACTCTAGTAAAAGCTTTGATCCCATTTCTTCTGTGGATACTAGATGACAACCATCTTGCATTATATCACCTGTTCGAAACCCCTCATTGAGCACTTTTTGTACGACAGTCTCCACACGATCAGCTTCTTCCGGCAAATCAAAAGAGTAACGGAGCATCATCGAAAAGCTTAAAAGCATGGCGAGAGGGTTTGCTTTTCCTTCCCCAGCGATATCTGGGGCAGACCCATGCACGGGCTCATACATGGCGTATCGTTTTCCCGTTATTGGATCAGGGTTACCTAAACTGGCTGATGGAAGCATTCCAAGAGAGCCGGTCATCATTGCAGCTTCATCAGATAGTATATCACCGAATAAATTATCTGTTACAATCACATCAAATTGATGCGGGTCTCGTAGTAATTGCATAGCACAATTGTCAGCTAGAATATGATGAAACTCAACATCAGGATATTCCTCCTCTGCGACCCTAGCAGAAATTTTCCGCCAGAAAACTCCCGTCTCCATTACATTAGATTTCTCCGCGCAATGAACTCTATTCTTTCGTTTTCGTGCTAGTTCAAAAGCAACACGGAGTATGCGAACTATTTCATCCTCAGTATATGCTTGGGTATCTACCACCCTCTTTGTACCATCCTCCATTATCTGCTCGCCACGGGGTTCACCAAAATAGACACCAGAGGTAAGCTCCCGGAGAATAATTATATCTAATCCCTTAACAACTTCAGATTTAAGGGTAGAAGCCTCAACCATAGCATCCAGTACTATTGCTGGTCTTAAATTTGCAAATAGATCAAGATCCTTCCTTAGTCGGAGCAAGCCCGCTTCGGGACGGTGCTCTCTGGGCACATCGTCCCATCTGGGGCCCCCAACAGCTCCAAAAAGCACTGCATCAGTTGAAACAGCTACTTCCATTGTTTCTTCGCGAATAGATACACCATGGCTATCGTAACACGCCCCACCTACTAGATCTTCAGTAACTTCAAATCTAACACTGCCCTTGTTGTCAAACCAATCAATTACTCGCTGGACCTGCGCCATAACTTCAGGCCCGATACCATCTCCCGGTAGAACTAATATCTTTCTATTCGCAGCCATCTCCACCCCTCATCCTAAATACTGTCTAAATCTAACTCATAACTCTTAGAAGAACTGCTATACTATTTATAATTCCAGGGTTGTCCAATACGCTGTTTGTCTTCAAAACTGGATATTTTCTCATCTTTTTGTAACGTTAACCCTATATCATCTAGGCCTTCTAACAGACACTGCTTCAAAAAGGGCTCTAAATCGAAACTATAGGACACACCGTTTGGAGCAAGTATTTCTTGTTTTTCCAAATCAATCGATAATTCAGGGTTCTCGGAATCATTTGCAACTGCCATAAGCTCATCAACCTGTTCCGGTGATAGCTGAATTAATAACATTCCATTTTTAAAACTATTGTTATAAAAAATATCAGCATAAGAAGAAGAAATTACTACCTTGACACCAAAGTCTTGAAGAGCCCATGGAGCGTGCTCCCTTGATGAACCGCATCCAAAGTTAGGTCCGGCAATGATTATTTTAGCATTGTTATAAGGAGGTCGATCTAAAACAAACTCACCCGTATTCTTCCCCGAGGAATCAGTACGCAATTCATGAAACAAACCTTTCCCAAGGCCAGTTCGTTCTATCGTTTTTAAAAATTGTTTGGGAATAATTTTATCTGTATCAATATTAACCATAGGTAAGGGCGCAGCAACACCGGTAACTTTGGTAAATTTTTCCATTTTCTTATGTCCTATCTTTTAAGCACTAAAGTACGTACTAGCTTGTCATGCAATGCCTGTTTTTGTTTGCTAAATGCCGAAGTAATAAAACCAATAAATAAAGTAAATATAGATAAATATTTCATCCAATAACGAAAACTAGCACGTCCAAAAGTCATTCGATCCCCATCAAGATCAGTAACATAAATACTCATTAATATTTTACCTAAGCTGGCCTGAGGCCTAGAACACTCCATAACCGAAAAATATACCCATGCTGCTAATATTGCACTAAGCTCAAACAAGCGAAAATTAACAAAGTCTGCACCCGTGTGACTCGGCGCAGCAATGTTTACGTTAAAAGCCAAGCTTAGTAACCAAATAATGATTAGTAATATCGCCCCATCAATTACAGCCGCACATAGTCGAAGCCAAAACCCTGCATATCGTAAACCGGCCCCGGTATAGCTATCCATAATTCGATTACCCTTCAAAAAAGTCACGAACGTCGGCAAGGTGCCCAGTTATAGCCGCAGCGGCTGCCATTGCTGGACTAACAAGATGTGTTCTCCCTTCTCTGCCCTGTCTTCCTTCGAAATTTCTATTTGAGGTAGAAGCACATCTCTCACCAGGATCAAGCCGGTCAGAATTCATAGCCAAACACATTGAGCACCCTGGTTCGCGCCATTCAAATCCAGCCTCAATAAATATCTTATCTAAACCTTCTTCCTCAGCTTGTATCTTAACCAAACCTGAGCCAGGCACTATCATGGCGTTCACTGCTGAAGAAACTTTACGTCCTTCGGCAACTTGAGCAACCTCTCTTAGATCTTCTATGCGACCATTAGTACAGGAGCCTATAAAGACTTTGTCGATTTTGATGTCAGTCATTGAAGTGCCCGGAGTAAGGTCCATATACTCTAACGATCTTTCCCATGCCAAGCGCTGATTATCGTCACGTGCGTCATTTTCAGGGCTGGGAATAGAGCCAGTAATTGGAACTACGTTCTCTGGACTTGTCCCCCACGTCACTTGTGGTGAAATATCAACAGCAGAGAGATTTACTTCCTTTTCATAAAAGGCCCCATGATCTGATGGCAAAGATTTCCAGTAAGATAAAGCCTGTTGCCATGCGCCTGCCTTTGGCGACATTGGCCTACCCTCTAAATAAGCGTAAGTAACATCATCTGGGGCTATAAGTCCTGCGCGGGCCCCACCCTCAATCGACATGTTGCAGACGGTCATACGTCCTTCCATTGAGAGATTTTTAACAGCCTCCCCAGCATATTCTATTACGTGACCGGTTCCACCTGCTGTGCCTATTTTACCGATCATTGCAAGTATCATATCTTTAGCCGTTACGCCGGGAAGTAGTGAGCCATCAACTGTAATTCGAAGATTTTTTGCTGGCCTTTGTAGCAAAGTCTGCGTTGCTAAAACGTGCTCAACTTCTGAAGTCCCTATGCCGAATGCAAGAGCACCAAAGGCTCCATGAGTTGCAGTATGGCTATCGCCGCAGACAATTGTTGCCCCTGGTTGTGTAAAGCCCTGCTCCGGACCTATTATATGAACTATTCCTTGTCGAACGTCGTTCATTTCAAACAGTTGAATATCAAAATCCAAGCAATTTTGTGTTAGGGTGTCAACTTGTAGTAGGGATTCAGGATCTTTTATACCAGATGACCGATCAGACGTCGGCACATTATGATCAGCCACGGCAAGAGTTGCATCGGGTCGACGAACTGCTCTGTTCGCCAGCCTCAAACCCTCGAAAGCTTGCGGGCTTGTAACCTCATGTACCAAATGACGATCAATATAAATTAGGCAAGTGCCATCATCTTGCTGATCAACAACATGAGATTCCCAGATTTTATCAAATAAGGTAAGCGGTTTAGCCATGATGAAAATTCTCTATGTATAGCTAGTCTATATTACGGCCAAGTGAGGAATGTCTCGAATATAAGGGTTGTAGATTAAACAATTTCAAAAATTATGATCAGACTAACTTTCATCAGTCTTGCTTGTAGTTTCAACCTCTTCGGATTCACTCTCTAATTTGTCCAATTCTACTTCTGGAGATGCATTTTTATTTTTGTCTTTTCCTGTAACCTGCAATCCATGACCCGTCGTACGCTCAAATATTCGAGCTGCCTTGCCAGTTCTACCTCGCAAATAATAGAGTTTTGCACGGCGAACCTTTCCTCGACGGATAACCTCAATAGAGTCAACTCGAGGACCGTACAATGGAAACACTCTTTCAACTCCCTCTCCGAAACTAAGCTTACGTACTGTAAAGGAAGAATTAATGCCAGCGCTCTTTCGGGCAATGCAAACACCCTCATAGGCCTGTATTCGCTCGCGCTCTCCCTCTACAACCTTAACGTTAACGCGTATGGTGTCACCAGAATCAAAGTCAGGAATGTCTTTAGATTCAGATAATTTCGCAAGTTCTGCGGCCTCAAATTTTTGCAACGTGTTCATGATATAATTCCTATTTTGGCCTTTATATATTTATTTTGTTAAACGTTTTGCCCATAAATCAGGCCGACGATCTCGTGTTATCTCTTCAGATTTCTTTCTACGCCAATTTTTAATCTTACCATGATCTCCCGATGAAAGAATATCAGGTATACAATTTTTTTTACCCCTTAAATCGTACCATATTGCTGGCCGGGTGTAATGAGGGTATTCGAGCAAATTTTGTTCAAAGCTTTCTTCACTTAGCGATTCATTGTTTCCTACAACTCCAGGTAGTAGCCTTATTACCGAATCTAGAAGTGCTAAACTTGCTATTTCTCCTCCTGATAAAACAAAATCTCCCAAACTAACTTCTTCTATTTCTCTAGCTTCTATTACGCGTTGATCTATTCCCTCATAACGACCACATATCAAGACAGCCCCAGGACCATCCGCTAGCTTTTTAATACGCGTTTGATCCAAAGGACGCCCGCGCGGGGTGAGATAAATGATTGGAGCTGTGTCGTCAACTAATTTAGAGGCTGTTTCTAACGCCATATCAACTATATCAGGTCGCATTACCATGCCTGCACCGCCACCAAATGGCTCATCATCAACTTTTCCAGCAGAATCTAGCGCAAAATCTCTATAATTCAGAACATCTAATCTCCAAATATCATCTTTTAAAGCCTTTCCAGCCAAACTAGAGTTTAAGGGGCCCGGAAAAATTTCTGGAAATAATGTCAATATGACAGCATGCCAATAAGCCTCAGAATTGTAATGCTTATTCATAACTCCATTCCAGTTCTTACTTAGGTTAAATTTCAAAAGCCTCAAAAAACTTTTCTTCTACCAGGATAAATTTGTTATTTAAATCAATCTTGGGTACTGCTTCCTTTGTAAAAGGGACCATTAAAGGTACACCCTTTTTATCTAAACATTCTAGAACAGCGCCAGCGCCATAATCATGAACTGCTAAAACTTCACCCAAAGAATCGCCATTATTATTAACTACTGATAATCCAATTATGTCCGCAAAATAAAACTCGTCTAAATCAGTGGACGGTAATTGACCCCTATTAATGTATAAGTGCTGTCCCTTCAGGGTTTCTGCTTCATTACGATCGTTAACACCTAATACACGTGCAGCAATCTGACCTTTTCCGGTTCTATTAGCAACTTCAATCTCTAGCGTTCGACTACCATCTTCAATTTCTACAGGCCCATAAGCTGATACAGATTCGGGTATATCAGTAAAAGGCTTAATTCGAACTAGCCCTTTAAGCCCATGAACGCCTGTTATAACACCGACACATATGCGTTCCCTATCAATAAACTTCATGTTTTTTTCGTTCATGGATAAATTGTTACAACGCCTAAGATCTTATATTTACTTATGTTCAGCCTTTATCGCCTTCAGTATCTTCAGATGATGTGACCTTTGGGTTTTTCCCATCTTCATTAGGCCCCTCTTCAGTAGATTCATCAGCAGATTCTGCTACCTCTTCTGCTGTGTCGACTTCAGTCACTTCCTCAGCTGCGGGTGTCTCATCTGCAGGAGCTTCTGCCGCTTCTGTTGCCGTGTCAGCTTCAGTCACTTCCTCAGCTGCGGGTGTCTCATCTGCAGGAGCTTCTGCCGCTTCTGTTGCCGTGTCTTGCTCTGAAGCAGGGGGTTGTTCTTTTTCCTGTTGAGCCTCTTTCTCAGCGTCAAGACGTTCTTGAGCTTTTTTCTTACGTTTATCTTTTTTGGTTTGGTTTTCCTCTTTATATTTTATTGTTTTAGTTTTAGGTAACTCATACAAATCCATATCGGCTAAAAACCTACCCACACGATCGCTGGGTTTAGCGCCAACCCCAATCCAATGTTTGACACGGTCAGAATCAATAGTTATTCGCGAAGCGTCATGCTTTTCTAACATCGGATTGAAAGTGCCTATTTTTTCAATAAATCGCCCGTCTCTTGGACTACGCGAGTCTGCAACAACAATTCTATAGAAAGGACGTTTTTTTGAGCCCCCGCGTGAAAGTCTAATTCTTAGTGACATTGTTTTCCTTTATTTTTTTAATTCGTGATGTGGACAGCTTCAAGTTTGTGACCGTCTAGGTCACATATGAAAGCTGCATAATAAGTATCTTTGTATTCAGGACGAAAACCGGGAGAGCCATCATCTGATGCTCCCGCTTTAATTGCCCTTGAGTGAAAATCATCTACCTCCAAACAACTATTAGCTTGAAAGGCTATGTGGTTTCCACTGTCCTCGACTACAGATAAATTAGCTCTCTGGTTAATCCAAAAAGCTATTCCGTTTTCACTTTTTTTCCAAGATTCAGTTCCAGGCTTTGACATATATCGCCTATAGCCAAGCACAGAGAGAACAGAATCGTAGAACTTAGTGCTTTGAGATAAATCTCTAACTCCTATTGAAATATGATGCAACATGACAAACCTGATTAATGCCCGAAACCGGGGGGAAGCATTCCCCCTGGTCCGCCTCCTAATGAAGGCATACGACCGCCTGTTTTTTTCATCTTTTTCATCATCGACTGCATTTGCTGAAACTGTTTAAGAAGTTTATTAATTTCTTGCACACTTGTTCCGGATCCCGCCGCTATTCTTCTTTTTCTTGATGCCTTTATCATCGCAGGCTTGTGTCGTTCATTTGGGGTCATGGACAGAATAATTGCCTCCTGACGCCCTATTAAGCCCTCATCAATGTTGTGCTGAGACATTTGTTTTTGAATTTTCCCTACTCCTGGAAGCATTGACATAATGCCTCCCATTCCCCCCATTTTTTTAACCTGTCGGAGTTGATCGACCATATCTTCTAGATCAAACTCACCTTTTTGTAGTTTAGCCGCTGCTTTTTTTGCTTGGTCTTCATCCACCAACTCTTGAGCCTTTTCGACCAAACCAACGACGTCACCCATTCCCAACATTCGGTTTACAATTCTATCAGGGTGAAACAGTTCTAAAGCGTCTAGTTGCTCACCAGTTCCCAGCAATTTAATTGGACATCCAGTGATGGCTCGCATTGAGAGAGCTGCTCCACCTCGAGCATCCCCATCAATTCGAGTTAAAATAATACCCGTAAGGCCTAATACCTCGTTAAATGCTTTCCCAGTATTGACTGCGTCTTGTCCAGTCATTGAATCCGCTACCAATAAAACCTCAAGTGGGTTAGTTCTTTCTTTTATTAACCTCACTTCTTCCATCATCTCTTCATCAACTGACAAGCGACCTGCTGTATCTAATAAAACTGCTTCATAGCCCTCCAAGCGACCTTTCTCTAGGGCTCTTTCTGCAATGGCTAGAGGTGTTTCGCCAAACTTTATATCCAACGTAGGGATTAAAACTTGATCACCTAATACTCTGAGTTGTTCCTGAGCAGCAGGGCGTCTGACGTCTAGAGAGGCCATCATTATCTTTTTATTTTTCTTTTCGTATAAATGACGGGCTAGTTTTGCCGTTGTGGTAGTTTTTCCCGTTCCTTGCAAACCAACTAACATTATAACTATTGGAGCGGGAGCATTAAGATTTATATCGACTGTTTCTGAACCTAAAAGGTCAATTAAATGATCATGAACTATTTTAATTACCATCTGTCCAGGAGTTATACTTTTAAGAACATCCTGCCCAACGGCTTTTTCTGATATAGTTGAAATCAAGTCTCTCACAACTGGCAAGGCAACATCAGCTTCAAGGAGTGCGATGCGTACTTCACGTAAGGCAGCAGATACATCCTCTTCCCGAAGCGTACCTCGCCGCGTTAGTCCCTCTAAGGTCTCACCCAAACGTTCTGTTAGTGTTTCAAACAAACTTTTCCTCTTTTATAACGAACAACCAATAGTTTCTATTTCACAAATGAGTGCTATACCAGCGCGCGAAACTCGCGGACTGGCAGAGCCCGCGCAAGTCTTAGCTTCGGGCACACCACGGAAGTAATTATGGATCAAGTGAAAACTATGCAAAGCTTGAGTTGCCGTCAAGTCGTAAAATTTTTAGAACACGCCTTGTATAACCAAAAATAATACTTTCGGTAGAAAGCTCTGATTTTAACAGATTTCACAACCAAATTGCTCTGCTAATATTAAATAGATTTATAAAGTTAGTGTCTTTTGGCTGGACGTGGGCACCATCTGGTCTTATATCGCCTTTATGGCAAATAGAAAATTCATAAAGATGCACGGACTGGGTAACGATTTCGTTATTATAGACGCCCGCTCTGAACCTTTTAGTGTAGACGCGGTTAAAGCTCGCGCCCTAGCTAATCGTAATACAGGGATCGGATGTGACCAGCTAATAATTATGGAGCCATCCGATTGCGAAAATGCAATAATTTTCATGAAAATAATTAACTCAGATGGAACTGAAGTTTCGGCCTGTGGTAATGCAACAAGGTGCGTTGCCAGACTTATTGTAGAAGAAACTGGTTTAAGAGAAGTTTTTTTACAGACCAAAGCAGGGCTAATTAAAGCACACCCAACTGATGCCAATTCTAGTAATTATACAGTAGATATGGGGCCAGTAAATTATGGCTGGCAGAATGTACCCCTTGCTTATGAGTGTGACACAAATCACCTGCCGTTAAGTTTTGGTGAACTGCAGAATCCTTCTGCAGTTAATGTTGGAAATCCTCACATTGTTTTTTTTGTAGAAGATTTAGATGCAGTTAAGATTAGTCATGTTGGTCCAATTCTTGAACATAATTCACTATTCCCTGAACGCACAAATGTAGGTTTTGCAAAAGTAATAGATAAAAATAATTTGATTCTTCGAGTTTGGGAACGAGGGGCAGGGCTAACTCAGGCATGTGGGTCTGGGGCCTGTGCTGCTGTGGTCAATGCCCACAGACGAAATCTAACTGACAGAAAGGCAACTGTTAAATTAGATGGGGGCACCCTAGATATAGAGTGGCTTACTAACGATCATGTAACAATGACAGGACCAACAGAAATATCTTACAAAGGAAGCTTTGAAGAGACACAATTTGAGTTTGACCAAAACAATGAATAAAGAACTAGCCGATCCTCACATTATAACTTTTGGTTGTCGTCTAAATGCGTATGAATCAGAAATCATTCGTAAATTGGCAAAAGAATCAAACCTGTCGAATACTATTATTATTAACACCTGCGCCGTAACATCAGAAGCAGAGCGCCAAGCTAGGCAGGCCATAAGGAAAGCACGCCGTAAAGAACCCAACGCCAATATTATTGTTACTGGATGCGCAGCACAGATCTCTCCAGAAACATTTTCATCTATGCCTGAGGTGGATAAAGTTTTAGGAAATGAAGAAAAGCTAATTGATAGTTATTACAGATTGGATGACAAAGCTAGAATAAATGTCGGCGACATTATGTCTGCTCAAAAAGCCGAAACACATATTATAGATTGCTTTGAAGAGCGAACTAGAGCCTTTATTCAAGTCCAAACAGGCTGTGACCATAGATGCACTTTTTGTATTATACCATACGGGCGAGGAAAATCACGAAGTGTTCCCCTAGGGAAAATCTTTGAACAAGTTAGAACGCTTGTCTCCAATGGTGTTAAGGAAATAGTTCTTAGCGGCGTTGACATAACTTCATATGGACCAGACCTACCCGGCAAACCATCTCTAGGACAAATGGTTCGGCGCCTGCTCGCAGCAAGCCCTAGTTTACCCCGCCTTCGATTAAGCTCACTGGATCCAGCAGAAATAGACGATGACCTGATGCTTCTAATTGAAAATGAGCCAAGATTGATGCCCCATCTTCACCTTAGCCTGCAGGCCGGAGACGATCTGGTCTTAAAAAGAATGAAACGTCGACACGATAGCGAACAAGCTATAAATCTAATTTCAAAACTACGCCATTTGCGTTCTGACCTCGTACTCGGGGCAGACTTTATAGCAGGTTTTCCCACCGAATCTGAGGAAATGTTTAAAAACACACTAAACTTCATTGATGAATGTGATCTAACATATTTGCATGTTTTTCCCTTCAGTGCTCGCCCCGAAACGCCAGCAGCACACATGCCTCAAGTTCCCCACAAAGTGATTAAGGATCGCGCAGAACAACTACGAGAACGCGCTAGCAAAGCATTAGATAAACACCTTAACAAAGAGATTGGTAAAAACCGATCTGTATTAATAGAAAAAAACGACTTTGGCCGAACAGAGTATTTTACCCCCATAAAGGTACCTGGTGCAAAAGCCGGGCAACTTTTAGATGTCAGCATTACTGGACGAGATAGGAACTCCCACTTAGGCGTTCCATTAGGCGGCATATAAATGACAGGTAAATCTACTGGGTGGTTAGTTCGTTTACGCGATGGTTTGAGCAAATCTTCAAGCCCATTGGTTGATGGAATTAGAGGCATCCTGTCAAATAAAAAGCTCGATTCATCAACTCTGCAGGAACTTGAAGACCTACTAATTTCTTCAGATTTAGGAATAAAGACCGCCGAACAATTAACTCAAAGTATTTCAAATAAAAAATTTGAATCAAACATTTCTTCGAAAGACGTTCAAGAAAGTCTAGCCAACGATATCACGAATATCCTAGAACCTGTTGCCCAGAAACTAGAAACGATGAACCAGCCAGAAAATGGCCCACAAGTAATACTAGTTGTTGGAACAAACGGTTCGGGAAAAACTACTACCATCGGAAAACTTGCTCACAAACTTAATGCCGAAGGAAAATCAATTGTATTGGCCGCGGGTGACACTTTTCGTGCAGCAGCTATTGATCAATTAACAATGTGGGGTACTCGCACGGGGTCTAAAGTTATCTCTCAAGGTACAGGCGCAGACCCTGCTTCAGTAGCTTTTGAAGCATTTGAATTTGCGAAGAATTGTAATGCAGATACATTATTAATTGATACCGCGGGACGACTTCACAATAAATCCGATTTAATGGCAGAGCTGGAAAAAATTAATAGAGTAATAAGAAAAAGCAACCCCTCAGCCCCTCATGAAGTTTTATTAGTTATCGATGCAACTACGGGCCAAAACGCGATCATGCAGGTCAAAAAATTCAAAGAGATAATAAACATAACAGGACTAATTATCACTAAGCTTGACGGATCTGCAAAGGGAGGAATCATAGTATCCTTGGCCGATCTTTATGGCTTGCCCATCTTTGCTATAGGGGTAGGAGAGGGTCCAGATGACCTAAACCCTTTCACAGCCCGAACTTTTGCTAATAGTTTACTTAACCTACCTTCCGAATAAATCACATAAACTTTGTTAAATTTCTAGATCAGGTAAAAAGCGATGAAAAATTGGTTAAAGTTATTTATTGAAGCTGGCCCTTTGATTGTATTTTTTGTAATTAACGGCCGCGGCGGTTTGCCAGAATTAAGGAACACTTGGTCCACAACTGAGCTCTCTGCAGTGGCCCAACAGCCTTTGTTCGAAGCCACTGGCGCCTTCATGTTAGCCACCATTATTGCTCTTATCGCTGGCTGGGTACTTGAACGTAGACTGCCAATGATGCCGTTAGTCAGCGGGGTTTTTGTAATTGTTTTTGGGGGTCTAACGTTAATTCTAGCGGATGAAACTTTTATTAAAATTAAGCCCACTTTAGTAAATTGCCTTTTTGCTGTTGTACTAATAGGAGGCCTGGCTTTTAAAAAGTCGCTTTTAAAACCTCTCTTTGGATCAGCGTTTCAACTTAGTGAAAAAGGTTGGAGATTGCTTACTTTAAGATGGGGAGGGTTTTTTATATTGCTTGCATTTCTTAATGAAGTTATTTGGAGAAACTTTTCAACTGATTTTTGGATTTCATTTAAGCTTTTTGGAATATTACCCCTTACGTTGATCTTCGCTGTTCTACAAACACCTCTAGTCATACGAGAACAAGATAAGGGTGAGGATGATTCCTAATTTCTAAATTAATAATCAGATTTTATCTGCACTTTCGTTTTCAGGGTTTCCAAATAGTTTAAATGATTCTTGTCCCAGTACAGATCGATTTTGATGCAAGGCCCAATGCACTGTAGGAAAAGCTATTTCATCCCATGGAATTTCTTTCCAAGAAAATAGTCCCACCTCCAATGACTCTTCTCCAGCAGTGATATTAGGTGACAAAAGAGTAGCTTGATAAATTAATTGAACTTGAGACAATCTGGATATGTTATAAACAGCCATCAAGCGGTCGATAGAAACTTTTGCTCTGGCCTCTTCCCAAGTCTCTCTTATAGCCCCTTCTTCAGTGGTTTCCTCTAGTTCTAAATATCCGGCTGGCAATGTCCAAAAACCCTTTCGTGGTTCTATTGCCCTTTTGCACAAAAGGATTTGTTCTCCATCTTCTTCTTTTTTTTCAGACCAACGTGTCACTGTACCAACAACAATAATAGGATTTTGGTAATTTATAAAACCACAATCTTTACAAACCAAACGTTCACGGTTGTCACCTTCCGGAACAATTATGTGAGTCGGGCCCGTAGCTTTATAATCCGTTGGCATTTTGCTCATGAAACCTCTTTTTTCTATTTGTTTAGCCGTTCAGTTTACAGCTAGCCAAACTAGAAATCGATTCTTATCGAGTTAACACCTCAACACCTGGTAATGTTTTTCCTTCGAGCCACTCGAGAAACGCACCGCCTGCGAACGAGACATAACTAAAGAGGTCGGTGACACCAGATTGATTCAATGCTGCCACCGTATCGCCCCCACCAGCGATAGAACAAATATTTCCCTTTATAGAAAGGTCTCCTGTTAACTTTGAGAGTACACCTGTTCCGTGATCAAACGGTTTTATTTCAAAAGCACCAATAGGGCCGTTCCAAATTACTGTCTTCCCCCCCCGAATGATTTTACTCATGACCATTAGGCTTTTAGGCCCCACATCTAAAACCATTTTATCTTGGGGTATTTCGTTTATATCTACAGTTTGGGCCAAACTTCCCGTTTCAAGCCTTTTAGAAACAACAGCATCTATAGGTAAAACTATATTACACTCATTATCTCTGGCTGCTTCCATTATCTTTCTCGCAGTTGCAGCCATATCAGACTCACATAGAGATTTACCTACGCTCACCCCTGTGGCATTAAGAAATGTGTTGGCCATACCTCCACCAATTATCAATGAATCAACTTTTTGCGATAAACTCACAAGCAGATCAATTTTAGTGGATATTTTTGAGCCGCCTATTATTGCTATTAAAGGTCTCTTGGGATCCATAAAAGCATTAGTCAATGAATCAAGTTCCAACTCCATAAGTCTACCTGCCGCTGAAGGTAAAAGATTGGCTATAGCTGCGGTAGATGCATGTGCTCGGTGAGAAACAGAAAAAGCGTCATTAACATAAAGGTCGCCATGCTTAGCCAGCGAACGAGCAAAATTGATATCATTATCTTCTTCCTCAGGGTAAAACCTTAAATTCTCTAGAACAACTATTTCGCCCTCATCAAGTTCAGAAACGATAGACTTTGCTTCACTTCCTATACAGTCCGATGCAAATGATACTGGTTGACCTAAACATTCACTAAGAGCTAGTGACACAGGCTTTAGAGAGAGATCCCGCACCACTTTACCTCCCGGACGCCCCAAGTGAGATAAAACACAAATTTTCGCTCTTCTATCTACTAGTTCTTTCAAAGTGGGGACTAAACTGGATAAACGAGAATTATCAGTAACTTGACCATCACTCATTGGAACATTTAAGTCAGCCCTAACCAAAACTCGTCGTTCTGTCACATCAATATCATTAAGTGTTTTAAAATTAGGCATATTACTTCTTTTAATAAATTATTATTTTGTCCAACTTCATTAATTAATAGTCTCATATTTAAAGGTTATGAACCTTTAGGGTTCAATATTATTAAGCTCATTTGCGATTTCCAGAAGCAGTTCATCGCTTCCGTACCGTCCTATAACACCTAATCCTATAGGCAACCCTTTAACATTTCCCATCGGCAGACTGATCTGTGGCAGCTGACCCAAAGGAGCTATACAATTATATAGCTCATTTTTGTTTCGTAGATTATCATAAACCTTTTCCTGACTAGAAACAGGAGGTGCTGGAGTCGGCGCAGCTGGTACTACCATTATAATATTATCCGAAAGCAATTTATCCAAATAAGTTTTAATTATTTCTCTTTTATTCACGGCTTCGGTAATTTCATCCTGTGAATATAGCCCTCCGGATTCAAACCTTTCACGAAACCCCGGGCCCATATCCGGGTTAAATTCCTTAATCCAATCTAGCCGTGAAGCTGCTGCTTCGGAGCCACGCACAACCTGCATAACTTTTGCCCAATCACCGAGATCTTGCATACCAGGTATAACACCAACATCTATTTCTTCTGGAGGCCCAACTAACTTAGCCAAAGAATCTATAGCAGCTGCAAGCGCTGATTTCGATTCCTCATCGAGAACAGAAAATGTGTCTCTGGCTAGGTAAAGGCCCGTTCCAACTCCAGGCTGTTTCCAATCAAGCGCAACCTCGCCCACTAGTTTCATTAACTCTGGGGTCCGAGCAAACCAACCACACGTATCCAAGCTAGGTGCTAAAGGCATGACCCCATTTATAGGAACCCTTCCATGACTGGGTCGTAATCCATATATCCCACAGAATGATGCAGGTACTCGAACAGATCCCCCTGTGTCCGTGCCTAGAGCAAAATCTACTTGTCCATTAGACACGACTGATGCTGAGCCGGAGGATGAGCCTCCTGGTATTCTCTCCGGCGCAGCTCCGTTCCTAGGTGTTCCATAATGAAAATTTTCACCTATCAGTCCATAAGCAAACTCTTCTGTTATAGTTTTACCCTCAAGATCTGCGCCCGCGTCCAATAACATTTGAACAATTTCCGCATTCTTTAAGGCCGGACTTCCTTCTTCAAAAAATTTAATATTCCCAGCACCCGTTACCGAGCCAGCCACATCAATTATATCCTTTACTGCAAAGGTCAATTTTTTTAACGGCCCATTATTAGCGCCTTTAATTTTTATATTTTCATGGCTACAAAAACCCGACACTATTTTTCTAAATAAGTCACCCATAAATGTTTTGCCTTTTATTATTTTATAGGGGGCGTGATGTTATTTTCTGCCATTGAAACGGCTAAATCTAGCAAAAGTTCATCGTTGCCAGGAGCAGCAGCGAGACCCAAACCAAGAGGAACCCCTTCAAAACTTGTCAACGGCAAGCTGATTTGTGGTAAACCGGCTAAACCCGAGCTACAGCCAATAGGCTCATTGGCCTCTCTAAAAGGATCAATTTCTAGGTCACTTCCTCCAACTAATGGAGCAATACCAGGTGCAGCCGGCAAAGCAAGTATGTTCCCACCTGATAAAAGCTCCACAAGATGTTTAGAAATAACATCCCTTTGTAAACGAGCAATCTCAATTTCACTTGCCGTAACTTTGGAGCGAGCGGTAAACCTAGCTGCAACGCCTGAGCCGAATCTAGGTTTCACCGAGCTAATCCATTCTTTGTGAACATCCCAAGCCTCACCACCCCATATAGCTCGAGTTACATTCACCCATTTATCTAGCCCAGGAATTCCTTCGAGGTCGGAAACACGAACTAACGTTGAGGGCCCGAGAAGCTTAGATGCAATATCAATGGCTTTCATCAATTCATCACGTACATTATTATCCAGTAATTCCATCACGTCCTCTGCTACCAAGAACTTCCCATGTGAAGGAGCAGGATTGAGTTGATCAAAAAGCACGGTTCCTATCTCCCTTAAAAGAATTGGATCACGAGAAAACCAGCCAATAACATCAAAACTAGGGGCAAGCTTCATGACGCCTTGCATTGAAACACGACCATGAGTGGGACGTACTCCATAAATTCCACAAAAACTGGCAGGAGCACGGACCGAACCTCCTGTGTCAGAGCCAAGAGAGAAGTCGACTAGACCCGCTGCCACTGCAGCAGCAGAGCCAGAAGATGACCCACCCGAAACCCGACCAGGGGCGTTGACATTAATTGGTGCACCATAATGAATATTTTCCCCTGTTAAACCAGTTGCAAGTTCTTCCGTTACTGTTTTACCAACTAGAGTAGCGCCAGCCTCTATAAGGCGCCTTATACAAGGTGCTGTTCGTAGGGCTTTTTCGTGAGTCCGCAACCAATCGGGATTTCCACATCCAGTGATATGACCCTCTACATCAATTATATCTTTCGCAGCAAACGTCAGTCCTGAAAGAGCACCACTTTTTTTTCTGTTTTTATCTTCAATTATAAATTTTCCGTGGGGAACGAAAGCGCCAATAGGATCATCCATCTAAAAATCTTTCTCTTGAGAGTTTTTGTCTATATGTGAAAGAGGTAGGGCTGTTCGATAGCTCACCTGCTTTAGGGCAAAACTTGATTTTATACTCGCCACACCAGGCACACGTGTTAAATGTTCAAGTAAAAAACGCTGAAAAGATTCTATGTCCGGGGCAACAACCCTAAGCAAGTAATCAGAGTCACCAGTCATAAGATAACATTCCATAACTTCTGTGTACTCAGAAATTTGTCTTTCAAATACATCTAAAGCTCCGTCAACTTGTTTTTCCAAGCTTACCTGAACGAACACACTTACGGGCAACCCAATTGAGGCAGAATCGAGCAGAGACACATATCCCCTAACGTAACCTAATTCCTCTAAACGACGCACCCTACGGAGGCATGGAGAAGGTGATAGATTAACTTTTTGTGCCAAGTCAACATTTGCTATGCGGGCGTCACTCTGTAGCACCTCGAGAATTCGTTGATCAGTCTTATCAAGACCATATATCGAAATAATATGCCTCATTAATGATTAATATTGATATAATATTGTTTTATATTGTTATATTAAGACCTAATTAGCAACACCGAAATTTAAAATAAATGATAGTATTAGAGCTCTATATCTGAAAATAAGGCTCTAAAATGAGCTCAAAACAAAACAAGTCTAACAAACAATCTGAATCTTATGACGTCGATTTAATCGAAGCGATTGAGCGTAAAGTGCTATGGCTATCAAGTTGGCTAATACATAACGCAAACCACATAAGACCTAATAGAGACGGGCTTAAGGTTGGAGGACACCAAGCGTCTTGTGCCTCTGCAGTAACTCTATTGACGGTGCTATACATGAGTGTACTCCGACCAGAAGACAGAATTGCTATAAAGCCACATGCCTCTCCAGTATTTCATGCGATCCAGTACATGTTCGGCCGACAATCGCTTGATCAATTAGAGAGATTTCGCGCACTTGGAGGAGCTCAATCCTATCCTTCAAGAACAAAAGATTCGGATGATGTAGACTTCTCCACCGGATCTGTGGGCTTGGGTGTCGGCGCTACACTGTTTGGAGCCATGATTCGAGATTATGTTAAATTGCATCATCAAAAACAAAATAAGGATACGGAAGGCCTTATAGTTGCCCTTTTAGGCGATGCAGAGCTAGATGAAGGTAATGTATTTGAAGCACTACTCGAAGGGTGGAAGCATGATGTAAGAAACCTTTGGTGGATCATAGATTATAATCGTCAGAGTCTCGATGGCATGGTCCAAGACAACCTATTTCAGATTATTAAAGATTTTTTTGGAACCATGGGATGGAATGTTACCGAAATAAAGTACGGGAAGAGACTAGAAGAAGTCTTTAAAAAACCCTCCGGTGATATTCTCATGGATTGGATAGACAATTGCCCTAACCAACTTTATTCGGCCTTAACGTTCCAAGGTGGCTCAGCATGGAGATCTCGCCTAAAAACAGACATAGGACAGGTAAAAGGAATTAGAGCAATTCTAGATGATCATGATGACGCAGGCCTTCATCAGTTAATGACAAACTTAGGAGGCCACGACATCAGATCCACTTTGGAAGCATTTAACAGTGTCAAAGACGACACACCACAGTGCTTTGTCGCGTACACAATAAAGGGCTATAATACGCCCCTAGCAGGACACAAAGATAATCATTCAGGCTTGATGAACCTGGAACAAATGGAAGACTTTAAATCTGAGCATATGATTCGAGATGGACATGAGTGGGATATCACAGAAGGCCTACATATGGACAATAGCATTCTCGAAAACTTTTTAAATAATGTCCCATTTAATCAACGCACTAGCAGCGTACAGGTAAAAAATATTCCAGTGCCATCTTTTAAAGTCCCTAGTGGAAAAGATCTTTCAACTCAGGAGGCCTTTGGCCGAATCCTCAATGACCTCGGTAGGGAAAAATCCGAATTTTCTGATCGCATTGTCACAACAACCCCGGACGTTACTGTAACAACAAACATGGCCGGATGGGTGAATCAAAGGGGCTTATTTCATCGCGAAGAAATGATGGACCTATTTCGTGAAGAAAAAGTTCCATCGGCCTTTAAATGGACCATGAATCCCTCTGGGCAACACATTGAGTTAGGAATTGCAGAAAACAACTTGTTTCTTCTACTTTCAGTTTTAGGGCTCTCAGATAGATTATTCGGCACTCGTCTTTTTCCTGTAAGCGCCCTCTACGACCCTTTCATATCCAGAGGTCTAGATTCCCTAAATTACGCTTGTTATCAAGATGCTCGGTTTCTTTTAGTGGCCACACCATCCGGTATATCATTAGCCCCGGAAGGAGGGGCGCACCAGTCGGTGTTCACTCCCTTGATAGGTATTGGACAGCCTGGACTAACCAGTTTTGAGCCAGCGTTTGCCGATGAACTAACAACAATTATGCAATGGTCATTTGAGCATATGCAAAAAATTGATGGAGGAGCAGTATATCTGCGTTTATCTACTCGAAATATTGACCAGTCTAATAGGTCTAATCTTGGCTTAAAGAAAGAAGAAATAGTTTCTGGTGCCTACTGGCTGAAAGAGCCCGACCCAGGATCAGAGCTAGCTATAATCTACTCTGGTGCAATAGCCCCAGAAGCTATTTTAGCGCATGATCAAATTTTAGAAGACATTCCTGGGGCAGGACTTCTTGCAATAACTTCACCAGATCTACTTTATAGAGATTGGAATTCTGGGGGCAGTCGGGCGGAAAGCTTACTATCTTTATTAGCGCCAGACGCAGCTCTAGTGACTGTTCTCGACGGGCACCCTGCTACTCTCTCTTGGTTGGGTGCAGTATTAAATCACACCACAACATCACTCGGTGTTGATCAGTTTGGACAGTCTGGAAACCTACCCGATTTATACAGAGAGTATAAAATTGATGCTGATGCAATAATTGAAGGAGCAGCAGAGTCTCTCACAAAAAAAATAAAGAGAAGCTTAAGCTAAAATAAAAAGTCACTAGCCAATATAGAATATCACTTTACGCTAATTCTCTTCTATTATCTCTGCCATCCACCCTGGCTATATAAGCAACAGCCCCAACAATTATTGCTCCTCCAACCCAGGTCCAAATTGAGGGCTCTTCACCGAAGGCAAAAAAAGCAATGGTCGCTGTGAATATAAGCCTTGCATAATCAAAGGGAAGAACAGCAGATGCTTCTGCAGCCGCTAATGATCTGGTCAGACTCATATGGGCGCCAACACCAAATAAACCAAGAAGAAATATCCAAAAAAATCCCTCATAACTGGGAATAGACCAGACAAACAATGCAGGAACTAGTGTTAAGGGCATAGAGAAAATTGAGAGCCAAGCAACTATCGAATTAGACGATTCTGTTGATGATAATGATTTAATCATTAAGTTTGATGCTGCAATGAATGCTGCGGCACCTACAGGTAGAATGAATAGTGGATCAACAACTTCTACTCCTGGCCTTAAAACAATCCAGACACCTGCGAGCCCCACAAACGTCGCCGCCCATCGTTGAAATTTAACTACCTCCTTTAAAAAAAGAACAGCCCCAATTATTGCAAAAAGAGGTGCCGCAAAGGTTAGCGCTGACACCTCTGCGAGAGTTAGTTTTGCCTGAGCTAAAACCAGAAGAATGAAGCCGGACATTGAAAAAACGGCCCTTATAGCGTGCTTAGAAAGAAAATTTGTCCTCATCGCTGTTTCACGATTCTTAACAATCCAGGGCAACATAATTAGGAAAACAAAAACAGACCTTATAAATGAAACCATAAGTGGGTCCGAATCCTGAGTTGCCATTCTAACAATAGGACCATGGAACGCAAAAAATAGTGCAGCCAAAAGCATCCACAGAGCCCCACGAATTTGAAATGGTAATCCATCAAAAATCTCTTTAATTTTTTTCATCTATTTACCAGCTATATATAAGACACGGTAAGAAGCATGAAATAGGACTGAGCTTAGCCCCCCAATACTCGTCAGAAATATTTAACAAACTCAAATAGCTCGATTAGGCACTTCTCGGCCAGCTCTATACGCCTCAAATCCATCGAGTAACATCATGCCCATATTTTTTCTCGCACCAACGGCAGCACTGCCTATATGGGGCATCATAAATACGTTCTTAAGATTAAAATAACGAGGATCTATATTTGTGGGCTCACCATTAAAAACATCTAGTCCGGCTGCAGCTATCTCACCTGATTCCAAAGCATTAATAAGCGCATTATCATCTACTAAGTCGCCACGACCAATATTCACAATGATAGCCCCAGGAGGTAGTTTTTTGATACTATCCTCGTTAATAAATTTTTGCGTCTGATGCGTTGAAGGTGCACTTAACAATAAAAATTTGCTCATCGACAGAAATTCTTCAACACTTTTAATATACAAAGATTTTTCCTCCAACTCTGGCGTGAGACGTTTTCGGTTGTGATAGTGAATGCTCATTTCAAACCCTCTTGCCCTTCGAGCTACTGTTTGGCCAATTCTTCCCATACCATAAATTCCCAAACGATTTTTAGTGATTTCAACTCCAATAAACTGTCTGGGTGACCAAAGCTTCCAATTGCCCTCCCTCATATACTGGCTGGATGCGTGAGCAAGACGAGCTGCACCAAGAAGGAGCATCATCCCAATCTCTGCCGTAGCATCTGTAACAGCCCCGGGGGTAGTTAACACTGCTAAACCGCGTTCTTTAGCAGCATCTAAGTCAATGTGATCTGTTCCGACCGATAAAGTGAGAATGCAACTCACGCTTTCTGGTAAGAGTTCGATTGTTTCTTTTGTTAATGGCTCAGTAACACAAATAAATAACGCTTCCATTCCTTCCGATAGATCAATTATCTCATCGGCTGACATTATATGATCATCCTCATTCAAAATAATTTCATAGTCATTTTTTAACCGGGACTCAATTTCAACTAAATGACGTCGAGTAATAAGAATGCGGGCTTTATTGCTCATAGACTATTCCCTTTAATTGAAACCATTTACAATTCAACTAAATGATCAAAAAGTTTTTATATTGAGACTCAGAATTATCATTTCGGATAGACCAATTCCGCTAGTTCTTGATGAGTAGTCATCCAAATCCAGTCAATATTTTTCACTATATCAATAGCCGCTTTGATTTCAATTGCGCCAAAAGGACGACCAAAAACGTGAGCATGAGCCGTTATATCAAGCACCGCTGGCGGACTTCCTATTTCTGAGTAGTTCTCAACAATACGCCTGAGAGTTTTTGAAAACACCTCAGGAGGGTTTCCAAATCTCATATATAATGGAAGATCGTTTACTTCCATTGTGAATGGGACAATAGCCAGCGGCCCTTTTGAAGTTTCCATTAAATATGGAAGGTCACTATTAAAGTGATCTATATGCCATTTAAAACCGTTTTCAACTAACAACTCACATGTATGAGCACTTGGAGTGCCTCTGGGACTGGCAAAGCCTTCTGGTTTCTTTCCTATAACATCCGCAAACATTTCGACACCACGCTTCAATTGCTCAGCTTCATCTTCTGGCTCCAGATACACCGGAAGAGTATTTTGCATCCATGAGTGAGCCCCTATAAAGTGCCCCTCTCTATCAATACGTTTAAGTAACTCTGGCCATTTCTCAGCAATAATGCTACTCGCATATGTTCCACAAGGTACGCCGGCTTCACCAATTATGTCTAATAGTCTATAGGCACCTAGATTCATGCCGTATTCGGCCCAAGATCGAGCCTGTGTGTCAAGGAATCCAGGTTTTAATGGATTTCCCATCGGCCCTATTCCTGGAGCAGCGTCGTCAGTCCATGCCTCACACATAATATTTACAGATACAGCAAGCTTTTTTCCTTTTGGCCAACCCACGGGTAATTCTTTTGCAAACATAGTTCCTCTTTATGAAATTATTACATTATGTAAATCTATTAATGAAAATAACATTCAAAGCAACTAATGTAATAGGGCAAGAGGAGAAAATAATGTTAAAAACCACCATTAGCGGTAGCTTGCCAAAGCCTTTTTGGTTGGCTGAACCTGAGGTGCTTTGGGCCAAGTGGTCCATTGAAGACGCCGCCCGACTAGAGGAAGCTAAAAGAGACGCAGTAAGACTTGCTATTCGTGATCAAGAACAAGCTGGTATAGACATTGTTTCGGATGGTGAACAATCTCGTCAACATTTTGTTCACGGTATGCTAGAAAAAATTGAAGGGATTGATTTTCTAAATAAGCAGAGGATAGGAATTAGAAACGATAGGTATAAAGCAGATTGTCCTACAGTTACGTCGAAAATACAACGAACCGGCCCCATTCATCAGAGTGAGGTAGCTTTTGCCAGAAGACAAACAAAAAGAGATCTAAAATTCACTATGCCGGGCCCTATGACCATAGTAGACACATTAGCCGACAATCATTATGGAGACCGTGCTCAACTGGCTATGGCTTTTGCAGGTATTTTGAATTTAGAAGCTAAAGAGCTCGCTAAGGCAGGCGTAAACGTTATCCAATTCGATGAACCTGCCTTCAATGTTTATTTAGATGAAGTTCCCACCTGGGGGGTTGAGGCACTAAATCTTGCAGTAGAAGGAGTTACATGCAAAACAGCAGTTCACATCTGCTATGGATACGGAATAAAGGCAAATCTTGAATGGAAGGCTGGCTTAGGAGAGATATGGGATCAATATAGCAAAATTCTTCCAGCACTAGCCTCAAGTAACATAGACCAGATTTCACTGGAATTTGCTGGCTCCCGTGTCCCCTTCGAGGTCATCGAACTTCTTGAGGATAAAAAAGATTTGCTAGTAGGTGCCATTGACGTGACCACTCTGGAAGCCGAAACACCTGATCAAGTTGCTGACGTAATTCGTAAATCAATGAAATATATATCTCCAGAGAAAATTTATCCATGTACTAATTGCGGAATGGTACCTCTACCCAGAGAGGTATCCATGGGTAAGCTAACCTCTCTCGTAGAAGGTGCTAAGAAAGTTCGCTCAGAAATATAAATCAAACTAATGGATTTAAGAAGATGTTAGTGGCTCAATCATATAGCCTCGCATTCCAGAAACCTTTTTTTTGCAAAATATCGTTTAGGAGGACGTAGATGAGCGAAGGCATTAGAATAGTTAGCGACAATGCTCTTGTAGATTTTGCAACTAAAGTTTTTACCTCTTGCAATGTTACATCAGAAAATTCTGAGTTATGGGCTAAAATTTTAGTTTGGGCCAATTTACGTGGTGTGGACTCTCACGGAGTTTTGAGAATACCGAGATACGTTGAATCCTTAGAAAATGGAAATATTAACCCTAGGCCAAATATTACATTAGAAAAGTCATCGGGGGCTATAGCTGTTATCGATTGTGATGCATCGCCTGGCCCAATAGGGATGGAACGCGCCATGAGAGAAGCTATTACGCGAGCTAAGAAAGTCAATATCGGTTGGTGTATCGCCAAAAACATAACACATACTGGAGCAATAGGTTATTACGCTCAAATCGCCGCCAAGTCTAATATGGCTGGCATAGTAATGATAGCCTCAAGACCTATGATGGCCTATCACGGAGCTCGAGTTGCCGGGCTATCAACGAACCCTCTGGCTATCGCAGTACCCGGAAATAATCACTCCCCACTCGTGGTGGACATGTCAACATCAACTGTTTCTATGGGAAAAATTTTGGAAGCTCGTGATGCCGGTGAAACAATTCCTAACAACTGGGCGATGGATCAAAATGGCGACATTACAACTGACCCTAACTCTGCTTCGATCCTCATGCCCCTTGGTGGAGCAAAGGGATCTAGTCTTTCTCTGTTATTTGAATGTCTTGTCAGTCTTATGGGAGACAACCCTCTTATAGCAAGATTGATCCAACCCGGTGGCGACCCTTCTGGTTTTCGACAAAATGGACTGGCAGCCGCAATCAACATTTCAGCCTTCGTCGAAGTTGAAGAGTTTACTAACGAGGTTGACCTACTAGCTACCTCTATAAAAGCCCTACCAGTCGCAGAAGGTGTTAAGGAAATATACGCCCCCGGTGAGCGCGGGGACACTGTCCTTTCCGAAAGAAAGAAAAGTGGAATTCCTATACCTAAAGGAACCTGGGACCGCCTTTCTGAGGTAGCAAAGTCACTTGGGATTGATATGCCGGAAACTTCTTAAACGAAGCATTCAAAAACTTACTTAAAAGTACAATCCTAATTTAACTTTTCAATCCCTGCTCCGCTTACTACAAAAATTAGCCGTTAGGCGGATTAATTTTTAATAGCCTAGCGGCGTTAGCTCCCATGACTGTTGATTTTTCTTTATCACTGAGGCCTGAAGTACCATCAACAAATCCTACAGGATCAGTTTCGGCCATATCATAGGGATAATCAGTTCCCATCACTATATGATCAGCTCCCCAGGTGTCCACCAAGTACCTTAACTGGTGATCAGTGAAAACAACTGTATCAAAATATAGTTTCTTAACATAATAACTTGGTGGTTTTGAAATCACTTGGCGACAATCATCACGAAGATTATAAGGGTGGTCAAATCTGCCAGAGTAAGTTGGCACATATCCCCCGCCATGAGCAATGCAGATTTTGATTCCCGGAAACTTTTCTAGATAACCATCAAAAACTAGATGCCCAACTGCCAATGCTGATTCTAATGGATGTCCAATAGTGTTGCGAAAATAATGATCTGTCATTCGCTCTTTATAGCTTGTTCCAATAGGATGCATAAAAATCATTACGTCCAACTCTTCCACTTTTGAAAAAAACTTTTCCAGACCTGCACGCGTTAGATCCTGCCCTCGTACATTAGTAGATATCTCAACCCCTCTCATGCCATGCTGTTTAACGCACCTTTCTAACTCAGCTACCGCCATATCTGCATCCTGCAGTGGAACTGTGCAAAGACCCACAAAACGGTCAGGGTTTCCTGAAACAATTCCCGCCAAGTGATCATTCACAACTATTGAGGTCTCACGAGCAAATTCTGCTGGATAGGCATAATTGTAATGGAACGGTGATGGAGATAATGCTTGAACATCAATTCCACACCTATCCATATCGGCTATACGCACTTTTGGATCAGTTAACTTAGGTAAAATATCTTTATGTTGTTGACGGTTTATCTCGCCCGTTAATTCATTCGCTTCTTTATAAAGTTTTGCCTGATCTGCTACAGCAGGATCAGCTAGCATGGCATCAGCTTCAAGAACATGGACGTGACAATGCACATCTACAGTGAAGTGTTTGCTCCCATTATTTATGACCTCTGTATGACCATGATCGGTCGTGGGCGCTTTAGTTGCACATCTAAATAACATCTCATCTCCTAACAATTATGATTTAAACTAAAAGGTTGAATTAAAGTTAGTCTAGGGACAGAAGTTTAGCAGCGTTACCACCTATGATTGCGGCTTTTTCGCCATCAGATAAATCAGCACTATTTACATGCCCCACGGGATCAACTTCAGCCATATCATAGGGATAGTCTGTTCCCATCAATATATGATCAGATCCAAAAACTTTTACCAAGTACTCTAATTGATGGTCGGTAAAAACGACTGTATCAAAATAAAATCTCTTGAGATAATCTGTAGGAATTTTTCCTTTTGGAAGATGCCGCTGCATATCTGGTCTAAGCGGATGGGCATGGTCAATCCGCCCGGAATAGGAGGCCATGAAACCTCCTCCATGGGCAACACAGACTTTCAATCCTGGATGACGATCCATTACACCGTCAAAAATTAAATAATGCACAGCAACCGTTGATGCCAAAGGATTGGCAATAATATTACTAAAATAGTGATCCGCAAAACGAGCGCTCTCTGTAAAGCCACCTGGATGCATAAAGATTATAACTCCCAGCTCTTCAACTCTGGCAAAGAATCTATCTAGGCCAGCCCTAGATAACTCTGTGCCACAAACGTCTGTTGAAATCTCAACTCCTCGCATGCCCAACTCATCTACGCAACGATTTAGCTCTGTAACCGCCATTTCTGGATCTTGCAGAGGAACTGTTCCAAGAGCAACGAATCTGTCTGGATTTCCACTAACCAGTTCAGCAAGAGAGTTATTAACGGTCTGTGCCACTTCACGCCCAAGATCTGGCTCTGCCCAATAACAGTAATGTCCCGGAGCCGTCGATACCGCCTGAACATCAACACCAGCTGCATCCATGTTGGCTATTCGTATTTCCACATCTGTCGCCATTGGCATAATATCTTGCACATGCTTTTGCTGATAGGATCGTGTCTCATCACTAGCATAGTTAATGAGAGGCTCAAACTTGACATCAAATACGTCCTTAACTATAGCGTCCACCTTTGGTACATGTAGGTGGCAATGTATATCCACAGACCTAACTTTTGTGTCATTCAACTGTATGCGCTGACCTGAAGAACCAGTCTCCGGTGCATTATGGGTGCACTTAAAAAGCATAATTTCTCCTCAATTACAGAATCTAAAATAATTTAATCTTATCTAATTCATTAAAGCCCAATTATAAATCCCTTTTTTCATAACACTATATTCAAATACACGCGATTTGAATGTGATATAATATCCCCCCTCGACTTGTAGACATAGCGTGTTAGATTAAATATCTGTTTAAGCATTATCTAATTTTAGGAGATTAGCAATTATGTCAGCCGGAACTTTTGGTATTTCACAACACGTTCTACGTCGAGAAGATGAAAACTTGATTACTGGCGCTGGAAAATATACCGACGATAAATCTTTTAATAATCAAGCTTATGTCGCTTTCCTAAGAGCACCATTCGCTCATGCGCTACTTAAATCAATAGATACTAGTACAGCAAAGAACGCCCCTGGAGTTATTGCGGTATTTACTGGAGAAGATCTTCAAAATTCAAATATTGGGGATATCCCCAATATGACACCGTTCCCAAACTATGATGGCTCTCCAATGGCTTTATCAATGAGACCAGCTTTGGCCCACGCAAAAGTGCGCCACGTTGGGGAAATCGTTGCAATGGTGATAGCTGAAAACATTTCATTAGCCACGGACGCTGTTGAGCTGATTGATATAGACTATGAACCCCTAGAGACTGTGGTAGACCTAGAACAAGCTGTAGCAGATGGCGCGCCTCAACTTTGGGAGAATATGCCCAATAATATTTGCCTGGATTTCCGAATTGGTAAAAAAGAAGATACTGACATCGCTTTTTCTAACGCGGATCACATAACTAAATTAACTCTCAAAACGAATCGGATTGTGGCAGCCTCGATGGAGCCTCGTAGTGCAAACGCTACCTGGGATAAAGAAAAAGAAAGATATCAACTCTTCTCTGGGTCGCAAGGAGTAAACGCCATGCGCCGAATGCTAGCAGACGACATCTTTAAAATACCTCCTGAAAAAATTAATGTTGTCACCCAAGACGTGGGAGGTGGATTTGGGATGAAAACTCAGGCTTATCCTGAGTATGTGGCCTGCCTTTTCGCGGCGAAAGAAGTTGGTAGACCAGTAAAATGGCAAGGAAGTAGATCAGAAGCATTTTTAAGCGACAACCAAGCTAGGGATGGGGTAATCACAGGTGAATTAGCTTTGGACAAAAATGGAAAAATACTTGGTTTACGAGTGGATATGTTAGCGTCCATGGGCGGCTACTTGTCCTCTCATGGACCAGCTGCAGCTACTAGAAATGTCTGCAATTGTCTAACAGGTTGTTATGATAATCCATCGGTTCACTTTCGTGTGCGTTGTGTTTTAACAAATAATCTTCCAATAGGGCCCTACAGGGGGGCCGGGCGGCCCGAGGCGGCTTATATACTTGAAAGACTTATGGACCAAGCAGCAAGGGAAACTGGGCTGGACCGAGTTGAGATTAGACGCCGAAACTTTATTCACCCCACGAGTATGCCGTATACAACATCTTTGGAACAAGAATATGATAGTGGAGAATTCGAGGCAGCGATGGATAAAGCATTGAAGCTATCAAACTGGGAAAGCTTTGAAGAACGCCGAAGTGAGGCCCAATCAAGGGGAAAATTAAGAGGGATCGGGATGGCTTGTTTTGTAGAAACCGCAGGAGGTTACCTTGAAGAAGGGGCTAAGATTGAGTTTTCAGATGACGGGTTTGTCAATGCCTTTCTAGCCGTACAATCTAATGGCCAAGGCCATCAAACCTCTTTCGCTCAAGTCGTGTCAGAGTTGTTAGATGTGCCATTCGAAAAAGTGCGCATTATAGAAGGAAATAGTGATAACACACCAGCCACTGGGTTTGCCTCAGTGGCGTCCCGTTCTGCGGCTTTAGCGAGCGGAGCGTTGTCTGTGACAATAGACTCGGTCATTGAAAAAGGGCGTAAGCTTGCAGGACACATTTTTGAAACTTCTGCTGCAGATATTGAATACTCCGGCGGTAATTTCCGGATTACCGGGACCGACAGGGCAATTAATATTTTTGAGTTAGCCACTAAGATCAAATTACTAAATAATCTTCCTAGTGATATACCTAAAAGTCTTGACTCAGAAGAGGACTTTACCTCTCCAGAACAAACCTATCCAAATGGTTGTCATATATGTGAAGTAGAAATCGACCCAGAGACTGGGGAAATAGAAGTTGTCGACTATACTGCCGTAGATGATTGTGGAACCGTGATAAATCCAATGATAGTTCACGGACAAGTTCATGGGGGGGTCGCACAAGGATTGGGTCAAGTGCTTGGAGAACACGCGGTTTATGATAAAGATGGGCAGCTTCTGTCAGGTTCTTTTATGGACTATACGCTGCCTAGAGCAGATGACCTTCCTATGATGAAGTTAGGGTTTCACAGTGTGACTTGTACCACAAACCCAATTGGGGCAAAAGGAGCAGGTGAAGCAGGAACAACTGGAGCCTTGCCGGCTGGTATGAATGCGATCATTGATGCGCTCTCCATACATAATATAACCGAAATGGACATGCCAGCTACCTCTGAAAAATTATGGGCAGCTCTGAACAAAAATTCACAAAATTATGATTGAGGGGACCATTATAAATGCTTGCTACTTGGTATGAAAAACAGGGCCCTGCAAAAAGGGTTCTCAAAGTTGGTGAAATGGAAACACCAACAGCAGGGCCTGGCGAAGTCAGAGTCAGAGTCGCTTACTCTGGAATAAACCCTTCGGACACAAAACGAAGACAGGGTTTTCGTGGGCAAAAAATTAATTTTGAGCGAATAATACCTCATAGTGACGGAGCAGGAATTATTGATCAGGTTGGTCGGGGAGTTTCTAAGTCACGCGTAGGTGAAAAAGTTTGGATATGGAACGGTCAGTGGAAAAGACCATTTGGAACTTGTGCGGAGTATATTAGCCTGCCTTCACGACAAGCGGTCAAAATGCCAAATAAAACAGATCTATTACATGGGGCCTGTATTGCGATTCCTGTAATAACTGCTCATAGAGCATTATTTTCTGATGGCCCAATAAAAGATAAGACTATATTGGTCACAGGAGGGGCCGGAGCCGTTGGAAATTATGCAATACAGTTAGCAAAATGGGGAGGGGCTAGGCAAGTTTTTGCGACCGTAAGCTCTCCATCTAAGGCACGTAAGGCAAAATTGGCAGGTGCAGACATAGTGATTAATTACAAAAAAAACGATGTTGCTCAACGTATAAATAAGGCTACGAAAGGTAACGGCGTAGATCATATTGTGGAGGTAGCCTTTGGTTCAAACCAGCCAACTATATCAAAAATAATTAAGGACCATGCTACTATCGCCTGTTATGCCTCAGACAAAAAACCTGAGCCAGTATTAGACTTTTATGGGTTTATGATGAAAAATGCTATTTTGCGGTGGGTATTTATGTATGAAATCCCAGATAAAGCATTCCGGCACGCAATAAGGGACATCGAAAATTGGCTTGATTCAGATTTTGTTTATCACTCAGTTGATAAGATCTTTCCTCTATCTGAAATAGCAAACGCACATCTTTACCTACAATCGGGAAAGGCTAGTGGAAATGTAATTATTTCCGTTAATGACTAGATTTTAAAAAAGGATAGCAGGAATGAAGACTGTTGAAATTGGTCCTAATGGAATGGAAAAACATATTGTTCGTTTTAAGGATTTGAAACCAAAACAAGGTAATTATGAAAGTTTAGGCATTCCCAACGAGGCATATGAAATGCTGACCGCAAAAACCCTATATTCACTTCTAGCTCCTAGTAATGCGGCAGGGTCTCATCAGTTTGCTAGTGCTATTGGGCCTGATAACCTATCACTTACAATTGCTGAGTGTCCTCCTGGTAATGGTCCCATGCTACATGCACATATGAAAACACACGAAATATTCTTCTGCTTAACAGGCGAATTTGAAATAAGTTGGGATAGTGAAGGTCAGCATAAATCAATATTAAAACCGTATGATTTGATTGATGTGCCTCTCGGCGTGACCAGGGCCTTCAAAAATGTGAGCAATCAAATAGGGCTTCTTTTTGTGATAATTCTGGGCAATGATCAGGCCGATGTTTCATATACTAAATCCATAGGAGAAAAGGTATCGTCGCTTTATGGTGAAAAGGTCAAAAACGCACTCGAGCAACATACAAGCATGAAGTTTACTGCATGAAAGACTTACCAAGGACTTAGAGGTTTTATCAAGCAGCATCTTTTTGGCTTTTAAGCCCAAATGCCTCTGCCAACAGTTGGTATGACCTTATCCGAGCCTCAAAATCATAGGTGATAGTTAAAATTACCAATTCTTCTGCTCCATGTGCTCTGGCCAGAGCTTTTAATTGATTTTTAATAAACTCAGGATCACCAACAAAACGATTCATCTTATTTTGTTCTATTATTGCTTTTTCATGATCTGTATACGCGTAATCCAAGGCCTCTTGAGGAGAGGGGTATGGAAGATGTTGGCCCTGTCCTAACTTTAGGCGCCAAAAATCTCTACTCGACGCTAAATACTCAGCTTCCTCCATTGTGTCAGCACATATTACAAACACCCCAAGGTTTACCTTTGGTTTACTGTTTGCGGGAGACTTTCGAAAGTTTTCTTTATAATGTTCAACGATAGCTTCACTGGAATACGGAGTTATAAAGTGAGCAAACGAGTAGGCAAGTCCAAAATGGGCCGCATAAGAAGCACTCTGATCGCTGGACCCCAACAACCATAATTCTGGAAGTGAAGGAGACACTGGTGTAGCTCTCACGTTCTTGAAAGGCTCCGATAGGGGCGCCTTACCCGATAAAAATGCGGTCATATCCGCAATTTTAGTTGGAAAATATTCAATGCCTAACTGATTTCCATAAGCTAACGCTGCGGCAGTTAAACCATCACTACCAGGCGCTCTTCCAATTCCAAGATCTATTCTGTCGGGGAACATATTTTCAAGAAGAGAAAAGTTTTCTGCTACTTTCAAAGGACTGTAGTGACTTAACATAACACCGCCAGACCCTACCCTTATTTGCTTAGTTGCAGCCGCAACTCGAGTCACCATAATTTCAGGTGAAGATCCTGCAAAACCATCAGTTCCATGATGTTCAGCCAACCAATACCTGTGATAACCTAAAGATTCGGCCTTTTGAGCTAATCTAATAGTTTCATCGATGGCCTGAGCAGCAGTTCCCCCTGAACGAACAGGCGATTGATCAAGTACGCTTAATTTAATCATAGCAGTCTCATAGCGTAGAGCCTTTTTCAGCTATTAGGTATATTAATATTAGATCTTCTAATATAAGCAGATCTTAACAGTTCACATTAGTACCAGTTAATAATAAATTTACGTAAATATAAAAAGAAAATTCATAACAACTACAGAGTCTATGAAAAATAATATGCCAGATCTTTATAAACTACCCTCAGTAGATCGTTTACTTCGCTCGGAACCATTCATAGCACTCATTGAAGCATTCGGAAGAAAGGCAACTGTTGATGCGATCAGGTCAGTACTCAAGCACATACGCAAAGAGCTAAGCCTATCCAAAACCACAACTTTAGATTTTGAAGAAAACAAAATTTTATCTCTGGTTTCTGATTATCTCATTAGCGCTGACAAACCGACATTAAAGCCAGTGTTAAACTTAACCGGTACAGTTTTACATACAAACCTGGGACGATCACCAATTGCCCTTGAAGCTATTGAAGCTATGAAAGTGGTTGCTTCTGGAACAACTAATTTAGAGTTCAATTTAGAAAGAGGTGAGAGAAGCGATCGAGATGTCCATATAGAAGATTTAATTTGTTCTCTTACCGGAGCTGAGGCTGCGACAGTAGTAAATAACAACGCTGCCGCAGTAATGTTAGTCCTTAATACTTTATCTAGAAGAAAGGAAGTACCCGTTTCGAGGGGCGAATTGGTTGAGATAGGGGGCTCATTCCGTATTCCAGATATCATGTCTAGATCGGATTGTCGCCTTGTCGAAGTAGGAACTACAAACAGAACTCATCTTTCTGATTTCGAAAAGGCTATTGGCCCAAAAACAGGTCTAATAATGGCTGTCCACACATCAAATTATGTTATTGAAGGTTTCACTAGTAACGCATCGGAATTTGAACTTGCAGATCTTGCTCACAAACATGAACTACCCTTTGTTGTTGACCTAGGAAGTGGAACTTTGGTGGATCTTGAAGATTATGGTCTACCGCATGAAAGGACTCCGCAGGAATCGATAAAAGATGGGGCTGATCTAGTGACCTTCTCAGGCGACAAGCTTTTGGGAGGGCCGCAAGCAGGGTTAATAGTTGGAAGATCTGACCTTATCAAAAAACTAAAGAAAAATCCCCTTAAGCGCGCTCTTCGTTGTGACAAAATGACCATCGCCTGTTTGGCGGCAACACTGCGTCTTTACGACAATCCCGATCGACTGATAAGACGTTTACCTGCTTTACGCATGTTAACTAGATCACCCGACGAAATAAAAGAAACAGCAGACAGAATAGCGACTGAACTCAGAAACAGTCTTGAAAATAGCTTTAATATCAACGTCTCCCCAACTCAAAGTCAGATTGGTAGTGGAGCTCTTCCTATAGAGAACCTTGATAGTTATGCTCTGGTAATTTCGCCAATAGTAGAAAGAGGACGTGGAGCGGCTCTTAAAGATTTATCAAAACGTTTAAGATCATTACCTGTTCCAATTATAGGTCGAATATTGAATGATTCTTATTGGTTAGATTTGAGGTGTCTTGAAGACGAAGAAGAACTAGTTTCTCAAATGTCTTTATTAAATTTGAAATGATAATAGCCACTGCTGGACATATTGATCATGGAAAAACACTCCTAGTTAAAGCAATAACCGGAGAAGATGCCGACCGCCTGCCCGAAGAAAAAAAACGTGGCATGACTATTGATCTAGGATTCGCGTATCAACAATATCAAGAGCAAAAAGTGATTGGCTTTGTCGACGTTCCTGGCCATGAAAGATTCATAGGAAACATGCTCGCTGGAGTAACTGGCATAGATTACGCATTACTTGTAATCGCAAGCGACGATGGACCGATGCCACAAACTAAAGAGCATTTGGCAATATTGGATATACTGGGAATCAGTGAAGGAGCCGTAGCTCTTACAAAAATCGACAGGGTTGAATCAAGTAGAATAGAAGAAGTGACTAAGTCAACGACTAGTTTGTTGAGCTCCACTAACTTAAATAAATTCCCCATCTTTCCTGTTTCTTCTGTTACTGGACAAGGAATAAAAACTCTCACAGATCACCTTTTACAAGTTACAGAAAACACAAAAGATAGAATGAAAAAAGGTGGGTTCAGATTAGCGATTGATAGAGCATTCATAAAACCTGGAGTGGGTCTAGTTGTTACCGGAACTATTTTCTCTGGTCAAATAAAAGTTGGAGATCAGGTGTATTTAACAAATACAATGAGGTCAGCTCGTGTAAGAGACATCCGGGCCAATAATCAAAGTTCAGAAGACGGTTCTACTGGTCAACGTTGCGCCATAAACTTAACTGGGATTGATAAGGAACTGGTACGGCGAGGAGATTGGGTGGTTTCTAATCCTTTAATGAAAACGATAAAAAAAATAGATGTTAGCTTAAGAATCCTAGAAAACGAAAAACGACCTTTTAAACACTGGACATCCGTACATATACACCTTGGAGCTGCTGACGTAACAGGACGTGTAGCCCTTTTAAATAATGAAAAAATTCCCCCTGGAGAAGCTTCCCTTGCACAATTAGTTCTTGATACCCCCATAGGAGCCGTAGCAGGAGACCGCTTTATTATTAGAGATCAATCCGCCCAGCGTACAGTCGGTGGAGGGCATGTAATTGACATTTTTTCTCCAAATCGCGGGCGTGCCCGCAAAGAAAGAGTCAAAATGCTGGAGGCCCTTAATAATAAAGATGACTCTATCGCACTAGAAAAGGCTCTAAATTTGTCGCCTTCAGGTTTAGATTTAGAGCTTTTTTCAATTACAAGAAATTTGCCTGTTCATCAGGCAACCAAATTAGCAATCGCCCTTGAAGCAATCATTATTAGCCCCAACCAACGAACAATTGCCCTGTCTAAGCCTATATGGGAAATTTTACGAGACGAAACACTATCAGCACTTGATAAATATCATTTAAATCATAGTAACAAAATCGGACCTAGCTTATTGCAGCTAAGCCAGAACCTAAAAAGAAAACTAATGGATGGTGTTTTTTCTGAAATAGTAAACTCTTTAGTAGATCAAAACATAATTTTATCTGATGGTATGTTCTTATACAGACCGAATCGTAAACCAGTTCTGGATCAGAAAGATTTAAATTTGTGGAAAGAGATCCAGCCCATCATAACAAAAACACCGTTTCAGCCACCTGTTATTCACGACTTAGCGAATGAAATAGGAAAATCACCTGAAATGATAATGACTACTTTGCGTCAGGCAGCTAAAACTGGCTTTGTTATTCAAGTCGGAAAAAACCGTTTTTTTGAAACAAGCGCAATAAAGAGTTTAGCAAATATTTTCTCTGATTTATCCCAAAGTGAAACACAAGGCGTAAGCCCCAGAGTGTTTAAAGATCAAACCAAAATTGGGCGTAACCTAACCATTGAAATATTGGAGTTTTTTGATCGCTCAGGACTTTCAAAACGCGAGGGCAACACCAGAAAACAGATACGCCCCGTTAATGAGGTTTTCCCTGGGCCTGAAAAATAATGACACTAAATAAGGAGCCATCATCAAAAAGTAAAATAAACAAAATATATTTATTTTATATATGAGATTATAGATTCATTAGAATTTGGTTCAAAATTTCTTTGGTTCCGTCATTTCCCCCAACCTCATAAGGAACAAGTTTCTTTTCCTGATATGCTTTACAGACAGCGTTATCTACTAATTTAGCCCCCTCATTAAAAGCTTCCCCAAACCCCTGATTAGACAACCACTCTAGTAATAAAACTAGAGATAAAATCATGGCAGTGGGGTTAGCTTTACCTCTTCCCGCAATGTCCGGTGCAGTCCCATGACTGGGCTGAAATACGGCGATTTTATCCCCAATATCTCCAGATGGAGCCATTCCCATGCCACCTATTAATCCTGCGCCAAGATCAGAAAGAATATCTCCGAACATATTTTCTGTAACTATAACATCGTAATCCCAAGGCCTTAGCACTAGATTCAGAGCAGCAGCATCAACGTATTGCACTTCAGTTGTAATATTTGGAAAGAAAACAGATCTTTCCTCAAAAATTTTTCTGAAAAACGCCATTGACCTAAAGACATTTGCTTTGTCTATACAGGTTACTTTTCCTGGATATCCTAGCTTTTTTCTATCTTCCGCAAGACTAAATGCAAAGTCAAAAACTCGTTCTGATGCTTCTCTGGTGATTTCCAATTTATCCTCAGCAAGCTGGTTGTTTTTAACTTTTCCTTCATTCATATGTGCGAATAGGCCTTCTGTAGATTCTCGAATAATTGTAAAATCAAGGTTTTTGGCGCGAACATCTGATAGAGGAGTAAGAGCTCCAGGCAGTAACCTAATTGGTCTAACACCGGCATAAAGAGAAAAAATTTTTCTCAATTCTATTTGAGGTATTATCTCTGTGCCATCTGGATACCGAACGTTGGGTAAACCCATGGCACCGAGTAATACTCCGTCTGAATTACTTATACACTTAATCACTTCCTCAGAAAGAGCGGTTCCAGTTTGAAGATAAGAAGTCGCACCCGCATCCATTTGTAATATATCTATTTTTATATTTGATATTCTAGAGATCACCTTCTTCAACACAGACATGGCACAACGCATGACCTCAGGCCCAATGCCATCCCCAGCTAAAACAACGATACGAGGTTTTCTTTGTGCCATACTTTACTCTTTCCACATTTTTATCATATAGCTTGCCTAATTGAGTTTAATATAGGTGCCTCATCTAATTACACCTAAAATGCAAAGAAAAACCATTATATTATTTAGAGAAGGCCCCTGTAAAAGGAGAAAGTTTTAAAAGAGTTTATTTATGATTGGAATATTGAATGACAGATAGAATAACTGTTACCCATATTAAAGATGTCAGTATTGAAAGAATGGAAAAAAAAGATGGTTGGGCAATTTCCGAGTTCCGTTTACCGATTACGGGTGCACAAGGAAGCTCCACAGCTGTTTTTCATTCCATTTTTAGATCTGGTTCAACCCATTCTAAACACTTACATAGTGAATGTGACGAAATAGCTATTTATCTCAAAGGTAACGGTGTAGTAGGTCAGGGCAACAGTCGCGCAAATGTTACCTCTGGCCATTGTAGGTTAATGCCTCGTGGATCAGAACATTTCTTCTACAATGAAACAAAAGATGAGGCCGAAGTAATAGGATTTTACATTGGCGCTTCTTCTGTTCCTAACACAGGTTATAAATTTTGTGGCGATGCTTCTGCTGAAGATTTAAACTCCCCTCGTGATGGATTAAAAGAAGGTATCCTTATACGAATTGAGCAATCTCTAGTGATAGTTGAACCCAATAACCCATGGAGATCAGAGCAGATAAGAGTACCAATAGGAAGCCATAACGGAAGCAAAAACGCATTAATTAATGTTTGTATTTCTGCAGGAATAAAGGGAGATAGCTATTATAGTAATAAATGTGAGCAAGTTTATTATGTTTCTAATGGAAATGGATTAATTGGATCCAGGGACTTTCAAAAAGAAGTGAGTAAAGGGACTTTTGTTTATGTTCCTCGAAGAACTCCACATTGGATAGAAAACCTAGATGAAGAAAACGAACTAGAAATCTATAATGTTCTCACTGGGGCAGGTAGTCTAGAAGAGGCGAATTTCTTAATATCCAATGAACATTAAGTTCTTTTACCTAATTTCTGAGTTTATGCCAAAATCCGAAAACAACAAGAGCAGCGCCAAATCCTATAGGCAGAGTAATAACCGTTGTTATAAGTGGTCGCCAATATAATACGAAGAGTTCTGGGCCTCCTATGATCAATGTCACAGCCACCGTCACTATGGCACCAATGACTAAGGATATATAGGCTTCACGCTGAGTATCAACCCAAGGAATATCACCCCTAAAGTCTTTATATCTATTTATCAATAGCGCTAGAGTACAAATAAATATTACCGCTAAAGGCAGTGCAAAGAATTGTAATAAAACGCCGCCAATATCATCACTAGTCATTTTTACCCCCAGATCAGGTAACTTTATCGCAAAAATTACTCTACTCAATTAAATTCATTTTACCAAAAAAATATTGTATTCAACAAGCAACTTACTACTCTAAATCAAAAAAGCCAAATTGAACTATAAAAAATTCTTTCTTGTTAGAGGGCTTGTTTCACAAAGAAAAGAGAAGGAAAATGACCACGGAAGAGAATCGCACCCCGGTGGGGCGCTCGGACTTCAAATCCGGTGAGGGGCGTCAGACGTGCCTGGTGGGTTCGACTCCCACTCTCTTCCGCCAAAATTAATTTCTATAATAATAAAGCTATTCATGCATACTAATTCTGAACCGTTTCAAAAAGATATCGTTCTGGTCGGTGGCGGCCACAGTCATCTGTACGTATTAAAAAAGTTTGGCATGAAACCACAACCTGGAATGAGAATTACTTTAATTTCACGTGACCTAGTAACTCCATATTCAGGAATGGTCCCAGGACTAATAGCGCAAAACTATAAAAAAGATGAAAGCCTCATAGATTTGCGGAAACTTAGCAATTTCGCAGGCTCAAGGTTTATTCACGCTTCAGCTACGAATCTAGACTTATCAAAAGGATTAATATCTCTCGATGGAAGGCCAGACGTTAGGTTCGACATACTGTCACTTGACACTGGCAGTGTCCCTAAATCTTCCGACATAAGCGGAGCTGAAAACGCTTTACCCGTAAAGCCAATCAATCTTTTTTTAAAAGAACAGGCTAAAATTAATAAAGAAATCACGGATAAACCAGGTGATTATAATATTGTTATCATTGGGGGAGGAGCCGGTGGAGTGGAGTTAGGCTTATCACTAGATCAACAATTACGAAGAAGCAATCATTCGTTAATTGAGCGACCAGAAAAATTATCAATCTTTATAATTGAGGGTTTTGGTACATTACTTCCAAACTTCAATAAAGCTGCTCGAAAAAAAATAATCAATATAATAAACAAACGACGAATTACGGCTATAACAAATTCAAAAATAGATCAAATTAACACTGATACTGTAACTCTTTCTGATGGAAAAATATTACCTGCTGACAGAACAATTTTGGTTACAAATGCCGAGGCTCCTTCCTGGCTTTCAAATACAGGATTAGCTCTAGATCGAAACGGCTTTATTAGAATAGATCAAAATCTACGTTCAGTTTCGCATCCTATGGTTTATGCAACTGGTGATATAGCATCCCTAGAAAACTATGACTTGCCAAAGTCAGGGGTCTATGCAGTTCGTCAAGGGCCATACTTAGCAGAGAATTTAAGACGAGCAGCTATCGAACGCCCCTTAAAAAAATATAAACCTCAAAAACAAACACTGGCATTAATTACAACCGGGGATGGCGGAGCGATAGCAGCTCGTGGCTCTGTAATGCTGTCAGGAAAATGGGTTTGGCACTGGAAAGACTGGATAGATCGTCGGTGGATAGAACAATACCGAGATTTGCCTCAGATGTCGGCCACAAACAAATCAGACAATGAAGATAATATTATTGAGGAAATGCGCTGTGGCGGTTGTGGCGCTAAAGTTGCCTCACCAATTCTACATCAAGCATTGGATAGACTACCTGCGCAAACTAAACAGGGGTTGGAACAGGGTCTTGAATCACCGGATGACGCTGCTGTAATAATACCACCGTCAGGAAAAGCATTGATTCAAAGCGTTGACCAATTTCGTAGTTTTATTGATGACCCCTATATATTTGCACAAATAGCTTCTAATCATTGTTTAGGAGACATTTTCGCTATGGGAGCTAAACCACACTCAGCGCTTGCTGCTATATTATTGCCCCATAATAATGAAAATATTATTTCAGATGATCTTTATCAGTTATTGTTGGGAGCTACAAAAACCCTTAATGAAGCAGATGCAGTCCTAGCTGGAGGACATACCGGAGAAGGGGCTGAAATGGCATTTGGGCTAACTGTCAACGGTTACGTCGATCCAGAGAAAATAATGCGCAAAGGGGCTTTAAAGCCTCGAGACTTACTAATTTTAACCAAACCCTTAGGCACCGGAATACTATTTGCTGGCGACATGCTAGGTAAGTCTCGTGGAGAATGGATAGAACAAGCTATATCATCAATGCAGCGTTCATTAGGGCCGCTTGTTCCTATATTGCAAAAGTATAGAGTTGAAGCGTGTACTGATGTCACCGGCTTCGGTTTATTAGGGCATTTAGTAGAAATGCTGAATGCCTCCAAAGTAAGTGCCTCTCTAAATCTTAACTCGCTTCCGCTACTAGAAGGAGTTACAGAACTATCTAGGCAAGGAATTGAGAGTTCACTGAAAGAAGACAACCAAAATGCCATGGCTGATTACCACAAACCTGCAGTCCACCCCACCTATCCAATATTGTTTGACCCTCAAACCGCTGGAGGACTTTTATTCTCTGTTTCGGAGGACTTCGCTCAGGAATGTGTTGTTGAGTTGAATAAAACGTCTGCACCTGGTGCAACTATTATTGGTTCTGTCAACGAAATCAGAGGAACCATGCCATCGCTAGTATTTGAGTAATCAGTGGCGTAAAAAAAGTATCCTTATCATTAACCATGCTTAGTTCGATGACGCTGATGACTCGGCACCATGGCTGTTACTGACAAGACTTTTAGTGACGGTTCGTCGCATTCCATAGCATAATCACGTATAGCCAACAGCACCTTACCCAAGGTCGTTTCACCCCAAAGCCAGTTAGCTACATCAATATCGGTCGATTTTCTATCGGGACGAGCTATAGCTGCTTCTGTGTAAAAATAGCGCAAGTCATCTGCCATTCTTTTAAATCCGGTGCCTAGACTCTCGCCAACAATAGGTGGCTGCTGGTTTTCAGGCTCAACCAAAAGATCGGCAATAAATCTAACAATTTCATCTGTTGTCTTTCCCGAAATACCAAACGCTGACCGTTTATAGTTTTTTACCGCTTCTTCATACCAAGGCCGCAAAAGGTTAGTCTCTTGTAATAAAGACTGATAGACTAAATCTGCATCATTCAGATCATCCATTGGCGGTGCAAAATTAACTGGGCACGCCCAACCCTCTGAGCCTTCATTTTCATTAACGGAGAGCAATTCTGTAAAATCCTCGAGGACAGGGCCTGAATCTCTTTCAAGTAATTCGAGACAGTGATAAAGAACTTTCCTTTGTAGCTCGGCCTCATTAGGAGCCCCGAACGGTCTACCTAGTTCAAATGGAACTGCTAAAGCCCTTGGTGGTTTCATCTTTTCAGTATGAAGTCGAACTAGGCTAATATGTGTGGTTGCTATTCCTTCGTTTTCTAAAATATGTGAGAGCCCGCCAACGGCACGCGTGCATTGAGGTCAGACTGGTACTAAAAGTACAGCATTTACTCTGTCTTCTTTAAGAAGTCCAGCAAGATCACGCGCAACAGTTTCCATTAAGTGAGGTGGCGTAGCCCCCATAAATGAATAATGGCGAGAGGCTACGGATCCTATAGCCCCTTCTTCGGCCAACTCATGTAGTCGATCAATGGGAAAAACAGTGTTGAGGTCTTGAAAAAATCCAGTTCGATCGAAATTGGTGGACAAATGGCTCATTACCAGATCATCCATATCCCATTCATCAGGAATAATTCTATAATCGCCAGCACCCGCAACAAAGGGAGAATCCTCACTGCGATGGAGACCTGCAGTACTAATTAAAGCAACCCTGCTTTCTTTAAGTGATTTTAAATCAGTCCACGGGGTGGATTCATAAACAGGCAATTCTTGATTTATCAAAGCATTTGCCAAATGTTCGGGCATTTCACTTATGTGTACCATTTTTTCTCCATCACCAATTTAGGGTTTTCTAGCAGGTGCGCTAATTGCCAACAACAACAAAACTAAAATTATTTCGGCCAGATAGTTTTATTTTTAGTAAATTATATTTTAGTAATCACGCATATCATCAGCGGTAGTGCCAGTACTTGTGTTAAAGGCATATTTAGACCAATTTTTAATTAGCTCACTTTTTTCTGATGATACCGCATTAACGGACGGTCGTAAGGACATTAACTGAAGCCAAGCATTTAGCAGTACGCATTCTTCAGGCATATAAAAATCCCTATAATGTTCTAGAACACAAATGCGCTGCAGATGAGGCAAAAAGCTTAAATCAACAAGTCCCATCTCTTCTCCAAGCCAATATGGCCCTGAAGAAGTTAAGCCCAAGCCATCATGCTCCATCATTAACAAAGCTTGGGTTAGTTTTTTAGCATTAAAATTTTGCGCCTCAATATTCTGTGCCAACATTAATTTATATATATATGGAATAAGTCTTACATTAGAAAAATCAATCCATCTACGGGCTAAAGCCCTCTTGGCTGGCTCGAGCGGCAACAACGGTTTTTTGGGAAAAACTTCCTCTAAGTACTCGTTAATAATACTTGATTCAATAATGATATTGCTGTCGTGCTTTAATACTGGAACCTTACCGTATGGAGAAATTTTCTTAAACCAATCTGGCTTCTCTTCAAGATCAATCTCTATAAGCGCAAAGTCGATGTTTTTTTCCAAAAGCACCATCCTTGTCCTTTGCGCAAAAGGACATGTTGCAGAGCTAATGATCTCAATATCAGACACTAAGCCTTCACCAAATTTATTATCTTTCAATTATTAAATCTAAAATTTTCCCAAAGCAGATAAAATCTTCTGAGGTGTAATTGGTTGATGAGAAACACGTGTGTTAAAAGGCCTAATAGCATCATTGATCGCATTCATAACTGCCGCTGGAGCTCCTGCGGTTCCTGCTTCTCCAGCCCCTTTAGCACCAAGTTCAGAATCAATTGTCGGTGTTTCTACATGCCCAACTTCAATATCAGGCATCTCCATTGCCATAGGAACCAGGTAATCGGCCATATTTGCATTAACCATATTACCACCTTCGTCATAAACACATTCTTCAAGTAAAGCCCCCCCGAGGCCACAGATAACACCCCCCCGCACTTGCTCATCGACCAGGAGAGGGTTAATAACCGTGCCACAGTCTTCTACAACCCAATGTTTTAAAACTTTTACAAAACCTGTTTCAGGGTCTACCTCTACATGGCAAGCTTGAATTCCATTTGTAAAAGCAATGTTATATTCGCGAGGCACGAAATGACGGGTTGCCATTAACTCAGCTTGAAAATCTTTCGGGATTAAATCAGAACGAAAATAACCTATTCTTGCAACTTCAGTTAAAGGCATGCGCTCCGCGCCGTCCGACTTATTGACGATAACACCCCCAACAATATCTATTGCTTCAGGTTCAGACTGCAATAACTGGCCAGCTAAATCGAGAACATTATTGCGCAAAGCTTTAGATGCGATTAGTACAGCCTCACCTCCTATACCAGCACCTCGAGAACCCCACGTTCCGCCGCCAGTGGGCACATTATCCGTATCTCCGCTAACCACTCGAACTTTGTCAATTTCAATACCAAAGGCTGTTGCAGCTATTTGAGCCATTATAGCATCTGTCCCCTGACCCTGCTCTGTAACACTGTGATGGACAATAATTGAACCGCCAGAATCAAGTCGCACCTGTGCACCGTCTTGCGATGAAATACGTGCCCCCCCAACTCCATACATCAAAGCGCCTGGATTAGTCAGCTCTATCATTGCTGCAAATCCGATGCCTCGATAAACCCCTAATTCACGAAGCTTATCTCGGTCATTTTTTATTGCCTCATAATCCATCATTTCCATTAATGTCTCGAGGCTTTTCTGGTGAGACAATGCCTCTAGAATTATCCCACTAGCTCCCTTAGTGGGATATGCATCATCGGGAATTAAATTTCGCCGTCGAATCTCAACTGGATCAATCTCCAACTGATGAGCACCCTTTTCTAGCAGACCCTCGGTGACAGCAAATGCGATTGGATGGCCGACAGCTCTATATTGGCACATAACATTTTTGTTTTGAAAAACAACTTTAGATTTAGCCCTGTAGTTTTCATGCTTATATGGACCACCAGTAAAGTTTAAGACCTGATTCGCTTCCATTGCGCTAGTGCGTGGATACATGGAGTAGGGACCTATGCCAGTTAAAGCATCTATCTCAATGCCCAAAATCTCTCCCTCGGAAGAAAAAGCCATACGTCCATTAACCCTGTGGTGACGCGCATGAATATCAGTTACGAATGATTCGAGCCTGTCTGCCGTAAACTTAACAGGCCTGCCTAACAATTTAGAGATAGCTGCAGTAGCCATCTCATCAGCGTATATGTGTACTTTGATACCAAACGACCCTCCCACATCCTGGCAGATAACTCGAACGTTGCCCTCAGGCACACTGATATGTTTAGCAAAAATATGTTGCATCATGTGAGGAGCCTGGAAAGACATATAAACAGTTAACTTGTCCTCAGTCTGATTGTAGTCGGATAGCATAACCCTAGGCTCAAGTGTGACGCCTGTGTGGCGTTCAAAAAGAAAGTTTTCCTCTACTATCAATGCGGCGTTACTAAATGCTGACTCAACATCACCAGCCTCGACAGAGTTTTCGAAAGCAATATTATCTCCCAGTTCGGGATGAATAACATGAGTAGAAGGATCTGCTGCAGTTTCAGGCTCACAAACCACAGGTAGTTCGTCATATGTAACCTCAACCAAAGCGACTGCATCTTCTGCTTCTGCGCGACTATTGGCAACGACCGCAGCAACCGCTTCTCCTTGCCAACAAACATGATCAACCGCTAGCGGATACTGAGGAGCTGATTTCAATCCTTTGAAGTGGGTTAAAACTCCCACCCAAGGAGAACAATAAGATTCTAGATCTTTTGCAGTTATTACTTTGATAACCCCCGCACTATGTGAAGCCTCTTTCGTATCAATTCCTGTTATACGGGCATGTGCGTAAGGAGATCGAACAAATGCTACATGAACCATACGCTGAAGTTTTATATCATCAACAAACTGCCCCTGCCCCGCCATAAGTCTTTTTGCATTCGGGCGTGGTACACTTCGACCGATATACGAATTTGGTCGACCAAGAACACTTGCGTCTGGAGCTGTTATCGTTTCATTAACCATTGATTTCTCCTAATTGACCCGTAACCGATTTCTAACCGGGTGTCTGTTTGCATCCTTAATACCTAACTCATCTTCTGCTATCAAAATACGCTGCACGTTCGCTGTGCCCTCACCCACCGCTAGCATATTAACATATGAGGTTAATTTTTTAATTGGATATTCATCTGCAAGCGCATATCCAGCAAATATTTCTGCTGCGCAAGAAGCAGCATGTTTAGCTGCATTCACTGCTACGTATTTAGCCCGAGATGTAGCCCGAGTCGAAGGTTTTCCCTCGTCCATTAGCCAAGCAGTGCGATGCACTAATAGCCTTGCAGCGTCGATATTTACAACCATATCAGCTATCAATTGTTGTACCATTTGATACTGCCCAATAGCATGACCACGAATGACCCTCTCATTAGCGTAGCGAACCGACTCATCCAAACAGGCTTGAGCTAATCCAACCGATCGCGAAGAAACTGTTAAACGTCCATATTCTAGCGCGTTCATCGCTATTTTAAACCCCTCGCCCTCGTCTCCCAATCGATTTTCTACAGGAACAGTAAAATCATCCAGATATACTGCATTTGAACACAGAGCTTTCGATAATCCAGTCATGGGAATCGGAGAGGCCGAAAAGCCGTCATAACGTTTGGGTTCGACTATAAATGCCGTAATTCCCCTATGTCCTGCGTCTAAGTCTGTTTTGGCAAACAAAATGCCTGTATCACACGAATTAGCAAATGTTATCCATTGCTTTGAACCATTGATCTTATAAACGTCATCCCTTTTTGTTGCCTTAGTCTTCATAGAACCAGAGGCATCTGATCCTCCACCTGATTCTGTTAAAGCAAACATCCCTATTTTCTTACCTTTAATCAAATCTGGAACAAACCTATTAATCTGATCTTCATTCCCCCAGTTAAAAATTGTAAAGGGACAAGTCATAGCTTGCATATTCATTGCATAACCGAATTCAGGAGCCAGACGCGATATTTCTTCAGATATTACTGCTACCGCCAGAAATCCTGCAGCTGTTCCACCTAAGCTTTCCGGAAATGATGCACCAAATAAACCAATTTCTCCCATTTTTTGTATTATCTTATGTGGAAACTGGCCGGAAGCTTCCATTGAGTCAATATTTGGAAGGATTTCTGACTCAGTAAAACGTCTAGCAGATTGAGAAATTGCTTCAATTTCACTTGGGATATAAAAATTCATTTTTACTCCTGCACCTTTAAATTCCCCGTAGATCTATTTAACATCAGAAAGTACATATTTCACCAGGGTATAATTACAGAAAGATTCTCAAAAGTGACAAAACATTTTGAAAAAGTAGAAACCCTAGTTTCAAATATTCCAGACAGTTCTAAAATTGCTTTAGCGCCTGACTACAGCGGCTGTCCAATGGAAGCGATTAGAGCACTTATCAAGCGAGGTGCAACTGGCCTGCACATAATAGGCGTGCCATCTGTAGGATTCCAAGGCGATATGTTAATAGGTGCTGGTTGCGTTGAAACCATTGAAACTGCTGCAGTGACGATAGGAGAACACGGCCTAGCCCCGAGGTTTACTTCAGCTATTAAAAACGGAACCATAAACATAATTGATGGAACATGCCCAGCTATTCATGCAGGATTACAGGCTGCGCAGAAAGGAATACCGTTTATGCCTGTACGCGGCATACTAGGTTCTGATCTCTCAAAACACCGCCATGACTGGATTGAAGCAAGCAACCCATTTAGTGAAAATGAGGAACCACTAATTTTTGTAAAGGCAATTACACCGGACATAACCTTAATTCACGTACCGTTAGCTGACAGTGATGGGAATGTCTGGGTGGGCGTGAGGCGAGAAATGATGGTCATGGCACACGCCTCTAAAAAAACGTTGGTGACATATGATAAATTGTTTGATGGAAACCTTCTATCAGAAGAGAGCATGGCTCCAGGAACAATCCCTTCCCTTTACGTAGATGGCCTAGCACTAGCAGAAAACGGGGCCTGGCCAGTAGGGTTATTCGGTAACTATCCCCCAGATGAAAATCATTTAAAGATTTATCTGGATATGGCAAAAACTGAAGAAGGATTTAAAGAGTATATAAATGAGTATGTTTTTGAACCGAAAGCTGCAGAATGAGTGAAGTTATAAAAAAGGAAGAAATGTTAATTTTTGTGATATCCGAAATGCTAAAAGGCATGAGGCACGTGGCTGTTGGAGCATCATCCCCAATACCAGGAGGCGCAGCATTACTGGCTAGAGCCAATAGTTCCACTGACTTTCGCGTGTCTATGCTGGGCAGTGAAGAACATAATACTTTTACTAATGGTGGAACAGAACTGTTCGACTGCGCGGCCCAAGGCAGAATAGACGCTTTTTTTCTTGGTGGAGGCCAAATTGATGGAAGCGCAAATATAAATTTAGTTGGGATCGGCGATTATCCAGATACAAAAGTTCGTTTTCCAGGGTCTTTTGGTTCCGCATATCTTTATTATCTCGTCCCTAGAGTGATTTTATTTAGGGAAGAGCATACTCCTCGGGCGTTGGTTCCCAAGGTAGACTTTATTAGTGCTCCTGGCACCAGCCCTGACAATGTTAATAGACCTGGGGGGCCTTACGCCTTAGTAACAGAAAGGTGTGTTTTTAGGTTTGATAAGAAGAAAGCACGTTTTCGTTTGGAATCAATTCATCCTGGACATTCTCTTGAAGAAATCATTGAGATGACAGGGTTTGAATTCGACGAACCAAGCACTATTCGCGAAACTAAACCTCCAAGTTCTGATACGCTTAAACTAATCCGTGGTAAAATAGCTGATGAGATTTCAGAAACCTATCCTGCTTTTTCCTCAAAAATTTTCGGATCTTGAGGACGTTAATTTTTTTTAATTATGTTAACTACTCATAGAATATCAACTAATTTTTTTAAACTAACTCAGAAAACAATCTAATCTAAATGGAGCCTAACATGCCGTTCTTTAATATAAATGAGATGAAAACGAAAAGAGATAAAACAGCCCCAGGAATGGCTGCTTCAATAGCTGGTGAGTTTATGAAGGTGGGAGTCATGACTTACGAAGACGAAATAGGACCCCCTCCTCATTTTCATCCTAATGAAGAACAATTTATTCTTGTTTTAGAAGGAAAACTCAGAATGGTTTTAGGTGATGAAGTAAAAAACATCGGTCCAGGAGATTTAGTCCATGTCCCGAGAAATGTAGCGCACACCGTTCGTGCTGTTAATGGACCTGCAAGGTTTTTTACTGCCAAACACCCAGTTGGAAATGGAGAGCTAAGTCAAGATTATAACCTAGCCCCTAACGCTGATGAATTGAAAGCTAAACTTGCTGGTTGAAACGACATATTTATATGCAGGAAAAAGTTATCCCCATCATCATGAATTAGTAATAAAACTGGGATAACAGGCTAGGCTAATTTCAACATTAATTAAGACATATCAATTATAAAAAGAGATTTCCGAGTAATGCACAACACAGAAGAAAATTGGCCAAATGGCGCGATGGACGGTCTCAAAGTTGTAGATTTGAGTCGTGTTCTCGGCGGACCATATTGCACCCAGATTCTTGCAGACCATGGAGCAGAAGTTATTAAAGTTGAACCTCCGCAAGGAGACGAAACAAGAGACATGGGGCCTCCCTTCCACGAAGGAGATTCTTCATATTTTATAGGAATCAACAGGAATAAAAGATCCATTGGTCTCGACTTAAGTAATATAGAGGGGCGGTCAACTTTATTACGTCTCCTTGAAGATGCTGATGTGTTGTTGGAAAATTTTAAGACCGGGACCATGGAAAAATGGGGGATTGGATATGAGGATACTATTTCAAAACTTTTTCCTAACCTCATTTACTGTCGTATATCGGGCTTTGGAAGTGATGGTCCATTGGGTGGCTTACCCGGTTATGACGGAGTAATACAAGCGATGGCCGGATGGATGTCAGTAAATGGAGGCAATGATAAGGATCCAACTAGACTAGGTCTCGCAGCAGTTGATATGGGCACCGGGCTCTACACCTGCGTCGCTATATTAATGGCCCTGTTCGAGCGACAAGGCTCCAGAAAAGGACAATTTATTGACATGACATTATTTGATTGTGCTGTAGCGTTAATGCACCCTCACATACCAAATTTTTATTATTCAGAAGGCAAAATACCTGATATCTATGGAAATCAGCACGCAAATGTTGCTCCGTATGATAAATTCACCACAAAGACGGTAGAGGTATTCATTGCCGCTCTAAACAATCCTGCATTTAGAAGACTATGTACAGAGCTGGGACAGCCAGATCTTGCTAACGACCCACGTTTTAAAACTAACCCTGATAGAGTCGCTAATATTAGTGAATTAAGTGATAAGCTTTCATCTTTGATGGTAGACATAGATGGAGAAGATTTGTGCCAGCGGCTTATGTTAAATGGAATTGCGGCAGGACCGGTATATAACACTGCGCAAGTAGTCGAACACCCTCACACCTCACATAGGGATATGTCCGTCAAATTAGACTGGTATCAGGGTTCCGGAATTCCAATAAAATTTTCCAGAACACCCGGATCAATTCGTTCCACCCCTCCAAGGTTTAGTGAGCATGGAAGAGAAATATTAGCTCAACACGGCTTTAATGAGGATGAAATTGATTCCCTGGCTAAAAATCATGTGTTAGTTGAAGAACGTAAAAAACTCTGATGGTTAAGGCTACACTGTTTGAAGAGGTCTACTCATTATTCTTCAATAGACAATGCTCACGGGAAATAATCCGAAATAAGGCTGCTTTTCATGTTTAAAAACACCATTAAGATTCCAGTAGAATGGGGACACTGCGATCCCGCGCGTATTGTTTTTTATCCCAATTACTTCAGTTGGTTTGACCAAGCAACAAGGCATTTATTTGATAAGGCCGGCCTAAGTTATGACATTATGCATAACGAATATAAGACTCTGGGATTTCCACTTGTGGATGCACAAGCTGAATTCATTTCTCCTACTTTATTTGGAGATGAAATTGAGGTCACCAGTCATATAAGCAAGTGGTGGAGAAAAACAATAGAAGTTAGCCATGAAATCACCAATGACGGCAAAACGGCGGTTAAAGGCAAGGAAATTAGAGTTTGGGCAGTAACAGATCCAGATAATCCTCGTAAGTTAAAGACCAAATTAATTCCCGAAGAGTTTAAATTGAAATTTGAAAAGATAAACACCACCGTTTAGGAACACTTACTCTTTTCTCAAAATTAAATATTATTCTAAAATTATTTCGTAAAGAACAGTACGCCTTTTCAATAAAAAAAAGAGGATTTAATTATTTAAGGATCATAAACAAGCCAAAATCTACTATTAAGAGATAGAGTTTTATAGGAAGAGAGTTTTAATGAGTTTCTCTGTTAATATCAGGCAATTTAAGACCTCAATCGACGTTGAAATGGGGGAAACCATCTTAAGCGCAGCCTTAAAATCGGGAGTTCAGTTCCCTCATGGCTGCCAGTCGGGAAATTGCGGTGCCTGCAAGTCCCGCCTTTTTTCGGGAGACATTCAAATGTCGCCATACTCAGATTTTGCGCTCACAAAAGAAGAAAAAGAGTCTGGTTTAATACTTGCTTGTCGTTCGGTCCCCTGGAGTGATTGTGATCTAGCATATCTGGAACAAGATGATCTAGTTACTTTTCCGATCCGTAAACTAAATTGCACAGTCAAAGAAATACAACAATTCACCCATGATATAGTTCGGATCTTTCTTGGTATAGATAGTGGTGGTCCATTTAACTTCGCTGCTGGTCAATATGCTAAAGTTTCTTTTGATAAATTTCCTCCACGGGATTATTCTATGGCTAGTTTACCAGCAGATGATTTTCTTGAATTTCATATCCGTCAGATTTCAGGGGGATTAACGAGTACACATGCTAATAAAAAATTAATCGTAGGTGAAACGGTTAGTTTGGAAGGCCCATTCGGGGTTTCCTACTTTAGGGAAAACCATACTGGTCCGTTAATAGCAATAGGTGGTGGCTCAGGCCTGGCACCAATAAAGTCGATCGTGGAAACAGCTCTTGAAAAAAATCGGAAACAACCAATACATCTTTATTTTGGAGCAAGAGACACCAGAGATGTTTACCTTGAAAGTCACTTCTTAAATCTAGAAAACAAACATGAAAACTTTACTTATACTTGTGTTTTATCAGAACCAAAAGAACTCACGAAATACCGCACAGGTCACCTTTTCGAAGCAGTTAGTGATGATTTTAATAGCTTAGACGGGGCTAAGGCCTATTTAGCAGGTCCTCCTATAATGGTAGAAACATGCATAAAAAAATTATGTGAGCTTGGCATTAGACAAGATGATTGTCATGCTGACGCGTTTTATACTGAAGCTGAAAAAGCAAAATTGGAGGTGCTTACGTGAATAACTTTAATCAACTCCAAGGACGCGTGGCCATAGTATCTGGCGGAGCACGTGGAATTGGGCTAGCAATAGTTAAAACACTTGCTTCTCAAGGAGTAAAAGTTGTAATTGCCGATAATGGAAGCAACATAAATGGTACAAATTTCGAAATTGATTTCGTCAAAAAAATTGCGGATGAACTAGGCCCTAATGTAATTGCAATTCCCCGATCAGTCTCTAAGTCTGCAGACGCAAAGTACATTGTAGACTTCACCAATAATGAATTGGGTGGAGTTGATATATTAGTTAATAATGCTGCTATAATAAGAGACAGTTTTATTTTTAAGGGTGAACCAGATGATTTCGATTCAGTTTTAAGAACTAATTTATCTGGAGCCTGGTATTTGACCAACTCAGTAGCACCGATTATGCGGCAGCAAACAAAGGAAGGTCGAGGCGGTGAACCATACAATTGGGGGCGTATAATCAACATAACATCGACAGCGGGATTTTATGGAAATTTTGGGCAATCACCATATGCTAGTTCTAAGTCTGGTATGCTAGGCTTAATGCGTACAACAGCGATGGACCTAAACCGTGCAGGCATCACTTGTAATTCAATTGCGCCGTTTGCTGCTACTCGAGTAACCGAGACAATTAAGCCTGCTAATGATGAACAGTCGAGTTATAAGGAACGAGCTTTGAAAATCTCTCCTAAGCATGTAGCAATCGTAGTGGCATGGCTTTGTTCAGAAAAGAGTCAACAAATCACCGGACAGCTTTTCGGCGTTCGAGGTAGAGAGGTTTTTTTATTTTCTCAACCTAGACCAGTGGCTAAAATTACCTCAGATGCAGACTGGGAAATAGATTCACTTGATGAGTCAGCTAGCAGATCATTCTCTGCGTTATATACAGATTTAAAAACCGATTTAGAAGAGTTCAGTTCTGAGCCAAAAGTTTAGTCATCAAAAGAGTAATAAAAATGATTATGACACCAGGAGATAAAGTCGAAACAGTAAGCGAATTTTCAATAGCACCAGAAGAATATCGTCAGGCTGTTGAGAAGATAGTAATTAGTCATGCAATAAATGAACTATACGGTGCTCAGGTTTTTGATGAACCAGCAATAGCGCTCGCGCCAACTCCTTACTCAAAATGGCTAACATGTAGAGTAGCTATGGAAGAATATGGCCACCATGTAAGATTTAGAGACTTAGGTAATGAAATTGGAATTTCTCCAGAGAGAATGGTCCCTAGTAATACAAAAAAACCACTTTCAATATTTGAATTTCCCCTCAAAACCTGGGAAGAGTTTTGTGTTATCAAGTTATTGGCTGATCTTGCAGAAATTATACAAGTAGAAGATTTAGCACTTTGCAGCTTCCTACCCCTTCGGAATCTTTCTAGAATGACAATGCCAGAAGAACGCTTTCACGCCCAATTCGGAAAAGATTTTTGTACTGAAATATGTCAATCAGAAGAAGGAAAAAAGAAAGTACAGGATGCAATTAATAGATATTTTCCGATGCTGCCATCTTTCTTTGGTCGCCCAAATTCTAAAAATAATGAAATTTACCGAAAATGGTCTATCAAACAAAGGAAAAACGAAGAAATGCTAGAAGATTACATGAAACGGACGAAAGAGTTGGTTGAAGAACTTGGTCTAACCTTGCCAACCGTAACCGGAGCCAAGCTCTAAGCCCTATTACTCTATGGTTAATGGGAGAAAAAAATGATCAGTGCAGATATAAGACCCGATCTAGAACCATATTATACTCAAGAGCTTGACCCTAAAAACCTTGCGCCTTTGTGGGAGGTCCTTCCCGGGATCGCAAAAAAATCGCCCGAAAGCTCTTGTAAGCCGTTTATTTGGCATTATGAAAGTTTACGTGAAACACTGCTTAAATCGGCAGAATTGATAACTGCTGAAGAAGCTGAAAGGAGAGTTCTTATCTTAGAGAATCCTGGAATGCGTGGGCGTTTTCGAATTACAACGGCTCTTTTTGCAGGATTACAGTTAATTATGCCAGGCGAAGTTGCACCAGCCCACCGACATACCCAAGCAGCCTTGCGCTTTATAGTTGAAGGTAGCGGTGCTTATACGGCAGTAAATGGAGAACGAACCAATATGGAAGAGGGTGACTTTGTTATAACCCCAGCTTGGACCTGGCACGATCACGGCAATGAAAGCAAGGAACCAATGGTTTGGATGGATGGTCTAGATATTCCGATTATAGAAACACTAGATGCAACCTTTGCAGAAAAATACAACGATAAGTATCAAGTGCCCAGTAGGCCAGAGGGTGATTCATTGGCGCGTTTTGGCTCGGGCATGCTGCCAGTGGATTATTATGAAAAAGGCACAGTTTCAAAGGTTTTTAACTACCCTTATGCCAGAACTAGAGAGGCGCTAGAAACGATGCGTAAATCTGAAGAATGGGATCCGTGCCACGGTCTAAAGCTCAGATTTGTTAATCCTGAAACTGGTGATTCCGCCATGCCAACCATTGGCACCAATATGCAGCTTTTACCCAAAGGGTTCGAAACATCATCTTATCGATCAAGTGATGCTTGTGTATTTAGCATTGTTGAAGGATCAGGTGAGACCCATTTAGGGAATCAGGTTTATAAGTGGTCGAAACGTGACACCTTTGTTGTTCCTAGCTGGCTTCCAGTAAAACATGTAGCTAATGAGGATGCAGTACTATTCAGTTTTTCTGATAAGCCTGTACAACTAATGGTAGGCGTCTGGCGTGAGGATCGTGGTAATTTATAAATGGCTATCGAATCACTGGCCCTAAGTCGATTTACTAATCAAATAGAATCTGCACCATGGTTTTCTTCTTTGGGAAAGGACCTGACGCTCGAAGAAACTGATTATGCCAGTAGGTATATTAAATCGATAGGACTTGAGGTGGTAAAAGTAGGAAAAATAGCCTCATGGGTAAAAGCAGAAAATTTGATTAAAGCGCCTGACTGGAGTGAGAGTTGGTGGGTCGCCGAAGAGCAAGAAAGGAAAAGCCTAACTTCTTTTGCAGAAAAGAAATATGGTAGAGAAAACTTATTTGAGTCTCTAAGTTACATTAGTAATTTCGTGTCAAATATTGTGCATGGTGCTGCAGCCATTTCAGCAGCGCAAGAGGGAGTGGCTAATTCGGGACTGATACGAGCCGCAGCTGGATCAGCAACTTTAGCCTCCCATCAGGCGGCTTTGGAAATTTTAGTCAACAAACGTGCTACTGGACCATTTATATCAAAATATCGACTATTCGAGTCAGGTCATTGGCCATTATGCCTGAACAGTAAAGTGTTTTATATTTTTTGAAATATTCAAGGAAGAGAAATGAAATATGGTTCAAAAGAGAGATTGCAGACCCTTTTTGCAACCTAAAAGCGTAGCTGTTGTAGGGGCTAGTGAGCGCTTATCCAGTTCTGGTGGAGCGGTCTTGCGAAACATAATTTCATCAAAATTTCCAGGAGATGTGATCCCTGTAACTCCCAAGAACGAGAAAGTTTTAGGAATCACTAGTGTCAAATCCTTGTTAGAACTCAGTACCCCTGCTGAACTAGTTGTTATTGTCGTAAGACCCGATCTTATACTTGATATAGTTGATGAAGCCGCAATCTCCGGCCACAAAAACCTTATGATACTACCAGGTGGATTTAGTGAGGCAGGCCCAGTAGGGCAAATTCGGGAGTCAGAACTTCTTAGAAAAACAGATGCTGCTGGTATTACTGTTTTTGGCCCGAATTCAGCAGGTTGTATTCATCTAAATAAACATTCACCATTTGCTGCAACTTTCCTTCGTGATTTACCACTAGGAGGAGGAATAGCATTAATTTCACAGTCAGGAGCTATATCTGAAGAAATAATAGCGACCGGTAATAAAAACAGCTTACCAATAAGTACCGTCATATCCGTTGGTAATGCTGTTCATCTTGAGGTTATAGATTATTTAGAATTCCTCGGAGAACAAGACACATGTAGTTGTATTTTGCTTTATATGGAATCTGTAAACAATATTAAGAATTTTGAACGAGTAGCTCGTAAAATTACGAAAAAAAAACCAGTGGTCGCTCTTATCGGGGGTCGAACAATGGAAGGGGGTCATGCGGTTCGCAACCACACCGGAGGGTTGGCTATGACAGATTCTGAGGCAGTATCTTTCATGCAAAAATGCGGTATAATACGCGTGAAAAGTCTTCGTCAATTAATGTTAGCGGCTAAAGGTTTTGGTTTCTTTCCACAAGGTATAGGGAATAGGATACTTCTTTTCTCTAACTCGGGAGGACCCGGCGTAATAACAACGGACCATTTAATTGATAATAATCTAAAAATGCCTCCGTTACCCAAAGAATACTCTCGTGACTTAAAAAATCTTTTACCTCCCGAAGCAGCTGTTTCAAATCCGATTGATATGCTTGCTGACGCCAGAGAAGACCGTTTCGAAGCTGCATTTCTCTCTGCTCTAAAACATTGCAAAAATGAATATGATGCTATTTTAATGATACATGTTGTTCCGTTTATGGTAGACGCCAATCCTGTAATCAATGTAATGTCTTCATTAGCTAAAAAAGCCTCTTTTCCTGTATTTCATAGCATGATGGGAACGTTAGAAAATAAAATTGAATGGTTTACAAAAATGGAAAATTCAGGAGTTGCTATGTTCGAGAATTCCGAAGATATGGCAGAATCAGCAAGTATTCTTGCCCAATATCCCCTTCTGAAAAGCAGTAAAGAAAAAACCTTCTAATTTTCTCCAAAAACTATCTCTATAAAACCATAGAAAAGAAACGAGTCTAAGTTGGTAGCTATCACAAAGAGCCCTAAAGTTAATTGGTTGCAGCCAGGAAAATGGAAAAAAGCATCATATAATACTTTGTGGTGTCTTTTAGGTTGTTCAATTGGTGATTTGGGCACCATCGCTTATTTTCAATTTACTGGAACTCATTGGCCAACACTGATAATTATGTGTCTAGCAATAGTAATGGGCCTTCTAACTTCTATTCTATTAGAAACAATTGTTCTCAGCAAACAAATGACCATTAGCACGGCGTTAAGAACAGCTTTAGGCATGTCTATGATATCCATGGTTTCTATGGAGGTTGCTATGAATCTCATGGATGTACTGCTAATGGGAGGAGCAGTATTAACCTGGTGGGTCATTCCCATAATGCTCGCCGCAGGTTTCATAACCCCACTCCCGTACAACTACTGGCGCTTGGAAGTTCTTGGAAAAGCCTGCCATTAGAATGATTTAATTAATTTACAACATAGTCTTCTGTAGCCCTACTTAAAATTTAGAAATCACTTCTTCAGAAAAAAGAGTAATAGATTTTCTAGCTAAATGTAGTGGCATATCAAAAAAATTTACTTGTAAGGAAGCAATGTCAAAATCACCTACTTGGTCCTTATAGCTTTTAATCTGATCACATATCTGACTTGGTGTACCCACCCAGGCCGCGCCCTTTTCTAATTGGCTTTCAAATGATTCTTTAGCTAAATCCTTAATGAGTTGCCTGTAACCAGGATAATCAGAAGAAGCCTGATTGAGCCAATCTGAACCAGCATTAACAAGAGTCTTAAGATAATTATTAATTCTTGATTGGGAGAGATCAATTGCCTCTCTCTCATCAGGCCAACAGAACATATGAAAAGCCAGCATAACAGTTCCATTACCCTTGTGGCCGGCCGACTTCCAAGCTTCTCTATACAGGCCTATTAGCTCCGACATTTTTCCTCCGGACAAAGGAATTGCCATTATGGCATAGCCTGATTTCCCGGCTTCCTGAAACGATTGGGGGGTGGCAAATGCCGCTATATAAAATGGAGGATGAGGCCTCTGAGTAGGCCTAGGGTAGGAGGTGGTCGGAGGAAATTTATGAAATTCACCATTTGAAGAAAAATCTTCTGTTTTCAGTAAGCCCTTTATTTGTTCAATACCTTCAGAAAAACGGCCCTTACTTTCGTCCAAAGAAACCCCAAATCGAGCAAACTCGTGGGGCATAAAAGCACGAGCAAATCCCACATCTAACCTACCTGAAGATATTGCGTCTAGCATACCAATTTCACCCGCCAGCTTTAGAGGGTTATTAAAAACCGGAAGGATAGCTCCTGTTACCAAACGAGCTTTTTTCGTCTTCTGTGATGCAGCGGCCAAAAATAACATTGGGTTGGGACTGTAACCACCATATGCATGAAAATAATGTTCTACAATACGGACATGCGAATAACCCAATTCATCAGCACAGCCAACCAGTGACAAGCATTCTTCAAAATATTTATCAGCGGGTTTTATTTCAGGACCAACACATGGAAAGAACTGCATTCCAAATTTCATAATAACCTCATTAATCTACAATAGAAGTAATGGGTTTTAACATTAGCATTTAAAACTTTTAGGAAAAGCATGAATCAAAACCCAGGTGACTGTATACTAATTGACAATCTTCGAAAAACTACTATCAGCTGTTGACCAATCTTAACGTCTTAACACAAGCTATAGAAAAATATTAATGGGAAAAACATATGTCTGATATTACTACTATAAAAATTATTGAATTTCCTAGTACTGGGCTACTTCCACATCATATAGCTGATGAAAAAGGATTTTTTTATGAAGAAGGTCTAGATATTGAAATTACCGCAACACCTAACTCCGTTTTTCAAATAACAAATTTAATTGATGGTAATTTTCATATTGCCGGTACAGCATTAGATAACATTATAGCCTATCAGGAAGGACAGGGCGTAACAGAGCTATCACGTGATCCAGACTTGTTCGCTTTTATGGGCGCTTCTCAGGTGAACTTAAGCCTGGTAGTTCAAAAAGAATTTATTAACTACCAAGACCTTAAGGGGCAGAGCCTCGCTGTAGATGCATTATCCACAGGTTTCGCCTTTATGCTGCGCGAAATGCTCGAAATAAATGGAGTAAATCCTAATGAATATGAGTTAGTTCCCGTAGGGGCCACTAAGGCCCGTCTTGAATCTTTGGTCGAAGGAAAACATGCAGGAGCCTTATTGAACCCTCCGTTTACAGAGGCGGGTGAATCTGCCGGGCTTAGAGTTATTGACAACAGCCAGAAATGTCTTCCCCCATGCCAAATTGGGGTGATGGCAGCATGTAAAAGCTGGGCTGAAAATAATACAGAGACACTGAGAGCTTTTATTAGGGCTGAGCTAAAAGCGATCAAATGGGCGACTGAGCCAGCCAACATAGACGAAACAGTAAATATATTAGAGAGAAACATACCCGGCATGAGCAACAGTGATGCGAAAAGCGCAATGAAAATAATGCTTGACCCTAATCTCGGGCTAGCAAATAGTTATAGGATTAACGAGGAAGGCGTGGCTTTTATCCTCGCTTTGAGAAGTAAATATGGAAAACCTAAAAAGAAGTTGGTAGACCCGACACGCTATATCGATTTGTCTTATGGTAATCTCCTTTGAACTTCTCTGATTCAGTTTTTCGAATGATATATATTTTTACATATAGTTTTTATTGGACCAAGAAATCAGATTGCTAGGAAGGATGATATGATAAAAATTAGTGGGTTCCGCTATTGCAGATTGGGTACCGCAAATCTTAGTGAAACGATCAAGTTTGCTACTGAAATCATTGGACTTGAACTAGTTGATCAAAAAGACGGTTTCGCGTACTTAAGGTGTGATGATAGTGACCATAACATCGTTTACTTTCAGGGCGATCCCGAGGATCACACGATAGGCCTTTCCCTGGATACATTCGAAGAACTTGATGCAGCTGAAAGTAGATTGGAAGCCATCGGCCGTCCTGTATATAGGGGCACTGATTCAGAGGCAGAGGCCAGACGGTGCATGGGATATATAAACTTTAAAGATACAAGTGGTAATTCTATAGACCTTAGTGTTAGGCCCTTTGCATCAGGAACAAGGTATTTTCCTTCAAGGGATGCGGGAATAACTGAATTCAGCCACATAGGACTAAGAGTAACTGACCCGAGGGAAGCTGAGAAATTTTGGTCGCAGGAGTTTAATTTTAGGACTAGTGATTGGATTGGTTGGTCAGCACTTATGACATTCGATGAAGTGCACCACCGCTACGCCCTATTTCCTTCTAATAAACCCGGGATACAACATGTTAATTTTCAGGTGGCTGAAACGGATGATATAATGAAATCAAACTACTTCCTCCGTGATCGCCAGGTGCGTATCCAAGCAGGGCCCGGCAGGCATTCTTTATCAGGAGCTAGATTTGTTTACTATTATGGCCCAGATAACATGATATATGAATATTCTTGTGGGGTTCGGATGGTCGACGAAAACTGGGAGCCACGCCAATTTCCTATTAATGAAGCCTCTTTCTGCGCTTGGGGCTCCAAACCAGATCTAGACATTCTAGAATCAGAAAGTTAATTGATGGTCTTTGTCTTTTCTCTCTAACTAATCTGTATTTCGGATTTTGTTACATTTTCTGACGACCATCCACATATTGTCGCTTAAATAGAAATGATCGGTTAAACTAAATTTCTCTACTTGAAATCCAACACTCTCAACCATTGCTCGCAAACTCTCTGGTGTAAAGTAGTTTACATGGCCAGGAAACCGAAACCCACACCAACGGTTACCCATCAATTTTCGATTAAAGCTAGCATAATTAGGAACTTTTATGATTGCTGCCCCACCCGGACTAAGTGCAGACCACGCGCTACCTAATAAAACTAGCGGCTCCCTTTCATGCTCTAAAAACGACCTCATTATTATCCCACTCATGGATTCTTTTTTTATCTCAGATAACCCTTCAATCGCAGAAGCAGCAAAAATTTTACCCCCTCGAGAAGAAAGTCTCTCAGAGGCCTGACGTGCAAGATCTTCAGATATTTCAATTCCAAACGGTTGATATATTTCAGGTAAACCTGCCAGATAATCGCCAACACCGCATCCAATATCTACAACAGGTCCAGGAGGAAAATAAACTTTAATACGTTTTGCTAATTTATTCGGTTTTCGTATTAACCATCGCCTAAATTTCTTCCAAACTCTAGAAAAATGATACGTGAAAGGAAATTCTTGTTTCATCCTTATACTACGGTCACCATGGTTTCGTTCCCAAGCGAACTCACTTACTAAAGCTTCATATCCTGGAGGATTTTCAAGGTATACAAACTCACAGATAGAACAACTTTTCAATTTCCATTGCTTCCAAGAATAAGTGAGAGCTGGTGAGTTAGAATTAACTGTGCCACACTTAGGGCAATCTCTGGTTGCATAAGAATAACCATCGTCTTTTTTCTCGTTTATCATATCTGCTTCTAATGAGTTTATTTGATATCAATCATCTATCACCGCTTAAAGGAAAAGGCTAGATGGCATTTTATAGTAGAGAAATCTAACTTTGATTGAAAAAGAAAACACAAAATACTTAATTGGTCGCCTATGGCGTGATTGGCTTCGATCTCAAATAATTCGTATTTCTGGGGCAGTTTTTTTTATGGTGGTTGTCGCCGCCACCTCAGCACTATATCCAAAAGTCATCGAATTAGCTGTTGATATGTTAGCTGACTCTGACAAAAGAGTATTAACGTTATTACCGGCTGCAATAATTATTATAACATTCATCCGTGGAATAGCATCATATAGCCAAAGTGTGCTCAATCAATCAATGTCGTTGCGTGTTATAGCCGAACTACAAAAATCGATGTTTTCTAAGCTTATGTATGCAGACATGGAAATGATGCAAGATACAAAAACTGGAAATCTGATATCCCGTTTTACGAATGACGTAAATTTGATGAGGGATGCTCTCTCTCGCACACTTACTGTATTAGGACGCGAGTCTCTGACCGCGATTGCATTAATTGGAATTATGTTCCATCTTGATTGGATTTTAGCGCTTATTGTGGTTATCACGTTTCCATTGGCCGGTCGACCCATCCTCCGATTAGGTCGAAGATTACGGCGAGCCTCAACCAACGTACAAACCAGTCTCGGATCTCTTACCGCTACCTTGGCTCAATCATTTAATGGCATAAGGTTAATTAAAGCCTATGGAATGGAGAAACAACAGAACCAACAGTCAGAATGGCTTTTTGATGAAGTGTATAGACTGATTATGAAGACAGTAAAGGGTCGTGCCCGTGCACAACCAATATTGGAAACTTTAGGAGGATTTTGTGTGGCGCTGGTTCTAGCTTATGGCGGCTTAAGAGTAATTTCAGGATCCGGTACTTTAGGGGAATTTGTAGGATTCCTCTCAGCAGCAATAATGTTATTACAGCCTATCCGAAGCATCGGAAATTTTAACGCAAACCTACAAGAAGGTCTCGCAGCTGTAAAACGAACATTTGATCTTCTAGACACTGAACCAAAAATAACAGACAACCACAAGGCCATAATTCTTAACAAAGCAAAAGGCAACATAGAACTTATCGATGTTTCTTTTTCATATGAAAATAGCAGACCAGTACTTGACGGGATTTCCATAAATATTAATGAGGGGCAAACGATTGCTCTCGTAGGCCCCAGTGGAGCAGGTAAATCCACAATATTAAATTTGATTCCGCGTTTTTACGACACCGACTCGGGATCTGTTAAAATCGATGGGCACGACGTTAAAAATTTAACTACAGCTAGTTTAAGAGATCAAATCTCACTTGTAAGCCAAGACATTACTTTATTTAATTTATCAATAGAAGATAACATACGTTTCGGAGATTCCTCAGCGGATTTAGAAAAAATACAAAATGTAGCAAAAAATGCCGCTGCTCATGATTTTATAATTAACCTCCCTAATGGATACGATACAATTGTCGGAGAACAAGGAACCAATTTGTCAGGTGGTGAAAGACAGCGTATAGCCATAGCACGTGCAATGCTAAAAAACGCCCCTATATTACTATTTGATGAGGCCACAAGCTCTCTGGATGCAGAATCAGAATTTCTTGTGCATAACGCTATAAAACGGTTATCCGAAGGACGAACTACTATAGTTATTGCGCATCGCCTTTCAACAGTGATGGCAGCCGACAAAATTTACGTTATGAACGAAGGTAAGATTGTTGAACATGGTAAGCACAATGAACTTATTACAAAAGATGGTCTGTATTCTCGTTTCGCCCAAATTCAATTTCAATACATAAAAAAAATCTGATTTCTTTTAATTATTCGAAAACTTAAATCTTTTTAACTAATTAATCACTATAGGTATAAGGAAAAAAATTAATATTTTAAAAGAGCTGGATTGAAGCTTAAGGTGATATAAGGTCCTTTACTAACCGCAAATAAAAAGGTTGAATTGGGCATCTCGCTGAGTAGCCATAAAGACCAATAGCAGACTGGTATTAAAATAAAGCAAGGAAATTAACTATGACAAAAGAAAACCCCCAGACGGTTTATAACAACTCTAGATTCCGAGTAGTTGACTATAATTTCGATATGTTCATTGGCCCAGCAGCGGGTGAACAGTTCAAAGATTTTACATTGACCGACCTTGAAAGTAGAGAAGAAGTTAAGCTATCTGATTTTTCTGGAAAATGGTTGGTTATTGAAACCGCTTCATCAACTTGTTCTATGTACACAAAAAACATTGTAACAATGAAAGACGTCGTAAAAAAATATCCTGACGTTGAGTTTATTACTGTATACGTTCGCGAAGCTCACCCAGGAGAAAGATTAGGCCCACACAAATCTATGGATGATAAATTTGGAGCTGCCAAAAGAATCGGACCTCGTTACGGTGAGTTTCGAAAAGTTTTAGTAGATAATTTAGATGGGGATTTTCACCGAGCCTATGGAGCCATGCCCAACGTTGTGTATATTATAAGGCCCGATGGCAAAATTCATTATCGCTGTAATTGGGCAGCTCCGCATCTGATAGAAAAGGCTCTTGATGATCGTGAAAGCTTTCACACTATAGAAAACGCTCCTACGGCTGAATTACGTGCCTCCAGGGCAATGCCTCACATGATAAGAACTATGTGGACAGGCGGATTTGTTGCTTTATACGATTTTTTCAAAGGTGCTCCTCTTACAGTAGCAAAACACGTGAAAGTCGATGCCTACTACGCAAAACATGGTCGATTTAAAAATCAACCAGTTTCCGACTCAGAGATGCAGGCAAGAATTAACGAATCAGATGGAACTAAGCCCAACAATCAAGCAGCAGAATAATAAATTTTAATAGAACAAATTTTTAAACATTCTAGCGACTGGCTTCTTTAATTGGCCAGTCGTTTTTCTTTACAAGAATTACATGAAAAAAGAAAACTGGGCTAAAGAAATTTATAAATAGCGGTTTCTGAATAAATCCTTATTTTCGTTTTTTTGTTTTGCTCAAAGAATCAATAATGAATTGGTACATTTCTGTTTTTGATTGTTCAATAAAACTACCGCCACCAGTATTTATTGAGAAATCGCTTTTTTTAGGAACCTCATAAGGATTTGAATCTGAGTATCCGACTAAATCAGTTATTAGACCATTATCGGCCGAAGAATAGAGTCCTTTAGGATCTCTCTCTTTTAAACTTTCAAGATCTGTTTTTATGTATATTAATCGAAAGTTTGCACCTAATTTAGTTCTTACAGCTACTCTCGCTTCCTCATAGGGGCTAATTACAGAAACAATAACAACGTCAAATAAATTTTTGTACTCTACGCATATGTTGGCAATACCCAAATTATTTTTCATCACATCATCACGACTAAAACCTAATTTTTTTTTATATTTTTTTCTAACGTCATCACCGTCAATAACCAAAACTTTTAAATCAATATCTGTGAGCATTTGTTCAACTGCTCTTGAAAGAGTCGTTTTTCCCGACCCCGACATGCCAGTAAGCCAAATAAATAGTGCGTCACATGTTTTCATTGAGCTAAGACCCCTCGATTATTTTTTTTAACGAGAGTTTAGGGCTCCATGCAGAGTATTCTCTGATAATTGCATTAATAATATCGACAGATTCAGTTGGATACTTGCCTATAGCAGTCTCTGCTGCCAAGACTAACCCTCTAGCGCCCATCAACAGCGTGCTAGCCACATCATTAGCCTCTGCCCTGGTTGGTCCCTTATTTACGGTCATAGATTCGAGTAAATTAGTAGCCACATAAACTGGAACTTCAAATTTGTTCGCGAAAGAGATAATCCTTCTCTGCAAAAAAGGAATCTTTTCTATTGAAACTTCTCTAGATAAGTCGCCTCGGTCTATTAAAATCTGCTGAACTAAAGGAAGAATTTCTTTAAGATTTAAAACACCTTCAATACTTTCTATTTTGGCTATTAAATTTTTCTCTCCGATAATTTTTCTAACAGCTCTTACGTCATCAGCTCTATTGGTGAATGAGAGAGCAAAGTTTTCTATACCTTTATCGATACCAATTCTAAATGCAGCTTCATCTTTGGGTGTAATAGCAGGCAAATGGATTATCTTGTTAATGGTTACGGCTTTATTGCTACCGACATGTCCTTCATGAATAACTTTACAAGTAACTATATCCTTTTCCAACTTTATTACTTTTAAACAAACAGAATTAAAATCTATCCTTATTTCGTCACCCATTGATAATTGATCAAACACAGATGCTGGAGTTAATGAAATAATTTTTTCATTTCCCACCTTTTTATCTCTACTGATGGAGACTAAATTATTTAAACCGTATTTAACAGATTCACTCACCATCGAACCATTTCTTACCTGAGCTCCCTCACTATCAATGCAAATAGGAACTCCTGACCAAGAACGGATTTTATCAATTAAAGCGTCAACTTCTTCTATATTTGTGTGTGATAAGTTTATTCTAAATAGACTCACACCTCTTTGTTCTAGGCCCTCAACAGTTTTTTTATTCAGGGAAGTGGGGCCTAAAGTTGTTAGTACTTTTATCATCGTTTAAAATTTTTTTGTTATCTAATTTAGTGTTTTTACAAGTAGTGGTTTCGAGACATAAAAACAATTCCGAATCTTAAAAAAAATGGTGTCCCCGGCAGGACTCGAACCTGCTACCTTCAGATTAGAAATAAGTGTATCCATCCTATTACACCTTGATGTTTTTAAAGGTATATCTGAATTGTTTAGATAAAAACATATATGTGGTAGATACTGATATTTAATATTAATATAAATTTTTTGAATAAAAATGGGCTGTCCTTAGGACAGCCCATTTAAACTTATAATGCTATAAAACTGCTATTTCCATTTGGACTTATCAGTATATTTAGCATTCTTTGGATCAGCCATCCATGCACGTGCTTCTGCCATTACTTCAGCTTTATCGAAATCATTAGCACAACCAATGAAATCATTACTAATGAATGAATTGACATCATATTTCTTATCAATTGCTCCGATCATGAGCATGTCTTTCATTACGCCTTTCCAAGCAGCTTCATCAACATGACCAATTTTGCCAGACTTTCCTGTGTCAGCGTTAATCTGGAGATCGTCAACTGCATCTAGATACTTGTAACCGAAGGCAGCATCTTCCCACTCATGTGGTACGCCATCTGGATGACGAGACATAGAAGCAACTATCTCTATGTCTTGTGTACCAACGTAAACAGCCTTTGAGTAAGCGCGGAAGAACCCACAAAGTGGTTTTTTTAGTTCATCCATTCTCTTCTCTAACATAGCATAAGTGTTTGCTGGCGCATTTTTAGCCGATTTAGGAGTGATATCCCGTATAGGAATTCCACGTGCCTCTAAAGCTGCTAAATCATTAATAGAGCCTGCGAATGCAGCTGCAGTACCCTTCAAAAATACGTTAGCTAGTGTAGGACCGGCGTCGCCAACGATTACAGTTTTAATACCCTTGGCATCAGAACCAGCATGAGCCATAGCAACAGCTAGAGATGCTGCATCACGATCACTCGCTAGTCCTACAGTCTTACCTTTTAATTCGGTAACTGACTGAATTGGGCTATCCTTAGCAACAAATACTCCTTCTGGAGCTCCAAGCATAACCGTATAAACAGTTTTTGTTCCTACACCTTCATTTTTTGCTTGAAAGGTCTGAGGACCATCCAACATAGCTAGGTCAGCATTACCATTCGTCAAGAATGCAACGTATGGAACAGAAGTATCACCATTAAGTAATTTAAGCTCAACTCCTTCTTCCTCATAATAGCCAAGAACACGAGCAACATGCAGACCATAGAAGCCCATAGTTCCATTATTTGGCTGAATTAGCGTCAGTTTGGTACCAGCATTCGCAACACCCGAAGCTACCAGCATACCTACTAGAGACGCGGTTAAAAGTGCTTTTCGTAACATACTTTCTTCTCCCCTTGGTTAACGGACGCAACAATCGTCCAACGATACGGCACAGACATTTATATGCCGCTTACTAAAACAAACTACATAGGAATATTCCCATGATCTCGGCGCCACTTAGCGGCGCGTTTTCTTGAAACAGAGTTTAATCTTGAATCTCTTTTCCAAAATACAACTCTGTAGTCAAGTATCTCCATAATTGTAAATAGCATCAAACCCATTGCTGCCATGGTTAATAAAGTTGCAAAGGAACCATCAATCTGAAGTTTGAACGCAAACCTCTGCATTAGAATACCCACACCAGCAGTAGCAGAGACGAACTCCGCAACAATTGTGCCTAATAAGGCCCCAGTTAGTGCAAGCTTCAAACCAGCAACAATCATGGGAATAGCATTTGGGAATTGTAACTTCCAAAAATAATCTCTTTTGGATGCCCCCATAGACCGGAATAAATCACTTCCATCCTCATCAGTTCTTGTTAGCGCCGTTAATGTATTAACGAACGGAGGAAAGAAACATACAAGAGCCGCCAGGGCAATTTTTGAGCTCCAACCGAAGCCAAACCAGGCAATAATCATAGGTGTCACAGCAATTCCAGGTGTTACACTAAAAATTACTGCGTATGGGGCTATATAACGCCTAAAAACTGGGCTAAAAGCCGCAGAAACGGCAAGGCTAATACCTATTGTAATTCCAATAAAAAAGCCAATCGTAGCTTCAGCTAGAGTGGTGTAGAAATGATAGTAAATTTTGCCGCTGATAAAAAACAAATCAACTAATTGCGCCCATATCAAACTAGGCCATGGCAATATATATTTATTCAGTTGGCCATTCTGTCCAAGTATTTCCCAAAGGCCAATTATTAACGCAAAGGTGACAATATGCTTCACAGAGGATCTTAAAGCTTTTACATACCTTTTATTGACATTATTTTCTGGTTCCAGAGAAGTGGTAGTCATTATTGCCCCCCCGTCCCAGATACTTGTTTATTAATTATACCAGAAAATTCAGAAGCTCTGCGTTTACTTTTCCTTTGCATTAAATCCTCACTATGCCAGTAGATAATGCGATAATTCATTATTTCAATTGATCGAAAAAGAACAAAGGCAAATACGGTAATAGATAATAAGGTGGAGAAAGCATAGTCCATATTAAGAGTAATTACATATCGCCGCATCATGACACCGAGGCCAACATCAGCTTGTATAAACTCAGCAACTAAAGCACCAGCAAATGCCCCAGCGGCAGCGAGTTTTAATCCCGCCGATATGAGCGGCATAGCGTTAGGAACCATTAGTTTAAAAAATATCTGTTTTTTTGAAGCTCGGCAGGAACGGAATAACTCTTCCGATTCTTCATCTATCTGCATGAGGCCGGTCATCGTATTAACAAATGGCCCGAAGAAACATACCAATGCCGCAAGTGCAATAGCAGAGCCATACCCAAAGCCTAACCAACCCACAAATATAGGTCCGACAGCAATACGAGGCATTGCCTCAACTAAAATAATGTAGGGCTTTAAATAATCACGAAAACCTGTATGTAATGCAGCTCCAATAGCCAAACCCATACCAATTGCTGTACCAATTAAAAAGCCACCCATCGCTTTTGCAAATGTAGCAGCCAAATGTTCCCAAACGGTGGCCTTAAGAAAGAAAATTTGTAACATTCCTTCGGCTATTCTAGTAGGGCGAGGGAACATCAAAGGATCAGCAAGACCCATGCGATTAGCTAACTCCCATACGCTCATTAAAACAAGAAAAATAGCAAAATGCTTGGGAACAAAGCGCCAAGTATTTTCCCTATCTGGTACGTAGGTAACTTCTGAAGTCTCTGCAGTCATACATAACTTCCTAGAATATTCCGAACTTCAGATTCTATTTTATTAAATTCTGGTGTTAGCTGTAGTTCTAATGATCGTGGTCTTTCAAAGGGGACTTCTACTATTCTCGCTAGCTTACCAGGTCTTGGTGTCATTACCATGACCTCATCTGCAAGAAATATTGCTTCAGCTATATTATGGGTGACAAATAAACTTGTTGTAGCGGTCCCATCTACGATATTCATTAATTCTATGTTAAGGCGTTCGCGGGTGAATTCATCAAGAGCGCCAAATGGCTCATCTAATAGAAGAATATCAGCTCCAGTTTGCAATAAACGAGCTAATGCAACACGCTGTTGCATGCCACCTGATAATTGGCGAGGAAAATGAAACTCAAAGTCTTTTAGGCCAACGAGATGCAGCGCCTGAATTGCCCTACTACGATCCTCATCAGTAATTTTACCTGCAAGCTCAGATGGGAGTAGGACATTTTCTATCGCCGTACGCCATTCCAAAAGAACTGGCTTCTGGAACATCATACCAATATCAGTCCGTGGCTCAGTAACTTCATTTTCTCTTACTTTGACTGAACCTGATGTTTTCTCAATTAGTCCCGCTACTAGTCTCAATAGCGTGGACTTTCCGCAACCACTAGGTCCAACCAAAGATATGAAGTCACCCTCATTAATTTTAAATGATGCCCCCTGAAGAGCAACCACCTCCTCACTAAAAGCTTTAGTTAGTGCGTTTGCTTCTATTACAACATCACTATTTGTGGCACTCTGTTTAGAGACCGCTTCACTGACTACAGATTCAGTTTGCGTCTTATCAATCCCTGCACCTTCTGCTCTGTGCCCCTTCAAACTTTCAACCATAAATCGATATCCTTGATCCTCTTAGGTGGAACCTTCCTCAGGAATTCGTCGTAATTTTCCCATCAGCAAACCAGAAACCGTGTGGGTCTTATCCGCCAGTGATGCCAAACCATGCGCCATCCAATGATGGCCTTCTTCGGTAACAGGAAATACCTGCTCCGTCAAGATTCAGTTTGCGTCTTATCAATCCTTACACGTTCTGCTCTGCGTCCCTTCAAACTTTCAACTATAAATCGATATCCTTGATCCTCTACGATGTCACCTTCCTCAGGAATTCGTCGTAATATTCTCATCAGGAAACCAGAAACCGTGTGGGCCTTATACGAATCAGGAATGGAATAATCAGTTAAGCGTTCTACATCCGCCAGTGATGCCAAACCATGCGCCATCCAATGATCGCCTTCTTCGGTAACGGGAAACACCTGCTCCGTCACATCAGTTTCATCAGCGATCTCACCCACAATTTCTTCTAATAAATCCTCTAGAGTTACGATACCAACGAATGAACCATATTCATCAATAATACAGGCCATATGCGCTCTCTCCTGACGCATTTGATCGAATAATCTTGATACCTTTTGAGTTTCAGGAACAATCAAAGGTTCACGTAAATAGCTACTTAGGTCCTTCCATGGCTCTTGTTCTCCCTCAAGTAAAGCCCTCGTCAAATCTACCATCAAAACAACACCCAGTAGATCTTCGTTTTGTCCTTCAACCAGAGGATAACGAGAATGACCTTTTTCTCGCATGACTTGCAGATTAGTCTTAACAGGAGCATCCGCTCGCAAGACATCCGATTCGATCCTAGGAATCATAACGCTGGCAACTGACCGCTCATCAAACTCAAATACATTTTGAATCATCTCTGCTGTATCACTTTGCAATTTTCCATGTTCGGTTGACACATCTACCAGTGTCCGGATTTCATCATCAGATAGAATCTCCATATGTCCTTCCTCGGATATACCCATAAGGACTAAAATTGCCCTAGAGGCCTTATTCAGGACCCAGGTAAGTGGAAAAAACAGCCAATAAGAAAACTGTAATGGATAAGCAATTAATAATGATACTGGTTCGGCTTTGCGAATTGCCCAAGTCTTAGGAACCTGTTCACCTATAACAATATGAAACGAGGAAAATGTCAAAAAACCTATAAGAAAAGAAATCGAATGAAGTGTTTCATCACTTAAACCCATTGGGGCTAATAAGGGTTCAAGTAATGCAGCTACTGTTGGTTCACCAACCCAACCCAAACCCAGAGAAGCCATCGTTATTCCTAACTGACAGTTAGCTAGATAGCCGTCTATATGTTTTATCATGTGAAGACTAAGCTTAGCTGCACCACCTCTAGTTTCCGCTAAATTTTCAATACGAAAACCTTTGGCTTTTACAAGCGCAAACTCAGCTGCAACATAAAATCCGTTAGCTACAAGCAGCAAAAAAGCTACAAATAAATTAGCTCCCGCACTTTCCATAATTTTTTATAATCCTCATATAATGAATATTCATAAGCATACAAATGCTTAGCCCATGTAGTAAGCTTTACGTAAAATAAAATATTGAACTAAATAGAAATTAAACCTTACCTTATAACTACATTATTAAATTTTAATGGCTATTTCAACAAGAGGTTATGAGCTCTACCTTTCTCACACTTAATCCTGACTTTACCACTAGATATATCTACTTTCATCGCAATCTATTCCCTATTCTCTATATGGGAGATCGACATGATATGAGAGATTTAACTCTCATGAAAGTGGTCTCCTCGGCAGGACTCGAACCTGCTACCTTTGTATTAGGAATAAGTGTGTCCATCCTATGACATATTAGATTTCCCTTTGTTTTCAACAACTTATGATGCCTCTTATTATAGATTGACTGTATTTTGGTATTCACATAATAGTTATTTTGTGAATGGAGATTGTGATGTAAACTCGTTGTGCACGATCATCTCCGAACATATCGGAATAGACCGTCAGTCCGTCGTCCCTTCTCGTGCGCGTGCAATGCACGTCGCTACTTCCGCATCGCACAGGTCGAGCAGGTCATCCAGGGTGTGCAATGGCCCGAAGTCGGCACACAAGCGCGTCACGTTTACGAAGTCATTCTGTTCGTGGTGCTGGGCAACAACGACGGCTTCACCGCCGGCCAGAGCGGATCCTAATTTGAGCATTTGTCGAAAACCTCGTTGTAGTTGCAGTCGGCGTCGACATGGCGTCGGGGCGAACCTGCGGGGTGCTCGTCGAGGTAGTCGTAGACAACCCCGAGACTTTCGACCTGGATCGCCGGCGCGATAAGTCCCAGCCCCGGGGGTTTGTCCGGGTCACCGCGATAGGGCGAACGGAGCGAGCGGTCGAAGCAGTCGCCCTCGGCCATGACGCGCTCACGTGACCACCCCTGACGTTTCCAGTCGCGCACGGAATCGACGAGTGTGTGCAATCCGTCTCTGGCCGATTGCAACGTGTCCCGCTGGAACGGATCGCCGTGGCCCGGTACATACCAATCGACGTCGAGCGCCTCCAGCAGGCCAAGCGTCTGGAACCAGGCCCAGGGGTCGCAAGATTGTGCGGCCGGTGCGCAGGTGCCCGGGAACACGGCGTCCGCGACGAAGGCCACGCGATCGTCCACGGCATGCACGATCGACGAACCGCGCGTATGTCCCGGGGCCTCAATCACGACGAACCGTTTTCCCCCAAGCGTAAATGACAACCGCTTGGTGTAGGTCATGTCCGGATGGCGGACCTCGAAACTGTCGACCAGCGCATCGGAGAAGAATTGGTTGCGTCCCCAGCCGCGCAATGTTTTGCGCATTTCTACAGTCGACCCGCTCGCGCCGACCGCGAGTTCCTCTGCCGTGATCTCGGACGAGATCAGGACGCTCGCACCCAGCATCGAACAACATGCGCAATGGTCCTCATGGTGTTCGCACAGAATGTGGAATTTGACGGGGACGCGCGTTTCGATGAATTCGCGCCACTGGAGCGCGGAGGCCGGCGCCATCGGTCCGTCGATCGCCACCGCGCCTTCGTCGGTGATGACGACACCGCTGACGGGGTAAGTGACGAACGCATATGCGTCTCCCATCTTAAAAAGACGCGGATCATTCTCTTCGAGAGGTGGCAGGGGATCTGGCATAATTCTACCTGAGTCGTTGATTAATTGAGTCTATACTCAATATCAGAGTGCCCAGATAGATTCAACATCTCGGCTGGACGTTGGGCCTCGTGTAGCTCACGAAATGCCACATGTTCGCAGCGCGTCACATCGCCGGGCGTTCGCTTGCCAAACTTCGGCAGATAAAATCCTTATTAATGTTAGTGAAGGTAAATACCCATAGGTGTTTAAAATTATTCCCACTGGGAATAATAGTTCTGATTATCTGATTTTTAGATTAATCAATCATTAGTTATTCTTACTATCACCCAAAAACCACTCTCTGGACACATACTACCCAATAATTTTGGAATAGAGTTTAGTATATCTTAGATAAGAAAATAGGGTGGAATAAATGGCCTCCTCGGTAGGATTCGAACCTACGACATCTTCATTAGGAATGAAGCACTCTATCCAACTGAGCTACGAGGAGACTCTATGATTTCATACTCTCTTTTAGTAATATTGTTCAAGTTTTAAGATATTATAATATTCATGAATCGTTCACATAAAGTATTTTAACAAAAGTGTAGGTTGTAAGCACTTGATTTTATTGAATGATTTCAACACCAAGGATGGATTAATTTATTAGGTATCTGATACTCTATCCTGATAGCTACGGAGACGCAAAACCAACTGAACTATAACGAAAGAATACAAAAAATAATAATGAATTTAAAAGTAAGTGTGAAATCTTCAACTCTAGGTTTTATTGCTGGAATATTCGCATTGATAACAACAGTAGCAATGCTACTTGCGGGACGTATCGGAGCTACCGGTGACGTCCTGACAATTTGGGATTTAGCAGGAATAAGACATGGAATAGCAGCAATACTTGCAATCCCATTAATAATTTACAGCAAGCCATGGCATATGAAGCTAAGCCAATATTTAGTTTCTTCCATTTTTGGCGGAGCGCCTTTTGTTTTACTTTTGTTTGGTGGCATGGTTTATGCTCCAGTTTCACACGCTGGCATTTTTATGAATGGTACTCTTCCTTTAGCAGCTACAGTTATTGCCTGGTTTTGGCTAAAAGAAAAACCTAATTCCTGGCAAGCTTTGGGAATAATAATAATTCTTGTAGGAATGAGTTTAGTTATATGGCAGGCAGTACCAGAAATAAGGTCAGATTATTGGATAGGGCATCTTTTGTTTGTAGCATCCGGAATCTGGTTTTCTGTCTGGTATGTTTCTATTCGTGCTTGGAAACTAACTGTAATACAAACCCTTTGTTCCTTGCTCGTTTTTAACGCAGTTTTTTATACTCCAATTTGGCTAATTTTTCTTCCTAGCGGACTATCCACAGCTCCAATTAAGGATATTACTTTACAAGTAATTGTGCATGGTGTGTTCGGTGCTTTTTTAGCAGTTTTTGGTCATGCCTATGCTGCACGCACTATAGGACCGATGAAACAGTCAGCAATAATGGCTGGAGCGCCAATTCTAGCTCTAATAATTTCTGTTCCACTACTTGGAGAAGTAGCAACATCTTTAGATGTTACTGGGGCTATAATAGTAACTTTTGGTATTCTACTCGTAGTTGGCATACGCTTAAACTACCCCAACTTTTGCACCAAAAACAAATAAGTTTGTATGTCTGTTGTCTTATGATTGGCCTAAACAGTGATGTCTTTTAACTTTCTAACTTAAGGTTATTTTCACTAAAACGAACTACTTCACACCCTACTCCTTCACAATCTTCGTAAACATCAGTTTTTTCACTAGAAACTCTAACGGCCGCGATTTCATTAAATTCAAGACATAAATCTGCTATTTCTTCTACAAGAGTCTCTTGTAAATTTATATGACGACCCCTAATGAGATAATGAATTGAGTCTCTCACAAGATCATAGTCAAACACTTCAGCTATACTGTCTCTAGATGGTGCCTCTTCTGTTGCCATATAAATTGTTATGTTGATAAGGACTTTCTGTGATTGCCCAATTTCATCATCATTAATCCCAATGTTAACCTGAACTTCTAAATTACGAAAAAAAAGTTTGCGTACAAAAGAACGTGCCTCTAGTAATTTTTGTTCAACAATATCGGTAATAATGGCATAATTATTCATTCTCTATTTTTCTTCTTTTTTTATGGAAAATTCATAACCTTCTTCTAAATACATTACATCACGCTCACTGCCAATGAGATGCTGACCGCCATCCACTAACAACACTTCTCCAGTAATACTTTTAGCGGAAATTAAATATTTTATAGCGCTGGTTACATCCTCCTTAGTAGCACCTCGCCTCAATGGAGTTCTGCCATGAACTGAGGAAAATTGCTCAAAGGTCTGATCCCCACTTGGCAGAATTAGGCCGGGTGCAACTGCACATACCCTTATTTTTGGCCCTAAGGCCATAGCTAACATCGTTGTCAGGCCACTAAGCGCGTATTTAGATAAGCTATAACTAAGAAAGTCCGGGTTTGGATTGACCAGTTTCTGATCTAATAAATTAATTATTATGCCTTCTGTTCCTTCTACAAGAGATTTAGCAAACGCTTGAGAGATTAAAACTGGCGCTCTAATGTTTACTGCCATAATTGAATCAAAAGTATCAGCAGTAATTGTCAATATGTCATCAGGTGCAAACAATGACGCGTTGTTGATGAGACAGCCTAATCCACCAGAAACCTGCGCTGATTCATCGATTAGATTACTAATTGCCTCAGGCTTTTTTAAATCCCCATAAATAGCAGAAGCTTTACCTCCCCTTTCTTGAATTTCGGCTACCGTTTGTAACGCTTCCTTTTCTGATCTCTGGTAGTGCACTATTACATGCCAACCCTGTTCTGCTAGACCAAGAGAAATAGAACGACCTATTCTTTTTGCCGCACCTGTCACAAGAGCTCCATTGTTTTCCTTCGATTTAGTCATCTAATCTGTTTCATCGTTTCAGTTGCCGCGATGAGCGCATCACGCGTTCCTGGCTCAAAAGCCGAATGACCGGCGTCGTTGATAATTTTATATTCCGCTTCTGGCCATAAAGAAGCAAGATTGTCTGCCGTTATCGGCGGACAAACCATATCATAACGACCTTGTATGATTATGCCAGGCAAGTGCTTAATAATATCCATGTTTTTAATTAGAGCGCCGTGTTCAAGAAAAGCGTTATTAGCTAAGTAATGCGCCTCCAGTCTTGCCAAGGCCAATATAACATCGTTCTTTGACAGAAACGAGAAACTTTGTTCATTACCTCGCAGAGAGGAGCATGACGCTTCATATTCGGCCCACGCTTTGGCTGCAGGTAAGTTAATTTCGGGGTTGGAGCTATCTAGTCTCCGTTTATAAGCAGACAACAAATCACATCGTTCACTCTCAGATACCTCATTGACAAATTTTTTCCATTCCTTAGGGAAGAAATGAGACATTCCGGTTAGAAACCACTCCACTTCTTCAGGGCTACAGAGAAAAATACCACGTAAAATCAACCCTTTGCATCTCTCAACATGCGATTGAGCATAAGCTAAAGCCAGAGTACTCCCCCATGAACCTCCAAAAAGAAACCATTTTTCAATAAAAAAATACTCTCGCAGGCGCTCCATATCCGCAACCAAATGCTGAGTAGTGTTAGATAATATTGAGCCAATAGGCGTAGACTTTCCGGCGCCTCTCTGATCAAACAATATAATTCTATAATGCGTTGGATCAAAAAACCTCCGATGTATAGACGACGTTCCTGCACCTGGGCCACCATGTAAAAAAACTATTGGTTCCCCGTTAGGATTTCCTGACTGCTCCCAATACATCACATGCCCATCACTGAGTTTAAGCTCACCTATTTCATAAGGACTAATTTCTGGAAACAAATCTCTATGAGCCAAGGCTTCCTCTTAATTAATTAATAAATGTGAAATGCTCAATCACTAGGTAAGTTAAAAAATGATAAGACCATAATTAACAAACGTAGCATAAAGATATCATGCTAATCTAATCAGTTTTTTCTGCTTTGGTAGGCAAATATGTTAGAGTTTGTTATGTAAGCATCGCAGAAGACAAATATAATTTAGAGCTTTATTTATGCAGCAGTTCTCATCAGAGTTTCTAGCTTATCTACAGCAATCTCATGTTCAATTTCTTCAACTGCGGCAAACTCTCTAGCTAGTCTATCCAATGCCACTTGGTACATTTGCCGCTCTGAATATGATTGCTCTGGTTGATCTTCATTACGATGCAACTCTCGTACAACTTCGGCGATAGCGATTGGGTCACCCGAATTTATCTTCGCTTCGTACTCTTGTGCACGCCTACTCCACATTGTGCGCTTGACCCGCACTCTTCCTTTAAGGGTTTTAAGAGCAGAATCTATAACTTTACTATCAGAAAGCTTTCTAAGACCTGATTCTTTAACCTTTGCTATCGGCACCCTGAGTATCATTCTCTCTTTTTCAAAGTTAACGACAAACAATTTCAGCTTCTGTCCAGAAATTTCGCGATTTTCGACCCCAGTTACCATGCCAACTCCATGGGTTGGATATACTACATAATCCCCTTCTTTAAATTCTAACTTTTGAATTACTTTTTTTTTCTTTGCTACCACGTACTTTACCTATCCTAAAAGATATTTTCGTCATCAATATTAACCACAGCGGTAACGCCTGCTGAGTTTAAATTAAATTTTCAGATTAAATTCACCTAACAATGCTAAGCGTGTAATAAAAAAAAGCTAATAAAAACCCAAATTAGCTCACCTTATGACCTTGATTACGCTAACACAAAATTACATTAATTAATAGACAGAGCGGATCTTATGATTCATGACCGATATGAATGGTAGAAACGATTAGATATTTCTTATTTCACGCTTCCTGACCAGGATTAGCACTAAAGTGATTTTTAAATTTGTCTGTTTCGTCCTTATAAGCGTCAGCATCAGGTAAGGGATCAGACTTAACTGTCACATTAGGCCATAACTCTGAATATTCTCGGTTAAGCTCCAACCATTTATCAGCTTCAGGCTCAACATCAGGTATAATTGCCTCAGCGGGGCACTCCGGTTCACATACCCCACAGTCTATACACTCATCTGGGTGAATCACTAACATATTTTCACCTTCGTAAAAACAGTCTACTGGACAAACTTCAACGCAGTCAGTGTACTTGCATTTTATACAAGCCTCGGTCACCACGTATGGCATTTTTAATTCCTTCCTTAAAATACATCTTGACGTTTTATTAAAATCTTAACGTCCTAAAAATGTTCTACTAAAAAATACAAGTAATTCAACTAATAAAAGCTAAAAAATTCTTTACTACATACTGGGCTGTGAATTGCTAACTACCCGCTTGCGTGCTTCACCACTTTCCCTGTCACTAACGTAGAGCAGGCCAGAAACGCGTCGCAAGAGGTTTGATTCATGATCGTGAACTTTCCCATCTGCATAGACCACATGCCACAGCATCTCAATCATTTCAATTCTTTCTTCATGATCAAACTGATCACGAATTAAGCTTGTAAATTTAGATATCTCTACTGCATTCTCCGCCACTTGTTCTGCTAGCTCAACAACGGAAATTACTTCCTCCTCAGATAAATCAAACCTAGAACGTATCAAATCAATAATAGAAGCGTATTCATGATTATCAATATTATCATCCATACGTGCCGCTTCAATCAAAATAACAGAAGAGGCTAAGTGCAGCTCATTAACTGAGTGCTTTTTATTAGCCTCGTGATTAGTTGATTTAGGCCCAAATAATTTTTTTAAACTATCTAACATCATTTCTGGTTTACACAGGATTCGCCTCTACAACAAGGCTACAATATCATTTAAACGGATCATTTAATTGATCAATGGCCCGCCGTTCCCTTTTAGTGGGACGCCCGGAACCAGCTGCACGAATACCTGTGCTATTGCTTGTCTTATTTCTTAATGTTTTATCAGAGCCAGATAGATCTTGATAGAGGTTTTTAGCCTCACTAAATGGCCCCCTTCTCGTTCCCACTGAAATAACCCTAATTATCAAAATTCTTTTCCTTAAAATAAATGATAAAACATCCTCTGGTTTCAACAGGTGATTGGGCTTGGCAACCAGTTCTCGGTTAACACGGATATTTCCTTCACGACAAAACTTATTTGCTTGAGTTCGGGTTTTACAAAACCGTGCAAACCATAACCACTTGTCTAGCCTGACTGTATCAACTGAGTTCTTCATTTTTTCATTGTCACTCTGATCGAGAATAAGATCCAAAGCCTTTTAATATTGCAAAAGGTGAATCTGAGCCTTTGGTTTGAAGCTTTCTTATTTTAGTTTTGTGTCGTAAACCCCTCTTCTTAGATTTATTTCTACTAACAATTAGCTTTTCCTCCGATTTATTAACCGAATAACCAAAACCTCTTAATAAATTAGCGAAATCATTAGGACTAGCTCCTATTGAATTCAACATTTTCGAAGGCACAGAAAAGGGACCGTTTCGACTTAATCCTCTTACATCTGCTAGCAGTCTCTCTAATAGATCTACGCGTACAGCTAGTGGTAAAGACGGATAGAACCCTAAAACCCTATACCAATCTGACGATACTCCTGTTTGATACGTCAATGAAGTGGCGCCCCCATCCGGTATTTCAGTGGGTAGTTCTGCACTGCTAAAAACAGAATAAAGTAAACCCTTTAAGGACATTAATTTGCCTTTGAGTAGTTTTGGCATATAGATTGTTACAATTCCAATCCTAACTCCCGAATTAGCTAGTATTTTTCTCTCTTCAACACTTAACTTTGATTTTTGAACAGAGATTTCTGACTGATTACAACAACCCAGCCCTTCGGTTAGTCTATATACAACCCCCCTTATTTCGCCCATGAATTTAAGCTCATTTAACCTTACTAATGGCAACATTTGCTCACTTAAATAGTTTCTTAACCATGCTGTCAAACGCAGTCGCAATTGTTCACGTTCGGGATTCTCAATAAGATCACTGGGAAGTATCTCTAAGTTCGGGCGCAGAATACTAGCGCCTTTTGTCAGTCTAGCTATAGGATGATTATTCCAGTTAATCTCACCTGTTTTGATATTAAGTGAAAAATTATTGTCTTTTGAGGATTCTATTTTAGATACTCTTTCAGCAATTGCTTCTCGAATCACCCGATTTACAGCACCTAATAGGTGAGGATTCGTTAATATAGATTTATCGTTTGGAACAAAATTAAATCCTTCCAACCACCCGACCTCATTACCTTCAACTGTTATTTTTCCGTCTGCGGACAGCCCTGCCAATAAAGGTTCACGGTCCCTAAGTCTTCGTACTAATACGGCAGTCTCCCTATCAACAAAACGTTGAGTTAAGCAACCATGGAGTGCGTCAGAGAGTTTATTTTCAAGTTCATTTGTCTTTTGCTGCCATCCAGCAGAATCTTCTAACCACTCACTTCGATGCGAAACATATGTCCAAGTTCTAACTGCCGCAATTCTGGAAGTGAGAGTATCGATATCTCCATCAATTCTATTGAGACGATTAAATGCTCGATTTATATATTCGGGTGGTATTCGGCATTTAGCAGTCATTAAAAATTTATATATTCTTCTAACAAGCCTTAGGTGAGATCCACTAAGATCCCCTGCAAAATCAGGGATCCGACAAACTTCCCATAACAGTCTGACAGCTTCTGGACTTGTCGCCATATCCATAATATCGGGAGCTGAAATACAGGCCATTAGGGCGCCATAATCATCCGAAACCCTCACTCGCCTGAGCTCGTTAGTTGGTGGTGAAGTCTCTAGACTTCGTTTTAACGAAATCGGAGAACTAAAATCTAACTTATTGGACCTCCAAAAAAGGGAATACAAGGAATCAAATGAATGATTTTCCAAAGACTCTATAAGCTCATCATCAAATGGTCCTAGATCTGCTGTAGGACCAAAGGTGCCATCAGACATAAAGCGACCTGCTCGCCCTGCTATTTGAGCAATTTCACTGGGCAGCAAATAGCGAAAATTATTTCCGTCAAACTTTCTAACTGATGAGAAAGCGACGTGATCTATGCCCATATTTAGACCCATTCCAATAGCATCTGAAGCTACCAAATAGTCAACTTCACCTGCTTCATATAAAGCGACCTGGGCATTTCTAGTTCTAGGGCTTAAAGCTCCGAGAACAACCGCAGCCCCACCCCTTTGACGACGTAATAATTCGGCGATTCCATAGACGTTTGCCGCCGAAAAAGCGACTACCGCTGTCCGCGGTGGTAACCTGGTAATTTTTTTATGACCACTATATTGCAATCTTGAAAACCTTTCCCGATGTAAAAAAGTAATTTCGGGTACTAATTTTCGTAAAATCGAGGCCATTGTATGCGCCCCTAAAAAAAGAGTTTCTTCTATACCTCGTGCCCCAAGCAAACGTTCAGTGAATATGTGACCTCTCTCAGGATCAGAACAAAGCTGTATCTCATCTATAGCCAGAAAAGAGACCTTCTTATCCATAGGCATAGATTCTACGGTGCAAAGATAAAATTGTGGATTATCGGGTATAATTCGTTCCTCACCTGTGATTAATGCGACCGAACCTTTTCCTTTCAAGCCAACGACCCTGTCATAGTTTTCTCTAGCCAGTAGTCGTAAAGGAAAGCCGATCATGCCTGTTGCATGACCTAACATGCGATCAATAGCATAATGCGTCTTTCCTGTATTTGTTGGGCCTAGAACAGCTTTTACTGACCCTGGTTTAGAATATATCATGACTACCCAATCAATTGTCTGGCAGTATAATGCAATAAGTATATATGCAGACCTTGCAGGATTGTATTTGTATACTCATATGTGAGCACAAAGATAATATAAATCAATATAATAGAGATAATAATGAGCACTTCTGCAAAAGATAAAACTGAAAATTTAGACGGAAAACATAATTTTCAAGCTGAAGTCACACGACTTTTAGATATCGTTGCTCGTTCACTTTATAGTGAAAAGGAAATCTTCCTGCGAGAACTAGTATCAAATGCTTCTGATGCCTGTGATAAGCTAAGATATGAGACATTGACTAATCCTTCATTGGTTGAAGGAGATTCAGAGCTTAGAATAATCATTTCATATGACAGCAAGAAAAGGATCCTATCTATCACCGATAACGGTATTGGTATGAGTAATCAGGAACTTATTGATAATCTAGGAACTATAGCTAGGTCTGGTACTGCAGCTTTCGTTGAAAATATTGAGCAGTCAGATGATGTAAGTAGTAATTTAATTGGTCAATTTGGTGTAGGTTTTTATTCTGCCTTTATGGTTGCAGATAATGTGCTAGTTACTAGCCGTCGAGCAGGATCAGAAGCGGGAGGGATATGGGAAAGTGACGGCAAAGGTAGCTTCACAATAACAGAAACTGAAAAGGCTGATAAACGAGGCACTACGGTAGAACTTCATCTATCAAAAAATGAAAAAGAATTTTTGGATGATTCTCGCATAATTAATATTATTAAAACTTATTCAGATCACATTTCCATCCCTATTATTTTGCGTAAAGAAGATAACACCGAGGAACAGATAAATTCCGCTTCTGCGCTTTGGACGCGACCAAGCAACGAAATCTCAGAAGACAATTATAAAGAGTTTTATAATCATATTGGGCGGATGTACGATCAACCTTGGATGACCATACACAATCGAGTAGAAGGAAAAATTGAGTACACTAACTTATTATTTATACCTTCAAGCCAACCCTTTGATCTATTCCAACCAGACCGCAAAACCAACATTAAACTATACGTTCGGAGGGTTTTCATAACTGATGATTGTGAAGAGTTGATTCCAGCCTGGCTTAGATTCGTTAGAGGCCTTGTTGACTCAGAGGACTTACCACTAAACATTAGTCGTGAAATGCTCCAGCATAATCCTGTTTTAACAAAGATCAAAGCTGGGTTGGTTAAAAGGATAATTAGAGAACTCAAGAAAAAGATTAAAAAAGATCCAGAAGGTTATCTTTCATTTTGGGATAACTTCGGAGCTGTTTTAAAAGAAGGTCTGTATGAGTCAGAGGAATACAGAAAGGACCTTCTGGAAATTTCTAAATTTCCTTCAACTGATAAAGAAAACCTGATTACCTTAGCCGAATACGTTTCTGACATGGCAGAAGGGCAAGAAGACATATTTTATTTTTCGGGGTCAAATTTAGAGGCAGTCTCCTCTTCACCTCAACTAGAGGCTTTCAGAAAAAAGAAAATAAATGTTTTGCTAATGGTAGATCCAGTAGACGAATTCTGGCTTCCCACAATAAATGAATATGATGGTAAAAAATTCCGTTCCGTTAGTCGTGGCGATATAGAGATTGACAAAATTGGAAGTTCCCAAGAAACCAAAAAAGATAATACGGCCAAAGATAATGAAAACTTATCTAGTTTAACCGCTTTACTTAAAATAACCCTAGTTGATGCAGTTAAAGATGTTAGAGAAAGTAATCGACTAACCGACAGCGCTGTTTGCCTAGTAGCCGATGAGGATGATATGGACATGCATTTAGAGCGCCTACTTCGCCAACACAAACAAGTCGAAACTGCCTCTAAGAGGATTCTTGAAATAAACCCTACGCATCCGATGATACTAGATTTAGCAAAAACAGTGAGCAAAAAAGGTACCGCTGCCACAGCAGAGCTAGAAGACGTAGCCTGGCTATTACTAGATCAAGCACTAATTATTGAAGGGGAATCTCCTCCTGACCCTGGCGCTTTTGCTCAACGCATGTCGAGCATTATAGGCAAGGGATTAAATGAATAAAAAGTCTATAAAAGCAGAAGGTGCATCTTCTGTTAAAAACACTAAGCAACCTCTTTAATCATGTTACGGAGCACATATTGGAGGATTCCTCCATGGAGATAATAGTCAACCTCATCTTGGGTGTCGATGCGGCATAACAAAGGAATTTCTCGAGTGGAATTGTCCAAATAGGTAATTTTACACATTAAGTCCATTCTCGGCAAAATACCTTTTTCAAGCCCCGTTAGATCAATTATTTCTGTCCCATCTAAACCAAGATTTTCACGCCCAAGCCCATCTTTAAACTGTAAAGGTAAAACGCCCATGCCCACAAGATTTGATCGGTGTATTCTTTCAAAGCTCTCTACTATTACTGCTTTGACGCCCAGTAATCGAGTACCTTTTGCCGCCCAATCTCTGCTGGACCCAGTACCATACTCTTTTCCTCCTATAACAACGAGCGGTACCTGTTCTTTTTGATAACGTATAGCAGCATCATATACTGATAAAATATCTCCAGAGGGATAGTGTTTTGTAATTCCACCTTCTGTACCTGATGCCATTTCATTACGAATCCGGATATTTGCAAAAGTACCCCGCATCATGACTTCGTGATTGCCTCTTCTAGAGCCAAAAGAATTAAAATCAATTGGCCTAACTTGATGCATTTTTAGATAATCTCCTGCAGGACCGTCTTCTTTTATAGAACCTGCAGGAGAAATGTGATCAGTAGTGACGCTATCTGAAAGAATCATAAGTGGTCTCGCGCCATAAATGTCAGATGCTTGATCAGGTTCGGAAGACATGTTTTCAAAAAAACTTGGATGTCTTACATAAGTCGATCCGTCATTCCATTCATAGGTCAATCCACTAGCAACTTTAATACCCTTCCACATCTCATCACCTGAAAAAACATTTCCATATCTGTTACGAAACATCTCAGGACTTAGAACAGACTCTAAAACATTAGAAATCTCTTCATTCGTAGGCCAAATATCTTTCAGAAATACTGGCTCACCCGCCTCATCTTTTCCTAAAGCGTCTGCAACCAAATCTATATTAAAAGAGCCTGCCAAAGCGTAAGCTACAACTAGTGGTGGCGAGGCAAGATAGTTTAACTTAGTAAGAGGGTGAACTCTCCCCTCAAAGTTCCTGTTTCCAGACAAAATGGCACCAACACCAATATCCCCCTCGATGACTGCATCATGTATCTCAGGAGCTAATGGCCCTGAATTACCAATACATGAAGTGCATCCATAACCAACTAAATTAAAACCTAACTCATCAAGAGGCTGTTGTAGATCCGCTGCCAAAAGGTAGTCTGTTACAACCTGGCTTCCAGGCGCTAAAGATGTTTTTACCCAGGGTTTAGTTTTAAGACCCTTTTCTCGTGCTTTCTTTGCCAAAAGACCTGCCGCAACCAGCACAGATGGATTAGAAGTATTAGTACAACTCGTAATTGCAGCAATAACTATAGCTCCAGGCTCTATTGAAAAGTCTTTTTCTGATACTTTGATCCCAGTGCCAGCTCCCATTTCGTTAAGCGCTTTTTCTGCGCTATCAACCATTGCAGATAAGGAGACACGGTCTTGAGGACGCTTGGGCCCAGCTAATGATGGTTCAACTCTAGAGATATCTAGCTCTAGGGTGTCAGAGTAAACAGGATCAAGGGTGCTTTCATCCCGCCACATACCTTGCACTTTTGAGTAAGCCTCAACTAAATCAACTTGTTCATCTGACCTGCCAGTAAATCTGAGGTATCGCAGTGTTTCTGAATCAACAGGAAAAATTCCACATGTAGCACCATACTCAGGTGCCATATTGGAAACAGTAGCCCGATCTGCCAAAGATAAGTGGTTTAACCCTTCACCATAAAACTCAACAAATTTTCCTACCACTCCCTTTTTCCTCAGCATCTCCGTTACTGTCAACACTAGATCTGTTGCAGTCATGCCCTCCTTTAAAGAGCCTGTTAGTTTAAATCCTACAACCTCTGGAATCAGCATTGATATTGGTTGTCCGAGCATAGCTGCTTCCGCTTCTATACCTCCCACTCCCCAACCAAGTACTCCCATGCCATTAACCATGGTTGTATGGCTATCTGTACCAATCACGGTATCAGGATAAACAAGGTTCATACCTTCATAATTCTCTAACCAAACTGTCTTTGCTAAGTATTCTAAGTTGACCTGATGACAAATACCGGTACCCGGAGGTACAACCCTAAAATTATCAAACGCAGCCTGACCCCATCTGAGAAACTCATATCTTTCTTTGTTTCTTTCGAATTCAATATCTACATTTTCTTTAAAGGAGTTATCTGTGCCAAAGCTATCTACCATTACGGAGTGATCTATTACCAAGTCTACTGGCGACAAAGGGTTAATTAATTGAGGATCTCCGTTAAGGTTTTGCACCGCTTCACGCATTGCAGCCAAATCAACAACGGCAGGCACCCCTGTAAAGTCCTGTAATAGTACACGGGCTGGCCGATAAGAGATTTCTCGATCCGATTTACGAAACTGCTGCCATTTAACAACTGACTCTATATCCTCTACTGACACAGATTTTCCATCCTCAAAACGAAGAAGGTTCTCCATGAGAACCTTTAATGAGTAAGGAAGTTGAGATATGTCTCCATACCTAGTACTAACTGCATCTAAACTAAAATATTTATAATGCACTCCTTTCACCTCTAGGCTACGCAGCGCTTTTAAGGAGTCTTGACCCATTGAAGGCATAAACGGTTTCCCTCTACTGTGCCTAATTAAAGGCGTTTGGATAAATTAACCAACTAGAATATTAATGACGTTATATGGCAAAGAGAGGCAATCGCCAAGCGCGACAAAGCATCACTATTAATAAATTATTCGATAGAATATTTTTTTAAAAAAAGTTTTTCAATTACTGTTTTATCTAATATCAATAACATTAAACAATTAAGCTTAAACAAATGCTACAATTAGTGTATTGCAAGAAATCTAAGAACAATTGGTAGGCGGCAATGCAGTCCCTTAAAATAAAAAACCTAGAATGTAATAGGAACGGTCGCACCATATTCACTGGAGTATCCTTTGATGTTACTCCAGGCCGTATACTGCTATTATCTGGTAAAAACGGTAGCGGCAAAACTAGTCTTTTAAGAATATTAGCAGGTTTTATGCCCCCTACAACAGGCAGCGTAGTCTGGGAAGATAAAAAATTCACTGATAAAAGGCAAAGAGAGCTCCCCTCTGTTCTATATATTGGTCATTCAAACCCGGTTAAGCTTGGATTAACTGTAAAAGAAAATCTAATCTTCTGGGCTAAAATTTTTGGGCATGGAACAGGCGTTGATGCGGCACTTGATCAATTCGGCATAAGTAATCATTCTGAAGTACCAGCTAGTTATCTATCGGAAGGACAAAGACGCCGACTTACCCTAGCCCGGCTTGCATTGGATCAGCCTATCTCGGCCCTTCCAAGCCTATGGTTATTGGATGAACCTACATGGGGGCTTGATCCAGAAGCAGTAAAAACTCTTTCTAACCTTGCCATTGATCATGTTAAAAATCAGGGAATGGCAATCATTTCAACACACGGAAGTATTCTTGATAAATATTTAGCCTCAAGTTCTGATCGTTACAGTCTCACGGAGAACATTTTTTGAACTATCTGGGTCTGGTCATAATTAAGGATGTAAAACTTGCTCTGCAAGGAGTAAGTGATACAGGAATGACTTTCGTGTTTTTATTGCTTGCCTGTACTTTGTTTCAATTCAGTATAGGACCAGACCAAGCTTTACTAATGAAAGTAGGAGGTGGTGTGATATGGGTTGTCGCATTGTTAGCTACAATACTCAGTCTTGAAAGGTTATTTATCACTGACTTTGAAGATGGCACTCTAGAACAATATTTTTTATCCCCCGTATCACTAGTTTTTTTTGCTATAGCTAAAGCTATTAGTCACTGGCTAACAACTGGATTACTTGTGATAATCTCTGCACCATTAATTGCTGTACTTTACAACCTACCAAGTGAAATTTTTCTTCCGTTAGTCCTTTCTATGTTCATTGGAACACCTATTCTTAGCCTTATAGGGACTTTGGGAGCAGCATTAACTTTAGGAGCCAGCCGCAGCGGGGTCTTGATGCCACTAATAATATTGCCCTTTTATGTTCCAGTTTTAATTTTTGGATCATTAGTTATTTACAACGCCATGTATGGACATAGCTATAACAGTCTTTTGATGGTCCTTATCGGCCTACTTTTGATTACTTCAGCGCTTGCTCCATGGGCTACTGCTTATGCACTTAGACAGGCTATTGAATAATATTCAATCAAGACAAAAAAGAGACAACTTGTGATCAATTACTTTGCAAACCCCAGTCGATTTTTAAAAATGACAGAGAAACTGCTACCATGGCTAGTTCGATTGACCATATTATTTTTTATTGTCGGAATTTATTTTGGCCTTTTCTATTCTCCTGCTGATTATCAACAGGGAGATACGGTTAGGATTATGTATGTCCATGTGCCAGCGGCTTGGATGGCCCTTGCATGCTACGTCTTTATTGCAACTATGGGTGCCTTATCACTGGTATACAAGCATCCATTAGCAGGGTTAGCAGCCAAATCGGCAGCTCCAATTGGAGCAAGCTTTACTATTATAGTTATTATCACCGGTAGTTTGTGGGGTAAACCAATATGGGGAGCTTGGTGGGTATGGGATGCTCGTCTCTCATCGGTTCTGGTTTTGTTTTTTTTGTATTTAGGCCATATCGCCCTAAGCTATTCATTTGAAAACCCTTCACGGGGAAATAAAGCTTCTGCAATTTTAGCTTTGGTAGGCTTGGTCAATATCCCAATAATAAAATTCTCAGTAGATTGGTGGAATACGCTTCACCAACCAGCAAGCATAACCCGCTTTGACGCTCCAGCGGTTGATCCCTCTATGCTCATTCCTTTAATTATTATGGCATTAGCTTTTTTTCTGTATTTTATTACAGTTTTGCTGGTTAGAATAAAATCAGAACTAACCTCCCAGAAAATAAAATCTCTAAATATTAAAATGATAAAATGACTTTTTTTTCGATCAAAAAAAACAAATTATTTTATAAAATATTACGTTTAAAAATAGTAATTATACTGTCTCTAATTGTCACTTTAAATCAAAGCGACTCAGAAGGGTTCAAAAAAGACGGAGAAAAGCTTTTTAAATTACATTGCTCTGCCTGTCATTCTGTTAAAAGGGGAGATAAAGATAAGGTTGGCCCGAATCTCTATGGAATATATGGTTCCACGGCTGGTACACAGTCATACAGTTTTCAAGACCGATACTCATCTTCCATTAAACAGTCAAAGGTTGTTTGGGATAGCAAGTCTCTTGATTTATTCTTGAAGAACCCTAGAGACTTTATACCGAAAACAAAAATGACATTTGTTGGTCTTAGAAAAACATCAGATCGAAACAGTTTGATTGAATATTTAAGGAGTCTGGATCAATAAGTTCGCCCTATTATTTCGTTATAATTATCAACAAAATTTAAAATTGGTGCGACAAAATCTCTATTTGAAAATTTTGTCTTTTCCCAAAAAAATTATAAAAATTAGTGTATATATCTTTTGTAAACATTATAGATGCGTTTTAATACTCAACTTACCCCAAAAGAGCCAAGACAATGGATGAATTTAATAGCTTTCTAAACATGGGTGGCTACGCAAGCTTTGTCTGGTCATCAATCGGATTTACAGCATTTGTATTAATTTTATTCGCAATTATAAGCACTCGCCAGCTAAGAAAGAGAGAAGAAAAACTACAAACTCTTATTAATAAAATAAAAGATTCAAATAAGGGCTCAAAAAATTGAAACGCAAGAATCAGCGTTTGATTTTATTATTTTTAGCGCTAGTTCTTACATCATCCGGCGCAACGCTTATATTAATAGCATTAGAAGATAATCTAGTTTATTTCTATACACCAACTGATGTTAAAACTAAAAATTCTGCCATCAGCGGTAATTTCAGGCTAGGAGGAATAGTTTTAAAAGGAAGCATACGCGAATTTGGTACTGTAACCAAATTTGGCGTAACGGACTTAAAAAGCACATTGTTTGTAAGATATGAAGGGGTTTTACCCGATCTTTTTAGAGAAGAACAGGGCATAGTTGCTGAGGGTTCTTTGAGTCCGAATGGTGTTTTTATAGCAACAAATATTCTCGCCAAACATGACGAGAATTACATGCCAAAAGAGGTGTCAGAAGCTCTAAAAAAATCTGGCCGTTGGAAAGATACAAAACCAAAAAAGTAACAGAAGGATGAAAATTAGCCAGTGATACCCGAAATAGGCCAATTCGTTCTTCTTTTAGCTTTATTGGTTGCAGGAGTGCAGTCATTTATACCATTAATCGGCGCCTCGAAAAAGAACACTGCTTTAATGAAGACAGGGTCTAGTATGGCGCTCACGCAATTTTTTTTGATATTAATTGCGTTTTTTACACTTACTTACGCCTTCGTAGTATCCGATTTCTCAGTCTACTTGGTATTTAAAAATAGTCATTCATTAAAACCAATGATCTACAAAATCAGTGGAGTGTGGGGCAATCACGAAGGATCAATGCTTTTGTGGGTACTGATTCTTGCTCTTTTCGGAGCTGCGGTAGCAGTTTTTGCAAATAATTTGCCGTCGACCTTAAAGGCGAGAGTACTAAGTATTCAGGCAATGATAGGCTGTTGTTTCATGTCCTTTATTGTCTTTACCTCAAATCCCTTTGACCGTCTCGACCCTCCCCCCTTAAATGGGTTGGGTTTAAACCCAATCCTCCAGGACCCTGGTTTAGCCTTTCATCCCCCATTACTTTATCTGGGCTATGTCGGTTTTTCAGTTACATTTTCTTTTGCCATCGCAGGTCTTTTGGAAGAGGAAGTCGACGGATCATGGGGAAAATGGGTCAGACCCTGGGTAATAGCCGCTTGGACATCTCTCACTGCTGGGATAATTTTGGGAAGTTGGTGGGCTTACTACGAGTTAGGTTGGGGCGGTTGGTGGTTTTGGGATCCAGTCGAAAACGCTAGTTTTATGCCCTGGCTGTTCGGAACTGCTTTATTGCATTCAGTTATAGTGATAGAAAAACGCAATACACTCAAAATTTGGGCGTTATTATTAGCTATTTTAACATTCTTTTTATGCCTACTCGGCACTTTTCTTGTTCGATCAGGAGTTTTAACTTCAGTACACGCTTTCGCTTCAGATCCAGAGCGAGGCATTTTTATACTTACGATACTCTTATTCGCCGTGGGAGGGGCTCTCTTATTGTTTGCCCTAAAGGCCCCGAGAATAACTAGCCATGTTTCATTCTCATTTTTCAGCCGCGAGAGTGCAATTATACTTAATAACTTAATCCTAACTTTCGCAAGCGTCACAATTCTTTTGGGCACCCTTTACCCCCTTATTTTGGAAGCTATTACAGGTGGCACCAACCGTGTATCAGTTGGACCCCCATATTTTAACCTAACTTTCGTTCCAATAATGATACCTTTATTAATTGCAATTTCGTTTGGACCCCTACTAGCATGGAAGAATGATCGTTTGGCTGTTATAGCTAATAAGCTTAAGTTTGCCTTCATTAGCGCATTAGTAGCAGCAATTATTACTTATATAAAAGTTCCTGATGGTCCAATCCTAGCCCCTATTGCCATAGGTCTGGCCATCTGGGTTGCTGCAGGTTCTCTAACTGAATGGGCAATGAGAGCTAAATTATTTGATAAACCGTTTGATATCACTAATCTAAAGTTTAGTTATTTTGTAAGAGCCTTAAGTGGCATGACCTTGGCACATCTGGGTCTTTCAGTACTTATTATCGGCATCACAGGATCTTCTGCATGGCAAAACGAGCTTATAACGTCACTTTCTGTAGGTGAATCAAAACAGTTCAAAGAGTACACAATAACTTTAGAGAAAATAGAATATCTTAGCGGCCCTAACTATAAAGTTGAAAGAGGTCACTTATTAATAACAAAGCCAAATGGAGGGACATTAAACTTTAAACCTGAAAAAAGGTTTTTTCCTCTTTCGGGACAAACTACCACCGAGGCATCTATAAAAACTACTCTATTAACCGACTTATATGCTGTTCTGGGAGAATCAAAAAATCATCGAAAGTCAGGAAAGAAATGGACATTACGGTTTTTTATTAACCCTCTAGTTCCATGGATTTGGATTGGTGCAGTTTTGATGGTTTTTGGCGGACTTGTTTCTCTAATGAACCCAAGACATTGGATAGCTGGTAACAATTCAAGCAAATAGCACATCATCGATTATAATATCTGAGCCTACTAAAATGGACATACACAATCAGAAAATAAAACGCATTTTATTAACGCTTCCCATTCTCTTTTTTGTCGTATTAATAGGTATTCTAGCGCTTTTAACTTTAGAAACCAGAGAAGGGCGTGATCCTTCTATAGTGCCTTCAGCACTTATCGGGAAGAAAGCGCCAACAATTAATTTACCGGCCATATCTGATGATATTCCAGGTGGCTTTACCAGGGATGATCTCCTTGGACGAGTTACTATATTAAATGTCTTTGCATCTTGGTGCGCCCCCTGCCTTATTGAGCATAAACAAATAGAAAAACTCTCAGAAATTGGCATACCTGTCTTCGCAATCAACCACCATGACAAAGTGACTGATGTAACTTTATGGCTTAAAAAACACGGAAATCCATACGAAGCAATTGGTTTTGACCCAGATGGTAGAGCAAGTATTGAATGGGGTGTTTCAGGAGTTCCTGAGACATATATAATCAACGCGAATGGATTCATTACCTATAAACACAGTGGCCCGATAACAAAAAGCGTTCTAAAGAAAAAAATTCTTCCAGAACTGGAAAAGGCGAAGAAGTAATGAATGCATTAACTATGATAAAAATCATAACTTTGTTTATTTTATTGTCATCCGGAACAAACTTAAAGGCATTCGCTGTTGAGCCAGGAGAGATATTAAGCAATCCAAAGCTAGAAGCAAGGGCAAGATCAATAACAAAAGGCCTCCGCTGCATCGTATGCCAGAACCAGTCAATAGACGACTCAAATGCTAGTGTTGCTCGAGATATGAGACTCCTAGTAAGAGAGAGGTTGATTGCCGGAGATAACAATAAACAAGTAGTTGACTACATCGTTGAACGTTACGGAGACTATGTTTTGCTTCGTCCTCCATTTCAAACAAATACTCTAGCGCTATGGATCGGCCCACCATTCTTAGCTTTGATAATACTCTTTATCATAATTAGGTTTCTAATAACCCAACGCAATCAATCGAAATCAAGCTCTGATCATTTAACCTTTTCTGATAGCGAGTGAGAAAAATTGAAGCATTTGAAAGCAAGCATGACGCTGAGAGTAGAAATTATATTAGTGTTAAAATAGATTTTTAATTTGCACCTTAATACTTTTACGAATGAAATAAACAGATGATTTTTTGGTTTATAATAACAAGTGTTACACTAATTACACTCATAGTTTCCTTGTGGCCAATTTGGGCAAAAGGTCTTGATTTCACAAATAAAAGAAATGACAAAACCAAATTATATATTAATCGACTTAATGAATTAGAAAATGAGTTAGAGGATGGATTAATTGTAGAGGGGAAAAACGAATTTACTAGTGCAGAAATAATGATGAGTTTGTCTGATAACTTATTGGTTAATAATCAGGGGAAACAAAAAACCTCTAATATTAGGTATATCGCATTAGCGTTAATTATTGTTTTTGTTATTGCCTGCACGACTTGGTCACTCTATTTCAATTACGGGTCTCCAGAACTTTCCAGAAAATCCAGGACTCACCATACTAATGAGATAATTCACCCACAAAAAATTTTAATGGCTGCTTTAAGAGCACAAAAGAAAGGGGATCTGGAACTAGCACTGGTTTATTTTCAACAATTAAAAAACGTATCCCCAAAAAACAGCAAGGCTTACGAACTTATAAATAAAGCAATAGATAAAACTTTGCTGAAAAATGATTGAAAATACAGCCTACCCTAATCCAATTAGGATAGGACTAATAAATATAATGCGGGGAAAAATGATAAAAAAGTTAAGTAATACGGAGCAATTTAAAGCTCTGAAGAAATTAAATGGTTGGAGCAAGACCGAAGATAGAGAAGCTATTTTTAAAACTTTTTCTTTTAAAGACTTCAATGAGGCTTTTGGTTTTATGAGTCGAGCGGCACTGAAAGCAGAACAAATCAACCATCATCCAGAATGGTTCAACGTATGGAACAGAGTCGAAGTAACACTCTCTACTCATGACGCAAATGGTTTAACAGTTCTAGATATAGAACTTGCAGAGTTTATGGATGATTTAGTCTAACCAGTTTCTAAGTCCATCCAAGAAGGTATCCCCTAGTGAACTAGGTTATTTTAAAATATCATCCTTTTTCTATCGGGCCGCCATCCGGAGAGCGCCGTCTAAGCGAATTACTTCACCGTTAATCAAAACATTTTCGCATAAATGCAAAACTAACTTTGCATAATCCTCAGGGGTCCCAAGTCGCTTAGGAAACTCGGGTTGTTTGGAAAGACTTTCATGAGCTTCCGGTGGTAGACCGGCCATCATGGGAGTATCAATTAATCCCGGCGAAATTGTATTTACACGAATTCCACTACGTGCAAGCTCTCTTGCTGCTACAATATTAAGTGCAACTATTCCTCCCTTGGATGATGAATAAGCCGCTTGTCCTATTTGACCTTCGTAAGCCGCTACTGATGCTGTATTAATAATTAAACCGCGTTCATTGTCTTCCATTGGATCAGCATCCTGCATATCTGCAGCGATTAATCTAATCATATTAAAAGTACCTATCAAATTTACTTTAATTACAGCTTCATAATCCTCCAGCGGTAATGGTCCATTTCGGTTAACTATTCTACCCGGTGTAGCAATACCTGCACAATTAATCAGCAACTGTGCTATACCATTAGCCTCTTTAGCTTCACCAACTGCCTTTACTGCACTCTCCGAGCTGGTAACATCACATTCTATAGCTACACCTCCACACTCGGCCGCAACCTCCCTGGCACCTTCAAGATTCAAATCCAAAACAGCTATTTTTGCTCCTTCTTTGGCAAGCACCCTAGCACACTCAGCTCCTATGCCTGATCCACCACCTGTGATGACTGCAGCCAAACCATCCACATTCATAATAATCTCCCTAAGTACAATTTATAGTATACGTTCTATGATAACGGCTTAAAGAATAAATAATAATATAAAAACTACTCCGCAGCCTGCATAGGCTTAGGAACATTAACACCAGCTAACGGACCAACTTCTTTTTCGATAAGAGGAACAACTTCATCTCCAAATCTACGAATTGACCTCATAGCAACCTCATGATCAGTATTACCCATTGTCATATAAAGAGCTATATGACACGAGCCCACTCTCTTGATCTCATCAGACAAGCACTCTGCTACGGCAGCAGGATCCCCGATCGGGTTCCAGGAAATTATTTCTTCAGGAGTCATTTCCCCAGAGAATGACTCTTCCGGTAACCAAGCCTCTGGAATATCTTTCTGCCCTCGGCGTAAATATCTCGACAGTCTAATCTGGTACAGAGCATTTTCAGCAAAGCCTTTCGCTTCGTCCTTATCATCAGTAACCATACAATAACGAAGAGTGCAAAATTTTAAGTCAGATGCCCTTAACCCTTCACTAAGCCAAGTTTCCTCTGCCTCTTCTCTTATGCGTAACAACGTTTCATTGCTTTCTCCAAAGCCAGAAACAAATATAGGGAAGTCCCCCCGTGCAGCACGTCGCTGTGAATTTTGACTATTACCAGCAATCCAAATCGGTGGTCTCGGTTGCTGTATTGGACGAGCCGCAAAAGGAGTCTTGGGCATATCTAAATATTTTCCGTGAAATTCAAAACTCTCTTGACCGAGTCCTTCACTGATAAATTTAACCCACTCATCAGTTGCTTCTCGAGACTCCTCTAAACTAGTGCCGAATCTTAACAACTCATGAGCTTGATAGCCACTTCCAAGACCGATAATGAGACGACCTTCGGAGAGATTATCCGCAAACGCCAATTCCCCGAGGAGGCGGGGAGGCTGGTACAGTGCAGGTAATATGACAGAAGTGCCAAGTTTTATCCTTAAAGTTTGAGGAGCCACATGGCCAATCATTAGCAAAGGTGAAGGCGGCAATGAGTAATTTGAAAAATGATGTTCAGTAAACCATGCAATATTAAAGCCCGCTGTTTCGGCTGCTTGAACTTGTTCAACTGTGTTTGTAATCAAAGATTCTACCGTCTGGGATCGATCCCTTCTGTTCATTAGATTAAAAATTCCAAAGTCCATGTAGCGTCTCCTAAAAGAATTTATTAACCTCTAACCGACAACCTTCTGTCAACCTGAACGGGCAAGGTTCATAAGACTATTTTGAAATTAGTCATCTAAAGCTGCCTTTCGTACAATGTAAATTGCGCTCATAGTAATTATTAAAGCACCAACAATAGAAATACCATCTGGTATTTCTCCGAAAGTAAAAAAAGCAATTAGTGCTATAAAAGGTAGCCTCAAATAGTCCAGAGGTGCAACAAGGGAAGCTTCAGCTAAAGCGAATGCTTTACTGGTAAAGACAATACCCAAAGTGCCTAGACAACCCATTGCAGCAGAATAGATAAGAATACCCCAACTAGGTACAGTCCATACAGGAATAGCGGCTATGGCAAGCACAAAGGCAGCCCATATCGTTTGATAAATTGTAATTGTCGTTGTTGTTTCAGTCGAGCTAAGTCTCTTGACACAAATAAACCAGAAAGCCAGCAAGAAAGCTCCAATAATAGGGAAAATGCTTACCAGTTTAATATCTAAAAACCCTGGCCGTAAAATAACCAAAACTCCAATGAATCCTATGCCTGTAGCAGTCCAACGAGAAAATTTAACCTTTTCCCTAAGAAAAAATGCCGCGATTATGGTAGTAAATAAGGGGGCGGTAAAGTTAAGTGCAGTGGCTTCCGCCATAGGCATATTAGATAAGGCAATAAAGAAAAAGACTGTCATAATAACTGTTAAAAGAGCAGTAACAAAATGCAAGCCATGTCGTTTAGTGCGAAGAGCGGAACCGCGTTTTGAAACTATAAAAGGTAACATTAGTGGCAGAGCCCAAAGAAACCTGAGCGCAGATGTTTCTAGAGGATGTAGTTCCTGTGCAACTATCCGCACAAGGCTATGATTAAAAGCCAAAGATGCCGCTCCACAGACCATATATGACGCCGCCCAAATTGCATTATTCAGATCATTAGAAGCGTTTTTATTATCTATCACATCTTTCTCAACTTTTTTTACTCTCGGCTTTTGCTTCGTGACGAGCTATGTAAACAGCTGAGCCTGCTATAATTACTGCTCCCAGGGCGGACCAGAAGTCAGGCACTTCAGAAAACCAAATAAAACCAATCCCTGCCGCAAATAATAACCTTACAAAATCCAGAGGGGCTATAGCTGTCATTTCAGCTATAGCCATTGCACGTGTAAGCAGTAAGTGAGCAAGGGTAGCTAGAAGACCACATAATACTAAAGCCCCGAGAATAGTCCATGACGGAGTTTGCCAGACAAAAACTGCAGGAACAAAACTAACCAAAGAAGTAAAAAAACTGAATGTTAAGACCACTATACGAGCATTATCTTGTTGTGAAATTATTCTAATTATAATCATATTACAGGCTATAGCCGCAGCGCTCCCTATTGACAGTAGAGCGCCCAAAGACACTACCTCCAATCCAGGTCGTAACATTATTATTACCCCTAAAAAACCCAACCCGCATGCCAACCAACGGCGGAAACGAACAATTTCATGTAAAATAAATAGAGCCATCATGGTAGCAAATAGTGGAGCAGTAAAATTTAGAGCAACTGCTTCGCCTACAGGCAAAAGGGCTAACGCACTAGACCATAAAAGCGTTCCAAACCCAGATATTATTCCTCGAAGAATGTGTAGCTTAGGCCGCTTAATTCGAAAACTTCCCAATCCGGTTCCCACAACCAATGGCAACATAAACAAAAAACCGCTAAAGGATCTTAAAAATGCCGCCTCAAAAGGATGGACCTCACGAGTAGCAAACCGAATAAGACCCGCAGTTATGGCAAAAAAGCAAGCAGATAGCACCATATAGCTTGCTCCACGCAAGGAATTTGGAAGTTTAGCTTGGTGTCTGGAAAGAGATAATTTCATACATAATAACATAAAAAATTGCAGGCATTTAGAAAATGCCTGCCAGGCTTAGACTTATAAGTTAAATGGATGATACTAATAACACGGTTTATTTACGCCAACTAAACAAAATAGACTTTCATACTTTACTCAATAAGTTGACATAGAGACTTGCAAGTTGTTTATCAGATAAATATTCTTGGCTCAGTCATAATAGAATAATTTTTAGACCCAAGAAAGTATTGCCGGGGTAATAATATGAGTGAATCTAAAAAAGTTTTTTCAGACGCTAAATCAGCATTAGATGGACTGCTGTCTGATGGCATGACTATTCTTGCAGGGGGCTTCGGTTTATGTGGTATCCCTGAACATATGATAGTCGCCATAAGAGAATCAGGTGTTCAAAATCTCACAGTCGCATCCAATAACTGTGGTATAGACGACTTTGGTCTCGGGCTATTGCTACAAACCAAACAAATAAAAAAAATGATTTCATCCTATGTTGGTGAAAATAAGCTTTTTGAAGAACAATTTCTAAACGGAGACTTAGAACTAGAGTTTAATCCGCAAGGCACATTAGCCGAAAGATGCAGGGCAGGGGGTGCGGGTATCCCTGCATTCTATACCAAGACAGGTGTGGGAACTGTAATCTCTGATGGAAAAGAAACCAGAGACTTTGATGGAGAAACTTATCTAATGGAGCGCGCCTTGACTGGTGATTTAGCGATAGTAACCGCCTGGAAGGGGGATAAAGCAGGAAATCTGGTTTTTAGAAAAACGGCTCGTAACTTCAATGCGCCTATGGCAACAGCTGGCAAAGTTTGTGTGGTAGAAGTAGAACAACTAGTGGAAGTGGGAGAAATTGAGCCCGATCAAATACACTTGCCCGGAATTTACGTTGATCGGGTTTTCGAGGGTCAAAGTTTTGAAAAAAGAATAGAACGGCGTACAATTAGAGAAACTTAATTAATATTGAGACGAAAATTAAGGAGATATTTGATGGCGTGGACTAGGGATCAAATGTGCGAACGAGCAGCACTAGAACTTGAGGATGGGTTTTACGTTAATTTAGGGATAGGTATGCCAACCCTTGTTGCTAACTACATCCCCGAGAGTATGACCGTAACTTTTCAATCGGAAAACGGAATGCTTGGCATGGGTCCCTTTCCCTTAGACAACGAAGTTGATGCTGACCTGATAAACGCAGGAAAACAAACTATAACTGAGTTACCTGAATCAGTTTATTTCGATAGTGCTACCTCTTTTGCTATGATACGCGGAGGGCATATAGACCTATCAATACTTGGTGCACTTCAGGTAGCACAGAACGGCGATTTAGCTAACTGGATGATACCTGGAAAAATGGTTAAAGGTATGGGCGGGGCTATGGATTTAGTAGCAGGCGTTCGACGGGTCATAGTTTTAATGGACCATAATGCCAAAGATGGTTCGCCAAAGCTTCTAAAAGAATGCGATTTACCTCTCACAGGGGCTGGAGTTGTCAATACGGTAATAACCGATCTAGGTCTGTTCGAAGTTAAAGGTGGACAATTATATCTTTCAGAATTGGCTCCAAATACTTCACTTGATGAGATTCGTGATCGTACTGAGGCCGAATTCATTCAATGACATTTATTTATTCGATATGACCTAAGCTAAAAGGTCTGTGTAAAGATGACGACAGTGCGGTATTAAAGAATGACTGCGTCGATACGTAATGAGTCGTTGTTTGGATTAGTAGCTGGACTATTAGTGCTTTTCATATTTTCTGGTACTTTAGTTGTATCCAGAATTGGAGCAATTAGTTCACTAACGATATATGACGTGGCAGCTTTAAGGTTTGGCGTAGCCGCGTTATGTGTTCTTCCATTTATATACAAGGTCTCTTGGATAAACCTTACCTGGTATCGGGCATTTGTTTTAGCAGTTATCGGTGGTGCAATTTTCGCTCTATTTCTACTGGGTGGATTTATCTACGCACCAGTAGCCGATGGTGGAATAATCGTTAATGGCACGATGCCAATTTTTGCTGCTATTTTCACTTGGTTTATATTTGGAGAAGGTATTGGACGCTGGCGTATTGCAGGGATATCTTTAATTGTTATTGGTGTCGCAGCAACTGGGTGGGATGCATTAGAGTTTGGCGTCCCAGGTCAATGGAAAGGACATCTTCTATTTCTTGGAGCTGCTGCCTTTAATTCTGCTTTTCTAACCGCCGTTAGAGGCTGGAAAATTGGTGCACTTGAGTCACTTGTTGCAGTGATGGGTCTAAATTCGTTAATTTACTTACCTATCTGGTGGCTTTTCTTGCCTTCAAATATAACAGGGGCTCCGCTTCAAGAAATCCTGTTACAAGGAATCTATCAGGGGATAGTAGCCGCCTTTGTCGCGGGTTTTATGATAGCCTATGCCGCTCGAACCATCGGATCGACACACCAAGCAGCAATTATGTCAGGCGCTCCCTCCTTAGCACTTCTTTTAGCAATTCCCTTACTAGGCGAGATACCTACTTTGCTCAGTATATTAGGGGTTATAATTGTAACTCTTGGTATTCTAGTAACTTTGGGACCCAATCTATTAAAAAGCTCTATCTCGAATATTTCAAAATCTAATAAAAATATTAAATCATAATAGCAGTGAATAATATTAAATCAGAATATCTAGTTGGATTAATCTTCGGATTATCCGTTCCATTTATATGGGGCGCATGGATAGTAATTTCCCGTTTTGGCGTCATCACTTCTCTTAACGCTTATGACATAACTGCACTAAGAGTGGGAGTTGCTAGCATAATAGTACTTCCTATCGTATTAACTCGCGGATTAAGCGGATTAAGTGTAAAGCGTGCTACAATTTTTTCTATAGGAGTTGGAGCGCCTTTTGCCCTTACATCGTTTTTAGGGATGAGTTTAGCCCCTGTTGCTCATGCTGGAGTGCTAACTAACGGCAGTATTCCAATATTCACTGCTATACTCGCTCTGATCTTTTTGAAACAGAGATTCAGTAAGAAACGTTTTTTTGCAGTACTGATAATCATTTTTGGAGGACTCTGTATAGGTGGTGATAGTATGCTATCTAGCGCCTCATACACTCTATTTTTAGGTGATCTTTTACTAATTTCCTCTGGAGCACTATTTGCACTTTATTTGACGGCATTAGACAAATGGAAGCCAGAGGTTATTCAGACGATAGTAGCGGTTCCTGTGATAAGCGCTGTTGTTTATTTACCAATCTGGATATTATTTTTACCCTCAAAACTTATGGATTTTAGTGATTTTCCTCCCTGGTCTGATATTGCTTTGCAGGCAGGGTTTCAAGGCGTTATCTCTAGCTTTATTGTTATAATGCTTCTAACTCGAGCTACGCGGTCTATTGGTGCAACAACCGTTGCAATCTTACTATCAGGAGCTCCAGCTCTAGCTGTTGTACTTGGCGTCTTAATGCTTGATGAAAACCCTTCAACACTTTCCTGGGCAGGTGTGTCAATTGCCACTGTGGGTATGATATTGGCAGTAAAGAATGAGCCCAAGAAAATATTATAGGGAAATCAAGTTTTTATATTTCTCAATACCATCCGATTTATGCTGTTCATCACACGATAAAGACGCTCAAACTGATTTTTGAAATCTTGCCACTCAAGATCTGATCTTCTTTTACAAATAACTGAATAAATCTCATCCAAATCCCTATTACCATCGCAAAGTTCAATCATGGCCCTTGCCAATGGAGGGACAGACATATCTATTTTGTGACCCTCATTAATAACATTGATAACCCCCCCCCCAGGCGTCTGTTTTGCTGCCTCGGTAGTATCGACGCCAACAAGCACTGGAACTGTGCTAGCATCATCAAGCGTAGGCTCACTCACTGGATTAGTTTTCTTTACCAGATAGAAAATGTGTTTTTTGAAGTTACCAAGTAGCTGTTCAGCAAAAGAAGCTCGTTCCATGTAGTTAAGTTTATTTATTATTTTCTTGAGCTGGGGATCTTTAATTAAAATTAGGGGATCATATCTATAGGGCTCTATAAAAGTGACTAACCTTAATTTAGCCTCTAGTATTAAACTTTCGATTTGTTTAACAGTGTAGGCTCTATCACGTGCGTGGAGAAATAAATCATATATACCGGGATCGCCACCCTCCAGATGATCTTGAATCTGACCATTACGATTTAACCAAGAAGTTTCTGGTAAACTCTTAATTAGTTTTTTTGTGAGCAATACTCGTAACGCCTCTTCCTCTCCAAAAGGCGCTATAACTCTCATCATTTCTTGAACATGATAAACTCCAAAGCGGCCCAACTCCCCGTAAACCATTGCGCCTATACCTCCACTTGGGGCGAGAACCTCGACTAACGTATTGAGGCCAAGTTGCGGATCATCTAAATGGTGTAAAACACCACAACAATCAATATAGTCCCAAGGTCCCGGCAGTATTTTTTTTACGTCAAGAAGAGAGCCCCTCTCAAAGTAAATGTTTTTTAGGCCCCTAACGCTTGCTCTCTTGCGCGCAATTTTTTGACTACTCTCACTTAAATCCAAATGCATAACTTGACCAGGAACTGATAAATCTTTCATTTGTTGGGCTATTTGAATTGCCCCGTCTCCTGTGCCTCCACCTGCAACCAGAACCGATAACGGCTTAGACAAGTCCATTTTACCACCAAATATATAATGGTTAACTTCTGCTAAACTACTGGGCGATCCAGTTACCAAACGTCTTTTTTCGTCTTCAGGATCTCTCTCAGGATAAGGATAGCTTTCATATTGAAGCTCTACTAATTTATCAATCTTGGTTCTGTTATTCATAATTTGTATTAACCATCAATATCTATAACTAAACGACCCATTGCTTTTCGGGTCTCAAGAACTGATAAAGCCTCTGGCGCTTCAGATAAGGAGAATTTTTGCGAAACGTGAGGAGAAACCAAGCCTTCACTATACCACTTAGATAGCTCAGAAAATGATTTTCGAAAGATTTCTGTTTGGTTTGTCCTGTACCATCCCCAGTAAATACCTATTACACTAATATTCTTTATAAGAAGATAATTTGCTGGAAAGCTTGGAATATCACCAGCTGCAAACCCAATCACCAAATATCTACCCTGTTGGGCCAATGACCTCATAGCTTTAAGTGAAAACTCTCCTCCAACTGGGTCATATACCATATCAACCCCTTTGCCATCTGTAACTTCACGCACAACCGACCGCAAATCCTCAGTGAGATAATTTATTGTATGATCCGCGCCGTAAGACTTAGTTAAATTAAGTTTTTCATCGCTAGAGGCAGCCGCGATTACCTTAGCACCTATGGCTTTTCCGCATTCAATGGCTGTTAGGCCAACTCCTCCAGCTGCACCTAAAACTAAAAGTGTTTCCCCGGGCTTAAGGTTCCCTCGCTCTTTGAGAGCTAAATGCGAAGTCCCATATGCAACAGGAAAGACAGCTGCATCAAAATAATCCATACCATCAGGTATGGAAAATATACCGTTTGATGGCACAATAGCCTCCTCAGCAAAAGCTCCTTTACTTGTTACAGCCATTACCCTTTGACCTACTGATAAATTAGTAACCTCTTCGCCAATTTCTATAACTTCTCCGGCCCCCTCAAGACCTGGCGAAAAGGGAAAATCTGGTTTTTCTTGATATTGGCCCCGTATAAGGACTAAATCAGCGTAATTAACACCGGCTGCACGGACTCTTATCTTTACTTCACCTGCTCCAGGTTCTGGCGAATCACTTTCTCCTAAAATAAGAGAGTCAGGGTTCCCCCACTCTTTACATAAAATAGCTCGCATTTTATGACCTTTCTTAACTAATCAATACTCTGCTCAGCTTGCCTTTTGTGTGCTCTCTGTGCAAGTTTCTTGAATATTATGATCAATAATCGCGGATATTTTGGTATAGGCGTTGAAGGCATTTCTAAAGCGATGAATGTGGGAGCAATAATGCGCACCGCTCACGCATTTGGAGCAAGCTTTGCCTTTACAGTGGATGCTATATATCCCAAGTCAGATATTTGGAAATCCGACACTTCTAAATCTCAAGAAAACGTACCTTTGTACGAGTTTGATAACGTAAGCAGTTTACGTTTACCAAAAAACTGTAAGTTGGTTGGAGTTGAGTTCATCGATGATGCGGTTTCTCTACCTAGCTTTCGGCACCCTTCTCAGTGTGCCTACGTTTTTGGGCCAGAACGTGGCAACCTGTCCGTCGAGTTACTATCTATTTGCGATCATAAAATTAAGATTCCGACCCAATTCTGTCTAAACGTTTCAATAGCCGCAGCAATTATCATGTATGATAGAACTATAACTTTAGGCCGTCACGCACCTCGGCCAGTCAGGCCTGGAGGTCCAACAGAGGTACTACCAATTCACGAATTTGGTGATCCTGTTATAAGACGTAAAAAATAGTTTTTCCAATTCTAGATAATAACGTCGTTCTCAACAAATGATTCACACTTCGTCTTTACACGTATCGGTCTCTTTTGATAGGACAATGATATGCAAAAACATAAATCAATAATAAATGCTCATTTAGTAATACTCATTGCGGTAATTTCACTATTCATTACCTCCTCACCAACCTTATCAAAGGAACCCAAGGTTATTGGTAAATTCGGCGACTGGCAAACTTATGTTCGGGGCGAAAAAAAAGATCGCTTTTGTTACATTGTTTCTAAACCAAAAAAAGCAAGCCTTCGTTCCAGAAGAGGGGATATTTTCCTTATGGTATGGCATCGCCCAGCCACAAAGGAATTTAATGTAGTTCAAGTCGACGCCGGCTATACCTACAAAAAAAAGTCTGAGGTTAAACTGAAAGTGGGCTCATCTGAATGGACTCTTTTTACTCGAGGCGGTAACGCCTGGGCCTTAGGAAAAGATGATGCGGCTATAGTAAAAGCCATGCGCAAAGGAATGCGCTTAACAATAAGAGGCACGTCAAGTCGAAATAATCCGACAACCGACACCTATTCTCTTAAAGGCGTCACAGCAGCCCATCGCGCGATGAATAAGGCTTGCGGAAGAAGATAAATAATTTAGAAATTTAGTTAAGTGCCCACACAAGAACCAATATTTTGAGTGCTATGACTTTGGCAAACCCAACAAATAAAAATACATCTGTCGATTTTCTCGGTGAGAAGTCCATAAACCTTATTGGGATGAGTTTACAACAGATGGAAGCCGAAATGACCGAAATTGGAGAACCATCATTTCGGGCAAGCCAACTGTATAAGTGGGTTTATAATCGAGGAGTTACCAATTTTGAAAGCATGACAAATATAGCCAAAACCCTCCGCTCAGAACTGGCTAAACGCTACTTTATTTCAAGGCCGGCCATTTCTAAAAGCTTAGATTCAATAGACGGAACTCATAAATGGCTAATCAAATTAGCTGATGGAAATGAAATTGAAACTGTTCATATCCCAGAGAGTGATAGAGGTACTCTGTGTATTTCCAGTCAAATTGGATGTACCTTAAATTGTAAGTTTTGTTATACAGGAACCCAGCGATTAGTCAGGAATCTCTATCCAGGAGAAATTCTGGAACAGATTATGGTTGCCCGAGACTTTCTCGATGAGTGGCCTTCTGAAGAACGAAAAAGTATTTATGATCGTCAGCTTTCTAATATTGTAATGATGGGAATGGGTGAACCATTGTACAATTTTGATAATGTCTCAGCAGCTCTAAAAATTGTTATGGATGGGCAAGGTATTTCTATATCTCGTAGAAGAATCACTCTGTCCACTGCTGGAGTGGTACCATTTATTCGCCGGTGTGGAGAAGAGCTTGGGGTTGGTCTTGCTGTATCTTTACACGCTGTTCGAGATGACCTCAGAAATGAAATAGTGCCTATAAATAAAAAATATCCGCTATCAGAACTTATCTCGGCTTGTCGAGACTATCCAGGTTCAAGAAACTCAAGGAGAATTACTTTTGAGTACGTTATGCTTAAAGGGGTTAATGATAGTCCTGGAGATGCACATGAATTGGTCCGCTTAATATCTGGGATACCCGCAAAGGTTAATTTGATTCCCTTTAATCCTTGGCCTAATTCACCATATGAAAGGTCAAGTGAAGAATCGATAGAAAAATTTGCTGCTATAATACGCAATGCTGGCTATCCCTCTCCTGTTCGCACGCCCCGTGGGGAGGATATAATGGCAGCCTGTGGTCAACTAAAATCAGAAAGTAAACGAGTTTCTAAAAAATAGAAAAGTGGATAAACACATAAATTAGTATTCAGTGCGCTTGCCTAGTACGAAAGCAAAGTTATACTCATTCAATAAATTGTTATTTGTTAGATAGTCATGGAAAACAAAATAAAAAAAATTGTTCTTGCATATTCTGGAGGTTTAGACACCTCTGTCATCTTGAAATGGCTGCAAGAAACCTATGCTTGCGAAGTGGTTACTTTTACTGCTGATATAGGCCAGGGTGAGGAGATTGAACCTGCTCGAGAAAAAGCCCGAGCTCTTGGAGTAAAAGAAATTTATATAGAAGACTTACGAGAAGAGTTCGTGAGTGATTATGTGTTTCCAATGATGAGGGCTAATGCTCTATACGAGGGTCTTTACCTTTTAGGAACTTCTATAGCCCGTCCTTTAATAGCAAAAAGGCAGATTGAGATAGCTGCATTAACGGGAGCCGACGCAGTGTCCCATGGAGCTACTGGAAAAGGAAACGACCAGGTTCGTTTTGAAATGGGTTACTACGGACTTAACCCAGATATTAAAATAATCGCACCCTGGCGTGAGTGGGACCTAAAATCGAGGTCAAAGCTGATAGAGTTTGCTCAAAATCACCAAATTCCCATTCCCAAGGATAAAAAAGGAGAGGCTCCATTTTCAGTAGACGCCAACCTTTTGCATATTTCAGCTGAAGGAAAAGCGCTCGAAGATCCATGGTTAGAAGCCGAAGAACACGTGTTTTCACGAACTGTTTCTCCTGAAGATGCTCCAGACAAACCTCAGTATATAGAAATCGACTTTGAACAGGGAGACCCTGTTAGAATTAATAGTAAGGCCTTCTCGCCTGCTCAACTTCTTACTGAGCTAAACGAAGTTGGGGGCGCTAATGGAATAGGGAGAGTTGACCTCGTTGAAAATCGATTCGTAGGGATGAAATCTAGAGGAATATATGAAACTCCTGGAGGAACTATATTACATATAGCTCATCGAGGAATTGAATCTATTACTTTAGACCGTGAAGCCATGCACCTTAAAGACGAGCTAATGCCTAAATATGCTAAGCTAATCTATAATGGGTTTTGGTTTTCTCCTGAACGAGAAATGCTTCAAGCACTTATTGATAATAGCCAACAATCTGTTTCCGGTACGGTAAGACTTAAATTATACAAAGGAAACGTCCAGGTCGTTGGTCGAAAATCCCCAAATAGCCTATACTCGATTGATCACGTAACCTTTGAGGATGACCAGGTCTATGATCAGCGCGATGCGGAAGGCTTTATTAAGCTACAAGCCTTACGCTTAAGGCTTGGAAACGCACTAAAAAATAAAGAATAGTTTTTTTCTAATTCCAAATTGGAACTTCAAAACCATTTTGAGAGCATGCTGCACTAACTGTATTGGCTAACAAACAAGCTATAGTGATCGGTCCAACTCCTCCAGGTACAGGAGTGATACCGCCTACAACATCGATCACTGAATCAAAATCAACATCTCCCACAAGTACAGTATTGTCAGGGTTTTCATTTGTTGGGGCTGGGATGCGGTTTATGCCTACATCAATAACTGTAGCTCCTGGTTTAACCCAATCGTATTGGACCATGTTTGGGCGCCCTACCGCAGCCACTAAAATATCCGCACGACGACAAATCTTTTTTAGGTCTTTCGTCTTTGAATGAGCCACCGTCACAGTGCAGCTTGCATTAATAAGTAGCTGTGCCATGGGTTTACCGACAATGTTCGACCGCCCCAAAATAACTGCCTCTAGGCCAGACAAGTCACCTAATCTTGATTCCAACAACATCCGACACCCCAACGGGGTACAGGGTATCATTGCGTGATTAGATCCAGTAATTTGCCCGATAGATAAACGTCCAGTATTTATTTCATGAAAACCATCTACATCTTTAGCAGGGTCTATAGCCCTAATTATTGTGGATGAATCTATTTGTCTAGGCAGGGGGAGTTGAACAAGAATTCCATGAGTGAGCGGATCAGCATTCAATTCAGAAACTAAAGATAATAGTTCTTCTTCCGAACATAGTTTCGAAAGCCTGTAGTCTTTTGCTCTTATACCTGCCTTTTCAGCTGCCTGCCCTTTATTACGCACATATATTTGGCTTGCCGGATCATCACCAACCAAAACAACAGCTAGTCCAGGAATTAAGCCATGATCTGCTTTGATTATTTTGGTCCTAATTGTAACCTGTTCCCTTAATGACTCAGCAAAAGCTTTACCATCAATCACCTTACTGTCAGGTCCTATATTCAAATTACTCATCCCTTAATTCCTTTTATCATCAATCTTTTTAAAGTTTGAATCACAGTACGCTTATAGAGGCCCAAAGATTGAAATGGGATCTTTAATACATAAAATTATTTTGAATCAGAGAGCGGACAAAAAAGAGAGCCAATAGCAAAATAAATGGGGATAAATCTATTCCCCCTATTGTTGGAACAACCGACCTGACACGCTTCAATGGAGGTTCGGTAATACGAAAAAGAAAATTTCCAAGCATATAAATAAATTGATTAGAAGTGTTTACAACCTTGGCCTGTACTAGCCAAGTTAATGCTACTGAGAGAACCACCGCAAAAGAATAATATGCGATTATTGTATCGATAAGTTGCCAAACTGCCAGCATTTCAGCACCATTCACATTATTATTGTTAGAAAAAACTCGAAATATTATCTATGACATTAGACATTTGTTGCTATGACTGTCCAGTAACCTATTCCTTTTATAATAATATTCTTTTAGCTTTTTTCACTATACAAGGAAAACTCTGAATTGCTTGACAGTAGTGATATCGAACAACATATTCATAAATCATAGATTGATGAAATGGAATCACTCATCACTAGCACTGGGGATGTAGCTCAGTTGGGAGAGCGTCTGGTTCGCAATCAGAAGGTCGGCGGTTCGATCCCGCTCATCTCCACCACCTGCTTACTAAAAAGTGCGTACTCAATGAATATATTATCTTTAGTTCTGATTTTAGAGATGGAGGCCTGAAATTCGCAACTAGTAATTATCAAAACTTATAATGGAAGTAACATAATGAAGATCGGACAGGGTAATAAGTCATTCTCCCTCTCATTGGCCTACTTACCTATTTGTATTTTTGCGACAATAGTAATTGCTAGCTTATTCTCTAGTGCCTTTCATCTTGGTTTCAGACTCCCGGTGATAAGTTTGGGTCTCTTATTCTTTCTGATTTTAGGCGCTTCTTTAATTACTAAACAACTCAATTTGGCAACACCACTGGGCACTAGATTAACTATCGTTCACCTTAGTCTTGTTTGTTTACTCGGCGGACTTGCGTATGAAAAATTGATTCCTGAATCAGACCTAATGTTGTGGAGTATCACTTTAATTGGCACGACTGCTATAGGCACGCTATTGTTTGATTCCTGGATAACAAAAAAAATCGGCGCTTCGGGACCATTTAGCAAATGGCTAAACTATTTAAGTGAAACAACAATATTTGTATCCACTTTCTCATTACTGTCTATATTAGAAAAACTCTATTTTTTTGTGTCAGCAACTAGCATTACAGTTTATATTTTTATGTTTTTTTTATCAGTTTATTGTAATTCCCGAACTTTTTCTTCCTCAAACCATTATTTATATCTTCGTGGCATTATAGTTATTAGCCTGGTGTTTTCACTTGCACCCAAGCTTTCATCTGCACATTCAGCACTTTTAATAATATTTATTAGTTGTATTTCTCTATTTTTAGGAATTTACTTTATTTTCAAAGGTAAAATCTAAAATCTTATTAATTTTACTAAGATATGTGACAAAGAGATACCTTTAGGAATTCTTGACTGTTGATTTTGTAATAAAAAATCACCATATTCGAGTTATAAAAACCATTATTAAAGACTAAAACTTTGTTAAAGAGGTAAATATGTCAGACCAATTTAATCACGGCGTTGTGTCAGGAAAAGCGGGAACCGATCAACTAATAGATGAGGGTCTACGCTCACATATGCTGAGGGTTTATAACTATATGGTAACCGGCTTGGCGCTTACGGGCGTAATCGCCTATTTTGTTGCTTTCACACCGGCTCTTCTTAGCCTCTTCTACGTTCAAACTCCTCAGGGATATCTATCTACAACTCCATTAGGTTGGATAGCTATATTATCCCCTTTGGCTTTTGTTTTGGCTTTGTCCTTTGGCATCAGTCGTATGAAAGCATCGACTGGACAGATTCTTTTTTGGCTATTTGCTGGGGTAATGGGACTTTCTCTTAGCAACATATTCATAATTTATACAGGAGAAAGTATTGCGCGTGTTTTCTTTATAACAGCCGCAACATTCGCAGCCATGAGCCTATACGGCTATACGACAAAACGAGACCTAACTGGAATGGGTTCATTCTTAATGATGGGTCTTTTTGGCATTATTATAGCTAGTGTAGTCAACATGTTCATAGGGTCGACAATGGTACAATTTGTCGTTTCTGTGCTTGGCGTTCTTATTTTTGTAGGGCTTACCGCACACGATACGCAGAAAATTAAACAAATGTATAACTCCTTAGATGATTCTGAGATTGCTGGTAAAAAAGCCATTATGGGAGCCCTTTCCCTATATCTAGACTTTATTAACCTTTTCCTTTTACTATTGCGTTTGTTTGGAAACCGAAATTAATTTATCGTTTAGTATTATTCAAAAACGCCCGAATGTTTCGGGCGTTTTTTTTGTTATAATATAAAAAATCAATCAACTAGAAATGAGGGCCTGAATGACAAATTTAAAAGATAAAGTTGTTGTTCTAACGGGTGCTAGTCGTGGCATAGGAGCAGCAACAGCGCGGTCACTAGCAAAAGATGAACCTATATTAATATTATGCGCACGAACAAAAGCAGCAAATAAAAAAACCATTACTGATGTCGAAAAAATCGGTGCTAAATCAGAAAACCACGGATTCGATGTATCAGATCCTTCACAGGTAAATAAATTTGTTGATGATATTATTGAGAGATACGGACGCATAGATGTTCTTATAAACAATGCTGGGACCGGAAAAATGGGAAGTGTTAAGGATATTACTCCCGAGGAATTTCTGAAAGTACAGAAAACTAATGTCATGGGTCCCTATAATATGATCTACGCGTCACTACCGTCTATGCTCACTAATGATTCTGGTATAATTATAAATCTGACTAGTGCCCGAGCTTTTATCCCTGATAAGTTTTATGCTGCTTACTGCTCGTCAAAGGCAGCCCTTTTATCAATGACACAGTGCCTACATTTTGATTTAAAGAAAACTAATGTAAAAATATTTGCGTTTTCTCCTGGGTTTACCGACACAGATATGGTGCGCGAAATTTATTCGAATGACGAATTTCGACAAGCAGCACTAACTGATAGTAATGGTCAATCTCCTGAAAGACCCGCAAAGGTGATTTCTTGGTTGGCTCGAGAGGCGCCAGAGAATCTAAGAGGACAGCACGTGCAGATTCAATTTAACGATATAAGCCTTAGGTCGGGCCTAGAAAACTAATTGTTAAATATCTATGTCTTTTGATGGAGGAATATCTTCTGTCCTTCGATAAATTAATACAGCGATAAATAAACTAATTGCAAGCACGGAAAACATTGTTTGATAAGCGATCTCAGGACTTCTACCTAATTCATCAGTGGGAAAAAAGCTAACGATTTCTCCTGTAATTACCTGCACGATAAAAACACCAGTCCAAATAAATAAGTTAATAGCGGTAACAGCCCTGCCTGTATGGGTATCAGGGAATAAAGACCGAGCATGAGCAAAAATTAAACCTGAGAATGATGCAGATAGGCCCAGCAATACAAAAAACCCAGTAACCACAATAATCGATTCACTTCTATTAACTGACAATAGGACGAATGATAATGCCATTATTATAGCACCAACTGTTACTACTCCTCGTCTTGTGTCAAAAAGTCGATCCAGCGGGCCATAAATTAGAGCTGAAAACAACCAAGCAATCGATAAAACAAAAATAACATTACCCCTATCAATGATATCTAGACCAAAGACGTCGTTGAGGTAGGGGCCGGTCCAGAGAGCACGCGTAGACAAGAAAGACCCTACCGATACAGATGCAACAGCAGCAAGACCATAAAGCCTGGTATCTGATAAAACTTTAATAAGCCCACGGGCTGTTTCTCCCAAAGAAGTAGGTTTTTTATTAGAGTGGGTTGACCCAGGGGGGCGGTCACGAACTACTAACCAGATCACAAAAGATAAAATAGCAACACCAAAACCAATAAGCTTAAGAGTTTCTCTCCAACCGATTAGAGAACTAGCCCAGGCAAACGGAGTTGCTGATAATAGTAACCCCACACCACTAATTGCCACAGCAATTGAGCTCGCAGCTGCTAACCTGTCTCTTGGTACCCAACGCGATAATATAACAATTAGCCCCATATAGACTGGAGCTATTCCGCATCCGGTAATAAATAATGTCACGATTAATCCTATAGCGCTATAAGAATAGGAAACGCCTAAGATTCCAATAGACGTAATCAATAAAAAACCAGAAATAGTCTGACGAGGGCCAAAACGGTCAAGAAGAACACCAACTGGAAGCTGCATTAAGGCTGAACCCAAGAATAGAGCTGCGGGCATGCCGCTTAGCTCGGTTACGGATAACCCTAGCTCACTTCGTAAATTTGGAGCTATAACCGCAGGAGATGAACGCAGAAACTGGCTTAGCATAAATGCCAAACTTAAAAATGGCGTCATAATTGATATAAAAACCAAACGAGTGCGCCAACTCCCATTAATAAACCTACTAGTCATATCACCCGTCAGCTTTCAGTAAAGTCACCACAATAATACTAGATCTATTATTGTTTCCTTAAGTTATAGGGAACTTTAAAAATAGCTGAACAGCGGGCAACAGGGGTTCCATCTGCGCTCACCACACCTTCGACAAAATTCATAGATGTAGTTCGATTAACGAGATTAGCCTGACACTCAACCCACTGGCTCGCTTTTATTGGGCCTATAAAATCAGTTTCTAGGTGAATCGTTGGTGCCACCCCATCACTGCCAATCTGAAACATGGCAGTCTTTGCCATCGCCACGTCAACAAAACTAGTAAGCCACCCTCCATGGACTACTTCTCGAGGATTTAAGTGACGCGCATCAGCCCTGAAACCAAAAGTAATTACTTCATTTCTTACTCGATGAAATAGAGGACCGTTTCTTTCTGTAAAATTACTTAACAGAGGAAAAGGTTTATAACCCTTTGGTACTTTTATTTTTCTTTTTAAGTCGTATTCAAGGTGATCTAATCGATCTGCCCCCCAATATGTGTGGCGATCACAAACCACGAACGGGGCACCAAACATACCATCATCAATAGCCTGACTAAAGTTTCTTTTAAGCGCCTTATGGGCTAGTTTATCATTTTCTGCAGCCTTAATTTCATCAATACTAATATCTAAGTCAAAATGTTTACAGGCAGAGCGTAACTGTCTTGCTGTTCGCACCTCTTTGCCAAGACCAAAATAATGATGATCTACAGCCAGCGCAAAGCGTTTGGCTAGCGCCGTATTTTTTTTCTTTAATCTTAAGAATGCAAGGCGATGTAGGGTCGCCCCATAGGGAGGCACTTCGGGGGGGAAGCTAACAGGCAGTCCATTTATTTTACATAATCTTGGAAAGTCTTTCTGATTATGAGCAAATTTGGCTGGTTGATCTCTAGGAGAAGTAGCTTTGTGATAACCTAATATTTCTGGCAATTCCACAACATTCCAGTCAACTACTCTTCCGTAGCGAGCAGCCACCTTATCTATTCTATTCATTGCAACGTAGGAATAAGCAGATACAAAATCAAAGTAAAAACGTATTGGAGAAGGCATTTGGTATCCCTATTTAAGTTATATTTTTTTTACTAATAAAAGCTAGCGTTGGCCAATTTTCTTCAAGTGACTTTCACGGCGTGTTAACCACCAACCATATTGTTCCGGCCAATCATTAAATTCAAGGTCAACTCCTAGTTCATAGGCTGCATGTCTTGGCCAATAAGGGTTAAACAGAACTTCCCGAGCTATTCCAATCAAGTCTGCTTGATTTGATTGCAAAATTTCTTCCGCTTGCTTGGCCTTTAAAATTAGGCCATGTGTCATTGTAGTAATATCAACTTCTTCCCTTATGCGCTCAGAAAATGGGAGACGAAAACCAAGCCCAATGGGATCCCTGGAAGCAGTTACAACGCCAGCTATGCCCCCAGAAGAACAATCAACAACGTCAACACCCCTGGCCTTCATCTCTTTTGAAAGAACAATGGAATCATCTAGATCCCAGCCATTCTCTATTCCATCAACAGCCGATATTCGAACAAAGAAAGGCTTATGTGAAGGCCATATCGCACGTATCTTTTCCACTGTTTCCAGAGTAAATCTCATTCTGCCATTTAAATCCCCTCCATATGCGTCATTTCGCTGATTTGAAATCGGAGAAAGAAAAGTATGTGAAAGATAGCCATGCGCTGAGTGTAATTCTAAAACTTCAAATCCTGCTTCATCACTGTAACCAGCGGCGGCCGCAAAAGCGTCTTGAACTGAAGCAATTTCACTAATAGTTAATTCATGAGGCATGAGAGAATCTGAATTTACTGGTTCAGCAGTTGGAGCAACAATATCCCACGGAATCTCTCCTCTCGCTTTATCAACTTCATTTAAAGGGCCGTTTCCAAACCATGGTCGTTGCATACTTGCTTTACGTCCTGCGTGTGCAATTTGTATCCCCGGAAGGGCCCCATTTGAAGAGATAAATGAGACTATTGGTTTAAGGGCTTCAGCATGCTCAGAAGACCAGATACCCAAATCACCGTGCGTGATTCTTCCACGTTCCTCGACAGCTGCAGCCTCACAAAACACTAGGCTAGCGCCGCCAATAGCATATTGACCAAGGTGAACAGTATGCCAGTTATTAGGTAACCCTCCATCTGCTGAATATTGACACATAGGAGATATAATAACCCTATTTTTTAGAGTTACTTTACCCACTTTTAACGGTGAAAATAATAGAGTTTTTTTAGTGTTCTCACTGCTCACTTTCATCTCCTGTTTTCTATATTTTGTCGATAAGCCCAAGTGAAAGAATTCAGATTGAACCTTTATTTATCGCTTTTAAGATATTCACCAGTACTTCATCTCGAGTTTTTGAGAGCTCTTCAATTGTTCTCCCCGCGGCTTCTGACCTAACACCCTTAATTATCTTTTCTTTAACCTCATCGGTCAGCTTTGGTTCCCCCAAGGACGACCATCGGCTTTCCTGACTAGCGCCCAAGCTATCAAAATATTGAGCAATACCTCCCGCCCCTCCTCCTAAGTGGTAAGTCATATGGGGGCCCATAAAAGACCAACGCAAACCAGGTCCATTTGACATCGCTTTGTCTATATCAGAAACAGTCGCATAACCCTCAGCAACCAAATGAACGGCTTCTCGGTAAACAGCAGCTTGAAGTCGATTGGCTAAGTGTCCCGGTATTTCAGCCTTTAGCCTTATAGGGGTTTTGCCCACTGATTCATAGAATTCCATAGCTCTATCTACTGCCCAATTAGCAGTCCTTTTACCTCCTCCAACTTCAACTAGAGGCATTAAGTGAGGTGGATTAAACGGATGCCCTAGGACCACTCTTTCAGGAAACTGCGTTTTTCCTTGAAATTCTGTGACCGTTAGAGCTGTTGAACTTGAGGAAATCACAACTTCTCTGGGCAAGAGACAGTCCATATCAGCTATCAAAGAGCTTTTTATCTTTGCATCTTCAGGAGCATTTTCTTGAACAAATGACGCCCCACAAAGTGCATCTTCTATAGAACTACAGAATAACACCTGATTAATATCAGCGTTTTTGGGTAAACCTATAACCTCAAGAATAGGCCAAACACTATCTATAAAACTCTTTGTTTTCTTTTCAAAAGCATCTGCAGGATCCCAAACCTGTACTTTACAACCTTGTGATAGAAAATAACTCGCCCAAGAAGAGCCTATTGTCCCAGCGCCAATAACAGCAACAGTTTCTATCATTTAACAATCACTTTCTGGAACTCTTCTTTCTGCCCCAACAGGGGTTCCAGCTATGCCATGTCTCATGTCCTTACAGGTAAAAAAATGAGCATCTGCCTCAGGCAAGACATCCACGTTGTGGACTACATTAGCAGGTATAAAAAGGAGCTCTCCCGGCTTGACCTCTCGTTTTTGACCATCAATAACAGCAAGAATTCGACCCTTAAGTAAATAAATCCATTGTTCATTTGGATGTGTATGGGGATCCGAAGACATTCCTGCTGGTATGGTCATAATTCCGACCTGAGTAAGTTCTCCTTCAACAACAGACCCGTATGTATCAGCATAATTTTTACCCGCATTAACATATGATAATTTAGCTACATCAAAAAAATAACTGCCATTTCCAGCTTTATAAGCACCTTCAGTTTTTGTTGCCTTTTTTTCGTTTGACATCAATGCCCCCCATAACTTAATCAGTCTACTTTCTAGCCTCTCCCACAGGGGTTCCCGCAATTCCGTGGCGTAGATCTTTACATGTAAAAAAATGAGAGTCTTCACCAGGTAAAATTTGCGCTGTATGAACAGTATTCGCCGGAATATACACTAAATCTCCAGGAACAACTTCGCGCTCTTGCCCATCTATGACCATCTTTGCACGCCCCTTCAGTTGGTAAATCCACTGTTCGTTGGGATGCGTATGAGGATCAGATGACTCGCCAGCAGGAATTGTCATTATGCCTACCTGAGTTAACTCCCCTTCTACAACTGGACCAAAAGTATCAGCATAATCTGGCCCAGCTTTTAAACCCGTTAAACTCTCAACATCAAAAAAATATGAACCATCTCCCGCCTTATAAGCCCCTTTAGTTTTAGTCTCTTTCGCTCCGTCATTCGTCATTTTTTTTGTTCCTTTTCCCAAAAACCAAAAATATCCCATTATTGGTAAATCACATTTATAAAAATTTTAACAGTGTAGAACTATTATCCCAATAGTACCTTAGACTTTAGATAAAATTATTCTAATATGATAAACATCAATGCCAGATAGTTTTAAAGTTATATAATTAAATTTCTGAATCAATTTATATTTTTAGTTTAGGGAGTGCCACCATTATGAAATTCTTCGATTGCTCAACAGCTCCGAGCCCAAGACAAGTAAGAATATTTATTGCCGAAAAAGGTATTAAAGACATTATTGAAACCATTGAAGTAAATTTGCGTGATGGCGAACAACTTACGGATGAGTTTCGTAAGGTCAATCCCTATTGCACGGTACCCGTTCTAGAAACTGATGACGGAACCAGAGTGTATAGCACAGCAGGATGTTGCCGTTACCTTGAAGAAGCTTACCCTGAACCTTGTTTGATGGGAAATACGAATGAAGAAAAAGCTATTATAGCGGATATGCAGTGGCGAGTTGAAATTGATGGGCTACTTGCAGTTGGGGAAGCTCTAAGAAACTCAGCTCCCGGACTTAAAGATCGAGCTTTAACCGGACCGGATAATTATGCTCAAATACCCGATTTGGCAGAAAGAGGTAGAAAAAGAGTAGAACGCTTTTTTATCATGATGGACCAAATATTAGAAAACAAAAATTATATAGCTGGTTCTGATTTTACATACGCTGATATTACAGCATATTGTGCAATTAGTTTTGCCACTCGTTTAAAATTTGATCTCCCTGACAATGCAATAAATCTCCACCAGTGGTTTGAATCAATAAACGAACGTGCAAGCTCCAAAATGTAGTTGTCATATTTCAAGCTAGTTCTATTGGGTTGGTATTTTTACGTCATTTCTAGGAGGCAATGGAGGGCTATACACAACCAATAATTTAAGTAATTTATCACCTGAATTTATAATTAAGTGCTCTACTTTTGGGGGAATTTCAACAATAGTTCCAGGACCGCAGGTCATAGGTGTCTCATTATTGATCGTTACTTCCATAAGCCCTTCCAGAACATAACAGATTTGATTTTCAATTTCATGGCTATGGCATTCGGCACCACATCCTGGTTCAATGGTTCCATGCACCATCTCAAAAGCTCCACAAAAACTTTTTTCCACCATGCGAACATTCACCGTTCCCGTATGCCCAGGAGGACTATAACGTTCCAAATCAAGTAAATTTTTTATTTTCGCTTCTGTCATTTTTTAGCCAATCCTTTTAAAACTTGTTTCTGTCGAGAGATAGTATCAGGGTCGGTCATATTTAATAGAACTTGGTCTTGCTCCATTTTACCCGTATTCGGCGCTGAGGTTATTCTGTTAATAGATTCCTTTATCATCTGTTGAGCTACCCTTGGTTTACTAATAATTTCTTCTGCTAATTCAATTGCTGAGTTTAAAGGGTTCTCAACAACATCCTCACACAGCCCCCAGGATAAAGCGGTTTTAGAGTCTACTTTTCGGGCAACAGCAGAAATCATTTTAGCTCTTTGAGGTCCTACCAATCGGACTAAACGAGGTAGAGTTCCCCAAGAAAATGTAATTCCAAGCTCCACCTCAGGAGCCCGCATCCAAGCTTTATGTTGTAAAATCCGAAAATCACAGGCAACAGCCAGAGATATTCCGCCTCCTATACAAAAACCCTCGATAGCTGCTATTGATAGCTGAGGTAATTGTTCCCATGCTTCGCACATATTAAGTCCTAGCCTAATATGACGGCGAGCTTCAGTAAGAGACAGCCCTTTAGCAAAAGAATCACTTTCCGATATGTCGTTACCAGCGGTAAAACACCCACCCGAACCAGTTAAAATAACCGCTCCAATATCTGTTCTCTCAGCAAGGTTTAGGGCTGTCTGGGTTAGCTCATCTTTTAATCTAGCAGAAAGAGCATTTCTTTTCTCAGGGCGATTAAGAGTTATAACTGCAATACCTTTTGAAGGCTCCTGTATAGTTAGAACGTCTGTATCCATTATCTATTCCCTAAAAACTATTTTCTTTATTTGTCGCCAATCACATAAATTATATTTTTGGGTCCATCTCAATCCAGCCAGTCAATGACTCACATCGTGATAACCATGCCTCTACTTCGGGGTAATTTGTGGTTGGTAAATTACCTTCCCCAGATCGTTTTACGTATGGGTAACAAGCTATATCGGCCAGAGTAGCACGCCCTAATGCTAGCCAGTCCCCACTCCTAGTAAGTTGTTCTTCTAAAATATTCAGCGCCAATTTTCCATCAGTTAGGTAGCCTTCAAAACTCTCTGGTCTTCGACCATAAACAGTAACCCCTCTGGCCCATTGAAGTCCAAATTGCACCTCATTTTGGGCAAAAGCCATCCATTGCATTATTTCTGCCATTTGGAGGGGATCAGAAGGCAACCATGTTTCTCCGCCGTATTTACGTGCAATATATACTAGGTGTGCTGTTGAATCCCATAGAACTCTGTCTTCAATTTCCATAACTGGGACCTGACCTCTTGGGTTCAATTTAAGGAAAGGATCAGACTTATGTTCATTATTTTCCCAATCAATACGGATGCTTTGATAATCTAGTTCAAGGATCGAGGCGAGAACGCGTACCTTGAAAGAGTTACCAGACATTTCAGTCATATATAGCTTCACTAAATTCTCCAAAATAATTTGGTAATATTTCCTACGAACCGATCTAATTTTAAAAGAAAACTTCGCAGTTTAAACCCATGCTTAACCAATCTGCTAACGTTCCTGAGAAAAACGCACTAAAGCTAAAAACCTGTAGATCCCATGTATAAACTTTCCGTACGGCATAGTGATAAATAAGCTGAATACTATTCCTAGATGAATAAACAATAATATTCCCATCGCAGGCGAAGAACGCAAAATGAGTAACATTATACCAGTTAAGCTAGTTAAAAACAGCATAACTAAGAATGCTACATCCATTCCTAGTGCCTTTTTAATTTTTCTATTATTGTACTTTTCCCATAATAGCCCTAAAGGTCCCACAATGAGACCAATTCCACCTGCAATGCCCAATATAACTGGAAAATCATACCATGGGTAAGGAGCTTCTCTACCTAATAAATAGTGATAAAACGTTGCAGTTATTGTCGACAAGAAACACAGAAAAAACCCGTAAAAGGTAAAATGGTGATAAAGTCTGCGCCTATCATTAAAAACATTTTCGCTAACACTACAAATCAACCCTTCACCACCCAAGTATCTAAGGGAGGTTGCGTCTTTTGTTGCGCTCCAAAAATTTCGAACGTGATTTCGATTATCAAAATTATCCTTAGAATCTCTCCAAAATTTTCTAGCACTAAATAATCCAGCAATAATCGCATAAGAAAAAGCAGTGCCAAATATAAAAACCATCATATGATGAGGCATTAAACGATAAAATGCACCTGGACCAATATTATAACTCCAGAGATCAGAAGAATCATTCCACCCAACAAATCCGACTAAAAAAAACACTAAACATATTGCCGCAACAAAACTAATTTTCACTCCATTGCGTAGAAACATTGGAGCTAAAAAAGCTGGCCAAACATAAGTTTCGTATGATTCTGATCGAACCTTTGCAAAATTTGTTGGCACATCCACTGAAAACTCATGAGGAGGAGCAAACTGACAGGCAGAATAGCAAGCGCCGCAGTCATGGCATAAATTTGCAAGATAATTAAGGTCTCCTTCAAAAAAAGAGCTGCGTTTTTCCATCGCAGGAAAAACAGCACAAAGCCCTTCACAATATCTACACGAATTACATATAGTCATTAGCCTGTTGGCTTCTTTTAACGCCGTACTTTGAACATTTATTTCTGATTGATTCATTAATACTTTTTTACCCCAAATTAAGTTCTAATATCCCCTGATTCACAACCAGTGGGTATGTGCTTTGAAGCTCGGCTATATTGCAAGGCTAACCACGGTAAGTGCTTTTCAGTTTTGATTGCTAATGATTTAAGCCATCCTGGAAAAAATATGGTTTTTCCGTAAATGCTTGTCCAAAATTGGGTGTGTTCGGTGAGAGGTCTCTCACGACCTTCCCAATTATCTAATGCAGCAAAAATATTAGAATACTCATTAACAGACACTGCTAAGCCTAATCCATTCATCATTGCGTGACCTGCCCCTTGCCCCAAATAAGGAGGCATAGCGTGAGCTGCATCTCCTAAGAGAGCAATGCGACCAGTAGACCAGCTTTTCAGACGAATAGTTTGAAAGCGAGCCCATTTAGATTCATTCCAATCAGCACATTCTGAGACACGATTAATTAAGGGTGTCATTCCTGGAAAGGCCTTCCCCCAACTTTCCGCATCTAAGGGTGTAACACGCCCAGATAAATCCTTGTTCATACAAGTGAGAATTACATAAAGCTCTGTCTGAGAGTTCGGGCAATATAAAATTCGGCGATCCCCTGACCACGCTTCAACCATAGTTGTTCCGTGCTTTCGATCGTTTTCAATTTCTTCAGGAAGACGAGGAATTATTACTCTTACACCGCCCTCCTTTCGAAGTATGTGATTTTTTGTCAGGTCTAAAGATTCCCGAATCTTTGAATTAATACCATCAGCCGCGACTATCAAATCAGCACTCCAGCTTTTTCCATCACTTCTATATATTTTACCTTCTTCTGAGGCACCAGAAATATTTGAGCCTGTAAGAATATCAACACCAGCTGCAAGAGCCCTTTTAGAAAGCAAAGAAATGATGTGATGACGACTTATGCGATACCGTCCAAGTCCAGTATTTAATCTCAGTAAGAGGTTTCCATTTCCGTCTAAGGAATCTCTTCGATCTATTTCAATCCCTCCTGCCAAAATATCATCAAGTATACCTAAAGTAGAAAATACACGGGCCATGTTATCTTGAATGGCTATTCCATAACCTTCAGCACCTAACGAAGATCTTCGTTCGTGGACCCTTACACTCCAGCCCCTATCTGCTAAACCAATGGCGGTGACAAGACCGCCAAAGCCTGCTCCAATAATCTCAACATGGCCTTTCTTCGCCACATCAATCTCCAATTTGATTATTTCAATAAATACTCTCTTTTTCTAAAGAGAAACACTACCATTCAAGCTAACTTTGTTTAAACTTAATAGTATAAAAAAAATAAGTTTACAGGACTAATAATGATTAATTTCTAGCCAATTGTGCTGAAATGTAAGATTAGTGAATAATTAAGAGGTAAAAAATTCTAAACCAACAGTATGATGTCGTAGTCATTGGCGGCGGTAACGCAGGTTTATGTTCTGCAATAAGTAGCCGACAAGAAGGGGCTAGGGTGCTTATTTTAGAAAGTGCCCCAAAATTTTATCGTGGGGGAAACACAAGGCATACTCGTAACACGCGCTGTGCTCATGATACCGCTTCAGAAACTTTGACCGGCCCATACACAGAAGAAGAGTATTTGGATGATCTTATCAGGATTACTGCGGGCAATACCAATATAGAGCTAGCTACAAAAATGATATCAGAATCAAAATCCTTTTTGCCATGGCTCTCTTCACAAGGAGTCCGCTTTCAGTCTGCTCTCGAAGGAACACTGGATCTAAGTAGAACTAATTCTTTCTTCCTTGGTGGCGGCAGGGCAATGTTAAACACTCTTTATCTAACAGCAGAAAAAATGGGAATAGATATTTTTTATGACGCCGAAGTTACAAAGTTGGTGATCCGAGACGGTTTCTTTGAATCTTTGGAAGTAAATTATTTAGGAAAAACACACAAAGTTATAGCAAAGGCCATGATCGCTGCCTCGGGTGGTTTTGAGTCCAACATTGAGTGGCTAAGAGAATCCTGGGGGAAAGCAGCAGATAATTTTCTAATACGGGGTACGCCTTATAATAAGGGAACGATTCTCAAAATGCTGATCCATAATGGCGCTAATGTTATTGGAGATCCAACTCAATGTCATGCAGTCGCTATTGACGGTCGTGCCCCAAGATTTGATGGCGGAATAATAACTAGACTAGACTGTATAATTTTCGGAATTGTTCTAAACAGAAACGCCGAAAGGTTTTACGATGAAGGGGAAGACACATGGCCTAAAAGATATGCAATTTGGGGCCGATTAGTCGCACAACAACCAGATCAAATTGCCTACGTTGTTTTTGATAGTCCATGTCTAAATAAATTTATGCCATCACTTTATCCCCCTCTTTCGGCAAACACGCTTGAAGGACTGGCCAAAATATTAGAGTTAGATTATGAAAAATTTATATCAACAATCACTTGCTTTAATAAATCTGTCCAGGAAGGTGATTATAACCCACGAATTTTAGACAATTGTCATACAAAAGGGATAGATCCTCCAAAATCAAACTGGGCCAAAAAAATTGAAACCCCTCCCTATTATGCCTATCCTCTTCGCCCTGGAATTACGTTCACCTATCTGTCCGTAGAAGTTAATCAAAACGCAAAAATAGTTATGACTAATGGGCAACCATCTGAAAATATGTATGCAGCTGGAGAGATCATGGCAGGAAATATTCTAGGCAGCGGGTATGCGGCTGGCATTGGTATGGCAATAGGAGGAACGTTTGGAAGAATAGCGGGTCAACAAGCTGCCATTATGCTGAACAAAACATGAAAGCGTAAAAATTTTACGAGGCCTTTATTTATTCTAGTTTGGTCGATTAAAGCACAAATAAAGCCAAACCCCACAACATCCAAAAGAAAAAATAAGCTACTTTTTGACCTCACCCAGAGGTCCGCCCCCCATCAACTTTAAGCTCTGTCCCAGTAAGGTGTGGGGCTTCATCACTCAGGGCAAAGGCCACTATCTCAGCTATTTCTTCAGGCATAACTATCTCACCCATTGGAATATGTTTCAGACCTCTTTCGATATGACCAGGTCGATTTTGCGTTCCGGGTGTCAACGTAAGTCCTGGAACAATTGCATTGACTTTTATTTTTTCGGGCGCCAGTTCTACAGCTAAAGATCTTACCATGTGATGTATGGCTCCTTTAGAGGCCACATAAGATGAGGCCTGAGGGCCAGGTCTAACAGCATTGGAAGAAGTGGTAACCAGCAAACATCCTCCTTCACCTTGTTTACGAAGAACTCGGGTTGCTGCTTGCAAAGTATGGAAAGTCCCGAGGAGATTAACCGACAAAACTGAATGCCACTCCTGATGAGTTGATTCTATAAATGGTCTGCGTTCAATCATTACTCCTGCGTTGGCAACTAGAGCGTCTAACCGGCCAAATTTTCCTGTTGTTTTATCCACCATGTCTTGAACCTGCACAACATCTCTAATATCGACCTTCATGATAGAAAAATTGTTTTGAAAACCATTTTTTTCAGCAGTGTTCCAAACCTCATTTAGTCCATCTTCATTAATACCAGCTGCGGTAACACACGCTCCATCCCTTGCAGCTCTGAAGGCAATCGCCCTACCTATCCCTGTCTCGGCACCAGTTACAATAACTGTTTTTCCAGAAAGATTATATTTGTACATTTTCATCTCCCTATGCTGAGGTACGGCCAGCATCTACCTTAAGTAACGTTCCAGTTATATGGGGGATCTCATCACTCAGAGACAAGGCTACAAAGGCTGCAAGTTCATCTGGTTGTACTATTTCGTTCATCGGAACCATTTTAAGCCCTGCCTCTACATATCCTTGCTGACTTACAACTGGCCTTGTTTCCGCCATTCCGGGAACAATTGTGTTCACTTTAATTTTATATGGAGCCAGCTCTACAGCTAATCCTCTCATCATTTGATGGACCCCACCCTTAGTGGAAGTGTAGGGGATTAAATTCGGGATAGGTCGAATGCCCGTTGATGAACCAGTGGCAAGCAAACTTCCGCCCTCCCCTTGAGACACCAAAACTTTTGCAGCCGAGTGAAGCAAATAAAAAACTCCTGTTAAGTTTACAGACACTAAACGTTCCATTTCATCGACACTCCACTCACCGAATGGTGTACTCGAGCAAAAGGCCCCTGCATTGGCAATTGCAGCGTCTAATCTTCCAAATTTCTTTAAAGTAAAATCTATTGCTTTTTGCACTTGATCAGGCTCTGTGACATCTGTAATCAAGTTTTGTACTCGCTCGTCCATGCCTTTTTTAATTGCTTCAGAATATGTGCTCTCCATATCTTCTTCACTTATTCCTGAAATAACTACTGATGCACCTTCATCCAGACACCGCAAAGCAATAGCGCGACCTATACCGCTTTCTCCTCCAGTTATAATTATTGATTTTCCCTTTAATCGATCACTCATCGTGCCACCTTTTGTTCATTTTTTAAGAACCAGATTCCTTATACAAAAATTTTTACCCTCAAATTCAAAATAAGTTCAACTTTTTTAAAAGTTACGCAGACGGTATTGTGATAGATTTTAGTCTTGGCAGTAGGATAACTGAAAGCAGTATCAGAGTTGCCCCTCCTGCTAGGAAGTAGAATAGGGCATCAAATCCCATATTACCATGTACCCAGGAAATAGCAGGTATTGCTAATCCAGTTAATGAGAATGTCAGAACATAACGAACAGAAAGCACCCGGCTCCGCCATTCATTTTTTGTTACCCGACCAACTAGAACATCGTTTATAGGAACCTGACCAAAAACAGCAAGCATGAATAAAAAAGATAGTATAAGGGCATTTGGGCCACTTTGACCTGGCATAATAGTAAAAATAACCGCTTGTATGACTGCAACCAACACAAATACGTTCCTCACCGAGTAACGATCGATTAACCATCCCACAATAACCTGACCGAATGCAGCTACCCCAAAAACCAGAAAAGCATACCACCCAATTGCCGTTGCTGAATCAGCTAGATCGGTAAGTCTTTCATCAAAAACTTTTGGGAGGGTAAAAGTTGTAGCCTGAAATATTAAGCCACCAATGGCTGTTGAAATAAAAACGATTACTAATACTCTCACCATTATTGATCGGCTATATTCTTCATGCGAAAAACCAGCTGGTAAAATATCTTTTGTTCTTTCTTCTCGGCGGATCTTTTTTGATACAAAATGATGCAAAACACCTGCTGCAACAGAAATAAGACCGGGTAAGATAAAAGCAGCTCTCCAACTCATATTATCTATTAAAAAACCTGTTATTAGCGCTGCCGAGCCAACTCCAATGTTTCCAAATATGCCATTTATAGCTAGAGGAACACCCGTGCGAGAGTGGCCTTCTATAACAAGAGCAATACCAACTGGATGATAAATCGCAGCAAACACACCTATAAATGTAAGTCCAACCCCTATCTGAATGGGGGAATCAGCAAAGGATGTGGCTATGGCAGCCAAGCCAATACCAATAAAAAAGATGGACATCATCGCATCCCGGTTCCACCTATCCGCCAGCCAACCCGATGGCAAGGAAAATATGGCATAGGCAACAAATCCTGGTGTAGCGTACGGAATGAGTTCAGCGTAGCTCATGTCCCATTTTTTGATCAGCGTTAAGGCTGCTGCACTGGCAAAAACAAGCATAAAAAAATGATCAAGAAAGTGCCCCAGATTCAGAAGTAAAAAACGTGCTCTTTCAGAATTCACAAAAAAATCCTTTTACAGTTGTGTTTGTTTCACATAAGGAACAAAGAATTAATATATCCGATAGATATGTCTTTAGTAAGTCAGGTAACAATCAGACAGTAACGATTTTAATCGAAAGTGTGACTTTAGAATATTTGTGACCATCTTATGAGCCAAAGCAACAAAAAAAACCTAAATTCAGAAGATGTCAATCTGCCTGGGTTGTTATCGATTGCAACAGTGGCAGCATTAACAACCGTATTGCTGTGGGGAGGTTCCTCAATGGTTACCAAGCTAGGCACTCAATCTATGGATGGTTTTAGTCTTGGAATACTTAGGGTTATAGCTGCTGGCCCCTGCGCACTAATCATTATAGGTATACTGGGGTTGCGAATCCCCTGGCATAATGGAAGTAGAGTTCACTTTTGCCTGATCTCTATAATGGCTATGCTTGGAACCATTATATTCACCTTAGGCGTTCAGTATACGACAGCGGGCCATGCGGTTGTTGCCAGTTCAGCAACCGCAATTTTTACGGGTCTTATTGAGGCTGGATTTAGACGTCAATGGCCTAGTTCTAGATGGTGGACGGGTATAACTGTTGGTTTTTTTGGAGCAATTATATTAATTGCTGAGTCACTGGGATTAGGAATAAGTCAAGCCACTTGGTATGGCGATTTACTCTGCATGCTTGGCGCCTTTTGTGGATCATTTGGCTTTTATCTGGGTGGCCGTATGTCAATAATTTATGGGGCTAAAACAGTAAGCTTATGGAGTGTCGTTTTTGCTTGTATACTTTTAATTCCCGCTTTGATTGTTTCTGTTTCATATGAAGAAATATCAAAAATATCATTACTTAGCTGGGGAGTTATATTTTATCTTGCTGCTGGCGCTTCCGTTATAGCGAGCATGACTTGGCTGTATGCTTTGTCGCGTGGTGGTATCGGACGCATGGCTGTTTGGCAATTTGCTTTACCAATAGTCGGCGTTTCACTCGCGTGGGCAGTCCTTAAAGAACCTATAACCATGCCGCTTTTAGCCTCAATCGCAGTTATTTTAATAGGAATAGCCCTAGTTCAGGCAGAAAAACCAGATCTTAATGTTTTAGATAGAACAAAGAAAGGGTAGGACTTTCTCTAGCGTGCCCTGAGGGTTCTCTTCAACGTAGAAATGCCCTCCATCGACAAACTCTACTTGTGCGCCTGGCAAATACTCTTCCAAATTCGTGTAGTTTTCAACTGGCATAGGAGGTTCCTCTAACCCTTGTAAAATAAGTAGTGGCATTTTCCATTCTGGGATCAATCTCGTTCTGCGATCGATCCAATCCTTGCGGAATGTTGAAGACTGAAAATAGCGTTCAACAGCCAAACCCACTCCTTTTCTTGAAAACTCTTGCACTGCTAGCTCTATATTCGGTCGAGGAATTGGATATTTACAGGTCCACCGATAGATATAGCTAATCATTCTAAGAGGGTCTTGTAATATTTCACGGGTTTCTATTTCTGATAAGATGTGTTCCTGAGGTGACAAATCAGGATGGTAATGCACTAGATGTTGTGAACCTCTTATCCATCGATTTACCCTTTTAGTGTGCTTGGCTGCAATAAAATCAGCCTGCACGGTGCCTCTATCATGGCTAAACATAGAAAAACGGTCTATTCCAATTGTGTCAAGAAGGGACACCACTTGTTCGGCAACACCTTCATGACGGTAGTCACCTCTTTCTTTGTGTGATTGACCATAACCTTTTAAATCCAGCGCAACACATCGGAACCTTTTAGCAAGCTCAGGCAGTATAGGCATAAACATCCGCCAAGATTGGGGAATACCGTGCAGTAATAATAAGGGCTCTCCTGCGCCTGCCTCAACATAATGCCAGCGAATCATTTCACTTTCCCCAGGGGCATCTACAAATCTATGTTTTACAGCTATCCCATTAACATCCTCAAGATCCCCGTCAGAATTGTCCGGTAAGGGAGCGAATCCGTCACTAGCGATTGATTCAAGGGTAGCTATCAATTCAGGATTTTGATGCCCCTCTAGAAGGAGTTTTCTTGCTTCTTTACTTATGGGTCTATAATCATGCCTCAATTTTATCTCCTGAATAACTTGTACTTTTACAATAAAAATATTGTACACAAATTAATAAAAATGGGTCTAGAATGCTTAAAAAAAAATATAAAAAAAGAGGAAATAAGATATGACAATAACGGTAACCGTAATGTACCCAAACACCCCCGGCTCTAATTTTGATCTGGACTACTATCTAACCACCCATAAAGAGTTAGTAGGGAAAACGATGGGCTCCAGCATTATAAACATGAAAGTAATAAAGGGGTTGGGAACACCAGATCCAGATGCTGCTGCGCCTTTCCAAATAATGGCAATTTTAGAATTTGAAAGCATAGAAACATTACACAAAGCCATGTCTGAACACTCAGAGGAAGTACTAGGGGACATTCCTAACTTCACTGATATAAAACCTATTGTTCAATTCAGCGAAAATTTAAACTAAACATCAAAAAGATAATCTTTCCCTATGGAATTTTTTTCCTCTAGTAAAAGACCCTACATAGAGTTATCTAATGATATTAGAGAACTTTAAAAGAACCATTCATATCATTTGGAGAATAGATATGAGGCTGTTTCTAAAATCAAAAATAAAAAACATTCTATTAATAAACTTTTTTTTCATGCTGTGTGTAGAAGTTTGTTTAGCTTCTGATTCATTAAATGGAAAAGCCCTCTTATGCAGTTCTCCTTCTTATTTTGGCGTTATATTCAAAAATGGAAAAACAATAAATTACCAAATAATTGGATACGAGATTAAAATTTCTCGTCCCTATTTTTATCATTTAAAAGGAGCGTCTAAAATAGAAATGAGACATGCCACGGGGAGATACAAATTGTTAAATAGAGAAACATTAGAATGGGGAGAAAGTCGTTGTTCTCTCTCTTCGCGAGAAGAAATTGAAACAACACTTGGGAAAATTATAAAGAGAGCAAAATCAAAGAATAAGTTTTAAAATAAGCCATACTGGAGGAGCTATTATATGCCGTTTTACGTTGTCAAAGAAATGTCAAAAAGAAACCCAGATGAGAACCCTAACATGATTCTTCAGGAAGCAACCGGTGAATTCATGAAGGCGGGTATAGTCACCAAACCTGAAGGGGAAGGATCAGGCCTACACATGCATCCCAACGAGGAGCAGTGGACTCTAATAATAGAGGGGAAACTGCACTACATATTAGGTGACGAAGAAAAAATCGTAGAGCGGGGCGATATCATTCATATTCCTCGTAATGTAAATCACAGAAGTCGAGCCATTGGCGGACCTGCAGTATTTTTTACTGTCAAAAGCCCAGCGGGAAGTGGGGACTTACAACAAGACTATCATGCTGTCGCCGGCAAAGAAGCAAAAGACGCTGAAGACAACTATGATAAAGCAGTAAAAGATTTGACCGGTGAAGCCTAGCTTTGTTAGGAAGCGATAACCTTCATAGAATCGAGTGGCGCGTTTTTCAGAACAACTTGAACGTCAATTAGTGTCGCACATTCTCGACAACATATTTGACGCAAATGAAAACGCCCATGATCGTAATCTTCTCCTCTGACTGGACCAGCAGCGCTTAAAGGAGATCGTATCTCGACTAAACAATTGAGTAAATTATTCTCTTTTCTGCACAATTCATGATGGCAGTTCGAACAATAAACACTTTTCCCTTGGTCATCTATGTGGAGAACATCTCCATATTTCATTCTTGCGGGTCCATTCAGTATCATCATCGAATCATCTGAGTTAATAGAAGTCGCTGAGTTAAGGCGATCCTCTCGAATTTTCTGACGACATTCCTTTGTTGCCAAAGAATCAGCTGTTCCGTCATCCTTTATAACTACACCATAGATTCTACGAGCACTGTCTCTTGAAACTGCACCTCTTAAAACATCAGTGGCACAAGAGGCTTCGTCCCTCAGAAGAGGGTCCCCATAACCCCCTCCAGCCTGCCAACAATGATGCCAAACATCACCAGTGTTTATGGAAACTCGCTCATGCTTGCTACTCATTATTTCTCTGGTGCCGTCAATTTCATCCAAATATGTAGGTAGGCCTTCCCCTTTTTTTAGTCTATGAAATATATTAGAATTTAAGCAACGACCGATAAGAATTGCACTGCCCGGCATGCCACCAGCTAAACCTATAGCATTGGGCATTTCTGCTCCGGTGCCAGCAAAAAGGCCAACTAAATCATTTTCGGGGGAGTCATAAACCGTGTAGGCCAGCTCGCCCGAACGACCCCCTCTAAACTTTCCGGCACCTCCAGAATCACATAAATGCCGGCGGTATAAATATAATACAGGGTATTCACTTTCCTGATCTTCAACATTAGGCATGTTTGGTGTTGTGTTAAACACAATCCCAGAGGTGTCAACTCCATCAGCGTAGGTTCGAGCTCCACCGCCACCTCCAAAATGACTCATCTCAGTTGCAGCAAAAGCAAAGCCATGCTGACTAGTTCCTGCAAATATAGGCGCCATAGAAGTACCTGACCAAACTGCCATAGCTTCTTCCTGGTATTCTTCACTTGCTAAAAGCATTTGCGATAAACAGCGCCAAGTCGCATCTATAGTTACAATCACACCTGATATGGTTGCCATTGCACATGGAGCCGGATATTCACAATTATTTACAGTACCGATCTCAGAAATTATATCAATACAATCTCGAATTCCTTGATTCCATGGTATGTCCCAACAAAGGTTTATGTAAACAGCGGAAAGAACTGCCGCTTGTAAACCTGAATAAGTACAGTTGATTAGCCCTTTCGCGTTGGGACTAGTCCCCGAAAAATCAAAAGATAATTTTCTACCGGTTTTAGTTAAAGTACAAACTATCTGATAAATTCTGTCTTCATGTCCATCATGATCTATATATTGCACTTCTCGCCATTCACCATCAGGTAATTGTCCAAGACGATCCCGCAGTTTTTCAGCAGAAAATTCTATTGAGTGCTCCATGGTCATTTTTAGCGCTTCAATCCCCCACTCATCGATCAAAGCTAGTATTCTTTGGCGTCCAGAAATTAGGCAAGCAATCTGCCCTTTAACATCCAAGCCTACCAAAGGGTCTCTTACCTGATTAATTATCCAATTAAGCACATCTTCCCTGACTTGTCCTTGATCAACAAGTTTGACTGGAGGCATCCTTAAACCTTCCTGATGAATATCAACTGCTTTAACAGAAAAACCCCCAGGATCCATTCCACCAGTATCAAGTTGATGACCCGAAGCACCCACCCAAGCGACCAGTTCTTCTTTGTAAAATATTGGAGACACCGTAGCAAAATCAGGTGCATGGATTGCACCCATATAAGGATCATTACATATAAAGATGTCACCATCTTTTATCTCTTCGCATTGGGGACTGCTGAGCGTTGACCTAACGATTAATGGCAATACATTGCCCTGCGTAACAATATAGGGGCCAACTGAAACAAGCGCCCCCTCCTTATCCATGATGGCTGAAGCAGCATCATTACCGGTAATCAGAACATTCGAACCAGAACAACGCATATAATTTATACCCATTTCCTCAGAAATAGTAAGCAAGCGATGGTTTAAAACCTCAAATGTAACAGGATCGAAGTCAGGAGAAGTGGAAGAGCCCATAGTGAAACCTATGATTTTATTTTCGTTAAGTGAAGATTGCCAAACTTATCAACCCTACCCAGGTCACCAGTGAGAATGACAACTGTGGTTCCCGGTTGCTCAATAATTGCTGGCCCTTTAATAATTGATCCCTCCCCAAGCTTAGCACCCTCAAATACCGGAGTATTAACTAACTTTTTTTGGACATTACAATAAGCCGGTCTTTCTAATCGTGGAACAGGTCTTTCCTCTAAAGCCACTATTTCTTTTGGGCTAGTTTTTTTAGTATGCCCTATAACCTCAACTCCATAGTTAATTAGTTCAATTCCTGCATCTTTCAGACCAGTACCAATACCATAAAGTCTTTCATACTCTTTATGAAAGTTTTCAGCTATGGCTTCAATGGACGACTGTTCCAATTTATCCATTACAGAGACCCGAATTGTGTGAACTTGCCGACGATATCTAGCTTCCACCCACCTATGAAACGCAGAGTCGTGTATCTCTACTTTGGCTTCCCTTAACAACTCACGACCCTGATGTTCAAGGTCTTTATAAATGTTTTCAAAAGTCTCTACTGGCTTAGGCAAAACCACAGGGTCAGAATAACTAAGACTGAATCGAATGTCAGTTATAGCAGCGCCAAAAGCCGAATGAACGGTTGCCTCAGTAGGTATAATGATTTCTTTACATCCGGCTTCTGGCCCATAAGAACAAACATGAGTCGGACCAGCCCCACCATAAGCCATCATAACAAAATCACGAGTATCATAACCTCTTTCCAAAGTCGTCTTTCTTATCAAGTCAGCCATTTGACTGTCGACCCCCCGTCTGATCCCCGCCGCTGCAGCCATAACGTCTCCATTAAAAATTGGCTCAGCAATGTTTTTATTAATTGCATTATAGGCTAGCTCGTAATCCAAGTTCATATTTCCATACAAAAACCGATCTGGTGAAATATAACCAAGTACAACATCAGCGTCTGTTACCGTCGGCTCGATCCCCCCGTTGGCGTAGCATGCGGGACCAGGATCAGCAGCGGCGCTGCGAGGGCCAATTCGTAAACGACCACTATCAATCCAAGCAATTGATCCCCCTCCTGCACCTATAGAGGCCACATCAATCATTGGAAGACGCAGTTGATACTGATCAATTACTGTTTCCTTTGTGTAAGACCAATCACCATTAGAAATTACGCCTACTTTAAATGTCGTTCCTCCAACATCTGTTGCTATTACATTAGTTAACCCTAACTGATTTGCCACTCTAGCGGCTCCTACTATTCCGGCTGCTGGGCCAGACTCAATAGTCAAAACAGGAATAGTTTGAGCTGCAGTTGCCACGCCACCATTGGACTGAACCACCAGAAGTCTCTCATTAAATCCTGATTTCCTCAACTTCTTATCTAAACGAAACAAATAACTTTTGATTAGTTCACCCACATAAGCGTTAAAAAGCGTTGTTGTTGAGCGCTCGTACTCACCCATCACAGGAGCAACCTCATAAGATAAAGAGATAAAGCAGTCTGGTAACTCTTTTCGAAGAATTTTTTTTACAAAATCTTCATGATCATGATTTTTGTGTGAAAACAACAGGCATACGGCAACCGCCTGATAGCCTGCGGCCTTAATCAACTTGGCGATTTCTTTTACTTCAGATTCTTTTGGAGAGACAAGTGCTAACCCTTTATAATCAATGCGCTCACTGAGTTCAAATATATCTCTTTCATCTACTATGGGAACTGGCTTATCTGTATTTCTATAATGATGTCGTTCAAAAACACTTAAACCCGCTACACGCCCAGTGGCTCTCATAATCATTAGAGTATCTGCAAAACCTCTTGTGGTAATTACAGCAGTTTTAGCGCCTGTTCGAGAGAAAATAGCGTTACTGGATTGAGTAGTAGCGTGCACAAACCTTCCCACCGACCCTAAAAAGTCAGATGTTGTAATGTTTAAAGCATCTGCAATCTGATCGAGACCTTCAAAAACACCCACTAAGAGATCATGAGGTGAGGTCAGCGTCTTTCGAGTAATTACACTGCCATCGGCCTCATTAATGGCCACACAATCGGTGAATGTTCCACCAATATCAACTGAAAGGGTGTACACCACGTTTTCTCGCTATTATGAACTTATTTTAAATTCCTTATCGAACTCTTACCTAAAAACTAGTCAAGCACAAGATTACTTTTATCTCTTTCTCCCTTATAAAAGCCTTAAAACTATTTCTGAGATTGACCTGTGATAAAAACATTTAACTAAACATAAAGAAATCTAATAATTTTTTTTGGAAGATGGACTCTTTAGTGTAACATAATATTTAGTAAATTATTCTAAACAATAGCGCTTACTAAACAAACTCAAAAATCTAGGGACGAATTAATAATAGGGAGTAAATATGTCAGACATTCAATATCTTGCACCAACAACGCTAGATGAAGCTGTAAGCGCCTATAGTGGAGCCAAAGGCTCAGCCCGTATTTTAGCCGGTGGAACAGATCTTCTTGTACAAATGCGAGCAGGTATGATTAACCCGAGCTTAATTGTTGATATTAAAAAAATCGAAGAGATCAATACTGTTAGAGAAACAGAAAAGGGTGTATTTGTCGTAGGCGCTTCAGTTTCTGGAATGGAACTAGCTAAGAACCCCAATTTTGGAAAAACTTGGCCTGGAGTTTTAGAGGCTCTAAATCTTATAGGCTCGACTCAAATACAAGGGAGAGCTTCTTTGGGGGGTAATCTTTGTAATGGATCGCCCGCTGGAGATAGTGTTCCTGCTTTGGTCGCCGCTAAAGCAACGCTTACTGTACAGGGCCCCAATGGAAGACGAGAAATACCAGTTAAGGAAGTACCTGTAGGCCCAGGAAAAACCTCCCTCGCGGATAATGAAATTGCTGTTAGCTTCTCATTTCCATCAAGACCACCAGGTTCGGGAGACGCTTACCTCAGAATGATCCCACGAACAGAAATGGACATTGCTGTTGTTGGTTGCGGAGTAAACTTAACCCTGGAGGGGGACATCTGTACTAGCGCCTGCGTCGGTTTGGGCGCAGTGGCCCCTATAGTATTAGAGGTCGAAGGAGCTGCTGAATTATTAATTGGTAGTCAGTTAGATGAAGACACAATAGAGAAAACTGCCGAAGCGTGCCGCGCATGCTGCGATCCGATAGACGACAAACGTGGAACAATTTCCTATCGAACAAAAGTTTCTGGTGTCTTATTAAAACGTGCGGTTGCAATAGCAGCCAAACGCGCTAAGGGAGTTTAAGATCATGGTCAAACTGCATATTTCAACAATAATAAATGGGGAACCAGAAGAATTTCTATGTGAACCAGAGGAAACAATGTTGGACGTTCTGCGCGACCGTCTCAGTTTAACCGGCTCTAAAGAAGGCTGTGGCTCGGGGGACTGTGGAGCCTGCAGCATTACAGTAGATGGAAGTTTAATCTGTTCTTGCCTAATGTTAGCCGCTGAATCTGAAGGAAAAAAGATTGAGACAATTGAGGGTATGTCTGACGGGGAGACACTTCATCCATTACAACAGAAATTTCTTGAAGAAGCCGCTCTCCAATGCGGTATTTGCACCCCAGGGATGCTAGTTGCGGCTAAGGCTCTATTAGATGAGAACCCCGACCCAACAGAGACTGAGGTAAGATTCTGGTTGGCAGGTAATCTTTGCAGATGTACTGGCTATGATAAAATCGTTCGAGCAGTTTTGGATACTGCACAAGAAATTCGGGAGACAAAGTAATGAATGACGCAAATAATAAGTGGATAGGAAAAAGAACTATACGTCCTGATGGAGCAGACAAAGTAACAGGACAAGCGACATTCGGTGCTGACACAACAATGCCGGGCATGATTTGGGGTAAAGTATTGAGAAGCCCTCACGCACACGCAAATATCCGCAGCATAGATACTTCAAAAGCAGAATCCCTTCCTGGGGTAAAGGCTGTTATCACTTCAGCCGATGTAACGAATTATTCCCCTGAAAAGTCAGTTATTCTGGGCATTCAAGACATGCGATGGATGACGAGAAATGTAATGGCTCGAGAAAAAGCTTTGTTTCACGGACACCCGGTAGCTGCAGTAGCAGCGACTAGTCAAAAAATAGCCGACCAAGCATGTAAACTTATTGAGGTAGACTATGAGGTTCTACCTTGGGTCGTAGAAATTGATGATGCAATAAAAAGCGACGCTCCTATCTTGCATGAATTTATAGAGTTTGAAGGGAAACCGTCAAATATTGCAGGTACATTAGAGCATAAAAAGGGAGATGTGCAGACAGGTTTTGAAGAAGCCGATGTCATAGTGGAAAGAAGTTTTACAACCCGCCCAGTTCACCAGGGCTATATAGAACCACACGCTTGTCTTGTAAGCGTAAGTGCCGACGGTAGGGCAACAATTTGGAGCTCCAGCCAGGGCCAGTTCATGGTTCGCGCAATGACCTCAATGCTAACCGATATACCCCAGAGTAGCATCAGAGCTATTCCAGCAGAAATCGGAGGGGGGTTTGGTGGTAAGACTATTGTCTATCTAGAACCTTTAGCAACAATACTCTCGAAAAAGTCTGGACGGCCTGTGAAAATGGTGATGAGCCGTGAAGAAGTAATGCGCGCTAGTGGCCCGACATCTGGTTCAAAAAGTACTGTCAAAATGGGAATTAAAAAAGACGGAAGTATTGTCGCAGCTCAAGGAACTTATTACCTACAAGCAGGAGCACTACCCGGATCACCAATTAGGGGAGCTGTAGGTTGTGCCTTTGCGCCTTATGACATTCCCAATGTTCATGCTCTTGGTTATGACGTGGTTTCCAACCGGTCAAAGGTCGCTGCGTACAGAGCGCCTGGGGCGCCAATTGGAGCATTTGCAGTGGAATGCGTAATAGATGAAATTTCTGAAGCAATTGGAATGGATCCACTGGAAGTGCGTTTAAAAAATGCAGCAAAAGAAGGTACTCAAGCTGCGCATGGGCCAGTTTACCCACGTATTGGCTATTACGAAACCGTAGAAGCAGCCCTTTCTCATCCGCATAGAGAAATACCTCTCGGCAAATTTCAGGGACGTGGTGTAGCCTCTGGTTTTTGGTTCAATGCTGGAGGAGAATCTAGTTCCCAGGTTAATATTACAGAGGATGGCAATGTTGTTGTTACTACTGGGCATCCAGACATAGGTGGCTCGCGTGCGTCCATAGCTAACATTACTGCAGAGTTACTTGGTATTGATTATAAAAGAGTGTCTGTTTTAATCGGAGATACAGCAACCATTGGTTATAGTAACCTTACGGGTGGTAGTCGTGTGTTGTTCGCTTCAGGCATGGCGGTCACTGACTCAACAGAAAAAGTTATTGTTAGCCTTAAGGAACGCGCAGCAAAAATATGGGATATAGATCCCGAGGCTGTAGACTGGGAAGATGGCTACGCTCGGCCAGCGGGGGCAAATGCAGGAATGTTTGATCCTCTATCTCTAGAGGAATTGGCTGAAAGAGCTACAGAGACAGGCGGTCCTATTGGAGCCGGCTCTCAACTTAACACTGCAGGGGCAGAGGGAGGATTTGCCACCCATATGTGCGACGTTGAGGTAGATATTGACCTCGGTATTGTACGAATCATCCGCTACACTTCATTTCAAGATGTTGGCCGGGCAGTTCACCCTAGCTACGTTGAAGGACAATTGCAGGGCGGCGCAGCACAAGGCATTGGCTGGGCGTTAAACGAAGAATATATTTATGACAGTGAAGGAAGAGTCGACAATCCAGGCTTTCTCGACTACAGGATGCCGGTCTGCTCTGATCTCCCCATGCTTGATACCGTTATGATTGAAGTGCCAAACCCAAAGCATCCTCAGGGGGTCCGAGGCGTAGGTGAAGTTCCGCTAGTCCCTCCACTCGCCGCTATTCGTAACGCTATCTATGACGCTCTAGGAATTCGTTTTTACGGATTACCAATGTCTCCTCCTGTTGTATTAGAAGCGTTGGAACAAGGAGAAGCCGCTGAATAAACGATAGATTAGAAAGAGCTCAATCCTAATTGCGATAAACAAGTTTAAACTAATTTCTAAGAATGAGGCATGAATGCTTTACGAACTAAGAGTCTACGATTGTGTGCCTGGCCGTTTACCAGACCTGTTAAATCGATTTGAAAACATAACCCTTGATCTATGGCAAAAACATGGGATCAAACAAGCAGGCTTTTGGACTACAGCCATAGGAGAAAGTAATCAAACACTTTATTATATGCTTGAATGGGAATCGTTGGCCGATCGAGAGAAAAAGTGGGACGCCTTTCAAAATGATGAAGAATGGCTTCGCAAGAGAGCTGAAACAGAAAAAAATGGAACGCTAGTGGCTTCAGTATCAAACAGTATACTCCAGCCTACATCGTTTTCCTCGGTTAAATAAATTAATCTACGCTAATCAAGTAGTGTTAATAATGATTCATCCAGACGATCCCTAACCTCTTTGTAAATTGGGGCTAATACTCGCCTAAATGCCTTGTTGTCCTCGACAGTTAATTCGTGAACTATACCGCCGATATTCTCTATTTCCTGGCGAGCGATTTTTTCTTCTTTTACAGCTAAGTTCCTCTGAAAGGGAACAGCTTCTTTAATAATGTACGGAATTGCCTTTTGGATGTCATCTGGCCATGCATTATAATTTTGTGGATTCGCATAAATACCTCTAGACAGATAGAAATGGTTTGAGAGTGTATGGAATTTGTGAACCCGATGAATTCCATAGGTCATCGTATTTGCGAATGGGTTCTCTTGAGCATCAACTTCATGTTTTTCTATTGCTAATTTTGCCTCGTCAAGCCGCATGGACTTGGGGTGCATCCCTAAAATTTCGAAAGTCCGGTTGTGGGTAGTACTGCCTAAAGTACGAATACTCATACCTAAGAGATCCTCAGGTTTAGTTATTTGCTTTTTCCAGTTTGACAGATGCCGAAATCCATTTTCAAAATAACCTAAGACTAAAAAATTACATTTTTCTTCAATAGCATCTCTCATATGCTTACCGAGATCACCATCATATGCATCCCGGGCTGCATCATTATCAGAGAATAAGAAAGGTAAATCCAAGACTTCTAAATCTTGAACTCTTGATGTTAGAGCTGTTGTCGACATATATGCTATATCAATCAAACCGCATTCTGTAAGCCAAAGAACAGCATCCGGGCCATAACCTAAGTCCATTACATTCCAGATGTATTTTATATCAACCCTGTCTCCAAAGAGATTTTGAAGACTATCACCAATGTATTTGAGACCACGACTATGTGTCGTAGTTGATGGCCCATAACCCCCAAATCGTATAATAGTTTTAGATTTCATCCCACATGTTCGTAAATTACTTCCCAGGGGTTGAAATAATTGCAGTGGTCATTGAACGTGGGTCGCGCAACTCCCATCGACCCGCTTCAACCCTATGCATAAAATCGCCACAGATTTGATTATACAAATCAGGCTCTTCAAGATTACACAGATGTCCGGTGCGAGGAAGTAGCACTAGGGCGGAAGAAATAATAGTCCTCTTCATAAACAAGCCGGCATCAAGACAAGGATCATCTTCATCTCCATTAATCACTAATGTTGGAACTCTTAAAGAGCGCATTTTATCTTCTAGGTCATATAATGACGGACGCCTTCTTTGTACTCCGCGCATTGTATTTGCAGAGCCAACACTAGAATGCTCACAGATCTGTTCTTCGAATTCTTTCCAGCCTCTAGGGTCTTTGTTCTGGTACTGAACGCGTGTAGGACCTAACGCATAGACCTTTCCAAATACAGCCATAGTCTCACTTTCCATACGATCAGCAACCTCGGTTGTCTCACGAACGAACTGTTCTCTAACGTCTGACTTAGCCCCATAGCCACAACCTGCAACTACTAATGAAAGCGCACGCTCAGGGTATTCGAATCCAAAGTGTAAACTTGCAAAACCTCCCATTGAAAGGCCATTAATGTGTGCTTTTTCTATCCCGAGCCCATCAAGTAAGGCAAGCACATCATCTCGTGCATTTGCCTGACTATACATTTCGGGATCCTCTGGTACAGATGATGGTGGATATCCACGAGCGTTAAATGCTATGCAACGATGTGAGCGTGAAAAAAAACGCATTTGCGGTTCCCAGTGTCTATAATCGCCACCAAACTCATGCACAAATATAATAGGTGTGCCTGAACCCGTTTCTTCGTAATATAATTCAACGCCGTCTGTTGTAGTCACATGAGGCACTGTATTTCTCCCTAAGTTTTGACTATTTTATCTATGTCCTTAAAAGACTAAGTGGCTTATTTATTTTATTCTCAAAGCTTAACTTATTAAATGAAAAACGAACTAATATTTAAATTTAGTTTATTCAGGAATGAAAACTTGAAAGACGTTTTTCTAGGCTAGGTCCCCAACCACCAGCTTCAATAATTTCTCTAAGTTTAGCATCTAGTGGGGTATATTGGCGCTCGACGTTACTCGATAAATTCTTGAATTCACCAGTTAAAAAGTTCACTTCAAGATCATCTCCAGTTGATACATCTTCCCCTACGCCTAGGCAACCGGTCAGAAAAGGAAGGCCCGCGTTAATGGCATTTCTAAAACTACCTCTTGGTATGCTCTCAACAACTAAACCTAGGCCATGACCCACTATCCCCAAGAAACCTTGAATATGGGGGTTTCCCTGTCCAAACCGTTTCCCAGCAACAATTATATCGCCTGGGGAAACCTTTTTTGGAAAATCAGGATCAATACCAGACATGAGATGTTCTTTTAGAATCGTTTTATCAAGCTCGCGTTCCAGAGCAAAACGTAATGGCATGACATCTCCATCTATGCCGAGGTTATCACCAAATTTCCAGCACTTACCTTTGTATACCCAATCCATAGCTTTTCCTTTTGCAAGAACCCGACTAACTTAAAAAGTCTCTCGGATCAGTAATTTTTCCATTCACAGCTGACGCGGCAACAGTGGATGCACTTCCTAAATAAATCTCCGATTTCATAGCTCCCAAGCGTCCAAAGTCATTCCGCGTCCCAGTATTTATAGAAGTTTCTCCATCTGCCATACCTCCAATACGTCCACCGGCACACGGCCCACACCCGGGTTGAGTAATCATTGCACCAACGTCAGCAAACAGGCCTAACAGACCCTCATCTTCAGCTGCAGACATTATCTCTTGGGTTCCTGGGGTTATAATAAACCTTACTTGAGGATGAATTTTCTTACCCTTTAGTATTTTAGCTGCTGCCCTTAGATCACTTAAATTAGCTGCAGCACAAGAACCGATAAAGGCGTGGTGTACTGGCTTACCTACTACTTCAGATACGCCCACTACACAATCAGGTGTAGGTGGTATAGCAATCTGAGGTTCTAAAATACCTAGATCATATTCAACCACCTGTCTAAAGTTTGCGTCCTTATCACTAGAAATCAGATCGATAGGACCATCAACTCTATTCTCTAGATAATCAACTGTTAGCTGGTCAGGTTCAACTAAAGCAGATTTAGCCCCAATGTCTATCGGTGTGTTACAAAGAGTGTGACGACCAGCTATATCAATTGTGGACAAGGCGTTCCCGCCAAACTCAACAACAGCATAATCAACCGTGTCAGCGCCTAAATCACTAATTAATCTTTGGGCTATATCCCTTACTGAAATACCTGGTCGTAGGGAACCGGTAAGATTAACTCTGACTGTCTCTGGTGTTTGTAACCAAACAGATCCACAAGCAAGTACTTCTGTAATTTCTATCAACACAGGTATAGCAAGGGCTCCAACTGCACCAAAGTTCGTAACATGAACATCATAGGCCTCTACAAACATACCCGGTTTTACATAGCCCATCTCAATGGGGAAAACGTGGCCATGCCCCCCCCGTCCTGTATCATAAAAATGTTTAATGCCATACTTCTTAACAATCTCGCGAACTTGTTTTTGTCGAGCATTTGCTTGAGGACTAACCGCCACTGGTTCGTGATCAGTAGATATAATTAATTTATCCGGATCATATAGTTCTTTTACCCCGAGCTCTTGTAACGCTTTATCAAAGTTAACCACGTACCAGTCATGCACAGTTATTAGCTCAGGTTCAGGATAAATTATTTCTCCCGCAAAAATATCTTTACCGGTAACCCGTGAAAGTACTTTTTCTGTAATAGTCTTACCCATATGGTATTACCCCGTTCCATCCAAACCGATTATACTTGATAAGGATTCGCCATTACGAACCCTCTTATCTCTCTCTTCCTCTTTACAACGTTGTTCTTTTGCCAGTTGGCAGATTCTTTCAGCATTCCCAGAAGCTACAACGACTATACCGTCTCCATCTCCGACAATATAATCGCCAGTTGACACTGTTACCCCCCCAACGGATATAGGAATTTCGCACCAGCCTTCATGGTTTTTCAATGTTCCCCTTGGGGCAACTCCAGAAGCATAAACAGAAACACCTAGTTTTTCTAATTCTTCAGTATCTCTAACACACCCATTTGTTACACAACCAGCTAAACCCCGGATGGAACAGACCAAAGAAGAGGTACCCCCCCAAACTGCCGCCCGATTAGTACCTCCCGAATCAATCACTAAAATTGATCCAACAGGAGCGTTATCTAGAGCCCGAATGACAGCGGTTGTGTCGCTGGGAAAGGTTCTTAAAGTATAAGCAACCGCACAAAATCTAGCGCCAGAAACAATAGGTCTAATTTCTGGTCCCATGTCACCACATTTACCAGCCGCTTCATAAATAGTCGCGGTAGGATACTGTCCTAAACACTCAGTTATTTCGTAAGGTGTCATTTCTATAACCATTTTTTTAAAAGTATAATATGAAAAACAAGAACTTTGTATTTTTTCAGCTCTAGCTATCAGCTTCTGCTTATAATCACGGTAATTCTGGTGTCTTGACCTTGTCAATGCAATATCTGTTAACTAGGTTAGCGTTAACTATTTATTATTTTGTTAGCTTATTGAATATTTAATATTTCTATGTACACTAACTTTCAGTGTATTTTTTTTATTTACACTATTTTTTAGTACTTTTTAAAAATTTTCCCAGTCGTTTTTCAGTTATAGGAAACTTAATGAGCCGGTACCGACTTGGCGTTGACATCGGGGGCACTTTTACTGATTTCTCTGTTGTAGATGAAGTTACTGGAGAAGTTAAGGTGGAAAAGATGTTAACTTCATCTGATGCGCCCGAAAGGACAGTACTTCAAGGCGTAGACAACTTAGCTGATACAATTCCAGATATGCTTATCCAAGCTAATGAAGTTATTCACGCAACCACGTTAATAACCAATGTTATACTGGAGAGAAAAGGAGCTAAAATAGGCCTTCTTACAACCGAAGGCTTCAAAGACATTCTCGAAATTGCCCGAGAAGTTCGCTACGACATATTCGATATGTTCATACGTCTGCCCGAACCAATGGTTGAGAGAAGTCTGCGTTTGGGCGCTAAAGAAAGGGTTTTAGCTAACGGTTCAGTATTAGAGACACTTGATGAAAACAGTGTCCTTAAAGCAGCCTCAACTTTTAAGGCGGCCGGCGTCGAAGCGGTCGCTATAGCATTTCTTCACTCATATAAAAATAATTCCCATGAATTAAAAGCAGGGGAAATAATTAAACGTGAATTACCTGATGTAATATTATCTTTATCTCACGAAGTTCATCCAGAACCGAAAGAATACGAACGAACGTCCACAACTGTTATCGATGCGTATGTTAAAGGTGTCGCAGAAGGTTATTTAGATCAATTGTCAACAGGCCTGAGAGATCGAGGTTATGAAAATAGACTTTTTGTTATGCTCTCTAATGGTGGTACAGCAACTGTAGAAACAGCCAAAAGTGTTCCTGTACAAATTGTTGAGTCAGGACCAGCGGCAGGAGTAGAAGCGGCCTCATACTTTGGACGGCTCATGAATATTAAACAGATGTTATCGTTTGATATGGGAGGAACCACTGCAAAGCTATGTATAATCGAAAATGGCCGTGCAGCAAGAACACGTACTTATGAAGTGGATCGTGTCCACCGCTTTAAATCTGGAAGCGGTTTGCCCGCAGCAGTGCCTGTCTATGATTTGTTAGAGATTGGTGCTGGAGGTGGAAGTATTGCAAGAGTTAATGATCTAGGCTTATTGCAAGTCGGACCAGACAGCGCAGGCTCAAATCCTGGCCCAGCAAGTTATGGATTAAATGGTCAGCTGCCAACGGTAACAGATGCAGATTTATTGTTAGGTTATCTAAACCCCGAGTATTTTCTTGGAGGACAAATGCGCCTTGATCGAGACGCTGCAGAGAAAGCTATTAAAAATAACCTTTCAGAGAAAACCGGACTAAGCCCCCTCGAAGCAGCAGCTGGCATTCACGAAATCGTAAACGAAAACATGACCTCAGCTGCGAGAGTTTATGTCGCCGAAAAAGGACAGGCTCCATCTAAATTGTCTCTTGTTGCATTCGGAGGAGCCGGGCCTGTTCACGCCGTAGGTTTAGCACGCAAGTTAGGCTGTCCAAAAGTTATTGTACCACCATTTTCGGGTGTTATGTCCTCATTGGGTTTATTGGCTGCCCCAGTTGCTTTTGAACGCAGTCGAACCATACGTCAACTGATACGTGACGTTAATTTAAAAGAAATCCAAGACGCCTATATCGAATTGGAACAGGAAGCACGCTCACTAATGCCAGAGGACAGTAACTTATTAATAAGACGTACTATTGATTTAAGATATTCGGGCCAGGACTATCCGCTTGAAATTGATGTTGATGACGCTCCTGACCAAGATTCTATAAAATCCGATTGGACGCAAAGCTTTGAAAACGCATATAATGAACTCTATGGAAAAGTCGATGATGAAAATCCAGTAGAGCTTGCGAGCGTGCGTGTTTATGCCAGCCAACCAGTGCCTCAGCTGGATATAGCAAGGCCAACCGCAACACATGATGCTAAGCCAAAAACATCGAGAGAGGTTTACATCTCATCACAAACTAGCACAGAAATAATACCTGTTTACGAGCGTTCGGATCTACGCATTGGGCAGTTAATAATGGGACCAGCAGTTATAGAAGAGCGTGAGTCTACAACAGTTATTGGTAATGATGATAAACTAACCGTTAACGACTTTGGTTGTCTTGAGGTAAACCTATCTAGTTCTGTAATGGACAATGAAGACAGTGCTAGTCAATCAAAAAACATAGAGGTTAAAGAGGTTTGACTAATGCAGTTAGATCCGGTCACGATACAAATACTTTGGAGCCGTCTAATAACCATTGTTGACGAGGCAGCAACAGGTTTGATGAGAACAGCCTATACTCCCTCAGTAAAAGAGTATCATGACTTTTGTTGTGCGTTGTTCGACACCAATGCACAAATGTTATCCCATTCTACTGTCACAACAGCTGGCTTCTTGGGAATAGTCCCCGAAGTAATGCGTAATTTTCTGAAGAAACACCCTCCCGAAAGCTTAAAACCAGGTGACGCAATCATCACTAATGACCCCTGGATAGCGAGCGGCCATTTGATCGATATATCCATCGCTTCACCAATTTTTCATCATGATCGAATAGTCGGCTACACCTTATGCATCGTTCACCATTTGGATATGGGTGGAAGAATGTCAACGCTAGAGTCAAAAGATATGTATGAAGAGGGTTTAAAAATCCCAATCCTAAAATTATTTGATGAAGGCAGACTTAATAAAACAATATTTGACTTTATTAAAGCGAATATAAGAGTGCCTGATAAAGTTTTAGGAGATCTAAGAGCCCAATTAGTCGCTAATAACGTTTGCACACGAGGCCTCAAAAACCTGCTTGATGAATACAAACTTGATGGCCTAGAGGAATTGGGCGGAGAGGTTATTCACCGCACAGAATCTAGCCTGCGTCAAAAGATTCTGGCCCTCCCTGATGGCTCTTATACAAATAATGTTGTACTTCCCAAAATACCGGGCTGTGAAGACGAAATAAGAATAAACACTAAAATTACTGTTGAAGGTGACGAGGTAACCATAGACTATTCTGGTTCTTCAGGAGAAGTTGGAGCAGCAATAAATTGTTCTTATAACATGACTAGATCTTACTCCTCTTATCCCATTAAACTAGCACTTGATCCCTATATCCCAAATAATGATGGGGGATTAAGGCCTATCAACATCATCGCTCCGGAAGGAACGGTTGTTAATTCCCGACCTCCTGCAGCCACGTGGGGTCGTACAATGATTTCACATCTATTTCCAGAAATTGTCTTTGCGGCAATGGAAAATATAATGCCTGAGACTATTCTTGCTTCTAATGGGGGTTCACCAGCAAACGAGGTCTATCTTCATGGTCGACATGTAGATGGAAGATCTTTCATGGCTATTGCTCAGCATAGCGGTGGCTTCGGGGCCAGTGCTCAATATGATGGATACTCGTGTTTATGTTTTCCAAACAACACCCGTAATATCCCTATTGAAGTCACAGAAAATGAGGCTCGAATGTATTACACTCGCAAAGAGCTTCTCACCGATTCAGGTGGTCCAGGGTTTAATCGTGGTGGTTTAGGTCAAGAAGTTGAATTTTGTATAATTGACGGAGGTAATGATCTAGCACGTGATGTAGAAAGCTCAGTTCGTCTAAGTGGAAGAACAGAAGATTGAACTTTTCCTGTCTTTGGTAGATGCAGTGGTAAAAATGGCCGTGGCAGTGGAATGTGGGCAAATGATGAGATCGTAGACCATGGAATATACCGCCGTTTAGCCCCCAATGATAAAATTAGTTTTATAATTAGCGGTGGAGGTGGGTATGGAGATCCCCTTTCAAGAGAACCAGAAAGAGTCTTAAAAGATGTTAAGCAGGGATACGTATCAATCGAAAAAGCCAAAACCGATTATGGAGTTGTTATTAGGCCTGATACCATAGAAGTTGACCTTGAAAGCACCAAACTTCTCCGCAAGGAAAAATCATGACGTTAACCTCCAATATCAGTTTACGGCGACTGAAGTCAAAGCCAAACGGAGGAGTAAAACCAATTGGACGACCTATTTGGTTGCTAAGCCCTGGCGTAATCTGGCTTTTATTATTTGGGCTAGCCCCCCTTGCATTTATGTTAATGATGTCTTTTTGGACTTCCACGATTTTTGGTACCAAACCAGACTTTTCTTTCGACAACTACGCTCGAGTCCTAATTACTGATCTGTATAGAGACCAGCTTTTTAAAACTATTAGAATAGCTTTTATGACTACAATCCTGACGGTAATTATTTCTTACCCAGTAGCTTATTTGCTATCCCGACTTAAGGGAATGAAAAAAGCATTATTTGTGCTCATGATGTTTTTACCATTTTGGACGAGTTATGTAATTCGGGCCTTCGTGTGGCTTCCCATCCTTGGCCGTAATGGAGCAATAAACAATGTGCTTCAAGCGCTTGGGATCATCGAGTCTCCGATTGAATGGCTTCTCTTCAATGAAGGAGCCGTTTTTCTGGGACTGGTCTATGTCTACACCTTATTCATGACGCTACCCATCTATCTCTCTTTAGAAAAAATAGATCCTGCCTTGATTGAGGCTGCTACTGATCTTGGAGCAAGACCTGGGTCAATATTTAGACGTATTATTCTACCTCTCAGCTGGCCGGGAGTATTGTCCGGCTGCATTATGGTCTTCCTTTTATCGATTAGTGCCTTCGTAACCCCTCAATTGCTTGGTGGCGCATCCGGTATTATGTACGGAAACGTTATTGCAAGTCAGTTTTTGGCTAATAATAACTGGTCCTTTGGATCAGCTCTCTCAATAACACTAATCGTAATAGTACTATTATTGCTACTTATAAGCTCAAGATGGATAGGAGTACAGCATGTGTTTACTGGAGGAAGGGATCGCTAAAAACATGTCCTCCATAAATACAAACTATAAAAAAGACCAGAATCGCTCTGGTCTTAAAACCAAAGAGCCATATAGAGGCTACAAAACAGCTCTGTGGATCTATGCAGGAGCATTTTACGCGTTTCTATACGGGCCACTACTAATGATTGTGCTACTATCATTTAATGATTCTGAAATTGTCGGCTTTCCATTTTATGGCTTTACCATACATTGGTATAAAGTTGTTTTCTCTAGCCCCGAGCTTCTGGATTCTCTTCTAAATAGCCTTGGCGTCGGTTTTCTCTCTGCAACTATAGCAACGGTCCTGGCATTATCCTTAGCAATGGGTTTTCGCCATAATTTTCGTGGAAAGTCGATTGTTCTTTATCTGATCCTAGTACCAATAATTATACCAGGAATTATAGGCGGCATAGTTTTATTGATCTTCTTTGGATTTTCTGGGGTGAGATCATCTCTCTGGACAACTGTTCTAGTCGCGCACGTTAACTGGGTATTACCATTTGCTTTCCTTACACTTTTCCCGCGCTTGCACGGTTTTGATCGAGCGCTTGAAGAAGCAGCAATGGACCTTGGGGCCAAGCCCCTCCAAATTTTTTATCGTGTAGTTTTTCCAATAATAAGACCAGGTATTATTGCCACAGCACTGTTTTCGTTTAGTCTATCATTTGACGAATTCATAAGAACTATTTTTGTTACCGGATATGATCGTACAATTCCGGTTCAGTTTTGGGGCTTAATTGTTGATGAGTTAGCCCCACAGTTACCCGCGATGGCTGTGCTTATCATCGTGATTTCAATCTTTAGCTCATTTATTGGATTTATTTTTATGCATCGTGCTTCAAAAGGTACAAAAACGTAACTTCGATTAATTTGATAAGGATTTTCTTTAACAAAATTTTATAAAACTTTCGGGAGGAAACTCTAAATGAAAAATAAAAAATCTAACATCATTAAAGAAAGTGGCTCAGATCGCAGAACTTTCATTAAAAAAGCCGGCATAGCAGGACTTGGAGGTGTTGCGGCTAGTACACTACCTATTTCAACAGCATTTGCTCAGAAAAAAGTAGTAGCTATTATGCCGGGCGTTTTTATGCCGAAACAAGGACGTCCAATAGTAGAGAGTATGTCAGGAGTGAAGGTTGAAAATGCGCCTTACGTGTCCCCAACAGATACGCTCGCAAAACTAATGGCACCGGGAGGCACTAAAAATTATGACATGATGATTAGTCTTACCAATTTTGTGAAAGGTCCTGCACTAGGAGCAAAAGATGGTGACGAAAGAGTGCGCGCTCTTGACATGAGTAGAATCCCAAATGCTCAAAAACTAATGCCACTATTCAAAAAAGACATAGTGACTAGAGCTGGAAAAACTTACATGGTGCCAATTGTATGGGGATATGATTCTGTTATTTATAACGCTGATAAAATTCCTACAGATGATCCATTCACACAATCTTGGGGGGTTTTATTCTCCGATAAATATAAAGGGCGTATAGCGTGGAGAGATGATGCGCACGGTATGATCATGGCCGCCGCTCTTCATAGGGGACATCCGGATCCTGTCAGTATGGACGCCAAAGACCTCAAAGATATTACGGCTTACTTAATTGATCGTAAAAAGAATGTTAGAACAATGTGGACGAAGTTTGGTGAAGCTGTAAATCTTGTTTCATCAGGGGAAGTAGACGCAATGTATGGCTGGATCGCAATGCGAAGAGTTCTACAAGGAAAAGGTCTTAACGTTGTAAATAATTGGCCTAGCGATGGTCTTTTGTTCTGGAATCAGGCGGGCTTTGTGCCAAAAGATTCACCTAATGCTGCTAACGCAGAAGCGGTAATAAATGCAATGTTATCAAAAGACTTCGGCATTAAACTCACGGAAGTGACGAATTATCCATCAACATCTGGTGAGGTTGCAGCAACTTTCAGCAAAGAACAAAAAAGAAAGTTAGGTCTTGATTTAGTTGACCGGGGCGTCAAGCTTTATGGGCTAAGTTTCCCTGTTAATATGGATAAGTGGGTTGAATCTTGGAATATTATTAAGACAGCATAGATTTACCTTAAGAGCTAGTAGTCGCAACTTTCTGTTGCGACTACTTTGCTGATCTAAATAAAGAATCTGATGAAGGAAATAATTTGACCACAATGGATATAGGTAATAGGAACCAAGGTGAGAATTCATCTAGCTCTAGACCCACTGTCGAAATTCGTAATGTATCAAAGTGGTTTGGCGACGTTACTGCCCTAGATAATGTTTCTCTAAATATTCAACAGGGAGAATTTTTTTCTTTACTTGGCCCTTCCGGCTGCGGAAAAACTACATTATTAAGAATGATTGGTGGGTTTGAAACACCCAGTGACGGCCAGATTTTGATCGACGACACAGATACCATTGGCAAACCACCTTATGCACGAAGCACCAATATGATTTTTCAGCATTTAGCATTATTTCCACATATGAATGTGACAGATAATGTTGCCTTTGGTCTAAAAATGAAAAGCTTTAACTCTGAAACTATTGAACAAAAAGTACAAGAAGCACTGGAGCTTGTTCGGCTTGAAGGTTACGGATTACGCAAAATTGATCAACTAAGTGGAGGACAAAAACAAAGAGTAGCAATGGCGCGTGCTCTAATAAACAACCCCTCTGTTTTATTACTTGATGAACCTTTAGGAGCGCTTGATCTTCAATTACGACTGCAAATGCAAGACGAATTGAGAAGATTACATAAATCTCTAGGTAACACTTTTATATTTGTGACTCATGACCAGGGAGAGGCTATGGCAATGTCAGATCGAATTGCTGTTATGGATCAGGGTAATATTCTTCAGGTTGGAACACCTGAAGATATTTATGAAACTCCCAGAACGAGATTTGTAGCTGATTTTGTAGGACACACTAACGTTTTTGACGGACATGTCACAAAAATTGAAGACAATGGTGAATGTTTAGTGTCATGTCTTAGTCTAGTGTTCCGTTGCGTTGCCCGTAAAGAGCTAGCTATAGATCAACCGGTTTCTATTGCCTTAAGATTTGAAAATGTCAGTGTTGAAGATGTAGTCAATCGTGCCGACGGCACAAGCTTATCTGTCCTGGTAACTGAAAAGATGTATCTAGGGGGAATGTTTAGACTAAAAACCATAACGGAAGACGGAACTGAACTTACAGCCGATACACCGATTTCTTCTAAGGCGCAATCGATATCAGAGGGAGACAAAATTAAAATCTCATGGAACCCTAATGATCTATCAGTTTTACTGGAATAACACTATTTTAGGGAAAACAATTGAGCTAGCTATATAAAATATTTATAGGATAGAACTGATGTCACCAAGAGTAGAATGGCAACGACTTGATTATTCTCGAGTTCCTTACTGGCTTTATCACGATGCTGAAATATACAATCATGAACAAAAACGTATATTTCGGGGGACAACGTGGTCATATCTCTGCCTAGAAGTTGAAATATCTAAGGTAGGAGACTTTGTGACCACTTGGGTAGGCGACACACCCATACTAGTTAATCGCAACAAAGACGGTAAGGTTCACGCAGTTGTTAATCGTTGTGCCCACCGTGGCGCAGCAGTTTGTCGACACGCAAAAGGAAATACGAAAGTACATACTTGCATATATCACCGCTGGAGTTATGACTTAACAGGAAATTTAATAGGCATTCCTTTCCAGAGAGGGATTAAGGGGCAAGGCGGTATGGACGAGGATTTTGACAAGGCTAATCATAGTCTCAGAAAACTCCGAGTGAGTACTTTTAATGGTGTTATCTTTGGATCATTCTCAGAGGAGAGTGAGAACCTTGAAGATTATCTTGGCTCGATGATGTGTAACCACATCAGCCGACTGTTCTACAAACCAGTAAAAATTCTTGGTTATCAGCGACAAAGAATTAATGGAAATTGGAAGTTTTATCTGGAAAACTTGAGAGACACTTATCACGCGAGTCTTTTACATGAGTTCCTAGTTACCTTTGGACTAGACAGAGCAACACAAAAAGGCGGAGTGGAAATGGATGAACGGCATAGACACAATCTTACCTATGCCCATGCGGGGTCTGATAGTGATTCAGACGCTAAAGAAGCCTATGGGGGTCATGAAATAAATAATGATAAATTGAAACTTCTTGACTCTAGACTACTTGAGTTCCGCCAAGAATATGCGGATGACCGTAATTTAGCTATTTCTACAATGTTCCCTAATGCTTCCTTTCAACAATTAAATAACTCTCTAGCAACAAGACAAATTCAACCTAAAGGTATTGATGCTTTTGACTTGATATGGACTTACTTTGGATACACAGATGATGATGTTGATATGACAAATCATAGATTACGACAATTAAATTTATTTGGACCAGGCGGACTAGTTTCAATGGAAGACGCCGAAGCAATTGAAATAGCCCATAAGGCGACATACGCAGAGGAGCGCAATACTACAACAGTTATAGAAGTAGGGGGAAAAGGTGAGATTTCTGACAGAGCTTATAGGGTCAATGACGTACCAATAAGAGGCTTCTGGTCATATTATGCTGAGCTAATGGACATTGAACCTGCAGGAGCCTTTCGTTGATTGAAATAGAAAAACGTTTAGCAATTCAGGACCTACTCTTTGAATATGCTTCTTGTCTCGATGGTGACCGACTTGAGGAGTGGTTAGACCTTTTCGTTGAAGAGTGTGTATACAAAATTATTCCAAAACAAAATGTGACCCTAGGACTGCCAGTAACGCTGATGCTATGTGAAAACAAAAATATGCTTCGTGACAGAATAGTTTCTCTACGCCAAGCAAATGAATATAGCATTCACACCGATAAGCACATAATTGGTCAGTTCAACATCAAGAAAGAACCGGGAAAAAAATCCTTTATGGTTGAAGCAAATTACGCTTTATTTCAAACAGATAATGAAGGTAATGGCAGCTTATACAGTTTTGGATCCTACTTCGACGAAGTTGCATTTGATAACAATGTTCCTAAATTTTTGTGCAAAACAGTGATCGTCGACAATTGGTCTATCCCTCATATGTTGTCCACTCCAATATAAATGACTACAACTTAGATTAACCATCAATTTTTAATTAATTAATCGATCCCTCAAAAAAGGAATGATTACCTCCCTTAATATGCGTTCATCAGGCCAATCTTTAGACCTACCAAGATGTCCTCCAGATGGGTTAACCCAAGAGTATTTTGGTTGTCCGCTACGCTGTAAGAGATAAAGGTCTTCTATTGAGGTCTGGGTATCTTTTTCCCCACTGACTAATAACATTTCGGGTGTTGGAGCCTCAAGTAGCCCCAATTTCTCGATCGACATATTCGGAACAACTTCCAAATACTCTTCCCAAGTTGTGACGCCATAAATTGATAAACGAGCTGGTAGATAATCAAATAAGTATTCATTTGTGCTTGTGCTTTTCTCGAGCCACTGACGTTGAAAAGTCGTATGTGTTGGCCCGGCCCAGAATACTGCTGCTGCCAGACGATCTACTTCCTCAATTGCTAAACGTGCTGACCAATAACCCCCCTGGCTAACGCCCATCACAGCTAATCTAGAAGAGTCAATATCATCACGACCCTCAAGATAATCAATAATAACCGAGTACATGCTAACCGCATCTGCTGAGGCTTTTATAGGGGTCTCACCTGTCCCAGGAATATCAAGCGCTGCATAACCAAAACCATTTTTTAAATAATCCGGACCATATCTCTCAACAACATACTCCTTATAGCTATCTAAGCCACCAAAAGACAAAAGTAATGGAACTGGCTCTTTCGTGTTTTCAGGAATCTGAAGATAAAATGTTACTTTTTGTTTTTGAAATGGTATTTGCAGCCTTTCAATAGAAGGAGAAACTAAACCAGCATAAGAACGAAAACTTTCCAAAGATGTTTTAAATGCCTGTTTTTTTAATGATGTGTTTTGCGTAGGCCAGGCAGCAAATCCAAAAAACCTCCACGCGTTTAGATAGTTTTCTGAGGCCTGTTTCACGTCATGTTCTAACTGCTTTTCAGCTAATGTTCGATACCTGTCACCAATTCTTGACCAAGACTTGGACCAAGAGTCTCTATTAAGAGAGCCCGTGTTTTTAAGAGCTTCTCGTACATCCTCAGGCTGCATTCCCGTCAAAGGGTAGCGTTGTAAATCAGCTCGATTTTGAACTTCATTGCTCAGCTCTTCCCAGGTTCTAAGGGTGACCATCTCATTATTAGATTTCTCTTCATCCACCATAAATTCTCACCTTTTGGGTAATAAACCAGAGTCTCAAAAATTACTTCATTAATCATAAATTATCCGGTGTTAAACTCTGCTGCAAACAAAAGTAGGGGATTTGTTTGAACTATCCTGTCCAGCTCCCGCCATTTACGTCAAGAATAGCTCCTGTAGTAAAAGACGCACCTGGTGTACACAAATACCAAATGGCATGAGCCTGTTCTTCAATAGTCGCAAGTCTTTGAACAGGAATAGAACGTGCGGTTGATGCAAGGCGTTCTTCACTATGCCTTTCAGCTCGTGGGGTTCGTGTCGTTCCAGGTGCAATTGCATTAACTGTTATGCCGTGAGGCGCTAGTTGCAATGCTAAGGCACGAGTAAACCCAAGAAGACCTGCCTCCATTGTTGAGTATTGTAAGGCAGCATCAACTCGCCCTCTCCTTCCAGTTGTAGAAGACATATTAACAATACGGCCATAGCCTCTGGTCTTCATAGATGAAATAAGAGCCTTGGTAATCAAGAATTTAGAAGTTACATTCCAATCGAAACTATGCTGAAGAGCCTCAATAGTTATCTTTTCAATTGGAGGTGCTTCTATCCAACCACCTGCAATATTACATATTATATCAACGTAACCCCATTGCTCGAGAATCTGAGAACTAGTGTTTTGAACTTGCTTTTCTTGTGTACAGTCACAAGAAAAAAAGTAAGCTTCATGGCCCTCTCTTTCTAATCTGTTAATTAATCGAGTTCCCTTTGCCGTATCCCGGCCGATAGCAATAGCTATCGCCCCCTCACGCGCAAACCTTTCTGTACAAGCCCCTCCAATGCCAGCAGTTCCGCCAGTTACAAGGGCAACCTGTCCTTTAATAGAAGTTAAATGATGAAAAGGTCCATTCATTACCCCGTCCAATTGCCCCCATTAACATCAAGTACAGCTCCAGTTGTGAAAGCGGCACCAGGCGTACAAAAATACCAAATTGCATGTGCCAATTCTTCAGGTTGCCCCATACGACCAACAGGTATTAATTTTTCTCTTTCTGCCAGAACTTCTGGCGGGTGCCGTCTAACACGAGGCGTTAAAACCAAACCGGGTGCAATAGCATTAACTGTAATGCCAAAAGGAGCTAGCTCAATAGCAAGTCGTCTTGTCATTCCTAATATCGCTGCCTCATTAGTAGAATATTCAATAGAAGAGCCATCTCGAGCGGTACGACCAGCAACAGAAGAAATGTTAACAATTCGGCCATAGTTATTCGATTTCATAATTGGCACCAACTCACGTGTAATAAGGAACTTGGCCATCACGTTCCAAGAAAAGTTATGATGAAAATCATCATTTGTGACCTCTTCTATAGGCGGCGAGTTTATGAAACCGCCGGCCGTGTTTACTAAAATATCAACTCTTTTCCATTTTTTTAGTATGATATTAGTTGCAGCTTTGACTTCGGATTCATCAGCACATTCCGCTTTCACAAACACCGCCTCACCACCGGATTCTACGATTTCTCTAACAACGGAATCGCCTTTCTCCTTAGTTCTACCAACAACAGCAACCTTCGCACCTTCAAGCCCTAAACGTATGCAAGTTGATTCGCCCATTCCCGCTGTTCCACCTGTTACAACAGCCACTTGGCCTTTAATAGATGTTAGCTCTTCCATAAAAATTTTCCTCGACTATATATTCAGCAAGACGTATGAGCCTTTACTATTTATGAATAATTTTACAAATAGATAAAATGTTGTTTTTGTTTCGTTTAATTTAAGATACTTTTACGACAATTGGTTTATTTCATCCACATTATTTTAGTGAATGAGACATACTCTGATAGTTAAGCATAAAATTAACTTAGGATTTTTAGCATGTTTAAATTTTCAGAATTAAAAATACCGATAATTCAAGCCCCAATGGCTGGGGGGCCTAATACCCCGAAATTAGCTAGTGCCGTAGCTAACGCGGGCGGCGTGGGAAGTTTTGGATTCACGTATGATAAACCACAAAAGATTGATGAAGACTTACGGGACACAAAAGCACTGACCGATGGACACATTAATGCAAATTTCTTCGTGTTTAAGCCAGAAAGTTTACCAGATAAAGAAGTCCAACTTGCAGCTATCGAAGCAATAAGAAGTCTACCAATAAAGGGAGAGTTTTCCGTTAAAATACCTTCGGAACCCTATTACCCTGATATCGAAGAACTGTTAATCCCTGTTTGGGATCACCGCCCCGCTATTCTTACTTTCCACTTTGGCATCCCTTCAGAAAATATTATTCAAAAGGCTCGTTCGCTGGGTATCTCGATCGGTATTACGGCAACAAATATAAATGAGGCATTAGCAATTGAAAAAGCCGGCGCAAACTTCATTATTGCTCAGGGTATTGAAGCCGGTGGGCATAGAGGAGTGTTTGAGCCCGAAGAGATGGACGAAGAAACATCATTAGATAACTTGATTATTCAACTTACTAGAGAGATTGGTCTACCAATTATAGCTGCAGGCGGGATTATGAGTGGCATAGATATTAATAGAGTACTTAAGATTGGAGCCACAGCAGCACAAATGGGAACTGCATTTCTTTGCTGTGAAGAAGCAGGAACCTCAAATGCTCATAAAGAGTTTCTATTAAACAAAAAAAACAGAAAAACATCATACACTAAAGCTTTTTCTGGTCGCCGTGCTCAAGGCATAAATAACCAATTTATAAGGCTAATGGAGAACAAAACAGTTCTTCCTTTCCCATTACAAAATACGATGACTGGTACTTTACGAAAGCTAGCTGTTATTAATAATGACGGCGAATATCAGAGTTTATGGGCAGGAAAATCCTTTGACAAAATACGAGCCATGCCTGCAGAAGAACTTATGCTTTCACTATATAAAGAAATGAAACTGGCCAATTCATAAACTACTCTAGTTTTTTAATTCTATCGATCGAAGAAGTTCAGTTTCCTCAAAGTTTATTTCCATGTCTTCATTAATAACCACACCATATGAGTGTTTTGCTGCTTCTTTGGACACATAACCGTCAATAACATCATCTTTAACTTTCATGACATCACGTTCTAACGGAGAACCATAGCCGCCACCACCATCAGCAAGATATAATATTTCATCTCCAGGCCCAAACTCTCCCCTATACATCCCTACGTATTTTTTGGATGGATCTTTATTTTGCCAAACATCATCATTATCAGAATAAATAACTACATCTTTTGCCCATCTATCTTTCCAATTACTATCACTAGATGCTGGTTTCAAAATACCTACATTCATAGGTCCAGCCTCACCACCCTGAAGGCCCCAACCAGGGGTCTTTGATTTTTTAACAATAGTTAATGCCCCAAAATTATCTAGGAAATGGAAATTCCTTACAGTACCGAGCCCGCCCCTATTACGACCTGGGCCTCCTGAATCTTGGCGTAAACCAGATTCAGTCACCATGACCGGTAGGCGAGTTTCAAGAACCTCAACTGGAACATTTTTCAGGGTGCACATCGAGATGTGATGTACAGCATTCATACCATCCATATCGGCTCGAGCGCCCCAACCTACACCAGAGTTTGTTTGATGCCATATCTGACGACCAGTATATGGTTCAATACCATAAAACCCAGGGTCACCAAGATCTCCTCCTGAGCCAGCTGGAATGGCTTCCGGCATGGCTTCTGCCAATGCCTTATAAATGGTCTCAATCGCTATAACACTCGCCCAAATTGTAAAAACCGGAGCTGGGTAGACGGCATGAAACAAGTTCCCTTCCGGCGCGATGACTTCAATTGGTCGAAACTGACCACCATTTGAGGGCTCGTCAGGCGTTGTTAATGACTTAAATACTATCCTACAAACCGAGTGGGTCATGCCCAAAGCTAGATTTATTGGTCCACTTACTCGATCGCTAGAACTACTAAAATCAAACTTCATACCCTTATCATCTATTGTGACTTTAACATGAACCCTGACAAGCTTATCTAGTTCTACCCCATCATTATCCATCCAATTTTCAGCTTCCCAGGTTCCACGTGGAAGATCACTTAGGGCTCTACGCGCCTGCTCTTCGCCTACGTCAAGAAATCGATCTATTGCTGCTTCAACAATTTTTTCTCCATATTTTTCATATAACTCTTCTATTCTTTCGCAGCCTACCTTGAGACAGGCAATCTCTGCATTCATATCGCCCATGATTGTAACCGGGGCTCGCGAGTTAGCTCGCATTATTTTTAAAACTGACTCATTAAGCGTTCCTGCTTCAACAATCTTGATCCCTGGGATTAATAATCCTTCTTGATGTATAGTTGTTGAGTCTAATATATAGCCCGGGTCCTTCCCCCCTATATCGGTCCAGTGAGCGCGAACACAGGTATAAGCTATAAGCTTGCTACCTAAGAATGCTCCTCGAACAAGAATTGCATCATTTGTGTGCGCCCCGGTCACATAAGGCACATTCATCATAATCACATCACCCGGACCAATTCCGTCAAATAATCCTAGATCCTGACACTTCGCTACAGCGTACTCATTTGCACCGAGGAATGTTGAGAGGCCCGTTGAATCACCCAACAAGCGTAATTTTCTGTCAAAAATAGATAACCCATAGTCATTGATTTCGTAAATGATTGTAGAGTAAGCAGTTCGAACAAGTGTCCGTTCCATCTCACGGGCTGCCGAAGAGATGTAATGACGAATAACCTCAGTGGTAGCGGCATCCACCGAAACTTTATCCATGTTAATATCGTTCATCATCTCATCTCCTGTGCGATGATTATTTGCCCATATTCATCTACCTGTGCCTTCTGATCACTATAAAACACAGTAGTTGCCGTCATTTCTTCTATTATTGCTGGACCAGGAAGGTTATCGCCAGCCATTAGGGCTTCCCGGTCATATATGGCAAATTCAACTAATCGACCAGAGGCAAAACAATAAGCAGTACGAGTGCCCAGTTGAGCTATAGGTTTTACAGAAGGTCTACTGGGAATCTTATTAAGGTTTGGTTTTGATTCTACACCTGTCCCACGAACCCTTATATTAACAAGTTGCACTGGGTCATTCATTGAGTGTCCATATCGATGAAAGTGGACTTCATTAAAGCGTTTCCTGAGTTCATCTAAACTAGATATACCATCGACCGATACTTCAAGGGTATGTTCTTGTCCAAAGTACCTAAGCTCCGCAAAATGCTCAATAAGTTGAGAGTTTTGCGAAAAACCTCCTTTAGAGAGATCACTCGTAGCACTGATAGCTAATTCGTTAATTGCTGATGTTAAATCAACCATTTCTATATCATCGAGTAAAAGTAATACGGTTTGCGCATATTCTTGAACGATATCGGTCATCAGCATACCCCATGCAGAAAACACAGATGATGCTTGGGGAATTATAATTTCTTTTGTTCCCATCTCGCGCCCCACTAAAGGAACAAACATGCCTCCGCCGCCCCCGAATCCGAGCATAGAGAATTCACGCGGATCGAGGCCTGCTTCAACCGTTATCTCCCTAATAGCACTTACCGTCTTAGCCAAGAGAACATCATAAATGCCTCTACAGGCCGATATTATATCGAGACTAAGAGGTTCACTAACATACTTACGAAGCGCCTCCTCAGCTTTCGATACTTCAAGTCGCATCTCTCCTCCTAAAAAATTATCTGGATTAAGGTGCCCCATGGCGAGAGCTGCATCCGTGAGAGACGGCTGTGTCCCGCCTTTCTCATAACAGACCGGCCCTGGTATAGCGCCTGCAGACTGTGGTCCCACACGTAAAAGTCCATCTTCTGCTCTTGCTAAAGATCCCCCCCCCGCACCAATTGTAGAAATATCATAGGTCGGGATCATTAACGGCAAACTTTCAAGAGAAGATTCGTATTTAAGCGCAGGCTGTCCGTTGTGGACAACACACGCATCTGTTGAAGTCCCCCCCATATCAACAGCTATAATGTTCGGTCGATCCGTAAGTTTTGATAAGGCTACAGTACCTATCAACCCACCCGCAGGCCCTGAAAATATTGTATTTACAGGAGCATCAACCGAGTTTATAGCCTTCAGGGCGCCACCACCTGAACGAGTTATATAGAATTCACCAATAAACCCAGATTTTTCGATGTTTCGTTCTAAACCGGAAATATATTCTTGGAAGATTGGTTTAACATAGGCATTAACTACTGTAGTGCTGGTGCGTTCATATTCGCGGTATTCACGAACTATATCTGAGGATATCGACACTGAGACATCAGGGTATGTCTCCTCAATAATCTTTTTTGCTAAGACTTCGTGAGCCGGATTTCTATACGAATGCAGGAAGCATATCGCTAATGATTCACGGTCCATGTCTTCAACTAGTTTCTTTGCGGCTTTTCTAAGGGCAACTTCGTCTAGTGGTGTTATTTCTTCCCCACTCGCATTCAGTCGTCCAGGAACACCTAGCCGATAGCGCTTTGCAATTAAAACGGGTGGATCATCATAGACCAACTTATACATCTTTTCTCTTGGACGATGGTAGCGGCCGGTCTCAAATACGTCTTCGAAACCTAGGTTAGTAATAATTCCAGTCGGAACACCTTTGCGTTCTAATACTGTATTAAGGCCGAGTGTAGTTCCATGAACGAAGGTCTCTACATCTGATAGTTCTATACTAAGACGTCCAATCGTAGAAAGAACCCCTTCCGATGCATTTTCGGGAGTAGTAAAGTCTTTCTCAAGTCTTAAGTCGCCACTCAATGTATCGTATACTATTGCATCTACGAAAGTTCCTCCAATGTCTACAGCTAGTCGCTTTGCCATATCTTTTACCTTAAGTTTTCAGTCATAAAGCAACCAATCGCGTAGTAAAGCTGTGGTTGCTTGAGGTGTTTCAAAAGGTGGCATATGAGCACAATCCTCTATTAAAGACAGACGACCACGTGGAGCCAAGCCTGCTATTTCTTCATGCTCTTCAACAGAAGACAGCGCATCATTTCTACCAACAATAGCCCTAACAGGGATATCAGTGTTTTGGAGAATCTTTCTTGAATCGACTCTAGTTAACATTGCTCGATGCCTATCAGCAAAGAGCTTAGGGCCCACTCTTTCACCCATATTTCTGACCCTGGCCCCCAAAGAACCTTTAAAGTTTTCGGGAGTTAATAATTGAGGAACAAAACGATCAAGAAGATATCCAAACCGACCTTCTTCACAGTCAGAGATAGCGATATTTCTGCTTTCTATTTTTTCTTGTGAGTCAACTCTAGAAGACGTATCCAAAAGTGCAATTCGCGTTACTCGTTCGGGAGCTTGGCGTAAAACTTCTAATGCAACATAGCCTCCCATTGAAAATCCGGCAATTGCAAACTCTTTAGGTCCACTTTTTAAGACAGCGGCAGCTAAGCTTTGCATAGTAACTGCCTCATTCATCGGCAAAATAGATATTTTAGCTATGTCAGCCAAATGTTTCCGTGAGTAAGCCCAAATTTCATCATCACAGATAAGACCAGGAACTAATAAAAGATGTTGATTAAAATAGTTCATCAATTACACATTTTATAATACTTTTAACTACTTTAATTTTTAATTAAGCTTGTGGCTATATAGCATTAAGTAATTTTTTTTAAGTTAAATTAAGCCAGCAGTTTTAAAAGGGTGTATTTTATGAAACCAACTCGTGGCTTCTTAAAGAACTGGCTAATCCTAAGTATAATCTGTGCTATTAGCGCAGCTTGGATCGGCTTTGTTCTATCTATTTGGGTATCAACAATTGCCATACTAATTTTTCCGCACTAATAAGCCTATATTGTAAACGTCATATATGTTTAAACAATAAGGTCTTGTATGTTTAAAAAATAATTAAGTCAGCTCACAGAAAATTTATATAAAAGATCGTCTAGCAGGAGAAAAATTTATGTCAGAAAAAATGAAGGCTGTCGTTGTCCGTGAGACCGGCGTTCAAATAGCAAGTGTAGATCAGCCTCAACCTAAACCTTCTCAGCTGATGATAAAAGTGAGAACTTGTAGTGTAAACAGATCTGACCTACTTACTGTTCAAGGGCAAAATTTTGGCCATGTGGGTGGAGGCTCAGAAAAGGTAATGGGCGCTTCATTTTGTGGGGACGTTGTAGAGGCCGGTGCCGAATGCAAAGGGTTTTCCCCAGGAGATAGGGTAATGGGTGTTGGAGCCGCCGGGTGGGCTGAGTATGCTCTTAGTGATTGGCAAACAACATTACCATTCCCATCAGACGAAATGGACTACATACAAGCTGGCAGTCTACTGTCTGCAGTCGCAACTATGCATGATGCCATTGTAACGAATGGAGAGTTCAAAGCAGGGCAGTCAATCCTAATTCAGGGTGCTAGCAGCGGTGTTGGTATCATGGGCCTACAAATTGGAAAATTTTTGGGTGCAAAGCTAGTATTTGGCACTTCCACTAACCCTGAAAGACGAGATAAACTTAAAGATTTTGGTGCAGACATTTCGTTAGATTCAAATGATGAAACTTGGGTTGATCAAGTACTGGAGGCCACTGACGGAGAAGGAGTTAATCTAATTATAGATAACGTATCAGGATCAACCACTAATCAAAATCTTAGAGCTACTGCGCTTAATGGCCGAATTATAAACGTTGGACGCCTTGGTGGCCTTAATGCTGACTTTAACAGTGACCTTCATGCTGAACGGAGAATCATTTACATTGGAACCACAGGTCGAACTCGATCCCCAGCAGAAAAAATAGAAGTAATCCGTTTAGCCAAGAATGATCTGTGGGAAGCCGTTGGGCAAGGAAAGCTTGCCATGCCTATAGATTCTACATTTCATTTTTCAGATGCCGCTTCTGCTCTTGAACGAATGGCGAAAAATAAACACTTTGGAAGAATCATGCTAGAGGTAAGTTAATAGTAATTTTTAAATGCAATTAACGTTATATAGTTTTATATAGATAAAACACCTGTGGAGGTTATCTATCTATGCCGCATTAGCTCAGTTGGTAGAGCACAGCATTCGTAATGCTGGGGTCGGGTGTTCAAATCACCCATGCGGCACCACCCTTTTACCACAAATAATCTCCTTTGAGGTTATCTCAGACAAACATAATCCTGAAGGAACCAAATTACGTAATTTGTATAATTGAAGATTTGAAAAAACTTTTCATGAAAAAAGCTATCATACTATTTAGCATCCTGACCTGTTTGATTTCTTCTGTAACGTTGAGTGAGACTGTCTCTCCAATTGAATTAGAAAATCGGGAAGGTGTAATTTACAAAAAGTACTCGAAGATTCCTTTCACAGGCTCTGTTAAGGGCAAAAGCTCTGAGGGATATATTTTTAAAAAAACATATCAGAACGGCAAGATTAGCGGTCCATACGAATCCTATCATAAAAATGGACAACTCTGGTTTAAAGGATCATTTAGAAACGGTAAGTACGAAGGGCCTTGGGTTTCATACTATTCAGATGGCCGGCTAAATTTAAAATATAGTGGAAACTATCGAGACGGAGTAAAAATATTAGAGTGAATACGACAACCTCTAGTCCCTATCCCAACCCCACCAAGAGCAGACAGCATCACCCATAACCAAACGCTTATCTTCTTGGCTCAACCAGGATAACTCTTCGGTGAACATATCAATACAATCTTTCCACGAGCACTTCATTTTTGTTATATCAGTTCCCCAAAACATTCTATCGGGCCCATAAACATCAAATATTTGGCGTATGTATGATTGCATAATTGTGAAGGGATACGGTTCATCCGAATAGGCAGGAGCACCAGTTGCCTTAACGGCTATATTTGAGTGTTTTGCTAATGCCAAAAGGTCAGACATGTGAACCATGGCTTCGTGATCCTTCAGTGTTGTCAATCCACCTCTACCCCCAAGATGATCTATTGTGATCTTCAGCCCTGGATGCCTTTCTGCAATGTCTCCAATCAGTGATAATGAATCCGTAGCCATCAGTGTAATCGGCACTCTGAATTCTTCTGCAGCCGACCAAAGCCAGTCTATGTCTCCATTATGGAGTAGTTGTTTTTCGGGATTATTAATAAAAATATAACGTAAACCCAGTACACCAGGTTCAGCTAAAACATGGGCGATTTGGCCTTTCGCTTTAGGGTCCGTTAATGGAAGTTCTCCTAGCATCGCAAAACGTTTAGGGTGTTTTTTAACCGCGTCGAGGGCAACTTGATGACAATTCGGATCCCAAGGGGCTAAATGAATAACAGCCGCACTGACACCAGCTTCATCCATAAGTTTTATTGCTCGTTCTGAAACGAATGAGGATTCCTGAAGATGGGCTCTGCTAGGGTTCCCACTTTCCCATAAATGTATTTGTGCATCAACAATTCGCATTTTAACTCTCAAGCAATAAAACGACCAAGTAACCTGGTTAAATAACGAAGATAAAAATTAAAATCTTTTTACTTCCTTTTAACTGATAATTATTCAATCATTACACTGCTTGTTTGTAAATCGAACGTTAACAAAGAGAATACTCTTTACAAAAACGGTATAAGTATATGCCTAGAACTCCTCTAGATAACAAAGATAAAAGATTCGAAAATCATCTGCGGAATGCGGAAAAGTACCCCTTACCGATCCTTGATCTAGGTCCCTATCTATCAGGCGACTTATCACTAATTGATAAAACATGCCGAGACCTAAAAGATATTGCCGAGGGCATTGGTTTCATGTGCATAATAAACCATGGAATACCTGGTAGCGTTATTAAAGAGATGCAAAATAAAGCTACTGATTTTTTTGCACTTCCTATAGAGGAAAAGTTGGCACTACAAGTTGATCAACATGAGCGTGGCTATCTACCCTTTCGGTCAACTTCATTGAGAGAATCGCGTTATTCAGAAAGAGTGCAAATAGATAACTATGAAGCATTTAATTTTGGCACAGACTATGACGAAAACAATCCCCATGTTAAAGCTGGGAAAAGGTTGTTTGGACGCAACCGTTGGCCAGATGATTCGTCTGAATTCGAGAAGGCCTCTTTAAACTACTCCGAAAAAATGACAAACCTTGCGCTCAAAACACTTCCCTTGTGGGCAAAGGTTTTTGATTTAGAAACAGAATATTTTACCCCCTTTTTTAGTAAACCTCATTGTTATGTCAGGCTAATCCATTATCCCCCAAAGACAGGTCTTTTGCAGAATGAATATGGACTTGGTGCTCATTCAGACACCTGTGTCATGACATTTTTACCCAAAGAAAATGAACCTGGTATTCAGGTTTTAGATACCAATGGTAATTGGTTCTGGCCAGACATACCTGATGGCGCGATCATAGTTAATTTTGGTCAATTACTGGAACGTTGGACAAATGACTTTGTGAGGGCAACTCCACACAGAGTCGTTCCCTCAATTAAAAAACATAGATATTCATTGCCATTCTTTTTTAGTCCTAACTTAGAACAGCGGGTCACCTGTTTACCTACATGTACCCACATTGATAATAAACCTAAATACGAGCCAGTTTCTTTTCAGGAGTTTCACTCAGAGTATATGACCAAAGTTTATAAACATTTCGAGAATTTCGAAACTACTGAATAGGGAATAAAAGATCAGAACTAAACTATTTGTTTAGTCTCACGAAAAAACTATGTCTTTTTTGTTGGAAGCCTTTATAAGACTACGATAAGCTCTGGGCGGTTGTTTCCAAGAAAGCGTTGCGAAAGAATTACAGTTGGCGCACACAGCCGACCATTCATCAGCAACCGTTCCACAATGGGAACAAACCCAAGACTTATCTTCTTCTGCTTCAGTTGCCCTATCAATCCATCTTCTTACAGCTGTGTCATCTTCAGTTTCTGCCTCTTCCAATCTAGCTTTTAACCTAAACACTCGAACAGTTGGCGATAAAGTTTCTAATTCTTTTAACTGTTGCTTTGCTTCTCCCCACAAATGTGCTTCTACAGCCTGCTCTGCTATCACGTAACGACTTTCAGGATGATCTCTGTTTTCTTTAGTGAGTTTTGAAATTGCAGAATAACGATCTAAGGCTGAATTAGGGCCTAGTAGTTCCAAATACGTGGATGCAATATCTGGATGAGGTGATTTGTGCCAAACACGCTCTAATACCCTAATTGCATTACGTTCACGTCCTTCTTGAGAAAGAAGCCTTGCAAACAGTATCCCAGCAGCACTATTTGATAGGTCAAGCTCGTGGGCCCTTTTAGCCTGTTGCACTGCATCTACATTGTTTCCCAACTCAATAGAATTTTTAGCTCTTTCAGTTAGGAGTGCCGCTTGTTGTCTACGACTGGACCCAGCAGGAAACCTCTTATTTGTCTGCGCTTCCTCCACAAGTCTTTGTGCCTCTAACCACCTATGAGACTTTGTGTGAAGGCTTAGTAGTGTATCAATAATCCATGCAGAAGAAGGTTGAATTAAATATGCTCTTTTCGATAAATTTAAAGCTCTCTCATCTTCACCATCTCTGAGGGCCTGAAGTATAAGCCCCCTAAGACCCAAAAATTCAGTTTCTGAACGGTCCAACATTTGTTCAAAACAATTTTTTGCAGCAACCTCATCTCCATCCAACTGAGCTGCTTGGGCTGAGAGTAATAAAGTTAGCGAAGGAGTATTCAGCAGAGAATTCGCCCTACGAGCAAGTTTTCTCGCTGCCCTAGTATCTCCTGCAGCTACTGCCGCCAATCCATCCGTTAATGCGCGATATCCCTTAGCTTCATTCCTGTATCGACGTGATTTAATTAGGTCATTTGGTTGACGCCTAATCCACCTCCAAAATGAATATAAAAGAGCAAAAGCTACAACAAGTAAAAATATCGCTAGTGCTAAAACACCTACGGATGTTTCTAGGCGCCATCCTTGCCAGTCTATTTCAACAAGACCTGGTCTGTTAGCAAACCAAACAGAAACTGTAACTAAAACAGCTATTTGCAAAAAAAACAGCAGTGCCCTAAACATTAAGTTCCACCAGTGTTTGGTTTAAGTTTATTGATTATATGCTTCTCAAGTTTTCTAAGGGTAGAATCAACTGATATACGATAATTTACAGCAGCTATCCAAGACTTGGATATTGTTGCGGCGGCTCCTTTTAAACTCATTAGTTCTTGGGCTGCTGCCTCCAAGTTTCCTTTTGCAACATAGGCTTCAGATCGGGCTATTACAGCCTCCAAGGACTGCCCTGGCACCTCGGAGCCAATTTTTCTAATTGTTACGATGCCCCTTACCTTCCTAAGACCGCGCTCAACCCAATCTTTAGCAGGCCCATTTACATTAGAGTTAAGTAACAACTTAATAAGATCCGGATATTCTTGAATCAAACTTTTCTTCGTTTGAACCCCGACCCTTGATTTAGCTGCCATCTCATCCAAATATGACCTTATATCGCTATCTAGTGCATCTACCTCTTGTATTTGGGAAAGTATCATTTGATAAGGGTAGCCTTGTTCTACCTCTCTTTTTAAGATCCCGATCAATAATGCTAGAAGTGCATATTTATCTCGTGCTTTTTTAGCTTCATAACCGGAGCTTTCTAAATTAGCCAGCTTATCTTGTATCGAGGCAATTTCATCTTTGGCTTCTCGTAGGTCGTTAACAGATACTCCAGATAGTGTTACAGAGCTTGTTTTTAAATCTTCTATACTTATTTCTATATTTTCTAACCTAGTCATAAGATTACGAAAATTATTACTTAATATTTCACTTTGAGCTATTTTCAGAGCATTCTTGTCTAGCTGGTCACGTATATTCTTAATGTCTCCGAGAATCTTCTGCTGTCTCTTATTATTGCCATTTTGGTTTACAACAGCTTCCAATTCGACAATGCGTTTGGTCAAAGTTTCATTAGCAATAGAAGATAAGCCCCCCGGACTAAGACTTCTTTCACCCAATACTAACCAAGCGACACAAACTAAAGAGATGATCAATAAAACGGTTAAGAGAAGATTAGATACGCTTAATTTTCTCTGTTTTTTGGGGTTTTCACGTATATAAGAAGTTTTTTCTCTTCCAACCTCATTAGACCGACCTTCAATTAACTCATCAGTCTTTTCTGGAGATTTTTTGATGTTTTCTATATCAATCCCGAGTTTTTTTGAGGCATTTATAATATCACCTTCTCGCGATTTAGGAAAAACGCCTCTCTGCTTCCAGCCTTGAACCGTACTCACTGGAACATCAAGCTTACTGGCCATAGGCCGAATGCCACCAAATGCCTTAATTATAGTTTCAGTGTCACTCAGGTCGATATTTATGGAATCATTCATCTTTATGAGATGTACTATATATTATACATACGTACGTGTACATACTTTTTTTATAAAAAATACATTATCAGCAAAGGGTTAAAGAACGTACAGGGTCTATATTTCTAGCAATGAAAGTAGAGATTCCTGGTTAGGCTTCTCAGCCGTACGGATCTGAGAAAATGGTAAATGCAGGGCATTACTAACATTTTGGCTCAAACAGCAGGCAATTATATTGTTACAATAAGTTCCCAATCCTGAAGAAATAACTAATTCTGAAAAAAGCAATGCCGTTCTGGGAGAATAGAATAATGCAAAATCTAACAGTTTCCCTCTTAAATTATACTCAACGAGTTCAGGCATCTTATCTACTGCGTCCGATTTATAGAGCTGTTCTGATTTAATCGTATAACCCGACTTTTTAAGGTCCCCAACTAGATCTCCAGCAACTACACTACCAGTGACATGTACTATAGTTCCTTTTTTAGGATCAAATTTTTCTTTAACCAGAGCCACAAGATCGGCTGCATCACCCTCAGCACTGTCGATGTTCATAAAGCCAGACTGTGCAGCAGTATCCGCCGTCGCAGCTCCAACAGATACTATAGGAATACTCCTGTTTCTACTTGTCTTACTTAGCGCTCGTACCCCATTTGAGCTGGTGACAAGACAAGCCTGATAACTATCTAATTCTAGCCTAATATTCTCTATAAAGCTTATTTCTATCAATGGGGCTATAACAGCTTCTATATTTAATTTATCTAATCTCGCTTTGGTATCTAAACTATCACTTAATGGGCGGGTTAGTAGTGCCGTTTTGCAATATACAGAGCTCACAACAAACTCTCGAAGAAGTCTGGCCCTGCAAGATTTCTTAACTCAATGCCAACTGAATGACCTAAAGCGTGCGCTTCTTTCTTATTTCCAACCCGAGTTAAACGTTCTATGCCGGTCCCATCGGGCCAAACTAACATTCCTTCTAGACTGATTTTATCACCTTTTAAAGTTGCTAATCCCCCAACAGGGGTTCTACATGTTCCATCCAAAGCAGCCAACATAGAACGCTCGCAGACTACACACTTTTCTGTTTTATCGTGGTTTATTGAGTTAAGTAATTTTCCTATGTTTAAATCAGATGTGCGTCTCTCTACACCAATAGCTCCCTGGCCAACAGACGGCAAAAACAGATCTGGCTCCAACACAGTCCCAACTACATCTGTCCTTTTCAGTCTCTTTAAGCCCGCTAGAGCAAGTATAGTAGCGTCTACTTCTCCACTTGCGAGTTTATCCAATCGAGTTTCCACATTCCCGCGCAATAATAAAATTTTAAGATCAGGCCTAATGGCCAAGAGCTGGGCCCTTCTTCGCAATGATGCAGTCCCCACACGAGCCCCTTCCGGCAACGCATCTATAGACGGGGCACCAATCAATACGTCACGAGGGTCCTCGCGAGGTAAATAACAGTCTATGATTAACTCTTTAGGCAAAATAGATTCAACATCCTTCATAGAGTGAACTGCAACATCAATTTTACCCTCAATTAATGCTATCTGTATCTCTTTAGTAAAAAGCCCTTTTCCACCTAAGTCTGCTAAATGTCTATCAGTAATCTTATCTCCGGTTGTTTTAATAGCCTTAATTACTGGCTCAGGTATCTGAGGGTTATTTTTAATGAGTAAATTACGCACCTGATTTGCCTGAGCTAGAGCAAGTGGACTTCCTCGAGTTCCAATTTTTATTTGTGTTAGCGTCATTATTTCGTCATAAGCTCTTAAAATTAATATATAAAGCATACCAGTATAGAGATATTCTATCGCCACTTTGGCTAACTAAAAACTGCAAATAATAATACATGATCAAATATGATTGTTCTCGGTATCGAAACTAGCTGTGATGAAACTGCTGCTGCTGTAGTTGCTGTGGATCGCACAATCTTGTCAAACGAAATACTAAGTCAGTTTGAAGAACATAGACCTTATGGAGGCGTCGTACCAGAGATAGCGGCTCGAGCACACCTCGAATATTTAAACACTGTTATTATCAAGGCTCTAAAAACAGCAAATGTTAGTTTCCAAGATTTAAGCGCGATAGGGGCAACTGGTGGTCCAGGATTAATAGGGGGTGTAACAGTAGGAGTAATGACTGCCAAAGCAATTGCGGACGTTCATAAACTTCCTTTTTTAGCCATCAACCATCTGGAGGGACATGCTCTTAGTGCACGATTATCTGATGATGTAACATTCCCATACCTTTTACTACTGGTGTCAGGAGGACACTGCCAGTTATTAATTGCTAGAGCGCTTGGTCAATACGAAAAGCTGGGAGGAACCATAGATGATGCGATTGGTGAGTCATTTGATAAAACAGCTAAATTACTCGGGCTCGGCTACCCGGGAGGACCAGCGATAGAAAATGCAGCTAAAAGTGGAAATCCACAAAGCTTCAAATTACCAAGACCTCTCTCCGGTCGTCCTGGTTGTGATTTTTCTTTCTCCGGCCTTAAAACAGCTGTCCGCAACTCAGTTTTAAAACTAGATACAAACAAGCTATCTGATGATGATATAGCCGACATCGCCGCCTCATTCCAATGTGCAGTGGGAGATGTTTTAAAAGACCGGTGTAATAATGCTCTAAAAGAATTTACAAAGACTTTCCCTGACATCAAACCAGTCTTAGTTGCTGCTGGAGGGGTTGCCTCAAATTTATATTTACGAGATAGCTTACGTGAGGTTTGTAAAATACATAAGGCAGATTTGATTGCCCCTCCACCAATTCTATGCACTGACAACGCAGCAATGATAGCTTGGGCAGCGTTAGAACATCTTCAAAAGGGAGAAAAAACCAACCTTAACTTTTCTCCAAGACCTCGCTGGCCCCTGGAAGAGGATAAATCTTCTAGCGAAAACTTATAATTTTTGGCTTATGCAATTAAAGTATGTAGCATCTAATAAATTTTAAAATATAGATTTTACCACATTAATTTGAGCTAATAGTGAAATGAAAAAAATCGGAATTATTGGAGCTGGAGCTTGGGGGTCTGCTTTAGCTATAGCAGTAGCACAGGCAAGACACGAGGTTTTATTGAGAGCACATGAAAGTGATGTTGTCGACTTTATAAACACTAATCATGTGAACCCTGAATACTTGCCGGGTGTTACTTTTCCTGATTCAGTCCGCTCCACAAGTTCTCTATCTGAAACAGTTAATCGGGATATAGTTCTACTTGTCACCCCAGCACAATATGTTCGCGAAATTATTATGGCAACAAAATCCCAGTTCGGAAGAAAAACCGAATTAATCATATGTTCCAAAGGAATAGAGCAAAAAAGCGGTCAATTACTTAGCGAGATAATAGAAGATATTATTCCTGAGATTCCTTTAGCAATACTTTCTGGACCAACTTTTGCGCATGAGGTTGCAAAGGGCTTACCCGCAGCTGTGACCATTGCCTCTAAAAACCTTAACAGCGCCAAGAAGCTAGTTAATGAATTCGGCACGCCTACTTTTCGCCCTTACGCATCAAATGATATAATCGGAGCCCAAATTGGTGGAGCTGTTAAAAATGTTATAGCAATAGCATGTGGAATAGTTAATGGTAAAAACTTTGGAGAAAATGCCAGGGCTGCAATAATTTCAAGGGGCTTATCTGAAATGGTAAGATTTGGCATAGCTCTAAAAGCGGACCCATCTACATTAATGGGGCTTTCTGGACTTGGAGACCTCACATTAACGTGTACTTCAGAATCATCGCGTAATTATAGTGTAGGGTTAAGATTAGGAAGTGGCACTACAGTATCTGAAATTTTGGCGAACCGAAAGTCAGTCGCAGAAGGAATATATACCGCAAAAGCCATTTGTATTAGAGGGAAAGAGCTTGGTGTTGAATTACCAATATGCTCAGGAGTAAATGAAATTTTACACAATAACGCTAATATTGATAAAACTGTCTCTCAGATTCTATCCCGTCCACTTCGATCTGAAATATAAATGTTGGGGGCAAACCGATCAAACTAGATAGAATATAAGCATTGAGAAGGAATAATAAAATGTCTTACTGGCTTTTTAAATCTGAGCCTAGCACCTGGTCATGGGATGACCATGAAAAAAAGGGTACTGAACACTGGGATGGAGTACGTAATTATCAAGCAAATAATAATATGAAAAAAATGAAAGTCGGTGATCTTGGATTCTTTTATCACTCGGTTAAAGAAAAAAAAATAATTGGAATTGTTGAGGTAGTAAAAGAACACTACCCAGACCACACCGACAAAAGTGGTCGTTTTGGAATGGTTGACCTTAAAGCAGTAAACCGAGTCAAAAAACCTGTGACTTTGTCTGAAATTAAAGATAATCCTAGATTATCAGATATGGTTCTTGTAAATAATTCTCGTCTTTCAGTTCAGCCTGTCTCTGATTCAGAGTGGTCTGAAATCTGTCGAATGGCTGAAGAAATTTCAGTTAAGGCTTAAGCTTTCAAGATAAAAAATTCAGGGTCGTGATCTAGCTGGGAAAAAAATGACTGAAAACAGATATGAGCCACCTGAAATGAGAGGGAAAAGAAGAGTAATATGTCATATTAGTGAAATCGCTGAAACAGGGAAGGGGTTATCAATTAAAAAAATAATTAAAGGTGACCCTGACAGGTCTCTAGATCTTTTTTTAGTGACCGATGGCGATGAGGTACAAGGTTATTTCAATATCTGCCCTCACCAAGGGACACCACTCGATTTAAAGCCCGACGTATTTTTAGATGTTGAGAAAAAATATATTCAATGCTCAACTCACGGTGCAAAATTTCAAAAAGATGATGGCCTATGTATTAGCGGACCTTGCGTAGGCTCTAAACTAATGAAAATACCCATTCACCTTGATAGTGATGGAAGTATACTACTGGGAGAGTAAAAAACTAAATAGCTTTAAAAACTCTATATTTTCTAATCAACATGTTTCGTAATATAGTTAAACTATTATTTACCTCCGGGTATATTTAAGGCCATGATGCTAATTGAAAGAAGTCAAAAAAAAGAGGAGAGCAGGCCCGATGTCACGTGATAAGTTTCCAGTAACAGAGTTTTGGGCAGAACGAGCTTGGGTTGACGATGAAGAGTATACAAAAATGTATAATCATTCTATCGAGGACCCAGTAAACTTTTGGAATGAACAAGGTAAAAGAATTGATTGGATTAAACCTTATACTCAAGTAAAAAACGTCTCTTTTAAAGCTTCGGATCTAAAAATTACCTGGTATGAAGACGGAATACTGAATGCTTCAGCCAACTGCATAGACAGACATTTGGAAAAACGAGGAGATCAGGTCGCAATAATTTGGGAAGGTGACGACCCTAGCCAAGATACAAAAATCACATATCTCGAGCTTCACGATAGGGTTTGTAGATTTGCTAACGGACTAAAAGAGCTGGGTGTAAAAAAAGGAGATAGGGTAACAATTTACCTTCCTATGATCCCAGAAATAGCAATATCAATGTTGGCTTGTGCCAGGATTGGAGCCATACATTCAGTTGTATTTGGAGGGTTTTCACCCGAATCTATTGCTGGACGTATTGAGGACTGTAAATCTACTTTTATTATCACTTCTGATGAAGGGCTTCGTGGAGGACGAAAAATACCTTTGAAATATAATGTCGACCAAGCAATTGAAAAATTAGACCCAAAAACAATAAATAAGGTAATAGTCGTTAATCGCTCTGGAGCAGATATTAACTGGATAGATGGCCGAGACGTTTGGTACCACGACCTGGTGGCTGATCAATCAACCGAATGCTTGCCTGAGCCCATGAATGCTGAAGATCCATTATTCATTCTATATACTTCTGGCTCGACTGGAAAACCTAAGGGAGTTCTTCATACAACAGGTGGCTACATGGTCTACGCCTCCATGACTCATCAATACGTTTTTGACTATCACGATAAGGATATTTATTGGTGTACTGCTGACTGCGGATGGATTACAGGCCACAGCTATATTGTTTATGGACCACTCGCTAATGGTGCAACAACATTAATTTTTGAAGGACTGCCAAATTACCCAGATGCATCACGTCATTGGCAGGTATGTGATAAGCATCAAGTAAATATTTATTATACAGCCCCAACTGCGATTAGGGCTCTTATGCGTGAAGGCAACCAACCAGTAGAAAAAACTTCTCGTAAGTCTATTAGGCTACTAGGGACTGTCGGCGAGCCAATAAACCCTGAAGCATGGCACTGGTACCATGAAATTGTTGGAGAAAGTCGCTGCCCTATAGTTGACACCTGGTGGCAAACTGAAACGGGCGGTATTCTGCTCACGCCGTTACCAGGGGCCACAATGTTAAAACCAGGTAGCGCCACCCGCCCCTTCTTCGGCGTGAACCCAGTTATAGTTGACAATGACGGTAATATTCTTGAAGGCGCCTGTGAAGGTACCCTGTGTATCGACGGAGGCTGGCCAGGACAAATGAGAACTGTCTACGGAGACCATCAACGTTTTATAGATACATATTTTAAAACCTTTGATGGTCTTTTCTTTACTGGTGACGGCTGTCGGCGTGATGAAGATGGTTACTATTGGATCACCGGTCGTGTAGATGATGTTATTAACGTATCTGGCCATAGATTAGGAACAGCGGAGGTTGAAAGCGCTTTGGTCGAACATGATGCCGTTGCAGAATCAGCAGTTGTTGGTTTCCCACATGACATTAAGGGGCAGGGTATTTATGCCTATGTAACTTTAAAGTTAGAAAGCCAACCCTCTGATGAACTACGTACCGAACTCATTCAATTTGTCAGAAAAGAAATAGGCCCTATAGCTACACCAGACCTACTTCAGTGGGCACCCAGTCTACCTAAGACTCGTTCAGGAAAAATTATGAGGAGAATCTTACGAAAAATTGCTGCTAATGAGCATGATCAACTAGGCGACACCTCAACTCTTGCAGATCCGAGCGTGGTTAATGACCTAGTGGATAATCGACAAAACCGCTAAAATTTAATTTTAGTTCTAAATTTTTAAAAATCGATGCAACGTCCATTTCTTTCCCAATCCCCATACCGTGTAGGTTCTGGCCCCTTCGGGCCTCCTAGCTCTTTTTTACTAACAGATTGATTGGACTTTTGGGGTTTATGGCCAACTGATACATAGTGTAATTTCTCACTTGCTTTTTTTTTGGTGAGAGGTTTTAGCCCAATCTTTTCGTCATACTGACTATTTTTAGTTTTTTCTTTCATGTCTCTCTATATATATGATCTAAAAACTCAAAAAAAGATCTATAAAAAAAATCTCCTAGCTCAGCGTAAGACCAAAAAGTATTTTAAACATAGAAAGAGCTACAAAGACAGAAATCATTTCTTAAACATACAATATGTTATGATACTGTAGAAAAATATCCCCACATTTTGTTATATTTACCTTATATTGTAGTATTGCTCAAATCTGGCACATGATCTAGTATAAGAAAGCTTTTATATACTTTGGGTTTAGCCTAGTTTTAATAATAAGGTGAACAATATGGCTTGGACAGACGATCGTGTGGCAGTACTACGTGAGCTTTGGACAAAAGGGCTTAGTGCAAGCCAAATTGCAGTCCAGCTCGGAGGAGTTAGTCGTAATGCGGTTATTGGTAAAGCTCACAGGTTAGGGCTTGAAAGCAGACCATCACCAATCCGAGGTGGAGGAAATTCTCGTAGTCGCCGTAATAGAGCAATAAGCCGGGCTCTTGAGGCACGTGCACTTAGAGGAACTATGGCTGATGAAGTAATTGATGGGGAGCCGTTGGTGCCTGATAACGGCCGGGACGGCAAAGCCAGTGCCCTGGAACCACCGTCACGCCCTATAAGCGATGTAAAAGAATGCTTGTGGCCCATAGGCGATCCAAGTGACTCTGATTTTAGCTTCTGCGGAGACGATACCGCACCAGGAAGACCATATTGCCCTAATCATTGTACAATCGCCTATATACGAAAAGATAAAACAGCAGCCTAAAATAGTAATTATCTTAATAATATATCATTAGCGATAAAATCAGGCACTCCATGAAGCCAAACAGTTTTAAAAACAACTCTGGACTAATGTCCCGAGAAGTTTCGCTTGAGATATTAACCTCTGTTCTCGAAAAAGAAATTCCATTAGATTCAGCGATCACAAACTCAAAAAAAATTACAAAGTTATCTACAAGGGATCGTTCCTTTTCACGTCTTTTGGTAACAACAGTTTTGAGGCGCCTTGGTCAAATAGATGCAGCAATTGATGAAAGTCTTAGAAGAAAATTAACAAAGAATCAGAGTGTTGTTAGAAATTCTATGCGTCTAGGGATAGCGCAGTTAGTTTTCCTAAGAACTGCTCCGCACGCTGCTATAAATAGCAGTGTTCAATTGGTTAAGAATAATCGGCGAAGCGGAATGGCCGGACTTGTTAATGCTGTTTTGCATAAAATTAATATTGATGGTTCCTTAGCTTTACAGAAGAGCTCTGAGGCCGAACAACTTAATACGCCTTGTTGGTTGCAAAAAAGCTGGGAAAAAGCTTATGGCACTATTATTACTAAAGCAATTATGTCCTCACACCTTGATGAACCGCCCCTGGACTTTACCATAGCACAACACAAAACAGCCAAAGAATGGGCAAAACGCCTAAATGGAATATTATTGGACACCGGCTCGGTTAGAAGATACTCGGGAGGCTTAGTCAAAGAACTAGATGGTTATGATGAAGGCGCTTGGTGGGTTCAGGATACTGCAGCTTCAATACCAGCCAAACTTTTCGGTAACCTTAAAGGTCAAACAGCTATCGATTTATGCGCCGCACCTGGAGGCAAAACTGCGCAGCTTGCTGCAGCTGGGGCAAAAGTGGTCGCTGTTGACATATCTGAAGATAGATTAGAGCTTCTGAAAGATAACTTAGATAGACTCAACCTTAATGCAACAATAATTAATTCAGATGTTTTAGATTTGGGCTCTAATCGATTGTATGATTGTATATTGCTAGATGCACCCTGCACGGCAACAGGAACAATTCGCAGACATCCAGATATTAACTGGTTAAAAAAAAGGAATGATCTGAAGTCTGCGATGAATACTCAATCAGATTTGATCAGAGCAGCAATTTCCATGCTGGCCCCGGGAGGGAGGCTAATTTACTCAGTATGTTCTCTACAGCCAGAAGAAGGGCCAGCTCAGATTGAAAAAATAATTAATGATTTTAAGGGGATTATGCGCTTGCCTGTAACTAAAGACGAAATAGCTGGTATAAAAAATCAAGATCCTAGTATTCTAAATACAAAAGGAGATATCCAAACTCTTCCCTGTCATTTTAATGAAATTGGAGGTGTAGATGGCTTTTTTATTTCAAGACTCGTAAAGCTTTAATCATCAAACTTTTTAAATACTGCCTTAATGCTCTTGCGACGCAGAGCTTAAATCGGGTACCAAAGATTTATGGCCAACTTGCCGAAAATTAATATCGCACCCTCTATTCTTTCTGCTGACTTTGCTAAGCTCGGTCAAGAGATCCATGACATTGAGTTAGCAGGAGCAGATTGGATACACATTGATGTAATGGATGGACATTTTGTGCCAAACCTTACAATTGGCCCTGCCATAGTAAAGGCAATAAGGCCGCATACAAAATTACCTTTCGATGTGCACTTGATGATTTCCCCCGCTGACCCTTACCTTGAAGCGTTCGCAAACGCAGGAGCTGATATAATCTCAATTCATCCCGAAGCAGTCAGTAATGTAAGTAATAGCCTTATTAAACTTAGAAGTTTAGGTAAAAAAGCTGGTGTTGTGTTAAACCCAGAAACACCAATTTCATCATTAGAGAATATTATGGATTCTGTTGACTTGATTCTGGGCATGACCGTTAACCCTGGCTTTGGAGGACAAAAATTTATAGACAGCCAAATCGAAAAAATACAAATAATTCGCCAAAAAATTGATCAGCACATTGATAGAGGTGGGACCAAAATAGATCTTTCAGTCGATGGTGGAATAAACGTTAACACCGCAAAACTCGCTGTTAGTGCTGGAGCTAATATTCTAGTAGCCGGTACAGCAGCATTCATTGACGGCCCTAGTAAGTACGCTAGAAATATAGCTGACTTACGTAATTCAACGATGTCTGAAACATGAGCTTAAATCAGTTATATGACTGGCATTATAACGCTAGTAAACTAATTTATGCCCTCCCCGGATATAGATATAGCCTAATAACTCGTTCGCCTCGAGATCTCGTTTTGGTGCCCCCAGATTCTTGGCCAGGAAATGCCGAAAGAGGGCTAAGTATTTTAAATAAAGAGTTTAGTTTTTTTGGTGAAACGGTTAGAGGTGATTTGCGCACATGGCGTCCTGGAAACATGAGTGAAAAATGGCTAGCTGAACTTCATGGCTTTGATTGGCTCAGAGATTTACGAGCGCTAGGAGGTGATAATGCCAGACGGCAAGCAAGAGACTTAGTCAATGACTGGCTTACAAGACAATCAAATTGGCATGAGATCGCCTGGAGACCAGACGTGATAGGAAACAGAATTTTCTGTTGGTTGGGGCAACATGATTTTTTTTGTGCTTCAGCAGATGATGAATACAGACGAAAATATTTTTCAAGCTTAGTTCGCCAATCAAAACATCTGAGCCGAACTTTACTTAGGGGAACCAGCGGTTGTGGCCTAATCCTCGCCGCAAAGGGACTAATAACCGCAGGACTATCACTACCAGGACATAGCTCATGGGTCTCACAGGGATTGAGAGCCTTAGACCGAGCCTGTTCTCAACAAATATTAGCTGATGGTGGCCATATATCGAGGAACCCATTAGTGCAAACTCAAGTTCTGAGGCATCTTGTTGACGTAAGAACAGCATTGCTAGCAGCTCAAAATGAGATCCCTACATTTTTGATAGCATCGATAGACAGAGCTGCACCTTTTCTTAGAATGCTCCGTCATAACGACGGGAGTTTAGCTCTATTCAATGGGGGCTCAGAAAGTCCTGGATGGTTAATTGATCATTTGCTAGCCCAAGCCAATTCCAAAGGACGCGCCCTGAACTCGGCTCCTCACTCTGGTTATGAACGTTTCATCGCTAATCGCGCAGTTTTAATCATGGATACTTCATCTCCGCAAAGAGGAAAAAACAATATAAATCCACATGCTAGTACGCTGGCTATAGAGTTCTCTGTTGGAAAAGAAAGAATAATAGTTAACTGTGGAGCCCGCCCTGGAGCTAGTAATTCTTGGTCTCAAGTCGAGAGATCAACGGCAGCACACTCGACAATGGTTGTGGATGACACGAACTCTTCAGAAATTTTTCCCAACAGAAGAGTTGGTCGCAGGCCAGACAACATCAATGTTGATCGTAACGAGGATAATGGAAGTCTATGGATTAATGCCAGTCATGACGGATATAGACCGATATACGGTCTAATACATCAGAGACGAATATATATAAACTCCGCCGGAGATGACATTCGTGGAGAAGACCTAATTTTAAAGGAATCGATTGGTAAAAAAACACCCCGCGGATTTTCTTTGCGATTTCATCTACATCCCAGCGTCCAAGTTTCATTAGTACAAAATGGGAATGCTGCATTACTAAGGCTCCCCAGTGGAATTGGATGGCGTTTTGTTGCAGAAGGCGGCACTATGTCGCTTGCAGAAAGTATTTATATGGGTGGTCAAGAAGAAGTTCGTAGAAGCGAACAAATAGTTTTATCTGGTCTCTTCGAACCCATCGACCCTGAAGGAATAACTGCTAAAGTTAAGTGGGCTCTAAAAAAAGTACCAAAAAGATCGTAGGAAGAATAATTGATAAGTAATGCTATGGTTATTCGGTAGGATAAAAACAATTATAGCTTGAACAACTAAATGACAGTTTCATACATCATAATAACTGCTTTCTTTGTGGCCGGGATCACCTGGTGTCTAGTAGGCTATAGTTTTAAACTATCATTACGCTATAAATTTTTTGACCACCCAAATTGGCGTAGTTCACACACACAAACAACCTCTTTAGGTGCAGGTATAGGCGTTGTAGCAACTGTTCTCCCAGCCTGGCTTTTCCTATCTTTCTTATTGCCTCCACAAAATGAGTCCCTTGAAGTTTTCCGTTGGCTAATAGTCATTTGCACAATTGTATTAACAGCAGTTTCGTTTTTGGATGATTTACGTGACCTTTCTCCAATTAGTCGACTTTTACTGCAGTCTGGGGCAGTCATTGCTTGCATTGAGTTCCTACCAGGTCCCGTCTTCCAAGGGTTAATAGGCTCTATACCAGATACAATTTTAAGCGTAGTTATCTGGCTTTGGTTTATAAATCTCTTTAATTTTATGGATGGAATAGACGGTATTGCGGGTGTTCAAACTTTATCTATTGGCCTTGGTATATATTTAATTGGCGCCATCAATATGCCTTTCGATGCCAGCCATGGACAGGCACTAGTACTGGCAGCAGCTGCGATAGGGTTCTTGCTGTGGAACTGGCATCCAGCTCGAATATTCTTGGGCGATGTTGGCAGTATTCCATTGGGTTTTCTATTAGGATGGCTTCTGCTTAATTTAGCTTCAAACGGGTTTTGGCAGGCAGCGCTAATATTACCCTTATACTATTTAGTCGATTCCACTTGGACCTTGATACAACGCATTCTGAGGGGAATGATAGTCTGGAAACCTCATAAAGAACACTTCTATCAGCTAGCTGTCAGTCGTGGTCGCTCACACTCACAAGTCTCTAGCGCTATAGGTGTTGCAAACATTGCTTTAGTTTGTCTTGCTATCTTTTCCACAATGCCTTTCGCTTCATTCCTTTTGAAGTGGATTCTAATTGGAATTGCTGCCATTGTCGTAGGAGTTTTGTTAGCTTGGATGGTATTTGGCGGTCAGAAAAAAACTACATAGGTCGTTTAAGAGAATTACGAATGATGAAATTTATTTCAAAGCTACTGTTAAATAGACGACAAACAGTGTTTGCACACGACATTTTTATGGCTGCTATATCTTTCGTCCTTACATTATTGTTAAGAATGGGCGATACGATTTATACGCTTCCTTTAAACTTTTTTGTTCAAGGAACCATAGCCTTTACTATAATTGCAGCTTCAGCATTTTGGTATATGGGCTTATATCGTGGTATTTGGCGTTATGCATCTACAAATGATGCAATACAAATCACTAAGGCTGTAACTGTTACAATATTAGTTTTTCTTCCAGTTATGTTTCTTTGGAGCAGAGCCGAATTTCTTCCGAGATCATTTCCTGTCATTAATTGGTTCGTCCTTATAGCTTTATTAGGAGGACCAAGGTTCATTTTTCGCTTACTGAAAGATCGCCATTTTGAGTTTGCTACCCTTCCAAGCGTAACAACCGGCATACCAGTCCTTTTAGTCGGAGCCGGAGACGCAGCAGAAACCTTTATCCGAGAAATGGCTAGAGAAAGAAGCAGTATCTACCGAATTGAGGGTGTTTTAGACGAAAAAGGAAGAAGAATAGGTAGTCATATAAGGAGTGTACCGGTTTTGGGTGCCCCAGAAAACCTCCCTATTATTCTTAAACAATTAGCTTTATCCGATATATACCCTCAACGGTTAATCGTAACGAAACATGAGCTGGAGCCCACACTGCTTCATGATCTCTTGGATATTGCCCAAGCAAACGGCATGACACTATCTCGTTTGCCCAGATTAACTGAATTTCAAACAGGTTCAGCAAACCCCTTTGATGTGAGGCCAGTTGATGTAGAAGATCTCCTGGGGCGACCGCAGGCTATCCTCGACAGACCAGCCATGGAACAATTAATTTCCGGTAAACGAGTTTTAATCACAGGAGCAGGGGGGACAATAGGAGCCGAATTATCACGACAAGTAACAGACCTAGGCCCCTCTCAAATAATAATGGTCGATAACAGTGAGTATAATTTATATTCTATTGACCTAGAAATCAGCCAAAGAAACTCTCAACAGCCTAGAGCCATGCGCCTAGCTAATGTGAGAAATAAAGCACAAATGACGGCGATTTTTGATGAATTTCATCCTGAGTTAGTCTTCCATACAGCTGCTCTCAAACATGTTCCTATAGTTGAACTGCACCCCTGTGAAGGGGTTTTAACTAATGTCAGTGGTTCCAAAATTGTTGCTGATTTGTGTGCCTCAAACAATGTTGACGCAATGGTGTTTATCTCTACTGACAAAGCGGTAAATCCCACTAGTGTTATGGGAGCCACTAAAAGAATAGCTGAAAGTTACTGCCAGGCCCTCGATCGACAAAACTTTGAAAATAGCTCTAATCATCGCTGTCGTTTTGTGACAGTTCGTTTTGGAAATGTTTTAGGCTCCACAGGATCCGTAGTGCCTCTGTTTGAAAAACAACTTGCTTTAGGAGGGCCTCTTACAGTTACCGACCCAAATATGGCTCGCTATTTCATGACGACAAGAGAAGCAGTTGAATTAGTACTTCAGGCATCAGCTTTAGGAGTAGAAGATGGCAAAGCCTTAGGAGAGATTTTTGTATTGGATATGGGCAAGCCTGTGCGCATTTTAGCCCTTGCCGAACAAATGATTAGATTATCTGGTAAAAAACCCTACGAAGACGTGGAAATAGTTTTTACAGGTTTAAGGCCAGGAGAAAAACTTTATGAGGAACTGTTCTATGACACTGAGGAAACTCAGCCAACTTCAAACTCAGCAATACTTTTGGCACCACCTAAAAGAGTTGATCATCATTTGTTAGATCATAAAATTGATAAACTTACCGCTATAGCCAAAACAGACAATGATGAAGTTTGTCGAGTTCTATTACAAGAACTTGTGCCAGAGTATGTTGCTGATGTCCCAACTCCATTAATCGCTGCAAAATAAGTCTTACATCCTTTTCATAATTAATAACCCCCCAAAAAAAGGCCCATCATAAGTTGCCAAAAGATTCTGAAATATTAATAAAACGTGCGCTAATTTCCGTATCAGATAAATCGGGCATAGTAGAGTTTGGTAAAGCCCTTGTAGAATTTGGAGTAGAGATCTTGTCCACAGGGGGCACAGCTCAAATACTCCGAGAAAATGGAGTGTCAGTAAAAGATGTTGCAAACCATACTGGCTTCCCAGAAATTATGGGGGGAAGAGTTAAAACCTTGCACCCGAAAATACATGGAGGAATATTGGCCAGGCGAACAAACCAAGATGATAAAGAGGCCATGAAAAAACATGGAATAGATTCTATAGATTTAGTGGTCATCAACCTCTACCCCTTTGCTGAAGTTGTTTCCAAGGGTATGGAGTTTTCGGTTTGCGTCGAAAATATTGATATAGGTGGACCAGCAATGATAAGGGCTGCTGCCAAAAATCACACATCAGTAGCAATAGCAACAGATCCCGACGATTATCCTCAAATTATTGAATCTTTGAAATCAAAAAACGGCTGTACAGACGAAAGCTTAAGGTCCAGATTGGCTGCCAAAGCATTCTCCCTCACTACGTCATACGATGGTTCAGTAGCCACTTACTTATCCCAAAAACACAAAGACGAGCTACCTCAAGAAATTATCTTTAGCGGCAAAAGAAAATCGCTGCTTAGATACGGTGAAAACCCGCATCAAAGAGCAGCATTGTATATAGAAGAACCAAATGTACCGTGCGTGGCAAATGCTGAACTTATTCAGGGTAAAGAATTAAGTTATAACAATATAGCTGATGCGGACGCCGCACTTGAAATAGTTTCTGATTTTTCACAAGCTTCAATTGCTATAATTAAACATGCTAACCCATGCGGCGTAGCGATTAATGATGATATAATTCAAGCTTATCGGGCCGCGCTTGCATGCGATCCAACCAGTGCTTTTGGTGGAATTGTTGCTTCTAATCGACCTTTGAACCGAGAAATTGCAGAAGCAATTACAGAAGTTTTTACAGAAGTTGTTATTGCCCCAGATGCAGACGAAGAAGCTCGGAATATTTTTTCTGAGAAAGAAAATTTACGCTTGCTGCTTACGGGAGGCCCCCTTGACATTAAAACCTCTAGACTAATAACAAAACCCGTATTCGGCGGCCTTCTTGTACAGGATAGAGACAACCGCAAATTAAAAAAAGAAGACTTAAAGTTTGTTACAAAAAGAAAACCCTCAGAAGAGGAGTTATCTGATTTGTTATTCGCATTTACAATCTGTAAGTACGTTAAATCAAACGCCATTATTTATGCACAAAATGGTGCTACAGTTGGAATCGGGGCAGGTCAAATGAGCCGCATCGACTCAGCAAGGATTGCTGCCTGGAAAGCTACCGAGGCAGCTGAAGCAAGCAACGAAACAAAACCAAAAACTGTTGGATCAGTAGTTGCGTCAGATGCTTTTTTCCCATTTCCAGATGGGCTTCTTGCTACCGTAGAGGCAGGTGCAACCTCAGTAATCCAGCCAGGTGGTTCTGTGAGAGATGAAGAGGTTATTAACGCCGCTAATGAAGCGGGTATCGCGATGGTTTTCACCGGCATAAGACACTTCAAACATTAATTTCATTTATTAAAAATAGTCTAACTTCCAAGAATGCTAGTCATTTGATGGGACTTTAATGGTTAGCAGGATAAGACCGCCAATTATTAGGAAAGGTATGACTATGGAAAGTGCAATTCTTTGACTATCGTAAGTTAAGACCAAAAGACCAACCAACCACGGGCCCACAAAAGAAGTAATTTTCCCCGAAAGTGCATATAAACCAAACATCCCTGCTTCTTCACCTGTTGGGACAAGCCTTACCATCAATGAACGGCTGGCGGATTGCACCGGACCAAAAAATATCCCTAGTATAGCGCCTAAAATCCAAAACCAGACGACACTCTCTATTAGCAATATTGGCAATCCAACTAAGGTTATGGAAGATAGACCTACTAAAATAATAGCTTTGGGTCCAATCCTGTCGTCCAACCAACCAAAAAGGAAAGCACCAAACCCAGCAGTGGCATTCAAAAGTAATCCAAATAAGAGCACATCCTTCATGCCCATCCCAAAAGTTCCAGCTGCATAAATACCCCCAAATGCAAATAGGGTATTGATGCCATCTGTGAAAATCATACGGGCTAAAAGAAAACGTGAAAGCGTCTTATTTTCTAACAAAACCCGAAAAGAAGAAAAAAGTCGTGAAAAACCAAACTCACCTGCAGATCGAACGGGGTTAGTGTTTCTCGATTTTTCCTGGGTCCAAAAAAACATGGGCAGGCTAAAAAATATTAACCACAATGCTACAAGAGGACCAGAAGCACGTACGTGTTCTAATGCCCATTTGTTTAAACCAAATGGCGGGGTTTCAGCCTGGATAAATCCAACTAAAAAAATTAAAAGACAAATTAGGCCCCCAATATAGCCAAGTCCCCAGCCCAAACCAGAAACCCTCCCCACATAGTTTGAAGAAACTAAGTTTGGCAGAAGGGCATTATAAAAAACCATGCTAATCTCAAAAGCGATTAAGGCTACTCCGGTTAACAACAGTAATAATATCCCGTCACTTTGAAGCGGCTGGACAAACCACAACATTGCCGTCATGAGCGCCAAAATAATAGTCGGGAGAACCAACCAACTTTTAAGACGGTGGCCATTATCTGCTATAGACCCGATAACAGGGCTAACAAAAGCAATTATCAGTGAGGAGGTCCCTATCATAAAGGCCCACTGAGATGTAGCTGTTTCAGCATTTACAGCAACGACATTAGTAAAATAAGCGGGGATAACAAATGTTAAAACTATTGCTGGAAATGGTGAGTTAGCCCAATCATAAACACACCAAGAAAAAACAGATCGATTAATCGGGGTTTTAAAAATCATACCTCTACTTCCATAATAAATAGAACTATTCCAAGCGCCAGTTGCTAATTGCTATACCCAATAAAACCAACACAAACCCAACTACCATAGAGACAGTAACCAACTCTCCAAGTAGTAAGGCCCCCCACGTTAGAGCCATCATGGGGTTTAAGGCCAGAGCAACGGCCACAAGAGTTGGCGTTGTATGACGAAGGGCCCAAAGCCAGAGCATATAAGATAAAGCAGCCCCAAACAAACCAAGAAAACTTGCTGCGAGCCAACCAATCGTAGACAATTGAGGTGTGAAGGTAGGAGCCCCCATCGCCTGAGCTAGAAAGAATAACAAAAGGGTTCCTGGTAGAAGCCCTATTACTGCAACTGCTAGAGGATCATGCAACCTTAACCATCGACTTGACCAAACATTAAAACTGGCTGAAATCAGAGCCCCCAACAAAACTAATAGGTCCCCGATCCAAGCCCTAGGCGGAGCTATAGAAGATGATTGCCATAGAGCTACAAAAACACCTAAGGTCGCAATAGCTACACCAACTATTTTAAGCGTAGTTGCCCTCTCTGCATGAAAAATTGACGCTAATACTAAAGTCATAAATGGCGCAGTCATATAAGTTAGGGCTGCTCTGCCCGACGTAGTAAAAGACAAAGCATTAGCAAACACAAATTGTAACCCACAGAAAAAGAGTGACCCCATTACAGCAATTGCTAACAATTCACGGGGACTTGGCCACCTTCGAATAAAGATAAAGGCGAGAGGGGCCAGAACAATAGCTCCACCAAAATTACGTAAAAAAGCAATTGTTACTGGATCTGTTTCAGTTACGAGAAACCTCATAGCAACAAATGAGGAGCCCCCAATTGAAGTTGATAGACATGCAGCTAGAGCGGCCAATATTGCAAGGCGGTTTGTCTTAGATGTAGATATATTAAAATTTATTGGCATTTATTTTTATGAAACCCTATTTTTTAAGAAAATGCATAAATTTTTTATCTCAGCCATGACACTAATTGAAAAGGGGGGTGACTAATAAAGTCACCCCCCTTTAATTCGCTAATATTAATTAGCAGAAAACTATTCCATCAGGCGCTATCAACCGTTGGGAAAAGTGATTTATAAGTTTTCAGCTCTTCTTTTAGTTTTCTCTTTCCTATTCTTCGTACTGTACGTTTCCAAGCAGCCTCGGTATCTTTAACCACCGCGCTAGCTTTTTTGTCACCGGTATAAGCTTCGGAAATATTTCTCTTCAGCTCAGTTTCAAACTCGAGAAGACCAGTTAGATAAATTGGCGGCGTTGTTACTTTTAAGTTCCGCTCAATCGCATTCATTCCCGCTGCCGTATAAGTATTAAAAGGCTTGGATCCTGGCTTGAAGTGATCTACGTGCCACGGATCATGGAACGTGTTTACTGGATCACCTACGATCTCTGCGCTGTTCTTCGCTGTTGCAAGATACATTGCCAAGTGAGCCATTTGAGCCTTACGTGGACTATGTCTGTTAACAACTATTGATACGACCGGCATAGAAATAGATCGATGAACCAATTTACCGCTGAACTTAGACCCAGGTACCAAACCATAGTTCCATTGACCAGCGGTCTTAGACTTCTTAGGATTCTCTGCCAAAGCAATGATTCCATCCCAATACTGGCAAGAAAAGGCGTTACCATTAATGATCCTTGGAATCATTTGAGGTGTACCCCAACCTGCAGCTTCTGGATGAGAGGCTGACTTCTGATTTAGGTAAGTCTGTATAGCGTACTCACCTGCATCATTATCAAGCGTTGGATTCATATCATCGTCAAATGGGAAGCCTCCAGCACTGTAAAAATACATATAGAACCATGCAATACTAGAACCACGATCGCGTAAGTTGGCAGAACCCCAGAGATTATCATCTGGTCGTGTGAAGAAGTTCATAAGCTCTAATTCTTCTTCCCAGGTCTTTGGCCATGTCATTGGGCGACCATGTTTGTCAGCAAACTTCTTGCGCTCATCAGCATCTTCGAAAAGATCCTTACGAACAAACTGAACGTGCACGTTACCGTCAGTTGGTATACCGTAAGTCTTGCCCTTGTAGGTCATAAACTTACCAAAATCACCAACTGCGTTAATCTTGAAACCAGCAGCTTCCATATATGGATCTAGAGGCTCTAAAAGACCCGCTGACGCCAACGATGGAATCATATTTGAGTCTAGATGAAAGAAGTCAAACTCAGGTGACTTGGAAAGTGCTTCAGCCATTGCGCGCTGTGGTATATCAAATGTGCTTATATCCTGGATCTTAGGTAAACTAATCCCTGTTGCTTCTTTAAACGCTCCTACAGATGAGGCTATAGCTACCTGATAGTTTGACCACAAGATACCAGTTACCTCAGCGGCTCCTAGTTTCTTCGCTTGCTTAATTATACGATCTTCCTCAGCACCACCATAAGCAAGAGACGGCATAACGCCGGTTGCTGCTGCTACAGCGCCTGCTTTCATGATCTGTCTACGAGAAAAATCCGACCATTTAATGGTTTTCATTCTTGTTCCTCCCTTAAAAAAAACCAACAATTCTATAATACAATTCTTAAATTAGGATAAATTACTTCCGGAGTATAGTGCACTTTATGAATTATTTACATAAAGCTCAATGCCTTAACAAAAAAACTTATCATTTGTAAGGCGGAATAGCTTTTTTTTGTTTCACTTTCATGGGCTCTTGCTCTTGACTGTTATACCCACGTAGAGTTTAAAGAGAATATCAAATAGATTTCATTTAATTTTAATTAGGTAATAGAAATCAAAATTTAGGGAGGTTAAAATTTATGTTTAAGATAAAAAACGTCATTATCACTGCAGTTTCAGTGATGGCTTTAGTCGGGATAAGCCTTATAGGAGCAACTGGAGCCCAAGCAAAGTTTCCAGCTGGGCCAGTAAGTATACAAGTACCTTTTGCCCCTGGTGGAGGTGCAGACCGAACTTTTCGCCTATTTGCTCCGTATCTTAGCAAAGAGCTAGGGGTGCCAGTTAAGGTAACCAACGTTGCAGGCGGGGGGGGCTGGGTTTCATGGAGCCAAGTTGCTAATGAATGGAACCCTAAAAAAGATGATCATAAACTAGCTGTTGTGAATATTCCTCACGTGTTTTCTTTTCTCAATCCAGCTATGAAACGAAAAGAAACATTAAAATCGTTCAACTTTCTTGCATGGCACTCTTATGATCCTGGTCTCTGGCTTGTCCGATGGGACGACGAACGCTTCAAAGAGCTTAATGACGTATTAGAGTATGCGGTCAAGCAACCAATTGTTGTGGCGCCTGGCAGCTATGGAAGTGACGATCACATTGGTGTGGCTTTTGCTCAGCAGGCCGTTCCTGGTTTTAAAGCAAAGTTTATAACCAGCAAAGGTGACAATTCGAAAATTCAGTTACTACTCGGAAAACATGTCGATATGGTGGCTGCGAACGTTGGCTATTTCATAAATAGCATTTTAGAGCGAAAGCTAAGACCGATCGCTGTTTTACACCCCGAGCCATGGGGTCCACTTCCAAGTGTGCCTACTTTCCAAGAAGTAACCGGAAAAGTTAACATAACTTATGCTGGACGCACGCTAGCAACAGCTAATGGTTTATCTGAAGAAAAAAGAGGAGTTTATCTTGCTGCTATAAAGCGGGCAATGAATAATCCTGAATACATTCAGAAAGAAGTTGCAAATCGAAATCACCTAATGTTTGCTGAGGGTGAAGGCATGTGGAAACTTCTCAACGGTGGCCAAAAAGTTGCTGAACAGGCTGCTTATTGGAAACAAAAAGGTGTTCAATAAAATATAGAGAATATGAGGACATTTTAATCCACGCCCTACCTTAACTAGGTGGGGCGTGGAATTTCTTAGGCCATTAGTTTTAAATTTGCGAAGTAGCGAGTTTCTAAAAAGGTCATTTATAACTGGATTTATGATATGTCAAAGCTAGCAGCTGAACGCCTTGTAGCTGTGTGTTTAATCATCGTTGCAGCTATACTTTATACGCAATCAACAGGATTGCCTCAGAGGGCGGGATCCTTCCCGCAATTTGCCGAAATTTCTGTCGCGCTTTTAGCTGCGTTAATTTTTGCTAGAACATTTCTTGAGAGCAACAAAAAAAACCTAGAGGGAAATGTTTACTTTGAGTTTACATATAAAGCTTGGAAGCCTGCTGCAGTTATGGTGACAAGTATTGTGTATTGTTTTGCTATCTTCAAATTCGGCTTTTATGTTTCATCAGTAATTTTCTTTTTTCTTGCTGCCTACATGACAGGATTACGTAATCACAAGTATATTTTACTAACTGCTATTATTCTTTTTCCACTAGTATATCTGTTTTTTTCGATCGCGTTAGACGCATATCTTCCTGAAGGAATACTTTTCTAAAATATGGCTCTATGACAATAACACACAAACAAATAAGAGAATCATCCGATGGAAAGTCTTGATTTCCTTGTCAACGTAGTATCATTAGCTAACTTAGGCGCTATGTTTTTAGGAATTATAGTTGGCCTTATTGTAGGAGCTATCCCTGGACTGGGACCGCCTATGGCGATTGCCCTAATGATACCAATTTCCTTTGAATGGCCTCCGGAGACAGCTTTAATATTAATGGTTGCTACTTACGCAGCAGGAATATATGGCGGCTCTTTCACCGCAATATTGCTTCGCGCTCCTGGCACTTCAGCTTCAGCCGCATCGTCTATTGAAGGCTATGAAATGACTAAAAGAGGGAGAGCTATAGAAGCAATTCGTATGTCCACTTTTGCTTCTGTAATGGGGGGAATAATAAGTGGTTTTGTGCTTTTGTGGCTCGCCCCACCACTCGCCACAGTTTCGCTTCTTTTTGGGCCCTCTGAATATTTCGTTGTAGCCCTTTTGGGACTTACAGCGATCGCCGCAGTTTCATTTGGAGCAGTATTAAGAGGGCTTATAGCTGGACTTTTTGGTTTATTCGTAAGCACAATTGGGATTGATGCTGCTACTGCATTTCCTCGTTTTACCTATGGCATGACAGGGCTAATGTCTGGAGTAGGCATTCTTCCAGCAGTAATAGGCCTCTTTGCATTTGCACAGGCCCTAACCTTATGTGAAGGAAGCCCAAAATCAAATATTTCAGGAGTATCTAAACTAAGCTGGAATATATGGCCTCGTATTAGTGAAATCGTTCACTGCAGATGGTCACTGTTCCGGGGATGGATAACAGGATTAATTATGGGCATCGTTCCTGCAGCTGGAGGTAGCGTAGCACAATGGATTGCTTACTCTTGGGAAATTCAAAGAGGCAAGCCTGGAGACAAGTTTGGAGAAGGGGAGGTGAAGGGACTTGCCGCGACTGAAGGATCAAATAACAGAGTAACAGGGACATCTCTCATACCCATGTTTGTTCTCGGCATCCCAGGGGGCATTTCAGCGGCCGTCATTCTCGGCGCCCTAATGATACACGGACTACAACCGGGCGATAGACTGTTCAGAGATTCTCCGGAGGTTATTTATACAGTTATTTGGGGCTTTATTCTCGCCAATTTTATGATGGGCGGTATCGCTGCTGCTCTGGCAAGAACAATGGCTTATGTAACCCTTTTTCCCAGAGGCCTTCTTGCTCCAATAATTATGATATTCTGTGTGGTAGGTACATTTACAGCTAGCGGGAACCCCTGGGATGTATGGATTATGGTTACATTTGGAGTGATTGGATACCTTGCTCAAAAATATAACTTTTCGCCTGCAGGTATTTTGCTCGGTATAATTCTGGGCCCAATAGCTGAAGGGGGACTACGAAACGTTTTAATCTTATCCGATGATAATCCCCTTTCTTTCATTTTTGCACGTTGGATTTCTGTGGCAATCATCATAATGATTGCTATTGCCATCTATTATTCTCTTAAACCAAAAAAATGGGAAACGAAAACTGAGACTAAGACTTTGGAAGAATAAAAAGTTCCTATCTGATAGACCAAATGATTTCATTGAACTAACTGTCGATCAGAATCCCAAACGCTAAATTAACAATATTAAATTTTTGAGAGAGGTTAATGTGTCCCAAGCAGAAACAAAAAATATGAAACTCCTGGCTCAAGATACGCTCGTCGGTTTTGGAGGCATGGGAGAAGGAATGAGTATGCAGGTGACTGGAGACGGAAGACGGATCCTTTGGTTAGCACACGAGTCAGCCCCTAAGAATTTCACTGGGGTAAACGTTACTGACCCTACCAAACCTGAGGTCATAATCCAGACCGAATTGCCTCATATGGATATGAGATCTAATTCTTTAGAAGTGACGGGGGACATTTTAGCCGTTGCATATCAAACTAAAGGAAAAAACATGAAACCGGCTGGCGTTGAGCTCTTCGATTTATCATCACCAGAAAATCCTAAATCTATATCCTTTTTCGATTGTTCAGGGCCCCATTCTCGAGGCGTTCATCAGCTTTGGTTTGCAGATGGTGAGTTCGTCCATTTTGCTGGCGGTTCAGAAGACTTCGTGCCCTCCAATCCACTTGATGATCAATTTTATAGATGCATCGACGTACGTAATCCAACAAATCCACAAGAGGTGGGTCGTTGGTGGTATCCAGGAACACGAGAAGGGGATGAAACCCCACCTCCACCTCGTCATCCAGATATAGATTCTGGTTTCAGGGCGCATAACACAAATGTTTATCCGCAAAAACCAGATCGCCTGTACATGGGGTATTTAGACGGGGGAACTTTCATAATGGATATTGCCGACAAGTCTGAGCCGAAAGTAATCGGCTCCTGGAATCCACATCCTCCATACCCTGGCTTTGCCCACACCGCTCTTCCACTATTCGGAAGAGACCTTATGATCGTGACCGATGAGAGCATAATGGATAATGCGGGGGATTGGCCAAAGCTAGCTTGGGTTTTAGATATACGTAAAGAAGACAATATTGTTCCCATAGGAACACTTCCTATGCCTGCCCCAGAAGAGTTCCGTGATCGAGGAGGAAGATTTGGCGCCCACAATCTCCACGAAAACAGACCAGGCCCCTCTTTTTATTCTGAATCATTGGTGTTTGGTTCTTTTTTTAATGCAGGTGTAAGGGCATTTGATCTATCAAATCCTCTAGAGCCTAGCGAGGTAGCTTATTTTATTCCACCAAAACCAGAAAACTCTATCGTTAACTCCGTGCAAATCAATGATGTTTATGTAGATGAAAACCGCATAGTTTACGCCGTAGACAGACATGCTGGAGGACTATACATTCTTGAAATTGAAGTCTGAGTGTAAGTTTATTATTAAATCATTAATTATTTAAACGACCTAAAAGAAAGGGGTTCTGCTGGCGCTATGCCTGAATGGAGAGGTGAAAAAGGGATCAGGAGGAGCTAATAACCCTCGCCAAAAGCATGAAACAAACTCTCCCAACTGACTGTATATTAAATGCGGATCGTTATCATCTAGTGGTGGTTTCGTAATAACTAATTCTGTGTCATTCAAATACTCAAGTTCTTTTTGATCTCTTTTCCTAGGGTCAAAAATAAGGGCGAGCACCTTTTTACCATTCCAAAACGCCACATCTACACTGACAAACCTCTCATTAGAATTAAGTAAATGCGCCCTTATCAAAGGCCTGGGAGCAGCCATAGCCCAGAATAGTGGATCAACCCCTTCTCTATCGAGAGGAAAAACCTTCTCTAATTGTTCAGCATTGGACAACGCCTGAGCTCGTATGTGTTTGAAATAAAGATCTACCCAAAAACGCAAATTCTTATCAAAAACATCACAGTCTCGAAGTAGCACTTGATGTAAAATTCTTACCCGGCTCTCACCTGGACTTTCATCACCAGCTCCCTCAGGACCAGAAATGTTAATCAATAATTCGTTTATGAATTCTCGCCGACCGTATTGACCATCACCGAGCCTGAACGGTCTCTCATCTGACAAATCGATGTAAACAGTTGGAACCCTAGCAAGGTTACCTATATTAACTCGAAGAACACCATAGGGAATTTTTAACATGTTATATTATATAGAAACCTTTGAGCATAAAGTTTGTCATTGATCATGTTTTATTGTTGTCATTTGTGAACTAGATTAATGGTTTGATGCGGTTACAGTAATAATATTAACCCGCCCAAAATCCCAATATTGCCAAATATGTTAGACATATGGATATGTCTCATCAATGGCTCTTCAACTAACCAAAACCGATGAAATATAAGTGTCGCTGTTATAGTAAAAACAATTAATAAGGTTACCCCTAACTCAGTCCAAAAATCTATCAGTATTAAAACACTGCCAATATATTGGATTATAAAACCAATCCAGAGAATTAAGTAAGGGGCGGGGACCTTTAAAGCCGCCATTCTCTCAGCGTGCTGTTTTACTTTAGTTGTCGAATTAACAATAGCAGTGCCTAAGAAGAGAATTGCTATCATTACTTGGCCAATAATTTCGAAGGTAAGATGGTCGCTATACATAAACCTAACTCCATACGAGATCTAATAATTACATTCTCATTATAAAAGGTTTTAATAATGGGGCAGTGTAGATAATTAGAAGCCCTGTCACTTTTTAATCACTGATAATGAAAAAGCCCAGCCTATAATGATAGCTGAGCTTTATAATATGGAGCGGGAAACGAGATTCGAACTCGCGACCCTCACGTTGGCAACGTGATGCTCTACCACTGAGCTATTCCCGCACACTAAAATAAATAAGCGAATCACTGTAACGATTGCAAGTGCTTCAATCATCATTATCATATGAAACAAAATAAAAAAACATAGAAGAAAAAAATAATGAGAAATATAGAACAAATAGAAGCGCCCCTGTTCCAACTGCTGTCTGAATTATCGATATCTACAAAAGTTTATCGTCATCCCCCACTTAGTACGGTGAAAGAATCAAAAGATTTAAGAGGAACTATACCTGGCACACACATTAAAAATCTTTTTTTACGGGATAAAAGAAAAAATAAATTCCTTTTTATATTGTCCGAAGATGAAACAGTTGAGCTAAAGGTTCTCAAAAAAATCATTGGCTGCAGCGGAAACCTATCATTTGGCAACAAAGACTTATTATTAGATTGCCTGGGCGTAGAACCTGGATCGGTAACACCTTTTGCTGCTATCAATGACATAAACTTAAGCACAAAAATTGTAATAGATCGTAAAATCCTGGACGGGGAAATTGTGAATGCTCATCCACTTCATAATCAAGCAACTATTTCCATAAGTGGGAACGATTTACGCAGATTTTTAGAAGCATGCAACCATTCTCCGTTAATTATCGATCTGATTTAAATAAATTTTATTATTTAAACCTAAAAAATCTTATGACTGTAGACAATAAATTTTGTAAAGGTACTTGATGAAGAAGCATAGAGCAGCCATTTTCTCTATTTAATACGAAAAATAACTTCTTGGACACAGAATCCTATGGAACCTAATAGCCCAGAAAATAATAATCTGACAAACGTTAGCGGAAGCGGTAATAATGATTTGATAAAAGAGTCAAGCACAGCACAATTCGGAGCAGATGTAATAGAGGCATCTGCAAATACCATAGTCATAGTGGACTTTTGGGCATCTTGGTGTGGCCCATGCAAGACACTTACCCCCATACTAGAAACTGTAGTCAATAAAGCTGGCGGAGCAGTTCGATTAGTAAAGATAGACGTCGACAAGAACCCAGATTTATCAGCGCAATTACGCATACAGTCGATTCCTACAGTATTTGCATTCAGCAATGGTCAACCTGTAGATGCTTTTCAAGGCGCCCTCCCCGAAAGCGAAGTACAAAACTGGATAGATAAACTACTAAAGCAACATGGAGGAGAGCAAGAACCATCCCCTCTTGAAGAAGCACTTATGGCAGCGGAAGAAGCAATGAATAACGGGGATATAGGCGGTGCTGGTGCCCTATTTGCGCAAGTCTTAAATCAGGATGCTGAAAACACAAATGCTTTATCAGGTATGGCAAAATGTTATTTAAAGGCAAACAAGGCAGAAAAAGCCCGTGAATTAATTGATCAACTAACTGACGAAGTAAAGTCTAGTGATGAAATGCGTGCTGTTATTTCTGCCATTGAACTAGCTGAAGTTGGTTCAGCCTCGGCTAACGAATTAGACTCACTTATGAAGAAAGTTAGTGAAAACCCCTCAGATCTTCAATTGAAGTACAACCTAGCTATTTCTTTATATGGAAGCGGTGATACCGAAGCGGCTATCGATCAGCTCGTTGATATAGTGAAAAGTAGCCGCGACTGGAATGATGGCGGTGCACGTGAACAACTTCTGAAAATATTTGAAGCCCTCGGTCCTACTGATCCAATTGCAATCACAGGGCGCCGAAAACTATCTTCCGTACTTTTTTCATGACTAGTAAAAAGTTTGAGATAGATTTCCATCACCTCCCGCAAGAATTGCCTTTATTCCCACTTGTAGGAGTTTTACTACTTCCCAGAGGGTTACTTCCACTTAATATTTTCGAACCTCGATATCTACATATGTTTGAATATGCTTTATCAAATCAAAGACTAATAGGTATTTCTCAACCAACCATTGATGGAGTGTCAGGGCTTAGCGCTCCTGACAATTCAGAGCTTTACAAAATTGGCTGTGCCGGAAGAATTACCTCTTTTCAAGAAACTAGGGAAGGTCAGATTCAAATTACCCTAAGGGGAGTTTGTCGGTTTGTTATTAACAGTGAATTGCCTTTAATGAATGGGTTTCGTCGAGCTAATACCGACTTCAAACAATTTGAGGATGACTATTCTGAAGAAACAATGTTAACAAGTGAACGAGACCGATTGTTATCAGGCCTGCAAGCCTACTTTAAGATGGAAAACATGGAAGCTGATTGGGAAACCATTAAAAAAACTCCGGACGATAGACTGGTAACATCAATAGCTATGGTGTGCCCGTTTGAGCCACACGAAAAACAAGCTATTTTGGAATCAAAAGATCTCACTCACAGATGCAAACTTGTCATAGGCTTGATAGAATCGGCACTTAGAATAGGCGACGACAGCGCACCGACAACAATAAACTAGTCTGTTGAGAATGAATATTTGAAATAGGATAAATAATGGTTAAAGACAGTCAATCTATTTTAGATCCCAAGTTGCTAGAAATACTTGTTTGTCCTGTTACAAAGGCACCCTTACAGTATGACCCTCATAAACAGGAGCTTATAAGTAAAAAAGCCTGTTTAGCATATCCAATTAGAGACGGTATTCCAATTATGCTTCCCGAAGAAGCGCGTGAAATAACTTTGGAAGAGAATACATCTGGAAATGATTAAGTCAAAAAAATTGATTTCTGATCGAGGTATTACCCCAGACGAAATTCGTTATTCTAAATCGAATAAATGCCTCACCGTAACATTCGATAACGGTCGCACATTCTCCTATTCAGCCGAATTACTTAGAGTAGAAAGTCCTTCTGCCGAGGTTAAGGGTCATAATACGAGTGAAAAACGTATAGTTCCAGGCTGCCAGGATGTTGGTATCACAAAAATTGACTATGTCGGGAATTATGCGGTTAGAATACATTTTGATGATATGCACAACACAGGAATATATAGTTGGCTCTATCTTTATGAATTGGGGGAAACAAAAGATAAAGTTTGGAATTGTTACTTAAAGAGGCTTGAGGGACTAGGACTTAAAAGAAAATCGACTGGAGCCTCTTAGACTTTAGAGACTCTCGCCCCTTATCAGACGTGGCAATTCACCCATAGTGCCCATAGCATGCCGCATAAGGGCACGTCTTAGTGGAGCAACTTCGTTAATTGTCCCAAGACCAAACCTCCGAGCTGTGCGAACTGGCGGGATATCATTTGAGAATAACTTGTTTATTGTATCTGTGACCACAGCTAGAACCAAATTATCAAATCTCCTCCATCTTTCATAAGCGGATAAAGTCTCTGACAACCCTATATCTGCCCCAAGACGACGGGCATCGACAATAACCTCTGAAAGAGCAGCTATATCTCGTATTCCCATATTAAGCCCTTGACCAGCAATAGGATGAATAGAGTGGGCTGCATCTCCAACTAATGCAAAGCGGTGATCAATATAACGCTGAGCATGCAACAAGCTAAGCGGATAAGTCCATTTAGAGCCCACTATTTCAAGCTTTCCAAGAAAATCGCCAAAACGTTTATATAGCTCGCTGATAAACTCTTCTTCTTTCAAAGCTAACAGTGAGGGAATTAAACTTTTTGAGTCCGTCCACACTACAGCTGATCTATGGCGTCCATTCAGATCGACCATTGGTAATATAGCAAAAGGTCCTCCAGGAAGAAAAAGTTCGTGAGCAAGATTGTCATGAGAGATTTCATGAAATACTGAAAAAACAATACTACTTTGATTATAGTTCCAGCTCGTAACAGGAATACCTGTAGATTCACGTAATGAAGAGTTTTTCCCGTCACATGCGAGCAAAAGTTGGGATTTTATCTTGCGACCATCGGCTAGCTTTAACTGCACTTTATTAGGCGATTTATTAATCTCTGTTATTTTTGCTGGAGCGAGTAAGCTAATACGATTCTGTTCCTTTATTTTTTTTAGTAATGAAAGTCGTAAAAGCCTGTTTTCAATAATATAGCCAAGGGGCTCATTACCAACTTCCGTATGATCATAATGAAGGAAAAACAAAGAATTCTTATCACTCACTCGAATATCATTTATGGGGCTAAGTTGATCAGATACGAGGTTCCAGAGCCCAATCCCCTTTATTACCTGCGCACTTCCATTAGAAATAGCTGTAGCACGTCCATCGAACTCAGATGAAATAGTGTCTTGTAAGTCGACTCGTTCAACTATAGCTACTTCCAAGCCCGTGCTAGACAAAGCCAATGCAAGTGTTAAGCCAATTAAACCCCCGCCGACGATACAGACTTCAGCACTTTCCATATTTTTATCTAATGAATTATTTAGCATTTATCAAACATTGCAACTTAAACCCTAGCTGTCCACGTATTTAATTGTCGCAATCATTTGGATTTTTTTCGATTAAAAATTAGGCAGCCCAGAAAGAATGCTTAATTATTAGACAGAATAACATATTATAAGTTCATTCAATAATTTCTATCATTTGAAATCTTCTAGGATGTTGGGCTGTATAACCAAATTCTATTCAATTCTAATTAAAAAAAGGTTTAAAACACCAATTTTAAGCTACTTTAGGGTTATTTTAGAGATTATTACTGATTAGAAAAATACTATCATTTAAAACAAATCTCTTGAGTCAAATCTTAACTTGTGTCTACAAACGTATGACTCAACTGTGAATTTATTTAACGGTTTTAAATATTCTGGCAAAACTGGCTGTGATCAGCTGATGAATAATAATATTTTATACCAACTAAAAGATTATCCCTTTGACCGTTTAAGAACGCTATTGGATAAAATAGAACCTCCAGAGCGAATGACACCAATTCATATGCAAATTGGCGAGCCCAAACACGAGCCTCCAACTTTTATCACAACTATTCTTAAAGAAAATGAAAAAGGATGGGGTCGTTACCCACCTCCCAATGGCACCCTCTCTATGCGTGAATCAATAGCTGACTGGTTGACTCAGAGATACAACTTGCCAGCTGAAATGATAAACCCATCAAGCAATATAGCTGTCATCGCTGGCACCAGAGAAGCTTTATTTATGGCCGCTCTATTATCTGTGCCTGAAAAGGTTAATGGGAAAAAACCAATTGTGTTGATGCCAAATCCCTTTTACCAAGTTTATCAAGGAGCTGCCGCTATATCTAGAGCCGAAATCGTTCTAGTCCCAGCTGGTCCCGAAACTGGCTTCCAGCCTGACCTTTCAACTCTAGATGATTCAGTTCTTGATAGAACGGCTTTTGCATATATTAACACACCGGCCAACCCGCAGGGTTCAGTCGCGAGTCTTTCTTCTCTGGAGTCGGCTGTTTCCTTAGCAAAAGCACATGATTTTGTTCTGGCCATAGACGAATGTTATTCTGAGATTTATACGCACGAAGCCCCCCCTGGAGGGCTTTCTGCCGCTGCTAACGTTTCACAGAATTGTAAAAACTTATTGGTTTTCCACAGTTTAAGCAAGCGTTCCAATGTTCCAGGAATAAGGTCTGGATTTGTTGCTGGGGACCCATCACTCATTAGTCTTTTTTTGCGGTTAAGACAATATGGTGGCGCACAAATCCCTTTACCAATTATGGAGGTCTCCGAGGCCCTATGGCGCGATGAAAAACACGTTGAACAGAGCAGAATATTATATAAAGAAAAATTTGACTTATCTCTAAAAGTTTTAGGAAACAAATTTGATGCGAAACAGCCTGGCGGAGCTTTTTATCTTTGGTTGAATGTGGGCAACGGAGAAATGGCTGCTAAAAAACTCTGGCAGCAAGCGGGAGTTCGCGTTTTGCCCGGAAAATATTTAGCGCAAGCTGATAGCTCTGGTTTAAACCCAGGAGATCCTTATATACGAATCGCTTTGGTACATGATTTAGATACCACTCGTGAGGCCGTAACCCGAGTTAGAGATACCCTGACAGAGTAGGGATAAGACGAAAGGAACTATTTAATAATGGTTGCCAGAACACAAAATGAACCTAAACGTTTGGGTATTATTCGTGGGGTATCGGAAAGAATCGCATTCCTCCCTGAACCTCTGAGAAACTTTATTAAACATCGATTATTGGAAATAACAGGATTAATAATCATTATATTTGATATTGCATTTGCAATTTCGATTATAGATTACAATAGCCTCGATGCATCGATCAACAACTCTACCAGTTTACCCGTCTCAAACATAATGGGCCTCTATGGAGCAATAATTTCAGACTTATCATTACAATTTTTTGGTGTTTCTATTTTTCTGCCGTTTTTGATACTTCTGATTTGGGGCTTTCTTCTTATTAGACACATCACTATAAGCCACATCGGTTACAGAATATTGGCTGCCTTGATATCAGTTTTTACCGCTGCTTTTGTCCTTTCTTCTTTTTCATCTCCTGTTGATTGGCCCATTTTATCAGGGCTAGGGGGCATGTTTGGCTATCTTACATTCAAGCCAGTCATTAGTTTTTTTTCCGCTCATGAAGTAAACCAGGTTTTCCCCATTTTGGCAGCTGTGGCGATTTCATTTATAAGCTTTTTCTTAGCACTTTCACTAAAGTTGAAAAAAATTTTCAGGGCTACACATGCTTTGATTTGGGCAACATTGAAATCATCATTAATAGCCATTTGGGCAATAAAAAGAAGTACCAGCACAAGCCATAAGTTAACAGGAGGGTTGGAATCAAAACTAATTCGCCGAAAGTCTATGCGCCAAGAGCCAAAACCATTGATAACAAATCCATCTTCTGAAAAATCAGAGAAAATTGAACCAATAGCACCAGCAACTAATGCTAAAAGACGGATCGCTCCTCATACAAAAGCTCTCAAACCTACCAGGCAAGCTCAATCAAATCGCCAGGCAACGCTTAAGTTTTCAGCCCCAGGAGATATTTATGAATTGCCCCCGTTAGATCTTCTGGCAGATATAGATGATGGCAAGGCTGAGGACAGCCATATATCAGAAGAGGCCCTGGAGCAAAACGCACGAATATTAGAATCTGTTCTGGAAGATTTTGGGGTACATGGGGAAATAGTCCAAGTAAGACCAGGACCGGTAGTAACATTATATGAGCTAGAGCCAGCACCAGGCACTAAGACCAGTCGTGTTATCGGTCTAGCTGATGATATCGCCAGATCTATGAGCGCCATATCTGTGAGAATTGCTGTAGTGCCAGGAAGAAATGTAATAGGAATTGAGTTGCCCAATTCCGTCAAAGAACTGGTGGGTCTACGCGAGCTTTTAGCTTCATCTTCGTTCGAAAAAAAATCAAATAACCTAACGATCGCTCTAGGAAAACATATTGGTGGGGAGCCAATGGTGGTTGATCTGGCCAGTATGCCTCACCTTCTTATTGCGGGGACTACGGGATCAGGAAAGTCGGTCGGCATCAATGCTATGATTGCTTCATTGCTTTACAGATTAGAGCCTGAAGAATGCAGGTTTATTATGATAGACCCAAAAATGTTAGAGCTTTCTGTGTATGATGGAATTCCTCATTTATTAACACCGGTCGTTACTGACCCAAAAAAATCAGTGGTAGCACTTAAGTGGATTACAAGGGAGATGGAAAATAGATACAGATCAATGTCAAAACTTGGAGTTCGTAATATAGCAGGATATAATAAGCGAATTGAACAAGCCAGAAAAAGAGGAGAAATACTTTCGAGAAAAGTGCAAACTGGCTTCGATCCCGAAACCGGTATACCAGTCTTCGAAGAGCAACCATTCGATATGACACCACTGCCATTTATAGTTGTTATAGTGGATGAAATGGCAGACCTGATGTTAGTCGCTGGTAAAGAAGTCGAGGCTGCGGTTCAAAGGCTCGCGCAAATGGCCAGAGCAGCTGGCATCCATTTGATTCTGGCAACCCAGCGTCCCTCAGTTGATGTAATTACGGGAACGATAAAGGCTAACCTACCGACAAGAATTAGTTTTCAAGTGACCACTAAGATTGACAGTCGAACAATACTAGGCGAGCAAGGAGCAGAACAATTGCTGGGTAATGGTGATATGCTTTATATGGCCGGCGGAGGAAGAATTACTCGGGTTCACGGCCCCTTCGTTTCCGACTCAGAAGTAGAGTCTCTAGTAGCATTTCTGAAATCACAGGGTGAACCAGAATATATAGATGACATCACAGAAGACGAGGGTGCAGCAAATGGAATTCCAGGGTTTGAAGGCAAAACAGAAAGTAGTAATGAAGACGAATTGTATGATCAAGCAGTTGCCCTGGTAGCCCGTGAGGGCAAAGCCTCAACTAGTTTTGTACAAAGGCACCTTCAGATTGGCTACAATAGAGCGGCCCGTATAATTGAGCAGATGGAAAATGAGGGCGTTATAAGCTCAGCCAATCGTGTAGGAAAAAGGGAAGTGCTTGTAAGCAATCACGGAGATATAAACTAAAATCCTTCAAGACACAGAGAACAGTTGTAAATGGATGAGAACACTCTGATTTTAAAAAACGCTAGACACTCATTTTGTTTTAACATCTTTATACATCGAATTATTTTATTTGTGTGTGTCTTTGTATTAATCTTTTATTTTCAGCACAACAAAATAGCTTTTTCTCAGATCACAGGGTTTAGTCCTAATCAAATCAAAGATCTTGAACGGGTCGAAAAATATTTGAACTCTATCAAATCTCTCGAAAGTCGTTTCATCCAATCCTCTAAACAGGGTATAGCTCATGGAAGAGTTCTTATTCTGCGCCCTAGTTCCCTGCGAATTGAGTATGATCTTCCAGTTCCTGTACTCATGATAGCTAAAGGTGGAACTCTAATTTACTATGACAAATCACTACAAGAGACCAGCTATCTACCGGTAAACCAGACGCCTGCATCTTTTTTTTTAAAGGATAAGATTGATATTTTTACCGATTTTAATATTACTAATATTGAAAGAGGACCAAAATCGATCCGAATAACATTTGTTCAAAAAGATAATAGTTTAGGTGGAAGAGTAACACTTGCTTTTGAAGATGCCCCTATGCGTTTGGTAAAATGGCAAATAATAGACCCACAAGGAAATGTTGTGGACGTTATGTTACAACAGCCCAGATTTAATATAAAGTTGGACAAAGGGCTGTTTATTTTTTCAGACCCCACCTCCGATACGCCCGAGTTTATGTCCAGATAGGTTAAAAGGAATAAAAAATGAGCAGCTTAAAGAGCATCGATAGTCCATGTCCCTTAATTGGGGTTTCGGGTGAATTAAAAGACTTCAACGGATTTGATGTTCAAGCTGCTGGCCATAAGTATGTTTACAGTGTGGTAGAAGCATTCAACGGCATACCAATTATTTTACCAGCCCTTGGTATACCAGAACCAAAAAACACCAGTAACCTTATTGAACTTCTTGATCGTCTAGATGGAATAATTTTGACTGGAGGGCGAGCAAACGTAGAGCCACATCATTACGGAGGTGAGCCCTTTCGTCCAGAAACACACCGCGATCCAGTAAGGGATGCAATGACACTACCACTAGTAAGGAGCGCCGTAGAATTATCTGTTCCAATTTTAGGAATTTGCAGGGGCATTCAAGAAATCAATGTGGCACTGGGTGGTACCCTGCATCCTTATTTATGGGAAGTTGAAGGAAAAAACGATCACCGCATGCCCAAAACCGACATAATGGAAAACAGGTTCGCCCCTCGTCATAAAATTTCTCTTACTGAAAAAGGGTATTTTTCGCATATAGCCGACAAAGCAAAGATTGATAAAGATCAGATAATTGTTAACTCACTCCACAGCCAGGCTATTAATAAATTAGCGGATGGCCTTGAGATCGAGGCCCTCAGTGAGGATGGCGTTATTGAAGGGGTTTCTATGCCAAAGGCAAAAAGCTTTGTTGTTGGAGTGCAATGGCATGCCGAGTTTAGAGTGACTGAACACCCATTCAATATGGCACTTTATTCAGAATTTGGGGAAGCTACTAAAAGAAGAGCAATTGATAGATTTAAACAACCTAACGCTGCATAAACATAATATTTTTAACTTAGGTGTAGCCGAAATCCTGTTTAATTGGTTAAACAGCTACTATAATAATCGTTTCTAGAACCTTAAGTATTTCTTTATAGGTTAAGGGTAACATTTAACAATAATTAGGGTAATTTTATGAGAGTTGCCACCTGGAATATAAACTCGGTAAGGCTTCGTATTCAGCTTGTGAAAAATCTATTATTAGAAAATAAGATAGATGTTTTATGCCTGCAGGAAACAAAAGTAATGGATCACCTTTTCCCTCATGATGAATTAAGTGACATTTTTTCTTACAGGCACGTAATGGGGATGAAATCTTATAATGGGGTAGCTATCTTATCTAAAATCCCCTTTATCTCAACAGGAAGTATGGATTGGTGCAACCGTTCCGATGCCAGACATGCCAGTGCACTCTTAAAAAATGGTGTCGAGCTTCACAATTTTTATGTGCCTGCTGGAGGAGACGAACCAGACCCATCAATAAATAATAAGTTTGCCCATAAGCTACAATTCCTTAAAGAAATGACTTCATGGGGAAAACAAACTGGTAATAGCGAATCAAAAAAAATTTTAGTGGGAGACCTTAACATAGCCCCGTTGGAGAATGACGTCTGGTCTCATAAACAACTTTTAAAAGTAGTGAGTCATACACCAATCGAGATAGAGTATCTGGAGAAACTAAGACTGAGCCAAAACTGGGTAGATGCCGTACGACACTTTATTCCTCATACAGAGAAGCTCTATAGTTGGTGGAGCTATAGGGCGCAAGACTGGAGCAAATCAAATCGAGGAAGGCGACTCGATCATATATGGGTCACACCGGCATTAACTAAACACCTTAGTTCTGCTACCGTGCTATCTGAAGCTAGGGGATGGAACAAACCATCAGATCACGTCCCAGTAATCGTAAACATCAAAATCTAGAGTAGCCAAATAATACCTCCATTAGCTTGAGAGCTAAGTTAGAACGTAATTTTGGATGTAAAAACATTAGAGAAAACCTTGCAGAATAAAAAATATATTTTTAGAGAGGCTTTGTAGTAAAAAATGTTGAATGAGCTACACTACTCTCCTTCATCTCTTAATAGTGATATGTTTAAAGGCCTAATAGGGTTTTTAATATGTGTAGTACCTATCCTATTAGTTAATATGATGCCTTGGATAATGATAATTCTCTTTTGCTCCGCAGTCCTTTTTGTTGTTTTTGGTGGCAGGGCTTGGGCTAGAAGATATACAAAAATAATTATCGATGATAGGGGCGTTACAATGCAAGGATTTATGAGCGCTTACATTACGTGGCAGGACCTTAATCATTTAAAGCTTAGTTATTATTCTACAAGAAGAAACCGGAAGAATGGATGGATGCAGCTCCAACTAAAAAGCATAAGTCAAGGATTCACGGTTGATTCAAATTTATATGGCTTCGAAGAATTGTGCAAAAAGGCCTACATTGCTGCCACTAATAATGATCTGGAACTAACTATTAACACTCGCAGAAATCTAGCAGAATTAGGGATTTTAAGAATTAACAATCCTACCCTGAAGTAAACAATGGCACGACCTAGCACCCAAAGAGTTTCGACTAATTGGCCAGGAGTTAGCTACGGAATTGTCCTCGGTTTCGTTGCAGCTTATTTTCAATTTAAGATTCCTCCTGTGCTGCCCATACTTCTTAACGACCATAACTACGATAAATTTATTGCCGGTGGTTTCATGTCTACTTTTGCAGTAGCAGGAATGATTATAAGTATAAGCATTGGTAAACAGATAACGAAACATGGAGCTATTAAATATCTAGGTGGAGCTTTCATTTTATTGATTATGGGTAGCTTTCTTGGTCTTGTGGCCCCGGAAAGCGGCACAATAATGCTTTTATCTCGAACCGTAGAAGGATTCGGGGCTGCTGTATTGGCAGTATGTATGCCAGCATTTGCTAACATGAACGCAGGCCCACGTCATTTACCAATAGTAATTGCTTTACAAGCAACGTGGATCCCCGTCGGTCAATTAATAGCAAATTTAATCGCCCAGCCAGCCGTTGCAACGGGAGAATGGCAACCAGTATGGTGGGCTGGTATTTTTGCCACAATGGCGATTGGTTTATGGACGGTATTTTTAATTCGATCAAACAGAGTGAATTTCGGGTCACAAATTGAAGAATCTAAAAACTCTGAAAATATTAAAATCCAGCCAATTAAAAAAGAAGAGAAGCAAAAATTATACCTAGCAAGCGTTTTATTTTTTCTATGGCAAGCCCAGTTTATGGCTTACTTCACTTGGCTTCCAGTTTACTTAGTTGACGTTCGTAACTTTACTGCAGATAACGCAGTTATGATCAATCAGATCCCAGTTATAATCTTATTACTATTTGCTTTAATCACAGGATTGATTCTTAAATCTGGAGTAGGTGTTTTCCCTCTGCTTGTCTCTTCACTAGCTTTACAAGCCGCTTCATGGCTTCTTATCCCCATATCCGATAATTTGCTTATAGGAACTCTGAGTTTAGTTGCCTGGGGAATAGCTGCGGGAATAACTCCTACTTGCTTGTGGTCTCTACCCTCTGTTTTGCTTGGAGGCCACCGAGCAGACACACAGGCATTTGCTCTAGTACTAACTGGCCGTTATCTGGGTATTTTAGCTGGTCCATTGATCGCAGTCGCAGTCTACAAGGTCACTGATAACTGGGTATCAGCTGCATTTACGTTTGGAGGAATAACTATTATTTGCTCCTTGGTTACCCTTTATCTTGGAAAATTAGTGAAAAGCACTCTCTAGCTTCATGCCCTTCTAGCAAATAAGTCTATAACCTCCTGGTTCAGTAACAAGTAAAGTGGCAGCAGAGGGAGTGTTTTCAATTTTTTGTCTCAATCTATAAACATGAGTTTCAAGAGTGTGCGTCGTAACCTCTGTATTGTACCCCCAAACTTCAACAAGCAGCTGTTCTCTACTTACAACTTTATTTCCTGCCTGGTAGAGATATTTTAGTATAGCTATTTCTTTTTCGGTAAGATGGACTTTTCTTTGTTCCTCATTTACCAGTATTTTTTGAATAGGCTTAAATTTAAACTGACCTATGCTAAATACAGCGTCTTCGCTTTGCTCAAATTCTCGAAGTTGCGTCCTCAAAGAGGTTAAAAGATCTCGCAAACGGAATGGTTTAACTATGCAATCATTAACTAATGATTTGTGGCTTAAGACCTTACCATCATTATCGATTTCATTAGATATAATAATTATCGGGGCCTTAATGCCTTGATCTCGCATCGTTCGACAAAACACAAAACCATCGCAATGAGATGGGTCTAATATGATAGCATCAAAGTATTCTGTTTTATTGGCTTGAAAAGCTTCCTCAACATTATTAGCCTCACAAGGAAAAAACTCATCATTTACTATAAGTTGTTCAGAAAGACAGCTTTTGAATATTTCATCTTTTATCACTAGTAGGATTTTTTTTCCTTTATTCATTAATCCTTGTCCATAAATTTTAATAACAACAAATGACGAATTATCTGGTTCCAAGTTACCCTAGTACTTTATAGTCCTTTTCAATCTAACTTACATTTCTATGTTAAAAGTCTGAGTATTTCCGAAAAGGATTTTTTTAAACCCCTTATGTGTTTTTATAGTAATAAACACTTAACATCCGTTTTTTTAAAAACTTATAGCTTTTATATTAATAAATAACTTAATAGCACTTTACTTTATGGTAGTCTTAATGAGTAACAAGAAATTAGATTATAAGATAAAAAAGAACATTACGCTTCTCCCATCTATGCTACAATCTGTGGAGCGGGCAATTGCTGATCTAAGAAGAGGATCAATAGTAATCGTTGCCGGTAATGAGCATGCTCTTCTGGTTCAAGCAGCTGAAGGGCTAACTAGAGAAGCTCTTGCCAGAATTTCTGCTCTATCTAAAGAAAATCCGTCGTTACTAATTACGGCGAGGAGAGCGTCTATCTTGGGTCTGATAAACGACCCAAGAGGGGCTGTTAGAATAAGCCTGGCGGACGAAATTACAGCTGAAGTAGTAAGAATGATGGCAGACCCTACTGGTCCACAGCCCCAAAAAGGACTTACAGCTTTATCCATAGCAAGAATCGACCAAGACACCGCTCCTGGTGCGGCAGAGCTAGGTGCAATTGAAATTGCTAAACTATCTAGATTGTTACCTGCTACAGTAGTTGCAACAATCCCAAAAGAAAAGCTCAGTTATTTATCATCCTGGGCCGAGAGTGAATCTCTTTTGGCCGTTGAATTAGAAGACATAAGATTATACAGGTCCTCAGAGGCCCGCACTCTAAAAAACGTTTCCGAAGCAGAAGTTCCTCTCTCAGAATCAGAAACCACAAAGATTATGGCCTTTCGCCCACCCGATGGGGGCAGAGAACATTTGGCAATAGTAATTGGAGAACTTAATACTGAACAGGCTGTTTTAGTAAGGATACACTCCGAATGTTTCACTGGTGATCTTCTCGCCAGTCTAAGATGCGACTGTGGAGACCAGCTTCGCGGTGCAATAGCTGAAATCAACAAGGCCGGAGGTGGAGTTCTCTTATATATGGCTCAGGAAGGTCGGGGTATTGGACTAGTTAATAAACTTAGGGCATATCAACTACAAGACGAAGGATACGACACTCTTGATGCGAATGAACAACTCGGTTTTGATTATGACGAAAGGATTTACCAGCCTGCAGTTGAAATTCTTAATCAGTTAGATATTTCTAAGATAAGGCTATTAACAAATAATCCACAAAAAGTCCGTGCCCTAGAAGACGAAGGAATTGAGGTGTTTGAAAGAGTAGCACATTCTTTTCCTTCGAACCGGCATAACGAAAGATACATGGCAACCAAACAGGGACGAGGGGGTCATTTATTATAATTTCTCTTGGTATTGTCCCGGTAGAACCTAACTTATTGAAATTACTAATATAAATTAGCCAGTGTTATATATTCATTCAGTCGAACACAGCCAAGGTCTCTTAAATTTTATGGGTAATAATTATAAGTGTGCGTTGGGAGAAAGTGGTGTAAGAACTATAAAGGAAGAGGGTGACGGAGCAACACCAAGTGGCAAATTTTTATTAAGACAGGTCTTCTATCGACCAGATCGACTAATTGCACCCAAAAGTGAACTACCGATAAATCGTATAATCCCAACAGATGCATGGTGCGATGACCCAAACCATCATCAATATAATAGATTGGTGAAGAAGCCCTTTAAAGGATCACATGAAAATTTATGGAGAATGGATAATCTTTACGACCTACTAATTGTCGTTGGATATAATGATAACCCTCCTCAACCCCACAAAGGAAGTGCAATATTTATTCACTGCAGCACTAAAGACTATAAGCCTACTAAGGGTTGTATAGCGCTTAATCTTTCAGACCTTTTAATTATTTTACCTAAAATTTCTAAAAATTTTTCCCTAGAAATATGCTCATCAAAAAACCTTACTAATTAATGGTTCTCTCTTCTACCGAAAACACCTGTGCCAACTCTAACATGAGTGGCCCCAAGTGAAACTGCAGTTTCAAAATCTGAACTCATTCCCATGCTTAGTGAACTAATATTGTTTCTCTCACCTATTTTTTTTAAAAGTGCGAAATGTGGCGCAACCGGCTCACTAACTGGAGGAATACACATTAAACCAATCAACGGTAAACCTTCAGACCGACAAAAACTGATAAAATTATCTGCGTCCTCAGGCCATATACCTGATTTCTGGTCCTCTTCTCCAGTATTTATTTGTACAAAACATTTCCTGGTAACACCTTTTTTCTGAAAAGTTTTAATAAGGCTATGAACGAGTTTGGGCCTATCAACCGTCTGTATGGTATCGAACAGTTCAACTGCCAAATCTACTTTATTAGTCTGCAGAGGCCCTATTAAATGAAGTTCCAGATTATTATGCAATTTCCGTCTATGGGCCCAATGCTTTTGAGCTTCTTGTACTCTATTTTCTCCATACACCCTTTGTCCTAACTTAATCGCCGAATCAATCCGAGCATCAGATTGCCCCTTACTAACCGCTATAAGAGTTATATCGCTATTATTTCTTCCAACATTTTGGGCTACAATATCAATGCGATGTCTTGTCTCATTTAATCTTTTAGCAATTTTCTCACACATATTTATTCCATAAAGTCGAACTCAGAATTTTATTATTTCAAATAAAGTATTATATTAAGAACTATGACAAACAAAAACTTAACATTTGCAAATCTTATAGCACCAATATCAGAAGATGAGTTTTTTAAAAATTTTCATGATATTAAGTTTTTGCATATCAGGTCAGATAATGAAGAAAAGTTTTCTAACATTATGTCCTGGGAAATTCTAACAAATATACTCAATATGACCTCGATCTGGAGTCCTACTTCACTGGGGTTATACTTGGACACCAAGCCCATTCCTTCAGATCAATATTGTCGTCCTGCAGTTGACAGAAATAATAATCCTGGTCTTCAGCCAGACGCAGAAAAAGTCAAAAGCCTACTAAGGAAAGGGGCATCTTTAGTGGCAAATGACGTCGACGCTCTAAATCCTGGCACTGCAGAAGCATCGAACGCGCTGGAAAGTCGTCTGGGAGGAAGAGTTCAAGCAAATCTTTATTGCTCATGGAACCAGCGTCAAGCCTTTGATACTCATTTCGACAGCCACGAAGTTTTCGCTATGCATATTGCTGGTGAGAAAGTTTGGCGCATATATGAAGGCAGACTTGAAAACCCAATCGCAGATGAGACAACTAAAACATTGGGGGCAGAGTTTCATAATAAACACCGAGGCAAAGTTGCAGCCGAAATTACCCTTAAACCAGGCGATCTTCTTTACATACCCCGGGGCCAATACCACGACGCATTAGCATCTAGTGAAGCGGCCCTACATTTAACATTCGGCTTGACCCATATTATAGGTTATGACGTTTTACAATTGCTATTTGAGAGCGCCATGAAAGACCCCCTATTCCGCAGCAACATTCCTCTGCCAGAAACGGAACTTGTTGATCAAAGAAAATGGCTTAAAAACCTTGCCGATTGTCTTCATTCTTTGGCAACTAGTGATGAAATATTTGATAAACTAATGGCCTATAAGGATAACTTTCATTATTTTAGAGGAGGATTTAACCTTCCGAATGATGTTTTAGATCATAAGTCTGAAGAGCGTTTTAAAGTAATAGTCCGCAGCTTAAAAATTAAAAAAAATAAAGAAAAACAACTACTTAGCAGTGAAAAAGGTGAAGTAATAATACCCGACGAGTTAGTCACACCCCTTGAGTGGATTATAAATCAAGGTAATTTTTCCCTATCAGAGCTAATTAAAGAAAACCCATCACTGAATAACGAGTCATGCAGAAAATTAATTGAGAATTTATTAAAAATGAACGCCATCACATCTGTTTGAGTATCTCAGTGTTAAAACGAAGTTATTTTTAAACTTATTTCTGCAAACTAATTAAAATTCTAACGTTACCTTCTGTTGCTTTTATGCCACAGTGCAATGATTTCGTCACACAATAGACATGAAAACGTTGCATTTACCATGGATTCCGAGCTTTTATTGGCTCAAGGCTTCAATGCGGAGTCAGTCGATATGTATTTCGTCAGCACACGCAGAAGTTGAAGAGTCCCTTATTGGGATGAAATGGATGAAAGTCCAAGATTTATGGAGGTTGGATTAAAATGAATAAAGCACTATTGGCAAGCACAGCACTTGTAGGCGCTGCCTTGCTTAGCGCGCCGGCTTACGCCGGAACAGTGGGGACGGGTAATAACATGTCCGTCAACATGAATGGTATGATTTGGTTCCAAGGCCACGTCTTAGATGGTGGTGGAGCTGGTCACAAGCGTGGTTATGACTTCGATATTCCTGAGGCCGAAGTTTGGATCAAAGCGTCTAACAAAGCTAACAATGGCATCACCTATGGTGTTAGAGTTGAGCTAGAAGTTAACACTGATTCAAGCAGTAACGCTGATGAGGTATACGCATTCCTTAAAGGCGACTTTGGTACAATCGAAATGGGCGATAATGATGGTGTCTCTAACCAGTGGTTAGAAGGTGCTTACAAAACCCATGCTGGAATGTCAGGACCATTTGGTGGTCTAGGCGGTATCGCTCCTGTATTCTTGAGCGCTGGAATGCCTAACTCATTGTCACGTACTGACTGGCAACCATGGACTTCAAGTGATCGTACCAAGATTACTTACATAACACCTAAATTCTCAGGTCTCCAAGCTGGTATGTCTTACACTCCTGACGGCGGCGCAAACGGCGCGAGCTTCGGTGAGAAAGATAATAACGGTTCTTGGGAAGACATGATGGAGTTTGGCCTAAGATACAGCAATAAGTTTAACAATGTAGGAGTTAACGCTTCTGTAGTTTACGAATCAGCATCAAGAGAAGCTGGTTCCTCTAGCGAAGACATTGATATTCTTGCTGCTGGCGCAAGATTCAGCTTTGGTGCTGTAAGTATTGGCGCTAACTTCAGAGATAATGGAAACAAAGACTTTACTGCCGCTCAAGTAGCAGCAGGCGCTGATGGCGGTAGCTATTATGCTGTTGGTCTTGGTTACAAAATGGGTGGCCTCAAAACCAGTATCTGGTACTCAGCCGGTTCGGATGAGACCTCATCTACGGTTAGCCGTGATGTAACTCGTTGGGGTATTGGTGCTCAGAAAGTTATGGCTAAAGGTTGGTTGCTAAGAGCTGATTATAACAGCCTAGAGTATACTAAAACCGGTGCCACTGACGTAGAGCAGTCAGCAGTCATCCTTACAAACATGTTCTTGTTCTAAAAAAACAACAATAGAACAAAAAGATGGGGCGGCGATTTTATCGCCGCCCTATTTTTTTGCTCGCAATGATCTGCTATTAATGTGTATATAGATATATCTGTTTCAAGAGAAAATTAATTCTGGTTTTTAGAAACATGCATATTCAATTGTTGAGAACGATTATTTTTCTTTCCTTGCTGTTGCTTACAGCGTGCGGAGGCTTGTCTGTCACGCCAGGGGATCTAGACGAACCGAATGACAGACCTAGTAAAAAATATGGTAAAATTTTTGGTGATATAAATCTTGTTGGCCCTAGTAGCGAAAGAAGCCAGGCAGGCCCTGTTGGTTTAGGGGTTAATGGTTTTCTGTGGCGTGCTTCACTTGATACTCTATCATTTATGCCATTGTTATCGGCTGATCCATTTGGCGGTGTAATTATAACCGACTGGTATTCTCCGTCAGACAATCCAAACGAACGATTCAAAGTAACAACGTATTTGCTTGGACGAGAACTGAGATCGGACGGTATTCGTGTGTCGGTATTTAGTCAAAATAGATTTAAAGGGCAGGATTGGGTTAACAGTCCTTCTAAAAAAGACACCGAAACTAAGTTGGAAGATGCGATACTTAACAAAGCCCGTGAGCTTCGCGTTGCATATATAAATCAATAAAATATAATAATTCTACTCATTGCTATGAATGATTTCAAAAACCCCATAGTTACAAGAAGGGCTTTTTTACATGTCTCGTTATAACTTTCGAGAAATTGAATCTGAATGGCAAGGTATATGGAACGATCGAGGTTCTTTTGCTGCTAGTGAAGACTTAAAGCAGTCAAAGTACTACGTTTTGGAAATGTTTCCTTATCCATCTGGGCGCATCCATATGGGACATTTACGGTGCTACACTCTTGGGGATGTAGTTGCTAGATATAAACGAGCTCAAGGATATAACGTTTTACATCCAATGGGATGGGACGCCTTCGGTTTACCAGCTGAAAATGCTGCAATGGAAAAAAAAGTACATCCAGCAGAATGGACATATGACAATATTTCTACAATGAGAGCCCAACTGCAAGCAATGGGTCTTTCAATTGACTGGAAAAGAGAAATAGCTACATGTGATCCCGAATACTATCAACACGAACAAGCGATGTTCCTAGATTTTATGGACCGGGATCTAGTTTATCGCAAAAAAGGTTGGGTAAATTGGGACCCTGTAGATCAAACAGTACTTGCCAATGAACAAGTAATAGACGGCAAAGGATGGCGGTCTGGTGCAGTCATCGAACGCCGTCAACTTTCGCAATGGTTCTGCAAAATTACGAACTTTAGTCACGAGCTTCTATCGAGCCTAGAAGACCTTAATCGTTGGCCAAACAAAGTAAGAGTTATGCAAGAAAATTGGATCGGTCTATCTGAGGGAGCTTACATAGATTTCAAGTTTTCAACTGACAAAAAAAGAAACCCTTTGCGAGTATTTACTACCAGACCAGATACAATTTTTGGGGCTAGTTTTTGTGCTTTAGCTGCCGACCATCCTATATCTGAGGAATTTGCAAAAACTAATACGGATCTAAAGGAATTTATTGAAGAGTGCCGCAAATTAGGGACTAGCGAAGAGGCAATACAAACGGCAGAAAAGAGGGGAATTGATACTGGCTTAAAGGTCTATCATCCCTTTGCAGATGAAGAGCTGCCCGTTTATATAGCCAACTTTGTTCTTATGGGATATGGAACCGGAGCAATTTTTGGCTGTCCAGCTCATGATCAGCGCGATCTAGAATTTGCTAGAACCTACGGATTACCAGTAAGACCTGTTGTAGTGCCCAAAAACATGAACCCTAAAGAGTTTAGCATAAAAGAAGAAGCATTTGTTGAAGATGGCATATTAGCTAACTCACAGTTTCTTAATGGATTAAATGTTTCAGAAGCCAAAAAAACTATAATTCAAAAGTTGGTTGATAATGGTAAAGGAGAAAGCACTATCAACTTTAGGTTACGTGACTGGTTGATTTCCCGTCAAAGATATTGGGGCTGCCCAATCCCTGTTATTCATTGTAATAATTGCGGCATAGTTCAAGTCCCTCGTGATGATCTACCTGTCACCTTACCTACAGATATTGACTTCACCGCCCCGGGAAATCCCCTTGAGAGACATTTAGAATGGAAGAGTGTAACCTGCCCATCCTGCGAACAACCAGCTGAGCGAGACACAGATACATTCGATACTTTTATGGACTCATCATGGTATTTTGCTAGATTTTGCTCTCCAAGTGCTAACAACCCTGTCGATGCAAAACAGGCTGAGTATTGGCTACCCGTAGATCAATATATAGGGGGTATCGAACATGCAATACTGCATCTTCTTTACTCAAGGTTTTTTATGAGAGCCATGTTGGAAAGCGGACATATAAATATTAAAGAACCCTTCGAAGGATTGTTTACCCAAGGAATGGTTAATCACGCCACTTATAAGGATATAAATGGAGATTGGGTTGAGCCGCAAAATCTATTGGTCGAGGAAGGAGGAAAAGTAGTAAGAGCAGACACAGGTTCTTCTGTAGAGGTTGGACGAGTAGAAAAAATGTCTAAATCTAAAAAGAATACTGTTGATCCAACGGATGTAATTGAGAGTTATGGAGCTGACACAGCCCGTTGGTTTATCCTGTCAGATAGCCCTCCAGACCGAGATATGGAATGGACAAATTCGGGCGTGCAAGGAGCTTTTCGATTTATTAATCGAGTAGCCAGACTGGTAACTGATTGTCAGAGTTCGTTGCCAGAGCCAAATTTACCCCCAACTGAAAAGTTTTCTAAAGAAGCGATTAAGCTGCGCCAAATTACTCACAAAACAATAGCCGGAGTAACCGAAGACTATGAACGTTTTCATTTTAATAGATCCGTAGCAAGATTATATGAACTCACTAATGCCATATCAGCTTACGAAATAGAAGAAGTCGTTGCGGGAAACTCTTGGGCTAAACGTGAAGCAATAGAAACTCTAATTCTACTCCTAAATCCGATGACCCCGCATCTTGCCGAAGAGATGTGGAAAAAACTTGGTCATAAAGTGTTATTAGTTGATACCAGATGGCCAACAGCTAATAGCTTATTGGCCTCTGACGATATCGTTACAATAGCAATCCAAGTTAATGGCAAATTACGAGGCAAATTAGATATAAAGGCCGGTTCAAAAGAAATGAAAGTCCAGGAAGCCGCTAGAAATGTTACAAATGTTAGTTCTACAATAAGTAATCGACCCATAAAAAAGGTTATTTTTGTAAAAGATAAGTTGGTTAATTTCGTTGTTTAAACTAGCTCCCATATTCTTCGGTTTATTCTCCCTCATAGCCTGCGGTTTCGAACCTCTACACCTACATAAGCAAAATACAGTTAAAGTTTCAGAGGTTTTAAATAGAATACATGTTCTTCCCATTCCTGAAAGAACTGGGCAACTCTTACGTATTAACTTAACAAACCAGTTGAATCCAAAAGGCCCCTCAAAAGAGACTGATTATATCTTAAGTGCTACTTTATCAGAAAAAAAACGCGATTTAGGGGTTAGAAAAGATGCAACTGCAACGAGAACTGACCTTATAATTACTGCATCTTATGTACTTCAAGACATTAAGAAAAATACTACTTTAATATCAGGTACTGTTAAATCTGTTACCAGTTATAATATATTAGATGCAGATTTCGCTAATAGAAGCGCAGAAGAAGACGCCCGGAGAAGAGCCTCTCTGGATCTATCAACTCAAATAAGTACAAGATTAAGCATTTTTTTCCATGAGAGTTCTCCATAGATTGTCTTTAATGATCCACTACTCATTGATTGAAGATGATTGATTATCATAGAATTATTTCAGACACTGACCAAAACTAGATGAAAATATTAGCAACAAAAGTAGAGCAATTTATTAAGTCCATCGATACAGATATACGAGCTGTACTTGTTTATGGTACAGATTATGGGCTTGTACGCGAACGCACTAATCGTTTAATTTCATTGTTTTCCTCTGATCCTCTTGATCCCTTTAATATTGTTGAAATAACAAGAGAAAAGCTATCGAAAGACGAACTTTTTCTCCTAGATGAAGTACTTGCAATTTCTTTTAATGGTGAGCGTAGAATTATACATGTACGTGAAGCAAATGATGATATAACAAAAAGTGTATCTGCGGTTTTAGAAGATAATAGCGCTAACGACCCAATGGCAGGTTTCTTATTAGTTGAAGCGGGTAATCTTGGCCCACGATCATCACTTCGTTCTTTATTTGAAAAAAGTGAACAATTTGCAGCGCTACCTTGCTATCCGGATAATGAAAAGAACCTGGAATCATTAGTATTAGATATGGTTAAGGCTGATGAGAAATCTATTGAAAGTACTGCCCTAAAACTTGCTATTTCCTTATTGGGCACCGATAGACAAATCAATCGAACAGAAATTGGAAAACTAGTTCTATTTGCAGGATCATCAACATTAATCACGGAAGAAATGGTTTTACAATGTCTTGGTGATAACTCCGAAAGCTCGAGTGAGGCAGCCGTATTTGCTGCAGCGAATGGAGATTATAAAAACCTTAGCTTACATTTACAAAAGGTTTGGGCTGATGGGATAGAACCAATTTCAGTTATTAGACACGCACAACGTCATTTCCAAAGATTACATTTTGTGCTTGTGCAATTGAAAAATGGTGTTGAAATAGACAGCGCTCTTAAGCAATTAAAACCTCCTATTTTTTGGCGTGTTTCCAGGTCATTTAGATCTCAGCTGGAATTTTTTTCACTCAGCGCTATTCAAAGTTGTCTTATAAAGTTAACTGATGCAGAGCTTGCTGCAAAGTCTACTGCAATGCCGGCAATACTAGCCTGTGATAGAGCACTAATATCTGTAGCACAGATTTCAAGAAATGAAAAAGTTCATAGATATCAATAGCTTATGAATTATACTCGATTCATTCTAGTATATAATTATGAGTTTAGTTAATCCACTGAATTGAGTTTTTTCAAGATTACATCTAACTGATCAAGTGATTTATATTTAATTGAAATAGTACCGGACTCACCACTCATATTAGAACTATTAATTGTTACATTTAAACCTAAGGCTTGAGATATCTCTTTTTCTAACGCTATTGTGTCTTGGGTTTTACTTTTTGTTTTTCTACTTTTTGTGAACCCACTATTTTTAGCTGATTGGACTAACTCTTCAGCTTGTCTCACAGAAAGCTGTTTTAAAACAATCTCTTTAGCAAGTGCTTCAGCGTTAGTTATGCCAACCAATGTTCTTGCGTGACCTGATGAAAGCTCACCAGTATCAATATATTTTTGAACCGTATCGGGCAATGTAAGTAAACGAAGAGTGTTTGCTATACTACTTCTACTTTTCCCAACTGATTTTGCTAGATCTTCCTGTGTTTGGTAAAACTCATTCATTAATCGTTCATAAGCTCTAGCCTCTTCAAGGGGCGATAAGTCCTCACGCTGTAAGTTTTCTATTAAGGCAACTTCTAGAGCCTTCTCATCAGATAGCTCTTTGACTAATACCGGTACTTCGTGCAACTGGGCCTTTTGTGCAGCGCGCCACCTACGTTCACCAGCTATTATCTCGAAGTTCCCTTCAATGTATGGGTCACGTCTTACAAGAATAGGCTGTAAAATGCCGTTTTCTCTTATTGATTCTTCTAAAGAGAACATTTCACTGTCTGAAAAGCTTTTGCGTGGTTGGTATTTTCCTGGAGTTAAAAACTCGATCGGAACCAACTGATTGACACCAAGCTCTTTTGAGCCAGAATCATCTCCTAAAAGCGCTGACAAACCTCTGCCTAGACCCTTCCTTTGCTCTGCGCTCATGCAGCCTCTCCTTCAGATAAACGCCCATCACCGCGCAATATTTCAGCCGCTAAGCGCATATAGGCTCGAGCTCCTGTACAATTCATATCATAAACAATCGCCGGAAGCCCAAAAGATGGCGCTTCTGAAACTCTAACGTTGCGTGGAATCACAGTTTTATACACTAATGAACCAAAATATTCACGTACATCAGCTTCCACGGACTTACATAAATTATTTCTTCCATCATGCATTGTTAAAACTACCCCTTGAATAAATAATTTTGAGTTAAAAGCATTCCTAATTCTATCAATTGAACGTGATAGCTGGCCTAAACCATCCAGTGCAAAAAACTCACACTGCAGGGGCACTAGCACAGAATCAGCCGCTACCAAAGCATTTAGCGTTAAGAGCCCTAACGCAGGGGGACAATCAATTAAAATATAATCATAAAGATCAGGTATTTCTTTTAAGGCAGCTTTAAGTCGTGCCTCACGCTGATTAAGCTCAATCAGTTCGATCTCAGCGCCTGCTAAATCAGCGCTCGAGGGAATAATCTCCAATCCGGTAATGGCTGTTGACGAAATTGTATCAGACAATGTGCAATCGCCAATTATTGCAGAATATATTTCCTTTTCTGTGCGCGGTCTCTTAACGCCCAATCCAGTTGTAGCATTACCTTGAGGGTCTAAATCCACCAAAAGAACCCTTAAACCGCTTGCAGCAAGCGCTGTAGCTACATTAATTGCAGTTGTCGTTTTGCCAACACCGCCCTTTTGATTGGCGACAGCTATAGTCTTCGTTCGAATAGGCTCTTTTTCCTGACTTAGCTCGCTTTTGGATATTTCAGCAGACACGATTGAACTCCTTTACACACACTATAGTGCCCTCAGGGCTCGAAAGACTAGGGAACAATTCATATTTAATATCCCAAAAGTGTTTCGCGTCGGTCAATTCATCTTCTACAGAAGCTCCTTTTAAAAAATAACACTCCCCCCCGGGTAAAACCCAGGGTTCAGAAAGCTCAAGTAAGCGCGCTATAGGCGCTAAAGCTCTAATTGTCACTACGTCTGCTGGTGAAGCCTTTATGTTTTCCGCTCTCTCAGCCAGAACGGAGGCATTAGAGAAAGTGGCTCGGGACGCTTCGCGCAGAAACGCCGCTTTCCTTTTATCTGCCTCAATCAGAGTGGCCGAACAACCAGAAATAATAGAGACAACCAGACCAGGAAACCCTGCACCACTGCCAATATCAACAACATTTTTCATATGTAGGGGGGTTAAATTACAGATCTGACCGCAATCAAGAAAGTGTCGTCTCCATATATCGTTTAATGTGCTTGTACCAACAAGATTTATAGTTTTTTGCCATCTACGAAGTAGTTTTTCAAAAATCTCCAAACGGTCCAGTGTTTCACGTGAAACATTTAACAATTCAGCCATTTGCAAGCTAGACAGCGGAAAATTATCTTGCATCGGATGTCTCGATATTTACAGTGTTATTGATAGTTCTTGTGTCTTGCCATTTAATATGGATATAGAAATTATGCAGAACGAACATCTCTCTCAAAACTATTCTCTGCCCTCCTCACAAATCTTAGCAAAGTAACCAGGGCTGCAGGGGTCACGCCAGGTATTCTACCTGCCTGACCTAAGGTATTGGGGCGAGAGGCTTGTAACTTATCTTGTACTTCTCTAGAAAGCCCAGCAATTTCTGAATAGTTTAAATGTTCAGGCAAAGATAGATGTTCATCTCTACGAAACGCCTCAACATCAGCCTTTTGGCGCCTAACATAGCCACTATATAATGATTCAATTTCAAGTCTTTCCGCCAAAGAAGGCGATAACTTATCAAGTTGCGGCCAGATAGTTATAAGGTCTTTTATAAAAATATTTGGATATGATAATAATTCAAAAGCAGATCTTCGAACGCCATCTTGATTGATACGCAGGCCGTTTTTTTTCAAAATACTCGGCGTTGTAATTAGCGTGCACAGTACTGATCTTGCTTTAGCTAACTCAGCTGCCTTTGTGTTAAAAACTGTTTCTCTCTCTTGCCCCACACAACCGTATAATAAACCACGAGGAGTTAAGCGTTCATCTGCGTTATCTGCCCTCAATAATAGCCTATATTCTGCGCGTGACGTAAACATTCTATAGGGTTCATCAACCCCTCTGGTGATCAGATCATCAATCATAACGCCTATGTACGCTTCCGCTCTATCGAGAATAAAATCATTTGAATTTTTTGATGCAGCATTCAAACCCGCTATTAACCCTTGTGCTGCAGCCTCTTCATATCCAGTCGTGCCATTAATCTGACCTGCTAGGAATAAGCCCGGAATCTTTCTCGTTTCAAGTGTTGCTCGCAGTTCTCTTGGATCTATAAAATCATATTCTATGGCATAACCGGGCCTTATAATTTCAGCCTTTTCGAGTCCTTTAATGGTTTTAAGTAGCCCTAATTGAATGTCTAACGGTAACGAAGTTGATATGCCATTCGGATAGATCGTTCTGTCATTTAACCCCTCTGGTTCTAAAAAAATTTGATGGCTGTTTTTTTCAGAAAATCTGACAACTTTATCTTCAATAGACGGGCAATACCGAGGACCTGTACCTTCGATTTGTCCTGAATAAATAGGCGCTTTATGTAAATTTGCACGTATCAAGTCGTGGCCTTGTTCATTTGTATGAGTAATATGACAATCTATCTGGGGAATTTCGATTTTGTGAGTTAGATAGGAAAACGGCTTAGGCTCTGCGTCACCCGTCTGAACCTCAAGGCCATCCCAATTAATTGTGTCGCGATCTAGTCGAGGAGGTGTTCCTGTTTTAAGTCTCCCTAAAGAAAATCCCATTAGATTCAATTTATTAGCCAATCCTATCGATGGTTTTTCCCCAACTCTACCAGCCGGCGTCTGCTGCTCCCCTATGTGAATTACACCTCGTAAAAAAGTTCCTGTTGTCAAAATAACTTTCGAGGACAAAAACACGTTTCCATTACTTAGCACAACGCCTTCCAGGTGCCCTGCGTTGTCAAATTTAAGGTCATCTACAGTACCAGCAACTATTTCAAGGTTGTCTTGATCAAAGAGTAATTTCTGGATAGCGAAACGATAGAGTGCTCTATCAGCCTGCGCTCGAGGGCCCCAAACAGCAGGACCTTTGCTTCGATTGAGTATACGGTATTGTATGCCAGCTTTATCGATTGCCTGCCCCATAACGCCATCCAAAGCATCTATTTCACGAACCAGGTGCCCTTTACCCAATCCACCTATTGCAGGATTACAGGACATTTCTCCAATAGTTTCTATTTTCTGAGTAATTAATAAGGTCCTAGCCCCCATACGCGCTGATGCAGCCGCAGCTTCACAACCAGCGTGTCCTCCTCCAATCGTTATGACATCATAATTCTTCATTAGGGCTATTTATTAAAGCTAAGGCCTGATGTCAAAGGGAATAAACAAGAAAAATCTAAAAATTGATTTATGTGTATAATTTTATAAATAACATCAAATCAAAGATTTATCATTTACCAATGCAAAACTCGCTAAAAATTATATCTAATACGTCTTCTACATCCACTCTTCCAGTTATTTTACCAATAGAACGAACAGCCAGCCTAATGTCCTCAGCAACTAATTCAGGTAAAACGGCCTGGGTTGACCTATTAAGGGACGCTAGAGTGTCTTCCAAGGCCTTGCGATGTCGTTCTCTGGTCAATACTGGTTGCTCATTATTTCCAAAATAATTTTTAACCTCCCGGTTCAATCTTAATTGAAACTCTTCAAACCCTTCGCCAGTTTTTGCCGAAATCCCCAACGTTTCTTTACCATTAATTTCACCTGGTAAAGAATGATCAAGTAAATCAACTTTATTCACAAGAACCAACGATTTATCAGATATATAGTTTTTTGTAATTTCGCTGATATCGGGTAAATCAAGGGCATCAAATACGACTACAACCAGATCTGCCTCATCGGCAGCTTTTCTCGCACGCCTAACACCTTCAAACTCTATCTCATTCTGAGTATCTCTTATACCTGCGGTGTCGGAAACTATAACTGCAAAACCTTCCAAATTCATTTGAACTTCAATAACATCCCGGGTTGTGCCCGCAGTATCAGAAACAATAGCCACATCTCTCGTGGCTAATCGATTTAATAGGCTACTTTTCCCTGAATTAGGCGCCCCTAAAATTGCAATGTTAAATCCAGACCGAATACGTTCTCCAATTTTTTTATCATCAATATGTTGTGCTATATTATTAATTAGGTACAATATGTTGTTAGTTATAGTGTTATTTATGCCCTCTGGAAGCTCCTCATCTGAAAAATCTATAGCTGATTCAGCGTAAGCCAATATATCTATAAGTTGTTTTCTCCATTCGTCATATAGCCCTGCTAATTGTCCATCAAATTGCTTGAGAGCCTGTCTTCGTTGTTCAATTGTTTTTGCATCAATCAAATCAGCGACTGCCTCCGCAGACGTGAGATCCATTTTACCTAATTGAAAAGCTCGGCGGGTAAACTCACCCGGCTCAGCTATCCGACAGGAAGCCACCGTTGAAATAGATTTAAGAACCTCTTCCGTTATTGAGGGCCCGCCGTGCACATGAAATTCTACAACATCCTCACCAGTATAGCTATTAGGCCCTGGAAACCAAATAACTATTCCCTCATCAATTGCATTCTGATCTATAGGGTTATGAATTCTCCGAAGAGACGCTAATCTCGGTTCAGGAGCTCTCTTTCTTGTCAATTTTTTCAAAACCTCTTCAGAGGCCGGCCCAGACAAACGAATTATTGCAACTCCCGAAGAGCCCGCACCTGTAGAAAGAGAATAAATGGTGTCTATCATCAAAAACTGTCCTCAAAGAATTTAATTCTTTGTTGCAAAACTCTCTGCTAAATTAAATATTTTTCTCTATTTTTTTTATACAGCCATTTTATCATTGAAAAAGCCGTATTATACAATAATCTTAAAAAGTCGCATAAGTATCATTTTTAGATGGAATTCAACAACTTGGTTAACTCTCTAGCTAAAGAAATAAGTCCGTATCTACTACAACATTCAGAAAACCCTGTTGAGTGGTATCCTTGGGGTAAGGAAGCTATGAAATTAGCTCAAGCTGAAGATAAACCGATTCTTCTCTCTATAGGGTATGCTGCTTGTCATTGGTGCCACGTTATGGCCCACGAAAGTTTCGAAGATCATCAAACAGCGGAAATAATGAACAAGTATTTTATAAACATTAAAGTGGACAGAGAAGAAAGACCCGACATTGATAGCATATATATGACTTCATTAGCACTTTTCGGGGAACAAGGTGGGTGGCCATTAACTATGTTTTGCACTCCAGAAGGCAAGCCATTTTGGGGAGGAACATATTTCCCTCCTAAATCAAAATTTGGACGACCGGGATTTCCTGAATTACTTGAGCATATTTCAAAGATATACAGAATTGAACGCGAAAAGGTGGAAACAAACAGTGTTGCAATAGTTTCTGCTCTTGATGAAATGTCTAAGCCGAAAGCAGCAAAATTTATTATGCCCGATGCGCTGATTTCATCAGCAGAGTTAATTCTAAAAGAATTCGACTCACAAAATGGAGGCTTTGGAACGGCTCCCAAATTTCCTCAAGCGCCTGTATTATCATTGATTTGGAGAGCTTATAAAAAATCCAATTCTACAGAACTTTTAAAGGCCGTAGTTATTACACTTGATAAAATTGCTCAAGGAGGAATATACGACCATTTAGGAGGGGGGTTTGCTCGTTACTCAACGGATCCTATCTGGCTAGTTCCTCATTTTGAAAAAATGCTTTACGACAATGCACAGTTGATAGAGCTTTATACAGATGCATTACAGGAAAAACAAAACCCTTTATACAGCCAAATAATTAACGAAACAGTTAATTGGGTTTTAAGAGAGATGTTAGTCAAACACGGCTCTTATACGGGGTTTTGCTCGACCATCGATGCAGACTCAGAAGGAACGGAAGGCAAGTATTATATTTGGTCTATTGAAGAAATTAGGAAACTTCTTGGTGAAGATGCCAATTTATTTATCGAGAACTACGATGTTCAAGAAGATGGTAATTGGGAAGGTGCTAACATTCTAAATCGAACTCGTCATCCTCGTTTGAAAGACGCTGAAACGGAAAGTAAATTAAAAGAAAACAGAGAACATCTTTTTGTAGAACGACAAAAGCGGATCCCTCCAGGTCTTGATGATAAAGTATTAGCGGACTGGAACGGCTTGATGATCAGTGCGTTAACGAAAGCCGCTATAGCATTAGATAGGCCTGATTGGCTCAATGTATCAAAGAGTGCTTTCAATTTTATAACTCATAACATGTCAGAAAATGTTGAAGGCTTTAATCGGCTTCAACATTCTTGGAGAGCTGGTCAAGCAAGACATTTATCAACACTTGATGACTATGCAAATATGTGCAGAGCTGGTCTCCTACTTTTGGAGGCTACTCAATCTCAAAAGTTTCTCGATATAGTCGAGTCATGGATTAGGACATTAAATTATTATTATTGGGATAAAGAAGGAGGTGGCTATTATTATACAGCAAGTGATGCTTCAGATATAATTTCTCGCACAAAAAACTCTTTGGATAACGCAACTCCATCTGGCAATGGCATTATGGTAGAAGTTCTTGCTAGGCTTTATTTTCATACGGGAAAAGAGGATTATAGGTCGTTATCTGAAAACATTATTTCAATATTCTCTGGAGATATAAGCAATAATCCATTTAGCTATGTTACATTAATAAATGGAGCCCAGTTTCTCAGTGAAGCCATTCAAATTGTTATCATTCGAGGGAAAGAAAAACACGACGAAATAAAGTTTTTAGAATGTATAAATAATTTAAATATACCCACCAAGATTTTATCAATGATTGATTCCATAGAGCAAATAAATTCAAGCCACCCAGCCAGTGGCAAAAAACCGATAGATGGAAAAACAACTGTTTATGTATGTTTTGGCCGGACCTGCTCAGCTCCAATTACTGATCCAAACGACCTTAGAAGTCTTTTGTTAAACTCTCGTTTTAATGCTTCCAATCATGAGAAACTCATAAAATAATTAATTTATCACTTTCGGGCAGATCTGACCCCTAAGAAAAGGAGTAAAAAATGGTACACGCTATACGTATTCACGAAAACGGGGGCCCAGATGTTTTAAAATGGGAGGAAGTGGAAGTTAACAATCCCGGCCCTGAGGAAATTCGTATTCGGCATACAGCTATAGGACTGAATTATATTGATACGTACCTCCGAACTGGAGCAAGGCCACTACCAATGCCTTCTATTCTTGGATTAGAAGCAGCTGGTGTAGTAGAAGAAATAGGATCAAATGTAACTCATTTGGGTGTTGGTGATAGAGTTAGTTATGCGGATATGCCTGTGGGCGCTTATTCAGAAGAAAGAGTAATGCCAGCACATATAGCAGTAAAAATCCCAGAGGGTATAGACGACGCTGTTGCGGCAGCAGCTATGTTAAAGGGAATGACAACACAATTTCTCATTCGCCAACTTTTCCGTGTTGAGCCAGGAATGAATGTTCTTTTGCACGCAGCTGCAGGTGGGGTTGGATTAATAACAAGTCAATGGTTAAATCATCTCGGCGCAACAGTTATAGGAACTGTTGGTAGCAAAGAAAAGGCCAAACTAGCCTCAGAAAACGGCGTTCATCATGTAATAAATTATAATGAAGAAAACTTCGTGGAACGTGTCAAGGACATAACAGATGGAAAAGGGGTTCCAGTAGTTTACGATGGAGTGGGAAAAGACACCCTAACTGATTCAATGAAGTGTTTGTCTCCACTAGGTATGCTTGCTTGCTTTGGAAACGCGTCTGGAGCACCAGACCCAGTAAACATTATGGATCTTTCATCTTACGGTTCAATTTTTATTACCCGTCCAATGTTGTTCCATTATACGGCCACCAGACAGGCATTAGAAGAATGCGCAAACGACTTGTTTGAAGTGATTAACAGTGGTGCTGTAAAAATTGGTATCAACCAAACTTACCCGCTAAAAGACACAGCACAAGCACATAAAGATCTAGAAGGAAGAAAAACAACTGGTTCTACAGTACTAATTCCCTAGACAAGAAAATAGAAGTAAGACAAACGTGAACAAAAAAAGTTTAATAAAAACATTAGAAAACTTGAGAGAAGAGATAATTCTGGCACAAGAGAACAACCAATTATCTACCCAGCCCGTAGAATTAGATCAACAGCGAATAGGTCGCTTATCTAGAATAGATGCTTTGCAGGTCCAAGAAGTAGCAAAAAACGCTGAACGTCGTCGAGATGCTGAACTACGAAAAGTAGAAGCAGCAATTAAACGACTACAAACAGGAGAGTATGGATCGTGTTTAATGTGTGGTGATCAGATCGAAAAGCGTAGATTGATACTAGACCCTGCTATACCAACCTGCCTAATTTGTGCAAAAAATCTTAGCACCTAGAATTATTGATTCATTGAATCGAAAAAATCGTTATTAGTTTTGGATTGTTTCATCTTATCAAGAAGGAACTCCATTCCGTCAACGACTCCCATAGGCATTAAAATTCGTCTCAGCATCCACATTTTAGAAAGTGTATCACGTTCTACAAGGAGCTCTTCTTTTCTGGTGCCCGATTTAGTTATATCGATTGACGGCCACGTTCGTTTATCAGCAAGCTTTCGATCAAGTATTATTTCCGAATTACCAGTTCCCTTGAATTCTTCAAATATTACCTCATCCATTCGTGAACCAGTTTCAATTAGCGCAGTGGATATAATAGTCAAAGATCCTCCTTCTTCAATGTTTCTTGCCGCACCAAAGAATCGTTTGGGTCTCTGGAGCGCGTTCGCATCAACACCACCTGTGAGCACCTTTCCAGAAGAGGGCACGACAGTATTATAGGCTCTGGCTAATCTTGTTATTGAATCTAACAAAATAACTACATCTCTTTTGTGTTCAACCAGTCTTTTAGCTTTCGCTATTACCATCTCTGCTACTTGAACGTGTCTCGACGCTGGCTCGTCAAATGTGGATGCTATTACCTCTCCACGTACCGTTCTCTGCATATCCGTTACCTCTTCCGGACGTTCGTCAATTAATAAAACCAACAAGTAAACATCTGGGTGATTTGCCATTATGGCTTTAGCAACATTTTGCATCATCACAGTTTTGCCTGTACGTGGTGGGGCCACAAGTAACGCTCTCTGACCTTTCCCAAGTGGTGCAACTATATCAATTACGCGAAGGGTAGGATCTTTATTTTCGCTTAATTCTAACTCTAGTGATATTTTTTCTTCTGGGTAAAGTGGAGTTAAATTGTCAAAATTTATGCGGGTTCTTGTTTGTTCTGCGTTATCGAAATTCACCTTGTTTGTTTTAAGCAGTGCAAAATATCGTTCTCCCTCTTTTGGTGCCCGTATTTCACCCTCAACTGTATCGCCAGTTCTCAACGCAAACCTGCGCACCTGGCTGGGTGATACATATATGTCATCAGGTCCAGGCAGATAGTTTGCTTCCGGTGATCTGAGAAAGCCAAACCCATCCTGTAAAACTTCCAAAACCCCACCACCGTGAATAGGAACACCACTTTCAGCGAGCGCTTTGAGAATGCCGAACATCATGTCCTGTGTCCGAAGATTGCTTGCCCCTTCAACTTCTAATTCTTCAGCAAATGCTAGAAGATCACTTGGGGTCTTTTGCTTAAGTTCTTGTAAGTCCATTAACCTTTACCGAAATGTGAGAATACCATCAGAAAAAAATTAGTTGAAATAATTAGAGAGTTTTACAAACATGCCTAGGAGTACTTTGCACTAAACGCTCTTGAGGTATTTTGCCAACAGCTATAATTAGCCTTAGTCGACAAGTATGGAAGGATTAAACGCCACAGACTCCACATCCAAACGTCTAATAAAGAGCCAATTAGTAGCATCAAGCCCAGATGTCAAGCTCTGTGTTAACCATAACACAGATTATAAAAACTCAAAAAGGCTTAATAATAACCATTAAGACAATTATTATCATTAACATTGTTGGGATTTCATTTGCTATGCGATAAGTTCTGGCACTGTGAACATTAGCATCAATCTCAAATGCCTTCTGCCAAATACCAAACTGCACATGAACCATAATCAAAATCCCCACACAAAAAACCTTTATCCATATCCATGAACTATACCAGTCCAACGATTCAGACCAAATAATCAGAGCTAATCCGAATAAAATTGAAAAAAACATGGCCGGGTTCATAATTCTCAAAAATAGCCTTCGTTCCATAACTTTAAACGTTTCACTTTGTAATGACCCAGGTTCCACATCACTATGATAAACAAATAACCTTGGCAGATAGAGCAACCCCGCCATCCACGCTATAATACTAATTATATGTAAAGCCTTCAAAATCGACAGAAAAAGATCCATTATTTACTATCTTTCTCTTTACAGGGGCACTGATCCCAGCCGTTTGGACAAATACGTTTTACATCTCCACTTAAAATAAAGTTTGATTCAGAATGAGCAACATCAACTAGGCGGGCTAGTCCATTAATAAATTCATTAGATATACTGACCGTAGGAACTCGAAAGAAGCTTTTCACTCCTGCCATCTCACTATATTTTTTATATTCGATATCTAGCTCCACAAGGGTTTCTGAGTGTTCTGAAACAAAAGCTATTGGGACTATAACTATACTTTTTCCATCGTCACCCGCCCGGGTTATTTCTTCCTCTGTTGAAGGACCAATCCACTCAAGGGGTCCAACACGGCTTTGATAACAAATAACCCAATCCAAATCTTTTACAGCAATTTCTTTTACAATTGCCTTAGCGGTTTGCTCTATTTGCCACTGATATGGATCACCCTTATTAATTATCTTTTGAGGCAAGCCATGCGCTGAAAATAGAATCCGTTTTTCTATAATATCGTCTAAATAATTAGTTTTTCTTATTAAAGAAACAATCGACTCTATAAATCCTTTTTCATAAGGATAGCAACAAATCGTTTTAGTGGGACAATTTAAACCTATTTTATCAACCGCTTTTTTCCAAACCTTAATAAATGAACCAACTGTTGTTGTTGAAAACTGCGGATAAAGGGGTAGTAAAATAATTTCATCGGGCTGAAAAGATTTAACTTGTTCAGCAACCTGATTTGCCATTGGATGCCAATATCTCATGGCCACAAAAGTTTTATAAACATGGTCTTTATCTTGCGATAAAGTGGTATTTAAAGCCTCTGCTTGTGCAATTGTGTTTTGGAGAAGGGGTGATCCGCCTCCTAAATGTTCATAAATTTCTTGTGCCAACTTAGCTCTACGACTTGATATTAGTTTTGCCAAAAACCATCTCAGGGGTGTTGGCAGATTAATAATCATGGGATCACTAAAAAGATTAAAAAGGAAACTTTTTATATCTTCTTTTTTTTCAGGACCTCCTAAATTATAAACAACAACCGCAATTTTCATCCTTTCCCTCCAGAGCGGATAAAATTTGCAAGAATTTCAACATTTTCTGGCGGAGTTTCAGGGATAATTCCATGACCTAAATTAAAAATAAAAGGTCCTTTATTTAAGGTGTTTATAATATTACTTGTACTATTTAGCATTGAATTACCGCCCACCAATAACGCTATTGGGTCTAGATTTCCCTGAATTGCAAATTTAGGTTGTAGGCAGTTTGCTGCAAATTTAGGGGATACAGAACTATCAATACTTAAACAGTTAACACCTGTTTCCTCAGCATAATGTGATATAGCTGTTCCTATGCCTTTTGGAAATCCAATAAATTTAGTTTTCGGTTTTATCTGTCTAACACGGTTTATTATCCTCTGTGTTGGTTCAATAATTAATTTTTGAAACTGATCCGCTGGTACTACACTTGCCCAAGTGTCGAATAATTGTATTACGTCAGCCCCTGATTCTACTTGCCCAACTATATAATCACATGTGCTATCTACTATTAAATTAATAAGTTTACTAAAGCTATTAGGATCATTTCGAGCCCATTTCTTAATAGAAACAAAATTTCTACTAGTGCCTCCCTCTACCATGTAAGTTGCCACAGTCCAGGGAGAACCAGCAAACCCTATCAATGCAACATCCTCAGGAAGTTTTTCCTTAACTAACTTTACGGTTTCAAATATTGGACTAAGTTTTTTATCACAATTTATGAGTGATAAACCTTTTAAATCTTTGGTTGTCCTAACAGGATTTAAACAAGGACCAATACTTTCTTTAAATTCTACCATTTGACCTAATGCGTGCGGAATAACAAGAATATCAGAAAACAAGATAGCTGCATCCGGATGAAACCGATGAACTGGTTGAAGTGTTATCTCGGCAGCAATTTCGGGTTGATAACAGAGATCGAGAAATGAAGTAGTACGTTTTCGAATATCTCTATATTCTGGTAGATAACGTCCTGCTTGACGCATAAACCAAAATGGTGGTCTGGGTAAGATTTTTCCTTCAAGAGATAATAAAATGAGTTTAGACAATTTCTATATTTCTTTTTTTTAATCAAAGTTAGTAAATTTATTTAACTATGTATTATGCGTCTGAAAATTCTTTTTTCTAGGTTTAAATCATTAATATAAAATTAATTAGTTATGTTTGTTGTTGTAGTAATGCTTTGAAAAATGGGATTTAAATTTTATCCTCATACATGATTTATATATGAATAGGTTTTCATTAGATCTTACTTTTTGTGGACAATTTATCTAAGCCTAAGAATTGTATGATATTATTATGATTATATTTGATGGGTGACATGAGGATATTCGTGTGGATAAGATAATAAATAAATTTGATCCACACATGGTTAAAGGTTTTGTTCTCCTGAGTATGAAACTGTTAATTATAAAGTTCTATTACTGAATAATATTTTTGAAACTCAACATTTATTGAGTTATCTACATTATCTAAAAATTTTCAACAGGGAATAAATCGATGGCGAAACAATTTTCGACATCCGACTATAATCAAAATCAGTCTTTTGACTTTCATCTGGTTTCGGATTCCACAGGAGAAACTATTCATTCTGTTGCTCGTGCATGTTTAGTTCAATTTGAAGATGTTGAGCCCGTAGAACATGTTTGGCCAATGGCAAGGACGAAGCATGCTATGAAAGTTGTCTTGGAAGCAATCGAAGCGAAGCCAGGTCCAGTTATGTTTACTTTAGTTGATGAAACACTACGGGAACAACTAAGAGATGGATGCAGGCGTCTCAAATTACCATGCATATCTGTTCTTGATCCAGTAATTGCGGCTTTGGGACAATTCTTGGGCGCACAACCTATTCACAGAATTGGTGGCCAACATGAAATGGATGCCGAGTATTTTCACAGGATAGAGGCAATGGATTGGGCTTTAGCTCATGATGATGGCCAAAGGGCCGAAGAATATGATGATTCTGACGTCATATTGGTGGGTGTGTCGAGAACTTCCAAAACTCCTACTTGTCTGTACTTAGCTAATCGTGGAGTAAGAGCAGTAAATGTTCCTTTTGTACCAGGAATTCCGTTACCAAAAATTCTTGATCAAGTAAAAAACGCAATTGTAATTGGGCTTACGAATGATCCTAAAAGACTTGTGGAACTGAGGCGTGCAAGATTGGCTATTCTCAAACAGGAAGGAGAAAACCCATATATAGACTTGGAACAAGTTAAGGCCGAAATAACTCAGGCGCGGCGATATTTTAACGAAAAAAACTGGCCTGTTATTGATGTAACGAGACGGTCTATAGAGGAAACAGCGGCAGCCGTAATGGCTCAATTGTCAAGGCATGAAGAAAATAGAGTTAAATAACTTTTTTAAATATGACTTCTGAACAAATACAATCACATTCCTCCGTAATACTTGCTTCTAAAAGCAAAATTAGAACGAGACTGTTAAATTCAGCTGGAGTAAAGCATACAGTGTTTTCCAGCGAAATAGATGAAAGTGAAATTAAATTTAGGTTAAAAAAAGAAAAGGTGGTTCCTGTTAGAATTGCTAGCATTTTAGCAGAGAAGAAAGCTGAAAAAATATCTTTATTACATCCAAATTCTCTAGTTGTAGGGGTTGACCAGATTCTTGATTGTGAGGGTGTTATATTTGATAAACCCAAAAATCTTGATGAAGCACGAAATCACTTAATGGTTTTACGGGGTCGCAATCATAAATTGCTGGTTAGTGTCTGTTTAGCTCAATATGGGATAAAAATTTGGAGTTACGAAAGTGAAGCTACTTTAGAAATGCGACATTTGAGTGATGATTACATTGATTGGTATATACGTAATATGGGCGAAGAGGCCTGTCAGACTGTTGGGGCCTATAAGATAGAGGGGCTAGGTGCTCAACTATTTTCAAAAATTGAGGGTGACTATTTTTCTATTCTTGGTATTCCTTTACTCTCTTTGCTCACTGAGTTACGGCAACACGGTGTAATATTAAAATGAATAATGAAGAAAACATTTTTTTAAAAGCTGGAGTTATGGGTTTTCCCATTTCTCATTCTTTATCTCCTCGTTTACACAATTACTGGATTTCTAAATATAAAATTAATGGATTTTATGAAGCATTAGAAGTAAAAGCAGAATGCTTGTCTGAGGCTCTTTCCAGTCTCCGAGAATTAAATTTTATTGGTGTGAATTTAACACTTCCTTTAAAAGAAGAAGCATTGGCACTAGTTGATAGTGTTGATTCTGTTGCTCAACGGATAGGGGCGATTAATACCATAAAAATTCAGGCTGATGGTAGTTTGTATGGTATGAATTCTGATGCATTCGGATTTATTGAAAACCTAAAAGAGAGTATCCCTGAAACATTGAGATCAGTATACCAAACACGTCCCGCAGTCCTTTTGGGTGCAGGGGGCGCTGCAAGGGCAATATGTGTGGCTTTATTGGATCTAGGGGTGCCAGAAATAAGAATTTTAAACCGTTCGCCTGAAAAAGCACATAAATTAGTTGATAACGTGCCAGGTCTTTCAAAAAAGTCCTCTGTTTATAGTTGGGATGATCGTTCAAATATTTTATCTGAATCAGGGCTTTTAATTAATTCTACAGTATTAGGAATGGTGGGGCAAAAAATACTAGATCTTGATCTAGAGAAGTTACCAGTGGACGCAGTAGTGAATGATATAGTTTATGCTCCATTAGAAACTGATCTTTTACGAAGGGCGCGCAAAAGGGGCAACAATGTTGTTGACGGTCTAGGCATGCTTTTGCACCAAGGAAGATTAGGTTTTCAAGAATGGTTTGGCGTAGATCCAACTGTCGACGATAATCTACGACAGGAAGTTTTATCATCGTTATGAAAATATGGAGGCCAGATTGTTAATTCTTGGGCTAACTGGATCTATAGGAATGGGCAAGTCAACTGCCGCTGATATGCTCCGAATACTCAATGTTCCTGTTCATGATTCTGATGCTATTGTTAGCAAACTTCTGGAAAGTGACAAAAAAGTCTACGAAAAAATTAGAAGACGATTTCCTAGCGTAATTGAACAAGGGGTTATTAAGAGGAAAAAACTGGGAGATATAGTTTTTTCAGACAATCAGTCGCGTGTAGACCTAGAAAATATTATTCATCCGTTTGTACGAATGTCAGCAAGGCGTTTCTTAAGATTTCACTCACTAAGGTCTGAAGCACTTGTTGTGCTTGACATACCCCTACTTTATGAGACGAAAGGCGAATTAAATGTTGACGCCGTTCTCGTGATGACAGCGCCTGAATTTATTAGAACACGAAGAGTGTTATCAAGAAGTGGAATGAGCATCAAAAAGTTTAAAGGCATTGTTGATAGTCAAATATCGGATAAAGAAAAATGTCGAAGAGCGGATTTTATTGTAGAGACGGGATTGGGGAAAGCACATACTTTTAGAAGTCTTAAAAGACTGGTAAAATATTTACGACTTGTTTCAAGCCGGACTTGACGTGGGAAATGAGAGATTTATATGAGAGAAATAGTACTTGATACAGAAACTACAGGCCTAGATCCTCAATCTGGCGATAGAGTTGTCGAAATTGGCTGTGTCGAGATCAACAATCATATGCCCACGGGGAAGTTTTTCCATGAATACATAAATCCAGAACGAGAAATGCCTGCATCCGCATTCGCTATTCATGGTTTGAGCACAGAATTTCTTGCCAATAAACCTAAATTTTCAGATATTTATGGATCTTTTGTAGAATTTATCAGCGATTCACCCCTGATAATTCATAATGCTGATTTTGATCTAAGATTCCTTGATGCAGAAATGATGATAATTGGAGCTCAACTAATCGATCGATCGCGTGCTCTGGACACAGTTTCCTTAGCACGTCGTAGATTTCCTGGTGCACAAGTAAGTCTGGATGCTCTTTGTCGTAGATTTCAGATAGATCTTTCCTCGAGAGAAAAGCATGGAGCTTTATTAGATGCTGAACTGTTAGCAGAAGTTTATCTATATCTTATGGGGGGAAGGCAACCAGGGTTAAATTTAAACGAAGATGGGAAAGAAAAGAAAAGCCAGACGTCACAAAGCTCTGAAATTATGGAAAGAAAGTCAAGATTACACGCACCGACATCTGAGGAAATAGAGGCACACGAAGAATTGGTAAATAGTATTAAGAATCCCATCTGGCGATTACGCCAATAATGATCATTTAGAGCTCGAATTCAAACTTTTGGTCTCCTTTACCATTTTTACTAGGCTCATTATTTGATTCAGGAGTCTCTTGGGCTTGTTGAGCTCGTTGTTGGAATAGAGACATAAAATCAACTGGATGTATCAAAAGCGGAGGATAGCCGCCCTCGCGAACGCACTCTGCAATGATAGCTCTTGCAAAGGGGAATAATAGTCTTGGGGCTTCAACATATAATAGGGGGGCTATATATTCTTCTGGTGTTTCGCCGATTGAAAACACTCCAGAATAGGATACTTCTGCCATAAAAAGATTAGTATCTTTAACCGTGCCCTCTGCACGTATGGTAAGCGTTACTTCGAATACCGAATCTTCCAGTTTATTTGCAGCAGTGTCTATTCCCACTTGTACATTTGGTTCGGCCTCTTGCTGCAGCAAGCTTTTAGGGGCATTAGGATTTTCAAAAGAGAGATCTTTAACGTATTGAGCGTTAACAACGAGCGTGGGTTGTGCGCTTTCGTTTGTCTGGGTTTCTTTTTCTTGCATTTTATTGTCTTCCTTTGACATAAATATATTTTTGTCAATTTATAAAATATAGTTATTTAAAACTCCATGTATCTGTAGATGATATTTATTTTTTATCATTATTTTTGTTTTCTTCGTCTATTATTTCGAACGCTTCTCCCTCAACAATAGGACCTGCTCCTTCTTTTACTTCGTGAGATTTATAATCAGCCATCTGTATTTTTATGCCCTTTGTATTTTGCAAGGTTTTCCATAAAAATCCTCCTAAAATTCCTCTTAAAGAAGGCACTAGTATAACGAAGCCTATTGTGTCGGTTAGAAAACCAGGGGTAAGGAGTAAAGCTCCAGAAAAAATAAGACATATACCCTCAAACAATTCTCTTATTGGTATTTGTTTTTTCTCAAGCTCAATTTGGGCTCTCTGAAGAGTGGATAAGCCCTGTTTTCGTATCAATAAGGTTCCAAGAATAGCAGTTATTATCACTATAACTATAGTAGGCCATAAACCTATTAGCCCGCCAACCTGTATAAATAGAGCTATTTCAACTAGTGGTATACCAATAAAAATAATAAGAATCCAGAAGCCCATTCTTGTTCTCTCGTGCTGTTATACTTATTTAGAGTAATAGATAGTAATTAATTTTCCAGTAATTCTTTTAATAGAAAAAACTTTCAAAATTGGCATATGATCATGTTTTAGTGTAAATGTTATATTTATTGTTTGAAGACTAATGTAAGAGAAGTATAAAACAGATTAAAGATTGTTACCAAAACTGATTTTTTGTTTTAAAAACACCCAATGATGGGAATTTAAAAAAGTATAGGAAATAGCGTGTCTCTCGATTTATTATTATTTGCAGCAGTTGCAGCTTTCTTGGTCTTTCGACTGCGTAGTGTACTGGGTAGAAGAATGGGCAATGAGCGTCCTCCTATGGGAACTGGTGAATCGCCAAACAATGCCAAATCTCAAACGGCTACAGATAATGCTAACGAAAAAAATGTAGTGGCTCTTCCTGATAGGAAGCCTGATGATCCTTTTATAGAACAAGCTGTCGGGGCTTTAGGAGAAAATCTGAGGGAAATTAGAAAATCCGATTCGCACTTTAATACTGTAAAGTTTATAGAGGGGGCTAGGGGTGCATTTGAGATGATTGTTACATCATTCGCCACTGGTGACACAGATACTTTAAAGCCCTTATTAAGTGATGAAGTGTATGATAATTTTTCTAAAGCCATAAAAGAAAGAAGCGATATAGGAGCTTCTATGGAAATGACACTAGTTGGCATTCAAGAAAGCGATATAATAGAGGCATCAATGGATGGTGCGGTTGCTTTTGTAACTACTAAATTTGTTTCGGAACAAATAGAAGTGACATATAATGCTTCAGGAGAAATCAGTGAAGGTGATCCCACTCAGGTAACTACTGTAACTGACATTTGGACGTTTGCGAGAAACACCAGATCCAGAAACCCAAATTGGACCTTGGTTGCGACAGAGGCACCTAATTAATAAAATAAAAGTTTTTTCTAATGATTGGGTCTCTCGAAGGTTTTTTTAACTTGTGGCTATGCAGATGGGAAAGAAAACCCTTTATATCCGCGACTTCTTGAGGAAATGTAGGTAAACGCATTAATAGTATATTTATAACTTTTGTTACTTGGCCTTCTGCCATAAAAAAAGCTGTGTTTTTGTTTTGCGGGTACTATAATTTGGTTATTTAACGGCGAGTTGTTCATATGGAAAAGCCCCAAGTTGCATTATTTGTTACCTGTTTGGTCGATTTGTTTCGACCCTCTGTAGGCTTTGCTTCCATTAAGCTTTTGGAAGATTCCGGTTGTTTTGTGGAGGTGCCTCAGCTGCAATCATGTTGCGGTCAACCTGCTTACAATACTGGTGATTTAGATGAGACAAAAAAAATTGCTAAACAAGTAATAGAAACATTTGAAAGTTATGATTACGTTATTGTTCCATCAGGCTCATGTGCTGGAATGCTACGTCATCACTATCCTATGATATTCACTAACGATAATGAATGGCTCGAGAGAGCTAACAAATTAGCAGAACGTTCTTATGAACTGTTGTCATTTTTAACGGATGTTTTAAAAGTTGATGCTATTGAAAGCGATTTTAAAGGCATTGTTACTTATCATGATAGTTGTTCTGGCTTGCGCGAATTATCGATTTATGAGCAACCCAGGAAACTAATGGGTAAACTAGAAGACTTACATCTAAGGGAATTGCCAGATTCTAATGTATGCTGTGGATTTGGAGGAACCTTCTGCGTCAAATATGCAGATATATCTGACCGAATGGTTGAGAATAAAGTAAATCAAATTATCGATACAGGAGCTCAAACACTTCTCTCAGGAGACCTGGGATGTTTGATGAATATAGCAGGTAAACTTCAAAGGATGGGGTCTAGATTGGAGGTGCGTCATGTAGCAGAGGTTTTAGCTGGGATGACACAAGGACCAGCTATAGGCGAGCCCAATAGGGACTAGATTTTACTAATGGTTGAAACTTTACCTAAACAGTTCAAGAAAAATGCTTCTCGTCAATTAGCTGATGAGGATTTAAGAAAAGCCCTAACTAAAAGTAAGGGTCATTTTACTGGCGGACGCCAGAAAGCTATGGACAACCTTCCGGAGTTTGATTCATTAAGAGATCAAGCTAGAGAGATTAAAGACCACGTTCTTGAGAATCTTGACTTTTATCTTGAGGAATATGAACGCAAAGTAATCTCAACTGGTGGCAAGGTTCATTGGGCATCAACAAAAGAAGATGTACAAAAAACAGTACTAGAAATATGTCGTTCAGTTAACGCTACTTCCGTTAATAAAGGGAAATCAATGATTGGGGAGGAGTGCGATATCAACGAGGCTCTTGAGAGTTCAGGAATTAGAGCTGTAGAGACTGATTTGGGAGAGTACATCATTCAAATACGGGATGAACGTCCTTCTCATATTATAGCACCTGCGGTGCATCTTACTAAATCTCAAGTCGAAAAAAGCTTTAGGGAGACTCATACTCATCTAGATCCCCAAAGAATTTTGGAAGAACCCCCTACTTTACTTGAAGAAGCAAGAACAGTTTTAAGAGAAAAATACTTTGAAGCACAAGTTGGCATAACAGGCGCTAACTTTTTGGTGGCTGAAACAGGATCTTCTATAATTGTTACTAATGAGGGAAATGGAGACTTATCACAATTACTACCAAAGGTTCACATAGTTTTAGCTAGCATAGAGAAAATAGTTCCATCTTTGGAGGATGCATCGACATTACTCAGAGTCTTGGCTCGATCTGCGACGGGACAAGAATTTAGCGTTTATACGACAGTCTCGACTGGCCCGAGACGAAAAGCTGACCCGGATGGCCCTGAAGAATATCATGTGATATTGCTAGATAACGGACGCACAAATATGCTTGGTACTGAGTTTCAGGATATGTTGCGGTGCATTAGATGTGGGGCTTGTATGAATCACTGTCCGGTCTATCAATCCGTTGGGGGGCATGCATATGGTTGGGTTTATCCCGGACCGATGGGGGCAGTACTTACGCCGAGCCTGTTAGGCGTTGATGAGGCTGGCCATCTTCCCAACGCTTCGACCTTCTGTGGGCGCTGTGAAGAAGTTTGTCCTGTTAGGATACCACTGCCCAAATTAATGAGACATTGGAGACAACGCGAGTTTGAGAGTCATTTAACACCAAAGTTTGCCCGTTATGGCATAAAGCTCTGGGCTTACTTGGTGAAGAGGCCCAGTATCTATAGAAGGGTTATGGGCTTTCAAGTGAATTTATTGTTTCGACTGGGAAAACGTAAGGGGAGATTCTCCAGCCTGCCATTTGCAGGTGGTTGGACAAAATACAGAGAGTTTCCTGCCCCTGAGGGCAAAACATTTCAGCAGCTTTGGTCGGAATCTTCCAATGAGTGAGCAGCGCCAAACTATTTTAAATAATGTTAGAAGGTCCCTGGGACGTTCAGGGCCTCTGGATAAAGAAAAGATTGCAGCTTTGAAAGATCGTATAAGTACTCCAAAGCGAAATCTCATACCCCAAAGGACATCTCTAACTTCTTCAGATTTAATTACTTTATTTAAGGATATGGCCGAAGGTGTTTTTGCTTCAGTTGAAGAAGTGGAAAGTTTAAATGATATACCGAGTGCAATAACAAATTATCTTAAAAAAGAAAATTTACCCTCTCAGGTGGTAATGTCTTCTGATCAAGTGCTGGACTCAATTCCTTGGGGAGAACAGCCATTATTAGGGATTAGCAATAGAACGCCCGAAAGAGATGATATGGTTAGTGTTACCTCCGCAGCAGCAGGTGTGGCTGAAACGGGCACACTTGCGATGTTTTCAGGTCCCGATCATCCTTCAACTTTAAATTTTCTTCCGGAAACCCATGTTGTGGTTTTACCAAAAGATCGTATTACTAAAAATTATGAAGATGTTTGGGATATGATTCGTAATAACAATGCGATGGGAGATCCCAGCCAAAAAAAGGATATGCCCCGCACCGTAAATTTTATTACCGGACCTTCCCGTTCTGGTGATATAGAACAGACCCTATTATTAGGCGCCCATGGCCCTAGGCGATTACATATCATTTTGGTTGAGTCAGATTGACGATCATAATCGAAAGTTATCAGGTGAATAAGCGATTAAAAGTAGGAAAAATGGACAGCAGTGAGCAGGATTTATTTGAACGCACAATGGTTGGAGTGAGGCCGCTAAAAAAAAAGACGACCCATAAAAAGGCTAATCCTATTAAGAATGCTTCAAATAATTCAAAGACTAAGTTTATTAAAAAAACTGACTTTAGTGTTCATGAAAAGCCAATATCACACAGAAAAGGCTTAATAAATTTAGATCCGTTGAGCGCTGAAAAAGTGTCAGGGGTAGATAAGCGAACTGTCGAGAGAATGAGGAGAGGTAAGCTTCCAATTGACGCTCGCCTTGACCTACATGGCGAGTACCAAGCGACAGCTGAAGCTAGATTAGAGTCATTTATCATAGATTGTTTTGAGGCTGGCTGTCGTTTAGTTTTGGTGATTACTGGAAAGGGGCTTACCAGCAATAGTACAGGTGTACTACGCAAACGATTGCCGGACTGGCTTAATAAACCAAAGTGTCGTGAAGTTACCTTATCGTTTTGCGCCGCTAGGCCTGAACATGGCGGCGAGGGAGCATTTTATATATTATTAAGAAGAAAAAGGCACAGACGGAAGTGACCCCATTTGGTAAGAAGATGAGAATCTTGCGTTTGTCTACAGGAGTTAGTTTGAAGCAACTGGCTCAAGATTTACAACTATCAGCGTCGTATCTTTCTTCATTAGAGCGAGGTCACAGAGGAAGACCATCGGAAGCATTGGTTGTTCAAATATGTGAGTATTTTAATTTAATTTGGGATGATTTTGAAGAGATGAAACGCCTAGCTTCATTATCCCATCCTAGGGCCGTTGTGGACACAAGAGGTATGGGCCATAAACACACAGAACTGGCCAATCAACTGGCACTAAGTATTGGAACACTCAGTGAATCAGAGGTCGAGGAAGTTTTGCGCTACTTACGTAGATTTCAGTTAAAAAATCAATAGCCTAGTCTGGTTTTATATTTTCCACAGAGTTTGTCCTTAGTCAAACATTGCGACGGCTCGAATAAAGCCTGCTGAAGCGGATTTTATTTTCCAAGGAAAGCAGCTTACCGTAAATCCTTTATCAGGAAGCGTCTCTAAGTTTAATAATTTTTCCATGTGGCAATATGGTTGTTCAATACCCGCCCAGTGTCCCTGCCAAACTTTGCTCGCATCTTTGTTCTTCTTCCATTCTTCTTTGGCGAATTTAAAAGGCGCGTCCCAACCCCATGCGTCTATTCCTGTAACGCGAACTCCATGTTCTTGTGTTAGGTATAAAGTGGCTTCCTTTCCCATGCCAATACCATGATCCAAATATTCATTGGTTCCATAATATTCGCTAGCTTTTGTATTAACTAGAACAATGTCTAAAGGTTGCAACTCGTAATCTATTCGCTTCAGTTCCGCGTCTATGTCTTCAGGTTGCACGATATAACCGTCTGGCATTTCTCTAAAATCAAACTTTATCCCTGGACGAAAAAACCAATCCAAGGGGAGTTCGTCTATTGTTTGCATAGGATTGCCGTCTTTATCATGAGAATGATAGTGCCAAGGTGCATCAATATGCGTGCCATTATGGGTTGTTAATTTTATAACTTCCCACGCCCAGCCTTCAGCGCTGGGAAGATCTGAAGCGCTCATACCCTCAAAAAAATTTGCCATAGATTCAGCATTTTCTTTTTGACTTACATACTCTATCTGAGGACGCATGATGTCTGGATCGACAATGTTATCGTTATCTAAGGGCATAGATATATCAACAATTTTTGATGGCATTTTCATTTTATTCTCCCAAAATCGAACACAGTTTTTAAATTAGATGTTTTATAATATAAACTTGGAAAGGTCCGCATTTTTGGCTAAATCTTCAACCCGTGTGCGTACCATCTCTTCGTTTATATCAATGGTCTCACCTTCTCTATCGGTGGCTGTGAAACTGATATCTTCTAAAAGACGCTCTATTACTGTATGGAGGCGACGAGCTCCAATATTCTCTATACTCTGGTTAATCTCAGCACTTAAATCTGCAATAGCGTCTATTGAATCTTCTGAGAAGTTCAGTGTTACCCCTTCAGTATTTAGAAGAGCAATAGATTGACGAATAAGACTATTCTCAGGTTCCCTTAATATGCGCCCAAAATCATCTCGAGTAAGAGCTTTTAAGGTCACACGAATAGGTAAACGACCTTGAAGTTCAGGTAGTAGATCAGACGGCTTTGCCAAATGAAATGCTCCTGAGGCGATAAACAAGATATGATCAGTTTTAACTGCGCCATGCTTTGTTGCCACAGTAGTGCCTTCGATTAGAGGTAAAAGATCTCTTTGTACACCCTCACGACTGACGTCTCCGCCGCCTGCTCTTTCATTGCGAACGCTTATTTTGTCAATTTCATCGAGGAAAACAATGCCGTTGTTTTCTACTGAATTAAGGGCCTCTTTGATAATTTTGTCGTCATCTAAAAGTTTGTCCGATTCATCGGCCATTAAAACTTCATAGCTTTCTGATACAGTCATTTTTCTCGATGAAGATTTTTGTCCGAAGGCCTTACCTAGCATATCATTAAAATTAATCATTCCCATTTGCGAACCAGGCATGCCAGGTATATCAATCGTTGGCATTTGCAAACCTCCACTATCTGCAACCTCTATCTCTATTTCCCTGTCGTCTAGTTCACCTCGCCTAAGTTTTTCACGAAATGAGTGGCGTGTTGATTCGCTAGCACTGTCCCCGACTAAAGCATCCAGCACTCTTTGTTCAGCATTAACTTCTGCTTGGGCCTGCACTTCTTTTCTTCGTTGTTCCCGAGTCATCATTATTGACTGCTCAACTAGATCCCGGACTATCGACTCAACATCTCGCCCGACATATCCAACTTCTGTAAATTTTGTTGCTTCAACCTTGATAAATGGAGCATCTGCTAATTTAGCAAGCCGTCGAGAAATTTCCGTTTTACCAACACCGGTGGGCCCTATCATCAGAATGTTCTTAGGTAAAACTTCCTCTTTAAGGTCATCTGTTAGCTGTTGTCGTCGCCATCTATTTCTTAAGGCAACAGCTACGGCTCGTTTAGCTTCATTTTGGCCGACGATAAAACGATCAAGCTCAGAAACGATTTCGCGTGGAGAAAAATTAGTCATAGGCCCTCAATCGTAATATTAGTATTTGTATAGACACATATATCGGAGGCAATAGACATAGCTCTTTTTGCGATGTCTCTGGCACTAAGATCTTTTTGATCTATTAAAGAACGGGCAGCTGCTAATGCATAATTTCCGCCTGAACCAATGGCGATTATGCCATCATCTGGCTCTAGTACGTCACCTGTCCCGGTAAGCACCAGCGACGTTTCTTTATCTACAACAGCCATCATTGCCTCTAGTCTGCGAAGATACCGGTCCGTTCTCCAGTCTTTTGCCATTTCTACGCAAGCGCGTGTTAATTGTCCTGGATGTTGTTCTAGCTTAGCTTCAAGTCGCTCAAACAATGCGAATGCATCTGCTGTGGCCCCAGCGAAACCTGCTATAACGCTGCCGTCACTTAGTAAACGAACTTTTCGCGCTTTAGATTTAATTACCGTTGATCCTAGTGTAACTTGGCCATCACCGGCAACTACCACTTCATTATCCTTTCGAACTGATAATATAGTTGTTCCGTGCCATTGTTCTTCGTTATAAATCTTATTAGGCGTATACATTAATCAAATCATCCGTTATTTGATGTAAATTATTAGTTAATTCTATTTATAATTTTATGTTTGTTAAAAAGTATACCAAAGTGTTCCTATAATTTGGGTCTTTGCACCCAGTCTTCAAGACCATTACTTTAATCTAGTAATAGTGGTATTGAAAAACAGTCCCTGTTATTTAGTCATTTGACCATTGTCCGCTATGATCCTGCAGGAGTTTTTAATGAGTACCGAAAAAAAGTCTAAAAACATTAACAAACTAGAACGTGAGGCTAGTATAACTAGGCAAACTAGAGAAACGGAAATATCAGTTTCGTTAAATTTGGACGGTATTGGCGAATACGATATTGATACTGGTATTGGTTTTTTAGATCATATGTTGGAACAACTGTCTCGCCACAGTTTAATAGATCTTCGTGTTCGCGCAACAGGAGACATACATATAGATTTTCATCACACTACTGAAGATAGTGGTTATGCAGTTGGAGAGGCAATAAGTAAAGCTCTTGGTGATCGAAGAGGTATTAGTCGATATGGCGACGCGTTAGTGCCTATGGACGAGACATTGACAAGGGTCGCTCTAGATGCGTCAAACCGGCCTTATCTAGTTTATCGAGTTCCGTTTTCCCGACCAAAACTTGGAAATATGGACACAGAATTATTTCAGGAATGGTTCCGTGCTTTTGCTCAAAGTGCTGGTCTAAATTTGCACGTAGAAGTTTTATATGGTGAAAACAATCACCATATGATCGAATCTTGTTATAAAGGATTAGCGAGATGTCTGCGGCAGGCTATTGAAATTGATAGTCGCCGATCTGGAGATGTCCCATCTACAAAGGGCGTTTTGGGAAATTCTACGTAGGTCATTACAAAAAACGAAATCCCATAAGGCTCTATAGTTCACCTATTGGCCCATCATAATAAACCTGAATGTATTAAAGTGAAAAAATATTTTAAACATATCCAATTCTTTAGAGAGAATAGTCGGCGGTCTTAGTATGAAAGTTTACACGGCTCATACCGCACCTTGGTCAACGGAAAACGATGAAGGTCTTGTTTTGATTAAGGAGGGCTTTAATTGGGCTGCTTTTTTCTTCGGCCCAATTTGGGCTTTATCGCACAGATTATGGATTATGGCATTAATAATTCTTTCAGGATATTTTTTGATCAATCTAGGTGGTAGTTTTGTAGACTTAGGATCTAAGACTACCGTGATAGTACAATTCACTTTTTCTTTTTGTTTGGGTTTGTGGGGAAATGATTGCCACCGATGGGTTCTCATGCGTCAGGGCTACATTTTAAAGGCCGTTGCCACTGGAGCTAAAATTGAAGATGTTGAAAGGGCATATTTCAACAAATTACAACAGAATATGTTGTAGGATGAAGATATGCAAAAAGTTGTAATTATTGATTATGGTTCAGGCAACCTTCGCTCTGCGGCAAAAGCCTTTGAAAGAATGAACTCGGAGTTAGGACTCAAATATACAATTGAAGTCTCTTCGCAGACCGAGACTGTAATGAGTGCTGATAGAGTGGTTCTGCCTGGAGTGGGGTCCTTCCCTGACTGTTATGTGGGAGTAAATAAACAAGAGGGTTTACTGGAAGCTTTAAACGAAATTGTAATTGAAAAAGCCCGCCCTTTTTTAGGTATTTGTGTAGGGATGCAACTCATGGCCTCAAAAGGCTACGAGAATGGAGAAACTAGCGGATTTGATTGGATAGAAGGGGATGTAATTGCTATTAAGAGATCAGATGACCAAGTTAAAATTCCTCACATGGGCTGGAATGAGCTGGATATAACGGAGACGAACCATTTAGTTCTTGAAAATTTGTGTAACATAGGACAGAAACCTCATGTATATTTTGTGCATAGTTTTCATATGGTTCCAAAAAAATCAGATCATATTTTAGCTGTTACAGAATATGGTCAGAGAGTGACTGCTATTGTTGGCAAAGATAATATGATCGGCACACAGTTTCATCCCGAAAAGAGTCAAAAGACTGGTCTACAATTAATTGCTAATTTTTTACAGTGGTCGCCATAATATAGGAATAATTTGGTTCTATAACTATGGTTGAAATTCGCGTTGATAGATTGTCAGAGTTTCGTGGTAATGACCTTGCCGATTTGTGTGATGCGGCGGAAGCAGCCATTACAGCGGGTGGTGGTTTTGGCTGGTTAAAACCGCCACGTCGAGAAATCATGGAGTCCTATTGGCGTGGCACGTTGCTAGTTCCTGGCAGGACTGTTTTTGCTGGCAGATTGGACGGCGTTATTGCGGGTTCTGCGCAGCTAAATAGACCACGTTCGAATGCAGAGGCACAATCATTTACTGTAACAGTAAGCACTTTTTTTCTGGCTCCTTGGGCAAGGGGTCACAGTTTAGCTCCCGCAATTCTTGAGTCCTGTGAAGATTTGGCTCGACGTGAGGCGTATACGGTTCTTAATCTGGATGTTCGCGAGACGCAAGAGAGAGCTATTCAAATATTTGAAGAAAGTGGATATACCAGGTGGGGCGTTCATCCAAAATATGCTCGACTGTCTGGAGAATATATTCGAGGTTTGTATTACACGAAGGACTTATAGAAAAAATGATTTTTTTTCCAGCGATTGACTTAAAAGATGGCAAGTGTGTTCGTTTGTTGCGAGGCGATATGCAGAAAGCGACCGTATTTAATACTGACCCTGCCAACCAGGCACGATCATTTTTTAAGGCTGGAGCAGAATGGATACATGTGGTTGATTTGAACGGGGCATTTTCAGGTAAACCTATCAATGGATCAGCGGTAAATGATATTTTAACGGTGGCAAAAGAAAATAAGGCTTTTATTCAGTTAGGGGGGGGCATAAGAAATTTATCTGTTATAGAAAACTGGCTTTCATCAGGGGTTAGTAGAGTTGTGTTAGGTACAGCGGCCGTTAAGAATCCCGAATTGGTTAAAAACGCTTGCCGTCATTTTCCAGGCCATATCGCGGTAGGAATTGACGCACGTAATGGTAAAGTAGCAGTTGAGGGATGGTCGGAAGCGGCTGAGCTGAATGCTTCAGAATTAGGAATAAGATTTGAAAACGAGGGCGTTGAAGCCATAATATACACGGATATAGAGCGCGATGGCGCCTTAGGCGGAGTAAATGTTTCCTCCACGGTCGACCTTGCAAAGGTCCTGACGACGCCAATAATTGCATCTGGTGGTATTTCGTCGCTCAGAGATTTACAAAAGTTATTGCCATATGAATCAGCAGGGATAGCAGGAGTTATTTCAGGTATGGCTATATATGATGGAAGGTTAAATCTTAAAGAAGCTTTAGACCTTTTGAGAGATAACGTGAATGCTTAAAATAAGAATTATACCATGTCTTGATGTTAAAGAAGGGCGTGTGGTTAAGGGCGTTAACTTTATAGGTCTACGAGACGCTGGGGATCCGGTCGAGCAAGCTAAGATTTATGATTTAGCGGGGGCAGATGAACTATGCTTCTTGGATATCACAGCATCTAGCGATAATAGGGAAATTATATATGATGTGGTAAGGCGCACTGCCGAGGCTTGTTTCATGCCGTTGACTGTTGGAGGGGGAGTTCGAAACATTAATAACATTAGGAGCTTGTTACTCGCTGGGGCGGACAAAGTTTCTATTAACACGGCTGCTGTCAAGGAACCTAATTTTGTTAAAGTGGCTTCCCAGAAATTTGGAAGCCAGTGCATAGTTGTTGCAATTGACGCTAAATCGGTTTTAGAAGGAAAGTGGGAGGTTTTTACTCACGGGGGAAGAAAAAAAACTGGAATAGATGCGATAAAGTGGGCGCAGAGAATGGAAGAATATGGAGCTGGAGAAATTCTTTTAACGTCTATGGATCGAGATGGTACACGAGCGGGTTTTGACGTAAACTTGACGAGAGCTATATCTGACAATGTATCGATACCAATTATTGCCTCAGGTGGAGTAGGAAATTTAGATCATTTAGTTGAGGGCGTTTCAAAAGGGCATGCTTCCGCAGTCCTGGCAGCTTCTATATTCCATTTCGGGGAATATTCAATATCAGAAGCTAAAGCGCATATGCATCATGCAGGAATACCGGTTAGACTGGAGAATTAAATTAGGGGATAAGGCTTATGAATAAAATAAACTCTGCTTTTTCTATTGATAGGCTTTTTAAAATAATTGAATCTCGAAAAAATGCTGAACCAACAGAATCATACACTGCCAAACTTTTAGCTGGTGGGACAAAACTTATAACGAAAAAGGTAAATGAAGAGGCTGTTGAAACAGTGGAAGCAGCTCTGAAAGAAGGACCTATAGCTGTAACTCGTGAAAGTGCAGATTTAATCTATCATTTATGTGTTTTATGGCTCGATCAGGGAATAAGTCCATCTGATGTTTTGGATGAATTGGAGCGTCGTGAAGGGACCTCTGGTTTGGTTGAGAAAGAATCACGAAAAAAAACAACTAATAAATGAGGGCGTGAATGGTATATGACGAGCAGAATGTTTTTTCAAAAATATTAAGAGGTGAGATTCCTGTTAATTCTGTTTACGAAGACGAATACGCTTTAGCGTTTGAAGATATAAATCCTCAGGCACCGGTTCATCTTTTAGTTATACCAAAAGGATCTTATGTTTCTTTAGATGACTTTACGATGAAGGCAAGTGAAAAAGAAGTCGCGGGTTTTTTTATGGCCGTAGGCCAAGTGGCGCGGGAGGCGGGCCTCAGTGAATCGGGCTATCGTATTTTAGCTAATCATGGGAATGATGCTAATCAAGAAGTTCCGCACTTCCATGTACATATTGTAGGTGGTAGAAATGTAGGAAAGATGATCAGTCTTAAAGATAATTAGTTGTGTTTTGTTCTTTAATATTGCCAAATGAACTAAATATTATTCTATATTAACAGGTGAAAAACAATGAATTACGAAAGCTTCTCTCTATCAGAGATGACACCGGCATGCGGAGGCATCATAGAAGGAATAGATCTCTCAAAGGAGTTAAGTAATTTTCAATTCGACGAAATTCATGAAGCATTACTTGATCGAACAGTAATTATATTTCGCAACCAAAAAATAAGTGCTGAGCAACAGGTTTCCTTTTCGAGACGTTTTGGGGAACCACAACCCGCGGCCGTGTCGGGGTTTGAAAAGAGTCCAGATTATCCCGAGATTGATATTCTAGAATATGATGTAGAGAATCCACCTCACGTGACACGCGATCTCTGGCACACAGATTTTGTGGGTCGTAAAAGACCTACACTCGGAACTGTTCTTTATGCAAAAGATATACCACCGGAAGGTGGGGACACCATATGGGTGAGCACAGTGGCTGCGTATGAGGCGCTATCTGAACGTATGAAAGTGCACTTAGATGGCTTATGGGCTTACCATGATTCTTATCAACCGTATGATGAGCATGTACGACCAGAAATGTGGGATGGAAAAGGCACTGATACTATTAAAGATGAAAGATCGAGTTATCGTCCGGCGCTGCATCCTATGGTTCGCACTCATCCAGTCACAGGGAAAAAAGGTTTATTTGTAAATGAATCTATGACTTCACTTATTAAGGATTTAGATAAACGTGAAAGTGATTTTTTGCTGCGATATCTTTTTGATTATCTAAAAACCCCAGAGTTCAGTTATCGCCATAAATGGCAAACCAATGATTTAGCAGTTTGGGATAATAGGTTGTCCCTTCATTATGCTCTATTTGACTATACAAAACATCGATTAATGCACCGTATAGTGATCCAGGGAGATATCCCCTTTTAAGAAACAATTTTATTGAAAAGTTTTAGGAGACGTTTATGAAGCTTGGTAGCAAGGATCTGATAGTAATTCATCCTGAGGATCTTGAATGGGAAGATGACACAGATCTGTTCACTTTGCCTGAAGGTGTCCAGATTAAGATGTTTTCTCATGATCCAGAAACCGGCAGACGTGATTTTTATGTCAGATTTCCTGCGGGTTATGTAGAACCCAGGCATACTCATAGAGGTTGGCACAGCAACCTGATAGTTGAGGGTGAGATGCACGTTGATGGTCAAGTCCTCAAAGCAGGGGACTATCTTTTTGGTCCTGGAGATGAGATTGCCCATGGGCCATTAAGTTATCCAATAGGATGTACCATTTTTACTTGTTTTTATGGACCTACGGAACACTCTCATTAGGCTAGATCTATTTAAGAGAATCCGAATAATTTTTTGGGGTTATCCGATAGTATCATTTTCCGGATGACGGGATCAGGTGTCCAATCAAGCATTAGATCTAAGAGCTCGCCATCATTAGGCATTGTTTCAAAATGATCAGGATGAGGCCAATCTGAGCCCCAAATCAATCTTTCTGGAGCACATTTAATTAAGGTTTGTGCAAAAGGAAGTGTGTCAGAGTATGGGAGTTGTTTTTCTGAAGTGAATCTGTTGGGGCCGGACAACTTGACCCAACAGCGACCAGTTTCGAGACATTCTAAAACTACCCTAAACCCGGGGGAATCTATGCCATTAATCGCAGGCTGCCACCCCATGTGGTCGATTACAAAGTTGCCAGGCGAGGCCAGCATAATATCTCGCCAAGCTAGAGCTTCTTCTTCACCACGAAACCAAAATTGGGGATGCCAGCCTAGCTCACCTATCCTGCTTATCATGTTTTTATTAATATCGGCTGACCATCTGAAGGCAAATCTGGCTCCAACCACTCCGGCTTTATCGAGAATTTCTAATTCTCCATCTGTTATATCCGGAGCAGGCATTGCGATACCACGAAATCTTTCGGGATCACGGCATAAGGCGTTAAGCATATACTCATAGCAATGCCCATGCATAAGGGATTGTACAATTACACCACGAGATATGCCTAATGTATCGTGTAATTTTATTAAGTCTTCGTAAGTGCTATCTTCCGCATCCATAGGTCGGTTTGGGTTAAACGGGAATCTTTCCTGAGGTCCATATATATGAAAATGTGTGTCACAAGCACCTGGGGGAGTTTTAAGCAATGGTTCTTTTGTGTTGCGAACGGGCGGTGGAGATAATTTTCGATCCATAATTCAGTTCCCTAGTAAGGAGTTAACAATAGAAAATATCTTATTTGATAAGCTTTTGATCTAAATACTATCTGATGAGGGCTTTATTTTTCAAAAAATTAATTTTAATATTAATTTTGTTAAAACTTTTCAAGTCTTCATAACAATTTGCATGTTCGCCTGATATGCACTCTAGTAGATGATTATGAGGCTTTACAAAAGGGAGAAATGATAATGGATGGAAGCGCACCAGTTGCAAAAATGCCTAAAACCGCAAAGGAGAGAGGAAAGATTGCTCCAGCGAAATTAGCCCATGTTGTTTTAAGAACGCCGCCAGAAAGAGCACATATGGTTTTAGACTGGTATAAGGTAGTCCTTGAGGGGGAAGCCATGTATGAAGCTGATTTCGGTGGATTCGTAACTTACGATGATGAGCATCATAGAATTGCTGTCTTGGGGTTTCCCGGTATAAAAGAACATATTGATGGTTATGCAGGCATGCACCACGTAGCATTCACATATGAAAGCCTAGCTGATCTGAGTCATACCTATTTCCGCCTAAAAGAAGAAAATATTCTGCCAGAGTTTTGTATTAATCATGGACCTACTACTTCAATGTATTATTTTGACCCAGATAAAAATCAGGTTGAGCTGCAGGTTGATAACGTACCGGAAGAAAAATTTGCTGAGTATTTTGACAATGGAGAGTTTTCAGCAAATCCCATTGGTATAAAGTTTGATCCAGAGGATTTATTTGGAAGACTTGAAGCTGGCGAAGCAGAAGAAGATTTATTGAAAAGACCAGAAGGCACCCCTCCTGATCTTAGTGAGTTTCCTGCCAACTAGAGCTATTTTTAAAGAAAAAAAGGCGGGATTATTCCCGCCTTTTTTATTAGGTTTAACTAAGCCGATGATTTCACTCTAGTTTCTATAGCATCCCAGATGAGACCCGAAATATTGATATTATCGAATCTATCTATTTCTTGGATACCGGTAGGTGACGTTACATTTATTTCGGTCAGATAGTCACCTATAACGTCTATCCCAACAAAGATTAGTCCTTGGTTTTTTAAATTGGGGCCTATTTGTTTACATATATGTTTTTCTCTATCGGTTAAATTAGTTTTTTCAGCCCTACCTCCGACGTGCATATTTGATCTTGCCTCTCCCAAGGCAGGCACCCGATTAATAGCGCCAACTGGTTCTCCTTCGACTAAGATAATTCTTTTGTCACCATTACGAACTTCAGGCAGGTAACGTTGGGCAATAATTGGCTCTTTACTGATGTCTGAAAACATTTCAAGTAATGCATTCAAGTTTTCGTCTTTTGGAGAAATATGAAATACCCCAGCTCCGCCGTTTCCATAAAGTGGTTTAATAATTATATCTTTTTGTTCAGTTCTAAATGATTTCACTTCGTCATGGTCAGATGTTATTAGGGTCGGGGGCATTAATCCTTTGTAATGTGTGGCGTAAAGCTTTTCTGGGGCATTACGAACAGAAATAGGATTATTAACCACCAATGTTTTGGGATGTATGTGCTCCAAAAGGTGGGTTGTTGTTATATAGGTCATATCAAAGGGAGGGTCTTGACGCATCAAGATGACGTCTGCTTTTGATAATTCAAGAACTTGTTCATCGTCTAATGTAAAATAATTCTTTTTATCTCTCCGAACAATTAAGGGGCGCACTTTTGCAATAAGGCTTCCGTTACGAAGACTCAGGCTTTTAGGGAGGTAATGATAAAGAATATGACCCCTTTCTAGGGCTTCTAAAGCTAGTGCAAAAGTTGAATCGCCATCAACATCAATTGATTCTATGGGGTCCATTTGAATAGCAACGGCCAAACTCATTAATGATCTCCCTAACAATGTTTCAATTCTTATAGCTGAACTGATTTAAACTAGAAAACCTGACACTATGGATAAGCTTTTTCCCAGTTTATCTTATTTTTGTGTAATCAGATAATAATTAGTTAAGGCGGTTGTGTAGTCCGCTTATCAATTCCTCTAAACGGGCTTTTTCCTGAGGCAAACAGCATAATTCATAACATTGTTCGAGCGACAAGATGGCTTCGCTTATTTTTCCAAGGTGATTATTCAAAACCCCTGCTTCATGCCAAAGGCCTGATAGGTTAGGGGCAAAACTAATCATGCTTTCAACTACAGATAGTGCTTCGCTTACTTGTTGAGTTTTTAGAAGTCTTATCTTTTTGTTGTTTTGTAATCTAATAAGAATTTCTCTGTTGCTAGCAATCTCATAATTATCAGTGGATAGTTCTGCATTTGAGCCAAGTGTCTTTTTTAAGAGTGCTCGCATTTCGAAAACTTCAATTCGTCTAGCGCTATCAAATGGATCAAATATAACCCTCTCACTTTCGTCTTCTATCCTCAGTAAAAAATGTCCTGGAAATTTTAGACCTTCGATGCTCCAGCCTAGCATTCTGGCTGAGTGCATATATAAAATTCCTAAAGCAATTGGTAGGCCTTTACGCCGGTCTATGACTCTTATCAGATTAGCATTCTGCAAAGAGTCATATGTATCTGTATCTCCTACGTAGCCATATTCGTTTGCAATTACTTCTCTGAGGGCTCCAAGTTTTGTGTTTGTATTATTACTTGTATAAGCTTTTTCTACGTCTACTGATAATTTACTCATGTGCGTCTTATAACGCTGAATAGAAATTAATGGCTCGTCTAAAACAGCTAGTAGTAGCGCAGTGTCACCAAGAGAAATCTCATTATCCTTTAGGCTGGCAATTTTTTCTAATTCTAGTGTAGGGTCCGCAGGAGATACGAGTGAACAGTGTTCCACTACTTTTTCCTTGTTTTCACAGAAGGCTGCTGAAGTCGCCTTGGGTCGTCAATTAAGAGAACATGACTGATGACACCTTTCACATCCGGAATATTTCGGGCGACCTGTTGTACTTTGTCTAGCTCCTCTTGGTTTTTGGCCACTCCAAGTAAGTAAATAATTCCTCCAACGGCGCGTGTTGAATAGTTAATTGAGTTTATTCCTTTGGCAAATAATAGAGCTGAGTCTAAGCGGGCGTTAATTAGTGCGTCTCTCGCAAACGTTTCAATGCCTGTTATTTTTTTTACTTGGATTTCATTAATTACTTCTCGAACCCCGTCAGGTTGCCAGGCCAAGAGCATTGCCTCGTCTGACATTTTGTCGTTAGGAACGTGTCCGGCAAGAAGCACGCGCCCTTCGTATATCTGCAGGCTGACTAAATTATATAGCTCTAATCCGGCTTTAAGCCATAAGTCATTAATTTGTATTCGTATTCCTGCGTCTTTAATTGTTCCTTTAACGCCTCGTTCTTCGGATGCTGCAACTCCAACCGTTGCGCCGGTACTCATTACCACACCAGTTGCTGTGCAAGCAGTCATGAGGGTGAAAGATATCAATAAGATTGTATAGAAAGATATATTTTGTCTGTTCCGTTTCATAAGGTCTGTTTTCGATGCTGTTAGAATTTGCGATATGGCAAACCTCTGTAAGCGGTTATTACTATCTGGTAAGTATACATGTTTTTTGGCCTGGCTAAAAGTTAAACATTTTGTTTGATCGCTTAAAACGCTAATATTTGATTAAAGTTCATAATTTAATATTAGATCTTGTTTAACGATACATTTTTTTTTGTTGATTCAGCAATTCGTATTATTTTTTAGATATTATTAGAGCCCTCTTATAGACTTCTCTTCTTGCCCTTCCAGACGTTTGAGCAACTACACTAACAGAATCTCTCAGTGTATTATTGACAAGCTCTTTTGTTATTAACCTATCAATTTCCTGGTCACTCATTTTTGTTGTTTTAAGAGAAGAGACAATTATTACTATCTCGCCTCTTGGTGCACCCTCAACGGTGAAATGGTCAGTTAGTTCGTTCAGTGGCCCTCTTTTTGTCTCTTCGAATTTTTTAGTTATTTCCCTCATTACTGCAGCGGGTCTATTACCAAGATATTCAGTCATATCATGAAGTGTTTCTATTAATCGTTGTGATGATTCATAGAACACTAATGTTGCTTGAATATTCTTTAACTCGTTTAAATATTTTTTTTCGCTCCCTTTTTTGTTGGTAGAAAGCCGATAAACAGAAATTTATCAGTAGGCAGACCTGCTATTGTGAGGGCAGCAACCGCTGCCACAGGGCCTGGGGCTGTAGTAATAGGAAGCTTATTTGATATTGCTTCTTGAACTAGTCTATAGCCAGGATCGGAAATTAATGGGGTGCCTGCATCACTAACTAATGCCACTATCTTGCCACTTTGTAGAAGTTTAATAAGTCGCGGTATTACTTTTTTAGCGTTATGGTCATTATACGAGGTGGTTGGCACCTTTATATTGTAGTGTGACAAAAGGCGACGAGTAACCCGGGTGTCTTCACAGGCCACGAGATCTGAATTACTAAGTACTTGTAGGGCTCGCAGTGTTATGTCTCCAAGGTTGCCTATAGGAGTAGCAACTATATGTAGACCTGGTTCCGTATCACCGTGCTCTAACAATTCATGTTTTTTAATTGATACGGTCATTATGATGCTCATGTTTTTTGTGTGACAAAAAAATAAATTATTTTTAAGGCGAATTAACTTGGTACCACGAATTTTAGAGTTTTATATAGATTTCATGAAAATAAATTTATTCTGGGCAATTTTGTTGCCCATTTGTCTCCTTTTTTCTGCATGTGAGCAGGAGAACCAATATAAGACCACACTCCCATCAAAACAAAAGGTGTCTGCTTCAATACAGGAGAAACAGAAAATAGAGATTACTAAACGACCAAAGATTAAAAAAGTCGTTAAGAATAACATAAAAATCGTAACTTCCCCAAAAGAGATGACTAAAAGTCACAGAAGTAAACCAGCTATAGTTTTACGGGCCACAAAAGATAATTTTAATAAATCAGGTAAAGTTACACTGGGAGTTCTTTTACCTCTGTCCGGTAAGGCGGCTCCATTAGGAAATGACTTACTTTTGGCAGCCCAGATGGCCCTGTTTGATTTGGCTGATCCTAATATTAGGCTAGTTGTCCGTGATACAAAAGGAGAGCCAGAAGCATCTAAATTAGCTGCAGGTGAAGTGATTAACGAAGGAGCACAAATTATACTAGGTCCTTTGTATACTAGTTCAGTTCTAGCTGTAGCTGGGGTTGCTAGGCCCCGTGAGGTGCCCGTTGTAGCATTTTCTAATAATAATGAAGTCGCTGGAAACGGTATTTATGTTATGGGGCTATCACCCGAGGATCAAATTCGAAGGGTTATCGACTACTCTGTTAAAAATAATATAAAACGATTTTCAGCATTAGCTCCTAATGATCTTTATGGTCGCAGAATGGTTAAGGCGCTTTACGAGGGCACACTGCCCGGTAATTATAATGTTGTATCTGTCGATTATTACGAAGATGAAATAGACAAGATTGTAGGTATAATTAAGAAATTAAGCCTTAATAGGCTCTATATAAATTCTAAGTTCCAAAAACATTCTTCAAGAAGTGGTAATAAAATAAAGTTATCGTCTCCACTGAACTTTCAAGCGCTAATATTACCAATGGATGCTAAAGAAGCACTTAGGATTGCTCCCCTTTTAGCGTTTTATGATGTAGATACCTCCAAAGTAAAGCTGTTAGGCACCTCTTTATGGGCTGATCCCGTTTTACGCACGGAACCCAGCTTAAATCATGCTTGGTATGCAGCTCCTGCAAATGAAGCCAGAAAATTCTTTAGAAGAAAATTTAATAAATTGTTTGGCCGTAATCCTGCACGGCAAGCAACGTTAGGTTATGACGCAACTGCGATGTCTATAGCTATTGCCCGTCTTACTACAAAAAATTCAATACCGCCAACAAGAATTTATTCGACTACTGCATTAACTTCTGAAAGAGGTTTTAGTGGAGTTGACGGGATTTTTCGTTTGCGTAATTCTGGTTTAGTTGAAAGGGGATTATCAGTCTTTGAAGTTCGTGAAGAAGAATTATATGAAATTGATCCAGCTCCAATGACATTTAATTCTTTTGGTAACTAAAAAGGGGCAAGCTCTTTTATTATAGAATCCAATCTTAGTAAACCTGTCATAGTTGTTCTTATGCCTTTTTGATCACTTGTTATAAAATTACCTTGTTTTAATCTATTTATGGCTTGGTCATTGATAGCTTCATTAAGGTCTTTTCCTGTGCGAAGGTAAAAATTAGACGCATCTATCCCGGTTTTTGTTCTAAGGCCCATTAAAATAATTTCATTTATAATCTCCTCTTCGTCCAAGGGCACAAAAGTTTGTGTTGCATGGCCAGCCATCCTGGTTCTTTTCAACCACATTTCGGGCGCTCGATGTTGTCGTGTTGCATAGATATTTCCATCCAAAGTAATACGTCCATGCGCCCCAGGCCCTATCCCTAAGTAATCTCCATAATGCCAGTAGGTCATATTTTGTTTACAGTGTTCCCCGTCCGCTGCGTGGTTGGACACTTCGTAAGCGGGTAGGTTGGCTGAATCAAGAATTTCTTGGGTCATCTGAAATAAGGCCACTGCTAAACTTTCGTTTGGTAAAGTAATGAGGCCTCGGGCCTGAGAGAGATAAAATGGTGTTCCTGGTTCTATGATTAATTGGTAAACTGAGAGGTGGCCCCTAGCTAGCTTTGTTGCTTCCGTAAGTTCTTTTTCCCACATAATCTTTGTTTGTTTGGGACGGGCATAAATTAAGTCGAATGAAAAACGTTCAAAATTGTCCGAAGCAATCTTGATTACCTTTTTTGCCTCTTCAGTATTATGCTTTCTTCCTAATAATATTAAAGATTCGTCGTTTAAAGCTTGTACACCGAGGCTGACACGGTTAATACCCGCCTTGGAGAACGCGGAAAGATTTTTAGATTCTGAAGAAGTAGGGTTTGCTTCAAGGGTTATTTCCACGTTTTTTGCTAAGGAAAAATGTTTTTCAATAGCTTCAATAATTTTTGCTACAGTATCTGCTTCCATCAATGAGGGTGTCCCACCCCCAAAAAAAATACTGGTTACTTTTCTTGTTCCAATTATTTTCGAGTAGTGTTCAAGCTCTGAAAGGAGTGCTTTTTCCCAATCACGGTGATTTATATTTTGTTTTACATGACTATTAAAATCACAGTAAGGACATAAAGAAAGACAGAAAGGCCAGTGAATGTAGACGGCAATTGTCTTTGGTGGTGTTAATTTATTTTTAGCCATCATATAAATTAAAACAAGAATTGACCATTTCATTGAAGGCGATGGCGCGGTGTGATTTTTTTTGTTTTTCTATTGGGTCTATTTCAGCAAAAGTTAAGTTATCCCCCACCGCTTGAAAAATTGGGTCGTATCCAAAGCCGGTTGTGCCTCTTGGTGGCCATACAATATTACCACAAATTTTACCCTGAAAGCATTCAATATGACCGTCTGGCCAACAAAGGGCGAGAGCGCAAACAAATTCAGCTGAACGGTCCTCGCTTTTTCCTAGTTCTCTATGAACTTTAGAAATAGCTTTTTGAAAGTCTCTGCCAGTGTGGGTCTCGGCCCACCGGGCAGAATAAATGCCTGGTCTGCCAGCTAAAGCTGAAACAACTAAACCGCTATCATCAGCTAAAGAAGGAAACTTACTGATCTCACAAGCTGAACGAGCCTTTAAAACAGCATTATCTATGAATGTTTCTCCATCTTCGATTGGTTCGGGTAGGCCTAGTTGTTTGGAACTCATAACAATTATTTTTAAAGGTTTCAAAAGTTCAGCTATTTCTTTGACTTTACCGTCGTTATGGCTAGCGACTAACAGGCAATCTTCTGTAAATTGGCGGTATCTATTTGACATTATACTATTTCTTAGAATGACTTAATATGTGTTTTCATACGTCCATGTGTTTTATTTTATTTTCAGCGCAGCTCGTTGTTTTTGAAAAATATCCTTTGTTCCTATACGCGCTAAATCTAAAAGCTTAATGAATTGGGTGCGTGAAAACGCCATACCCTCTGCTGTTGCTTGCACCTCAATGATCCGACCACTTTCTGTTAAGACGAAATTTGCGTCAGCTTGAGCGTTTGAGTCCTCTTCATAATCTAAATCTAATATAGCCTCACCGTTGTATAGACCACATGAAACAGCAGCTACAGTTTCATGGATCGGTAATTTTTCTAAGGCATCGTTTTTTAAAAGACTTTGACAAGATGAATAAAGGGCTACATATGCACCTGTAATTGCGGCTGTTCTGGTTCCACCATCAGCCTGTAAAACATCACAGTCTATGCGAATTTGTCTTTCTCCTAAGCTTTTTAAGTCAGTTGATGCTCTTAAGCTCCTCCCAATCAAACGCTGAATTTCTTGCGTTCTGCCTGATTGCTTCCCTCGAGAAGCCTCTCGGGCAGTACGAGTGTGAGTTGAACGGGGAAGCATGCCGTATTCAGCTGTAATCCAGCCACTTCCTGTTCCTTTTAACCATGGAGGCAATCTGTCTTCTATTGTAGCAGTACATAAAACTTCTGTATTTCCAAATTTTGCAAGGCAAGAACCTTCAGCGTATTTTGCTACACCACTTTTCAAACTTATCTTACGCATTTCATTTGATTTGCGATTGGAGGGTCGCCAGGATGTCGTTTTCATTATATAAGCCTGCTTTCAGAAAATATCATTGAATTTAAATGTTCAGAATTTACATGTTGATATCACCAACGTCTAGAAGAGTGGTTAATTTATAAGGAGAATTATATATAGCTCTTGATTAGAGAAGTCTGTATCCCTAAATCTCTATTGAGAAACGACAGACTAGGTTATTAAATGAGCCTTATGGTTCCAAAACTAAATCAAAGAAGTCGTGAAATACTGCGACAAATTATAGACGCCTACCTTCAAACAGGGGAAGCGGTTGGCTCGCGAACTTTATCACAGCGTTTGGGGGTGGAGCTATCTCCGGCTACAGTACGCAATGTTATGTCTGATTTACAGGATGCGGGCCTACTTTACTCCCCTCATGTTTCGGCAGGGAGATTGCCAACAGAAGCAGGCCTACGTTTTTTTGTTGATGGGCTTCTAGAAGTAGGAAGATTGACGGAAGATGAGCAGGCGTCGATTGAATCACAATGTGCGGCACAGGGCCGTAATCCTCAAAAGACACTGGAGGAAGCTAGTCGTGTTCTTTCAGGGTTAAGTAACCACACAAGCTTAGTTGTAGTTCCTAAGACGGATGTACGCTTAAAACACATAGAGTTTGTTGCTTTAGGGCCAGAGCGTGCAATAGTTGTGTTAGTAACAGACGATGGCGCCGTAGAAAATCGAGTGATTGACATACCAGTAGGTTTGCCATCATCCGTAATTGTTGAAGCTACAAACTTTCTGTCAGCACGAATGGTGGGGAAAACTCTAGAAGAAGGACAAGCTCAAATTGCGGCTGAGCTTCATGCCCACCGTCAAGAGCTCGATTTTCTCACCCAGAGGCTCGTTGAGGCAGGAATGGCTACAAGTGCTAGTGATGGTGAATCCTCTGTCTTAATTGTTAGTGGGACAGAGCGGCTTTTAGACGATGTGCAGGCAGTAGAAGATTTGGAAAGAGTTAAAGCTCTTTATGGAGCTTTGGAAACAAAAGAATCCTGGTCCTGGCTATTAGATGCTACAAAAAGTGGAGAAGGTGTGCAGATATTTATAGGAGCGGAGGATGAATTATTTAATCTAACAGGTTGCTCCGTTGTTGTGGCTCCTTATACAAATAGTAAACAACAAATTGTTGGAGCAATAGGCGTAATAGGGCCCGCTAGACTCAATTACGCCAGGGTTATTCCTGTTGTAGACTATACGGCGAAAGTTATTGGGCGGCTGGTAGGATAAACCATATGAGCTTCAAGCGGCTAATAAAATGTTTAAAGGAAATAATTTTATATGAGCAATCAAAAAGGTAAAGACCCAAACAAAGGATCCAACTCTAATCTTCAAACTGAAGAGCTAGAGGAAATAATTGATAATACAAATTCATCAGGAAATATTGATGAGAATGTAAAAGAAGATCTGAGTTCTGAGGAAGATAGCTCTGGACAGGAAGATAGGTTAGAGAAAGATGCTGATCAGATTTTAAGACTTGAAAAAGAGATCACGAGTTTAAAGGATCAATATCTCCGCTTTATGGCTGAAGCCGAAAACAATCGTAAACGGAACGAACGACATCTCGCTGAAGCACACAAATATGGCATAGCTAATTTTGCTCGCGCTATATTAACGGTAGCTGATGATCTGTCTCGTGCTTTACAGGCAATCCCTGAGGAGCAAAAGGAGGGAGAGGGCCTTTTACAGACATTACTTGGGGGGGTTGAAGCGGTTGAAAGACAGTTACAAAAAATTATGGAAGATTACAATATAAAGAAAATAAATCCGGTTGGTGAGCAGTTCGACCCAAACTTCCATGAAGCTATGTATGAAGTCCCTAACAGTGAGTTTTCAGATGGTGTGGTCGCGCAGGTTATACAACCTGGTTATAATTTGCATGACCGCTTGATTAGGCCGGCACGTGTTGGTGTCGCGAAAGGGGCATTAGAGGATCCGGACGTCCAAGAAAAATAAAGAATTTTGACTGAAGTTTTTTGGTTTATACGACTGCTACCCCAAATTTGATTGGTTAAGCTTGTTTGTTAAAGTAATTCTTGAGTTATGAAACTCGATTTTCAAAATTTGAAAGAACAAATACGGTTTCAAAACTATTTTACTTTTCTGAAGGTTGAACAGAGCGCGATGCTTACCTATATGTCCGAAAGTTGTATACGATGTTTTTTTTTCTGTAAATTAATTGGTTTGTGGCGGGGGCTGTGGTGACTGCCAAATAGTGAGGGAAATATGGCAAAAGTTATAGGTATTGACCTAGGAACAACAAATTCTTGTGTAGCTGTGATGGATGGTGGGCAAGAAAAAGTTATTGAAAATACCGAAGGAGCACGAACGACTCCTTCTATGGTCGCTTTTTCTGATGATGGCGAGCGCCTGGTTGGTCAGCCGGCTAAAAGACAGGCAGTTACTAATCCGGAAAACACATTGTTTGCCATTAAGCGCCTTATTGGGCGTAGAGCTGATGATCCAGTAACAGAAAAAGATAGGGATTTGGTTCCTTATGAAATTGTCAAAGGTGACAATGGTGACGCTTGGGTAAAAGCACATGATAAAACCTACAGTCCTTCCGAAGTGAGCGCCTTTATTTTACAAAAAATGCGCGAGACGGCAGAAACATTTTTGGGGGAAGAAGCCCCTCAAGCAGTGGTTACAGTGCCCGCATATTTTAACGACTCACAGCGTCAGGCTACTAAGGACGCGGGCAAAATAGCTGGAATAGATGTTTTACGGATAATTAATGAACCAACAGCAGCAGCGTTGGCTTATGGTCTTGACAAGAAAGAGGGAGGCACTATTGCCGTATATGACCTTGGGGGCGGTACTTTTGATGTGTCTGTACTTGAAATAGGCGATGGTGTTTTTGAGGTTAAGTCAACAAATGGGGATACGTTTCTGGGGGGAGAAGACTTTGATGCCCGGATTATTGAATACCTTGCAGATGAGTTTAAAAAAGAACAGGCCATAGATTTAAGAGAAGATAAATTAGCGTTACAAAGATTAAAAGAGGCAGCCGAGAAAGCTAAAATTGAGCTTAGTTCTGCAACTCAGACAGAGGTCAATTTACCATTTATTACTGCTGATCAATCAGGACCTAAACACTTAAATATAAAGTTAACTAGAGCAAAATTAGAAGCATTAGTTGATGATTTGGTGCAGAGGACTATTGACCCGTGTAAAGCAGCTTTGAAAGACGCTGGCTTATCAGCGGGAGAAGTTGATGAGGTTATACTAGTTGGTGGCATGACCCGCATGCCAAAGATACAAGAAACAGTAAAAAATCATTTCGGACGTGAACCCCACAGAGGTGTTAATCCGGATGAAGTCGTAGCTATAGGAGCGGCGATACAGGGTGGAGTTCTAGCAGGCGATGTTAAGGATGTTTTGCTGTTAGATGTAACCCCGTTATCATTAGGCATCGAGACATTGGGAGGAGTATTCACCCGGTTAATTGATAGAAATACTACAATCCCAACAAAAAAGAGCCAGGTATTTTCTACTGCTGAAGATAATCAATCGGCTGTAACGATACGGGTGTTTCAAGGTGAGCGTGAAATGGCTTCAGACAATAAGCTGCTTGGACAGTTTGATTTAGTGGGAATACCCTCTGCGCCCCGTGGCGTTACTCAGGTGGAAGTTGCATTTGATATAGACGCAAATGGAATTGTCAATGTCTCTGCTACTGATAAGGGAACGGGTAAAGAACAACAAATTAGAATTCAGGCCTCAGGGGGTCTGTCAGACGATGACATTGATCGAATGATCAAAGAGGCAGAAGAGCACGCTGAAGATGATAAAGTAAGGCGTGAAGGAGTCGAAACCAGGAATCAAGCTGAAAGTTTAGTAAACCAAATAGAAAAAAGTCTCTCTGAGCATGGTGATAAAGTTTCTGAAGATGAAAAAAAATCAATTGAAAATGATCTTTCTTCTTTGAAAGAAGCTCTAGAGAATGATGATATTGAGGCTATTAAAACCAAGACAGAAGCTCTTAGCATGTCTTCAATGAAACTGGGAGAAGCAATTTATCAATCTGAGCAGGCAGCAGCGGCTAGTGGGACGGGTGGTGAAGAGAGTTCTTCTGGGCCTGCCGAAGATGGAGTTGTTGATGCTGACTTTGAGGAAGTTGAAAATGATGACGATAAAAAGGATCAAACTTCCACATCGTAAACACCCGATAATTAATTCTTTATGGGAATCGTTTCCTCCTCTTTTAAGAAGTAAAATAATGACTCGAATAGATGTAGCTGATCTAAAATTTAAAGAGGCAGGCACTTAATCCGATGGCTAAACGTGACTATTATGAAGTGCTTGGAGTTGATCGCTCGGCTCAGTCTGGTGATCTTAAGAGCTCTTTTCGCAAGTTGGCGATGAAATATCATCCAGATCGGAACCCAAACGACACAGAGGCAGAAAAGAGATTTAAAGAAGTTAACGAGGCTTATGAGGTTTTGCAAGATGAAGAGAAGAGGGCTGCTTATGACCAATATGGACATGCAGCCTTTGAAGGAGGAGGAGGACAGCCGGGTGGTGGATTTGGTTTTGGCGGAGGGTTTTCAGATATATTTGATGAAATGTTTGGAGACCTTACAGGATCACGAGGTCAACGCCAGACGAATACCCGTGGAGCAGATCTAAGGTATAATCTAGATGTAAATCTAGAAGATGCTTATAGTGGAAAAGAAACAAGGGTTAGAGTAAAGGCCTCTGTTACTTGCGAGAACTGTAATGGCAATGGTGCAGAAGGTGGAACTGCCCCTGTCGCTTGTCCTAGTTGTCATGGGGCTGGCAAAGTACGAACCCAGCAAGGGTTTTTTACCGTTGAACGTAGTTGCCCGACCTGTCACGGCGCAGGAAAAGTAATAGATAACCCTTGTAGGGGCTGCGCCGGTTCCGGCCGTGTAGATAAAGAAAAGACTTTGTCTGTTAATATACCGGCTGGGGTGGAAGATGGAACAAGAATACGAGTTAGCGGAGAAGGAGAAGCTGGTCTAAGAGGGGCACCGTCTGGCGACTTATACATTTTTATTTCTATAAGTGAGCACAGATTTTTTGGTCGTGAAGGAGCTGATATATATTGTCGTGTTCCAATACCCATGACAACTGCAGTTTTGGGGGGCACTCTTGAAATCCCTACCATTGATGGTAATAGGGCAAGAGTAAACGTACCGGCGGGAACTCAAACTGGACAACAGTTCCGCCTAAGAGGAAAAGGGATGTCAGTCTTGAGAAGTAATTCCAGGGGAGACATGTATGTGCAGTCACAGGTAGAGACCCCGGTTAATTTAACAAAAAAACAACGGGAACTTTTACGAGAATTTGAAACTTCTGGGGGCAAAAAACCTCATAGTCCAGAGGCTGATGGTTTTTTTACGAAGGTTAAGGAGCTGTGGGAAGAGTTCAAGGAATAGTTGTTTATCTTCTTTCAAATATATTGCTAGGCTGCCATTGTTGTTCTCTCATGCTAATATAGACTAGAATTAATTATAACTGCAGGGATTTTCTATGGCAGATTCATTGAAAATTGGAGTTGTAGGTGCGTCGGGACGTATGGGGCGCATGTTAACAAATATAATTTCTAATACATCAGGCTGTGAAATTGCTGGTGCTACTGAGGCGCCTGATTCTGAGTCGTTAGGTGAAGATTCAGGAATATTAGCTGGTGTAGGGAAAAATAACATTCCAATAAGTGATAATCCTAAAGCAATGTTTTCAGTTGTTGATGTTGTTGTAGATTTCACTGCACCGCAAGCCACTATATCTCATATAGAGATTGCAACTGAGACAGGTTGTCCAATAGTGATTGGTACCACGGGTATGGATGATGGAAATATTTCTCAATTGAAGGAAGCCTCCAAATCTATTCCGATTATTCGCGCTCCAAACATGTCAGCAGGCGTTAATTTGATGTTCTCATTAGCACGACAAGTAGCCAGAACGTTAGATGAAGAATTTGATATAGAAATTTTTGAATCCCATCATCGACACAAAGTAGATGCCCCTTCGGGTACTGCTTTAGGATTAGGGGAAGCGGCGGCTCAGGGACGAGGTGTTGATTTTGATAAGGTAAAAGTATTATCACGTGAAGGTATAACTGGAGAGCGTGAGCCCGGCAGAATTGGCTTTTCTACAATGCGTGCAGGTGACATTGTTGGTACACATACAGTTGTTTTTGCAAGCCAAGGAGAACAAATTGAAATTACTCATAGGGCAACAGATAGAGCGATTTTTGCTAGAGGGGCGGTTAGAGCAGCTATTTGGATATCCAGTCAGCCGTCAGGACTCTATTCAATGGCCGACGTTTTAGGTTTACCTGATTGATCTTTAGTAGGTCATAGAATTAGTGATAACTATTATGACGCGAATGTCAAAAAATCAGGTGGAGGATTTTTTTAAGACCTTAGCTAACGCTAACCCGTCGCCAACAACAGAGTTAAATTATACAAATAATTATACATTACTTGTTGCCGTAGTACTTTCTGCCCAGGCTACTGACACCGGGGTAAACAAGGCTACCGCTAAGCTTTTTGAGGTTGCGGATACTCCGTCTAAAATGTTGGAACTCGGCCACGAGTTACTTATTCAGCATATACGAACAATTGGTTTATTTAGGAATAAGGCTAAAAATATCATTTCCTTAAGTGAACAGCTCATAGCTGAACATGATGGGAAGGTCCCTGCTTCCAGAGAAAGTCTTGAAGCCCTTCCCGGTGTAGGAAGGAAAACAGCAAATGTTATTCTGAACACTGCATTTTCTAAACCCACGATCGCTGTCGACACACATATTTTTCGATTAGCAAACCGTACAGGTTTGGCAGCCGGTGGTAGTGTTATAGATGTTGAAAAAAGTTTACTACGTCGTGTGCCCTCTCATTTTAAAAAAAATGCACATCATTGGCTGATTCTTCATGGGCGATACGTTTGTAAAGCACGCAGTCCGAGGTGTAATGTCTGTATAGTAGTTAATCAGTGCAGGTATAAAGAGAAATCCATCTAGTCTGATCAACTGTAGCCTATTCTACCTAGTCAGGTTTTATAGAGTTAGCAAACGAGCGAGCACATTGATCTATAGTATTTTCTGCCGGACCTCTGGTTTCATAGTGTTTAACAGTTCTTTCAGCATTTGTAGTTATATTGCTATAAAGAAAAGCATAGAGTGAACAATCACTGTCATGTAGTAAATAGACGCGAAGCTCAGCCTTTCCATCAATACGAATTAGATTTGGGGATCCAAACTTCTCATCAAGCTGTGAACTAGATAGTCCTGTTAAACTTATTTGTATGCTCTTGGGTTTAACTGATTGTTTGTTAGCGTGCGATTCTAATTTTGCCAAAACTTCTTTTGAGGGTTTTTCTTCTTTATTCTCCTTTAGTCGCTTAATTTCTTTAAAGTTAGAAATGTTTTTAGATACAGATTTTGGGGCATTTCGAGAGTATTTAGGTTTTTTGTTTGAGGTGTCGATTTTTGGGGAAGGTAGTATTGTTGGATCTATTAATTTTGATTGAATATCCAAGCCTTCACAGCTCGTGAAAGCAAGAACAATTCCTAGTAAAATATATAGCCTAGCTTTCATTATCCAGAAAATTTGTAGCTTGATAGAGCGCTTCTGATCTAGAGTTTTATTTATAGCTAATACTACAACAGTTTTTACAAAATAAACATAACTAGTTCATTACTTCTTTTGTAAATAGTGAAATACATGGGTCATCAAAGCAGTTGCATATATGGGTAGCAAGAGGTTTAGGAGTGGTACCACTGAGATTATTGCTAAAACTAACCCGAAAAAAAATATTGTCAGTTTTTGTTTTTTTCTTAAAACCCTTATTTGATCTGGTCTTATGTATCTTATAGCTACTAATTCAAAAAATTCTCTCCCGAGTAGGTAACCGTTTAGGATCCAACCACTAATAAAATAAACTGGGGGGATAAGACTCAAAGGTAAGACAGCTATATTGAGTATAACTAATATTAATGTGAATCGAAGCCCTACAAGTATCGGTCCGACAAGAGATTTGTAAGATGAAGGTTGGTCATCTTGGTAATGACGTTTTTCTACTTCAGAACAGATGGTTTCTAACTTGAAACTCGCTATAAGGCCAAAGAAAGATGGGAGAAGTAGCACCAGTATGATTATTGCGGCCAATGCGCCTAAAGTATCTACAAACCAATCTAGCCCCGTTATGCTAAAATTATCGAGCTTTAAAACTAGTAGAATTAATAGCCATAAAAGAAAAGCGCCGACAAAGCTATAAGCAGCACTAGTTATAAGTACGCGCCTAAATTCGTGCGTTCTGATATCACCAAAAGATTTTATAAAACAATTTAACACGGGATAACTATATTTAGGCCTCTCTATTATCAGTAATACTTTATATAAATAAGATTTATAATAGTAAATTAAAGTAACTTAGATAACAGCTATACACTCATTAGTTTATTTTTCGAGGAAAATTTTAATATGTCTGATGGACAAAATTTAAAACCACAAATAGATGTAGTTTGCATAGGCAATGCTATTTTAGATTTACTGCTAGAGGCTTCTGAAGATGTTTTAATCAAGTTTAGTATGACTAAAGGATCGATGTCTTTAGTAGATCTGGAGACAGTTGACAAAATTTATAAAGATTTAGGGCCGGGCATTGAAACATCAGGAGGATCAGCGGCAAATACGGCTGCAGGGCTTGCCCTACTAGGGGCCAGAGGTGCATATATTGGGAAAGTCCATGATGATTATATGGGGCGGGTTTTCTTGAAACATATTCGCTCGGTGGGAGTGGAGTATAGTACGCCAGTTGCGACTAAGGGCCCTTCAACAGCTTGCTGCTTAATTCTTGTCACCCCGGATGCTGAAAGGACTATGAATACGTATCTTGGAGCATCTGCTGATTTAGATTCTACAGATATTGATCCATTATTAATTTGCCGATCTAAAATTGTATATTTAGAAGGTTATTTGTGGGATAGGGCTTTGGCTAAAAAAGCTTTTCTCGAGGCAGCTAGGTTAGCTAATGAGGCTGGTATAAAGGTTGCGTTAACGCTCTCAGATTCCTTTTGTGTAGAACGACACAGGGCATCGTTCCTTAACTTAATAAAGAATCACGTAGATATACTCTTTGCTAATGAAAGCGAGATTATGTCGCTTTATCAAACGGATATACTTGAAGATGCTTTTGAAAAAGTTAGTAATGATTGTAAAATAGTGGCCATAACGCGTTCGCATAAAGGCTCAGTAGTTATTAACGATTCTCAAAAATATTACGTAAAAGCAGAAGAAGTGGCTGAAGTGATAGATACTACCGGTGCTGGTGATCAATATGCTGCCGGTTTCTTATATGGCTTTATACATAACGCGGATCTTATCACCTGTGCAAAAATTGGGAGCATCACTGCTGCTGAGGTTATTTCACATTTTGGCCCCAGACCAAACACCAACCTCATCCACAAAGTAAATTTTGTGCTTAATGATTGTTAGTAATCCAAAATGTTTCTGGCCCTAGTCCGTAAACTGGTTCTTTTTTGGGCTTAGACACTTTTTTCCAATAAGCGATTCTCTGGCCTGATAAATGGTAGAGTGGCAGAACATAATAGTTCCACATGAAAACTCGGTCTAACGCTCTTGCCGCGGCAACTAGCGATTTGTGTGTTTTTGAAGAAACCAGAGAGTGGATTATTTCATCAATTGCAGGATCAGAAATTCCTGGCCAATTTCTCCCTCCCGGCTGGTTACTTGTCTTAGATCCCCAATAGTTTTCTTGTTCGTTTCCTGGGGAAAGTGTTACTCCCCAGAAGCCAAAAACCATATCAAAATCATAGCTATCAATCAGTGTTTGAAATTGAGCTGTGTCAATCAATCTAACTCTAGCGTCTATTCCTAAGCGCTTTAGGTTTCTTGAATAGGTTAAAGCTATGCGCTCATTTGAAGGATTTCGGATCGTTATTACAAAACGGAAGGGGCGACTGTCTTGTGAATGTAAAGTTCCATTATGTACGTAAAACCCTTCTTTTTTTAGAAGCATTGTTGCTTTGCGAAGCTTAGATCGATTTTGGGCGGTGCCATCGGATTCTGATAATTTAAAAGGATGACCAAAAACTTCTTCAGGGACTTTTCCTCTCCACGGATTTAGTAGCTTTAACTCCTCGATAGTCGGTGGCCCGGAGGGGATCAAGCTTGAGTTAGAAAAAATACTATTTGTTCTAACATACCCATTATGAAGCAAGTTCTTATTAAGCCATTCAAAATTAAATGCTAGAGTGAGGGCCTTTCTGACATTTAGCCTGTTGAATGGTGGTTTTCTTAGATTAAACACTAAGGCTTTCATACCCGAAGGTATACCATTTGAAGTAATTTCTCGAATAATGTTCCCGTTCGTAATAGCTGGCGAATCGTATTGGGTAGCCCAGCGAGACGCATTACTCTCATAACGAAAATCATAATCTCCTGCTTTAAATGCCTCTAAGGCGATCGCGTCATCTCGATAATATTTATAAGTTATTTCTTGAATGTTAAATTGACCACGAGTAACGGCTAGGTTACGACCCCAATATTTTGGGTTGTATTTATAAATAATGCTACGTCCTGGTATTATTTTTTTAATAATGTAGGGGCCAGAGGATGGGGGCACTTCTAAAGTCGTTTTTGAGAAGTCTCGATTTTCCCACCAGTTTTTTGAAAGTATAGGTAGAAAGCCGGCTATCAATAAGGGTAACTCACGATCTGTATCATCTTCAAAAATAAAACGTATTTTTCGAGGATTAGTTATTAACACACTTTTTACTCGGGCCCATGTGGCTCGCGCGTTAGGCTTTCCCTCGTGCTTTAAAATTCTCCAACTAAATTTTACATCTTCCACTGTCACCGGTGTTTGATCGGAAAATTTAGCTTCAGGGCGAAGTGTAAATTCTATCCAGCTTCGATCTTCTGGCATTTTAATTGTCTCTGCTAATAAGCCATATAATGAAAATGACTCGTCTCGACTACGTCTGGCTAACGTTTCAAAATAAAACCCAGAACCGTGATGCAGGCCTACAGCTGATTTTCCTTTAATTATATATGGGTTAAGACTGTCGAATGTCCCGATCGCGTGTAATCGAATTTTGCCTCCTTTAGGGGCATTAGGATTTACATAGGAAAAATTTTGAAAGTTGTCATTATATTTTGTCGCCCCATGCATCGAAATTGAGTTATTGCGCTTTGGCTCTGCATGGATGGTAGCCACTGCCATACAGTAGCTAGCTAAAACAAGTATTAATAATTTAGTTAGTTTTTGATATTGTGCCAATATAGGATTTCTTTTTTTAGAAATGAAATTTTTACTTAAAAAGTTTATATTCTCCACATATTTAGAACTAGTGATCAGTATCTACTTCTAAGGAGTAACCCGCAGATCGTACAGTTCGAATAACATCAGGTGACCCTGGTAAATTTATAGCCATTCTCAAGCGACGAATGTGTACATCAACCGTTCTAGGCTCGATATCTGCATCCTGTCCCCAGACGTGATCAAGCAGTTGTTCTCGTTCAAAAACCCTTCCGGGTCTTTCCAGTAGAAATCTAAGCAGGCGGAACTCTGTAGGGCCCAGATCTATTGATTGATTGCCTCTACTAACTCGGTGACTAGCTAAATCCATTACAATGTCTGCGTAGGATAATGCATCTTTATCAAATATAGGTCTTGCTCGTCTAATTACTGCTTTTACACGGGCTATCAGCTCACTAGGTGAAAAAGGTTTCACTATATAATCGTCGGCCCCTGAGTCTAAGCCCCTAATTCGGTCACCTTCTTCTCCTCTTGCGGTTAATAAAATAACAGGAAGTTCTCTGGTCTCAGGATCACGACGTAGGCGACGGCATATTTCTATACCTGAGACGTAGGGAAGCATCCAGTCTAGCAAAACTAAATCAGGCTTATTTTCTGCAATTGCTAGAATTGCTTCTTCACCATCTCTTGCAATACTCGTTGTAAAGCCGTTTTTCTCCAAATTGTAAGATAACAGTTCTACAAGAGCAGCTTCGTCTTCGACAATTAATACGCTTGGTTTTAGTGAGCTTAAAGCACTCATTTATCTCGCTCTTCCGTTCTGCTGTCGGGTTCAATTATTGTAGTGCTCGCCTCGTCTGTTTTAGGACGGTTGGAGTCTAACAGAACTCCTTCCACCTGGTAGACAACTAACTCAGCTATATTAGTGGTTAGGTCACCAATACGCTCCAGATTACGCGCAACAAAAAGTAAATGAGTACAGGGTGTTATATTGCGCGGATCTTCCATCATGTAGGTTAAGAGTTCTCGGAATAAACTATCATGCAAATCATCCACCTCAGCATCTCTATACCAAACATCACGCGCTTTAGTGACGTCATTATTGGCAAATGCATCAAGCACATCTTTGGTCATTTCGCGCACTATATGGCCCATTCTAGGAATAGTGTACATAGGTTTAACAGGAGGCATCTGATTAAGGGCAACAGCCCTTTTCGCAACGTTTTTTCCGTAATCTCCAATACGCTCTACAAGGGGAGCTATTTTCAGGCCAGTTACAATATATCTTAAATCACCTGCCATGGGCTGTCTTAAGGCAAGCATATTAATTGCCATTTCATCTACTTCTATATGTAAATCATCAATTTTGTGATCGTGTTGTATGGCTGTTTCAGCGAGATCGGCGTCTCGTTTCTGTAATGCCTCGATAGCCTGTTCCAGCTGAGTTTCAGCTAGTCCACCTAGTCGGCTTATTAGGTCGCTTAAGCGAGAAAGTTCTTCATCGTATGATTTTACAATATGACTGCGGTCAGTTGACATGGATCTATACCCCTTCGGGACACTATATTGGTTTTTAGCCGAATCGACCTGTTATATAATCTTGGGTACGTTGGTTTTCAGGATTAGTAAAAATTTGCTCAGTATTCCCGTCTTCAACCATTATACCTAAATGAAAAAATGCTGTTTTTTGACTTACTCTTGCTGCTTGCTGCATAGAATGTGTAACAATAACTATAGTATAGTTTTGTCTGAGTTCGTCCATTAGCTCTTCAATTCTTGCAGTTGCTATTGGATCAAGTGCTGAACATGGCTCATCCATTAAAATAACTTCTGGATTGACTGCTATTGCGCGCGCTATACACAAACGTTGTTGTTGCCCGCCAGACAAACTGGTTCCTGGTTGATCCAACCGATCCTTAGCTTCTTCCCATAGACCGGCACGTCTTAGGCTTGCCTCAACTAAATTTCTTAAATCTGACTTTGTTTTTGTCATTCCATGTATTCTTGGTCCATAAGCAACGTTCTCGAATATAGATTTTGGGAATGGATTAGGCTTCTGAAACACCATCCCTATTCTTGCTCTTAACTGTACGACATCAACTGAACGGTCATAAATATCAGAGCCGTCTAATAGAATTTCCCCCGATATTTTGCAACTAGGAATAGTATCGTTCATTCTGTTGAGGCATCTCAAGAAGGTTGACTTTCCACATCCTGAGGGACCAATCAAAGCAGTCACCTGATTTGTGTCTATTTCTAGAGTTACTCCTTCTAAGGCTTGCTTGTCGCCGTAAAAAACGTCGACGTTATTAGCGGTGACCTTAGTCGATAACGTGTTCTTATTATCGTCGTTAACAGCTGTAGGTGCATTCACTTTTGGCTGATCCTCTTCAATAGCTTCGGTTGATTTTAATTCTACACTTTTTTTCATATTACCACCGCTTTTCGAATCTTTTACGTAAAATTACAGCTGCCAAATTCATGACAATCAAAAATAAAAGTAGAACTAAAATTGCTGCAGAAGTTTTTTCAACAAAAGCTCTTTCTGGTGCGTCTGCCCATAGGTAAACTTGAACGGGCAAGACGGTTGCAGGATCAGTAAAGCTTTTAGGTATATCTACGATAAAAGCGACCATACCTATCATTAATAAAGGAGCTGTTTCTCCAAGAGCGCGTGCCATACCTATAATTGTGCCAGTCAATATACCAGGCATAGCTAAGGGTAAAACATGATGGGTAACAGCTTGTAATGGGGAAGCGCCCATAGCAAGGGCAGCTTCCTGTATAGACGGTGGGACAGCGTTTAGTGCAGCTCTTCCGGCGATTATTATTGTTGGTAGTGTCATTAGAGCCAGGACTGTTCCTCCTATAACTGGTGCTGAACGGGGCATTCCTAGAAAATTTAAGAAAACAGCTAACCCTAAAAGGCCAAAGACTATAGAAGGTACAGCGGCTAAATTATTAATATTCACTTCTATTAGGTCGGTCCATCGGTTTTTGGGCGCGAAAGATTCTAGATAAACAGCAGCCATTACTCCTACTGGAAAGGAGAGAGCTAGTGTTACAATTAAAGTGAGAAAAGACCCCACAGCAGCCCCCCAAATTCCTGCTAACTCAGGCTCTCTGCTATCTCCCGCGGAAAAAAGTGTAAAGTTAAAGGTTCGCCTTACCCTGTTTTCCTTGGACAATTTATCGAACCAGAGAATTTGATTGTTTTTTACCCTTCGCTCTGACTCAGCTACGCTGCGCTTTATTTTACCTTTATTTAATGAATCAATATCTGCTGAAGATTTAATCCAAATTCTTTTTGTTTTTTCTATACTATTAGGGTTGCTCAATAAGTATTTTCTTGCGCTTAGATCTGCTCCGCTGCTGATGATTTTATATAAACTTCGTTTTTCCCTGCGTTTTGTAACCTCGGGAAATAGATCTCTTAAACTTTTCCTAACGACCTTCCGATAGTTTCCACTTGATAGAGGAACAAACTTGCCTGTTCCATCGGGATCAAACAAAGTTGATTCGTAATGTATGTCTAGGGCTATTTCAGTCTGCGTGAAGGCACTAAAACCAGTTGTAATAATACTTCCCAGAAGGAGAGCCAGAATTCCGATGGCGAAAAGAATGGCCGCTATGCCGTAGATGCGAAATCTCGTTTCAGCTCGGTAGCGCTTACGAAGGCGAGCCTCAGATAGATCTGGCTTCAGCTCTGATATTGATTCATTAAAATTATTACTCATATTCTTCTCTGTATCGGCGAACTACTACTAATGCGATGACGTTAAGTACAAGAGTTACAAGAAAAAGAACTAAGCCGAGCGCGAATGCGGCGAGGGTTTTTGCACTATCAAACTCCTGATCACCAACGAGTAAAGTAACAATCTGAACTGTTACAGTTGTTACGGCTTCGAAGGGGTTTGCTGTAAGGTTAGCAGCAAGACCTGCGGCCATAACAACAATCATAGTTTCTCCAATAGCTCTGCTGACCGCCAGTAGTATTGCCCCAACGATGCCATGTAGAGCGGCAGGAAGCACAACTTGTCGAACAGTTTCTGATTCAGTTGCTCCTAGAGCATAAGCTCCGTCTCTTAGTGATTGAGGGACAGCGTTAATAACATCGTCGGATAAAGACGAAACAAAGGGGATAATCATCACGCCCATAACCAACCCAGCAACTAGAGCGCTTTCTGATGCTACTCCTAGACCCAATGAATCCCCGAACCCTCGTAGAGATGGGCCAATAGTTAAAGCTGCAAAGAAACCATAAACTACTGTTGGAATTCCAGCTAGTATCTCCAAAACAGGCTTGACAATTCCCCTCACCTGACTTGAAGCATACTCAGCCATATAGATAGCTGATAAAAGGCCTACCGGAACTGAAACTAGCATAGCTATAAGGGTAATTAGTAATGTTCCTGCAAATATTGGAACTGCACCAAAAGCACCTGATGCCCCGATTTGGTCTTCGCGTAGTGCGGTTTGGGGACTCCAGTTTAGTCCAAATAGAAACTCTAGGGGTGATACAACTTCGAAGAATCTAATGGACTCAAATATTAATGATAAAACTATTCCAATAGTTGTTAATACGGCAATTATTGAGGCTATTAAAAGAGTCCATCTAGCAACTCCTTCAACTATTGGTCTTGCGCGGAGCGTTGGATCTAACTTTTTTAAACCTATTGATAATCCCAAAATGCAGACTACCAAGCATGATACGGCGAGTGAAAATAAACTAATACTTTTCAGTTGATTATAACGGAGAGCGGCGGAAAGAACTGATTCACTTGGCTCACGGCTTGAAATGTTATTTGAAGCTACATTTCTGATGTCATTGACTAGTAAATCTATTTCTCCAGCAGATAAACTGCTTATTTTATTTGGGAGTTCGCTTAAAAGTATTAATTCTAGTATTTGATTTTCTAAAGATAACCAGACACCAGTAAGAAACAAAGCTGGAAGTCCACAAAGAACAGCTATGTAAACTCCGTAATAACCGGGGAGTGAATGAAGTTTTATGTTTTCAGAGCTAGCAGTCTTTAAGACGCGTTTTTTACCTATCTGGTAGGAGAAAACCATAAATAAAAGCAAAACAGTTATAAGAATAAAAGTGTTCATTGATTAGTGTTATGCCCGTTCGGTTTTATTTAAAAATATACTCGCGATTCTAAATTAGTTGCGCGCGAATATGATAAGCACCTATACGCAACCAAAAAATATAACTATTTCATAACAAGGGTTTTCATTCCTCTTGCGCCGACCATCATTTCTTGACGGGCTTTTTTAGGTAAAGGTATTAATCCTTTATCAACTAAATAACCTTCTGTTCCCCAAGCGTTTTCGCTCGTGAACTCTTTAACAAATTCCTTAATACCAGGAATTACGCCAACATGTTGTTGCTTAACATAGAAAAATAATGAACGTGAAACAGGGTATTTGCCACCTGCTATATTCTCAAACTCAGGAGCAACTCCGTTTATATAGGCTCCTTTCATTTTGTCAGCATTTTGATCTAAGAAGCTAAAACCAAAAATTCCAACAGCTGCTGGATTAGATTCTAGTTTTTGAACAATCAAATTGTCGTTCTCACCAGCTTCAATGAAAGCCCCATCTTCTCGAATTGCGTGTGCAACCCTTTTAAACTGTTTTTTGTTTGATTTACGTAGAGCCTTCAATGAAGGAAACATTTTAGCTCCACCTTCCATAGCAATTTCAACAAATGCATCGCGAGTTCCACTGGTGGGTGGGGGGCCGAGAACCTCAATTTTCGTATTAGGAAGGTTTGCGTTTATTTCGTTCCACTTTTTATAAGGGTTTTCAACTATTTTGCCGTCAACTGGAACTTTTGCTGCAAGAGCTTGGAAAACCTGTTTTCGGGTAAGTTTTAGATTAGGGCCTTTTTTTGAATTGCCTAGTACAATTCCATCAAAGCCAATTTTGACCTCAGTAATACCAATTCCCGCTTTTGTGCATTTTTTAAATTCAGATTTTTTAATTCGTCTTGATGAGTTGGTAATATCAGGATGGTCTTGTCCAACACCGGCGCAGAATAGCTTCATGCCACCACCAGAGCCGGTACTTTCAACAATTGGAGTTTTGAATTTAGTTGTTTTTCCAAATTGTTCTGCAACAGTTGTAGAAAAAGGGAAGACTGTCGACGAGCCGACGATACGAATTTGATCACGTGCTTCTGCGACGCCTAGAACCATGACCGTTATCACAGCTGTCAAAGAAAGTATTTTAAGGTACACGTTAGGTCCCCTGTTTCTCGGTGTTAATTTTCTTTCTTAGAAGTGACTGTATTAAGTCACTCTGCATTTACGCGAACCCTATGAAAGGCTAGCCAACCTTGTATGACAGATTTATGACAAATTTATTACAACGGCGAAAAAGATATTAGCCTAAAGAAATGAAAAAACGGCACCACTTGGGTGCCGTTTTTGTTGTTATTTATTTAGGATTAAAACTTAAACATGTTGCTCAGAATGAAAACCGTTCCTTCATTATTAACAGCAGTAGCTGTGCCATTAATGTTTTTTGCTTCAACAAAATTTAAGCTGGCACCAATTTTATATCCATCAAATACTTTATATTCACCGTCAAGTGATATGATATCCACCGTGGTGTCAGATCCACTTCCGGTTGGTTGTTGTTTTTCACTTGCAAAATACCCAGCGCTGACGCCCCAGGGTCCTACCCCATAAGAAACGCCTACTGACCAGTAAGAACCTTTTGTCTCTCCCAAAGCAATTTTGGAGCTACTCAAACCTTTCTCACCAAAGTCTGCAAAGCCTGCTGCCAAACCAAAACCGTTTCCTGAAACAGAACCACCAAAGCTGACTGTCTCTAAATCACCCTCGGTTTCATTGCCACTACTGTCCTCACTATCACCGTACTCATAAGTGGCGGCAAGCTTAACCTTCACACCACTAAACTTTCCGGAATAATTAATACCAGTACCCCAAACATTTTCATAATCACCATCATTATCTTTTTCTCCGAAGCTGGCACCATTAGCACCATCATCGGGGGTAAATGATACGCCGAATTGGAAGCCATTCATTCTTGGTGAAAAGTAAGATATTTTAGTTGCATCACTTGTTTCATCTACCCCTGGTCCTCCGATAGCATCAGAACCAAAATTGAAGTAATCTCCAACATCACCGTCATAGCCGGCACGACCTACAAGCACTTTATGACCGCCAATAGACATTTTATCGGTTACATCGTCTTCATCACCCATTTTAATCTGACCAAAGTCCCCTTTTAAGTAGGCATAAACTTCGTCGGCACTTTTCGTGTCTGTGGTGTTTACGTTTAATTCAACAACAACACCATATTTAACGCCATTATCTGCTTTGTTTGATGCACTGATCTTGATTTCGGCTTCATCAACATGAAATGCGTAGCCACGAGTGAAACCAGGACGAATATCCTGACTGTAAGAAGCTCCATGAAAACGAAACGTTCCTCCCATTTTAACAAACATATTTGAACCGGTACCGACAGATCCCGCTTCAGCAACACCTGAAAATGCAATTGCACCTGCAAGGAACGTAGTCCCAAGTAGTGTCTTTTGTAACATGAGTTTTTCTCCAAAAAAGTTAAAACTAGCTAGTTATTATTCAGACGGCCGAAGGGAAACATCCCACATCTGACAAAACAGTGACCAACTTTTGTGGGTGGTAAGTCGATCACTATATTGTTATATTACTGCGAATGATAATGAGAATCAATCGCAATTACTGATTTTATTTTCTTTTTTCATTAACGATGTGACATTATTTCATCTAAAGAGTTTTAGATAAGTCCGGCGAAAGTGCGTAATTAAGAGTAACTGTAAATTCGCTTCCTTTTCCTTCCTGACTACGAATTTCTAGCTTCCCTCGATGACGATTTACAATATGTTTTACTATGGCTAGCCCGAGACCTGTCCCTCCTAGTTCGCGAGATCTTGCAGTGTCTATACGGTAAAACCTCTCAGTTAATCTTGCTAGGTGCTCTCTGGCTATGCCTTCCCCTTCATCGGAAATTTTTATTGAAACACTGTCATCTTCCGGGTTGTTTATTGCTAAAATTGAGATTACTGACTTTTCACGGGAGTATTTAATCGAATTTTCAATCAAATTTTGAAAGAGTTGGGTGATTTCATCAACATCTCCTGATATTGGTTTATCAATATTTGTTAATTTTACTTCAAAAGATATATTGCGTTTGTGAGCCTGTGGAGCCAAAGCAGATAAAATTGAGTCAACAACACCAACTAAATTAACGGTTTGATCAGGAAGGTTATGTTCGTTCATCTCTATTTTAGAAAGCGATAGTAAGTCCTGGACCAATCTGGCCATTCTATCAGATTGATTAGCCATAAGGTCGAGAAATCTAATTCTTGCATCTGGATCATCTTTTGCCGATTCTCTTAAGGTCTCAATAAACCCTATTAGTGAAGTAAGCGGTGTGCGTAATTCATGGCTTACATTAGCTACGAAATCAGCCCTAGATTGTTCACTATTTTTTTGGGTCGTAATGTCGCGTAGTAAAAGAATTATTGCGGCGTCGTCTTCAGAAAACTTCGTTCTAGTTATAGATTCTATACGAGCTTCAAAAGTTTGTTCTACTCGGTCGGCTAAAGAAAATTCGATTGCAATAGCTTCACTTTGATTAAGAACTTCTTCAACTGCCGCAAGCACAGACGGTTGTCTTAAAACAGATGATAAATCGCGACCTTTCACATCAGTTTCCGATCTACTTTCTGCTAGTAAATTTCTTGCAGCAGAATTTGCAAACACAATCCGAGATTGTTTGTCCAGTGTAATCAATGGGTCGGGAATAGCATCCAATAAAATTGAAGCAGCGGTTAAGCTGTCCGAGAGCGTTTTTCTCTCGAGGCGCCAGCTGTTCTCAAGTCTTTGAACTGCGGCCGCTACATCGCCAATTGCTCCTCCGCCTGGATCAATTAATTTGCCTTCAGGAGTTTCTTGTTGTCCTTCAGACATTTTTTGAAGATGGTCTTCTATTCTTTTTAAACGATAGAATACACGCCATCCAAAAACTGTCCCGATGAAGAGAACGCAACCCCAGGCTAACAGAGCCGTGCCAAGATATAATTTATTAAATATAACAAGGAGAAGAAGTACAATTAATGACGGTGCCGCCAACAAGAGTGTTCCTGTTATAATGTGTTTGGTTATTTTTTTTTGCATCTTGCTTTCTACGTCGTCGGAAAACAAACTTAACTGACCTTACTATAGATATAATTTTTGCGTATTCTAGTGGCCTTTAATCTCCCACCGTTCTTTTTCGGTTTGTAGGCACTGCTAGTTTATTATAGTTAACATATAATCAGATGTTGTTTTTACTACGTTAAATAGGTGTAAATCAGATTTAAAATGTCCTCGACAAAAGTGAGCAAAAGACAGCAGAAAGGTATAACTCCTATGATTGCCCAATGGTATGAGGCAAAGGAGGCTTATCCTGATTGTTTACTTTTCTTTCGAATGGGTGATTTTTATGAGTTATTTTTCGATGACGCGGTAATAGCTTCAGAAAATTTAGATATCGCACTAACAAAAAGAGGGCATCAGGATGGACAGCCAATACCAATGGCGGGAGTACCATTCCATTCTGCTGAGCAGTATCTTCCAAAATTAATAACGGCGGGCTATCGGGTTGCAGTTGTGGAGCAAGTTGAACAACCTGAAGAAGCTAGGAAGCGTGGGGCTAAATCTTTAGTGCGTCGAGAAGTTGTTCGAGTCGTTACACCAGGGACATTAACGGAAGACGTACTACTTGATGCTAAGACACATAATTATCTGGCAGCAGTGTCAATGCACGGTGCCGAAATAGGTTTGGCGTGGTTAGACATTTCTACTGGTGAAGTATGGCTGCAGTCTCTTGGAGATATGAATCAGGCAGCTTTGCAACTCCCGTCTGGCCTGGCTCGCTTAGATCCTAGTGAGGTTATTTTATCCGATAGTTTGCACAGCGATCTAAACTTGGGCGAAGTTTGGGAAGAATGGAAAGCCATTATTACAAAACTGCCAGATGAACGTTTTGATTTTTCAAATGGGGAAAAGAGATTAGCAGGCTTTTATAACGTTGTTACACTAGAAGCGTTTGGCGATCCTGGTAAGGCGGCAATAGCATCAGCGGGAGCTTTATTTGATTATTTATCATTAACCCAGATTGGGCAGCTGCCACGCCTGGCATTTCCTAGTGTCCTCCCTCCTCCCGGGTCTGCAGGAGCAGTAATGGAGATTGATCCTGCGACTAGGCGGAACCTTGAGCTTACAAAGACTATTGAAGGAAATAAATCAGGTTCTCTGCTGGCAACGATTGATCGAACCTTAACTAGTGTGGGTGCTAGGCTTCTCTCTGAGCGATTGTCATCTCCGGTTACTGATGTCCGAGAGATAAATTCTCGTCTGGATTCAGTTTCTTTTTTCATAGAGGCTTCAGATTTAAGAAAAAACATTCAACAAATTCTTAAAGAGTGTCCCGATATGGGTCGCTCTTTATCTAGGCTAAGCTTAGGCCGCGGGGGGCCCAGAGATCTTGCAACGATTCGACAAGGACTTAAAGGCTCAGGATCAATAGCTAAAGAGCTATCAGCAGCAAAGGAATTTGGCTCCGGTAACTCAGAACTATCAGATCTAACTAACGCCCTAGTTAATTTTGACATTCTTTGTGGGAGTCTTGATCGGGCCCTTTCAGACTCCTTGCCTGTTTTGGCTAGAGATGGCGGTTTTATTGCTTCAGGGTACTCGGACGAATTAGATGGACAGACCAGTTTAAGAGATGACAGTCGACGAACAATTGCAGAATTGCAAAAAAAGTATAGCGAGGAAACAGGTGTTTCTTTAAAAATAAAACATAATAATATTTTGGGATATTTTGTTGAAATACCTACTGTTCAAGCCGAAAGATTGATAGCGAAAGGTAAGGAAGGAGTTACTTACCATCACGGTTTGATCCACCGTCAAACAATGACTACAGCTATAAGGTTTTCGACAATAGAACTATCGGAATTAGAAGAAAAAATTACATTAGCGGCTGAACGAGCTCTAGGCATTGAACTCGAAATATTTAGTAATCTGGTTAAAGATATAATGTCATCCGCGAAAAATATTGATAATGCCTCAAGAGCTATAGCATCTATAGATTTATCCTTAGCTCTCGCAGAATTAGCCGTAGAAAATAACTATAACCGGCCTAAAGTTGATAACAGTGAAGAATTTTTTATCGTTCAAGGCCGTCATCCGGTTGTTGAGAGCGCTTTAGAACAGGGGTATACAGACTTTATTCCTAATGATTGTAACCTCTCCGGTGATGAAGACGGTGGCCGTCTCTGGCTTCTTACGGGACCTAATATGGCCGGTAAAAGCACCTTTTTAAGGCAAAATGCTTTAATAGCATTATTAGCACAAATAGGTTCTTTTGTTCCAGCTGTCGAAGCAAGGATTGGAGTTGTTGATCGTCTTTTCAGTCGTGTAGGAGCTGCTGATGATTTAGCTAGAGGTCGTTCGACTTTCATGGTCGAAATGGTAGAGACGGCGGCTATTTTAAACAGGGCTAGTAGGAAGAGCCTTGTTATATTGGATGAGATTGGCAGAGGGACAGCAACATTTGATGGTCTATCAATAGCCTGGGCCTCTATAGAACATTTGCATAATATTAATCAGTGTCGCACTTTATTTGCAACTCACTTTCATGAACTCACCAATCTATCAACTAACTTAAGTCAACTCTCTTGTAGAACTATGCGAACTAAAGAATGGAGAGATGATCTAGTCTTTATGCATGAGGTTATACCTGGGGCGTCTGATCGTTCATATGGTATTCATGTCGGTCGATTGGCTGGTTTGCCATCAAAAGTACTGACAAGAGCGGAAGAGGTATTAGGCTTGTTGGAAAGTGCCGATCAAGAGAATCTTTTTGACAATATGAGAGGCGATTTACCTTTATTTTCTGCTTCACACAGTGGGGACGATAACTCTAAAGATATAGGAATTGAGAGGCAGTTAAGAAGTCTGTTGGATGAAATAGAAGTCGAAGAAACTACACCACGTTCCGCATTAGATATTTTATATCGACTTAAGGCCATACTAGATGACTAGCCTGGTAAAGCGTTTAATCATATTTGCTGGATTTAGCGAAGTTGAACAGGTTGTGAGTCATAAGAACTTTAAGGTTTATCTAATAGGGCATATACCAAATGTAATTGGTGTATGGGTGGTTCGTGTTGCTATGGGATGGCTGGCGTGGGAGTTAACCGAATCCGCTTTTTGGCTAGGAGCAATAGCAGCAGCTGATTCTTTACCCGTATTGTTACTTGGACCTATAGGTGGTGTTCTTGCAGATCGGCTCGATCGAAGAAGTTTAAGTATAGCAACGCAAGCTGCATTGTGTGTTATTTCCGTATTTCTTGCTCTATTGACCATGTCAGATCTGATAACGATTTGGCTATTATTTTTTCTAGCGTTGATGCGCGGAATTACATTTGCCTTTTGGCAGCCTGTTAGGCTTTCTTTAATGCCCACCCTTGTGCCAAGAGATGAAATTCCGATAGCAATTGCACTAAACTCTAGTACATTTAACACGGCACAGTTTGTGGGACCGGCCGTTGCCTCTGGTCTATTAACTCTGGGCGGCCCTAGTTTGGCCTTTATTTTCAATATATTTGCAGCAGGTGTAATGGTTTGGGCCTTTATGGCCATTGATGTCCCGAAAACAAAATCGATTAAAAAGAAGAGATCAAGTATTTATTCAGAAATGGTTGATGGAATGCGCTATAGCTTGAATCATTCCGGCATTGCTCCGATGTTATTTATATTGCTTATAATGGGCACAGGGATTAGACCCTTAACAGAGCTTATGCCAGGCTTTGCAGACCTTGTTTTTGGTCTTGATGTAGGTGGGTATTCTTTGATGGTCTCATCGGTTGGGCTTGGCGCTATGTGCGGTGCGATTTGGATGCTTCGCCGAGGCAATCGGGGGGGTATCACGGGCGTTGCTCTACGGTCAGGGCTTTTGGGGGGCGCTTCTGCTCTTTTGTTTTCTTTGACGGGATGGCTCCCTCTAGCTTTATTGTGTCTTTCACTTTTGGGTTTTAGTATGACAAGTAGTGGCATAGCGACTCAACAGCTGATACAGCTGAATGTATCTGACGAATTACGTGGCAGAGTGTTGAGTTTGTTTGGTATGATATTTAGAGCAGGACCAGCCTTGGGGGCTTTGTTTATGGGATGGGTAGCAGATTTTGCTGGCTTGTCATGGCCAGTAGGGATCGGTGCCGCTATAGGCTTATTCGCCTACCTGTTGGTTTATAGAAGAAGAGAACAGATAAGCGAGCTACTTGAACAGGAAAAGGTTTTATTATCCACTTCAAAAGATAGTATTCCGTTCATATCGAGTGAAGTTTCTCCAACTGAAAGAGTGGCAGAATAAAAAATTTCATTAGAACCTGTTCGAATAAATTTAATGATTTTTGTGTTTTAAAATAAAGACTACGAATGATTGAGATGTTGGAACAACGCCAAATAATAGATCGCCGATTGATTTTAGAGGATATCAAAAATCTTCGCTTAAATCATTCCGATGAAATAATTAGGCGAAAAAAGATTTTTACTAGATTACAATGTGCGTTGGAAAAAGGACGAGCCGAAGTGCGTCTTCGATTTGAGTCGGGAAAGTCAACCGGGATAAGCGCTTCAGAAAGTTTGTCTTTTTTATTTGATCAGTTAGTGCGGGTTATTCATGATGTTGCTGCAGATGTCTATCCTTCTCCAAATCCAACTATAGCAGACAGGCTGTCTATTGCCGCGGTTGGGGGTTATGGGCGTAACGAGCTAGCACCCTACTCTGATATCGATCTATTGTTTTTATTTCCCTATAAACAAACGCCTCGTGGTGAACAAGTTGTAGAATATATTCTGTATATGCTTTGGGATTTGGGTATAAAAGTAGGGCATTCAACTCGATCTACTTCTGATTGCATACGTATCGCCAAAAGAGATTTAACAGTCAAGACGGCTCTTTTGGAAAGTCGTTTTCTATGGGGCGATCAAGGCTTATTTCTTGATTTCCGTAAATCGTTTCAAGAACAGGTTGTATCGGGGACGGCCCTTGATTTTGTGGATGGTAAATTAGCCGAGCGTGATGCTAGACATAAAAAGCTAGGTGATAGCAGATACCTGGTAGAGCCAAATGTAAAAGACGGTAAAGGTGGACTACGAGATTTACAGACGCTTTTTTGGATTGCAAAATATACCCATCAGGTTGATAGCGTTGAAGATTTAATGGATAATGGTGTTTTGTCTAAAGATGAGGCTCGTAATTTTGCTAAGGATAAAAATTTTTTATGGACTGTCCGTTTTCATCTTCATTATTTAACAGGTCGAGCTGAAGAACGTTTAACTTTTGATCTTCAGTCGCCTCTGGCTGAAAGTATGAACTATAACGCCCGGGCAGGCAGTAGTGGTGTTGAAAGATTTATGAAACATTACTATTTAGTTGCTAAGGATGTTGGTGACCTAACTCGTATTTTTTGTGCTTCAATAGAGGCAGAAAACATGAGAAAGCCACTAATTAAGTTACCCCGTATAGGAAGATCTCGTGAATTGATGGGCTTTAGCCTCGATAGCGATCGACTTACAACACTCGATAAAAATTTATTTTTCAATGATCCTGTAGCTATGATCCGTCTGTTTTATGTTGGTCATAAAGAAGGGCTGGATATTCATCCTTATGCCCTGAGACTTGTTACACAGAATCTACGAAAAATAAAAAACGAAGTACGGGAAAACTCCGAAGCAAACAGAATGTTTATCGAGATATTAACATCAGCTAATAAACCAGAAATAGCATTGACTCGTATGAATGAATCGGGAGTTCTAGGACGATTCTTGCCTGATTTTGGAAGAGTAGTAGGCCAAACACAGCATGATATGTATCATGTTTACACAGTGGATGAACATACCATTCAGGCGATTGGTTTATTAGCCTCAATAGAAAGAGGCGAGAGAAGGCTTGAGCACCCTCTTGCTACTGATTTAATTAAAACGATTAGTTCACGCCGAGCGCTTTACGTTGGCGTTCTATTTCATGATATAGCAAAAGGTAGGGGAGGTAATCACTCAGAGCTAGGGGCTGAGGTGGCTAGAAATGTTTGCCCAAGTTTAGGGCTTGATGAAGAAGAAACGGAAACTGTGGAATGGTTAGTTAGGTATCATCTGGCTTTTAGTAACGTTGCACAGAAGCGCGATCTATCAGATGGAAAAACTATTAGTGATTTTGCTGAATTAGTTCAATCCTTGGAACGTTTGAAGTTACTGCTATGTCTTACGGTTGTAGACATGCGGGCAACTGGTCCAAATGTATGGAACAATTGGAAGGCTGAGCTACTTAGAGAGCTTTATAAGTATACAGAAGATGTATTATCTGGGGGGCAGCTCACCTATGCTCACAAAACACGAGTTGAAACAGCAAAAGATATGCTACGGGATCGCCTAAAAGAATGGCCTATCTCTGAAATTGAGATGCAACTTGGCAGGGGCTATCCAGGTTATTGGTTAACTTTTGATGTGGAATCTCTTGTAAGGCACGCTAATTTAATGCGTGATGCGCAAGAAAAGGAGCTCCCCTTATCGATACAAACACGAGTACTAAAAGAGTTAGATGTAACAGAAGTTACAGTTTATGTTCAGGATCATCCAGGTTTGTTTTCTCGACTGGCGGCAGCTTTTTCTGCGGTTAGTGCTAATGTGGTTGACGCAAAAATATTTACCACTCCTGAAAGTATGGCACTAGATGTTTTTTGGTTACAGGATTCGAACGGTCGTGCATTTGATAAGACGGATTCTATAAAAAAACTACGAAAACAAATTCAACGGTCATTAGCAGGTGAAATGGGTGGTGAAGAACCTAATACGCAGAGAAATTATATATCTTCAAGAACAAGTGTATTTAAAGTTGCTCCAAGAGTAATCATAGATAATCTTGCCAGCGCAACACACACAGTTATTGAAATTAATGGACGTGATCGGCCTGGTTTTTTGTTTTCTGTAACTCGGGCTTTATTTTCACTCTCTCTTCAAATCTCATCTTCAAAAATATCAACATATGGAGAAAGAGCTGTTGATGTATTTTACGTTAAAGATGGGTTTGGGATGAAGGTTACGCATGAAGAGCGGCTCGAAAAAATACATGAAGTTCTTTTAGAGGCGATTGGTCAGACTGACCAGCAAACAGGAAATAGTTCTCATGCTGCTTAATCTTATTAATATTAAAATTAAAAACCTTGTTTATTTGTCACTATCTTCTTTAATAAACTTAATGGTTGCACATGGCCCTATATAGATCCATTGCCACCATCGGTGGGTGGACTATGGGAAGCCGTGTTTTGGGTTTTCTAAGGGATGTATTAATTGCCCGTCTTTTGGGCGCAAGCATGGTTTCAGACGTTTTTTTTGTTGCTCTGCAGTTACCTAACGTTTTTCGTAGATTATTTGCTGAAGGTGCATTTAATGCTGCGTTTGTTCCTTTATTTGCTGGCGAGCTTACAAATAATGGGAGAAGCGCTGCAAAAGAATTTGCTGAGAAAGTGCTTGGCGTTCTCTTGGTTTTTCTTGTTTTTCTTACAGCCTTAATTGAAATCTTTATGCCCAGCGTTATAACCCTTATAGCAGGCGGATTTGCTGAAAACCCTACGAAATTTTGGCTTGCTGTTGATTGTGCTCGGCTCACTTTTCCTTACCTAATGTTTATTTCTATATCAGCTTTACTGGGTGGTATTTTGAACACCTTAGAGCGATTTATGGCTACAGCCTCTGCCCCAATAGCGCTGAACTTATTATTAATAGGAGCTCTCTTCGGAATAATGTATGGGTGGTTCCCAGATCCTGGGATAGCTCTGAGCACTGGAGTCTTGTTGGCAGGGCTTGGCCAATTAATATGGTTATCAATTATTTGCTTTCGAACGGGTTTATTTCCCGGAGTTCCGAAACTTTTATTAGACCAAAAAGTAAAGCGGTTTTTTTTGCTTATTGGCCCAGGTGTTATTGGGGCAGGTGTATACCAGATTAATGTACTAATTGGTATTAGATTGGCCACAGAGTTACCAGAGGGTTCGGTGTCTTTCTTATATTTTGCAGATAGGATAAACCAATTACCTCTTGGCGTGGTAGGAGCGGCTGTGGGGGTGGCTCTATTACCTTTGTTGTCTCGTCAGCTTAAAGCCGGCGACAAAGAGGGCGCAAGAAAAAGTCAAAGCAGTGCTATAGAATTATCAATGCTGTTAACGGTTCCAGCAACTGCTGCATTACTAGTGTTATCGACACCAATTATCACAGTGTTATTCCAGAGAGGTGAGTTTGGTCCAGGGGCCACTGAGGCCACTGCTATGGCTTTGAAGGCATTCACACTTGGTCTTCCTGCTTATGTGCTGATAAAGGCAATTTCGCCTGCATTCTTTGCAAGAGAAGACACGGTAACCCCAGTAAAAGTAGCTGTAGTAGCTTTAATTATAAACGTTGTATTTGCATTACTTCTGATGCCGTATATTGCTCATGTGGGTATAGCTTTAGCTACAGCAGTTTCAGCTTGGATTAACGCTCTGATCCTCATACTAATATTAATTAGACGGGATTTACTGTTTTTTGAAAGGCTCCTTTGTCTTAAATTAGTTAAGATTGTTCTAGTTTCTGGGGTCACAGCATCAATCTTGTGGGGTCTTTCAGAATATTTTTCTTCTTCTCTTGTCTCGAATTCATTTCTGGGGATTGTAACATTAATTTTTTTAATAATTATTGGATTAATTTTGTTTTTTTGTTTAGTGATTTTTACCGGTATAATGACATGGAAAGATTTGAAAGATTATCTCCGCCGCGATTGAGCTTTTCTTGACGTAGAGCTCGTTCGAAGCGATAAAGAGATTTTATTGGCAGGTTTAGGGTTTTGAAACTCTAGGGGAAATTTACTATGCGTCGAGTTTTTTCAGGAGTCCAGCCTACAGGTGATCTTCATTTGGGCAACTACCTAGGCGCCATTCGCAATTTTGTTGATTTACAGGAAGAGTATGAATGTCTGTATTGTGTCGTAGATTTACACGCGATAACAGTTTGGCAAGATCCAGTTAAATTAGCTGCAAATACTCGGGAAGTTGCAGCGTCTTTTCTGGCATCAGGTATCGATCCCAAAAATAGTATTATGTTCAATCAAAGTCAGGTTCCTGCCCATGCGGAACTTTCTTGGATACTTAGTTGCGTCTCACGTATTGGTTGGTTGAACAGGATGACGCAATTCAAGGATAAAGCTGGAAAAAATAGGGAGAATGCTTCAGTAGGTCTATATGTGTACCCTAATCTGATGGCGGCAGACATACTGGCCTATAAAGCCAGCCATGTCCCTGTTGGAGAAGATCAGAAACAGCACTTAGAGCTTACAAGAGATATAGCAACGAAGTTTAACAATGACTTTAGCGTTGAATTTTTTCCTGTTGTCGAACCCCTTATATTGGGAGAGGCTACTCGTGTCATGAGCTTAAGAGATGGTAAAGCAAAAATGTCCAAATCAGATCCGTCGGATAATTCAAGAATTAATCTAACTGATGGTACTGATGAAATTGTTCAAAAAATACGCAAGGCGCGCACTGATCCCGATGTTTTACCTGGTCCAGAAGTATTAATTGAAGGTGATTTGAAAACAGAAGATCAGAATAAACGACCAGAGGCATTCAATTTGTTGTCTATTTATTCTGCCCTTTCTAGGCAAAGCCTCGAGGAAACACTGAAACAGTTTCAGGGAATGCAGTTCAGTTCTTTTAAGGATGAGTTAGCAGACCTATCTATTGCAAAACTGGCCCCAATTGGTGAAGAGATGCAGAGATTGATGGCTGACCCAGGTTACGTCGATAATATTTTGCAAGAGGGGGCTATCCGAGCCAACAATATTGCGCAACCCATTCTAAAAGAAGTCCATCAAATTATTGGGTTTTTAGGCAAATAACCTTTAAAGGCTGTCATAGTCTTGCCCATTTCGGTACTTAGTTTATAATTAGATTTCCACTGGCTAAGAAAGAAATAGAACTGTGTTTATACAAACTGAAGAAACTCCGAATCCTGCCACAATGAAATTTTTGCCTGGCTGCGAGGTAATTGGCTCAGGAACTGCTGATTTTCCCAATCGTGAATCAGCAGAAAGGTCCCCTTTGGCTACGAAGGTTTTTGAAATTTCAGAGGTGTCGGGAGTGTTTTTAGGTGCTGATTTTGTTACTGTCACTAAGTCAGCCGATGTTGATTGGCAGGTGCTTAAACCAGCAGTCTTAGGTGCCATAATGGACCATTTTACCTCAGGGTCACCAGTAATAAATGAATCATTGTCAGATGTTCATGCTAGTGGTGATGGAGAAAATGAAGAAATTATATCTCAAATTGTTGAACTACTTGACACACGGGTTAGGCCAGCCGTAGCTATGGACGGAGGCGATATAGTTTTCCATGGTTTTGAGTCTGGGGTTGTTTATTTGCACATGCAGGGGGCTTGTTCTGGCTGTCCAAGCTCGACAGTTACATTAAAGATGGGTATTGAGAATCTTTTAAAACATTATGTTCCTGAGGTTCAAGAAGTGCAGGCTGTACCATAGAGAATTCAATTTGGGAGGAATAAAAAGCGTCTTAAGTTTGTTAGATGCTTAAAATAACTAACACAGATTATATTTTTAATATGAACTTATGTTGGCGTTTTTTATAATTTGGTTAGGTTTAGTAAGATTTTATTATGAAAAATATCAGAATTTATCAAAGCGCCCTTTGGGCGCTCATGCTCTTTTGCACTTCCGTGCTTTACTCGGATTCAACAGCATTTTCTTCGGAGAATCGACAGGGTTCTGAAGTTGCAATTAATGTGACAAAAATCGTGGATTATAAACTAGGCGCTTCTACTTTTAGCCAGAGTGATAGTCTGATATCTGGCGCAGCCAAATTTCATAACATAAGTTCTGTCTCTACAATATTTGGTGTTAAAGAACTGCATGATCAATTTAGGACGGTTTCTTTTGACTTGGCTACAGTTCGTCAGGGCAAACAGATGGTACCTCGTTTTTTTGCTAATAGGCTACCAAATGATTTAAAAAGCCTTTCAAAGGCAGCTGACTTAAAAAAAACTTTTTTCCAAATGGTATTACCTCTAATTCTTAAGGTAAACGAAGAAATATTGGCCGAAAGACAGCAGCTTCTATATTTAAGAAAAAAAGTATTGTCTGGGAAAAGTCTAGCAAAAAGAGAACAAAGGTGGCTTGAAAAACTTGCCGATCGATTTGGGACGAGTCCTAATGATCTGAATGAACTAATTCTTAGGGTAGATACTATCTCTCCATCTCTTGCTCTTGCTCAGTCTGCAGAAGAATCTGGGTGGGGTCGCTCTCGTTTCGCTTTGAACGGAAATGCTTTATTTGGTCAGAAAACATGGAATAAAGGCTTGGGAATTATTCCTCAAAAAAGGGATAATAAAGGTCGTTATGAGGTTCTTGCATTTCCTTCACTTTTGGATAGCGTTCGTAGTTATGCGCAAAATTTAAACGCTCATTGGGCATATACAGAGTTTCGTAAACTAAGGGGAGAAATGAGATTAAGTGGTAGTCCTCTTAACCCGTATAAATTAGTTGAAGCATTGAAAAGATATTCTGAAAGAAGAGAAAGTTATGTTTTGGCTATCCAAAAAATATTGCGTATTGATAATTTAGAAGAGCTAGAAAACGCTTACCTGGAAAGACCGCCTAGCAGACGATATCAAAAGCTTTCCGAGAGCTAAGTTCAACTGACAGCATTACGTCTTTAATTCTTTGGTACGTAGTAGAGCATTCCAAGCCAATGCCATCGATTCTCTGGTCCAGGCGCGGTACAATTTATTCTTGCTCTTCCAGGATTGAATTCGCTATTAAATCTAACCTCCACTCTTGGGCCCAATCGTTGCATCGAAAGCTTACCGTGGCCACCTGAATAGCATGTGAGGCCTTTCATAGAGCCGGCTTTATTCTCTAAGGTAAATCCAAATAAGGGGGGATTTTGTGTCAGGGAGGGGTTTGATGGAGATAAGTCTTGATAAGGAATCCCAATTGCGTTGGCTATTAACTTAAACCTTTTTATGCCGCCAAAACTCTCATTGAGCGCAAAACGAGGCATATAATAGCGGTCGGATGAAAAGTTAACGGCTCCTGAGTGTTGACCAAACGCATGAGTGAAACCTGAATTTTCGACTATTTTTTTAATTCGGTTACTGGCTTCACCGAATGGATAGGCAAATAGAGTTGGTCTAATTTCTAATTCTTCGTAAAATCGTTTATTTGATAAATCTATATCTTGCCGATTTCGTTTTGAATTGTTTGCAGGCATATGTAGGTGAGAAGCCGTTTGGCTCCCTATAGTAACTCCATGCTTTTTTAGCTCACGTATCTGATCCCAGGTCATATAATTTTTATAATTACGATCTATTGCTTCTGTTGCTACGAAAAGAGTGAAAGGAAAGCCAGCTTTTTTTAGTCTAGGCCACGCCCTAGTATAAACCGAAAGATAGGCATCATCGATGGTGATGCCAACTGTACGTTTTGGGAGTGATTTTTGTGTGTTTATTGCCAATAAAATTTTTGGTATTGGCAATACAGTATAGTTACCCGTTTCTAGTTCTTTAAGGTGCTTCTCAAATTGGCTTATACTTATATTAGTTGAAGGAAGGGTGTTCTCGCCAAAACGATGATACATAATTATTACTGCTGATCGATCGGCATTTGCTCCTATTGGAGCTACTGATAGAATAATAAGGCATAGAGCGACAAGGCCAATAAAGTTAGAGACTATTCTATTTTTCACTATTTTTTAACCTCATGGCTTTTTGTGTTTTCTGTTAAAAATACAATGTTATATTGATACATTTTTTGGCTAAAGTATCATTAATTATAGATAAATTACCTTGTTAGGAATTTATCTATATCATCGGTTTTGGCAAATCTTTATTATTAATTAGAGGAAAATCCTTACTATTAAATAGCTGATAATGCCACCACTCATTTTTATAAAAATCCCAACCAGCAGTGCTCATTAAACCAAGCAGTAGAAAACGGTTCTTTTGTGCTGAAACGCTAATTTCGGTTGAGCCGTGATGAGAAAGGTGACTAAAAGTATCAAATTCAGTCCCCATATCTAATAAGTTTCCGTTATTATCAGACAAGCTTAAATCTATCGCGGCTCCCCTACTGTGTGGTGAACCAATTCTGGGGTCAGAAAGAAATGTCGGGTCAGGCGTGTGTTCCCAAAGCTTCCACTGAGCTTCTACAGGTCGAAGAGCGTCAAAGATGTGCAATTTAAGTTTCATGGCTTTTGCCAGTTGTTTTGCTAGCAAAAGTTTTTTTGAGGCTTCTTCATTTAGGTAGCAGTGAGCTTGAGAGTAGATAGGCTTACCAGTAAAATTATATTTGGTGGCATATAATAATTCTATATCAACTTCATGTGAAATAGGTGTAACTTCAACTATTGTCACAACTTAGCCTCCAAGTTTACTTTGATATGAGACTTTCCAATGTTAAGGGTTAGTTGTGATTCTGCCAACTAGGGATTCTGCAATCTAATTAGTGTTATGATTCTTAAGAATAAGCCAACAATACTAGCAATTGATTCCGCTTCTAACGCGTGTTCTGCCGCTTTATTAATCGATGGTGATATACATAGACAGGAATGGAAACAAATGACTAGAGGGCATGCGAAAGTCTTAATGCCAATGATCTCTTCGGTGGTTGGTGATTATGGGTATCATAGTATTGACGCTATAGCTGTTACGATAGGCCCTGGCGCTTATACTGGTATTAGAATTGGCCTGGCAACGGCTAGAGGGTTGGCATTAGCATCAGAACTACCCATGATAGGAGTGAGTAATTTTAAGGCTGTTGCTCGAGAAGTTTCTCAAAACATTACAGGAAAAACGCATATTTTAGCCATTCTGGAAACAAAGAGGGCAGACGTTTATGTCCAGAGCTTCACTTCTGGGTTAAAGCCTTTGAGTAAACCTGCTTGTATGCCTCCAGAAAAAGTTATTTCTGAGTTTGATAATTTGTTTGTCTCAACAACCCCTGTGATCCTTGCGGGAGACGCTGTTTACAAAGTAGTTAAGGGGATGTCTGGTAAGAATACTTATGAAGTTGCCGCAGGGAATGGTCTAACAAATGCTATTTTTGTTGCCTATGAAGGAATGGATAGGTTAATGGAGAATCCGACGTTAGGTAAGGAAAAAATACCCGGACCGATGTATTTAAGGCCACCGGATGTTTCTATTCCAAAAACCGATTAGTACATTATTAATCACATTAAAGACGTGAGTAAGGCTATAAAATATAAAGTCGAGATTATCGATCGTAATACATCTTATGTGAAAGCCCTTTCGGAGCTGCATGCGATTTGCTTTCGAGGAAAGGGAAAAGAGTATTGGAACGATCAATCTTTTAGGGTTTTGCTCGGCGCTAAGGGGACAATTGGTTTTTCTGCTACTGCTGATGATTGTAGTTTATTAGGGTTTGTCATAGGTCGTAGTGTTATGGACGAGAGTGAAGTATTAACTCTTTGTGTTTTACCGACCGCTCGTAGAAATGGGGTCGCAAAGAATTTAATGTTAAAACTGATTAAGCGTTTGTCACCCTCCAAAAGAATATTACTGGAGGTGGCTACCAGCAACGATCCAGCACTCGCCTTGTACGAAAGTCTAGGATTTAAGCAATCAGGGCGTAGACCCGCGTATTATAAAAAAGGAACTAGTAGAATTGATGCACTAATTTTAGAACTATGAAAAAGTAAAAGTCAGTAATTAAAACATTATTTGGTATATTTATTTATTTATTTAAATAAAAATAATATTGTTATATAGTTTTTAACAAAAAGAGGTCTATTTCATGACTGCTGAGGACAACCCTACTGATCTACTAAAATTAACCGTGGAAATTGTTTCTGCTCATGTGTCTAACAATTCATTACCTGCGTCTGAATTACCTCAGTTGATTTCACAAGTTCACTCTAGTCTTTCCGATACAGGGAAATCAGTAAACCCTAAAGAGCGCCCCACCCCAGCAGTTTCTGTCAAAAAATCAGTAATGCCCGATTATATTGTTTGTCTTGAAGATGGAAAAAAACTGAAAATGTTAAAACGTCATTTAAAAACATCATATGATTTGACTCCTGGTCAGTATCGTAAAAGGTGGGGACTTGCGGCTGACTATCCTATGGTTGCCCCTAATTACGCTAGGAGGAGAAGTGCTTTGGCAAAAGAAATAGGTCTTGGGAAGCGTGGCCGCTCTTCTAAGTAGCAAAGATTTATTGAAAAAAGAGTCAATTATAGAGGCCACCAGTTTCCTAAAGCTTTCTTTATTTTGTAATTCGACTAATACTGTGCATTGGTGATAGAATTCTATTGTTAGACAGAGGGGAAAATTATGCTATCTCGGATTGAGCAAATTTGTTCTGATAAAGGCCTTAAAATGACCGATCAGCGTCGAATTATTGCTCAGGTGCTTTCAGAAAGCATTGATCATCCTGACGTGGATTTAGTGTATCGACGAGCCACCGAATTAGATCCTCGAATATCCATAGCCACTGTATATCGAACATTACGGTTGTTTGAAGAGGCAAATATACTAGAAAAACATGATTTTGGAGATGGTAGAGCTCGATATGAGGAAGCTTCAGGGGATCACCATGATCACTTAATTAATATAAAAACAGGAGAAGTCGTAGAGTTTTATAATCAAGAGATCGAGGCAATGAAGCAACAAATAGCTAAGGATCTTGGTTTTGAATTGGTCGATCATAGGCTTGAGCTATATGCTACGCCTTCTGTTTCCAATGAATCACCTGATGATGATAGCTCTTTTTAGCAGTAATAGTTTTTAAACAGGTAAACTTTATGGCCCATGATTATGATAGGTTCTGAGCCGCAGGGGGCTCCAGAGTTAGATGCGGCCCTTGCTGCGCTACAGACGGGCACGGTAAGCATGCGTTTGGCAAAAAATAATTGCGATGTTCATGCAGCACAAGCTCTTCGTTATAAAGTGTTTTATGATGAAATGTCTGCCCAACCTTCCCATGAAGTGGCAAGATTAAGGCGCGACTTTGATGTATTTGACGAGATTTGTGACCACCTCTTAGTTACTGACTCATCCCTAGGAGAAGGTGAAGAATCGGTTATCGCAACTTATAGATTGCTTAGGGGTAGAGTAGCAAAATCATTTGGAAGGTTTTATACCTCTAGCGAATACGATATTACAAAACTTAAAAACTTGCCTGGTGAGACCCTTGAACTCGGGCGTTCCTGTGTAGATGCAAGACGTCGTAATAAGCCCACAATGCAAATTCTCTGGCGAGGTATTGCTGCTTATGTATTCCACCACAATATCTCGGTGATGTTTGGTTGCGCCAGTTTGCCAGGAATAAGTCCGGAGAATCTAAGTTTACCTCTTAGTTATTTATATCATAACCATCTAGCCCCACTAGAGCTTAGGGTTAAGGCTCTTCCCGAGCTATATGTGGATATGAGATTTAAAGAAAATCATGAAATCGACCGAAAAAAAGCACTAACAAGTCTCCCACCTCTAATTAAAGGCTATCTTCGGCTTGGGGGCTTTATTGGTGATGGAGCTGTAGTTGATGAACAGTTTAATACGACTGATGTCTGCGTTATTGTAAAGACAGACCTTGTTACGGATAAGTATTTTAAGCACTATTCGAGGGTAGCTGCAGGTGAGAACAACGCGCCTAATAGGGTTACTTAATGACTGTGAAAAGAATGCGCCAGGAAAAAGAAATAACACTTAAAACTTCTCTTCCTACGGTCCTTTTTAGAGTGTTTATTTATTTCTCTTTGACGCTCAGTTTAATTCCCGTTCAGATATTAGCTCTGATGTTACGGCTACCTTTATCCCAACGCCTACCAATGTGGTATCATAGATTATGTTGTCGTATTTTAGGCATAAGACTTGAAGTTTTTGGACGTAGGTCTAGGGTGCGGCCCACTTTATTTGTTGCCAACCACTCATCATATCTTGATATCGCTATATATGGCGCGTTAATACCAGGTTCATTTGTTTCTAAAACAGAAGTTGCAAAATGGCCAGTATTTGGATTGCTGGCGAGACTACAAAGATCAATTTTTGTTGATAGAAGAGTCCGTACTTCAATAGCGCAAGCAGGAAATATTGGTAAAAGATTAAAAGCTCGGGATAATATTATTCTATTTCCTGAGGGGACTAGTGCCGATGGTAACAGGGTACTTCCCTTTAAGAGTGCTTTATTTTCTGTTGCTGAGATAAAACTAAATAATCAGTCATTAGTTTTACAACCTGTCTCGCTTACCTATTCTAGGTTAGATGGAATTCCAATTGGGCGCCATTTGCGGCCAATGTTTGCTTGGTATGGAGAAATGGACTTGTTTTCGCACGCTAGAAGACTGATAGGAATGGGGCGTTTGACTGTTACAGTAAGCTTTCACCAGCCAATTACAATTGACGAATTTGATTCTCGTAAGCAGTTGGCGATACACTGTTATTCTTGTGTCGCCCGTGGTCATGCTGATGCGTTGGCTGGTCGGTTACAACCTAAGGTTGGTGGAGCGGGGAAATGGGGTTGGATTCATTGGCGACCTAGGCCAAGGTTGAGGGATTTAAGGGGCCGCCGAAGGGCGCCAGGAGTTAAAATTGGTGGTAAGCGTCGTCATGCTCGCCTTGACACAGGTCGTTCTAAAGCTTAGGTCATTTTAAACACTATTATAAATTTTCGTGGTAAAATTCTAGGGATAGAAATGCTAAGTTTTTTGATATTCTTTACTTGGTTTAGTGCACGTGGCTAAGAAACTTTTTATTAAAACCTATGGCTGTCAGATGAATGTCTATGATTCTGCTAGAATGGCAGATGTTTTAGCGCCCATTGGTTTTACTTCTTGCTCAGAAGCGGGGAGTGCTGACATGATCATCCTCAACACTTGTCATATTCGAGAGAAGGCGAGCGAGAAAGTATACTCAGAGCTTGGTAGACTAAGACATATCAAGGAAAAACGGCTTCTTGATGAGGAAAACACAATAATAGCTGTGGCCGGTTGTGTTGCTCAAGCAGAAGGAGAGGAAATACTTAGGCGAGCACCTTACGTGGATATAGTTTTAGGGCCCCAAACATATCATCGGCTTCCTGAAATGGTTGCACGTGCTGCCCGTGCTGGTGACAAAAAAAATACCTATGGACGAGGGGTGTTAGATACAGATTTTCCAACGTCGCAAAAATTTGACCATCTGCCTAATGAAAGCAGCTTTCAAGGGGTCTCTGCTTTTCTTTCTGTTCAAGAAGGTTGTGATAAGTTTTGCACCTTTTGTGTTGTTCCTTATACGCGGGGAGCTGAGTTTTCTCGACCGGTGGAGCAGATTTTGAATGAGGCTAAACGTTTGGTTGAAAATGGAGCAAAAGAGATCATCCTCCTTGGTCAAAATGTGAACGCTTACCATGGTCTAGATGAGCGGGAAAAAGAAACAAGCTTGGGGAGACTTATAAATCGACTATCTGAAGTTGATGGTATTGAAAGAGTTCGTTATACAACCAGCCACCCAAACGATATGAACAAAGATCTGATACTAGCCCATGGTCAGCAGAAAAAACTTATGCCTTTTCTGCATTTACCTGTACAAAGCGGCAGTAATAAAATTCTTCAATCAATGAACAGACGACATAGTGTAGAGAGCTATCTTGATATAATATCTGATTTAAGAAAATCACGGCCGGATATGGCGTTGAGCTCTGATTTTATAGTTGGTTTTCCTGGTGAATCAGATGAAGATTTTGAAGAAACAATTGATTTAATAAAAGAGGTAAAATTTTCACAGGCTTATAGCTTCAAGTATAGTGTTCGCCCCGGAACCCCAGCAGGTAGCATGGCTGAACAGGTTCCAGACGAACTGAAAGATGAAAGGTTGTTTGTCTTGCAGGATGTTCTAAAAAAGCAGCAAACCGAATTTAATTCTTCAAAAGTCGGTAAGGTTCTTAAAGTATTGCTTGAGAAATCAGGCAGACATGCATCTCAATTAATCGGCCGCAGTCAATATAATCAGGCTGTGCACGTTAATGCTCCTGAATATAATTTGGGAAGTGTTCAAGATGTTAATATAGATTCTGTTTTGTCTCATACCCTTCAGGGTTCAATTAAGAAATATGTTAAAGATATAGAAGTTGGACAAAGATCGGAAAAAACACAGGGAGAACACGTTTGAATACGCCTGCATCCGCTGACCAGAAACAGGGAAAAATTCAGTTTGATGACAACTCTCTGTTACCAGAGCTTTTTGGTGATCATGATGAACATCTTTTACAGATTGAGCAGTTACTGGATGTAAGATTACGTTACAGAGGGAATAGCTTAGAAATCTCGGGTCCTGAAACTTCCAGGGAAATTGCGGACCGGGTGATACTATCCCTTTATACACGCCTTAAAAATGATCTTGAGATTAGTGAAGGAGAGGTTAAGGCTGCGGTACGAATTGCTTCGGGTAACGATATATCTGATGATTATATCCAATTACGCACAAAAAAACGGACGATTAGACCCAGATCCACGAATCAAGCAGCATATATAAAAGCTCTAGATGAATCTGATTTAGTTTTTGGTTTGGGCCCTGCTGGGACCGGAAAAACTTATCTAGCAGTTGCAGTTGCAGTTACTCACCTATTACAAGGCAAGGTAGATCGAATAATATTATCTCGTCCGGCTGTTGAAGCTGGAGAACGGCTTGGATATTTACCTGGGGATTTACAAGAGAAAATAGATCCATATCTACGTCCTCTTTATGACGCCTTGCATGACATGATGCCAGGCGATCAAGTGGTGCGCCGTATGGCAAGTGGGGAAATAGAGGTTGCGCCATTAGCGTTTATGAGAGGTCGAACATTAAGTCACTCATATGCAATTCTAGATGAAGCCCAAAATACTTCAGCCATGCAGATGAAAATGTTTCTTACTCGACTTGGTGAGGGGTCGCGAATGGCAGTGACGGGGGATATGACACAAATAGATTTACCATCAGGTGTTCGATCCGGTTTAGGAGATGCGTTAGAGGTGTTAGAAGGAGTTTCTGGTGTAAGCAAAATTAACTTTGATGACACTGACGTTGTTAGACATGATTTGGTTACTCGCATTGTACGTGCTTATGATAAGCATGGATCAACTAAATCGTAAATGGTTTAAGAATAGTGACGGCGATACCCTCCCATATAAAAAATATTATTTCAGTTGAAATTGTTTCTGATGTTTGGTTGAAACATTTTCCTGAAGCAGAGGCTTTAAAAAAGCTCACTGGTAGAGTAGCGGAAGCGGTCATTGGGGAGCTGGAGCTTAGAGAGGCAGTTGAGTTAGGTGTTAGGCTAACAGACGATGATGAGATGCGAATACTCAACAACTCTTTTAGAGGTAAAGATGAGTCGACGAACGTGCTATCTTTTACGATGGGGGAGAGAGACGTTAACAAGCCTACTCGTGGTTATAAAAAAGATTTTCCAGAATTATTGGGGGATGTTGTAATAGCTTATGGCACCTGTTTTAGTGAAGCTGAGAGAGAGTATAAACCGTTAAGCAATCATTTGCAGCATTTAATAGTACATGGAGTTTTGCATTTATTTGGTTATGATCATGGTAGTAAGGAAAAAGCTAAAGAAATGGAGAGGCTAGAAGCAGATATTTTAGCCCCTTTGGGTGTACCGAATCCATACGATGACTCCATGATTGTACGAACAAAGAAGGATTTATGTTGAATATGTCTGAAATCAGCAGACAGATTGATGATAAGGGAAAAGAAGCGGAAGCTTTACCACATAGAATTCTGGCTACTTTTTTGCGCCTCTTGGGTGCTCGTCGTAATGAAGAAAGCACTGTTCGTGAACATATCGAGGAGTTGATAGAGGATGTGGATGGATCCACAACACAAATTGGAGAAGATGAAGGAAAATTAATTGTTAACGTTCTTAAGCTTCATGAGCTCACTGCCGAGGATGTTATGGTGCCCCGGACAGATATTGTTGCAGTAGATATTTCTAGTAATTTAGAGGTGTTGATCAACATTATGGTAAAGAATGCTCACTCACGCATACCGGTGTACGATGAGCAGTTAGATAATATAGCTGGGTTTGTTCATATAAAAGACGTTCTATCTTCTTTGCGAAACAGGAGAAGGGAGAGCGTTAGGGATTTAACCAGAGAGATTCTTTTCGCTGCTCCATCAGTAAGAGTTTTAGATTTACTTTTGGAAATGAGGGACCGTAGAACGCATATTGCGATAGTTGTGGACGAATTTGGAGGAGTTGATGGACTTATTACAATAGAAGACTTGGTGGAAGAGATTGTCGGAGAAATTGAAGACGAGCATGATACTCAAGGCCCGACAATTGTTATAAGAGAAGATGGCAGCATTTTGGCTGATGCTAGGAGTGAAATTGAAGAGCTCGAGAAAGTAACAGGAAAATTTGCTTCTGACGAAGAACGTAAAGAAATTGACACAATAGGAGGTATTGTCTTTAGTCTTGTGGATCGGGTCCCCAGAAGGCGTGAGATAATAACTCACCCCTCCGGATTAGAATTTGAAATTGTAGATGCAGATTCGCGTCGATTGAAAATGTTGTCTGTGAGGAATTTGCAAAATAAAGTTGAAGATTAAATCATATAAATATTTGAGATTTATAAATGTTTCAATCATTTAACGATGTTAAATTCCCTTTATAATAAAGTTTTAAAGTTAAGAGCTGTTAATCGCATAGGGCTGGCTATGCTACTGGGGTTTATGTCGGCCTTGGCTTTACCTCCTTGGCACATTATTCCGTTAATATTACCTGCTTTTACTGGCTTTATTTGGCTTTTAATTTTAGCAGAAAAATCTCCAAATCCATTGAGGGCCTCATTTGTGACAGGATGGTTGTTTGGGTTCGGTCATTTTCTTTTAGGAGTTCACTGGATTATAGAACCATTATTAATTGATGGTTCAAGCCATGCTTGGCTTATACCTTTTGCACTGATTGGTTTGCCGGGTGGTTTAGCAATTTTCATTGGAATTACCAGCCTTTTAACTTCATATATAATACAGTTTTACGGTTTTAGTGCTCTGGGTAGAATAACATTATTTTCTATAATATGGGTATTTAGCGAGTGGATAAGAGGTTGGTTGTTTTCTGGTTTTCCATGGAACCTAATAGGCTATGTATGGGCTGATTTAACTGAGGTAATGCAAGCCACTGCTTTTATTGGGGTTTTTGGTCTTAGTTTTGTAACTCTTTTAGCTTCGACAATGCCGGCATTATTAGTCTCTACTTTAAATTACAAAAAAATTGTTTTGGTTATAACTTTTTCTTTAATTGTTCCTTCTATTTTATGGATAGGGGGCTCAAATAGATTGGCCAGTGCGCCCACTTACGAAGAACAAGATACAGTGTCAATGGTACCCGGAGTAAGGCTACGAGTTGTTCAGGCAAATATTCCTCAGAAAGATAAATGGAAACCTGATTTACAAGCGGCTCATTTGTTAAGATACATCGAAATGAGCAGGAAAGTGACTCCTATTTCTCCTACCCACGTGATTTGGCCAGAAACAGCAATTCCTTTTATTTTAGAAAAAAACAACTCAATTAGACTTATGTTAGCTTCGGCAGCACCCGAAGAAGGCCTTTTGTTTGCTGGCTCAATTAGTCAAGCGGGGGATGAAAAGTCCCAATTTAGAAATAGCCTTTATGTAATTAACTCAAAAGGTAAAATTGTAGATCGCTATGATAAGGTACGCTTAGTGCCTTTTGGGGAGTACCTTCCGTTCGGGAATTTGCTACCGTTTGACAAGATCGTTCCTAGTAAGGCAAGTTTTGTAAGCGGCACTGAATACAGGACGATGGAGCTACCCGGCCTGCCTAAACTCGGTCCACTTATTTGTTATGAGGCTATATTTCCCGGTATGTCCTTAAAGGCAAGCGAAAGAGGTGAATGGTTGCTTAATTTAACTAATGATGCTTGGTTTGGGAAATTTGCAGGCCCTCAACAACATTTGGCTATAGCTTCAACTAGGGCTATCGAAAATGGTGTGCCTATGGTCAGGGCGGCAAACACGGGAATATCGGCGATAGTTGACCCCTACGGGCGAAAATTATTAACTATCGGGTTAGGGGAACAGGGTGTGTTAGATAGTGGGTTACCCAAAGCGTTGCCCTTTGCGACTATTTATTCAAGATGGAGAGAGACTATACCTATTGGTTTGATTGGTTTAGTTGTTTTGTTATTATGGTATATGGGGTTATTAAAGAGAAATAAGGATCTAGAGTGATTCCGACCCTCTGATGGGTTAATTTAACTTTGGAAAAAATACTTGTTCCAAGCAAAACACCGGGGATTTATCTTTTTTTGACTAGATAAACTCTTTTCTTCCAAGCACACTAATTGATTGAGTTTTTAAAACTAATAAGGAGTGACAAACTTGTTAAAAGCCGATTATCTTTTTACTAGTGAATCTGTTTCAGAGGGCCATCCTGACAAAGTTTGCGATTGCATTTCCGATGCGGTCGTTGATGCATTTTTATCTGCAGACCCTCATAGTCGTGTGGCAGTTGAGACTTTAACAACCACAAACAGGGTAGTGTTGGCTGGGGAGGTTAGAGGACCTGAATATTTAGATAGTTCATATATAGAATCAATTGCTCGAGAAGTTGTCCGCGATATTGGTTATGAACAAAAAGGTTTTCATTGGGAAAAAATGATTGTTGACTCTTTTATACATTCGCAGTCACCAGATATTGCCCTTGGAGTTGATGCCGCGGGCAATAAAGACGAGGGAGCAGGAGATCAGGGTCTAATGTTTGGGTATGCATGTGATGAGACTCCTTCACTTATGCCGGCTCCAATTTACTATGCACACGCCATTCTTAAATCACTTTCTGAGGCACGTCATTCTGGGCTAGAGCCTGGCCTTGGGCCGGACTCGAAGAGTCAGGTCACTTTGCGCTACGAAAATAATATTCCAGTTGGTACTACTTCGGTTGTTGTGTCAACTCAGCATGATGAAACCTTAAGCCAACAAGATGTTCGGGATATAGTTAGGCCACATGTTTTAAAAACTTTACCGGATGGATGGATGTGTTCAGAAGACTCTTTTTACGTTAACCCCACGGGAAGATTTGTTGTAGGAGGCCCTGATGGAGATACAGGCCTTACTGGAAGGAAAATAATTGTCGACACTTACGGGGGGGCTGCTCCACATGGTGGAGGGGCTTTTTCAGGGAAAGACCCCACCAAAGTTGACAGATCAGCAGCATATGCCACTCGTTATCTTGCAAAAAATGTTGTGGCAGCCGGTCTTGCTGATCGATGTTGTATACAGATTGCTTATGCTATTGGTGTTTCTCATCCTTTATCGGTATACGTCGACACTTATGGCACTGGTAAAGTTGAGGAAGAGAAGCTAGCAAGAACTTTACGGGAAGCGATAGATCTAAGTCCGCGCGGGATAAGAGAGTATCTTGAACTGAGCAAACCTATATATGCTCGTACTGCAGCTTATGGCCATTTTGGGAGAGATCCTCAAGCAGATGGAGGTTTTTCTTGGGAAAAAACTGATCTAGCTGACACATTAAAGGCACAGTTTTGACCAATCACATGTATTAATTCTATTATTTATGGAAATATAAGTTTTGCAGCATAAAAAACGTTTTTATGGCCGTAGGTTAATTCGTAGCTTACGACAAAAAGAAAAAATTCTAATGGAAACGTTTTTGCCTGAAATAGAGCTCGTTCCTTCGCCTGATGGAACTTTTTTGGATTTAAGTGCTCACTTTGGTGAATCTAAAAAGGAATTTTGGTTAGAAGTCGGTTTTGGCAAAGGTGAACATCTTTTATGGCAAGCACAAAATAATAAGGAAATAGGTCTTATTGGAGCAGAGCCCTTCCAGAATGGAGTGGCAAGCATCTTATCAAAAATAAAAGAAAAAAATATAAGTAATATAAGAATTTTTCCTGATGTCGTTTCTCAAATTCTTCATAGTTTACCGTCGCAATCTATAAACAGAATTTTTGTACTATTTCCTGATCCTTGGCCGAAATCTCGCCACCAGAAACGTCGTTTAATTAATATAGAAACCCTTGATCTTTTTGCCAGGATTATGATTGATTCTGCAGAACTACGTCTGGCTACTGATGATTCTGAGTACGCTTCCTGGATGTTACGGCTTGGGTTATCACATGCATCATTTGAGTGGACAGCACGACGTCCAGATGATTGGAGGATTCGCCCAGATGATTGGCCAGTTACGAGGTATGAAGAGAAAAACAGAAGTGGAGGATTAGGTCCTGTGTATTTGCGCTTTGTTCGATTGCCACGCAATTAAAGTAATTAGTTAGGAATGCTTGCTTTTTATTTGTTATAGCCTATATTCAACGAATAAAACCCAGTTGTCTCTTATAAGAGAACAAGGGGTGGCCCGGAAAAACCGGAGCCACCTTTTTTATTATTGTTGCCTACATGTAATTAGGGTTTGGCTTTTATTTATTTAATGAGATAAACCGAATGAACTTAGTTAGTGATAATGTACAAACCAATATAGTACTTGATTTAATTGAGCCATCGTTAATAGATCTTGGCTATGAAGTTGTACGAGTCCGCCTTTTTGGTGATGACCGCGTTGTCCTGCAGGTGATGATAGATAAGGCTGATTTGACTGAGGTTACTGTTGAAGATTGTAAATTGGTTAGTAGTACAATATCTACCTTGCTTGATGTTGAAGACCCAATCTCAACATCTTATGAGCTAGAGGTTAGCTCACCTGGTCTAGATCGCCCATTGACCAGAACAAAGCATTTTCAAAGCTATATTGGTAGCAATGCTAGACTTGAATTAAAGACGGCACTAGATGGTAGGCGTCGCTTTAAGGGTCGTTTATTAGGAATAGAAGAAAATAATATAAAGATTATGGTTTCTGTTGATTCTAAGGATGTAGAAGTTTTTCTACCTTTTGAGACAATAGATAGTGCGAATATTTTAATATCTGATGAACTATTTACTTCTGTACGACGGGAACAAGGAAACTAAAGGTAAAAGAAGATGGATGGAGGCCCTAGCAGGATTGAGATGTTAGCTGTCGCTGAGGCGGTGGCTCGTGATAAGGGTATTGAGCGTGAAGAAGTTTTAGAAGCGATGGAGCAGGCAATTCAGAAGGCTGGTCGTTCTAAATATGGTCCTGAGCACGATATCAGGGTCAGCATTGGTCGGGAATCCGGCCACATATCAATGGCGCGGTATAGGGAGGTCGTTGAGGAGGTTGAAGATGAAAACACTCAACTTACAATCGATCAAGCTCAGGTAGAGAAGGATAACGTTTCGATAGGGGATTTTCTAATTGATGAATTACCCCCGATTGATTTTGGTCGAATTGCAGCACAAACGGCTAAACAAGTTATAGTTCAGAGGGTTAGAGATGCAGAAAGAGAACGTCAATATGAAGAGTATAAAGATCGATCAGGTGAGATAGTAAATGGTCTAGTGAAACGTGTTGAGTATGGTAATGTAACAGTTGACCTAGGGCGCGGTGAGGCGGTCTTGAGGAGGGACGAGAGTCTTCCAAGAGAAAACTTTAGAACTGGGGATAGGGTTAGGGCTTATATTTATGATGTAAGAAGAGAAGCTCGTGGGCCACAGATCTTTCTTACGCGGACACGCCCTGAATTCATGAAAGCATTATTTGCTCAAGAGGTCCCAGAAATTTATGATTCGATAATTGAAATTCGTTCTGCGGCCAGAGATCCAGGAAGCCGCGCCAAAATAGCAGTGCTCTCTAAAGATGCCTCTATTGATCCAGTTGGAGCATGCGTTGGGATGCGAGGAAGTAGAGTGCAGGCAGTTGTGGGCGAGCTTCAGGGAGAAAAGATAGATATTATTCCTTGGTCCCCGGATACTGCAACGTTTGTTGTTAACGCTCTTGCTCCGGCTGAGGTTACAAAAGTTGTTATAGACGAAGAGGTTAACAAAATTGAGGTGGTTGTCCCTGATGAACAGCTTTCTCTGGCGATTGGTAGGCGAGGTCAGAATGTTCGACTTGCTTCAATTTTAAGTGGTTGGGATATAGATATTCTAACTGAGGAGGAGGAATCACAACGACGTCAAGAGGAGTTTAATCTACGAAGTCAGATGTTTATAGAAGCTCTTGATATAGAAGATGTTATAGCACACTTAATGGTAACAGAAGGCTTTGCTTCTGTAGAAGAGGTTGCTTTTGTTCCAGTTGGTGATCTATCGGTTATCGAAGGTTTTGATAATGAAATATCAGAAGAATTACAATTAAGGGCTCGCAATTGGTTAGAGGAACGTGATTCAAAACTTGATGTGGAGAGAAAAAAATTAGGCGTTGAAAATGCTGTTATTGATCTTCAGCATTTATCTTTATCTCAGGCTGTTTTATTGGGTAAGAATAGTATTCGCACAATAGATGATTTAGCTGGTCTAACCCCTGACGAATTAAGATTTTTGCTTATGGAAATAGAAACAGAAGTAAAGGTTGATGATTTGTGGGAGATGACCGAAAGCGATGTTAGTCGACTCGTAAGAAACAGCCCCGTTAATGGGGATGAGGCTAATTCTATCATAATGGCAGCAAGACAGTTGATTTATGGCGATGATGTTTTAAAGCCTGAACCTATCACTGAAGCCGATGAAGATATGGGTGAGCCAAACCCTGGTTCTAAAGATGTTCCCATTTTACCTTCTGTTAGCGATTAAAAGAAGGAAGAAGTTGGAATGCATCAGATGGCTAGAAAGGAAAATAACAGGAATTTATTGAACTCCATTAAAGATGGAGGTCAGTTTCATCGTTGCATATTATCAGGAGATAAATTGCTGCGTGAAGAGTTGGTTCGTTTTATATTGGGCCCTGATAATACTGTTTTTCCTGATGTTACTGGTCGTGCACAAGGTCAAGGATATTGGTTAACAGGCAGACACGATATGATAGTAAAGGCTTGTGAAAAAAATGTTTTTCAGGATGTTTTCGAGAAGTCTGTAACCCCGATGACTGGCCCTGAGGGACAAACGTTAGCGGATATAGTTGATGTCCAATTATCAAGAAGATGTTTGGAAGCTATAGGGTTAGCGAGGAAGGCCAATAACCTAAAAATTGGATTTGACAAAGTTTACAAAACACTCAGAAATCTGTCTGAAAAAAGTAATGCCGGTGCATCAGGGCAGAGACCTTCCATAGTACTTACATCAATAGATGCTTCTGAAAATGGGCAAGCAAAAATTAATGCTTTAGGGAGACATTTGGTGAAGGCTGGTATAGATATAGTTCAGTTGCGATTGTTTAACTCTACGGTAATGGGAAAGGCAGTTGGTCGTGAGCGGATAGTTTACACATTTTTTGAAAAACGGGGAACTAGCGTCCAGCTCTATAATGCGGCAATTAAGCTTGCCACTTATCGTGGGATTACAGATCAAATTGGTTTCAGATCTAGTGAAATAAATTTTTCTAATGGAGCTAGCGCGGATTAGACTCATGGCGACGACAAAAGAAGAAAAATCAAAAGATAAAAAACCACTGACACTGTCTCGTCCCGGTAGGTTAGAGCTTAATAGAACTGTCGAAGGTGGTCAGGTTAAACAGAGTTTTAGCCATGGTCGTTCTAAAACTGTAGCTGTAGAAGTTAAGAAGAAGAGGACATTTCGACAGGACGCTGGCGGTGAAATGACAGAGGTTAAGTCTAAACTCCCTGTCAAAGAAGTTACCGAGGAAAAACCTATAGAAATAGTAGAAGAAGTAAAAGAAAAGGTTGATACAAGCACAAAGACGAGGACCCTTACCGAGATAGAACAAGCGACAAGAGTGCGCGCTCTAGAAGATGCTCGTAAGGCTGCTGAACTAGCGCTTATTGAGGCAAAGGAACGGGAAATTGAAGAGGCAAAACGAGCCGAGGAAGAAGCTAGAATAAAACAAGCGCAAGAGGAGTTGAAAAAAGAGGAAGCTAAACAAGATTCAGATAATAAAATTGAGGCATCTGATGAGTCTACACCTCCTAATATTACAGAAGGTGAAAAGAAAAAAGAAACCCCTGAAGGAAGAAAATCTAAGAGTGCAAGCACCAAGGATAAAAAGAGTAAAAATGTTCAAAGCCCCGATGAACATGACGAAGAACCGGCGCAAGAAGTAATAACTGAAAGCCTACTAAGGGCAGACGAATTGCAGGCTTCAAAGACAGCCGAGACAACAAAGCGTTCAAATGTGCTTGCACGTCGCCGCGACGAATTAGAGGAAGGATTTGAAGATGATGAGGGAGATTCTAAGGCTTCTTCTAAAAATAAAGGACGAGGGGCGTCTGGTCGTGCAGAGGAACGACGAACGTCTAGTAGAGGCCAGGAGACAAAGAGGAGAAGAAGAGGCAAGCTTACGATATCGGAGGCCCTCGATGAGGATGGTGGTACTCGTCAGCGCTCTGTAGCTGCTTTTCGCAGACGGCAAGAGAGAGAGCGCTTAAAACGCGAATCATCTGGAGCTCTGCCAAAGCAAAAAATTGTGCGGGAAGTACAGATACCAGAAAACATATCAGTAGGTGAATTAGCCAGCAGGATGGCAGTTAGAGCCAATGAAGTAATCAAATCTTTAATGAAAAACGGAGTTATGGCAACGACAACTCAGACTGTTGATCAAGAAACTGCTCAATTAGTTGCGGAAGAGTTTGGTCACTCTGTAAAATTAGTAACAGCTTCTGATGTAGAAATCGGACTAGGCTTAACGGACATCTCAGACGAAGTTGGCAATACACCTCGTGCTCCTGTGGTCACAATTATGGGCCATGTGGATCACGGTAAGACATCACTGTTAGATGCGCTTAGAGAGACAGATGTTGTAAGTCGTGAAGCAGGGGGAATAACTCAGCATATTGGTGCGTATCAGCTGGAAATAGCTTCAGGAGATAAAATTACTTTTTTAGACACGCCTGGTCACGCAGCTTTTACTCAGATGAGGCAGCGTGGTGCAAATGTGACGGATTTAGTTGTTTTGGTTGTTGCTGCTGATGATTCTGTCCAGCCACAGACCATTGAGGCCATAAATCATGCTCGTGCGGCTGATGTGCCGATTATAGTTGCGTTAAACAAAATAGATCGTAATGAAGCTGATCCCACAAAAATAAAAAATGAGCTGCTTTCCCAAGAGATTGTACCTGAGGAGTTGGGTGGAGAGGTTCAGTGTATTGAGGTGTCTGCCACAGAAAAATTAGGCTTAGAAACTCTTACAGAGGCTATAGCTCTTCAAGCAGAAATACTTGAGCTTAAAGCCAACCCAGATCGTATGGCGTACGGATCAATTGTAGAGGCAAAGCTTGAAAAAGGAAGAGGAGCGGTGGCGACTGTATTGGTTCAAACGGGCACACTTAACATAGGAGATGTGTTTGTTGCAGGTGCTGAGTGGGGACGAACAAGGGCAATAATTAATGATTTCGGCCAAAATATAGATTTAGCAACGCCTTCAATGCCGGTTGAAGTGCTAGGCTTTAACGGAACTCCGCAAGCTGGTGATGATTTTGCAGTTGTTGAGTCGGAATCTCGTGCTCGTGAGATTACGGAGTACAGGCAAAGAGTGCTGAGAGATAAAAAAGCAACCGCCTCTGCACGTGGCACACTCGATGAAATGTTTGATCAGATTTCTTCCGGAGATGTGTCTTTGGTTCCATTGGTTATTAAGGGCGATGTCCAAGGTTCTGTAGAAGCCATAGCTGGTTCTTTAGAGAAGATGTCTACTGATGAAGTAAAAGTTGAAGTTTTGCATTCTGGGGTCGGCGGTATAAATGAGTCTGACATTTCTTTGGCTTCAGCCTCGGGAGGGCTAGTTATAGGATTTAATGTTCGGGCAATTCCTAAAGCTAGAGAACAGGCTAAGCGGGATGGTGTAGATATTCGATACTATAACATAATTTACAATGTCGTAGATGATGTGAAGGCGCTTCTCGAAGGCAAATTGTCTCCTACTCTAAAAGAGAGTCATTTAGGTAATGCAGAAATACGTGAGGTGTTCAGCGTATCGAAAATTGGCAAGGTGGCAGGCTGCTTGATAACATCAGGTACAGTTCGTCGTGGTGCTAAGGTACGGTTACTCAGAGATAGTGTTGTTGTATATGAAGGGGAGCTTGCTCAGTTAAGGCGGTTTAAGGATGATGTTCGGGAAGTACAAAATGGTTACGAATGTGGCATGGCACTTGAAAATTATAATGATCTACAAACAGGAGATGTTATTGAGTGTTATGAGGTTGAAGAGATAGCCCGACAGTTGGGTGTTGGATAGAATACACAGGATTAAGAACTGGATCGCGAATATAAAATTCTACTTAACAAATTGAGTTTCTGAATTATACGCCATTTAATCGGTCTTTTTATTATAATATGGACTATTACAAATGAACAAACGTGCAAGTGTTGCACGCACTGGACGGCCTCCAAGTCAGCGACAGCTGAGGGTTGGTGAAGAAATCCGTCATTCTTTAGCAAAAATTTTGCTGAGAGAGGATTTTCTTGATCCAGATTTGATGGGTCAGTCAATTACAGTGACTGAAGTTAAAGTAAGCCCCGATATGAGGAATGCTACAGTTTTTGTTACCCCTCTTGCAGGTGATTCTAAAATAATAATTCTCGCGCTTAGAAGGGCCTCTAACCAGTTACGGCGACAATTGTCTTCAGACACGAGACTTCGTCATACCCCTAATCTAAAATTTGAGTATGATGACAGCTTTGATCAGGCGGAGCGGATTAGCTTGATATTAAATAAATCCCGGCCGATAAATCGCCGTCAAGAAGATGGAGATAATAATGGGGCGTAGAAGTCAGAGAGGAGAACCTATATCAGGTTGGATTAATGTTGATAAGCCTAAAGGCATAACCTCTGCGGTCTGTGTTAATAGTGTTCGTCGTGCGACCAACGCAGCCAAACTAGGGCATGCAGGTACCCTAGATCCAGATGCTAGCGGTATATTACCTATAGCGCTGGGTGAGGCAACAAAAACGATGCCGTTCATAGTAGGGGCACAAAAGCATTATTCCTTTACCATAAATTGGGGCGCACTGCGAGATACTGATGATGCTCAGGGTCAAATATTAGAATATTGTGATCACAGGCCGACAAAAAAAGATATAGAAGAGGTATTGCCTAGTTTTATAGGAGAAATAGAACAGGTGCCTCCAAAATATTCTGCTATAAAGGTTAACGGTCGTAGAGCTTACTCTTTGGCCAGATCAGGTTTAGATGTGGATCTCAAGGCGCGTAAGATTTCGATATTTTCTTTTAAGCTTTTAGAAATGATCGATGATAATCGATCGAGATTCTCAGTCATAAGTGGAAAAGGAGCTTATATGCGCGGTTTGGCGCGAGATTTGGCTTATTCTTTGGGAACTTTGGGATATTTATCTGACTTACGACGTAATTCTGTGGGACCTTTTAGTGAATCAAATGCAATTTCACTGGAAAAAATTGAAAAACTTGGTCATAGTGCGGCTGCCTCGCCTATTCTATTACCAATAGAGACAGCGCTGGACGGTATCCCGGCGCTAGATCTTACGGTAAATGAGGCAACTAAGTTACGGAATGGGCAGGCAATCCCGGTCTTTCGTCATGAGGACCGGGCTCAAATGGAAACGGTGGGTGATGGAGGCGTAGTGATTGCTATTGAATCAAAAACGCCAGTTGCTCTTGTGAGAGTTGATGGAATTCAGATCCGTCCGGTTCGTGTTTTAAACCTTTGATACCGGGAGAAATATATAATGTCTATTACACCAGAACGTAAGGCAGAGGTAATCAGGGAGTACCAAACTAAAGAAAATGATACTGGTTCTCCGGAAGTCCAGATCGCTGTTTTGACAGAGCGTATTATAAATTTAACAGAACATTTAAAGAGTCATGCCAAGGATCATCATTCCCGTCGCGGCTTGCTTTTGATGGTTGGTCAGCGCAGGAGATTACTTGATTATACTCAGAGAAAAAGTGAAGAGCGCTATCAAAACCTCATCAAACGATTAGGTTTACGTCGATAGTGAAAATTTTTTTACACCAAGAAAAATATACCGACACAGAAATACAATCCGGTATTTTTGGTCGTTTTAGTACGGATCCACCGTACACACACCTAATAAAAAGATTCTTAGGTGTTTAAAACCCCACACTGTGTGGGCAAGCTATTTGGGAGGGCCCAAATAGCTTGAGTTAGTTGGGATAAATATCAATGTTTGACGTTGTTCGAAAAGAAATTGAATGGGGTGGTAGGCCTCTTGTTTTTGAAACTGGGAGATTAGCAAGGCAGGCTGACGGAGCTGTGGTTGTCACTTATGGGGAGACATCTGCACTTTGCACTGCGGTTGGAGCAAAGGCACCTAAACCAGGTATGGATTTTTTTCCTCTTACAGTAAACTATCAAGAAAAAACCTTTGCTGCAGGAAAAATACCAGGCGGCTTTTTTAAGCGTGAAGGTCGTCCTACTGAAAAAGAAACACTTATCTCTAGGTTGATAGATAGGCCACTTCGCCCACTTTTTCACCCTAGCTATCGTTGTGAAACACAGGTCATTTCGACGGTAGTCTCACATGATTTGGAAAATGACCCTGATATTGTTTCTTTGCTAGGATGTTCAGCAGCTCTAACTATTTCGGGTTTGCCTTTTATGGGGCCAGTTGCTGGAGCGAGAGTGGGATATATTGATAAGGCGTTCGTTTTAAACCCGACTGCAGAGGAGATGCTAAAGTCAGAACTTGACCTAGTGGTTGCAGGAACAAGGGAAGGAGTTTTGATGGTGGAATCCGAAGCGAACGAACTTTCCGAAAAAATCATGCTGGAAGCCGTTATGTTCGGACATGAGGCTTACCAATTGGTAATAGATAATATTATAGATTTGGCCGAACAGTCTGCCAAAGAGCCCAGGCCTATTGAAGACACTCCACAAGAGGTTCTTGATCTAAATAAGAAAATAAAAGATTTAGCAGAATCAGAGTTAAGAAAAGCTTATAAAGAAACGGTTAAGCAAACTCGGCATGAAAAAATTTCGACAGTGAAGCAGGAGGTGGCGGAACAGCTTTCTGAAGAAGAACAGGCCATTATGGATGGTCCTATTAAAGATCTAGAAAAAGATATTGTTAGAAGAGATATACTGGATTCGGGTCAGCGTATTGACGGGCGCAATACTACTACTGTTCGTCCAATAGACTGTCTGGTTTCAATGTTACCTAGAAGTCACGGATCTGCAGTTTTCACTAGAGGTGAAACCCAAGCTCTTGTGGTTACTACCTTAGGCACTGGTCAGGACGAACAGATTATTGATGCTCTGGAAGGTGAATATCGCGAACATTTTATGTTACACTATAATTTTCCTCCATATTCGGTAGGTGAGGCAGGAAGAATGTTTGGCCCAGGCCGTCGAGAGATAGGGCATGGAAAGCTAGCCTGGAGAGCTATAAAACCCCTTTTACCGTCAAAGGAGGATTTTCCATACACCATAAGAGTTGTATCCGAAATCACAGAATCTAACGGGTCATCATCTATGGCTACTGTTTGTGGGAGCTCTCTGTCGATGATGGATGCAGGAGTACCTCTTAAGGCTCCTGTTGCTGGCATAGCAATGGGGTTGATTAAGGAAGACGATGGTTATGCGATCCTGTCAGATATATTAGGGGATGAAGATCACTTAGGTGATATGGACTTTAAAGTAGCAGGCACTGAAGCAGGTGTAACATCCCTTCAGATGGATATAAAGATCACTTCTATAACAGAAGAAATTATGAAAATTGCTTTGGATCAGGCTCGTGAGGGACGCCTTCATATATTAGGGGAAATGTCTAAAGCTTTGACTGAGTCTCGTGATAACCTATCTGAACATGCGCCCAGAATTAGTACGATGAACGTTCCCCAAGACAAGATTCGTGATGTTATTGGCACAGGAGGAAAAGTAATCCGTGAAATATGTGAAGAGACAGGTTGTAAAATAGATATTGATGATGAGGGTTTAATCAAAATCGCATCCTCTGACGGAGAAGCTGCTGACCGGGCTATAGACTGGATAAAGGGTATTGTTGCTGAACCGGAAGTGGGAGTTATTTATACGGGGAAAGTTGTAAAAGTTATGGATTTTGGAGCTTTTGTCAATTTCCTCGGTCCAAGAGACGGCCTAGTTCACATCTCAGAATTATTGAATGAACGTGTTGGGCAAGTAACTGATGTGGTTAATGAAGGAGATGAGGTTAAGGTCAAAGTCATAGGGTTAGATGACAGGGGAAAAGTTAAGTTATCGATGAGGGTTGTTGATCAAGAGACAGGAGAAGAAATTGATGATCCCAGACCGCCTAGGGAACCGCGGTCTAATGAGAAAGATAATGATGGGCGCCCCCCTCGGAAGCCCAGAAGGAGAAGAGCTGCAGACTAAACTTTCTCTATGAATATGCGAAGAAATGGAAATCTCGTCTTAACTTTAAGAGCTTATTTTTGGGGATTTCCATCTTCATTTGGAGGGGGCATGCCTATAGTTTTGAAGCCACAATCTACATAATGAACCTCACCGGTTACTGCTCCAGAAAGATCAGATAGAAGATACAGCCCCGCACCTCCAATATCGTCTAGTACTACATTGCGTCGTAAGGGAGCAACTTCTCTGCTATGATTGTAGACTTGTCGAGCAGAGCCAACTGCAGAGCCTGCCAATGTCCTCATTGGCCCAGCAGATATAGCATTAACTCTTATACCCAAGGGTCCTAAATCAGCTGCAAGGTATCTAACAGATGCTTCGAGAGCAGCTTTAGCAACACCCATAACATTATAATTTGGCATCACCTGTTGAGCTCCATGATAGGTCAGAGTAACCATAGAGCCTCCATCGTTCATCATTTTAGCGGCTCTTCTGGCTACTGCCGTAAATGAGTAACAAGATATATTCATTGTATTTAAAAAATTTTCCTGAGAGGTGTCTACGTAACGGCCCTTTAGTTCTTCTTTGTCTGAATATGCAATTGCATGCACGACAAAATCCAACTTACCCAAGTCATCTTTAAGCGTTTTGAAGGCTAAATCTATACTATTTGGATCAGAAACATCACATTCGATTAAATTGGATGCTCCCACGGAGTTTGCTAATGGCTCAACCCTCTTGGCAAACGAATCAGACTGATAGGTAAAGGCAAGTTTAGCTCCTTGTGCGGCCGCGGTTTTGGCTATTCCCCAGGCGATAGAGTGATCATTAGCAACACCCATGATCAGACCTCGCTTTCCAGACATAATAGAGCCATTTGCCGGCAGTTGGGTTGAATTCACAGGTTTAGATCTGGGAGAAGATATTTTTTTTGGAGCGAGTGCATCAGCCATTATATCGCTCGAATACAAGTGATGCATTTGTACCACCAAAGCCGAAACTGTTGGACATAACACAATTCAGACCAGCGTTATCAAGACGGTCTGTAATTATTTCTGCGTCCTCAGCTTCTGGGTCAATAGATTCTATATTGGCGGAGGCTGCAATAAAATCTTCATCTAACATAAGTAATGAATAAATGGCTTCATGCACACCAGTCGCACCTTGAGAATGTCCTGTAAGAGATTTAGTTGAAGAGATTTTAGGTCTATGTGCTCCAAATACTTTTTTAATAGCTTTGAGTTCTATCATATCTCCTGCCGGAGTGGATGTGCCATGAGCATTAATATAATCAACTGGCGTGTTTCCAAGTGCTCTTGTTGCTAAACTCATACATCGGACAGCACCTTCTCCAGAAGGGGCTACCATGTCCACACCATCAGATGTTGCTCCATAACCTGTTATTTCAGCAAATATTTTAGCTCCTCTAGCCTTTGCTCTCTCTAGTTCTTCCAAAACGACTACACCAGCTCCGCCCGCGATAACGAAACCATCTCTATTTACATCGAAAGGTCGAGAAGCTTTTTGAGGTGTTTGGTTGTATTTAGAAGACAAAGCGCCCATAGCGTCAAAAAGCACGGTGAGGGTCCAATGAAGTTCTTCCCCTCCACCTGCAAACACTACATCCTGTTTTCCCCATTGTATAAGCTCGGCTCCATTACCTATGCAATGGGCGCTGGTAGAGCAAGCGGAGCTTATAGAGTAGCTAAGGCCTCGCATTTGAAACGCAGTTGAAAGGTTAGCGGAATTAGTTGAACACATTGATTTGGGGACTGCGTAGGGTCCTACACGTTTAGCGTTTTTTTCACGAGCTACGTCAGCGGCGTTAACTAGCGCCGATGTTGACGGTCCTCCAGAGCCCATAACCAAGCCTGTTTGTTCACTCCTTATTTCATCAATCGTTAAACCAGCACATTCTGCTGCGGCTTGCATCGCTACATAATTATAGGCTGATCCATCACCCATAAAGCGTCGCAGTTTTCTATCTATATAATTATCCAGATCTATATTAGGCGCTCCGTGAATATGACTACGAAACCCTCTTTCAGCGTACTCTTCAGCAAAAACTATTCCTGACATCCCTTTTTTTAAGTTTTGCACTACAATATTAAGATCGTTTCCTAGAGGGGAAACTATACCCAAACCAGTTACGGCAACACGACGTAAATCAGGCATTACACACCTGCTTTCTCACCTTCTGGGAATAAACCTACGCGTAGATTGGTTGCTTCGTAAACACGATCTTTATCTAGCTGGGCGTATCCATCAGCTATGGCGAGAGTGAAAGCTCTCTTTATTACCTTTTTAACATTTATATGGTAGCTAAGCACTTTACCTTCAGGCTTAACCTCTCCAGTAAATTTTACTTCTCCAACAGATAGTGCCCGTCCCGGCCCTGGTCGATTTAACCAGCCTAGAAAAAAACCTAGCATTTGCCAAAGGGCGTCAAGTCCTAGGCATCCTGGCATAACAGGATCACCCTCAAAATGGCATTTATAAAACCATAAGTGATCAGTTATATCTAATTCAGCTATAATTTCACCATTACCATGCTCGCCACCGTCATTGTTAATTGTAATAATTCGATCAAACATTAGTAGAGGTGGTAAAGGTAGTTTGGCGTTACCAGGGCCGAATAGCTCGCCATGACCACATAACAATAAGTCTTCATAAGAGAAACTATTTTTTGAAAAAGGCGTGTCCATGCTCATTAGCCTAAACCTAGAATGACATTTGTATGCCAAGAGATGTTCTTGTGACTTACTTTACCACAGAAAGCCACCCCAAATGGGAATCCTATTATATATGTTTCTAACGTTGATAATCTATAGGTAATAAAATTTGTTAATTTGTTCATCTACACTAACTTTAAGAATATAGAATAATAAATGATTTAAAATATACATGTTATTATAAAGTTAACCAGCGTTTTGAAAAGATTCTTCTTTACATAAGCTTATTAAGGTAAATATGTTTGTCTATGATGGAAATACAGAAAACAAAAAATAGTAGGCCTTACACAGAAATACTAAACAAAATAAAAAGTGTGAGTCTAAGACCAACCCGTCAGCGTCTGGCTCTGGGTAAGCTACTTTTTGATGACGCAGATCGACACGTTACTCCCGAATCATTGCATGAAGAAGCTACTGCTGCAGGGGTCAAAGTATCACTTGCTACTGTTTATAATACACTAAACCAGTTTGCTGCGGCGGGGTTATTAACCCAAGTTGTAGTTGCCCCAGGACGTTCTTACTATGATACCAATATTACAAATCATCACCATTTTTTTTACGAAGACAATGGAAGGCTAGAAGATATTCCTGGGGATGCTATAAAGCTTGCCTCGTTTCCAGAGCCACCATTTGGGACAAAAGTGAAAAGATTTAATGTGGTTGTTCGTGTGGAAAAGGATTAGACAATAAGGCTTTAAAAAACAAATAAGATAGTAATATAAATGTATTATCATGAAAGTTAGAATAGATCTAATATATTGACTGGGTCTTTCAATTGGTTCATATTATACCCTGTTATGAGATCTAAAATTAATAATCTTGATATTCTGAGGAAAGTTGATCCTCTAATTCCTTAACTAGGAGAATGATATGTCGTTAAAAGGCAGTAAAACGGAAGGCAACTTAAAGGACGCGTTTGCCGGTGAAAGCCAGGCTAACCGTCGTTATTTATATTTTGCTCAAAAAGCGGATGTAGAGGGCTACAATGATGTAGCTGCTGTGTTTAGATCTACTGCTGAGGGCGAAACTGGTCACGCGCATGGGCATCTGGAGTTTCTAGAAGAGGTTGGTGATCCTGCAACTGGGAATCCGATTGGCACAACTGCGCTTAACCTTGAAGCAGCTATTGCGGGAGAAACACACGAATATACTGATATGTATCCGGGAATGGCTAGAACAGCTCGTGAAGAAGGCTTTGATGAAATATCTGATTGGTTTGAAACCCTGGCAAAAGCAGAAAAAAGCCACGCTGGACGTTTTCAGAAGGCAAGAGACGAATTAGATTAAAGTAAACATCTATACCATTAGCCGTTTTGAACTATGCGTTACACAATTGAAACCAATAAACAGGCAACCTGTAAGTAGTTTTGCTGGGGATTTCTTTTTTTTGTTTCAAGCACATAGGCATAGCTGGGGGTTACCATGCCGAATGACATTTTGAACGGAAAAGTGGTGCCCTCTTCCGGCGAAGGTGGTTTGGGTGCCCCTACGAGACATCCAATTGAATGGCAAGACCCCGCATATTACGATGAGGAAGGTCTTGACTCGGAACTTAGACGTGTCTTCGATATATGTCACGGGTGCAGGCGTTGCTTTAATCTTTGCGATAGTTTTCCGCGTCTTTTTGATTTGATAGATGAGTCGGATACTGGAGAACTTGATTCAGTTGAATCAGAAGATTTTAAATCAGTAGTAGACGCATGCACGTTTTGTGACATGTGTTTTTTGACTAAATGTCCATATGTCCCACCGCACGAGTTTAATATAGATTTTCCTCATTTGATGTTGCGCTATCGGGCAGTTGAAAATAGCAAAAATCAGGTGCCAGTGACGAAACGTCAAATAAGTAAAACTGATCGCAACGGAAAAGTGGCGTCTTCTATATCTGGCTTAGTGAATTGGGCCTCTAGTGCAGATAATGGTGTTAGCCGCGCGGTAATTGAAAAAACAACTGGTATTGACCGCAGAGCCTCTTTGCCAAAGTTTTCTAAAAAAACATTTTCTAATGGTGCTAGATCAAACATGCCGGATGTTAATAAAGAGGCGCCGGGATACGGTAGAAAAGCAATTTTGTACGCCACCTGCTTTATAAACTATAATAACCCGTTGATGGGGGAGCTAACCAGAAAAGTGTTGGCTCACAATGGGGTGACTACAGAAATAATTTATCCATCCTGTTGTGGCATGCCACAATTAGAGCAAGGTGATCTGAAGGAAGTTTCTAACAAAGCAAAAAGAGTTTCAACGGAAATGCAGCCCTGGATTGATAAAGGTTATGATGTCATATCTTTGACGCCTAGTTGTTCCTTAATGCTTAAGTTTGAGTGGCCATTAATATTACCTGATAATAACGATGTGCTGAGATTAGCGGAAGCTACTAGTGATGTGTCAGAGTATATAGTGGAATTATCTAAAAACGAAGGTCTAGTAGAAGGTCTTAATCCGATGCCTGGCCCAATAGCGTTGCATTTAGCCTGTCATTCCAGGGCACAAAACATGGGACAAAAGGCAACAGAGTTATTAAGTTTGATCCCCGACATTGATTTAAATGTAGTTGAGCGCTGTTCAGGTCATGGTGGTACTTGGGGCATTTATAAAGAAAACTTTGACACCTCCATTAAAGTTGGTCGACCTGTTGCAAATAAATCGAAAGAGGCCGCGTATATAGTCTCTGAATGTCCACTTGCTGCGGATCATATATTGCAGGGTTTGGAACTGCTATCGACAAAACAAGGTGGTTCAGGGGAAAAAAGCGATAGGACGTTTCCTTCTCGTTCTTTTCATCCAGTTGAGTTATTTGCAGCAGCGTATGGGTTTGACTCGAAAAACAAATAAAAAAGATAATTGAGGGTGGGATGATTGGTAAGCACGAGATACGCCGTGAAGATATTTTAGCGCCAGATGTTTATGCTGCTGAACGTTCTGCGCGTCGCAGTGAAGTGGTTTTGATAAAGAAGCATAGACGCATCGAAGTAGGTCCCGTAGCCTCGTTTTATTTTGAGAACTACGCAACTATGTGGCATCAAATTCATGAAATGTTGTTTATCGAAAAAGGTGGAGAAGAACAGATAAGTGATGAGATCGAGGCTTACAATCCACTTATACCCAAAGGGAGAGAGCTCATTGCAACTGTAATGTTTGAAATCGATGACGAAATAAGACGGCGTAACTTTTTAGCCCGCTTAGGGGGGGTTGAAGAAACAGCCTTTTTACGTTTCAACGATGAAAAAATTATGGGCATACCTGAGGCAGACATAGATCGGACTACCTCCGAGGGGAAAGCAAGTGCTGTGCAGTTTATCCGTTTCCCATTTAGTGATGAGCAGGTTAAGAATTTTAATTCTAGTGATGCCGAAATTATAATAGGGTTTAATCACCCCAATTATAGTCATATGGCTGTTATGTCTCTTTCCGTAAAAGAAGCTCTAGTAAAAGACTTTGATTAGATTTTTTGATTACTCTTTAAACTCTCCACTAAGAACCCCCCAAAGAGCATTCTGAGGAATCCAGCCAGTGATTTTTGGTCTATCGGTGGCTATATGACACCACTCGTTCTTGCATGTAATCAAAAAAGCAATAACGCCTCTTTCTAAGTATGCTCTAACTCGAGAAGATTTATTAGGTTTTATGTATATTTTCTGTACTTTATTTTCTATAGCAACAGACCGTTTGTTATGAACAAGGGTTTTATAGAGCCAGCCGGATATTCCCTCTTGAGTTTCTATCTTACGCCAATCATCGTATTCTGAAATAATTTTTACTGGTAAATTTGTATATGTATAAACCCAGTCAATCGGATAACGTTTTGAGGGGCCTGTCCTGAGGTTTGCAACGTTTGATTTTAGACTGACAAACCGAGGTAATGGTAGACCTGTGTCAGCTAAAACGGAGATTTGACTAATAAAAGTAAATGAACTTAAAAGGCATATAAAATAAACTCGCTTGAGCACTTTTTTTAAAGGTAGATTCATAATAAATATGTCCTTACGCAACTTCTCCGTGATTGGTCAAGATTTTGTGGGTCATCAATTATTAAATTTCTATTGCTAGCTAAATAAAGAATCACAAACAGAATGATAGAAACTTTTCAAAAAAAACATCAATAAGGCTTGAAAAAAAATAGAAAGCCTAATTCTAAAATAATAAAAAAAAGGCGGTAGTTTTGAAATATAATGCAGATAAATTTTTAAGATTATGGGTGGACTTATTCAATGGATTAGAAGCCCAGTCATTAGTGGATTTATACGACAGTAACGCTACTTTAATTCCCACATTTTCGCCTAATAGGACGATCTTTAAAGCTGATATTAAAAATTATTTCGATGGGCTTTTTACAAAAGATTCAGTGAATGTGACGGTAAATGAAGTTAAAGAAAACTCGTTTAATACTCTCGAAGGTCTGAATGTTATTTATGGCACTTATACGTTTTCGTTTAAAGCTGATAAAACCTTTCTTAAATTTCCAGCTCGTTTTACATTTTTATTAGATTTTAACCGCCCTGGGCCTATAATTCATCATCATTCCTCTCTAATTTCCGAAATCAAGGATTAAAGTAGCTTCTTGATTAGTTTCGAAAGCTTAAAGAAAGAGTAGAACTATTTGTTTTCATAGAAACTACTAAACCCATGTCTGTATAACGATAGGTCAAGCTAATTTATTATTATCTAACTGTCTTGAATACTACATACCTGAATATTAGAGTTCATATCTGAGTAATAATATGGAGATGTCATGGAAAAGATCCTAATACAGGGGGGCACTGTCATTTCGATGGAGCCAGGTCAGTCAGATGGATCAATTAAAAATGTTCTTATAGAAAATGGACAAATTCTTGACGTTGGGGATATTGCCCCCTCTGAACACTCAGAAGTCATTGATGCTGCGGGCTGTATTGTCCTTCCAGGTTTGATAGATTCACATGTCCACACCTGGCAAACCGGACTGAGAGGTATTGCCGGAGACTGGACAGTTCCTCAATATATGCGAGCGATGCACCGAGGCTTAGCAACCCATTTCCAGCCCGAAGATATATATATAGCAAATCTGATAGGTGCCTTATCGAAGTTGGACGCCGGCATAACGACGCTAGTTGATTGGTGTCACAATAATCCAACACCAGATCATACTAACGGCGCTATTGAAGGACTGGTCGAATCAGGAGCCAGAGCAGTTTTTCTGCACGGGTCTCCCAAACCTGACCCTAAACCCGGGCAGAAGCATTACAGCGAGGTGCCCATGCCTCAAGGCGAGATAAAACGACTTCGTACAGGCCTTCTGGCTTCCGACGATGCGTTGGTTACACTCGGTCTTGCCGTTCTTGGCCCGCAATACTCTGTTTATGATGTTTGTGAGCAGGACTATAGATTAGCAAAAGATTACCAACTAGTTGTAAGCGCCCATACTGGTGGTGGTCCCATGCTTGCACCAGGTTCATTTGAAAAACTTATTGAGCTCAACTTAATTGATGAAAGAAGTAATATTGTGCACGCTAATAACTTTGATGATGAACTGGTCAAAGTTCTGGCAGACGCAGGTGCATCATTTACTGTAACAGCTGATGTTGAGATGCAAATGGGATTTGGGAATCCGCTTACTGGTTGTCTGCGTAGAATAGGTGCACTTATGACTATAGGGTCCGATGTTGAGCCTGCGACATCTGGAGATATGTTTGGTGCAATGAGACTCACTATGAATGTCCAGCGTAACATTGATAACCTTAGCTCTCTCAGTAGAGATGGTTCCTTGCCTGAAACATCATCAATATCTTGTGCAGAGGCTCTTCAATGGATAACTATAAATGGAGCCCGCATGATAAAGAAAGAGAATGTCATAGGCACAATAGAATCTGGTAAAAAAGCTGACATTATTATAATACGTGGCGAGGATCTAAACCTTTTTCCAATGAACAACGCAGTAAATGCTGTCGTTCGTTACGCTAATCCAGGAAACGTCGATACAGTTATCGTTGATGGGAAAGTTCTGAAGAGGAATGGCAAGCTTCTTTTCAATGATATTTCACAGAAAAAAGAGGCGCTATTGGAATCAAGTCAACGCATTTTGTCTGATGTCGGTTTTCTAGAGTAAAACTAGTTTTAATGGCACCAATTGTTACTTAATATCTCTAATTAATACGACTTAAGACTTACATAAGTTTTCATTCATTTGAATTTTGAATGGATGGATGATCCCCACACAAAGCACAGTTTGGATTGTGGGGAACTTTAATGTCATGGAAGCCAGACTTTAAGGAATCAAATATTAGAATTCTGCCTGCCATGCTGTCACCAAGATCGAGTAGTTCTTTAATTGCCTCAACTGCTTGTAATGATCCCATAACCCCAGCTAAAGCTCCTAAAACTCCTGCTTCTTCACAACGCGGGATCAAATCAGGTGGAGGGGGCTCAGAAAATAGACAACGATAGCAAGCCGTTTTTTGATTTTGTTTTTGTCGAAATGTATAGAGCTGGCCTTCAAATCGCAGGAGGGCGGCACTAATGAGGGTTTTATTTAGGTGATAGCAAGTGTCATTGAGTAAGTATCTTGTTTCAAAATTATCTGAGCCATCTAAAATCACATCGTAAAATGAAATAATATTTGCGGCATTTTGATTATTTAAACGTAAATTATGCGAGTTTACCTCTATACCTGGATTGAGCTCTGCAATTGTTTGCATTGCACTGTCGGTTTTTTTGATGCCCAGCCGTTTGGTGTTGTGTATTACTTGGCGCTGCAGGTTGGTTAGGTCAACTTCATCATCATCGACTATACCTAAACAACCAATGCCAGCTGCAGCTAAATATAGCAAGGCAGGTGCCCCTAATCCTCCAGCTCCAACAACAAGGACCTTTGATTCAAGTAGTCGTTTCTGCCCCTCCTCGCCAACCTCGTCTAAAATCAGGTGTCTGGCATAACGATGAAACTGTTCCTCTGAAAAATCCATTTTCTGTTCCTTCAAATCCCTTCGAAAAGAGATGTAGAGAGATACCTTTCTGCAAATGATGGTAAGATTACAACTATAGACTGACCAGTCATTTCGTCTCGTTTGCTAACCTCCAGAGCGGCTGCTAATGCGGCACCGGAAGAAATACCGCATGGTATTCCTTCAAATCTTGCTGCTAAACGGGCCATTCGAAGGGCGGTTTCATTAGCGATGGGTAGAACTTCATCAATTAGATCAGTGTTTAGTATATCAGGAATAAAACCTGCGCCTATTCCTTGGATTTTGTGTATTCCTGGGGCTCCTCCTGAAAGTACGGAGCTGTCCTCAGGCTCAACGGCAAATATTTTAACATCCGGTTTGAGAGTTTTTAAAGTTTCTGCGATGCCCGTTAGGGTGCCTCCTGTGCCGACTCCCGTTACTACTGCATTTACATCTCCATTTGTGTCATTCCAAATTTCATGCGCTGTTGTATTTCGATGGATTTCTGGATTGGCAGTATTTTTAAATTGCTGCGGCATAAATGAGTTGGGAGTTTCTGAGATAATTTTTTCTGCCTTACTTATGGCGCCTCTGATACCATCTGCTGCCGGCGTTAATATTAGTTCTGCTCCCATTAATAATAACATTTTCCTACGTTCTTGTGACATAGAGTCGGGCATAACTAAAATACATCGGTATCCTCTTGCTGCAGCAACAAATGCTAGCGCTATACCAGTATTACCAGAGGTTGGTTCCACTATAACACTATCTGAATTGAGCTTTTTTTCTTTCTCCGCCGCCGCTATCATTGCTAAACCTATTCTATCTTTGACTGACGCCAAAGGATTAAAAAATTCAAGCTTGGCCAAGACATCTGCCTTTGAGTTTTCTTGAACAGTTAGCTTGTTAATACGAACCAAAGGTGTAGCGCCAATGGTATCAGTAATAGAGTCATAAATTTTACCACGAAACTCTTTTAAATTTTCCTTCATCGGATTGGCGAGTCCATTCTTTTATTATATAGAAAAGTCAACTATTTCAGTTGAATCGCTATCTATTCCTCTTTCTCTCGCCAAATCGCATAAATCTTGTATTGATATTTGATCTAATAATTCCATGCTTTTAAAAGAAACCTTATCTAAAATCGGCTGAAGAACTTCGGAGCTTAATAGTGAAGTTTCATTTTTTTCTATTGAATGTTTGAGAGATTCCATCTCTAAGACGATCCTAGTAATTTCACCAACACTTATTCGTCTTCGTTCACGGGCAAGACGATACCCTCCTTTAGGCCCTCTAACCCCGTCAAGTATGCCAGCTTTGACAAGTTTCTGTAACACTTGTTCTAGATACCTTTTAGGTATTCCCTGCCGTTTTGTTATTTCTCCACTTTGCACAAGAGAAGCCCTTGAGTTGTAGGCTATATCAAGAACAGCTTCTACAGCAAAAATGGTTTTTCGTGATAGGCGGAACATAGACAGCTAAATCTCCTAATATTAAAGGTTTTAGCTCGAGGATTATCGGTCCAGTAAACGTTATATATTTTAGTATATTTTGCGATTATTATTTTTCATTAAAGCAATTAATTATTTTTTCAGACAATGTTTCAGCGACTTCGTTTTTAGTCATTTCTGGCCAATCTTCTACACCTGTATCATTTATAAAGTGGATCGTATTTTTGGACCCACCGAAAGTACCTTTTTCTGCTGAAACGTCGTTAGCTAGTAGCCAATCACATCCTTTCTTGTCTCTCTTGTTTTTAGCATTAGCGAGTATATTATCCGTTTCAGCTGCAAAACCAATAACCAAGGCTGGTCGATTTTTACCTGCAGAGCTTAGCGTTGCTAGGATGTCCGGGTTTGTGGCCATTGTTAACGTTGGAGGGGGGTCATCTGTTTTTTTAATTTTTGTTTTAGCCTCTTTATTTATGTGCCAATCGCTAACCGCAGCCGCGCAAACAGCTATGTCCACAGGTAATGCAGCTTCACAAGCATTTAGCATTTCTTGAGCGGTTTCAATGTGTTCTACTTCAACGCCAGCTGGGTCTGGTTGATTGGTTGGGCCTGAAACCAGTTTAGTTATGGCCCCTTGTCGTGCTAATGCTGCAGCAATGGCGTGTCCTTGTTTTCCAGAAGAACGGTTGGAGATGAACCTTACTGGATCAATAGGTTCTAGCGTGGGTCCACTAGTAACCAGCGCTCTCCTGCCAGCGAGGGGAGAGCTATCACCAAAATATTTTATTATTTCTTCAGTAATTTCCTCAGGTTCAACCATCCTTCCAGGGCCAAACTCTCCGCATGCCATATCCCCTTCTTCAGGGCCGACAATTTTTATTCCTCTTTTATGCAATGTAAGAAGATTCGCTTGTGTGGCAGCATTTTCCCACATTCTGACATTCATGGCTGGCACCGCCATAACTGGTTTATTAGTTGCCAATAGTGTGGTTGATGCCAGATCATCCGCAATTCCTTGTGCTATTTTGGCAAGTAAATCTGCGCTTGCTGGTGCTACCACTATAAGATCTGTTTCTCTTGAGAGCCTAATATGCCCCATTTCGGCTTCGTCAGTTAGAGAAAATAAGTCTTTATAAACTTTATTTTCGCTGAGCGATGACACAGCAAGAGGGGTCACGAATTCTGCGCCACCTTTCGTTAATATACATCTCACGGTTAGTCCGGTCTTTTTCATTATCCGGATCAATTCAAGGCTTTTATAGGCAGCTATTCCGCCGCTGATAATTAATAGTACTCTTTTTCCGTAAAGCATATTGTGTGTCACTTCCGTTAAGGAAGAATAATTATCACTTAATAGTATTTTACAACTACTTTGTGTGGAAACTTATACCTGTGCACAGTTTGGGGCAAGTCGATCAATATAAAATTTTATATTAGTTTTAAGGCAGGGTTAATAATGTTTTAGCCAAAAAAGGACCGCAAGTAAACCTATCGCAAGCCAGAGTGGCCATATTAGAGGTTTTTGAGGGCCTTTCTTTTTTGTATCTAGTTTATCAATAATTGTTTCATTAGTTATGATTTCTAAACTAGATATAGCTTTAGGAAGACGTTCCAAAGCATTAAGCGTATTTGTGGTTACCTCGATTAGTTTTGCCTCTGGTCCTCTATTTTCTCTCATCCATTCTTCTATTAATGGCTGAGATAGTTGCCACATGTTTGTATGGGGAGCGAGTTGACGCCCCACCCCTTCGGCCAATAGCATTGTTTTTTGTAGAAGTAATAGTTGTGGCTGAGTTTCCATGTCAAATTTTTTAGTTACTTGAAAAAGCTGGGCTAATAAGCGAGCTATCGAAATATCTGAGGAGGCTTGTCCAAAAATAGGCTCTCCAATAGCTCTAACTGCTAACTTGAAAGTTTGCCGATCTTTATTTGTAGGCACATAACCTGCTCTAAAATGGACATCAGCAACTAGATCATAATCTCCGATTACAAACCCAAGCAATAGATCAGCAAGATAGTAGCGGGTTTCCTTGTCTATACGTCCCATTATGCCAAAATCTACGACTGCTAAAGTGCCGTCATTCAGCACAAAAGCATTTCCAGGGTGCATATCGGCATGAAAATAGCCATCTCTAAAAACTTGTCTAAAAAAGTTTTCAGAAGCTCTTTTAACTAGATCCTCTAGGTCGTGACCCGCTTCACGTAACTCTTCTATATTATGTATCGGAATGCCCTGGATTCTTTCAGTTGTTAAAACTCGTCGACTTGTTCTTTTCCAGTCAATGCTTGGTACAAAATATTTGTTATCATTACTAAAATTTTCTCTTAATTCTGCTGCAGCAGAGGCCTCCATTCTTAAATCCATTTCCAAGTTTACTGTTTCAATAAAGGTTTTAACCGAAGCGACTGGATGCAAGCGACGTATTTTGGGAAGTGTTATTTCTAAGATCTTAGCGACCCACATAAATAAATCAGTATCACGCTTAAAATCTCTTTCTATATTCGGGCGTAAAATTTTAACTGCAACCTCACGAGTTACGCCTTCGTTATTCGAATTGTCGCTTTTACCATTTTCGTTATTTATGTTTCTGACCACAGCAAAATGAACTTGAGCAATTGATGCTGCCGCTGCCGGTTTTTTATCAAAACTTTCAAATAAGTCATGAATTGAGCTTCCGAGTTCGGCTTCTACTATTTCTATTGCCTTTAAGCCACTGAAAGGAGGTAAGTTGTCTTGTAGGTGTATTAAATCCGACGCAAGCTCGTTTCCCACTAAATCAGGACGAGTACTAAGCATTTGACCAAATTTTATAAAACTGGGACCAAGTTCTTGTAAGGCAATGGCTAGCTTTTGTCCTGGCCTAAGCTTTCGACAATCTTTTTTGACTCTGAAGCCCGATAATAGCCTAGCCATCAGTATTAGACTTTTTGAAGCAGGCAGCCACTCTAAGGGGAAAAGTGCGTCATGTGAGGCAAGGGTTCGACCTATTTTAATAATTCTCCATATATGTATTAGGGAGTGCGTCATAATCTATTATTAAAACCTCCAGGCTGAGTGGATAGCCACTATACCACCAGAGAGGTTTTGGTAGTTAATAGAACCTAAACCTGCTTCTTTCAGCATAAAAGAAAGTTCCTCTTGATTAGGAAATTTACGAATGCTTTCAACAAGATATTTGTAAGACGCATGATCCCTAGCGATTAAAGATCCTAGTTTTGGCAAAACCCTGAACGAGTAATCATCATATAACCTGTTGAGTAAAGGAGAAATAACTTGACTGAATTCTAAACAAATAAATCTCCCACCTGGCTTTATTACCCTGTGTGCTTCTAAAAGTGCTTTTTCTATGTGTGTTATATTTCTGAGCCCAAAAGCGATCACGTATGCGTCGAATGAGGCACTAGAAAAAGGAAGTTCCTCAGCGTTGCTACATATCAGACTAGCCGATTGATCTTTATTAATTATTCCTCGATCTATTGATTTATCTCTATAAACCTCCATCATATTTATATTTATGTCGCAGATGGTGACTGATGCTTTATTGTTAGTTTCCCTCAGGATTCTTCCTGCAATATCTCCAGTGCCTCCTGCGACGTCAAGTATAGTCATGTTTTCTTTGGGCTTAAGTTGATTTATGAGAGCGGTTTTCCATAACCGGTGCAGGCCAAAGCTCATAACATCATTCATAAGGTCATATTTATTTGACACTGAATCAAATACATTACGTACCCGTTCAGTTTTTTCGGAAACGTCTACTTCGGTAAAACCAAAATGTGTTTTATTATGTTCAGTTTTTTTATCTGAATTACTCATCTGATGACCATATCGGAGACGCCCCTGTTCTCGCAAAGAAAAACTCTGCGTCAAATAGTTGCAAACTAATCTCTATAAGACCTTCTCTTAGTAGTTACATCTTTTAATAATATCACTTAATCTAAGAAAAATGAGCGAGAATCCCATGCCTGAGTTACCAGAAGTCGAGACTACACGAAAAGGCCTTATACCCGCTTTGGTTGGTGAAACGTTTTCTAAGGTTGATGTACGTTCATCAGGACTGAGGTTTCCATTTCCACGCAACCTATCATCAAAAATTCAGAACCGTAGAGTAATAAGTATTAATAGACGTGCAAAATATCTTCTCATATGCTTAGAGGGGGATCTAGTTTTATTAATTCATCTGGGAATGAGCGGGAGAATGAGAGTATTTATTAAAGGGGATAAAATTCCTCCTATTGATAAGCATGACCATCTGATATTTAGGACGTTATGCGGTACGGAAGTTCGCTTTAACGATGCTCGAAGATTTGGGGCTTTGGATCTGGTCTCCGCTAAAAAATTAAACACTCACCCCCTTATTTGTGATTTGGGTCCAGAGCCTCTTTCAGAGAGTTTTAATGGAACTTTGCTAGCTGAAAGGATCATAGAAAAGAAAACAAATATTAAAGCTGCATTACTAGATCAAAAAACCATAGCGGGGATAGGAAATATTTATGCTTGTGAGGCTCTTTATTATGCTAATTTGTCACCCAGAAGAGCAGCATATACAATACAAGGAAAACGAGCAGATAGGCTTGCTTCATCTATCCAGGGGGTATTAAAAGCCGCTATTAAGGCTGGCGGCAGTAGTTTAAGAGATTTTCGCCAATCTGATGGAGGGCTCGGTTATTTTCAGCATCAATTTGCGGTTTATGGCCGAGAAGGTGAACTATGTCCTCGATGTAAGGCAGCCAACCATAATCAAGGCTGTGTCAATAGAACAGTCCAGAATGGCCGATCCACTTTCTACTGTTCTTGTTGGCAGCGATAAATAAAAGTCCTATTTAAATATGTTTCATATTCTTTATAAATTTACGGTTTTTCTTGTTTGTGTTTGTTTAACAATACCTATTGTTTTTAATGTTAAGTCAGAAGACAATAAATATTTAACTTCGATTGTGGATTTACCGCTATTGGCAGGGCTTAGGGAAGAAATTGGCGCTGGCGTTGCTTTTGATAAACCAGGGGGTAGAATTGTTGAAGCTCTAGCTAAAGGAGTTGTGTTAAAGTCCTCAGTTTTGTCTTTCTATTCCAAGGTATTGCCTGGCTTGGGGTGGGATTTATTACATTCTGATATAACGGGCTCTCGCTGGCAACGGAGCAGTGAAATACTAAAAATTGAAATTGTTCTAGAAGGAAAAGTGGTAATTGTGAGATACTCTATATCGCCTAAATAAGTGAAAGCACTGGCCCATTTGTTCTGGGCGTTAATTAAGGAAGCGAGAAATGGCCTATAAAAACATTGAAGTTGAATTCATCGGTAAAGTGGGACTAGTACGTCTCAATAGGCCGAAAGCCCTTAATGCCCTTTGTGATGAGCTGATTCTAGAACTAGGTCATGCTTTGGATGACTTTGAAAAAAATGATGAAGTTAGATGTGTTGTTTTAACTGGCTCTGAGAAGGCCTTTGCCGCCGGAGCTGATATTAAAGAAATGGCGCCTAAAACATATATGAGCGCATATATGGAAGATTTTATTACTAATGGTTGGGAAAGGGTTACCGTTTGTAGAAAGCCAGTGATTGCCGCGGTTGCGGGTTTTGCTTTAGGTGGCGGATGTGAGTTAGCAATGATGTGTGATTTTATTATTGCGGCTGATAATGCCCAATTTGGGCAGCCAGAGATTAAATTGGGTATTATACCAGGTGCTGGTGGAACACAGAGATTGCCTCGATTTGTTGGCAAATCCAAAGCCATGGAAATGGTCCTCACGGGACGTACTATGGACGCAGCTGAGGCTGAAAGATCTGGACTAGTAAGTCGAGTGGTTCCTGCAGAAGAATTGATCGAAGAAGCTATAAAAGTTGCTGAAGGCATCTCTAAATTGTCTATGCCTGTTACTATGTTAGCCAAAGAGTCTGTTAATAGAGCATTTGAAACAACTTTGCAGGAAGGAGTTCGATTTGAACGCAGGGTTTTTCATTCACTCTTTGCTAGTGAAGATCAAAAAGAGGGAATGACTGCATTTATTGAAAAACGACCTCCAAATTTTAAAGATAATTGAATTGAAATTAGGCCTTTGGGTATTCTTTATCTTGACGCTTTGTGATATGACAGCTATAAGCCCCGCCGCACACTATAGACAGAAGAAGTAAACAATTATGGCACATCATGCATCCGCAAAGCAGCGTATTCGTCGGAATAATAGACGAGCTAAAATTAATAAAAATAGGATTAGTAAGATAAGAACTCTAGTTAAAAAGGTTGAGGTCGCTATAGAAAGCGGTAATCGAGATGATGCTATGTCAGCATTTCGTCTAGCTCAGCCTGAATTGCATCGAGGTATCAATAAGGGGGTTATGCAGCGTAATACGGTGAATAGACGACTGTCTAGTTTGTCAGCTCGCATTAAAGTAATGTCCTAACTAGTTGCTTGTCTTAGCTTTTGTTTCTGGCCGCGCTTTAAATGTGCGGCCTTTTTATTTCCCTTAAGGGGCCTCCATTTTATCACTAGATTTCTAGATTAAATAAATATGTCATTTTTTTTTAGATTCAGTTCTATTTTTTGTTGTTACTTGTTACCGTCATATGTATTGTGGGGGTCGGTCTTAAAAAATAAATGTAATAAAAATTAAATAATCAATAAACTGTGATTCAAACTATATTCAGGAGACTAGTATCTGTAAATATAAACATGTGCCTTTAAAGTAAAAATTAACAGTTTTTATAGTAAAAATAAATAATTACCAAATATTGCGTAAGTAAATTATTGTACAAGAAAAAGGTCATGAGTTCGCCGTTATTTAGTCTTTTCATAGGGTCATTGGTTTGATTGTACGATGACACGGATGCTGACTTAGGTAATTAAAAAGTCCACTTGCTGAATGTAGATTTGTTGTTTTTTTTTTGGGAGAGATTATTTGAGCCGCAGAAAAGAAATACTCGATGATGTTCTACTAAGTAAGCCTGCTCTGTTCTTTAGTGGCCTCCCGCTTAATAAAGTTCTATTTAAACAATACCTGGCAGTATTTAACCCTAATGAATAGAGTGCTAATTAATGACGGAGCAATGGGAACATACTGATGCCAAGCTCGCTGAGCAATGGACCAGAATAAGAGCCCTTCTTAGGGCCGAAGTAGGTGACGCAGCTTTCAATAGTTGGCTTAAACCACTTACACTTGGAGAAATACTGGGTACTCGCTTGCGTATTGCAGTGCCAACCAGGTTTATGCGTGACTGGATAGAACAAAACTACGGAGAAAAGCTTACAGACTTTTGGAAGGAAGAGAATCCTAATATTACTCAGGTGGAAGTAATAGTAGAGCCTCAGAGAACAAATGTGCAGGCACCGTTAGAGAGTTTAAGAAGGCAAGACGATCTGCAAACAAGCCTGGTGAGTTCAAAAACTAGCAATGAACTAGAAGGTGGAAGTAACGAGGACTCTATCAAAGATGAAACCGAAAATGTTCAAGCTTTGCTGGATAAGAGGTTTATTTTCAAGAATTTCATAGTGGGCCGCACTAATGAACTTGCTCATGCAGCAGCACGTAGGGCTGCTGAATCAGATCAAGTACAATTTAATCCGTTATTTTTATTCGGAAGTGTGGGTCTGGGTAAAACACATTTAATGCATGCTATAGCATGGCATATCACTGAACGAGATCCAAAACGCAGGGTACTATACATGTCTGCTGAAAAGTTCATGTATCAATTTATACGAGCCTTGAGGTTTCGCACTACCATGGATTTCAAAGAACAATTCAGGTCAGTGGATGTCTTAATGATAGATGACATTCAATTTATATGCGGTAAAGAGTCCACTCAGGAAGAATTTTTTCATACATTTAATGCGCTAGTCGACCAAAATCGGCAAATTGTCGTTTCTGCCGATAAATCTCCTTCTGATTTGGATGGCATGGAAGAGAGGTTGCGTTCTCGTTTAGGTTGCGGATTAGTTGCGGACATTCACCCAACAGATTATGAGCTTAGGCTGAGTATATTGCAGGATAAGGCTCATCATTTAGGAGCTGACCTACCAGATAAGGTTCTCGAGTTTCTAGCACATAAGATCACCTCAAATGTCAGAGAATTAGAGGGAGCTCTAAATCGTATTGTAGCCCAGTCAACATTAGTGGGAAGGCCTATTTCTCTTGAAACCACACAAGAGGTTTTAAGAGATCTACTACGCGCCAATGACCGAAGAGTGACAATCGAGGAAATACAAAAGAAGGTCGCAGAGCACTTTAATATACGATTGGTTGATATGCATTCGGCAAGGAGAGCTCGTGCTGTTGCTCGCCCTCGACAGGTGGCAATGTATTTGTCGAAACAATTAACTGCTCGTTCATTACCTGAAATAGGGCGTAAATTTGGCGGCAGAGATCATACCACTGTTATGCACGCAGTAAAAAAAGTTGAGGAACTGCGATCAACTGACAATAGTTTTCATGAAGATGTTGAATTATTGAAAAGGATGCTCGAAATCTAGTTTATTCTAATGAACTTTGTTTTGAATAAGCGCCTGATATTAAATCCTTAGAAGATCTGTTAGCTCTCTTTATATGTGGCGAAATCAGTGCCGAATCGTTCTAACCCTGCTATAAATAAATATATATATTGTGTTTTTATTCTTTCATATTAACAGACTGAAAATATGAGGAGTTGTTTATTAGCTGAAAATACGGTTTTTATAAAAAATAAAATCGAATTGAGATATAAATTAGGGCTCGTACCTTTATAGTGTAGTCTACTAAGATATTGATTTTCTTATTAAAAATAGACATGTAGATTAAAAAAGGTCGACCATATGGTTTGAGAATTACTATGAAGCTAACGATTGAACGGTCTATATTATTAAAAGCCTTGGCTCATGTCCAAAGCGTTGTTGAACGCCGGAATACAATACCTATTCTAGCAAATGTTTTGTTAGATGCGAATGACGGAGGTCTAACTCTAACAGCAACAGATATGGATCTGGCTATAACTGAAAAAATAGAAGCGGATGTTACCCAATCAGGCGCAAGTACCGCTCCAGCGCATACATTTTATGACATAGTGAGGAAACTTCCGGATGGTTCTCAAGTGGACCTGGAAACTGATGCAGAGGCAGCTCAACTAATTTTAAAAGCAGGCAGATCTCGCTTTAGTTTAAGCACTCTGCCGACTGAAGATTTTCCTGTTTTGAGTGGGGGGGATCTTCCTTTTACTTTCTCACTTCTGGCCGACGAGCTTAGGGCGGTTATTGATAGAACTAGGTTTGCTATTTCCACAGAAGAAACTAGATATTATTTAAATGGAATATACATACATTCGGTGGAAGCTGAGGGAACCCATTTTTTGCGGGCCGTGGCCACAGACGGTCATCGTTTAGCTCGAGCGGAGACCAACCTTCCTGAAGGAGCAGAAAGCATGCCAGGGGTTATAGCCCCTCGCAAAGCAATTTTGGAAATTAGAAAACTTATTGATGAGACCAAGGATTCCATAAACGTATCACTTAGTGACACAAGAATTCGCTTGGAATTCGATGGCATAATACTTAGTTCTAAGCTTATAGATGGTACTTTTCCAGATTATGAAAGAGTTATTCCGACAGAAAATGATAAGATTCTGTCGGTTGATAGTAGTATATTTGCTGCGGCAGTAGATCGTGTTTCTACTATTTCTTCAGAAAAAAGCCGTTCTATTAAGTTAGGATTAAGTTCTGGCTCTCTTACTCTATCTGCTACTAGTAACGAGAATGGAAGTGCTAATGAAGAGTTGGAAGTTAGTTACAGTGATGGGGATATGGAAATTGGTTTCAACTCTAGATATTTGCTAGATATAACGTCCCAAATTATAGGTGAAGAAGCACAGTTTATATTAGCAGACGCTTCTTCGCCTACAATTGTAAGGGACACGAATGATAATAGATCTCTTTACGTGCTTATGCCGATGAGAGTGTGAATACTGGGGAAATCAACATTGGTAATTACTCGCAGCAGGGTTATTCTGTGTTGGCCAGAGAAATCTTGACTACAAGCAGTTCTATCACAGCGATAAGGCGAATAGACCTTGCGTCATTTCGTAACTATAGCTCATTGAGGATTGATGTGGGCTCTAGTCCGGTTATCTTAACTGGGGCTAATGGGGCGGGCAAAACTAATCTTTTGGAAGCGCTTTCTTTCTTAGCGCCCGGCAGAGGATTGCGTCGTGCCAGGTTAGACGAAATAGCTAAACGTGATAATGAATGCGAAGACTCTGATTGGGCTATAGCTGTACGTCTAGAAAAGCCAACAGGTGAGATTACGATCGGTTCAGGAATTAACAGCCAATCCCAGTTTAGTCGAACAAAAAAAAGGATAGTGCAAATAGATGGTAAACAAGCTAGTACTCAAGCAGAACTAGCTAAGCATTTTAGCATAATATGGCTGACTCCAGAGATGGATCGAATTTTTTTAGATGGATCGTCAGGCCGACGGCGTTTTTTAGATCGAATGGCTTTTGGCTTTAGCCCTGAGCATGCTCAAAGAATATCGACCTATGAGCAAGCCATGCGCGCAAGGCAGAGACTTTTGAGGGATAACAATTATGATCCTGATTGGTTATCTGTTCTTGAAACCACTTTGGCTGCCGAAGGGGTGGCGATTTCTGCCTTGAGGATAGAGGTGATTAAAAGACTAAATGCTGTGTTAAATTCTTCAGATTTTCAAACAGGAAAATCATATTTTCCAATTGTAGACCTTGAGTTAGTTGGAGAAGTCGATAGATGGCTTTATGAGGGGCCTGCATTGGCTGCTGAGGATCGGTTAAAATCAGTCCTTTTTGAGGCTCGTGAAGAGGATCGATTTAGTGGGCGAACTAACCATGGAATTCATCGCAGTGATTTAAAGGTTATAAATATAAATAAGGAAATGCCCGCTGCTCTTTGTTCTTCTGGTGAACAAAAGCTTCTACTAATAGCCATAATTTTGGCACACTCATATCTATTGACGCTTGATTATGGATTGGCTCCTATACTTTTATTGGATGAGATCACTGCACACTTGGATGACAAAGCGAGAGAAGGTTTGGCATTTCGTATTCTTGATCTTGGGCTACAGGCCTGGCTTACAGGTAGTGATGAAAATCAATTTACAAATTTTAACGGGTCAGCACAGTTTTTCAAGATAGAAGATGGTAATATCAGCTTAGCCAATGGCAGATAGGAAAGATTTCATGCCTCAATTTGTGGATCAATGAGATGGTAAATACACCCATAGACAACACTCCTAAGTCAAGTTTGAACACAACGGATCCTCAGTCTGAAGATTATGGCGCAGATTCAATAAAGGTTCTTAGAGGCTTAGATGCAGTGAGAAAACGGCCGGGTATGTATATTGGTGATACTGACGATGGTTCAGGATTGCACCATATGGTCTATGAGGTGGTAGACAATTCAATTGATGAGGCATTAGCTGGCTTTTGTGATACCGTAGAAGTCACTCTCAATCCAGATGGATCTGTAACAATTGTTGATAATGGTCGAGGCATACCTACAGACATTCATGATGAGGAAGGTGTATCAGCTGCACAGGTGATTATGACCCAGCTTCATGCTGGGGGTAAGTTTGATCAGAATAGTTATAAAGTGTCCGGAGGGTTGCACGGTGTTGGAGTTTCGGTGGTTAATGCTCTTTCAAGTTTGTTAGAACTACGCATTTGGCGAGATGGTAATGAACATTTTATGACATTCACGCATGGTGAGCCGGACTCTGATTTAGAGATAATAGGGCCAGCACCTGAAGAAAATCTACCTGACGGAAGTAAAAGATTAATTACAGGCACTCAAATTAAATTTTTACCCTCTATCGAGACCTTTACTAATGTGGAGTTTGTTCTTGATAATTTAGAACATCGGCTCAGGGAGTTAGCCTTTTTGAATTCGGGTGTCACCCTAATTCTAAATGATGCGAGGGGTGTGGAGTTAAAAAGTATCGAGATGCACTATGAAGGGGGTTTGAGGGCTTATGTTGACTACCTCGATCGTAATAAGACAGCTCTCAGCGGTGAAATTGTTCATTTAGTTAGCGAGAGAGAAGGAGTTTCTGTAGAGGTCGCTTTGCAATGGAATGATAGTTACCATGAAAGCGTGCTTTGTTTTACAAATAATATTCCCCAACGCGACGGGGGCACTCACCTTGCGGGTTTTCGTGGAGCATTAACGCGTACAATAAATAATTATTCACAATCTAATTCTCAGACAAAAAAAGCAAAATTATCTTTGACAGGGGAGGATGCACGCGAGGGGTTAACGTGTGTCTTATCTGTAAAGGTTCCCGATCCAAAATTTTCTTCACAAACAAAAGACAAATTAGTTTCTTCTGAGGTTCGGCCTATAGTTGAATCAATTGTCGGAGATAAACTGAGTCAATGGTTTGAAGAACACCCTAATGAGGCAAGAGCAGTAATAGAGAAAATTGTAGAAGCTGCTGCTGCTAGGGAGGCTGCACGCAAAGCACGAGAACTAACTCGGCGAAAAGGGGCCCTTGATATAGCTTCTCTACCAGGCAAGCTCGCGGACTGTCAGGAGAGAGATCCATCCAAATCAGAATTATTTTTGGTAGAGGGTGACAGTGCTGGAGGGTCGGCAAAACAAGGAAGAGAACGAAAATATCAAGCTATTTTGCCTCTAAAGGGAAAAATTTTGAACGTTGAACGGGCACGTTTCGATAAAATGTTATCATCGGTGGAAATTGGCACCTTAATTACAGCTCTAGGAACTGGAATAAGAGAAGACTTTAATTTAGAAAAATTGCGATACCATAAAATCATTATTATGACAGATGCTGATGTGGATGGATCACATATTCGCACACTTTTACTAACTTTCTTCTATCGACAAATGCCAGAATTAATCGAGCAAGGACATTTGTATATTGCTCAGCCTCCTCTGTTTCAAGTTTCTAAGGGTAAATCAGCAGTATATTTAAAAGATGAAAGGGCGCTGGAGGTTCATTTAATTGAATCTGGTGTAGAGGATGTTGTTTTATCAATACCAAACGGCGATCAAAGAGCTGGTGAAGACTTACAAAGAATGCTTTTAACGGCTCAGGAAGTTCGTCGGTTAATGAAACCTTTAACTCATCACTTGCCTAACGCTACAGTCGTTGAGCAGGCGGCCATTGCCGGCGCTTTGGACCCTGAAGTTCTTGCTAACCCTGATAACGCACTTGGGGCGGCTGATTATATCTCTAAAAGATTAGATGCCCTTGCTCCTGTGCTAGACCGTGGCTGGAAGGGCACTGTAGATGATTCTGGTGCTCTAGAGTTTACACGATCTTTAAGGGGAGTACCCGAGCGGCTTGTTATTGATCAGCGAATAATAAATTCAGCTGAGGCTCGAGGACTTAATTCCCTACGAAATGAGCTTCAGGAAGATTATATGCGCCATCTAACGTTAAAAGATAAAGATGCTGAGCATAACATAACTGGTCCTATATCTCTTTTGGGAGCCATACTAGAAATAGGCCGTAAAGGCTTATCTATAGCTAGGTATAAAGGTCTTGGGGAGATGAATCCTGAGCAATTGTGGGAGACCACCCTTGATGTAGAAGCTCGTTCGTTACTTCAGGTGCGTGTTGCACAAGCAGATAATGCTAGTTCGATCTTTGAAACGTTAATGGGAGATGATGTGGAGCCGCGAAGAGACTATATTCAGCAAAATGCATTAAAAGTTGCAAATCTTGATGTTTAATTATTTATAGAAGTACAATTTTTTATTTTAGCTTATCTATAGAAGATTTAGGCAGCCTTAGTATAAAGCAATTAGCAGGTAAATCTTCGGTATGGTTTTATGGTTTATAAAATGGATATTTGTTGCAGCTATTTGGGTATTAGCTCTAGGCTCCCTTACTGTTATTTGGTTCGCGATTGGTTTGCCGTCCACTGATGGACTGGCATCATCTGCGGCTAAGAATAGACGTCAAAGTTTCTTACTTTTAGATGCGAATAATAATAATCTTGCTCTGTATGGTGATTTTTATGGTGATCGCATTAATAGCTCTGATCTCCCGTTGCATCTGATACAATCTGTGGTTTCAATAGAAGATAGGCGGTTCTTTGAACATTCCGGGGTAGATCTCAAAGGAATATTAAGGGCTGTTCTTGTAAATATACGTGAAGGTAAACTCATTCAGGGTGGGTCAACATTAACTCAACAATTGGCAAAAAATTTATTTTTAACTCCCGAACGAACAATTGAACGAAAAATAAAAGAACTACTTTTAGCTTTTTGGCTAGAATATAAATTTGAAAAAATCGATATTTTATCTATTTATCTTAACCGAGTTTATATGGGTTCGGGAACGTATGGCGTAGAAGCTGCTTCTATGCAATATTTTGGTGTTCAAACAAAGAACATCGATATTACTCAAGCTGCTATGCTTGCTGGTCTACTTCGAGCACCAGCTCGATACAATCCTATAAACAACATGAATATGGCGATTAAAAGGTCAAAGCTTGTTCTAAACTCTATGGTTGAAACAGGGTATTTAAGTCGAGCAGAAGCTGCAGCCCATAAAGAAAAACTCAAAGATTATAAAAGAAGGGGAATTAATGGAAAAACGCATGGCTCTCATAAAACTATGCACAAAGCCCAACCTGATTATTTTTCTGATTGGGTTCTAAAAAACGCTACAGGAATTATTGCTGATAAAGGCAGTGATGTGATTATCGAAACAACTCTCAATCCCGCGATGCAAACCCTAGCGAAAATTGTCATTAATGAAGTGGAAATACCAGAAACGCAAGTAGCCTTAATTGCAATGTCTTCAGAAGGTAGAGTGTGTGCGATGGTTGGGGGAAGGGACTATTCAGAAAGTCAGTTTAATCGTGCGACACAGGCCCTTCGTCAGCCAGGCTCTGCTTTTAAACCAATAGTTTATTTGCCAGCAATAGAAGCAGGTTTGGATCCCGACACAATATTGTTGGATAGCCCTATAACAATTTCAGGCTGGAGTCCTAAAAACTTTACAGGGGAGTTTAAAGGAAAGATTACTTTTCGGGAGGCATTTTCTAGGTCTATCAATACAACTGCTGTCAGGGTGGCAGAAAACATAGGAAGAAAAAATGTTTTACAGGCGGCAAGAAGATTGGGCATAACATCGGAACTAACTAAACATCCGTCGATTTCGCTTGGGGCTGGGGAAGTAACCCTTATTGAGCTTACTGCTGCTTACGCTACCTTCTCTAATGGAGGGTATGCGGTTCTGCCCTATGGTATCAGAAAAATAAGTGCGGGCACTGATGTTCTTTTCCTACACAGAAGCAGGCGTCTTAATCCAGTAATCTCCTCTCAGAACGCAGCTACGATAGATGATTTACTTAGAGCAGTAATTAGTCATGGTACAGGCCGCGTCGCGGATTTTGGAGGAATAGCAGCTGGTAAAACGGGAACTAGCCAAGGATCTCGTGATGCATGGTTTATCGGCTATACTGACGATTTAGTAGTTGGTATTTGGATGGGAAATGATGATGGTAGTCCAATAAACCCAATCAATGGTCGACCAGTAACGGGCGGGGGTCTTCCCGCGGTTATTTGGAAGAATTATGTAACCAAAGTCTTGCAATCACCAAACAGAACTTCTTGTTTTTAACACTCTTCAAACAACGAGGACATATAAAGAGCTAATAGCAAGAAATAATAAAGATATGTTTCTATAAGTTTTTTCAGCTGCAAAAGGAAAAAGGCGAGCTCCAATAAATATGCCTGTTAGAAAAGGTGGCACAAGAAACAAAGTTCGCCATATTACTGATTCACTGAACAAACCAAGAAAACCGAAACTTATCATTAAACCAACTAGTATAATTGTAAAGTAGCCTACTAGATTTGCGCGCAACTCATTAGCAGATTCTTTTCCCGCCAGAAGATAAAGAATAACAGGTGGTCCTCCCATCCCAGTGGTGCCAGACAATAATCCACTACAAGAACCTACTAAAATACTCGATAAAGTTGTTCTTTTACCCTTATAGTGCCACCCTGACCAAAGTGTGATGACCAGCATCAGAACTATCAGGGCTACAAAACGTCTAATAAAGTCGGCTGGTAATGTGATAAGTAGCCATGATCCTAAAGGTATCAGAATTAAAGCTGGTATACCCATAAGCCATACCAATCGCCATTTTGCAATGGGGATAGCTTTCGGGGTTAATTGCATTGCTGGAACCAATTCAATTAGTGCAGCAACAGGAATTCCTACGGTTGGCCCCCATAATAAACTCAAAATTGGGGCATTTACCATAGCCGATCCAAAACCTGAAAAGCCTCTAATGAGACCAGAAAGAAATAGTGTGAGGCAAGCATATACTAAATCTGTAGTCCAAATATTTTCTGGAACTAAGCTAATAAATGTATTCATCTTAAATAAGTTTGATAACTGGCCCACCAGCTGCTTCAGCGTCAATATGGTCGTGTGTTACTAGTAAAGTTGGTATTTTATATTTTTGTAAGTGACTAAAGACAAACTCTCTAAACTGATCTCTTAAATCGGAATCAAGACTCGAAAAAGGCTCATCTAAAAGAAGAGCTTTGGGTTCAGATAACAAGGTTCGCATTAAAGCTACACGGCTTCTTTGTCCTCCAGACAGTGTTTCCGGCATGCGGTTAGCAAGACCTGGAAGGCCAGATTCGTCCAATGCCTGATTTATTCTTTTGGTTCTCTCGTTTTTACCTTTTACATGGGGTGTCAGACCAAAAAGTAAGTTTTGCCCTACTGACATGTGAGGAAATAGCATATCGTCCTGAAACAAAATTCCAACTTGTCTAAATTCTGGGGCCATTCCCTCCAATGAGCTGCCGTTTAGAAAAACTTCTCCTGAGGCTTGAAACGCATCAGAAAGTGTACCGCATATATATGCTAATAGAGAGGATTTTCCGCAGCCACTGGGCCCCATGATTGTTACGACCTCACCAGCTGAAACTTTAATATTTAACTTCGAAAACAGTTGTAGCTTGTTTCGAGTCAAACATACATTCCGTAATTCCAACAAGTGAGGCGATATAGAGATACTTTTAACCTTGTACATAAATTACTTACTTTCTTTAGTAACACTGTTTCTAATTTTCATATCAGCCTTGTTATGAGACCGCTCTACCTGTATCACTCCTTTATTATCAGTGGGCCCTGATGACCTATAGGGTAGTTAGGCATTGATTTAGAAGCTACCCAGGAAAAGTTAATACATGATTTTTAAAGCAATTACTAAGTCAGAATTTAATTGGCTATCGCTAGTTTTTCTGATTCTTTTAGGGGCCTTATGGGGAGCAAACCCATCTTTTTCAAAGGCCTTGGCATTAGCTGGTTTATCGCCTTTTTCAGTTGTTTTTTGGCAGACACTTGGAGCAGGGATCTTACTACTAATAATTTGCTTAATTAAAGGGGTAAAATTAAAAGTCGATGTTAAGCATTTAATTTATTTTAGCTTCATGGGCGTGGTAGGAATTGATGTTTCATACATCACTTTAGTTTATACAGCTGAAAAGCTCTCCGCCGGATATGTCTCAATTTTAATTCTATTTTCTCCAATGCTCACTTACGCCTTAGCCTTATTATTAAGAATGGAACCATTAATTAAAGTTAGAGCATTAGGGATTGCTGTAGGTCTTGCAGGGGCTGCTATATTAGTTTTGCCTGCTGGTAGCATTCCGTCTGAAGATCTACGCCCAATTGCAATTCTTGCCTTTATAACTCCTCTTGGATATGCGGCGGGTAATGTTTTTGCGGATATTGCTCGGCCTAAGGATTCAGATAATGTAGCATTGGCAATGGGCACTATGTTTGCCGCTGCATGCGGAGCTTTAGTAGGCTGCTTGATAGATAATAGTTTTCATCAAGTTTGGTTGGAGTTTGGATATGCAGATGTTTTGTTAATTTTATTCATTCTCTCGACCTCTGTCGCATTCATTATATTTTATACAATTATTAAAATGGCTGGAGCAGTTTATTTGGGCCAAGTTGGCTACCTGGTGACGGTCTTTGGGGTTTGCTGGGGAATATTGTTTTTTTCTGAGAAACCTTCTATTTGGTTATGGCTCGCCGCTTTTTTAGTTGCCGGAGGGGTTGCGTTGGTTAACTTTGGGGGAAAACAAAAACCTGGGCGGCCTGATGAAAATGTCAGATAACCAAACGAAAAAAAGCGTACAATATCTTCCATTAATCCTTCTCCTTACGCTTGGTAGTCTTTGGGCGCTTAGTCCTGTTTTTACCAAATTTCTAGCCTTAGAGGGTATCCCCCCCATTGGTGCAATATTTTGGCAAACTCTCATAGCTGGTATTGGTCTGTATATTATTTGTCGCTTTCGTGGCGTCGATATTGTTTATGATACTATTCACTTGCGATATTTTGCAGTAATGGGCGCAGTAGGAATTGCGTTACCAAACTCAAACATGGTTTTTGTATTAGGACATATTCCTGCAGGTTTGATGTCGGTTATTATTGTTACAGCTCCAGTTATTACCTACATAGTGGCGGTGGCTATACGGCTAGAGGCTATAGATATTTACCGATCTGGTGGGGTTTTTCTTGGCCTTGTTGGGGTTGGAGCAATTGTCTTACCTCGCGGAAGTCTACCAGAGCCCGAAATGTTACCTTTTGCTCTTTTAGCCTTTATAACCCCCACTGCTTGGGCGCTAACAAATGTGTATGCTGAGTCGGCTCGCCCGACACATACAGACTCAATGGTTCTGGCGATGGGAACCATGTTTTCGGCAGCCATTGCTTCACTTGTTGCTTCATTTGTTACTGGTACGTTTCATCCAATTTGGCTTGATTTTGGTCTGGGTGATAAGGCCCTTGTATTGTATGGCCTTATTACAGTTTGTACCTTTTTTCTTTACTTTACTGTTGTATCATTGGCAGGTGCTGTATACCTCGCCCAGGTAGGATATATAACTACTTTAATGGGTTTGGGTTGGGGAGCCTGGTTTTATGGCGAAAAACCCAGTGGCTGGATATGGTTAGCAGTTATATTAGTTTTTGCAGGATTAGCACTACTTAATCTTGGTAAAAAAGACAAAAAGTGATCCATAATATTGCTTTGAATAACTAAATGGCGAAAATTTTTCTATGTATGAAGGTCCGATAATAGATACCCATCATCATTTGTGGGAGGTGAAAAACTATCCGTGGTTACTCGCCCCCGAGACACCAAAAATATTTGGAAACTCATATGAGATGTTACGTAACGACTATTTAATTGGCGATTTATTAGCAGACTTTGGTGAAAATAATGTTGTTAACTCAGTACATGTACAAGCACATTATGATCCCTCCAACCCTGTTGGTGAGACCGAGTGGTTGCAGTCAGTAGCAGATCAGCATGATTTTCCTAACGCTATTGCAGGATATGCAGATCTAACTGATCCCGAAGTAGAAAAATTGATTTCGGCTCATTGTACTTTTGATAACTTCCGTGCCATTCGGCACGTTGTTTATTGGCAGGCTGACAACCCTATTAGGCAAGTTGTTAGTCGTCCAGATTTTTGTCTGAGTAAAGAGTATCGTAGAGGTGTTAGCACGCTAGGTGATTACGGCATAAGTCTTGAGTTGCAGGGATTTTCTAATCAATTTGGTTATTTTTCGGAACTTATAGGGGACAACCCCGGGGTTGATTTCTGTTTAGTTCATGCCGGTTTGCTAACGGATGATGACGAAAAAGTATTTAACGAATGGTACGAGGCGCTAACTAATCTTGTGCAGCACAAAAACATATTTGTTAAATGTTCTGGTGTTAATCTTTTCAGCAAAGGGGACAAACTACGAAATCAATCAGATATATCAAAACAATACAATTCATTAATAGATTTGTTTGGAGCTTCACGCTGTTTTTTTGGCAGTAATTTTCCGGTAGAAAAACTGAAAACTAGTTATGATTTTTTGATTAATACATGCAAAAAAGCATTGGAGTTTCGTCCTGAAACTGACCAAAAAAACTTTTTTTATAATAATGCAAAAAAGTTTTATAGATTATAGGTTCTTATTTTGTTTATGAACCATCAATAATAAAATCTAGCTCATCTAATCGTATTTTGGCTGTTTTAAGATTTGCTTCGCTGGCCTTAAGAAAAGGAGGTCTAACGTTGGCCCAACCGGAATCGCCGTGAAGATCAGCAAAAAAAGATTTCATAGCAGGTATTGGTGCCATACCAGAAAAAGCTTTTCTAAGCTTGCTGAGATGGTTTTGTTGGTCTTCAGAAGTTTCACTATTCCAATTATTGTATAGTTTTTCTGCATATGGGGCGGTGACATTTACTGTGGCAGAAATACAACCAACTCCCCCAAGGTGCAATGATGGCAAAAGAAACTCCTCACTGCCAGGAAACAGACGAAAGTTGGACAACTGTGAAAGTATTTTTTTCATTCGCGGCCAATCTCCTGAGCTGTCTTTCATGCCTACTATGGTATTCGGAAAAGCATCATGTAATCTGGCTACTAATTCTACCGAAAGATCGAAGCCCACCTGTTGAGGAAAATTATATAAGTATATTTGTAGAGATTCGTGGCCGACTCTTTCTATAACATTCGAGTAAGCGGCAAAAAGTCCGTCATCGCTGGGTTCTTTATAGTAAAAAGGAGGCAACATGAGCACCCCTCCAGCCCCATTGGCTACGGCTCTCTTAGTCAAATTTACAGTATCGGTAAGAGCACAGCATCCAACACCAGCAATTAATCGGTTTCCGCTGATTCCGGCATCAGCCAACGCGTCCAGAATAGAGAGGCGTTCATCAACACTTAATGAGTTTGCTTCTCCTGTCGTTCCCAGAGGAGCTACACCATCACAGCCATTCGATAAAAGCCATCGATTATGCTTTATAATTTTACCTAAGTTGGGTGTTAAATCGTCGTTCATCGGGGTTAATGATGCGGCAAATATTCCGGTTGGTTTTGAATTATCTTTCATGTACGTCACTTTCACAATTTTTTTGAAATACTAATCATTGAGACTTTTATTAGCGTTTCATTAGTATTACGTTTTTTGGTTAATTTTTTTTCGAAGATTTGTATTGATCCAGTCAACAACGTGATCTTCTAAGTCTTCAACTTTGTCTTCATTTATTGCTTTATTTTTCACGGAGACTCCTGCCTCATGTACTGTATTCTTATTTCCTGAAACTAATGGATGCCACCAATAAAGAGGTTTTCCATTAGCCAGTAAACGATAAGCACATGATTCGGGCATCCAACTTAACTCACAGGCATTTTCAGGGGTAAGTTCAATACAGTCATAAACATTATCGGTTCTATTTTTATAATCAGTGCAGCTACAAGATTCTAGATCAAGATAACGACATGATACATTTGTGAGGGCTATTTCTTTTGTGTCGATGTTCTCAAGTTTATTAAGACAGCATTGCCCACAGCGATCACACAATGACTCCCACTCAGCTTTAGTCATTTCTTCAAGTTTTTTTTCTTTCCAGAATAATTTTTTTTGCATTAATTTTCATAGCAGCGTTATGGATTCGTTAAAACTAAACAAATTACGAAATTAGAGCATAATTTTGTTTAATTTTCGATAAATTTAAAATCATAAAGAAATTTAAGCACTATTTAACTTTACTTTAATATAAGCTACTAAGGTTATCATGAAAAAATGGTAAAGGTTCGTTAGGCTTTCAATATTAGACATGTTTAAAATAAGTATATTTTTATTTGTTTCACTAGCTTTTTTTATAAGCCCTATTTGGGCTGCAACTGAGATATTCAAAGAAGATCCTTTGATAGTAGCGGTCTATGAAAATAGGCCAGATGACGTAAGAGATTTATTGGTACGGCGTGCTTCTACTTCTCGAACTGATGACGATGGTAAAACAGCTTTGATATGGGGTTGCATCCAGGGGTCTTATGAGGCCATAAGCGTACTTCTAGAATTTCAAACCAGAACCGATATCTTCGATGATTTAGGAAATGGAGCTCTGTATTATGCTGCGGGCAATGGACATTACGAGGTTGTTGAGCTTCTTCTAAATGCAAAAGTAAGCATAGATGCAGAAAACCTTGATGGTCGAACTCCGATAATGCACGCATCAGAAAAAGGTAGGGTCGAGGTGGTTAAGCTATTAATTGATAACGGCGCAGATTTTAGCCATACAGACTTTACAGGTCGGTCAGTATTAGATTTAGCTCGAAATAGTCGTTCAAAACATTTAGTGAAATTACTCGAATCTTTGGGCGCACATTAATAATCTAGAGAACAATATTTCTCTTGTTCGATTTGTTTAGCGCTTAAGCAAAGCTAACATTGCTGTATGATCTGGCACTAAAAAACTTTCTGAGGTTGTGTGATGATTAATATGAAAAACTGCCCACGCTCCATCAGGATTACTTTCTGAAGGGCCAAAATGGTCTAAGCGTGTAACAGAGCAGTTATCGATCTGGCACCTCAGAGCAATTTCAGGATCAAGTTTTAAAGCATGCCCAACTGCAGCACGAATTACTCCACCGTGGCCAACAGAAATAATATCTCTACCGGCATATAGATTGTTAAGTTTTTCGATCGCATTGGAAACTCGTTTTGTTAAATCCTCGAAACTTTCCCCTTCTGGAGCTTTGGTGTAGGCATTTGCTAACCAAAATAAATGTTTAGGCTGTTGTTCTGCATATACTTCTTCGCGTTTTCTACCTTGCCAACTACCAAAGTTTTGTTCGGCAAGCGCTTTTTCTATGATTGCTACAGGCAAAGTTAGCCCTGCATCCCTAATAGCGGCAGCAGTTTGTAAGGTACGCTGCAGCTGACTTGTAACCAATACTGCATCATTTGGTAAAAAGTTTGCTAATGCATTGTAAGTTGGCGGGTCATTCACGTTTGCTGGAGGATCAGTATTTCCGTAGATCCTGCCATCTGTTGAAGTTACGGGGGCGTGACGAACCCACCACCAGCGAGTACGTTTGCTCATGCTAAGTTTCCCATTATTACAGCACTGGAAATGACTAGTGTGGCTGTTTCAGCTACCTGTTGCGTTCCTCCCAGTACTTCTTCTGTGCAGCCTTCGATTTTTCTTAATGATAGCCAACCAACCACGAACGAAGCCATGCCACCTGCCGCTAAAATTATTATCAATCCTCCACCAGCGGGAGTGAGCAATAAAAGAGCAGATAATAGGCCACCCAGGGCTAAACTTTTCCATGTCTCGCCTTCGCTTGGCATTATCCCGGAAATTGCATTTTCTTTTTGATCAATAGCTGGGAGCCATCTCATTATAGAGGCAAACATAGAACGGCTCCAACAATTGGCAGCGATCAAAGCTGCTGCTGCTGCTCCTACATCAACATGCGCAATGCTTGCAATTGTAGCAATTCTAGTAACTGTGATAATAGCTAGACACAAAACACCATAAGACCTTAGCCGATCGTTTTTTTCTAATTCTAAATTATTGTCCGTTAGATCCCTGCTGCTAAGCTTATCTGTCAAAAACCCTAATTCTTTCTCGTGCTTGGCGCAGGTAAGCCAAGTAACAAAGCCTATAGATATAGTTGCTGATACAGCGGCTGGGATACCTATCCAGCTTAAAGCAAAAAGTAATATAGCGCTTAAACCGCCTATTCCAAATCCAACAACGGGAAACAACCAAATTACTTCCGCTAAGGAAGCGGAATCTAGATCTTCCGTTTCGTCTTTCCCCTCTATGTTTCTTTTAGTTAAATAAGAGGTGGCTATTTGTAGCTTATCAATCATATTTTAGATCTTAATGTATTTTTTAAGATAAGACGGGGTTTACTTTCAATAGTTTCTTATAGGACAAATAAATATAACTCGAAATAAATAAGTAGCATATTAGCCAGTACAGAAAAATGACCGATACTGATAATCAATATACATCAATTAATTCAAAGTCATCTAGCTTCAAAGAGATACAAAATCTTTTATTAAATATACCTGGTCCTGATCTTGTAGCTAACTCTAAAGCTGTATCTCGAGAAGAAAAACTTTATAAGCCTGTTGGGGCTTTGGGAAGATTAGAGGAAATTTCTCAATGGGTATGTAAGTGGCAGGCTAGATATCCACCAAGAATAGAGCGTCCTAGGATCTGCATTTTTGTAGGAAACAATGGGGTTATAGAAAGTAATTTTTTGTCACTTTCAACAGAAGTAACAAAACAAGGAATAACCAATTTTATTAACGGAGGAGCGGCAGCGAATCAACTGGCTGAAATGGTGGACGCAGAGTTAAGGGTCTATGAGATGGCACTAGAAGAACCAACAAGAGATTTTACTCTAGGTCCTGCTATGCTAGAGGATGAATGTGTTCGGGCAATAAGTTATGGTATGACAGCAGTTGATGACGGTTTAGAATTATTGGCATTGGGCGATTTGGGTATTACTAGTAATGCCCCGGCAGCGACTATTTGCTATGCTTTAATTGGCGGTGACGTAGAAGACTGGATCTGGTCTAGCTCCATTTATGAAAACACAAATATTGATAGGAAAACCGAGATAATTATCAATGGATGTAACATGAACGAGAAGGATATGTTGGACCCACTAAATATTTTGCGTTGTGTTGGTGGGCAAGAAATTTCAGCTATTTTAGGTGCTATAATAGCGGCTCGTTTTGCTAGAACTCCTGTATTACTTGATGGATATGCCAGTTTGGCAGCAGCTTTAATACTCTTTAAACTAAGTCCTAATTTGATCGATCATTGTCTGGTGTCTCACATCAGCAGTGGAACTCCAGTGGAGAAAGTGTCGCATAAAATGGGTAAAGAGCCACTGTTAAACCTAAATATATCTCTTGGCGAAGCAACTGGAGCAGTTCTGGCTATAAACATAGTTCGTGCTGCTTTATTTTGTCACAATGGGATACCAGAAGTGGATGAGGGTCTTAGACACTCATGAAAAAATGAACGAGGTGCTAGCGAAAGAATATGGCCAAGACCAGATACCGAACGTTAACACTTCGGGCTGGTTTCTTGGTGATGGTGGAAGAGTAAGATTAAGAGCCCTCACAAGGATTCGATGGGTCGCTATTGTTGGACAGTTAGTGGCATTGATTTTGGTAAGATTTGGTCTTGATTGGCCTTTGCCTATGACCTCAGCCCTTGCGATCGTATCTCTTTCTGTAATTTTAAATTTAATAATGACTATTAGAAAGCCAGAACAAGGCATAGTGAAAGAGTGGGAGGCTGCGTCCTATCTAGCCTTTGACACCCTACAATTAGCATTACTACTCTACCTAACTGGAGGTTTAACAAACCCCTTTGCACTCTTGTTTTTAGGCCCGGTGACGGTTTCTGCAACATTTTTAACTAGAAGAGCAACTGCCATGCTTTGTGGATTAGTTATTATGTTTGCAACTGCTCTTGTTTTTAGACATATGCCGTTACCTTGGTCAGATTTTGGTTTGGAACTGCCAAGTTTATATATATGGGGTTTGTGGGCAGCCGTTATAATTGGAACTTTATTTCTAGCAGTTTATGCAGGGAGCTTGGCTGCCGAGAGCCGCAGAATGTCTAATGCTTTGTCAGAAACACAACTATCCCTTGCTAGGGAACAACAAATTTCAGCTGTTGGGGGATTAGCTGCTGCTGCGGCTCATAAACTTGGTAGTCCACTTTCCACCATATTGGTCACAGCCACAGAGCTTAGCAAAGAAGTAGATAAAAGCAGTCCTCTCTCCGATGATATAAAAATTCTCAGTACTGAGGCAGTTCGGTGTAAAGAGATACTGGCAAGTTTATTGATACAGCCTTCATCTGATAATACTGGGGTTATTTTTTCTCATATCCAATTATCAGGGTTAGTTAGTTCTGTGGCAGAAAGACATCGACTTCCTGATATTGATTTAGTAATTAAATCTGATGGCAAGGGCGGTGCTGTTGAACCAGTTTTAGAAAATAGTCCCGAGTTTTTACACGGATTAGGTAATATAGTTCAAAATGCTTTTCAATTTGCTATCAACTCTGTGTTAATTGATATTATATGGAGCATGGAATCAATAGAGATAGTGGTAAAAGATGATGGTCCTGGTTTTGCTCCGGCGGTCCTTGATCGAGTAGGGGAACCTTATATATCTAGTCGAGCTGGTGATCATTTGGGGCTCGGATTATTTATAGCGCAGTCTTTACTGCAAAGAACTGGTGGTCGTGTGAACGTTACCAACATCAGAGATGAGGCTGGTAATGTTTTTGGAGGACAGGTGGTTATAAATTGGCCAAGAGAAAGTCTTGATATTAGTGTACAGTCAATGTAATCGGTTGATCATAATGAATAAAATGAAGCCAGATATGATCGAAAATAATTTATCCTCATCTGATATGAGCCTTTTGATTGTTGACGATGAGAAAAATTTACGTAACCAATTGGCCAAAGCAATGGAAAGACGTGGTTTTATAGTAACGACGGCCGAGAGCGTTGCAGAAGGTAAACATCTTGCTATTTCTAAGGGTCCTAAATATGCAGTTGTCGATTTAAGATTAGGTGACGGAAGTGGTTTAGAAGTAGTAGAGGTGCTTCGGAAAACCCGAGAAGATATCAGAGTGATTGTCTTAACCGGCTACGGTAACATTGCTACTGCAGTAAGCGCTGTTAAAGCTGGAGCTATAGACTATCTTCCTAAGCCGGCTGACGCTGATCAAGTTGCTGCAGCATTATTAAGTAATAAAGAAGAAATGCCCCCTCCTCCGGAACGCCCGATGTCGGCGGATCGTGTGAGATGGGAACATATACAACGGGTTTATGAACAATGTAATAGAAATGTTTCTGAGACCGCCCGAAGACTGAATATGCATAGACGCACCCTTCAAAGGATTTTGGCGAAGCATGCGCCAAGGGAGTAGTTTTAGGTATTAATAGTATGAAGCCATATTTTCTTAAAAAATACAGATCAAGTCATCTTGTAAGCGTTATTAGCGTTTTAGCTGAACTCACTTGCTCGTAGTAAACATCACATGAACACCAAAAAAAGAATTAACGACTGGTTGCTGTTATTCAATAGAGCTAACATTTTGTGTGTGGGTGACGTTATGTTGGATCAGTATGTCTATGGAGAAGTAGACCGGGTGTCTCCTGAAGCACCCATTCCAGTTCTCAATGTAGGCAAAAAGGAACGTGCAATTGGTGGTGCGGGAAACGTAGTTTGTAATATTGCCAGTTTGGGTAGTGTTGGTTATTTGCTTGCAGCAATCGGTAATGATGAGGCTGGTGAAGAAATCGGGCGACTTCTAAAAACGAACCAAAAAGCGGTTCCAAAATTATTAATTAATTTAGGTAAACCTACTACGTTGAAAACACGATTTATCGCAGATGGTCAGCAATTATTAAGGTCTGATGAAGAGTCAATAAATGGGTACAATGAGGCTTTTTCGGATAAAATTATTACAGAATTTGATTCTATTATAAATAACAATGCACTGGGGGCCATTGTGTTGTCTGACTATGGTAAAGGAGTTCTAACTGACAAAGTGATTACTGAAATAATATCTACTTCAAAATCAATCAGTATCCCTATTATTGTTGATCCGAAAGGAAGTAATTTTACTAAATATACTGGTGCAGATATTTTAACTCCTAATAGGAAAGAATTAGGTGAAGCTACCCAGATGTCTGTTAATAACTCTGAAGAAATTGTCGAGGCTTGTAACAAATTAATCGAAATTACTGGTGTCACAAATGTATTAGTTACTCGTGGATCAATGGGCATGTCTTTAATCTCAAAAGATGACAAACCTTTTCATCTACCTGCTTTGGCTAGGGAAATATATGATGTGTCTGGGGCTGGTGATACGGTAGTTGCTGTCTTGGCAACGGGTTTGTCTGTGGGTATGGAAATTAGAGATGCAGCCACCTTAGCAAACATTGCCGCAGGTTTAGTGGTGTCAAAAGTAGGAACAGCTGTTGTTAATAAATCCGATCTAGAAAGTTCAATAAATGCTCAGAGAGGCTCTTTAAGTAATATTTATGATGAAAACAATTTGATGAAACGCATTGCTCAATGGCGCTCACAAAATTTAAAAATTGGTTTTACTAACGGTTGTTTTGACGTGATTCATCCTGGGCACATAAGTTTGTTGGATCAGGCTTCTTCACAATGTGATAGATTAGTAATAGGAGTTAACAGTGATTCATCTATCAAAAGACTAAAAGGAACAGATAGGCCAATACAAGATGAGATTTCAAGAAGCCAAATTTTGGCTTCACTGGCCAATGTAGATGCAGTTGTTATATTTGAGGATGATACCCCTATAGAGTTAATCCAACTCATCTGCCCTGATGTTTTGATAAAGGGAGCAGATTATAAAGTAGAACAAGTTGTGGGTGCTGAGTTTGTCCAGTCCTATGAGGGAAAAGTATTTCTTGCTACTTTATTGGACGGTTTTTCAACAACTGACATAATTAACCGCCTTTTAAATTAAAAGAATCATTAAAATTTATTTTAAATTTTTGCGCGTTGCCTTAAAAACTTGTCATTTATACTCAACTCTTCGCCTGATAGATCGATTGCTTCTTCGGTGCAGAGCCAAGCGATTAATTTACAAGTTGTTTCAGGCTTCCAGTGATCCTCTTTTTTTATCTGGCTTATAGGGTTCACCCCAGAGGCACGAATCTTATCTTGCATCTGAGTATCAACTGTTCCTGGTGCATAACCATAAACTCTTATCTTTTTTGACGGTATTTCAAGAGCTATTGAACGAGTAAGCATAGATAAACCTGCCTTACTAGCGCAATAGGCACTCCAACCCTCTTGCGGTTTGTTTGCTGCTCCGGAACCAATATTGATGATAACTCCTGCATTTCCAAAAAAAGGTAGAGCAGCCTTAACCATATAGTATGCACCGAAAAGATTAATAGATACTGAATCGGTCCATGACGCCGGATCAGAGTCACGTATGCTTGCAATAGGTTCTATTACTCCGGCGTTATTTATTAAAATATCTAACCCACCAAATACTTCAACTACCTCCTGTATAGCTGAATTAACTTCCGTAAATATTGAAACGTCACACTTGATAGCTAAAGCTTCGCTACCACTCGCCCGAATCTCGTTAGCTATATTTTCACAGTTTTCTTTATTTCGGGATAATAAAACAACTGAGGCTCCATGCTTTGAGAGTTCTCTCGCTGTGGCTGCGCCTATCCCCTGGCTCGCCCCTGTAATTAAAGCTACTTTCCCATTAATCATTCTTTTACCCTTTTTCTAGTAATTTAATTTTGCATATTTTTTATCCATAAAAAAAATTTCTTTTTAATTGTGTTTGTTCCCAAATGAAAAATATGTTCTATTTTCTTATCCTTGGTTTCCTCTATCTTAGTGGATGAAAAGGGAACGCAGTAGTACCAATGTTGTTGTTTAGGTGCGATCTGCGGCTGTACCCGCAACTGTGAGCGGTTAGGCGGCGGTCAAAGAACCACTTGGGTAAAATTCCCAGGGAAGGTGACCTAAGCCATTGATCCGTGAGCCAGGAGACCTGCCAGGGAAAGCGTCGCCCAGCCATTAGCCGGGTATTGCTAAGGGCGCGGTAATGACCGTTCGTGGTGACGTCTTGTTTGTACGATTTGCAGACTTGTTTTGGCTTTTTTTATAGAGTCGTGGGTCTGATAGATTAATCGTGCGCAGGGTGTACACCGAGCGTTTTCAAGGGCAGGAGAACGAACGGTCAGTTTTTTATAAAGATCAATTGTTGATCTTATAATGATTTATAATTTGAGACTGGCTCGTTTTTTTAGTCTATGGGGATCGTTCGGTTGTTCGAGAGATCAACCTTAGGAGACCTTCATGAGTGGAACTTTTTGTCTTTATGTTCAAACCAGAAATATTTTTTTATTTTTCTTCGTTTGTTTAATATATTCTCAGCTAGTTTTTGGTTCTGCGACCGCCCAACAGATTACAACTGTTCTTCCTGAAACAGTCGTTTCGGCAACATTAGTGCCTGTGCTATCAAGCCGTGTTGGTAGCTCTATTAATGTGGTCACTTCAGAAGATATAGATCGATTGAAAGTACATTCTGTACCAAAATTGTTACGAAAAATTCCCGGGTTAGCTGTTCGAAGATCGGGTGTTTTAGGTAGTTTTACTCAAGTCAGAATTCGAGGTGCGGAAGGTAATCATACCCTGGTCTTAATAGATGGGGTTGAGGTGAATAATCCGAGTGGAGCTTCTGAGTTTGATTTTGGTAGTTTAAGGTCAGCTGATATTGAGCGTATAGAAGTGTTAAGAGGGCCACAAAGTTCAATTTATGGCAGTGATGCGGTAGGCGGTGTGATCAACATTATCATGAAACGAGGACGTGGTCCTGGAAAGATTTATCTAAGTTTAGAAGGAGGTTCAGACGAGACTATTAATTCGGCAACAAGTATTAGAGGTAGTGGAACAAACTATCATTACTCTTTAGGAATTACTGGGTTTTCCACAGCGGGGCACTCTATAGCGGAAAATCAAGGAGATGAAACTGAGGACGATGGGAATAAAAACTTAACTTTTAATCTAAAGGCGGGTTTAAAGCCCTCTAAAAATCTAGAGATTGGTATATTTTCTAGACACGTAAGAGATAAAACAGAGTCAGATTCACAGCCGGCAGTTGCAGGTGTGATTAATACCAAGGAAGCTGATGAAGAGTCTCTGCTAAGACAGAATACTAGTAATTTAACTTTACGATACAAAATGTTGGAGGATAACTGGGAGCATTTATTAACAGTAGGGAAACATAAAATTAAATCAGATTCATTTACTAATGGTCATAACTCTTTTGAAACTGAAGGAGAGAAGAATAAACTTAGGTATCAGACTAATTTCTTTTATAAACCGTTTAATTCTTCAATTACACACCGCCTCACTTTTTTATCAGAAAAAGAGACGGAACTGGGTAAAACCTTAAGTTCTTATGGAAACACAAATAGAAAAATTACAAATTACGGCTATTTAGGCGAATACGGAATAGACTTTAAGGATCAAGCTTCTTTCACCAGTAGTTATCGTCATGATAACAATGATATATTTAAAAATTCTGATACTTTTCGTTTTACTGGCTCTTATCTATCTAAGGAGCTTAGATATCGTTTGCACACCAGTTACGGAAAAGGAGTTAAAAACCCTACGCTTTTCGAGCTATTTGGTTCTACTGAAAACTATAAAGGAAACCCTTCACTTAAACCGGAGAGCAGTATTGGTTGGGATATTGGAATTGAAAAAAGATTATTTGAAGATGGTCTGACTATAGATGCAACTTATTTTAAAAATCAAATAACCGATTTAATTCAGGGAAGTGGAAATACTTCTATAAATTTAAGCGGAGAAACCAGAGTTGAAGGGATCGAATTGTCGATTGAAGCTAAAGTGTTTGATGAATTTATTCTTTCTGGTCAATACACTTACACAAAAGGTAAGGACTCCAAAGGTCAACAGCTAGTTAGACGTGCGAGACATTTGGCCAGTCTAAATGTTTCACGTTCGTTTTATGCTGGTCGTTTGTCCCTGGACCTTGGTATCGATTACAACGGTAAACAAAATGATATCCAATTCTCAAACTATTTTATGGACAAGAAGTACGTCACTCTTGATGATTTTTTTCTACTTGATGTAGCGGCATCTTATAAAATAACGGAAAATTTTTCCGTTATTGGTCGAGTTGAAAATTTATTAAATGAGGACTATGAAGAAGTTTTTGGTTTTAGTGAGGCTGGCATAGGAGCTTTTATTGGTTTTCGCAGTGAGTTTGGTATTTAAATTATGAGGACCTACTTAACATTAGCATCCAAAGTTCTATTAGCTTCTTTTTTTGCTTTAGTTATATCTTCTAATAACTTCGTGTTAGCAAAATCTAAACAGAAAATTCCTCAGCGTATAGTTTCGACTAATTTATGTGTCGATCAACTGGTTTTGTCACTAGCAAATAAAGAACAAATATTATCAGTTAGTTATCTCTCAGCAGATAAGACAATTTCATTCTTTTCTGAAAGGGTTGAAGGTCTACAAAAAAATCGGGGCTGGGTAGAAGAGATTTTTATGATGAAACCAGACCTCGTCATTGTAAATGAGGACTCGTCCCGTCCCTCACTGAGGCATTTAAAAAAACTTGGCTTAAATGTTTTGTCCCTTAAAACGGCTAATAATTTTTCTGAGTTGAAGAAAAATATAAAGAAAGTTTCTCGAGTAGTTGGTGATACTGGTAAAGCCAAATTAATTATATCAAATCTTGAAAGTAAATTACGGTTAGAAATCGGAAATGACTACTCGCCATTAGCTGCTATTTTGCTTCCAAGAGGCATGACAGCCGGTGAAGGCTCCCTTATTAATGAATTGGTAGTTTCAGCCGGATTCAAAAATCTTGCTCTTGACCTTAAGATTGGCCGCCAAGCAAGGATAAATTTAGAAGAAATATTAATTGCTAGGCCTGATTTTATTCTCACACCTGAAGCATCAACAAAATTTCCATCTCTAGCCCAGTCCATGCTTCTACATCCAGTATTTGAAACTACAAGGGCCAAGAATTACAGGTGGAAGCATCTTGAGGTGCCTGAATGGGCCTGGCTCTGTGGAGGTTTACAAAACATTTATGCATTAGATCTACTCAAAAAGGCTCGATTAAAGTTTAGTGGACGGGTCGATCAACATGATTGAAACGTATAAAAATAAATCTAACGAAATAAATTATTTTATACTGATCGCAGTTCTTTTGGGTCTCGTATTAATACTTTTTACTTCCTCAATTTTTTTGGGTACAACAAGCATATCCTTAAAAAAAACTCTAAGTGCAATTTTGGCATTGGAGGGTTTGTATTTAACGATCATTATAGAGCTTCGGCTGCCCAGAGCTATTTTAGCTCTATTTATGGGCGCAGCATTAGGTATTTCAGGAGCGGCGCTTCAAGGGTTATTGCGCAATCCCCTAGCTGAACCTGGTTTGATTGGAGTTTCAGGTGCTTCAGCTTTGGGGTCTGTAATAGTATTTTATACTGGTTTATCCGTAAGCTACTCTTTTGCATTACCAGTAGGGGGCATGACAGGAGCAGCACTTTCTATTCTGTTATTATATTTTTTGGCAGGTAAGGATCCTTCTATATTGAAACTTATACTGGCGGGAGTGGCTATTAACACCCTTACAGGGGCTTTTACTGTTCTAGCACTAAACCTTTCACCTAATCCTTATGCGGCGTATGAAGTTTTTTTCTGGCTCCTTGGTTCTCTAGAAAATACAAGTGTGGATCATGTTTTTCTTGCGGCTCCATGTATTTGCGTGGGATTTATCATATTAGCAACAACAGGGCGCGGATTAGATGCACTGACCTTAGGTGAAGATGTTGCTCGTTCCTTAGGAGTGGGGTTAAGAAAATTACAAGCTCGAATAATACTTGGTACAGCTCTATGTGTTGGAGCTTCTGTATCAGTTGCGGGTGTGGTCGGGTTTGTGGGGCTCATAGTCCCGCATATATTAAGACCTGCAGTGGGCCATAGTCCGAGGCGCCTCCTTATCGTTTCCGGTTTGGGAGGAGCCGCTTTAACTTTAGCAGCTGATATATTAGTCCGCTTTATTGCTACTGGACAAGGTCTACAACTAGGGGTTCTGACTGCACTTTTGGGCGCCCCTTTTTTTATATTATTAGTTTTTAAGCTTCGTGAGGATAATTAATGACTCACTTAAGCGCAAAAGACGTTAATATTAAACGAAGTGGTCGAAATATACTAAAAAATATTTCCCTTTCCCTTGGTTCAGGAGAGTTGGTAGGTCTAATCGGCCCTAATGGGGCGGGGAAAACAACCCTTTTAAAAGTGTTGCTTGGGCTTATTGAGCCTACAAGTGGTTTGGTCCAGTTGAATAATATTCCAATATCAAAGGTTTCCAGAAAAACTGTTGCAAGCCATATAGGTTACCTCGCTCAAGGCTCCCCCTGCCACTGGCCTTTAACCGTAGAGAAAGTGGTTGAACTTGGTTATTTGTCTCGTGGAAAAGCCAGAAATAATGATACCGCCAGTAAACTTTTTTCATTGGATCAAGCAATTAACAAATTGGGACTTTCATCACTTAGACATCGATTAGTACCTACTCTGTCTGGTGGAGAACGTACCTTAACCATGATTGCACGCTGTCTGATGGGCGGCTCTCCTTTGCTTCTTGCCGATGAGCCAATTACGGGTCTTGATCCCGGTCACCAAGTAGATGTGATGTTAAACTTTTTAGATCATATTTCTGATATTAATGGGGTGGTTGCGGTTTTACATGACTTAAACATTGCAGCCCAATATTGTGACCGGCTCATTTTGATGGATCAGGGAGCTATAGTTTCAGATGGGCATCCAAAAGATGTTCTAACCTCAAAAAATTTGATCGACGTTTATGGAATAGTGGCTGATATATCTCTTAAAGATGGTCGACCGCTTGTTATTGGCCATAGAGGCAGAGGTGGCCATGGTTTCTAAAAAGTTAAAACCTAATATGGCTGTTTCAAAAATTAAAAATACTCGTTTTTCTATTGTTCGAAAAAGGTTCTCTAAAACCAACCGGCGCAAAGAATTATTATTTTTAGCTGTGTTTTTTTCTTTAATTGTTCATCTTATAGGAGGTGTCTATCTATTGAACCTACCGACACACGAGGTAAACACTGTCGATAAACTGCGGTTAGAACTAGTATTCAGACCTCTCCTTGAAACAAAACGGGATGTTATGTTGGAGACCTCCGGTGACATTACTCCAGATAATGAGTTGTTTGTCTCAGAGGGGCCAATTACTATTAAAAATCAAGTTAATAACCTAACAGAGCTGCAAGAAGAAAAAGAAGATACTTTTTCTGAACGTATATTAACCAAAGCACTTCAGTCCAATATTGTGAATAAATTTGGTGCTAACAACAAAGGAGAGGCAGGTTATTTAAAAGTCAAACCGATTTTAAAACCAAAAATCTACTCCCAAAAACAAAAAACCATAAAAGAGATGTTTGTAAAAAGATCAGATCAGACATCAGCGAAAAACAAGTCGATTATTGCAAGCCATAAAGATGATTTAAGAAAGCACGTAATTAATAATGACCCACTAGCTCTTGAAACCAGTAGTTTAAAGGAAAATAAGACGTTAGTGAATGTTTTGCTAAATAAGGAGGTAAGTTCCCCTGATAGTAAGATAAAAATTAGGCCTCTGAAAGGAAAAGCAGCTAAAGCTACAAGCAATCAATATTTCTTAGAAAAAGCAGTTCCAAGTGCAGAAAATACTGGCCCCCGTTACCCAGAGGTCGCGATTAGGAAAAGGTTGCAGGGGCGAGTCGTCTTGGATGTTGAAGTGCTAGAATCGGGGCATGTTGGTAATATAAAGGTTTATAGCCCGAGTAAACACAGTGTTTTAAACCAATCGGCCCTGCAGGCAGTTAGTAAATGGAGGTTTGAACCAGGTGTTAAGCAGGGTATGGTAGTTCGTTCCTGGGTGAGAGTTCCTGTGAAATTTAAGTTAGATAATTGGTAGGTTAGCTAATCTGCTTTTAGACTCCCCATCTTGATAAAAATCTGTCAGAGTTTTTTTGAATGAATAAGATTACTATCAGCAACGCCCTAGAAAGAGCTGTGAAAGCGCATAGGGAAGGGAAACTTGAGGAGGCGGATAAATATTATACTGCAATTCTTCAGGCTCAACCGAAACATTCCGATGCCAATCATAATATTGGAGTATTAGCCGTTGGTCTGGGTAAAGTAAAAGAAGCATTACCCTTTTTTAAAACAGCGGTGGAGGCTAATTCTAAAATAGGCCAGTACTGGTTGAGTTACATAAATGCTCTAATCAATTTAGGTGAACTGGATGAAGCCTTACTGGCTCTTGGTAAATATAAAAAAGATAGTGATGAAGAAAAAGCTTTTCCAACCACCTTAGCAAGTCAAGAAAAAGCTATTGCCATTAAGAATGGTTTTTCTAACGCCTATTTTACCCTGGGAAACGCTCTTAAAGACAGAAGAAAGCTTGAACAAGCTATAAAAAGCTATGAAGAAGCAATAGCCATTCGGCCTGACCATGCTGAGGCCTATTGCAACATGGGGAATGCTCTATCTTTAAAGGGAGAATCTAAGGCAGCCATAGCCAACTATAGGCAGGCAATTAATATTAAACCTGACTTTGCTTTAGCCTATTGCAATATGGGGGTTGACCTTCATAAAAATGGGAACAGAGATCAAGCTATAGAGAGTTTTAGTCGTGCTATCGAAATAAACCCTGATTTTGATGAGGCCTACTGTAACATGGGAAATGCTTTAACTGTAAAGGGAGATTTAAAGGCAGCTATAGACAACTATAGGCAAGCTATTAATGTTAATCCTGACTATGCTTTAGCCCATTGCAATATGGGGATTAACCTTCATAGAATTGGGAACAGAGATCAAGCTATAGAGAGTTTTAGTCGTGCTATCGAAATAAATCCTGATTTTGATGAGGCCTATAGTAACTTAGGAATTAGCCTAAAGGAGACCATTTTTCTAAGACCTGCAAAAGGTATGCCAGAAACTATTCTTAAACTTTTGGAGAGAGGGAATATTGTTCGACCAAAAGATATAATAATAGCAATACTAAGTCTTCTTAAATTTGATCCGATAATATCAAACTCATTAAATAAATATAAGGAAGGAAACACAGGAAAAAACATAGAAAGAACCTGTGCAGATCTTGCAAAAAATCCTCTACTGATGAAAGTAATGAGGACCTGTCCTATCCTAGATATAGAGATTGAAGGCCTGCTTACAGAGATTAGATCTACTACGCTATTATGTGTTTCTGAGATTGTATTTAAAGACGAGGCGCTGGAATTCATTTCAGCAGTTGCCTTGCAATGTTTTATAAATGAATATTTGTACGACCAGACAGAAGAAGAAACTCAAGCCCTAACAAAACTAGAACGAGCTGTTGAAAAAAAGCTTTTATCCGGGATACAGCCCTCAATTACTGAAATCCTAATTCTGGCTAGTTACAAAACATTACACGAGTATGATTGGCATCATTTATTAACAATTCCTGATAAATATGAAGAATTAGAAAGACGGCAAGTTAAGGAAATACAAGAAGAAAAGGATATACAGTCTAGTATTCCTGTTCTTCAAGAAATTAAAAACGAAACATCCTTAAAGGTAAAAAACCAATATGAAGATAATCCATACCCAAGATGGTTAGACCTTGGAATGAATTTAAATACCCAGTCACTTTCAGAGATCATTAAAGAAATCAACCTTAAAATATATGATGATAAAATAAAGCGGCTTGATGCAATAAATGTGCTTATTGCAGGTTGCGGAACAGGTCAACACTCAATTGGGGCTTCGTCAAGATACAATAATTGTAACATAACTGCTGTTGATTTGAGTTTAAGAAGTCTAGCTTATGCCAGAAGAAAAACTAATGAACTAGGCATAAATAATATAGAGTATATGCAAGCGGATATATTAGATTTAGTTAAACTCGAGCAAAAATTTGATATCATAGAAAGCGCTGGAGTTTTACACCATATGGAAGACCCCATGGAAGGTTGGAGAGTTTTAGTTCAGTGCTTGAAACCAGGTGGACTTATGCGAATTGGGTTATACAGTAATTTGGCAAGACAGCATGTTTTAAGAACGCGAGATGAGGTGGTTCGATTGGGAATAGGGTCTGATAATATATCGATGAAAAAATTTAGAAGTCACATTATTAAATCGGAAGAAGATCATCATAAAAGGGTAATGTTAACTGGTGATTTTTATACTATTAGTTCGTTACGGGATCTTTTATTTCATGTTCAAGAACAAACGTTCACTATACCTAAAATAGATAACTCCCTTTCTGAGCTGGGTTTAGAATTTTGTGGATTTGAATCGGTTTCTATACTTCAGAAGTTTATGGCAGAAAATAGAGACCTTGACGACTTATATAATCTAAAGAAATGGCATGATTTTGAAAAAAATAATCCTCGAACGTTTGGGGCAATGTATGTGTTTTGGTGTCAAAAAGTTCGTTAAGGGGCCATAAATTAGGCGTAATTAAATCCGAACTTAAAATTTTGGACCATATAAAAAAATTGTAAACGGTGCTTTAAACAATTACAAATTACAATACACGAGACTAAAACCATTGTGTTTTACCTAGTATAATTGGAGATTAAAGATGCCTGCGACTTTAATGCGTAAACCTAAAAACAAAAAGAAAGACGGTTCTTGGACTGAAGTGAGAGAGGGTATGCGTATTGAGTGGGATGTGCCCATAACGATGGATGATGGACTTGTTTTACGGGCCAATGTTTACAGACCAATTAAAAAAGGCACCTATCCAGTTATTTTATCTCATGGACCCTACGCAAAAGACCTCGCTATTCAAGACGGATACCCGAGCGTTTGGGAACATTTTTCAACAGATCATCCCGAAGCGATTGCAGGCTCAACAAACATTCATCAGAGTTGGGAGGTTGTAGATCCCGAACAGTGGGTGCCCGACAACTATATTTGTATTCGTGTTGATTCCCGAGGAGCCGGCCGATCCCCAGGGTTTATTGATCATTGGTCGCCCCGCGAGACACAAGACTTTAAAGATTGTATTGAATGGGCTGGGGAACAGTCTTGGTCAAATGGAAAAGTTGGGCTCGCCGGTATATCCTATTATGCTGTTAATCAGTGGCAGGTGGCTGCATTAAGGCCGAAATATCTGGCAGCAATGTGTGTTTGGGAAGGGTTTAGTGATTTTTATCGGGAAATGTCCCACCATGGAGGTATTCATACTACTTTCATTAGTAATTGGTATAATCTACAAATTAAAACGGTACAGCATGGACTCGGAAAGCGTGGTCATAAGAGCCGAGTTACTGGAGAACTAGTAGCTGGACCAAAAACTCTTTCGGATAAGCAGCTCGAGAAAAATCGAACTAATTTGGGTCAAGATTACAGATCACATCCACTTGATGACCAATACTATTCTAATCGGAACGCAGATTTCTCAAAAATACAAGTCCCGCTGCTGTCAGCCACGAGTTGGGCTGGCCAGCCGTTGCATCCGCGTGGGAACTATGTCGGTTATTTAGAATCTGGTTCAAAACAGAAATGGCTTGAATGTCATGGCTTGGAGCATTGG